>OBJZ01000004.1_pt1 | contig 534206 bp, 505 predicted proteins | sample 1481641 | NCBI WGS metagenome assembly OBJZ01 (sample SAMN02364493, study PRJEB22542) | human gut metagenome | isolation source: fecal sample | host: premature infant | place: USA: Chicago, IL | collected 2012-01 | reverse complement strand
ACTGTAAATCCGTTACTTTATGTTTCGGTGGTTCAAATCCACCCTCCTCCACCAATTAAATTTTACAAAATAATAAGATTAATTACCTATATGCGGGTGTAGCTCAGTGGTAGAGCCCCAGCCTTCCAAGCTGGTTGCGAGGGTTCGATTCCCTTCACCCGCTCCAATTAAGCACCTATAGCTCAGCTGGATAGAGCAACGGACTTCTAATCCGTGTGCCGGAGGTTCGAATCCCCCTAGGTGCGCCAATAATAGTGGGGTGTCGCCAAGTTGGTAAGGCACAAGACTTTGACTCTTGCATTCCACAGGTTCGAGTCCTGTCACCCCAGCCAATATGGTTCATTAGCTCAGATGGTAGAGCACCTGACTTTTAATCAGGGTGTCCCGGGTTCGAGTCCCGGATGAGCCACCAAATGTGGAGAGGTATCGAAGTGGTCATAACGAGGCGGTCTTGAAAACCGTTTGGGGGCAACCCCGCGTGGGTTCGAATCCCACCCTCTCCGCCATTTTAAATTACTTTATTTAGGAGAAATACTCAAGTGGCTGAAGAGGCTCCCCTGCTAAGGGAGTAGATCCTTAACGGGATGCGAGGGTTCAAATCCCTCTTTCTCCGCCAAGAATATATGATTTATTCTTGGGCCTTTAGCTCAGTTGGTTAGAGCGCCCGGCTCATAACCGGTAGGTCCCGGGTTCGAGTCCCTGAAGGCCCACCAATTTATTTCTTGATTTATTCAAGAAATATTTTTTTATAATATTGAAATCATTTCCTAAATAAAGTACGTGCCCAGATAGCTCAGTCGGTAGAGCAAAGGACTGAAAATCCTTGTGTCGCTGGTTCGATTCCGGCTTTGGGCACCAAGGGGATTAGTTCAGTGGTAGAACGTCGGTCTCCAAAACCGGATGTCAGGGGTTCAAGTCCTCTATCCCCTGCCACAACTATACGGCTTGTTTCTATGTGTTATTAAACATTGAAAACAAGCCGTTTTTATGTTTTATATATTTAATTTACGATTATAAAACGTAACAAGAAACGTAACAATTTTTTGAGATTATATATTTTCAGTGTAAGTAAAATTTATAATACTTAAATTATGTATTGTTTTATAAAAAACTATAATGTAAGTTATAGTCATAAATGATAGCGTATAGAGATTTAGTTTAATTGGTAAAATGTCAGACTCCGAATCTGAAGGATGAAGGTTCGATTCCTTCAATCTCTGCCATATAAAAAAGATAGCTAATTTTAGCTATCTTTTTGAATATCATTAAGTTCAATATAAAACCTGCTTATTTATGCAGCTTTAATATTATATTGTTTTATTGTTTTGGTGTTTTGTCTGTTTCATTATCGTTATGAATTTCTGCAGGAGAAATTTCGCCAGTAGTTTTGTTGATTGAATATTTTTTGTTTTTTAAACTTTCGTCATTACTTGAAGGGACTGCTGGTACACTTTTGATATAACCACCTGTAGCAAGTTCGTTAATATCGTCAGGTAATTTACCTTTATCTTGTCTATAGCTTTCAACAGCTGTTTCTAAGACTCTTACGTTTGCATTGTGTGCAGTTATGGCTGCTTTTTCTTTTTGGTTTTTGTAGACTGGGATAGCTATTGCTATGAGGATAGCCAGTATGGCAAGTACTACCAATAATTCTAGTAATGTAAACCCTTTTTTCTTCTTTTTTAACGTTTGTAGTTTCATAATTTCCTCCAGTTATTTATTATTTTACTTACTTTTATTATAATCAAAATTAAGGATTATTCAATACAAATAATTAAATATTTTTAAATCTCTTCAAAAATTAAATTTTTAGCCAAATTCCTATAAAATACAATTAGTGGGCCTGATAAAAATCCTAAAAATATAGTTCCTATTCCTATTTGTTCTCCAAATAATAGGCCAACTACAATGCATATTATGTCTAATACTATCCTTGTATACTTATATGATAAATCTCTTTTAACTATATTGTCCACAACATAGGGCATAGCGTCATAAGCACTAGCACCCAAGTCAGCTTCCAAATAAATTCCAACTCCTATACTCATAACATTTATTCCAATTATCAACAGAATAAAGTTCACCCAAAATTTGTCAGTATCCATAAACTTTAGTAGCATGTACGAAAAATCAGCACTGTATCCTACAGTCGCCATATTTATAACTGTCCCAAGTCCGATAGATTTTCTGTGGCCAAAAAAAACTATAACGATTAATATGAAATTGGTCACAGTAATTACAGTTCCAAAATCTTTATTCAAAAAGTCTGAAAATCCACTATTCATAAAGCTGAGAGGATCTACACCTAATTTTGATAGTCTGAGTATTCCTATACTAAATCCTATTATTAAGTTTCCTAATATTGCAAACAATATTTGTTTTGTCTTTTTATTCATTAAAAATCTCCGTAAGTGTGTATTTTACTAATTCTTTAATATTATCATAAATAAACTCTTCATTTACGACTAAAGGGTAGTAATTGTTTATTAAATTATAATTGTTGTCCATACTTGTCATTGTGCATTCGACAAAATCATCTTCAATGTATCCTTCATGCAAACTCAAACATATAGTTATAAACATGCCTTGTGATTTGATTTGAGTTGATTCATGCATGGCATCAATTTCCATTTTATTATCTGTAATCAAACTAATTTCTAAGTTATTTTTTACTTTCTTAACATCATACAACAAATATCTAACGAATTTTGAGTACATATTAAAAGTATCGCAATTTTCTTCGAAGAATTTTATCATATAATTGTACAGTTTTATCTTAAAATTCATGGATGTTTTGGCAAATTCTATTAATTTATCTGAAATACGATTTGATTTTGAAATCTTTTTGTATAATTTTACTGATTTTGATTTATCATCTATATTGATATCGAATAATTTTGCTGCCAAATCTTTTGCTTTAAGGGAAGATAATTGTGAATTGTAGTAATTTCTAATTAATTTTTGCAAGTAAACGCAATTATTAATCACGTCAAACTCTGTGTATATTATTAGTTTGGTATTGATAAATTTTATGTCAAATTCACTAAAGCTAATAATTTGTTTGTTTTGTAAGATTTTATAAGCTGATTTTATGATTTTTTCTTCAGATTCATTATTTTTTGAGTAGAAATTATAGTATCTATCATTCGTAAAGATATTTATAAGATAAATATGGTTTTTGTGAGGATCAATTCCTGTTGTTTCTATATTTATAATAGCCTGATTTTCATTCATTTTATCACCATTTCCATTATACTATTATTTTGGTAAATTTTCTCTACATGTTATAATATTAGTATGATTTTAAATAGAAATGAAGGGATATAATGATATATTTAGACAATGCTGCTACTACGAAAGTGTCAGAAAATGCGGTAAAAGAAATAGTTAATGCAATGACTGTTGATTTTGGGAATCCTTCAAGTTTATACGATTTTGGAATGAGAGCGGAAAAGCTTGTTACTGATTCCAGAAATTCAATTGCAAACTTATTAAATGTTAGGCCAGAGAATGTGTTCTTTACATCTTGCGGAACTGAAGGTAATAATATTTCTATCAATGGAAGTGTTACTAATGATAAAAAAGAAGAATTTATAACTACAAATATAGAACATTCTTCTGTGTTTAAAACTTATAATAAGTTGAAGGAAACTAGGAATGTTCATTTTGTAAATGTAAGTGATGATTTTAAAGCTGATGATATCATTGATTTGATAAATGAAAAAACACGTTTAGTTTCAGTTATGCATGTTAATAATGAAACTGGAAAAATTCTTCCAATTACAGAATTGGGCAAAAAAATTAAAGAAAAAAATCCGAATACTTTGTTTCATGTAGATGGGATTCAAGGTTTTGGCAAGATTAAATTAGATATTAATGAAGCGAAGATTGATTTTTACACAATTAGTGGTCATAAGATTCATGCTCCAAAAGGGATTGGTGCGATTTTCATTAGAAATCCTGAAAGAGTTAAGCCTCTAATAATAGGAGGATCACAAGAATCAGGAATTTCTCCAGGAACTGAAAATGTAGCGGGGATTGTGGCATTAAAATGCGCTAGTGAAGAAGTTTTTTCTAAAATTGATGAAACTTACGACAGATTATACAAGATGAAGTCATATTTGATGGATGAGTTATCAAAAATTGACGGTGTGTATTTTAATTCTAAGCTAGAAGGATATAGTCCATACATTACGAATGTGTGCTTTAATTACATTAAGAGTGAAGTATTGCTACACTATTTGGAACAAGATGAGATTTATATTTCTACTGGAAGTGCATGTAATGGTTCCAAAAAATCGAGAATTATACAAAGCATTAACACTCCTGATGAGTTTTCAGATGGATGTATAAGAATTTCATTTACAGATGATACGCCTGAGGATGTTTTGGATGTGTTTGTAGAGAAATTAAAGCTTAGATTAGAAGATATTAGAGATATTATGAGGAGATAAATGTTAGATTGGTATATTTCGGTTAGTTTTGGAGAACTAACATTAAAAGGAAAAAACAGACACACTTTTGAGAAGCGTGCAATAAGTAAGATTTTGGATGCGATTTCTGATTATAAAATTGAAGAATACTATCAAGAACAAGGTAAGTTGTACATCAAGGCTGATGTCAATGATTTTGATGAAATGATAGATAAAATTAAAAAAGTTTTCGGAATTGTGTACATTAGTCCTTGCATAAAATGTGAAAAAACGGTTGAAAGTATGCAAGACGGGGTATTAAAGATAATAGAAGGTAAAATTATCGAAGATAAACTTCAAACCTTCAAAGTTGATGTTCATAGAGTTGACAAAAACTTTGAACCAAAATCTCCAGAATTAAATACACTTTTAGGTGGTACTATATTAAAAAAATATGGAAATTATGTTAAGGTTGATATCAAAAATCCTGACTTTTTTGTTTATGTAGATATTAAGGATAATTGTTATGTTTACACGGATAGAATAAAAGGTTGGGGTGGTCTTCCAATTGGTAGTTCTGGAAGAGGTTTGTTGCTATTATCTGGTGGTATAGATAGTCCTGTGGCTGCTTTTCTTATGGCGAAAAGAGGTGTTCGTGTGGATTGTTTGCACTTCCACAGCTACCCATTCACAAGTCAAAGAGGTTTTGAAAAGGTTAAGCAATTAGCAGAAGAAGTTTCGTATTATACTGGTAATATTAACTTTTATTCTGTGAACTTGCTTCCAGTGTACAAAGCTATCACTAAAAACTGCAAGGAAAGAATGATGACTATCATTTCTAGGAGATTTATGATGAGGATTGCAGAAAGAATAGCAAATGAAAACAAAATTGACGCTTTGATTACAGGAGAAAGCTTAGGTCAAGTTGCAAGTCAAACTATTCAAGGAGTCTCAGTAATCAATGAAGTTACAGGTCTACCTATTTTAAGACCTTTAATAGCAAGTGATAAAACAGAAATCATAGAAATTGCAAGGGAAATTGGAACGTATGAAACATCGATTTTACCTTTTGAAGATTGTTGCACTGTGTTTACACCAAAAAGACCAGTCACAAAACCAAGAATTTACGATGTCAAAAGAGAAGAAGAAAACTTAGATATTGAAGGCTTGGTTCAAGAATGTATAGATAATATGGAATTAATTAAGATTAGACAATAGGAGGAACTATGAAAAAAGCAGGAGTTATTATAGGTATTATTGTTGTGTTAGCATTATTATTAGTGCCACAATACAACGGTTTGGTTCAATCAAAGGAAGATGTGAACGAAGCATATGCACAAGTTCAAAACGTTGTTCAAAGAAGGGCGGATTTGATTCCAAACTTGGTTAACACAGCAAAAGGATTTGCAAAGCACGAAGAAGATGTATTCATCAAAGTATCTGAAGCTAGAGCTGGTGTAAAAAATGCCAAAGATCCAGAAGAATTAGCAAAAGCAAATGATGAATTGACAAGTGCATTAAACGGTATGAATGTTGTTGTAGAAAGATATCCTGAACTAAAATCAGATACCCACTTTACACAACTTATGGATGAATTAGCAGGTTCAGAAAACAGAATCGCTACAGAAAGAAAGAATTACAACACAGTTGTAAAATCATATAATCAAAAAGTTAAGAGATTCCCAACAGTAATATTTGCTAGATTAATGGGATTCAGCTCTGAAAAATACTTTGAAGCAGATGCTTCAGCACAAAAAGCACCACAAGTTAACTTTGAATAGGACAAATAAATAATGAGAAAGCAATATAGATTGATATTCTCATTTGTTTTAGCTTTTTTATTAATTTTTAATGTAAATGCTTTTGCCCAAGATTTGCCGAAATCACCGGATACTTTTTATCTTGATGAGATGGGTGTGATTAGCCAGGAAGTTAAAGATAAAATAGTTAAGACGAATGTAGAACTTGAGCAAAAAACAGGTTCACAAGTACTTGTTGTAACCTTAAAAGATTTAAAAGGAAGAGATTCGGTTGATTATGGCGTTGATTTGTTTAACAAATGGAAAATCGGAGATGCCACTAAGAAAAACGGGGTTCTGATTTTATTGTCACAAGATTTAAATGAACCTAAGGGTCGTAATCGTCACATCAATATCATTACAGGTTATGGAATAGAAGGAAGACTTAACGATGGTAAAGTCGGGAGAATAATTGATGAATATATGCTAGATGATTTAAAAGACGGAAATTATTCTAACGCTTTACAAGAAGGATTCAATGCAGTTGTCAGTGAAGTTGCTGCTGAGTATGATGTTGAATTAACTGGAGATTTTGACAAATATCAAGAAAATTTAAACAGAGGTTCAGACCAGCAACTTACAAACACTATTGCTAGAATTATAATATTTCTGATTATTCTGTACATTATATCAAGAAGTAATCGTAGAAATAATAGATACAGAGGCAGAAGACGTGGTGGTACAATATTCTTCCCTGGATTTGGAGGAGGATTCGATGACGATGACTTCGGCGGATTCGGCGGAGGTTTTGGCGGCGGATCTTCTGGAGGATTCGGTGGATTCTCTGGAGGAGGAGGCTCATCCGGAGGCGGAGGAGCTGGAAGAAGCTTTTAATAAAATTTATGAAATACTCTCAATTCATTTTGAGAGTATTTTTTTAGGAAAATTTAGTAAAATATTTTTAACTTTTTGTTTAGTTTTATACGCTTTTATGTTATAATACTTTTGGTTTAATATTTTAAGTAAGGAGATAGTAATGGAAATAGGAGAAAAAATAAGATCATTGAGGTTAAAACTTGGTTTGACCCAAGAAGAATTGGCAGAAAGGTCTGATTTGACAAAAGGTTTCATATCACAATTAGAGAGAGATTTGACAAGTCCTTCTGTAGATTCACTTAATGACTTATTAAATGCATTGGGAACTGATATGGCAACTTTTTTTATGGATAAGCCTACGGTAAAAGAGATTTTCACGAAAGACGATTATCAGTCAAGTGAAGATTTAAGCATGAATTCTACTATTACATGGCTGGTTCCAAAATCTCAAGTCAACACTATGGAGCCTGTTATAATTACGCTTAATCAAAAAGGAGAAACTAAAGAATATAATCCATTTGAAGGAGAAGAGTTTGGGTATGTCCTTGAAGGAAGTTGCAACATTTATCTCGACAATGAAATATATAAACTAAACAAGGGTGATTGTTTTTACACGAAGTGCAATAAAACTAGAATGTTAGAAAATAATGGCACAAAAATCTGCAAGGTGATATGGATTATGTCACCACCAAATTTTTAGGGGGAATGTTTAATGGATAATATCATTGAATTAATCGGTATTAATAAATCTTTTGAAGATGAACATATTTTAAAAGATTTGAATCTTTACATTAGAAATAAAGAATTTTTGACATTATTGGGACCGTCAGGTTGTGGAAAGACTACAACTTTGCGATTAATTGCTGGATTTGAAACTCCAGATACTGGAAAGATTATTTTTGAAGGAAAAGACATCAGTCATATTGCACCTTATAAGAGAAATGTGAACACGGTTTTTCAAAAATACGCTCTATTTCCTAATATGAATGTTTTCGAAAACATCGCTTTTGGTTTGCGAATCAAAAAAATGAACGAAAAATTAATAAGAGAAAAAGTAACAGAAGTTTTGAAACTTGTTAATTTGTCTGGCTTTGAAAAAAGAAAGATAAATAATTTGAGTGGTGGCCAACAACAAAGAATTGCTATAGCAAGAGCTTTGGTTAATGAGCCAAGTGTTTTGTTGTTAGATGAACCATTGGGTGCATTGGATTTGAAGTTGAGAAAAGGAATGCAAAACGAACTCAAAAATATTCAAGAAAGAATTGGAATTACTTTTGTTTATGTAACACACGATCAAGAAGAAGCCTTAACTATGAGCGATACTATTGTTGTTATGGATAATGGTATTATTCAACAAATCGGAACACCAGAAGATATATACAATGAACCTAAGAATGAGTTTGTAGCTAAATTTATTGGCGAAAGTAATATAATTGACGGAGTATTTTTAGAAGATTGCATGGTAGAATTCTCCAATCATAAATGGAAGTGTGTGGATAAAGGATTTGAGAAAAACGAAAATGTACAAGTAGTTATTAGACCTGAAGATGTGGAGATAGTTGCTCCAGAAAAAGGACAAATCAAAGGCACAGTTATAAGCGATAGATTCAAAGGAATTCACTATGAAATGTTTGTGGATACTGGAGATTTCAAATACAAGGCCCAATCAACTATAAACAAGCCTCAGGGAAGTATCGTAGGGATTAACATTGATCCAGATAATATTCATATTATGAAGAGGTGCGACAATGAAGCTTAAGAAATTATCCATTCCTTACGCTATTTGGATATTATTTTTCATTGTGTTTCCGTTGTTTCTTATAGTTTACTATTCAGTTACAACTGGATCATTGAGAGATTTTTCCAATCCACAATTTTCACTTGAATACTTTCATAGGTTTTTTACATCAAAATATGTAAAAGTGCTTTTGAATTCAATAAGATTGGCTTTTATAAGTACAGTTATTTGTTTATTGGTTGGATATCCAACAGCTTATTTTATCAGCAAAGTAGACAAAAAGTACAAGGCTGTATTGATGCTTATGATAGTTATTCCAATGTGGATGAACTTTTTGTTGAGAACTTATGCGTGGATTATTTTGACTGGTAAAAATGGAATAATCAACAGTGTGCTGATACATTTTGGGTTTTCTCCAATAAAGATGCTTTACACTGAAGGAGCTATTTTAATGGGGATGGTATACAATTTCTTACCTTTTATGATACTTCCTATTTTCTCAATACTAGACAAATCAGATTATTCACTAGTAGAAGCAAGTTACGATTTGGGAGCATCTAAGTTGCAAACTTTTTTAAGAGTAGTGTTTCCGATGAGCTTGCCTGGAGTTATTACGGGAATTACTATGGTGTTTATTCCTGCGATATCTACATTCGAAATATCTGCATTGCTTGGTGGTAACAAATACAATTTGATTGGTAATATAATTGAGCATCAATTTAGAATAGCAGGAAACTGGCATTATGGTAGTGCGATTTCTGTTGTTTTGATAGTTATGATTTTAATTTCATTAGCTTTTACAAATGAGAAAGGAGAATAAAATGAAGGAATTTTTCAAGAAATTTTATTTGGCATTGGTATTTTTATTTCTTTACGGACCAATTGCTGTATTAATGGTATTTTCATTTAATGATTCTCGTTTGAAAGGAAGCTGGGTTGGATTTACATTCAAATGGTACAAGGAATTATTGCATAATGAAGAAATCTTGTCTTCATTTAAAACCACAATATTAATTGCGATATTAGCCACAATAATTGCAACAATTTTAGGGACAATAGCAGCGATAGGAATTTATTATTTGAGAGGTTACAAGAAAACTTTGCTTTTAAATATGAATTATCTTCCTGTTTTAAATCCAGATATAGTGACAGCAGTAAGTTTGATGGTAATATTTAACTTGATGAATTTTCCATTCGGATTTTTCACGATGTTATTGTCACACATCACATTTACAACTCCTTATGTAATACTAGCGGTGTTGCCAAAATTATCGCAAATGAATAAATTCTTGCCAGAGGCCGCAATGGATATGGGAGCGAGTCCTTTTTATACTTTAAGAAAAGTTGTGTTGCCAGAAATAAAAACGGGAGTATTTTCAGGAAGTTTATTAGCATTTACACTTAGTATTGATGATTTTGTAATAAGTTTTTTTACTACAGGTCATGGCGTGTCAAACTTATCTGTTACAGTGTATTCTATGGCAAAGAAAGGTGTAAATCCAGCAATTAATGCATTGAGTACGATTATGTTTTTAGTAATGGTTATTCTGTTGTTGATTCTTCACAAGAGAACGAATCTATTGGAGGAATTGTAAGATGAAAAAAATTTTATTATTCTTATTAACTATATTGCTTTTAACTTCTTGTTCCAAAGACGATTCAAATGTTTTGTATGTCTACAATTGGGGAGAATACATCGAGCCAGCTTTGATAGAAAAGTTTGAAAAAGAAACCGGAATTAAAGTAATATATGATACTTTTGAGCAAAATGAAGATATGTACATGAAAGTAAAAGAGGGAGGGAATAATTACGACGTTGTAGTTCCTTCAGATTATATGGCTGAAAAAATGATAAAACAAGGAATGCTTGAAAAAATTGATTACAGCAAAATTCCAAACTTCAAATACATCGATGAGAAATTTAAAAATTTGGATTATGATCCTAAAAACGAATACACAGTTCCTTATATGTGGGGAACTGTGGGAATTCTTTACAATAAAAATAAAGTAAAAGAAAATGTGGATAGCTGGAATATTTTGTGGGATGAAAAATACAAAGATAATATCATAATGATGAACTCCACTAGAGATACCTTAGGAGTAGCTTTAAAAAGGTTAGGGTATTCAATGAATTCTAGAAATGAAGCTGAGTTAGAAAAAGCAAAAGAGTCATTGATAAAACAAAAAGATATTGTACTTGCCTATCTTGTAGATGAAACGAAAAATCAAATGGTAAATGAAGAAGCGGATATTGCAGTAATGTATTCTGGTGATGCAATCGTCGCTAAAGGTGAGAATGAAAACTTGGAATATGTAATTCCAAAAGAAGGATCAAACTTGTGGTTTGATACGTTAGCTATTTTGAAAAATGCAAAACACAAAGAAAATGCCGAAAAATTTATAAATTTTATGACAGATCCTGAGAATGCAAAAGTTAATGCAGAATACATTGGTTATTCTCTTCCATCTACAGAAGCCAAAAAACTTTTGGATAAGGAAGTTCAAGAAGATGCTACAGCCTACCCAGATTTATCAAAGCATAAGAATATGGAAATATTTAAAGATCCATCAGATTTTGTAGAAAAATACGATGATATTTGGGCTGATATAAAAGCAAATTAAATTGATAAAGTGCGAGAGAAATTGAACTGACCCCCAAAAGTTAGACCTAAAAACTAACTTAAGGAGGTCACCTTAATTCTTTTGCACTTTTTTCATTTGAGATTGAATAATGTATGGATTTTTCATATAATATGATTAGTTAAGAATTGGAGGAAATATGTTTATAGAAATATTAAAAGTTATTCTTTTAGGAATTATTGAAGGAGTAACAGAGTGGTTGCCAGTTAGTTCAACTGGTCATATTTTATTATTGGACGAATTTATCAAATTGAACATGTCAGATGCTTTCAAATCAATGTTTACCGTTGTAATTCAATTGGGGGCAATCTTGGCAGTCGTAGTAATTTACTGGAACAAAGTGTGGCCATTTAAGAAAGGTCAAACTCATTTGATATCAATTAGTAAAAGCAAAATGATAATGTGGGCAAAAATAATTGTTGCGTGCATTCCAGCGGCTATTATTGGTATAAAATTTGATGATTTTATCGAAGAACACTTTTATAATTATTTTGTGATTTCATTAGCACTAATAATTTTCGGTATTCTTTTTATTATAATTGAAAACAAAAACAAAGAATCACACAAAAAATTAGTCGATAGTATTGATAAAATTACTTACAAACAAGCTTTTATTGTAGGATTATTTCAAGTAATTGCAGCGGTGTTCCCAGGAACTTCACGTTCTGGAGCTACAATTCTAGGTGGTATTGCTATAGGATTATCCAGAACAATTGCAGCTGAATTTACATTTTTCTTGGCAATTCCAACAATGTTTGGAGCAAGTTTACTAAAACTTGTGAAATTTGGATTTAGTTTTACAGCAATGGAAGCATTCGTGTTATTATTGGGAACTGCAGTAAGTTTTATTGTATCTGTAATCACAATTAAATTCTTAATGAATTACATCAAAAACAATGATTTCAAAGTGTTTGGTTATTACAGAATTGCTCTTGGTGTATTGGTTCTAATTTATTTCGGACTAATCAGATAGTTGTGATATAATAATGTGGAGGAATAGTTGCAATTATTCCTAAATGAACATTAGAAAACATAGACGAATATATATTTGAAAAAATAAGTTGTAGCGACTTATTTTTTTATTGATACATAAGGAGTTATGATGAATTTAGATAATTTAAATGACAGACAAAGAGAAGCAGTCGAAAATACAGATGGTCCTATGTTGATATTGGCAGGAGCAGGAAGTGGTAAAACAAAAGTTTTGACTACGAAAATTGCATATTGTTTGGAGAAAGGATTGTGTTCAAAATACGAAATTTTGGCAATTACCTTCACAAACAAAGCTGCCAAAGAAATGAAAGAAAGAGTTGAAAACATCTTACAAGAAGACGTAGACAGCATGTGGATAGGAACTTTTCATGCCATTTGTTCTAGAATATTGAGAGTAGAAATAGAAAGAATTGGTTTCGAAAGAAACTTTACAGTTTATGACAGAGCAGATCAAATATCTCTTGTAAAAGAATGTTTAAAGGATATGGGAGTAGATCCTAAAAATGTCGAAATCAAAAACGAAATCAATACAATTTCTAGATTAAAAAACGCAGGTGCTACAGAAAAAAATATCGACAAAGAAGATTTTGATATAAGTTTAAGCACTTTTACTATGGAATTATTCCAAAAATACGAACACAAATTAAAAAGATACAATTCGTTAGACTTTGATGATTTGATTGTGAAGACTAATTTGTTGTTCGAAGAAAATCCCGACTTGAGAGAAAAATATTCTGAAAGATTTAAGTACGTGTTTGTCGATGAATACCAAGATACAAACGATACTCAGTACAAGCTTATCAAAAATTTGGTTTCTAAAAACGATAATATTTGCTGTGTAGGAGATTCTGACCAATCAATTTACGGTTGGAGAGGAGCAAACATACAAAACATTCAAAACTTTGAAAAAGATTTTAAGAATGCAAAAGTTATTTTATTAGAACAAAATTATCGTTCAACACAACCTATCTTGGATTTGGCAAACACTGTGATTAAAAACAATTCACTTAGAAAAGATAAAAATTTGTGGACTGCAAAAAATGAAGGGGATATGCCTATATATAGGAGAATGTATTCTGATTTAGATGAGGCAGACCAAGTGGTTCAATGGATTGAGCAAGAAAGATATCGACAAAATCCATACGAAGAAATGGCGATTTTGTACAGAACTAATGCACAATCAAGACTCTTCGAAGAAAAATTGAATAGACTAGGAATTCCTAATAGAGTTGTAGGTGGATTGAAATTCTACGATAGAAAAGAAATCAAAGATTGTGTTAGTTATCTTAGAATTGTTGAAAATTTGAATGATAATATGGCATTAAATAGAATTATCAATGAGCCGAAAAGAGGAATTGGCAAAACAACTATGGATAAGTTGTTGCAATATTCTCAAGCAAGAGGAATTAGCATGATGGAATACATCAAAAACACAGATCTTCCTGATTTTTCAAATGTTACAGCAAAAAAACTTCAAGAGTTTTATTATTTAATCAAAAGCTTTCCAAAAGACGATTTGAATGTTGCAGAACTTATGGAATATATTTTGGATAAAACAGGATACAGAGCGAATCTAGAAAAATCAACTAATAGAGATGATAAGACAAGGTTGGAAAATATTGACGAATACATTTCGTCTTTATATCAATTTGTTCAAGATAATCCTGATAAAAACTTGAGAGAATATTTGGAAACATCTTCTTTGATGACTGATTTGGATAAAACAGATGACAATACTAAAGGTGTATCAATGATGACAATCCACGCGGCAAAAGGATTGGAGTTTGATGTTGTATTTTTCACTGGGCTAGAAGAAGGTACTATTCCATCAAGAGTAGATGAAGATGTAGAAGAAGAGAGAAGATTGTGCTACGTGGCAATCACAAGGGCAAGGAAAAAATTGTACATTACAAGTGTACAATCGAGAAGAAGATTTAATGAATTTCAAACAAAAGCTGAATCGAGGTTTATAGAGGAAATGGAAAATAAATATAAAGACGAATCTCCTAATAAAGAGGTTAGTTTTAGAGAATCGTTCAACACAAAAGTAGTTGACGATTACAGGACAGAAGCATCAGCTTCAATCACTAAAAAACAAAATACTGTTACTAAAAACAATGAAAAGTACAGAGCTGGAGATAAGGTTTCACACAAAAAGTTCGGAACTGGTGTAATCGTTGGAATTGTAGAAAAAGACAATGGAGATGAGTTGACGATTAATTTCGACAAAAAAGGATTGAAGAAGCTAAATTCATCACTAGCACCACTAACAAGGGTTGAATAATGGAAAAGGAAGACAGAATAAAATATTTAGTAGACATACTAAATAAATACGCTTTTCATTATTATACTTTGGACGATCCTTTGATTGAGGACTCAGAGTACGATGTTTTGTATGATGAGCTTGTAAATCTTGAAAAAGAGACGGGAATTATTCTACCAAATTCTCCTACAAATAGAATTGGTGGAGAAGTTTTATCGGGATTTGAAAAGCATGTGCACTTGAATACTTTGTACAGTTTAGGAAAAGCGCAAAGCAAAGAAGAAGTTAGAAATTGGGTCAATAAAACCATTGAGTTTGTAGAAAATTACAATAAAAATCATGTAAATAAATTGCCAACTGTTGAATTTTATGTAGAATTTAAGTTTGACGGTTTGACAGTAAATTTGACTTATGACGGTGGATATTTGGTAATGGCTACTACAAGAGGTAACGGCACTATCGGAGAAGTTATTACAAGCCAAGTGAGAACTATCAATTCAATTCCATTGAAAATAAAAGACACGAGATTGATGGAAATTCAGGGTGAAGGAGTAATGCCACTTTCTTCATTAGAAAAATACAACCAAACTCATGAACCAAAACTCAAAAATGCGAGAAATGCAGCGGCAGGAGCTCTTAGAAATTTAGACCCAGCGGTAACAAGAGAAAGAAACTTGGATGCTTATTTCTACAATGTAAATTATTTGGAAGAAAACGGGATTGAAACTCAAGAACAAATGATGAAGTTTTTGGGAGATAATTATTTTAAATTGTATCCATACGAAAAACACGCAACGTCATTCGAAGAAATTTCAGAATTTATCGATGAGATTTTTGAATTAAGAAATGAAATCGACGTTTTAACAGACGGTGTGGTAATTAAAGTAAATGATTTTAAAACCAGAGAAAAATTAGGCTACACTAACAAATTTCCAAGATGGGCAATAGCTTACAAATTTGAACCTGAAAGATTTACAACAATTGTAAAAGAGGTTGAATGGAATGTTGGAAGAACTGGAAAAGTAACGCCGACGGCTTTGTTGGAGCCTGTAGAAATTGGGAATGTAACTGTAAAAAGAGCTACACTTAATAATATTGACGATATTGAAAGAAAACAAGTAAGATTGAATTCAGAAGTTTTCATTAGAAGATCAAACGATGTAATTCCAGAAATAATGGGAGTTGTAAATCCTGAGCAAGAAGATACGGAAGAAATTGAAATCCCACATTACTGTCCATATTGTCACAGTGAATTATTTAGAGATGGAGTTCATATTTTCTGTCCAAATTCAATGAGTTGTACTCCACAATTAGTTAAGAGAATGGTTCATTTTGCAAGTAGAAATGCAATGAACATCGATGGATTAAGCGAAAAAACTTTGGAAGTTCTTCTTGAAAAATTAAACATCACATCAATTGAAGAAATTTACGATGTAAAAAAAGAGCAGTTGTTGCAATTAGAAGGATTTAAAGAAAAGAAGAGCCAAAATCTTATCAATGCAATTGAAAAAAGCAAAAATGTTGATTTGGCTAATTTCATCTTTGCATTGGGAATTCCTGAAATTGGTGAGAAGACGAGCTTTGAATTGGCACAAAAATATAAAAGCTTTGATAATTTGAGAGAAGCGAAGTTTGAAGAATTAATTCAAATCGAAGATATTGGAAATGTAATTGCAGAAGAAATCGTAGAATTTTTCCATGACGAAACTATTTCTCATTCTATTGATTCACTTATATCAAAAGGAATTAAAATTAAGAACCCTGAAAATATTGAAAAGAAATTGGATAATTTAACTTTTGTTTTGACAGGAAGTTTGGTAAATTATTCTAGAAAAGAACTTACAGACAAGTTATCGAATTTGGGAGCAAAAGTATCATCTTCTGTGTCCAAAAACACTGATTACGTGGTATATGGAGAAAAAGCTGGATCAAAACTTACAAAAGCGAAGGATTTGGGTGTAAAATTAATGACAGAAGATGAATTGAATTCATTCTTAGACAACTTATAAATTTAATTTATTTATGATAAAATTTAATCATGAATTAAAAAGGAGTTAGTATGATTAATCGAGATGAAGTAGTAAAAATCTATGATTTGGCTAACCTTGAGTTAACTGAAAACGTGGATGATTTATATGAAAAATACAATACTGTATTGGATTTTGCAAGTATGATTATGGAATGTGACACTGAAGGTGTGGAATACATGGAATTCTTGCCACAATATCACAGCATACTTAGAGAAGATACACCAAAAGAATCAATTCCAAGAGAAGTTGCGTTGAAGAATGCAAAATCTCGTGAGTATGGTTATTTTAAATTGAAGAAAGTGGTGGAATAATGATAGAAAATCTTAGAAATAAATTTGTAGAAAATCCCGAAAGTTTAAGGGACTACTACAATGATTTGGATAAATTAATAGAATCAAAAAAAGATTTGAATGTATTCATAACTTACGACAAATCATTCGTTGACCAACAAGTTGAAAAGCTAATTGAAAAAGCAAACAACAATGAAAAGTTGGGAAAAATGTTCGGTATTGCAGTTAGTGTTAAGGACAACATTAATGTAAAAGATTTGAAGATGACTTGTGGATCGAAAATGTTAGAAGATTATGTTTCAATTTACGATGCTACTGTAATCAAAAAATTAAAAGAAGAAGACTGCGTTATAGTTGGAAAAGTTAATATGGATGAATTTGCAATGGGATCTTCTTCTGAAACAAGTTATTTTGGACCTACAAAAAATCCTGTTGACACAAAATTAATCCCTGGCGGTTCATCATCAGGATCAGCTGCTAGCGTCAAAGCTGAAATGGCTGTTGTAAGTTTGGGAACTGACACTGGTGGTTCTAGTAGACAACCAGCATCTTGCTGTAATGTCGTTGGATTTATGCCAACTTATGGTTCGATCTCTAGATTTGGAGTTCAATCAATGGCAAATACTTTGGACGAAGTTGGTATATTATCAAATTCTGTTGAAGATATAATGGATACTTACAATGTAATTGCAGGTCACGATGACAATGACATGACTTCAATTCAATCTGAAGTAAATGTTCAAAAGAAAGATTATGACTTCAAAGGCAAAAAAATTGCCGTTGTTGATTTAAAAAAATACAGCAAAGATGAAACAGTTATCAACGAATACCAAGAAATATTAGAAATTCTTAAAAATATGGGAGCAGATTTAGTAGAAATCGACTTCGAATATTTAAAATACGCAAATGCATTGTACAACGTAATCGTAACTAGCGAAGTATCATCTAATATGTCAAGATTTGATGGAATTAGATATGGATATTTGACAGATGATTATGAAAATACAAGAGATTTGTTCGTTAAGGTTAGAAGCGAAGGATTTGGCGAAGAAGTTAAGAGAAGAATAGCGATGGGAACTTTTTATCTAGCAAGTTCCAATGACCAAAAAGTCTACAAACAAGGTTTAAAAGTTAGAAATCTACTTTCACAAGAATTCAAAAATATTTTCAAAGATTTTGATTTGATTGCTTCACCTACAATGACAAGCTTACCTTATGAATTAGACAGCAGGAAAGACGATCCATTGGCTGTGTATGATTCAGGTATTTTCAATGTAATTGTAAACTTGAGTGGATTGTGTGCTATTTCAATTCCTTACAAATCAGGAATATCAACTAGTTTGCAACTAATTGCAAATAGTCACGACGAAGAAAATTTATTGAATGCAGCTTTAGCGTTTGAAAGGAGATAGCATGAACTTAAAAACACTTATAGGATTGGAAATTCACGTTGAATTATCAACTAAAACTAAAATGTTTTGTGGTTGTAAGAATGAATTTGGACAAGTTCCAAACACAAATGTATGTCCAATTTGTTTAGGTCATCCTGGAGCGCTTCCTCACATGAACAAAGAAGCTTTAAGATACGCGATTATGGCAGGACTAGCTTTTGATTGTGACATTGCTAATGAATTTAAGATGGACAGAAAAAAATACTTCTACCCAGATTTGGTTAAAGGATATCAAATCACGCAAGAAGATCAACCACTTTGCACAAATGGACATATTGAATTAAAATCATCTACTAAAGGTAAAAAAGTTAGAATTAGAAGAATTCACATAGAAGAAGATACAGGTAAATCAATCCACAACGAAAGTGGAAACACTTTAATGGATTATAACAGAGCAGGAGTTCCACTAATTGAAATAGTTAGTGAGCCAGATATGAGTACTCCTGATGAAGCCAGAGAATTTTTAGAAACTTTAAGAGAAAGAATTAAATATTTGAAAATATCAGATGTTAAGATGAGTGAAGGGTCATTGAGATGCGATGTTAACATCAATGTTTACGATGAAGATTCTGATTTTAAAACTAAAATTTCTGAAATCAAAAACTTGAACTCATTCAAATCAGTATCAAAAGCTTTGGTTTACGAACAAGAAAGACACATACAATTGGCAAAAGAAAATAAAATCGGCGAAAAAGAAACCAGAAGATGGGATGAAGACACTCAAACTACAATAGTTATGAGACACAAAGAAGAAGGAAATGATTACAGATTCTCAGTTGAAGGAGATATTCCTAAAACTTATGTGGAACAATCATATATCGAGGAAATCAAAAATAATTTGCCTGAACTTCCACAAATGCGTAAAGAAAGATTCATGAACGAATACAAGATTGATGAATATGATGCTGATATTCTTACAAGAAATGGATACTTGGCTGACTACTACGAAGAAGTTGTAAAAATTTCTAATGATCCTGTTCAATCTTCGAATTGGTTATTGGGAGATGTACTTCGTCAAGTTAATGAAAATGAAATTGAAGTAGAAGAAATGAATATGTCTGCTGAAAATTTGGCAAAATTGATTAAGCTTTCTTCAGCTAAGAAAATAAATAATCAAACTGCAAAAAAAGTTTTGAGAGAAATGTTCAATGAAAACTTTGACCCAGAAGTTTATGTCAAAGAAAAAGGATTATTACAAGTTGATGACGATAATTTACTACAACAAATAGTGGATGAAGTCGTAGCAGAAAATCCAGAATCAATCGAAAGTATTAGAAATGGAAAAGATCGTGCTATAGGTTTCTTGGTTGGTCAATGTATGAAAAAATCAAAAGGTAAAGGAAATCCTCAAAAGTTCAATGAATTAATCAAAGAGAAAATCTAATGAAGAAAATATATTTATCTACAGGAAATAAAGGAAAAGTTTCTGAAATAAAAGAAATACTTTCTGATTTAAACTATGATGTGTATTCCAAATCCGAATTGGGTATAAATGAAGATGCAGTAGAAGATGCAGAAACTTTGGAAGGCAATTCACTTATCAAAGCTAAATTTCTAAAAAAATATACAGATGATATTGTAATGAGTGATGACACAGGACTTTTTGTAAATTCTTTGGATGGAAGACCTGGAGTATACTCTGCGAGATTTGCAGGCGATGAATGCGACGACACTAAAAATCGTAAAAAACTTTTATCTGAATTGAAAGATAAAGAAGATAGAAGTGCTTATTTTGAAACTGTGATTACAATCATAGATTCAAATGATGAAATTCATCAAGCTAAAGGTAGAGTAGAGGGCAAGATTTTACTTGAAGAATGTGGAGAACATGGTTTTGGTTACGATAGTATATTTATGCCAGATGGCTACGATAAAAGTTTTGCACAAATGGAAGATTGTGAGAAAAACAAGATTAGTCACAGAAAAAGAGCTTTGGAAAACGCCAAAATCATCTTGAAAGGTTTAAATGAAAGTAGCAATAATTAGTGATACACATAATAAAATAGCAAAAGTTTATGACTATTTATTTGATAAAAAAATTGACATCATCGTTCACTTAGGAGATGTGTGCGATGATGCAATTTTACTTGAAGATTTATTAAAAGTAGAAGTCATTTATGTAAAAGGAAATAACGATTTTTATGTTGCTGGTGGTGAATATGACAAGGTTATTAGAATTTCTGATAAAAATATTTTCATAACACATGGCCACAAGTACAATGTATCTTCAGGAGTGACAAGATTAGTCGAAAAGAGCAAATCTTTAAATTGCAAAATGTGTTTGTATGGACATACGCATAGGTATTTTAATGAAACAATTGATGGCGTTTGGGTTATCAATCCAGGATCTGTAACTTATCCAAGAGATGGTCAAGCTGGATTTTTAATATACGATACAAAAAAAGAACAAATAGAAAGGATACTTTTATGAACGTTTTAGACATTAAAGAACTTAGAGAAGATTTAGGTAAAAGAATTATCGATGGTGTAGAAAAATTAGGCAGAGAAGTTAAAGTTGCAACTGTAAGAGTTGGTGAAAATGCAGGAGACATTTCTTACGAAAAAGCTGTAAAAAACAACTGCGCTAAGTTGAACATAACTTGTGATCAAATAGTTTTAGAAGAAGGAGAAAATGAAAAATTAATCCAAACTATCAAAGAACTAAATGAAACATACGACGGTATATTGATGTTTAGACCATTAAAAGATAAAAAATTGGAAAAAGAAATTCAATATATAATCGCTCCAGAAAAAGATATCGATGCGATGGGAATGGTTAACTTAGGAAAAGTTTTGGCGGCAGAAGAAGATGCATATTATCCAGCTACAGCTAGAGCTGTTGTTGAAATAGTTAAATACTACAACTTTGACGTTAAAAACGTAGTAATCGTAAACAGATCATTAGTTTTAGGTAAACCACTTTTCAATATGCTTATAAAAGAAAACAAGACTGTTACAATGTGTCATTCTAGAACAGAAGACATAAAATCATTTACTAAAAACGCTGATTTGGTTGTAACTGCAGTTGGAAAAGCTAAAATGTTTGATGATTCTTACTTTACCGAAGATTCTTATGTAGTAGATGTTGGAGTTAGCTTGGATGAAAACGGAAAATTATCAGGCGATGTTAATCCAGAAGTTAACGTAAAAGTATTGGCAAATAGCGTTGGAAAAATCACAACAAGAGTATTATTGTTGCAAATGGTTGAAGGCGCTTTGAATAGACAATAATTTTTATCCCAAAAACCTCTTTATCAATTAAGATAAAGAGGTTTTTGATTGCAATAAACTAAAAGTGTATAATAGATTAGGTGATAATTTTGAAAATAGGCGCAGTAATAATGGCAAGTGGTTTGTCCAAGAGAATGAAATCTGACAAATTAATGCTGAAATATAATAATAAATTTATTTTTGAATATATTATTGATTTGGTAGCAAAATCAAACTTTTGTGATAGAGTTGTAATTACAAATAATTCTACGATAATAAAATATTGCAAAAAAATCGGAATCAAAACCATTAATAATCCTAATAATGAAATTGGACAAAGCGAATCAATCAAATTAGGAGTCAAATATTTCAAAGAAATGGATGGTATTTGTTTTCTAGTTTCTGATCAGCCATTATTAACAGAAATTTCAATAGAAAAATTAATTAATTCATTTGAAAAAGACAAGATTTGTCAATTGAAGTTTAATGATAAAGTTGGAAATCCTGTAATTTTCTCAAACAAATTTTTTAATCAATTATTATCACTGAAAAATGACGAAAAAGGTTCAATAGTTAAGAACAAGAATTTGAATGATGTAAAATATGTAGATGTAAACTATGAAAGAGAACTAATGGACATAGACACGAGTGAAGATTATGAAAGGATTTTAAATGCAGAAAATTTGTTTAGTTAGAGGCGCAGGTGATATAGCCACAGGTACAATTCAAAAACTTGTTCGCGCTGGGTTCAAATGTGTTGTTACTGAAGTTTCAAATCCAAGTAGTATAAGAAGAAAAGTGTCACTTTCTGAGGCAATTTATGAGAAAAAAACAGTTGTAGAAGATATAGAAGCTGTTTTGTGCGAAAATTTAGATGAAATTGGGCAATACTTAGATCGATACAATCCCGTGATAATAGTAGATCCAAAACTTACAATATTAAATAAGATGAAATTTGATGTAGTGGTGGATGCTATATTAGCGAAGAAAAACACTGGATTAAAAAAAGAAATGGCTGAGATTACGATAGGATTAGGCCCTGGTTTTGAAGCAGGTGTTGATTGCGATATTGTGATTGAAACTATGCGTGGACATGATTTAGCAAGAATTATCGAACAAGGATTCGCAAAGAAAAACACAGGTATTCCAGGAATTATTGATGGATTTTCCAATGAAAGAGTTATATACTCTGATTTTGATGGTCAATTTACACATATTAAAAGTATTTCAGATATTGTTAATAAGGAAGAGATTATAGCAAAAGTCGGAGATAATTATATAAGAGCGACTTTAGATGGCGTTATACGCGGAATGATTAGAGATAATTTTGAGGTCAAAAAAGGACTTAAAATAATCGATATTGATCCAAGATATGAAGAAGTAGAAAATTGCTTTACAATTAGCGATAAAGCAAGAGCGATTGGTGGGGCAGTTTTGGAAGCGATTATGATGTTAGAAAACAGGAGAGAAAAGGATGCAAAATGATGTTTTGTTAGAAATGTACAAGTCTTTAGAAGATGGATATAAATGTATGATGGTGACATTGTTTAAAAATAGAGGATCAGTTCCTGGTAAACAAGGAAACATTATGGCTGTTCGTGAAGACGGAAAAACTTTTGGAACTGTAGGAGGTGGTGCTATCGAACACCAAGTAATCAAAGATTCTATTGAAAACTTAAAAAAAGATAGTGACTTCAAATTTGATTATGTTCTTAATGAGGGAGAAAAAGTAAGTATGAGTTGTGGAGGTAGGGCTAGTGGATTTGGTAAAGTGTTTTTTCCTAAACCAACTTTGATTATTTTTGGAGCTGGTCACTGTTCTCAAAAACTAGCCAGAATTGCAACTTTAACAAATTTTGAAGTTATAGTTGTTGATGATAGAGATGAGTTTATTTACAACGAAGATTTTTCTAATATAAAAAAATATATCAATAAAGAAATCGAAGATTCGATAGATGATTTGAGATTTACACCAGATACTTTTATTATATCTGCAACTAGAGACCATAAGCACGACGAAGAAGTTGCCTTTAATATTTTGAACAAACCCCATAAATACTTCGGAATGTTAGGCTCAAGGAAAAAAGCAGACACGTTAAAACGAAATTTGATAGAAAAAAATGTGGACAAGAGCTTAGTCGATAGTATTAATGTTCCAGTAGGGCTTGATATTGATGATGGATCTGTAGAAGAAATAGCTATTTCGATAATGTCTCAAATTTTAAAAGTTAAAAACGGAAAATAATTTAAACAAAGCATGACTTACATCAAAGTCATGCTTTTGTTTAATTTATTTATTTTTATTTTGGCAATCCGGACAGACACCTCTAAATTCAAGAGTATGTGAGTCAATTTTGAAACCGGTTTTGTTTTCCAAATCCGTCTCTATTTTTTCGACAGGACAATGATCGATAGGAATGATTTTGCCGCAAGATTCACAAATTATGCTGTGTTTATGTTTTTTGCCTTTTAATCTGTAGTATGAAATACCATCAATTTCACATACAATTTCAACTATTCCTTTATTTTTTAATATTTTTAAATTTCTGTAAATTGTAGACAAATTGGATTCTTCTTTCTCCTTAAAAATCTCATACAAATCTTCTGCAGATATAGGTTGTTCTGTTTTGTCTAAAATCGATATTATAAGTTTTCTTGCTTTTGTGATTCTTAAACCATTGTTCAACAAGATTTCGTTTTTCATATTATCACCTATCATTATTATATCATTTTATTATGAAATGTTTATGAATATTAAAATTTTAAATTTGGAAAAATGCTACAATTTGTCAACTTTTTCGTTATTAATATCTAAAATTTCACAGATTAGTGGTATAATATATAGTTAGTGAAATAAGGAGAGTTGTTTATGAACATTTTATTTTCACCACCTGATATTTCTGATAAAGAAATTGAAGAAGTGGTAGACGCATTAAAATCCGGTTGGATTACAACTGGACCGAAAACCAAACAATTAGAAAAAAACTTACAAGAATATACACAATCAAAAAAGACTTGTTGCTTTAATTCAGCAACTGCTGCATTGGAATGTGCGCTTAGAATTTTGGGCGTAAATGGAAAGAAGGATGAATGTATTACTTCGGCTTACACTTATACTGCAAGCTGTTCAGTTATAGATCATTTGAATGCTACGATTAAATTGGTAGACGTTCAAAAGGATTCCTACTTTATGGATTATGATAAATTATATGATTCCATAAATGAAAATACTAAGGCTATTATTCCAGTTGATATCGCAGGAGTTCCTGTTGATTACGATAAAATTTACGAAATAATTGAAGCTAAGAAATCAATATTCAGACCTTCAAATGAGATACAAGAATCTTTGGGAAGAGTTGCTTTGATTTCTGATAGTGCACATGCTTTAGGTTCAACATATAAGGGTAAAAAAATTGGATCATTCCAAGATATTGCATCTTTTTCATTCCATGCTGTTAAAAACTTTACTACAGCTGAAGGTGGAATGCTTGCTATAAATATTGGTGATGTAGATAAGATTTACAATGATTTACAATTATATTCCTTACATGGACAAAACAAAGATGCATTAGCCAAAACAAAATTAGGTGCATGGGAATACGACATTAAAGGCCTTTATTACAAATACAATATGCCTGATATATTAGCGGCAATTGGTCTTGCACAATTAGAAAGATATGACGATTTATTGGCTAGAAGAAAAGAAATAATAAAAATGTATAACGATGGTTTAGATAATACCTCAATAAGTTATTTAAATCATTTTGGAAAAGATTATACAAGTAACGGTCATTTGTATTTAACAAGAGTTGAAGGTATAGATGAAGGAACTCGTAACGATATAATTGTCAAGATGGCAGAAAAAGGCATTGCTACGAATGTTCACTACAAACCAATTGCAATGATGACAGGATATAAAAATCTAGGATTTGATATCAAAGATTATCCTAATACTTTTGAACAATACAAAAACGAAATAACCTTGCCGCTTCACACATTATTGTCAGATGATGAAGTAGCATATGTAATCGAAACTTACAAGGATATAGTTAGTGGTAAATAATATGAACAATCGAGTAGATGAAATCCTTAAAAATAGCAAATTTAATCTTTTCATCAAAAGATTATTTGATATTTTAGCATCTTTATTTGGAATTTTGGTTATGGCAATCCCAATGATTATAATTTCCATTGCTATAAAATTAGATTCAAAAGGTCCTGTGTTTTTCAAGCAAAAAAGAGTTAAGAAAAATAATAAGGACTTTACAATTTTGAAATTTAGAACGATGGTTGTGGATGCTCCAAAATTGGGAATGGCAATAACAGTTGGAGACGATCCTAGAATAACGAAAGTAGGAAAGTTTTTGAGAAAAACTAAATTAGATGAGTTTCCACAATTGTTCAATGTATTGGTCGGAGATATGAGTTTTGTTGGTCCGAGACCTGAAGTTAGAAAGTACGTCGATATGTATTCTGATTCGGACAAAGATATTTTGAAAATTAGACCAGGAATTACGGATTTGGCGAGTATAAAATACAGAGATGAATCAGAAATTTTGGACAAATCTGACAATCCTGAAAAGACATATGTTGAAGAAATTATGCCTAATAAAATCGAACTAAACAAACAATACATTGAAAATATTAATTTATTAAATGATATTAAAATAATTCTTCAAACATTGAAGATTTTATAACTAATTAGTTATTTATATAGATAAAGAGAAATTAAATGGGGGATTTTGATGAACATACCATTGTTGAATTTGAAAAGACAATATAAAGACATTGAAGAAGAAGTAAATACAAGTGTATTAGAGTGCTTCAAAAATGCACAATATATAATGGGTGAAAATGTTAAAGAATTTGAAAAAGAAATAGCTAATAAAATTGGCGTAAAACATGCAATTACAGTTGGAAATGGAACTGACGCGCTGATTATAGCGTTGAAGTCTTTGGGAATAAAAGAAGGAGATGAAGTTATAACTACTGATTACACTTTCTTTGCAACTGCTGAAGCTATAAGATTTGTTGGAGCTACACCTGTATTTTGTGATGTTGAATTAGATACTTATAATATCGATCCTTCTCAAATAGAAGAAAAGATTACAGACAAAACAAAGGCAATTATTTGTGTTCATTTATTTGGAAATGCATGTAAAATGGATGAAATAAATGATATTGCCAAAAGACATAATTTGTATGTTGTTGAAGATGCAGCACAAGCAATTAATTCACAATATAATGGCAAAAATGTAGGTAATTTAGGAGATGTAGCTTGTTTCTCATTTTTCCCTACAAAAAATTTGGGATGTTTTGGTGATGGTGGAATGATCACAACTAATGATGATGATTTGGCAACTATTATAAGAGCGTTGAAGGTTCACGGTAGTGGCGAAAATGGAATGAAAGCTTATGCTATATTAAATGATGAAGAAGTTGAGGTTGTGGAACAAAATTCAGGAGACAACACTGTTTACAATCCATTGAAATACTACAACTATTTAATCGGTCACAATTCAAGATTAGACGAAATTCAGGCTGCTATTTTGAGAATTAAATTGAAACACTTAGACGAATATACGGAAAATAGAAGAAGTATTTCACACGGATACATCGAAGCTTTGAAGGATACTTCATTGGTAATGCCAACTGAAACTGACGGCGGAAAGCACGTTTTCCATTTATTTATTTTACAATCTGAAAACAGAGAAGAAATAGAATCAAAATTAAAAGAAAAAGGCATTGCTACTGGAACTTATTACAAAGTCCCAATGCATTTACAAAAAGCTTTTAATGATTTAGGATATAAAAAGGGAGATTTTCCTAATGCGGAATATCTTTCAGAAAGGACTTTTGCAATTCCATTGTTCCCAGAAATGAACGATGAAGAAAGAGAATATATTATTAATTCTATAAAGGAGATAGTATAATGGACTTTTTTGCTCATGAGTCTTGCTATATAGATGAAGAGACAAAGATTGGTAAAGGTACTAAAATTTGGCATTTTAGTCATGTGATGTCAGGTAGCACTATTGGAGAAAATTGTAATATTGGTCAAAATGTTGTTATTTCTCCAGATGTTACGCTTGGTAATAATTGTAAAGTTCAAAATAATGTTAGTGTGTATACTGGTGTTGTTTGTGAAGATGGTGTGTTCTTAGGACCTTCTTGTGTGTTTACAAATGTTATTAATCCAAGGGCTTTTATTGAGAAAAAAGATGAATATCGAAAAACAACTATTAAAGAAGGCGCGTCTATTGGCGCCAATGCGACTATTGTTTGTGGAAACACAATTGGCAAATATGCTATAATTGGAGCAGGAGCAGTTGTTACAAAAGATGTCGGGGATTACGAAATTGTAGTAGGAAATCCAGCTAGACATCATGGATATGCATGTTCATGTGGAGAAAACCTAAAAAGAGTTTCCCTCACAGATTATATATGTGAAAAATGTGACAAGAAATATTTATTAAATGATTATAAATTGAGTGAGGTATCAAATGAATAATTTAAAAGAAGAATTATTGGGAAAAATCGAAGATAAATCTCTAGTAGTAGGGGTTGTGGGATTAGGTTATGTAGGATTGCCATTAGCAGTTGAAAAGGCAAAAGCCGGTTATACTGTTATTGGATTTGATGTACAACCTGAAAAAGTTCAAATGGTTAACGATGGAGTTAATTATATTGGTGATGTTGTTGATTCAGAATTAAAAGCTATTGTTGAATCTGGAAAATTAAGAGCTACAAGTGATTTTGAATCAGTTGCAAGTTGTGATTTCATAGCTATTGCTGTTCCAACACCATTGGATATTTACCAACAACCAGATATTTCTTACGTTGAAAAATCAACTACAGATGTTTCTAAACATTTGAAAAAAGGATCTATAGTTGTATTAGAATCCACTACTTATCCAGGAACTACTGAAGAATTAATGAGACCTATATTGGAAAATGGTTCAGGCTTAAAATGTGAAGAAGATTTTTACTTAGCATTCTCTCCTGAAAGAGTAGATCCAGGTAACAAACAATACAAAACTAAGAACACTCCAAAAGTTGTTGGAGGAATTGGTTCAGAATCTACAGAAGTTGCAGCAGCATTGTACAGAAATGTACTTGAAGGGGAAGTTATGACTGTATCTTCACCAAGAGTTGCTGAAATGGAAAAAATTCTTGAAAACACATACAGAAATGTAAATATCGGATTGGTAAATGAATTTGCCAAATTAGCTAATAAAATGGATATCAATATGTGGGAAGTAGTAGACGCTGCTAAGACAAAACCTTATGGATATCAAGCATTTTATCCAGGTCCTGGTGTAGGTGGACATTGTATACCATTAGATCCATTCTATTTGACTTGGAAAGCTAGAGAATACGATGTACACATGCCAATCATAGAAGCAAGTGGTACTGTAAATGATAGTATGCCTGAATGGGTTGTAGATAGATCTATGAAGATTTTATCTAGAAAATTTAAAAAACCTTTAAATGGTTCAAAAGTTTTAATTCTAGGTATTGCTTACAAAAAAGACATCGACGATTTAAGAGATTCTCCAGCATTTGTTGTAATGGATAAATTCAGAGAAGAAGGAGCTATTATCGATTACTATGATGGATTCAATCCTTCATATTTCAATCCAGATGGATCCAAGACTTACTCATTAAAAGAAATTAATCCAGAAGTAGTTAAAGGTTATGATTTAGTTGTTATAACTGCAGATCACACAAATGTTGATTATCAAATGGTTGTAGACAATGCACCATTTGTATTTGATACAAAATACGCTACAAGAAACGTAGAAAACAATAAAGATAAAATAGAATTATTATAAGAGGTAATATGCAAAAAATTAAATGCGCAATCATTGGCTGTGGTAGAATTTCTTATAAACACGTAGAGGGAATTGCAAACAATGATTCAGAAATGGAATTAGTTGCAGTATGCGATATTATTGAAGAAAGAGCCATCGAAAAAAGAGATGAATATTTGGAAAGATTTTCTGACAGAGATGTAAAAGTATACACTGATTATAAAAAAATGCTAGAAGAAGTCGACATCGATATGTGCTCTATTTCAACAGAAAGTGGTTATCATGGTGAGATAGCTCTTTACTGTTTAGAACAATCAAAACACGTATTGATTGAAAAACCAATGGCTATGAGTTTAGAAGAAATAGATAAAATTAATAAGTTAGCTGATGAAAAAGGATTAAAAGTTGGAGTGTGTCACCAAAATAGATTTAATCCTCCAATTCAAAAATTGAAAAAGACAATTGACGCTAATAAATTTGGAAAGATGACAAACATCACAGCAAGGGTTTTATGGAACAGAAATCAAAACTACTATAACTTAGCTCCATGGAGAGGAACAAAGGCATTAGATGGTGGTACATTGATGAACCAATGTATACATGCACTAGACTTGTTGTTATGGATGATGGACGATGAATTAGTAAGCGTAAAAGCTGAAACTGAAACTTTCCTAAGAGACATAGAAATGGAAGATTACGGCGTAATTTTGATGAGATTTAAGAGCGGTAGAATTGGACTATTGGAAGGTAGTGCCGATGTTTATCCTAAAAATCTTGAAGAAACTATTTCTGTATTTGGCTCAACAGGAACTGCTGTTATCGGTGGGTTAGCTGTTAACGAAATAAAAACTTGGGTATTTGAAGATGAATCTGAAACCGGAGAATTGGAAGATGATAAATCTATCGATAATGTGTACGGAAACGGACACACTCCATTATACAAAGATTTTATTCACGCAATAAATACAGATACTCAGCCGCTAATCAATGGTCACGAAGGAAGAAAGCCAGTTGAAGTATTAATGAAAGCTTATGGTTGGATTGACTAATATAATATTTTGAAAACAAACAAGCTCTTGATAAAAATCAAGAGCTTGTTTCAATCTAATTAGTATTTGTAGAAACCTTCTTTTGTTCCTCTACCTAATTTGTTTTCATCCATATATTTCTTTAACATTTGTGCAATCTGATATGTTACAGAATTTTCATCATTTACATCTGGTTTATTTAAAGTGATATTATAAGCAGTTTTAAGACCGACTACATCTAGTATTTGGAAAGGTCCAAATGGAGCACCTGTTCCGTATCTCCAAGCGTTGTCGATATCTTCGATGTCAGCTATGTCTAAAGCCTTTAGAGTCATTGCTGCATCTAGTAATGGTACTAATAGTGAATTTAGTAGATATCCTGGTTGTTCTTTTTTCAATTTTAATGGAATCATTCCTATATCTTTTGCGAAGTTAACTACTTCATCGTATACTTCATGAGAAGTTTCGCTGTGTCCCATAATTTCTGCTGTATTATTGTTCCAAATTTCATTTGCAAAGTGAAGAGCAAGATATTTTTCTGGATGAGGAAGTAAATCCTTAAACGAACTTGGTAATAATGTTGATGAATTTGTTGCAACTATAGTATTATCATTTAATACTTTTGCCAAATTCTTATAAAAATCTGATTTTTGTTCTGGGTTTTCAGAAACAGCTTCAATCAATAAATCACAATTTTCAACTGATTTTTCTAAGTCTGTTAAAAGATGAATTCTATTGAATCCTTCTTCTATATCTTTTTTTAAATTTTCAATATCATCAAGTGCCAATTGATCTGAAGAAATACCTCTAGGTATAATTACTGAGTTAACAGTGTTTTCATCAGATAAACCAACCTTAATTCTATCTAGTATACTTAGATAGGTTTCTTTTAATGCATCAAAACGTGGCTTAGCTCTATCTACAGAACCTTCACTTCTTAACCACACGTTGACATCAAAGCCTTTAAATGCAGTTTGAAATGCTATTTGAGATCCTAAAACTCCTCCACCAGCCACTGTTACATTTTTAATTTTCATAAATTTGCCTCCTTTAAATTAACCTATACTGTAAGTTTATTCAATATTTATATACCCCTTAAATAATTTTACAAATCTTAATTGAACAAATTGTCTAATTTTTCGGTTTTTGTAAAATTTTAGAATGTTTAGAAATTAATAATAAGGGTATAATTAAAGTGAGGCGCTAGAAGTTAAAATAATTACTGAAGATTAAATTTTTATAATTTAACAAGTTGTTGTTTAGGATTTATTCAAAAGTGGTATATATATTAGGTAACAAATATATCAATAATTTACAAGGAGGTTTTATGAGTGGATTTAAAAAATTTGTTCATATATTGTTTTCAATATTACTAATTTTGTTTTCTTTAGTAATGTTTTTCACAGTATTCAATTTTGGACAAGTTAGTTATAATCTCAGAGAACTCATGATGAATGAGGTATGCTTTTATATATTAGCAGTTATAGGAGCCTTAATTTTACTAGGGGCACTTATAATAATGTTTAAAGCAATACTCTCTGATAGTTTAAGTGATTTCTTGATCTCAAAAGACAAGGATGGAGAAGTTATGATATCTACAGATGCACTTGAAAATACTGTAAAAAGTACTGTAAATAAATTTAATGATGTCAGAACTTCTAATGTTAATGTAAGAGTCCACAATTCAAATGAACCATATATGAATTGTGATGTAGAGGTTGGAGTAAGAGATATGTCAAATGTAGGAGGTCTTGGTGAAAACATCAAAAATGATATCAAGGCTAATCTGGAAACTTTAACTGGTTACAAAGTTAAAGATATTACTGTAAAATTCTTGGATTTGGCAAAATCTACTAGCAAAAGAGTAGTGTAGGGGGTAAGAATGAACAATAATAAAATGTTGGATAATTTTCAATCCCCAGATGAACAAAGAAAAATAATTTTTGTAAAAGAAGATTCAAAAGATAAATTTGACGAAAGGTTAATAAAAAATTTATCAGGGTTAAGAAAACCAACTAAGTATGGAATTTTAGGTGTAATAATTGCACTTTCATTTTTAAAGCTTGGTTTTTGGGCAACAATCTTAATACTATTGCTTTTTGGTATAGGTTATGGTTATGGATTGTATAAAGAAGGTAATCCTAAATTTATCAGATTTTTGATGAATTTATTTAGGAAATAATATAGTATAAAAGGAGATTAGAATGATGGAAGAAAAAAAATACAATGAAGTAAACAAAGTAAATGAAGAAAAAGCTGAAAAAGAAAAGGAACAAAAACACGAATCAAAATTAACTTTTGATAACTCTGTAGTTCAAAAAATTGCTGCAATAGCAGTTAGAGAAATTCCTGGTGTTTTAGATATGGAAGGTGGATTCTTCTCAGGAATTCAAGAAACTTTCGGTGGATATAATGCAACTAAAGGTATTGATGCTGAAGTTGGTGAAAAAGAAGCTGCAATTGATGTATCAGTAATATTAGAATATGGAGTATCAGCTGTAAAAGTATTCCAACAACTACAAGAAGTTGTAAAACAAAGTGTAAAGAAGATGACAGGATTAGATGTTGTAGAAGTTAACTGCAAAGTAGTTGATGTTATGACAAGAAAAGAATTCAACTTGAAAAACAAAAAAGAAGAAGAAAATAAAAGTGGATTAAAATAAACTAAATTAAAAAGGGAAGGCATCATGCCTTCCTTATTTTAATGTTACGACAGCTCCGTAGATATGGGGACCTGTATGTATAACAAAAAGACTAGAAATAGGTCTCTTATAAATTTTAACATTAGGATAATAATCTTGTATTACTTTTTCTAATTCATCTGCATTTTCTTGTAGGTTTGAATGCATTATATAGATATTGTCTATTTGATCGTTAGCTGCGAAGTCAATTATATAATTAAGGATTTGTTGGTTGACTTTTTTTCTGCCTCTTACTGCATCTATAACTTCCAAATTTCCAGTTTTTTTGATGCAAGTTATAATTGGTTTTATGTTTAATAGATTTCCAACGACTTTACTTGAGCGTTTAATACGACCACTTGTGTAAAGATAATCCAATTTGTCTACAGTAAAAAAGAAATCTTCTTTTGTTTTGAGTTTTTCTAAATCTTTTACTATTTCTTCGAAACTTGTGCCATTTTCCTTCATTTTTACAGCTTTTTCAATTAGAAAACCCATTCCCATTGAACATGATCTGCAGTCTATCAAATGATATGTAATTTTATCAGAGTATAAGTTTAATATTTGTTGAAATAGATTATAAGTCCCGCTAATTCCGCAGCTCATGCATGTAGCTATTATATGTGTGTATCCTTCTGATATGATGTATTCTATTTTGTCAATCAAATCACTTGTTAAGGGAAGCGAACTACTAATAGTGTTACTATTAATGTCGTTTATAACGTCTTCAATATTTTTTTCATATTTATCTTTATACGTAACTTCCGAATTGTAAATGATTTGAAGAGGGACTTCTACAATATTGTATTCTTTAATAATTGATGGATCTACATCAGATGTAGTATCAGTTAGAATAGCAATTTTTTGCATTTTTTATTCCTTTCTAAATCGTTTAATAATTTTGTATATACAAGTTAACATAACTATTATATCATTTTAACGAAAAAAATACGACAAGCAGTTGCCGTATTTAAATCGTTATCGTGATTTTTGTTCCAACATCTAATTTAGATTCAAGAGTAATAGATCCATTGTGGATATCAACTATGTGTTTGATGATTGATAATCCAAGCCCTGTAGATTCTTGTGAAGAACGTGATTTATCAACAACAAAGAATCTCTCAAATACTCTAGTTTGGTATTTTTCAGCTATACCAATTCCAGTATCCTCGCAAATTATTTTAGTTTTGTCATTTTCTTTGAATATTGAAATCTTAATTTTACCTGAAATCTTGTTGTATTTAATTGCATTTGTAACTAAGTTTTCAATCATTTCTTTAATTAAATTTTCGTTACCGTATATCATGCAATTTTCCTGTAAATCCGTAACAAGTTCAATTTTTTTATTATCCAATTTGTTTTGGTTTGAAGTGACTATTTCATCGATTATTTTTTCAGGATTAAATAAACTTTTTTCAATGTTATCTTCTGATTCATCTAATTTGGAAAGTTTAATAATATTATCGATTAATTCTAATAATCTCAATCCTTCTTGGTGTATTATTGTAGCAAACTTACTTACATTTTCTGGACTAACCATGTTGTTTTCTATCATTTCAGCATAACCATTAATTGAAGTAAGAGGAGATTTTAATTCGTGACTAACATTCGCTGAAAATTCTCTTCTTCTTTTTTCAGCCTTAATCTTGTCACTCTCATCTACTAAGAACAATAAAACTCCATTGATAGAATCTTCATCTAATACAGGTGCAATATACATTGATAATAGAATTCCTTGCATTTCAATATTTATATGATGCGCTGTTTTAGTTGATATTACATTTTTTATTGCAGAATGGATTTTTAAATCTCTGTTTAATGAAATAAAGGGTCTTCCTTCATACTTTGAATCATTTGCTCCAAATAAAAACTCAGCAGACTTATTAACTGACAAAACATTCATATTCTTATCAAGTAGGATAAGACCTTCTCTCATATTGTCTGTAATAGTTTTAATTGTAGTTGACCTTTCTTCTAATTCATCTACATATTTTTTTATTGTATCATTCTTGCGTCTAATAATATTGATAAAAGGTATAAGCTCATCGTAAACTGGTTGTTCTAATAATTTTGATTCTTTGTCATTAACGATGTTATCATCTAATTCATTGGCAATAGTTTCTATAGGATCTAAGATTTGTCTTATTTGTCTTCTATTAATATCGATTAATAATATTAATGATAATGCTAATATCAATAGGGTATAAGGCAATAAATCCAAAATAGTTTTCAAAAAACTAGAAGATTCGCAGCTAACTCTAAGAACATCAGAATTTTGCTGAAGTATAGCAACATAATACATACTTTTATCAAAACTATCAGACTTACGTGTTATTGAGCCGATTTTGGATTCTCTTGCATCTTGTATTTCTTCTCTGTTTGAGTGATTATCCAAAGAGTCTACATTTGTATCAGTATCATATACTACACTTCCATTTTCATCAATAATTGTAAATCGATTTGAAGGATTAATCCTTTTAAATTTTTTTATATTTGTAATAGTCTTATCACGACTATTATCGCTGATAGAATCCACGTATTGTATTTGACGTAGGAGAGAAGTTTCTTCTTTAGATTTGTTATAATTATAAAATATAAATGTTTGTAAGCCTAGTCCAATTGCTAAAGCTATTATAATGACAAGAGAAATTCTAGTGTATATTTTTCTTTTCATCATTCACCAGCTTTGTATCCCAGATTTCTTATCGTTTTGATTATGCTGGAAGCGTTTTTAAGTTTTTGTCTTAAAGTGGCTATATGAACATCAACTGTACGTGATTCTCCTTCAAAATCGAATCCCCAAATTTTTGTCATGATATTTTCTCTAGTCAAAACTTTGCCGACATTTGATAGGAGATAGTACAGTAATTCAAATTCCTTGTAAGTTAATTCTACATTTTCTCCATCAACACTAACTGTTCTCTTATCATAATCTAATTCAATATTCTTATAGATAATTTTAGATTTTGTTTTACTTAGTGAGGATCTTCTTAGTAGCGCTCTGACTCTTGCTAGTAGTTCCATAATACTAAAAGGTTTGATCATATAATCATCAGCACCACTATCAAGACCTACTATTTTATCGTATTCTGTAGTCTTGGCAGTAAGCATCATTACTGGAATGTTTTTTGTTTTTTCGTTATTTCTTATTTCTTTTAAAATTTCAAGTCCGCTTTTTCCCGGAAGCATTATATCTAGAATAATTAAATCAATGCTAGAAGAATACAATGTGGATTTGAATTCTCCATAGTCTCCAAATCCCATTGCATCGTAGCCTTCATTATTAAGTGCATAGATAATTAATTCTCTTATGCTTTTGTCATCTTCTACACAGCAAATCATTGTGCATTTTCCTCGTATCTTTCTCCAGTAACTGAGAATATTACCCAAGTTGCGATTCTTTCTGCATTATCGCCAATTCTTTCAATGTATTTTGCAACTTGAATTAAATCGATAATTTGTTCAGGATTTTCACAACCAGATTTAATCAATTCTATTGATTCTTCCATGAAGTGTGCAAAAAGCTCATCAACCTCATCGTCTTTTTTGATTACAGAATTTGCCAATTCGACATCATCATCAGTAAAAGCGTTGATACTTTCTACAAGCATTTTTTGAGCACATTTACCCATGGATCTTATCATAGTCAAATCTTTTGGAAGTTTTGATTTACCAATCAACATAACAAGTTCTGAAATTTCTTGTGCATGGTTTCCGATTTTACTCATACAAGAAAGAATTCTAAGTGCTGATGAAATAAATCTCAAGTCTTTTGCGACAGGAGATTGTGTAGTAAGAAGTCTCAAACAAGTATCTTCTACTTCTTTTGACATTTCATAAATAGTTTCTTGAGAATCATAAACTTTTTGTGCTATTTCTAAGTCTTGAGTTTCCAATGCGTAAGTGCTTTGTTCAATTTGTCTTTCGACATTTGCTCCGAGAAAAATTAAATTATGTTTTAATTCTTCTAATTGATGTGTAAAATATTTTCTCATAATACCACCTCTTTTTAACCGAATCTACCAGTAATATAATCTTCTGTTCTTTTATCCTCAGGTTTTGAGAACAGTATATCAGTATTATTAAATTCTATAACTTCACCTGTCAAGAAAAATGCTGTCTTATCAGAAATACGAGCAGCTTGTTGCATATTGTGTGTTACCATTATAATAGTATATTTTGATTTCAAATCTTGACACAAATCTTCGATTTTATTAGTTGAGATAGGGTCAAGAGCTGATGTAGGTTCATCCATTAATAATACTTCAGGTTCAACAGCCAAGGCTCTTGCGATACAAATTCTTTGTTGTTGTCCACCTGAAATAGAAAGTGCGTTCTTTTTCAAATTATCTTTTACTTCATCCCAAATAGCCGCACCTTTTAAAGATTTTTCAACAATTTCATCTAACTTAGATTTATTTTTTTCTCCATGTAATCTTGGACCATAAGCTATATTATCGTAGATTGACATTGGAAATGGATTAGGTTTTTGAAAAACCATACCGACTCTTTTTCTCAACAAGTTTACATCGTAATTTTTATCGTATATGTCTTTGCCATCTAAAGTTATTAAGCCTTCGATTCGACAGCCATCAATAAGATCGTTCATTCTATTTAGACACTTAAGCATTGTAGATTTACCACAGCCAGAAGGTCCAATAAAAGCGGTGATCTCATTAGATTTCATTTCCATATTGATTTTCTTTAGAGCTTGAAAATCATCATAATATAAATCAACATCTTTTATACTTATCTTAGACATTATTTACTTCCTTTCGTCAATTTTTTTCCTATTAAATTGGAAACTATATTTATTATTAAAACTAAAATTACTAATACAACGCCAGTTGCATAAGATTCTTCTACATGGAATCCTTCAGAAGATAATACATACATGTGTAATGCTAAACTTCTTCCAGATTGCATCAAACTTGATGGCACACGAGGGTCTGTTCCTAATGTAAACATCAATGCAGCCGTTTCTCCTACAACTCTTCCTATTGAAAGAATAATTCCAGCCATGATTCCAGGCATTGCAACAGGAAGTAGTACCTTTCTTATAGTATACAACTTTCCGGCTCCCAATGCATAACTTCCAGCTCTTAATTCGTCATCGATTGATAACAAGGCTTGTTCACTGGCTCTAATTATTAATGGTAGTACCATTATGAACATTGTAAGAACTCCAGATATTAAAGAATATCTAAACTTTAATCTCATTACGAATAACAACATACCAAATAAACCATAAACAATTGATGGAATACCAGATAATGTTTCTGTTGCAAGTCTGATAAGAGTAACTACTTTAGAATTCTTCTTAGAGTATTCAGACAAATAAATTGCTGTAAATATTCCGATAGGACTTGCAACTAATAATGTCAACAAAACTAACATAACAGTAGTTTTAATTGAAGGCATCATTGAAACGTTCTTAGAAGTATAGTGGTTTGAGAACATACTAGGTTTTAAATGGGGAATACCATTAACTAACATGTAGATAATTAAATAAAACAATACAGCTAAAGTAATAAAAGCCATCAAATAAATAAAACCTTTAATGATTCTACTTTTAGTTTTATTTTTTCTTAAATTTTTTAAACTATTTGTTGATACATCAATAGAATTATTTTCCATTATTTACACCTCTCTTAATCAAATTAAATATTAGATTTATTAAAAGTATAAATACGAATAATACCATAGCGGTTGCAATCAAAGCATCTCTATGAGCACCAGACGCATAAGCCATGTCCAATACGATGTTAGTTGTCATAGTACGCGTTCCTGAAAAAATACTTTTTGCTATTATAGGTTGATTTCCTGCAACTAAGTATACTGCCATTGTTTCTCCGATAGCACGTCCAATTCCGAGTATGACTGACGATAATATACCAGACTTTGCAGCAGGAACTACAACCCCCATTACAGCTAATTCGTGACTAGCTCCAAGAGCAATACTTCCTTCATAATAAGAATCTACAACAGTATTTATTGCACTTTCAGATAATGTGATTATCGTTGGCAAAATCATAATTCCTAAAAGAATGGAAGCTGTGACTATGTTCATACCAGTTCCTCCAAAAGCTTTTCTAATCATTGGAACTATAACAACCAAAGCGAAGAAACCGTAAACTATGGATGGAATACCAGCCATTAAATCAATACAAGGTCTTAAAAAATTATATAATTTTTTGGGGCAGAACTTTGCAAGATAAATCGCTGTGAAAATTCCAATAGGGACTCCTATAATTATGGAGCCAATAGTTACATAAATACTACCGATAATCATTGGAAGTATACCAAATTGAGCAGGGACATCGACTGGAGCCCAATTCTTACCAAATATAAAATTAGTTAAGCCAACTTTTTTTATAAAAGGCATTGATTCACCAAAAATGAAAAAACATATTAAAACTATCGCAAAGATAGAAGTCAATGCTGATACTAAAAATACGTATTTCATTATTGATTCAGATAAATATTTCTTTTTCATATTAAATCCTTTCTTTATTTTTATCACCTTAATAATATCAAGGGCTTGTAAAATTAATGCGATAACAATGTTAATTAAATGTAAAGTTTTTTTAAGCAATAAAGTAAAAATCTGTAGAAATAGGGAAGTATTACATTTTACAAATGTAAAATAAAATTTTTCAAAATAAAAAACAGACCTCATAAGAGATCTGCTTTTGAGAGGAATTATTTAGAAATTTCAGACCAAGATTTAACTTTGCCTGTGAAGATATCTTTTACTTGTTCTAAAGTTAAATCTGTTGCGTTAGTATTTTCTTTGTTTACTATAACTGCTATACCATCAATAGCGATAGGTTGAGCTTTTAATTGTTCTTTTTCTTTGTCTTTTAATTCTCTTGAAGCCATTCCGATATCGCATACGCCTTCAATAGCTGAGTTCATACCAGCTGAAGATCCTGTTGATTGGATTTCGATTTCTACTTCTGGATACATTGCTTTGTAGCTTTCTGCTAATTTTTCCATTAACGGAGAAACTGAAGTTGAACCTGCAACTACGATTTTACCTTTTTGAGAATTTTTGTTGTAAGCTTTAGCTTCTTCAGGAAGTTGTTCATAACCTTCTTTTTTAACAATTTCTTGTCCTTCTTTTGAAAGAATATAATCTAAGAAATCTTTTGGAAGTGGTTTTAGTTCTCCTTTATAAGCAATATTAAAAGGTCTTGAGATTTTGTAATCTCCTTTTTGAACATTTTCTGATGTTGCTTCAACACCGTTGATTTTTACTGCGTTAACTTTGTCATTTAAAGATCCTAATGAAATATATCCAATAGCGTCTTTATCTTGACCTACAGTCATCATAACTGCGTTAGTACTGTTTTGCACGATTGCAGAAGAAACTGTTTTGTCTTGTTCTTTACCGTCAGCACCTTTTTCTAAGATTTTAGTGATTTCTGTAAAAGCTCCTCTAGTACCTGAACCATTTTCTCTTGATACTACGTGGATTTCTCCTCCAGCACTTTCGTTTGATTTAGAATCTGTAGAAGTAGTTTCTGTTTTGTTTGAGTTGTCTGATGTCTTTCCATCATCTTGTTTTGCACATGCTACCATGAATACTCCAAATACTAGCATCATAGCAACTAACATAAATTTTTTGATTTTCAAATAAATCATCCTTTCATATTTAATTCACTAATAGAATACATGTAATGTTTAAAATTCATATAATATTATTGTAAATTGTATGTAAAGTTATTTGTTTACAATTTTTAAAAGTAAAGTGTTATACTATTTCTAGGAGGATTGTATGAAAAAACTACTATTAATTACAACTGGAGGAACTATTGCTTCAGTTTCTACAGATAAAGGATTAGCGCCGGGTCTTCAAGCAAAAGATATATTAGAATATGTAAAATTTAGAAAATTTGATTTTGAATTAGATACTATCAGTTTATTCAGTATTGATTCAACAGACATAAGACCAGAGCATTGGCTACTTATAAAACAAACAATTAAAGAAAGTTATGATAAATACGATGGGTTTGTAATAACCCATGGTACGGATACTTTGGCATACACTGCATCTGCTTTGGGTTATTTAATTCAAAAAAGTCCGAAGCCAATCGTAATTACAGGTGCTCAAAAATCCATTTCAAATGATATTACAGATGCAAAGAATAATTTAATTGATGCATTGATATTTGCTAGTAAAGAAAAATCACACGGAGTTAATATAGTGTTCAATGGAAAAGTTATTTGTGGAAATAGAGCCAGAAAAGTTAGAACAAAAAGTTTTGATGCATTTGACTCAATTAATTATCCATTAATTGCTATTATTCACGATGGTAAAGTTTTAAGATATATTGATGATAAGTCAGAAAGTAATGTAGAATTTTACAATAAATTAGATGAAAGCGTGTATTTGTTGAAATTAATTCCATCAATGAGAGCAGATATTTTAGAAGATATTTTCGAAAAATACGACTGTATTATTGTGGAAAGTTATGGAGTGGGTGGAATGCCTGCAGGAATATCCGAAGAGTTTTTAAGATTGATGGAACAATACTCTACAAATAAAATAATCGTGATGACAACTCAAGTTCCACAAGAAGGTTCAGATATTGGAGTATATCAAGTAGGAATGAGAATCAGAGAAAATTTAGACGTATTGGAATCAAAAGATATGACATTAGAATCAGTAGTATGTAAAATGATGTATGTAATGGGAAAATACAACAGAGATATTCAAAAAATACAAGACGAATTTTACTCAATTATAAATCATGATATTTCAATAATAGAATAAGAATATTAGCGGTAAAATAATTTAAAAAAATATTTTACCGTTTTTTATTTGCAAATTTTGAAAAGTATGAAATATGAATTATAATTTAGTTAGAGGAAAATTATGAAAAGAAATGTAGATTTTTATGTAAAAAAAAGAAATGAATTGATTGATTTGTTAGATGAGAAGAAATTAACAAAACAGGAATTTATTTCAAGAAACAACGTATTGATTAATAGTTTTAATCTAAGACCTTTCACTGATATTAAAACAGTAAATGAGGGAGTTTTTAACTATCAATATTATAATTTAAAGGCTAAGGAATACAATACAATAGCTAACAGATACAAAAACAAAAAACGTAAGAAGTATATTGCATCTTTAAACAAATGCAGAAACTATTACCTAGAAAAAGATAATACAATTTTAAAGATTTTGGAATTAATAGAATACAAGAATGTTGAAGCATATTACATAGACATTTTGTCTTACAGAATGAGGGATAATCTTTTTGAAATTGTACTCAAAGATTATGAAAAGATGATTTTTCACACAATAAATGAAAATATCAAACAACATTTGATATCAAATAATGTTTTTGAACCAATAAAGAAAAAATCCCTTATCGATTCTTATGTCAATAAGGGATATTAATTATTTCTTTATTTGATTTACTATTTCTTCTGTAGTCATATTTTTATTTAATTTGTAATTGCCATCCTTAAAAGCAGTAACATTGTTTTGCTTTAAGTAATCTAAGAATTCTTGTTCATCGGTAATTATGTTTCCACTGATTAAAATCTTTGAAACATCCAATTCTTTTGCCTCAGGTGGAATTGTGATTTCAATGTCTTTAACTTCTTCAGTAACTTGTTGGATTTTTAAATCCTTTGAGTAAGTTTGTGAACTTGTATAGTTTTTGGAAAACATTGAATTAATTGTTTTGTAAACATAAAATGTTGTAGCTACTAGAATGAGCAATAATAATAAAAGCTTTGCAAATTTATAAATAAAGTCTACTATTGTATCAATAAAATTTTTCATTTTTCACCTTCCTTATTAAATTATAATGATTTATTAACAATTTTTCAAATAGGAGCAATAATGAGACATATAAATATAGATAATTCAAATAGCAACCAAAGAGTAGATAGGTTTATTATGAAATTGATGCCAAAAATGAGCAAAAATCATATCCAAAAACTTATCAGAACTAAAAAAGTAAAAGTTAATAAAAAAAGGACAGAACCTGATTATAATCTGAAAATTGACGATGTGGTAAATATTTATTTGTACGATGAAGTTATTGAAAAATATCAAGATAATAGGGTATACTCCGCTGAGGATTTTAACTTGGATATAATCTATGAAGATGATGATTTAATATTGATTAATAAAAAAACTGGAGTATTATCACACGCAGCTAATCCTCAAGATTATGGGAAAAATATAGTGGATATGATGGTAAGCTATTTGATAAAAACAAATCAGTTTACTCCAACACAAAACTCCACATTTACACCAGCTTTAGTAAATAGATTGGATAGAAATACTTCTGGCATTGTTGTAGGTGCAAAAACTTATGATAGCTTGAAATATTTTAATGATTTATTCAAAAAACACGAAATTACTAAGATTTACGAAACTATTGTGGTTGGTAACCTCAAAGACCAAACAATTGATTTGGCGCTAGAAAAAGATAACGATAAGAACAAATCTGTGGTCAATTCTAGTGGAAAAAAAAGCATGACAAAAGTATGGAATGTAAAAAATTTCGGGAAATATTCACTGGTCAATGTAGATTTATTGACTGGAAGAACACATCAAATCAGAGCTCATTTGTCACACATTAATCACCCGATAATTGGCGATATTAAATATGGAAACAGAGATGTTAATAAATATTTCAAAAATAAGTACGATTTGAATTTTCAATTATTACATTCGTATAAGCTAATATTTCCAGAAAAAATGGAAAAATACCAAAAATATGAATCCATGGTTTTTGAAAGCAAAAGAGATGATTTATTTGAGAAAATATTGAACGATTTGGAGAGTAAATATGATTAAAATAATTAACAACAACAAAATATACGACTATGAAGATAAGACGATTTATGATTATGGCATTCAATGTGGATTTGAAGATAGTATTGTTGCATTAAAAAACAATAAACTTGTTGATATTATGAGTAGTGTAGATGATGGAGATACGATTGAGTTTGTAAATGAAAACAGCATTTATTCACAAGACACATTGATGAAAACAGGAATTTTGCTGCTGTTATTGGCATTTAAAATAAAATTTCCCGAAGATCAATTGGTAGTTGAATACACAATTGGAGACTATATGTATCTTGAATTCGAAAACAACAACGAAATTCATTTTAGAGATTTGGAAGAAATCAGAGAACTAATGGATGATCTGATTAATCAAAATCTTAGAATTGAAAGAGTAAAAGTTTCCAGAAAAGAAGCTTTTGATATTTTTGAAAAGGAAGGATACATTCAAAAATCGAGACTACTAAAAAGTTTAGACAAGGATGAAGTGTATTTGTACAAATGTCACAATCATTACTTTGGTATAGAAGGATTTGTAGCTCCATTCACTAGATTTTTGAAACACTACAAACTTATCAATTATTTTCCAGGAGTTGCATTAAGCGTTAGTAGAACTGGTGAATTTACTGAATTTAAAGAACAAAAAGCTCTCTCAAAAATATTTACTAAATCAAAAAAATGGACTGAAATGTTGGATATTGGTTATGTGGGAAGTTTGAATGAAAAAATTCAGGATGGAAATATGGATTTTTTGGTTAGCGTAAATGAAGCTTATTTTGAAAATCAAATTTCATATATTGCCGACAAGATTATCTACAACAATGCGAGATTAGTTCAAATTTCTGGACCTTCTTCATCAGGGAAGACCACAATGGCTGAAAGACTTTCTGTGCAATTAGCTGTAAGAGGCAAAAATCCTATTCCTATTTCTATGGATAATTATTTTGTAAATAGAGTAGACACTCCTTTAGATGAAGACGGCAACAGGGATTACGAATCGATTAATGCACTTGATTTAAAAACATTTAACAGAGATTTAATGAGATTATTAGAAGGCGATTATGTTAATTTGCCAATTTATAATTTCATCACTGGCGAAAGAGAATATGGTGATACTTACACAAAATTGGACAAAAATGGAATCATAATTGTGGAAGGAATTCATGGACTTAATCCAAAACTTACAAGTCTAGTTCCAGACAAGGACAAATACAAAATTTATGTATCAGCCTTGACACAACTAAGTATTGATTGTCACAACAGAATATCAACTACAGATATGAGACTTATGAGAAGAATGGTGAGAGATTTCGTTCAAAGAGATAAAAGCGTAGACGATACATTGTCTGAGTGGCCAAGAGTTCACGCTGCTGAATATATTAATGTTTTTCCATATCAAAATGAAGCAGACAGTATAATAGACTCCTCATTAATTTATGAAATTAATATTTTGAAAAAATACGTCTTGAAATTAGTGGAAAATTACGACAAAAACGGTCCAAACTTTACAGAGATTGAAAGGTTAAAATCGATTTTGAACTATTTTATAGAGATAAAAGACGATTCAATAGTCCCTAAAAACTCAATTTTACAAGAATTCATAGGAGATTACAATGAATAAGAGAATTGTGTACACTAATTCAAATTCTTCAAAGCTTTTTTATGAAAATATATCTTACTTAAAAAATCAAATTAGAAATGGCAATACTGATTTTATTTTGATTTTGCCAAATAGAAAGCTAATTAAAAATATTAGAAGTAAGTTTTTAAAAGAACAATCAGTGCTATGCGATGTCAAGATATGGACTATTGACGATTTAGTGAATGCTTCAGATATTTCAACATATTTGACAGATCTAATTTTGAGATTAGCAATTCAAGAACTTATCTATGAAGGTGAGTTTGAGGATAATAAATTTTTCAATTCTAATGGAATGATAAATTCATCCAAAAGATTTATATCTGCATGTAAGTATTCAAATAAAAAAATAGATGAACTTGAAGAAATTTCCAGTCACAATGTTAGCTTAAATATTTTGAGCAAAGTGTACGATAAATACCAAAGCATTATGAAACAAAATAATCTTCTGGATAAATTTGATGCCTATGACACAAAAAATCTTAATCTTCAAAAAAACAAGGATATTTACATTCATGGATTTAGTGAGTTTCGACCAATTGAATTGGAAGTAATAAATCAGTTGAAAAATTATGATGTTAATGTCTATATTTACGTGGATTATTATAATGAATACAAAAGTGAATTAGTAAATCAATTGCGTGATATTGGATTTGATGTTATTCAAAATGAAGATAAATCAAAACCAAATAAATTCATTGAAAAGAAGGTAGTTAAATTAACCAATGAAATTTTGGAAAAAGACAGGCTAATTAATGAAATATCAAAAGATTCATACACTTATGATTATAATAAAATGGCAATTCTTTTAGAAAAAGATTCCTCAAAAAGGGAAATATTGAATTCCTTGAAATTACACGATATTCCAGTTTTTGGAGATGATTATATTTCTTATCGTGACTACAAATTTTTCTTAGATATAATTAATCTACTTGATAATACGAAAACTTTAAAGCAATATATTTTTTCTACACTAGATAGTTGTTTTATAGAATTTGATTTGAAGGATAAAGTCACGTTCAGAAGTATATTGTCAGATTTTGAGTTTGATGATTGGGAAGATTTAGTTAAAATTTTGAAAGTAAATGTTAATTATGAAACTAATTTACAAATTTTAAAAGAGATTAAATCGTATTATTTATATTTTATAGAAACAAACATTAATGTTTTAGCTAATCTTATAGCAATAATTCAAAAAAAAGAAAGTTATGATAAAGGATTTAATTTATTTTCTGAAAAACTTTTGATAATACTTGAGGATTTGTATAAAAATCATGCTGAACTTGTTAAAAAATCGAAAAATATTAACTCTTATTTGATGGATTTGATAAAAAATTTGAAGGTTGATTCTACAGATTATTTAGTAGATGGAATTAGAATATATTCCCTTACGGATATTAGACTTTCAAACTACGATGTTTTATACGTAGTTAATATGAATGATGATGTGATTCCAGGAAAAATTAATTATGATTTCTTTAACAATGAAGATAATATAGAATTTCTACAAAAAAGAGGAATCGACATTTTGTCAGACGCAGAAAATAGAAAAAGAAATATTGACAGATTTATTGATGCTATAAATAGTGCGAATAAAAAAATTTATCTGTCTTACAATACTGAGAGCAACATAAAATCAAGATTGATTTTGGAAAAGAACATAAAATCAAGTCAAAAGATAAAGAAAATTAACATGAAAAATATCAAAAAAATTGACACAAAAAAACTTCACAGCGTGTCAGCTTATGAGAAATATTCTTTGAAACAACATTTAAATAGAATAGAAAGCAGAATATCCTCAAAGAATATTTCTGATTTTGAAGTAGATGACAAAACGACACAATATATATTGAAGAAAGAATTATCTTCAACTCAGCTTGAAACATATTTTGAATGTCCAATGAAGTTTTATTTTAGATATTATTTGAAGCTTAAACCGCAAATAAAGTCTAGACAATTGGATATTGGAACTATTTTGCACAACACATTGGAAGAATTTTACGGAATAAATATTTCGCAAATAAGAGATGCTATAGATAGCAAATGTGAGTTAGATGTTTCAAGTTTGGATGAATTACTCAGAAATTCTTTTGAAAAGTTCGGATTAAACACTGATATTAAGGAAAATGAATTTGATTACGAAAAGTATTTGAAAAAACTAAAAGACTTTATTCGAACTGATATTTACAATATGAAAAACGAATCTGAAAAGTTTTACCCTTATAAATTAGAAGAAGATTTTATTGTTAGTTTAGATGAAAACACCAAATTTATTGGAAGAATTGACAGGGTTGATAGAACAGATTCAGGTAAAATTAGATTAATAGACTATAAATTATCGAAAAATAGTTTCAGGAAAGCTAAAGATTTGGACAAAAACAAAGGATTTCAACTTGCAATATATTCTTCGTACGGTGATGTTGTAAGTTGTAAATACAAAAGCATTAGAGATAATGAAGAATATGAATATCTTCAAAATGTTTCAAAGGATCAGTTGGATGAAATTATGATTCAGAAAGTAAAAGAATTCAGAGAAAATATTAGGAATAAGAACTTATTTGTAAAAGCAAGTGATGACAATTCTTGTAAATATTGTGATTTTAATAAAATTTGCAAATTAAAAAACACAGAAGGGAAAGCTAGCAATGATTAAATTCAGCGACAATCAAAAATTAGCTTATTCAACGATAAATCAAAATGTTTGTGTAAATGCAGGTGCAGGAACTGGTAAAACAGAAGTAGTTTCTGAAAGATTTAGATATATGTACGAAAAAGGTATCGACATTAAAAGTATCGTGTGCATTACTTTTACGAACAAAGCTGCTGATGAAATGAAGGATAGAATTATTCAAAAGCTAAACAATCCCAGACTAATTGACGACATAAATGTATCTACCATTTCATCTTTTTGTAAAAAAATTGTATCAGATAATTCGTACTATTTATCCATAGATCCTAGCTTTCAAATCATTGAAGATGATCAAGCAAATAAAATGATTAATGAAATTTTTGACGAAATCCTAGAAAATAGAATTGATTTTATCAAGAAGCTTGGCAATGTGTTAGATATTTCATATTCAGACACACTTAAAATTATCAGAGATTCTTTCAATAAATTAAGGACGAATAACATAGACTTTGAAGTTATTAAAAGAGAAACAATTCTTCAACTAACTAATCTTAGAAATGTTGACGATGAGGATATTATCGGAATAAAAAGTTATCTATTTGATCTAAGAGAAGAATCAGATAATATCAAAGGACTTACGAAAAATAGTAGACTATATAAATTTTTGCATGATGATAAACAAATTTTGGAAATTCCAGAATATACTAGATTTTTGTTAGAAAGTTTTGACAATCTTGGAGAGAGCAAGAAAGAAAATGTTCAGGAACTAATTGATGAAGTGAACAAAAGAATTGATGCGATACTTTCAAATAAAGAAAAAGATTATATAGATTTGTACGAAGGTTTTTTCAATATTTTGATAGAAGTTAATAGAGAATATTCAATAAAAAAGAATGAAAAAAGTTTCTTAGATTTTAACGATATTGAAATAATGTGTAAAAAAGCTCTGGAAAATGGTGATATTCTAAAATCGTGTAAAGAAAAATATAAATATTTTATGATAGATGAATATCAAGATACATCAAATCTACAAAGAGATATTTTTTATACACTGTGCAGCGACAATGAGGCTTTGGATAGAAATAATCTTTTCGTAGTTGGTGATCCGAAACAAGCCATATATAGTTTTAGGGGAGCTAACATAAAAGTATTTGAAAAAACCAGAGAAGACATAAAAAAAAGTGGCGGAAAAGACATCACTTTTTATGAAAATCATAGAACTCATCCAAATATAATGGAGCCTATTAATTACATTTATTCTAATAAAATGAAGGATAGATACGATAGCTTAGTCGCAGTTAATGAATTGGGAGAAGTAATCGGAAGAGATGAATTTAAACTCAACAATAAGGACGCAAAAACAAAAGATGATTCCGCAGATATCTTGGTTTCATACATCAATGAAGATAATTTTAAAGACACTGCTATCTTAGCTAGAACTAAGAATGATTTCTCGGAATACGAAAAAAGTTTAGCAAATAGAAATATTCCTTATTATATTTTCGACAAACAAGGACTTGAAGAATGCAGAGAAATATTAAATCTGATTCAGTTCATAAAATACGCACGATATGGTGATGACATAAGTAAAGTAGGAATACTATCTAATGTATATGATGTGGGTTACAATGAAATATTGAATCAAACAGATAACTATCAATCTACTATGAAAAAAATTGATGAACAAGTTGTAGATTTTACGGAAAATCTTACAAAATATACGATTTACGATTCAATGTCTAATTACATTGAACAGATTGACTACTTAGGATTATTTAATGATCTTCAAGCAAAGGCAAATATAATTAAATTTTTGGAAATTGCAAAGCAATTTGATGCCAACAACTATAGTATAGAAGATTTTGTAGATTATTTTGAAAATAATACTAACTTATATCAAATGTCTTTTGAAGATGAACACAGTGATTTGGTAAAACTTATGACTATTCACAAATCAAAGGGATTAGGTTTTAGTAAGGTCATAGTGGATAATTTGTCAAAGCCATCAATTAACAAAGATAAATTTTTATTATTTATAGACAACGAAAACATTCAGATGCAATTCGTGCTAGATTTTCCTTTTTCAAAATTCAGAATGATAAAAGTTAAGAAATTAATTGAAGAAGAGGAAGATTACGAAGTTGACAACGTATACTATACGGCATTCACACGTGCAAAAAAAGAATTATCATTTTCGAATTCAAAAAAATCAGGACATTTCAAACAAATAAGTCCATACATTGAGGACTTGCAACAAAGAGGAAGTATAAGATTTTTAGAATTAAATGAGAAATCTTTTTTACTCGAAAAAATACAAACAAAATTCGATATACCAGAACCAAAGAAAGTAAAAGTCGAAAAACTTATTCCAATTGGTATTACAAGTATTTTAAATTCCAATGAAGAAATTTTTGATAGTAATCTTCAAAAATCTTCAATAAATTATATATTACTTGGTAATTTGGTTCATATGTATGCGAAATTATCTGACGGAAGTAATTATCCATGTATAAAAGAAGTAGATTTCTTAAATGAAGATGAGAAGGAAATTTTCAATGTCGCAACTAAAAACTTTAACTATTTCATAACAGATTTTTCAAATTATAAAAATGAAATGGATTTTAATTTATTGTACGAGAATCTTATGATATCTGGATTTATGGATAGAGTGGAATTTTGTGATGAAGAAATAAAAGTTTATGATTATAAAATTAGTTCACAATCACAAGAATACTTGTACGAAAAATACCACATGCAATTGAAGTTTTATTCTTATGTTTTGAACAAAAAATACAACAAAAATATTAAAATGATTCTTGTAAATTTAAGAAAAGGATACATTATTGAAAAAAATTACGACCAAAATTGCGAACAAGAGGTTGAGGTTTTTCTTAACAATTATGTAAATCAATTGAATTAGCTAAATTATGAGTTATAATAATACATGAGGTGTGATATGAGTATTAAAGTTCTTTTAGTGGAAGATGAAGATAATATAAGACAATTTACAAAAATAAATTTATCAAGAGAAGGATTTGAAATATTAGAAGCTGAGTCTGGAGAAAAAGGCGTAGAATTAGCAGAATTAAACAAGCCAGATGTAGCTGTTTTAGATATAATGCTTCCTGGGATTGACGGATTTGAAGTTTGTAAAATTTTAAGAAATAAATTTCCGGATATTGTTATTATAATGTTGACTGCAAAAACTCAAGATAACGATAAAATTGAAGGACTTGAAAGAGGAGCAGACGATTATTTGACAAAACCATTTAATCCGCGTGAGTTGATACTTAGAATAAAATCTGTTTTGAGAAGAAGTCCACAAAAACAAAACAATAGTCAAATTATTGAAGATGAAACATTCAAACTTGATATGTATTCAAGAACTTTTTATAAAAATGGAAAAGAAATTACATTGACTCCAACAGAACTTAACATAATAAAGCTTTTGATGCAAAATCCCGGGAAAGCAATAACTAGAGATGAATTAATGGATAAAGCATGGGGTGAAGATTTCATAGGTGATGCTAAAATTGTTGATGTAAATATGAGAAGGTTGAGAAGTAAAATTGAAGAAGATTCAACTCATCCAAAATATATCGTAACAGTTTGGGGAGTTGGTTACAGATGGGAAAATAAAAAATAATGAGTATTAAAAACAAAATAATGTATTCATTTGTATTTTTAACAAGTATTACCGCGATAATACTTGTTATATTTTCGATTTATGCTACTAAGTTTTATTATTATTCTACAATGGAAGGTGTTTTGAATAACGAAATAAGGTACTCTACTAATTTATATAGTTCTTATATGGCAGACTATGAATTAGATGAAGTAATTGCCGAAGACAAAAACCAATTTTACAGACAAACTGACTGCCAAGTGCAAATTTTGGATAATAATCAAGTTGTCGTGTTTGACTCAATAGCAAGCCCTAATTTGGGTGAAAAAATAGAAACATCTGATGTAGTTAGCGCGATAAATGGTCAAAGTGGAAGATACACTGGAAGAGTTAGTTATTCAGATTCAAATATTATTTCTGTTTCTGTTCCACTTGAATCCAGAGGAAAACAAGTGGGAGTTTTAAGATACATTTCAAGTTTAAAAGAAGTAGACAGGGCAATAAGAGTGAAGTCCGTATCGTTTGCTTTGTTCGGGTTTTTGGTAATATTATTCAGTATTTTATTGAGTAAAATTTTGACTAAAAGTATAATCAAACCGATAAATAGTCTTGCAAAAACTGCCGAAAAAATGGCTAAAGGTGATATGGAAGTAAGAGCAAAAGAAAATGACACAGATGAAATTGGAAGACTTGGAATGACTTTGAATTTATTGACGGACAATATTAACAAGAAAGAACAATTGAAAAACGAATTTATTTCAAGTGTGTCACATGAATTGAGAACACCGTTAACTTCTATAAAAGGATGGGCACAAACATTAAAATATGATCCTTCAGATTTAGAAACAACAACAATGGGAATAGACATAATCGATAGCGAATGCGATAGACTTACAAATATGGTTGAGGAGTTACTTGATTTTTCAAGATTTACTTCCGGAAGAATTTCAATAGTTAAGAGAAAACAAAATTTAATTGAATTAGCAGAACATATCAAAAACCAATTGCTTCCTAAAGTTCGTTCTAAAGGAATTGATTTGATATTAAATTATGAAAGTCCAGAACTCATTGCTACATTTGATGAAGACAGAATCAAACAAGTTTTTATTAATATTTTAGATAATGCTATAAAATTTACTCCAGAAAAAGGAACGATAATTATTAATATTGAAAAAACGGAAAAATTTGCAGAAGTATCTATAATAGATACGGGGATTGGAATTTCATTTGAAGAAATAGAACTTGTAACTGGTAAATTCTACAAAGGATCCAATTCCAATTCACATGTAGGTTTGGGGCTTTCTATTTGTGAAGAAATAGTAAAACTTCACAAGGGAGAATTGATGATTAAGTCTAAATTAGATGAAGGAACTACAGTTTCGTTTACATTGCCATTAGGAGATGATGAAAATGAAAAAGACAACTAGTATATTGGTAGGTACGATAGTTTTAATTTTGTTGATTGTTTTCATAATGTTCAGAAACAAAGAACAATCTGCAGTTGAAAATATCAAAGTTCCTGAAAATAATTTATTGGTCGCAGCAGGTGTGTGGCAAATTGATAAGAAAGAAAGTTTTTCTGATTCCAAATCCAAAGCTTCAGATGAAATAGGTAAACTTTACATCGATGAATCTATAGTTGTTTTCGGAAAAAGATTCACCATAAATCCCAAATTTTCGTCCAAATTTGTAAGTTTGCAAAATTATCTTACTAAAAAAACAAGCGACGAAAATCTAAGTAAGAAATTTTCAAAAGATAAAAAAATGGTCATTACAATTTCAGATGGCAGCAAGTTTTATCAAGATGTTGTTGTAATGGATAAAAACAATATAATACTTCCATACAACGGAGTACTTTATTACATGAAAAAAACTGAAAATCAAGTTAGCAGAACTTTTATTGAAAATTACCAGTCAACGTATGAAAGTAAATATTATGAAAATAAAGGCAATAATTTAAAAGACAAAGAAAATATTGCTCTTTTAATTGGAATCAAAAATAAAGTTGTAAGAAATGAAAAAACAGATATTTCTTATAGGACAATTTTATTGGACATTGATAAGAAAAACAGTGCACAAATTTATCAAACATCGGCATTGTTTTTCCCTAGGAAAAATGGATTTTGGCTTATGGAATACAAAAAGAATGAGTTTGATAATAATTATGTAGAGCAATTTTTAGCAAAGCCAGTCTATTCGGGCGATAATTCTAAGGAAAATAAAAAATTGGAATTTGACTCATCTGCAGAAATAACATACCTTGGTCCAGAATATATTTCAATTATGAGAATAAAAGATCAATTCGAAGATTATTCAATCTATGACATCGATAAAATGAGTAATAATAACGAATTGAATATAGATCAAATCGGAGGAAAAGAAGCTGTAAATGTATTGAAGAATTCCATTGCAGAAGAATCAACAGATTCTAATTCCGAAATTACTGCGAACGATAAGAATGAAGATTACAAAAATATTGGAATTGTAAGAAATTCTGGTAAATGGAATTATCAAACACAATATACATTCAAAGAAAATAATGAAGTTAAGTTGAAAAATGTAATTCTAAATATCGTATCGCATTTGAATTTATCGCCAGATGAATTATCTATGAATTGGCAATCTATAAAAAATTTAAAAAGCAGTGCGATAGATGCTTATTCTTCTCCTGATAAAAGAATATTAATAGTTCAAACGACAGACGAAATATTAATCTATGATTATTCTAATGATAATAAATTAATTGGAAGTATTCCAATTACAAAAGATGATTCAATTATAATGAGTGAGTGGGCAGTCGGAAATTATGCAGAAATGTGGAAAAAAGAATTTCAAAACAATGACAAAATTCCATCATCTTTTATTACTAACCTAAGACAATAAAATTAATAGAAAAAAAGAAGTAGATAATCTATGAGCTGAACCCGTAAACACGGAATAATTTAATAATATTTTAAGCGGAATGTAATCTGTACATAACAGGGGACATTCCGTTTAATTTTGTTTTAATTCTATCTTCATTGTACCATTTAATATATCTTTCGATCTCATTAACTAATTCATCATAACTTTTAAATTCCACTCCATAATACATTTCTTGTTTTAATATCCCAAAGAAGTTCTCCATTGGAGAATTGTCTAGACAATTTCCTTTTCTTGACATGCTTTGTGTAATTTTCAAATTTTCTAACTTATTTGTCCAAGTACTATGTTGATAATGAAATCCTTGGTCTGAGTGTATTATTAGTTTACTTATATCTTTTGTTTTATTTATTGCTTTTTCTAACATTGTATTGGTTAATTTAGTTGTTGGATGATTGCTTAATGTATAGCTAATTATTTCGCTGTTGTATAGGTCTAGTATTGGTGATAGATAGAGTTTTTCTTCTTTGCCTCTCAATCTAAATTCTGTTACATCTGTTAACCATAATTGATTTGGTTTAGTAGCGCTAAATTGTCTTCTTACTACATTATCTGCTACTTTTCCTATTTGTCCTTTGTATGATGAATATTTTCTTGATCTAGTTTTGAATTTAGTACATAGCAAGGATTCTTCTCTCATTATTCTTAATACTCTTTTATGGTTGATATTAAAGCCTTTATTTTTTAATACCATAGTTACTCTTCTGTAGCCATATCTACCTTTTGATTCATCTACTATGGTTTTAATTTCATTTTTAACTTCTTTGTCTTTGTCTGTTGGATTTTCTAATTTTATCTTCCATTCATAGTAGGATGATTTTGGTAACTTAGCTATTTCTATCCATTCACTTACCTTGCTTTTTGGATATTCTTTTTGTAGTTTGAGGATTATCTTTGTCTTTTCCTTGCTTCTGCTTCCTCTTCCAGTAGCAAGGCTTGTAGCTTTTTTTCGTAGATTATCTTCATTTTGAGAAGTCTATTTTCTTCTCTTAATCTTATTAATTCTTCTCTTTCAGTTTCGCTTATTGGAATATTAAGTTTAGATTTTTTATTTGATTTGGTCATTTCTTTTTCAGGCCTTCCTCTGTTATCTTCTAGCCCAGATAGACCTCGTTCTTGATAAGCTTTCTCCCATCTGTACACCATAGATCCATTTACAAGATTGAAATGATCTGCAGTCTCTCTAAGCGAAGTATTATTGATCTGCCTATATTGTATTACAGATAGCTTAAATTCACTAGTGTAATTATTGTTTTTTAACTTTTTTGATAAGTTATCAAAGCCTTTAGATTTATATTGGTTTATCCATAGCTCTAACGTGCTTTTAGGAATGCTATATATTTTAGCTATTGATTTGATTCCACCTGATTCACCTGATAAGTATTCTAGTACTAATTTTATTTTAAATTCTTTTGTATATTTTTGCATACAAAAACCCCTCCATCCGTATTCCGGATTTTGGGGTTCAGGTCATCTATAAATTTATCTGCTTCTTTTTACATTATTACAATAATTTGAATTTGAAAAATATTTAAAACTCTTTACAAATTCTTAAAATAGTGTATAATAATATTGTTGTGGTAAAGATATGCGCCTTTAGCTCAGTTGGTAGAGCAACTGACTCTTAATCAGTGGGCCCAGGGTTCGAGTCCCTGAAGGCGCACCACTTTTTTAAATTTAATATGCGCTTTTAGCTCAGTTGGTAGAGCAACTGACTCTTAATCAGTGGGCCCAGGGTTCGAGTCCCTGAAGGCGCACCACTTTTTTAAATTTAATATGCGCTTTTAGCTCAGTTGGTAGAGCAACTGACTCTTAATCAGTGGGCCCAGGGTTCGAGTCCCTGAAGGCGCACCATCTAATCCGGGATTGACTCGGATTTTTTTTTTTTAGAAAATTAAATTAAATTAAAAGTTCAATATATATGATATAATAAAAAAAGGAGGACGAACATGAAATCAATATTATCTGTAGTATGGAAGTACAAAGGTTTTACTTTTTTATTTTTCGTATTTGTAGTTTTATTAATGATTATAGTGCATATTTTACATAATAAATTACACAATAAACAAAAAAAATATATATTCACAACTGCTATTTTTATTTTATCAGCTATTCTTTTTGTAATGTCGATGTTGTCGATTTTAAGTAAGTTTGGACTCACTTTGTTAATGATGTTTACTTTTACATTTGCGTCGGCTGTAATTTGCTTAGCATATTCTTTGATTTTGGATATCATAAAACCTATACCTGAAAAGAAAAAAAGCTTAGAATTTCGTAATATAATCGAAAAATTTGACAGATTAGTTGAAGAATCTAGGAGTACAAAATAATGAAAATAGGCGCGTTTTTTGATATTGATGGAACAATTGCCAGAGATTCACTAATGATTGAACATTTCAAAAAATTGGTTAATTTTGAAATAATAGATCAAAAATTATACTACGAAAAAGTTTATCCAGCATACCAAAAATACGAAAAAAGAAAAATTGACTATGATGAGTATCTCAATCAATTGGTTGATGTCTATAAATATAAGCTCAAAGGATTTAGTAGTGAGTTCAATGAATATATATCAAATCAAGTAATCAGCCAAGTTAAAGAGAAAGTTTACAGATATACTCGTGAGATGATTAAATTTCACAAAGAAAATAATCATCTGATATTCTTTATTTCAGGAAGCCCGGACTTTTTAGTAAAAGAAATGGCTGAGAGCTATGGAGTAACTGAATACAGAGCATCCTTGTATTTGAAAAATTCAGGAATGTACACTGGAGAAGTGGTTCCAATGTGGGATAAAAATAGTAAAAAGACTGTGATCGATGAAATTGTTGAACGTTATGAAATTGATGTCGATAATTCATACTGTTACGGTGATACTTCGGGTGATTTTTCTATGATTAATATGATGGGAAAACCAACAGCGATTAATCCTACCAAAGAGTTATTTGAACTAATAAGAGCTAACGAAAAAATAAATGAAAAAACCAAAATAATCATTGAAAGAAAAGATGTAATATACGAATTTCCTAAAAATGGTAAAATTTTGGATATTTAAAAAGCATAACAGACTCTCTTTACAGTTGTGAGGAGAGTTTTTTATATGAAAAGACCACAGAAAATTTTGAATTTAATCTGTGGTCTAAATTTTTATCCTAATTTTGTTTGAAATAATTTTTGTCGTATTTAAATGATCTAACAAGTTTTCCTATTTGGAATACTCTGTTATTAGGATCATTTGGCATATCACATGTCATCAAAGAAAGAATAGGTTTATTATCATATTTTTCAATTCTGTCGTCTTCTAACATATAAAATGCATATGAGTCAGTAACTTTTCTATCTACGATTTCATATTCGTAGATGTTCTTCTTATCGGTAATGTAAACTTTGGTACCTTTAGTTAAATCATACACTTTACTAAATAAAGAGCCATTTCTTTTCATGTAATGACCTGTTAGTGTGTAATTTTTTTCTCCCATTTTTTGGTCTTCTTTCATTGTAGCTGCACCACTTAACAAGTGTTCATCAGTTACTCCACGATGAATAGGTAAACTCAAATTATAATCAGGGATAATAATTTGTCCAATAACATTTTCTCCGCTTATAGCTGTAAAATTAAACAACGATGTAGTTGTGCTAATGGAGTTTACAGCGTCAAAGTCGTTTTTGAATTCCTTTTTATTGTTTTGTTCCATTTCTGTGGATGATATATCTTTACTTATATCATTTTCACTATAATAGTTAGGTATTAATCTTGCTGCAAAATACAAAGCAAATAGTAGAATACCTATCGTCATTAAAAAAATTCCAAATTTCTTTCTCATATTCATCCTCTTTAATTTTTATTACGTAGAGTATTTTAACATATATTGAAATATAAGTAAATATCGATAAGAACGTATATTCAGAACGTATAAAAACATTGAAAGCATCATATATTAAAGATATTATTAATGTAGTGGAATGAAAGTGGAACAAAGTGGAGGGAAAAATGTTTATTAACGAATATTTTCATAATATTGACTCAAAAGGTCGCGTTATTATGCCCTCAAAGTTTAGGGATGAAATAGGAGAAGAATTCTACATTACAAAAGGTATGGATGAATGTCTTTTCGTATATCCTGTATCTGCTTTTATCCAAATGACAGAAAAGCTTAATAAATTGTCATTAACTAGAAGACAAGCAAGAGCGTTTTCAAGAGTGTTTTTTGCTGGTGCTAGTAATCAAGAAATTGATAAACAAGGAAGATTTTTGATTCCACAATCCTTGAGAAACTATGCAGATATCAAAAAAGAAGTTGCTATTATTGGAGTATCCAATCGTATTGAAATATGGGATAAAGAAAAATGGGAACAATATTCTAATGACTCTTCACTAAACTATGACGACTTAGCTGATGATTTAAATGATCTTGATTTGTAGGTGAATTATGGAATTCAAACATGTGCCAATTTTATTAAATGAATGCATCGAAAATTTGAATATTAGAGACGGAAAAGTTTATGTGGATTGCACTGTTGGAGGCGCTGGACATTCCAGAGAAATTGCAAAAAGAATTGGGAATGGTAAGCTAATTTGCTTTGATCAAGATGAAGACGCATTAACAGTAGCAAAAGAACGCTTAAAGGAATATGGAGATAAGGTTATCTTTATAAAGGATAATTTTAAAAATATTAAAAGCGATTTACAAAATATAGGAATTGAAAAAGTTGATGGAATTTTAATGGATATAGGTGTTAGCTCTTATCAAATCGATGAAGATAGTAGAGGTTTTTCTTATATGCATGATGCGGTTTTGGATATGAGAATGGATCAAAATAATCCAGTTACGGCCAAGGATATTGTCAACACTTATTCACAAGAGGATTTGGAAAATATTATTTTCAAATATTCAGAAGAAAAATGGGCGAAAAGAATTGCTCAGTTTATATGCAATGAAAGGGAAATTAAACCTATTAATACTACTTTCGAATTAGTGGAAGTCATCGAAAAAGCGATTCCTAAAAAAGTAAGAATGAATCAAAAAGGCCACAGTGCAAAGAAAACTTTTCAAGCAATTAGGATTGAAGTTAATAAAGAATTAGAAGTTTTAGAACAAGCAGTTGGTGATTGTATAGATTTATTGAATCCTGAAGGTAGAATTTGCATAATAACGTTTCATTCTTTGGAGGATAAAATTTGTAAAGATATTTTCAAACAAAGACAAAAAGGTTGCATATGTCCTCCAGAAATTCCGGTATGTGTTTGCAATCATAAGCCTGAAATTAAGATTATTACTAGAAAGCCGATAGAGCCTTCACCAGAAGAATTAAAACAAAATTCTAGGGCTAGAAGTGCAAAATTGAGAGTGGCTGAAAAGATTATTTGATAATTATATGATTTGATTAATAAATGGAGACAAAAATGGGTAATGCACAAAGAAAAATTGAAGTTTTTCCACAGTATGTAGAAAAAAAAGAATTTGAAGTCAAAAAAATTGAACAAACAAAAAAATTAAATAGACCTAGTAGAAGAACAAATCTTTTTTCTACTTTTAATAAAGTAATGATATGCGTGGTTATTTGTTTATCCATTTTGGTGATGAATCGTTATTCTAAGATTCAAAGCATGTCCAGTGAATTAAAAGAAGTAAAAAATCAAGTAATGCTTACAGAAGGCAACCGAGATGTGATAAAATCTCATATAGAAAGTAAATTAACTAATAAAAATATTGAAGAAATCGCAAAAAATAATTTGGGTATGCAATTTCCCGAAAATGCTCAAATTATGTACTTAAAATTAGAGGAAAAATAATGAGAAGGCGCAATTTAAGCAAAGGAAAAATCAATAAAAATTTCAATAAAAACTACAATTCTCGTATTGTAGTTTTATTTTGTATATTGACAATTATTGTATTATTAATAGTTGGTAAACTGATTTATTTACAATTGACTCCTGCCGGAGATAAATACCGAAAACTATCGGCAAAACAAAGCACCAATACTATTAATATTGATGCTGAAAGAGGGAAAATATTAGATACAAATGGAGAGACATTGGCAGATAATGTGGTATCCAATAATTTGTATGTAAATGCTACTTATCTAAACGATCAATCGAAATCAAACTTAATTGATTCCTTAGGAAAAACTTTAAGTATGAAACCTGAAGAATTGAGAAAAATTTTAGATAAAAAGAAAACAGTTCTAGTTAAACCTTCATTATCAAAAACAGAAATAGAAAACATAAAAAAACTACCTATTAGTAATCAGAAATTTATTAGCATCGTTTCTGAGAAAAAGAGGTATTATCCAAACAAGGAAATGTTAGCTCAAGTTTTAGGATTTACAAATGTAAATAATGATGGCGTTGTTGGGTTGGAGAGCTTTTATAATGCTAAATTAAAAGGGAAACCCGGAAAAAGAATTCTGAACAGTTCAGTTAATAGATCGATTGATTTATCTGATGATAGTTCTGTGATAATAAATCCAGAAAATGGATATGATTTAAAAACAACTATAGATAGTACTATCCAAGGATTCGTAGAAGATAGTTTAAAAGACATAGAGAATAATTTTAAACCAAAATCTGCGACGATAATCGTTATGAACCCAAATAATGGAGATGTTTTGGGTATGGGGTCTTATCCTATTTTTAATCCCAATGATCCTAAAACTCCGCTTTTAAAAGATCAAATAAATGAATTAAATGATTTGAAAAAAGAAAATGATGAAGATAAAATCAGTAAATTTTATTTTGATATGTGGGAAAACAAAGCAACTTCATGGACTTATGAGCCTGGAAGTGTATTTAAAACTATAACTAGTGCGGCTGCAACTGAAGAGCACACTGCAACACAAGAATCACATTATTTCTGTAATGGATTTATCAGGGATATTCCAGGTGTTGTTATAAGATGCGAAAGATATTGGAATCCTCATGGTGACGAAACTTTCCAAGAAGCTTTTAACAATTCTTGCAACATTGCATATGTAAATATTGGTAGAGATTTGGGAAAAGCAAATATTCAAAAATACGTAAATGGATTTGGTTTTAATCAAAAAACAGATATTGATTTACCGGCTGAAGAATTGGGAATAGCTCCGAAAAGTGTGAAAGATATAGATGCAGCAAGACTTGCTACGCTTTCTTATGGTCACGGTATTTCGGCAACGCCGATTCAAATGATAACTGCTTTAAACTCAATAGTAAACGGTGGAATGTTGATAGAACCACATGTTGCTAAGGAATTTATTTCAAAGGACACAAAAAAGATAGAAAAAGTTCAGCCAAAAGTCAAAAGACAAATAATTTCAGCACAATCTTCAAAGCAAATCAATAAAATGTTGCAGGGAGTTGTAGATGATGGAAGTGGTAAAAAAGCTTCAATTCAAGGATTTGGTATAGGTGGTAAAACTGGAACAAGTATAAAAATCGAAGACGGTAAATACACCGACGACAAAACTACTGCTTCATTTTTTGGATCTTTTCCAACAGATCATCCAGAATACACTGTTTTAATCGTAGTAGATGAGCCACAAAGAAAAAACGGAGGAAGTGCTGTATGCGCACCTTCTGCAGGTAAGATTTTTTCAAGAATTATTGAATATAAGAGAATAAATAAAACTAGACTTGATTTTGACGATTCAGATAAGGTTACTGTTCCAGAATTAGAAGGGCTAACATTGAAGTTAGCGGTTGATAAGTTGAATTCATTGGGCTTAAAGTCTAAGGTTACAAATTCAAATTCGAATTTGAATTCAATTGTAAATTCTCAAGAAACAGCTGCATATTCTAAAGTGAATAAGGGAGATATAATTGAACTTACAACGGGAAGTGTAGAGGACTCAATGATTAGAATTCCTGAAATAGTAGGATTCACAGTTGAAGATGCAGTGGATACTTTAGAAAAATACGGAATTAAAAATATCGAAATAAAAAATGGTAAAAAAGGTAAAGTAGTAAAAACTGATCCTGAAGAAAACAAATTGATGGATCCAAAATCTTACATTAAAATTTATACTGAACAAGAGAAAAATACTGAAGAATAATTTTTCCGTGTGGTATAATAAATACTTATGAGGTATAAAATTGGACATAATTTTTGTTCATAATTTAAGGAGATAAATATGAATTTTAAAAGTGAAATTTTAATGTCGATGTTATTATCTATCGTAATTTCGTTGATATTAGGAAAGTTTATAATCAGGATTTTAAGACAAAAACATATTGGTCAAGAAATCAGAGATGACGGCCCCAAATCACACTATTCAAAAGCGGGAACACCAACTATGGGAGGTATTATATTTATAATATCCACATTGATTACTGTGATTGTATTCAGGTTATTTAGTAGTGAAGTTTTGTTGGCGATTTATGGAATGCTTGCATTTGGAGCGATAGGTTTTATAGATGACTTCATGAAATTAGTAATGAAACGTTCATTGGGATTAAATGAAAAACAAAAACTTGTGTTACAACTTTTGTTTTCTATCATAGCTTGTTTTTTGATTAAACAAGTAAATCCGAATTTTACAAAACAAGTTATTCCGTTTTTCCATAAAACAGTAGATTTTGGTATAATAACTTATCCATTCTTGGTTTTCGTAATGATGGGAACATCTAATGCTACTAATCTGACTGATGGATTAGATGGACTTGCAACTTCTGTTTCAATTCCTGTGTTCATTGCTACAAGTATAATTTTGTACAACCTAAATTCTACAGCTAGTATATTCAGTATTATATTTGCTGGTAGCCTTTTGGGATTTTTGGTGTACAATTCAAATCCAGCAAAAGTTTTTATGGGGGATACAGGATCCATGGCTATAGGTGGCGCTTTAGTTATGATTATGGCTATGTATGGCTTGAGTTTGTACTTGATCATTTTAGGATTTGTGTACATGATTGAAGTATTATCTGTAATAATTCAAATGACTAGCTACAAATTGAGAAACAAAAAAAGAGTATTTTTGATGAGCCCTATTCATCATCATTATGAATTAAAAGGCTACAAAGAACAAAAAATAGTATCAACTTTTATGGTTGTATCAGTAATTACAAGTTTAATTACACTAATAGATATATTGTAGGTGAATTATGGAAAAAATATTAGTATTTGGATTAGCCAGAACAGGAATATCAGCTCTAAAAACATTAAAATTAAAAGGATATGATTTGGGAGCTATCGATGATAATATTGACGAAGAAAAAACAAAAATATTAAAGGAATTAGACGTTCAAATAGAATCTATAGATACCATTGATAAATACGATACTATTTTAAAAAGTCCGGGCATTAGAATGGATAATCCAGTGATATTAAAGGCTAATAAATTAAATATCGAAGTTGTTAGTGATTTGGAATTGGCGCAAAGAATTTTTGAAGATATTAAAATTGTAGCAATTACTGGCACGAATGGAAAAACAACTACAACTTCGTTAATGACTAAAATGTTGAATGATTCCGGAAGAAAAGCTATTTCAATAGGGAATATTGGTGTTGGAATGTTATGGGAAATTTATAACAGCGACAAAGACACATATTTTGTTATTGAATGTTCAAGCTTCCAACTAGAAAGCACGAAAAACTTTAAACCACAATATTCTTGCATAATCAATATAACTCCAGATCATATTGATTGGCACGGAAGTATGCAAAATTATGTAAACGCAAAAAGGAATGTATTAAAGAATCAAGACGAAAATTGTTACACGGTACTTAATGTTGATGATGAATACTACGAAGAATGCAAAAATTTTACAAAATCAAATGTATATGATGTGTCTACTTCAACCGATGTGAAAAAAGGTTCATTCATCAAAGACGATTCAATATATTTTTCTGATTCAGATTGCAACAAAATAATTGACTTAAAAGATGTTAAATTAATAGGCTATCATAATTATCAAAATGTTCTATTCTGTGTTACTTTAGCAAAGTTGATAGGTATTAATGATGATAGTATCAGACAAACTTTAATGACTTTTTCTGGTGTAGAACATAGACTAGAATTTGTAAGGGAAATGTCTGGAGTAAAATACTACAACGATTCTAAGGGAACTAATGTAGATGCTAGTGTCAAAGCGATAGAATCTTTTGATAAGAATGTTATTATATTAGCTGGTGGATACGACAAAAAAGTAAGCTTGGATAATTTTTTCATAGCTGGTAAGAACAAATTTAAAGCGTTGATTTTAATGGGTCAAACTAGAGATTTGTTCGAGAAAAAAGCAAGAGAATATGGATTTGAAAATATATTTTTGGTAGATAATATGAAACAAGCTGTTAATCTAGCTAATAAAATAGCCGAAAGTGGTGACGTGGTGCTACTTTCTCCTGCTAGTGCAAGTTGGGGAATGTACAATAACTATGAAGAAAGAGGAAACGAATTTAAGGAATTAGTGAACAATTTGCGAGGATAGAAGCATGAAACTTTCAAAAGATGGGAAAGGTATCTTGTATATAACAATTTTCCTGACAATTTTTGGAATAATTATGGTATTAAGCTCAAGTTGGCCAACGGCAGTTAGTGAACATAGAGCTTGGTATTATTATGGCCTAAGACAAGGAATTTTTGCCTTGCTAGGTTTTATTTTCATGAAATTTACTAGTGTATTTGATAATGACAATTACAAAAAAAACGCATTGTGGATATTTGTTTTTGCAATTTTATTGTGTATGCTTGTTTTTACACCGTTGGGAAAAGAAATAAATTACGCAAAACGTTGGATCAAGATTAAATCATTTAGCTTTATGCCATCGGATATTCTTAAATTTGCATCGATTAACTTAGCAGCGGCTATTGTATCACAAAATATCAATAAAATTAAAACCTTCAAAGAAGGATTTTTGAGAATGATTATATTAGTTGCGATATCAGGAGGTGTTGTATTTATCCAGCCCGATTTATCAACAGCAATAGTAATCATAGGAAGTGTTTTTTGCGTATTTATGGTAAGTGGTTTAAATATTAGATACATTGTGTCTACATTTATAACTGCTCTTGTTTTTGGATACGTAGCGATATTTAAAGTAAAAATAGGATACAGTAGAATTGACAGGATTATAGCTTTTATTGATCCGTTGGGAAATTTAGAAGATCAGGGATGGCAATTATCCCAATCATTAGCTGCTGTATCTAACGGTAGTTTTCTGGGAAGCGGATTGGGCATGAGTAAACAGAAATTTTTGTATTTGTCACAAGCTCATAACGATTTTATCTTTGCGATTATTTGTGAAGAATTTGGATTTTTGGGAGCTTTGATTTTAATTATTGCTTACTTTGCATTCCTAGTTTTTGGAATTAGAATAGCGATGAAAACAAAACATATTTATTCAAGATTATTGGTTTCTGGAATACTTTTCGTAATAGGAATACAAGCTTATGTTAATATGACAGTGGTTACAGGATTAATTCCACCAACAGGATTGACGTTACCGTTTATATCTTACGGTGGAACATCGTTGATGATTATGTTGGCATTAGTAGGAATAATTTTAAATGTAGACAGAAACAATGAAGAGGAGAGACAATGAATATAATAGTATCTGGCGGCGGAACTGGTGGACATATATATCCAGCCATTTCATTAATTGAAGAATTAAAAAAAAGAGATGAAAACAATAAAATACTTTATGTAGGAACCGAAAAAGGATTGGAAAGTAGTATTGTTCCAAAACTCGGAATAGATTTTAAAACTATACATGTTAGAGGAATCCCTAGAAAAATAAATGCGAATTCTTTTAAAGCTTTGAAAGAATTATTCAAAGGATTAAAAGAAGCAAACAAAATTCTTAAAGATTTTAAACCAGATCTTGTTATTGGAACTGGTGGATATGTGAGTGGTCCAATTTTATATAAAGCTACTAAAACTAAAGCAAAGGTAGCTTTTCACGAACAAAATAGCTTCCCTGGAGTAACTAATAGGATACTATCAAGATATGTAGACAGATATTTTGTAACATTTGAAGAATCTATTAAATACTTTAAAAATCAAGAAAAAGCAGTGGTAACGGGCAACCCAATCAGAAATAGATTTACTGATATTGAAAAAAATAAAGATGCAGCAATTGAACAATACAAAATATCGGATAATAAAAAAGTTGTATTCATATTTGGCGGATCAAATGGTTCTGAAATATTAAACAAAGCAACACTTGATATGGTTGATAAAATATCTAATCAAGATATATTTGAGGTAATTTTAGCTACAGGTAAATTAAATTACGATGAGTTTATACAAAAATCAGGAAATGACATTAGAAATTTACACATCTATCCATATATAGATGACATAGATAAAGCTTATTCTGTGTCTGATTTGATCGTTACAAGTAGTGGGGCTATAACACTAGCTGAACTATCCTTCTTGGGTAAAGCGTCAATACTTGTTCCAAAAGCATATACAACAGAAAATCATCAAGAACACAACGCAAGAGCATTTGAAAAAATAGGAGCAAGTAAGATTATATTGGAAAAAGACGTGAATGCTAATACGCTATTTGATCGAATAAATGAAATACTAAGTGATGATAAATTGTTACAAGAACTATCAGAAAACTCGAAGAAAATGTCTTATCCAACTGCTTGTAAAGATATTGTAGATGAACTTTACAGATTGGTAGAACAAGATGAGAAAGCATAGAGTAGTAATTATTGTAGCAATATCGCTATTGATTGGACTCATAGCGTATTTATGTGCTACACTTGACTATTTTTCAATAAAAAAAATCACAGTTAAAAACAATAAAATGGTAAAAATATCTGAAATACAAAATTATGCTAATTACTCATTAGGAGAAAATATTTTTAGATTTAATAAGAAAAAATTACAGGAAAAGATTAATAAAGATATTTATATTAGAAATGCAAATATCAAGAAAATTTATCCAAATACTATTGAAATAACAGTGGAAGAGGCAAAGGATATTTGTTATTTTGAAGTTGGAAAAGATAAATTTTTCGTAGATTCGGATTATAAAATTGTAAAGAACAAAGATAGAATAGACTTTTCAAAAATTGTTAAAATTGTTGGAGCAAATGAGAATCTGTCAAAAATTAGTAATTTAAAATCGGACGAAAAATTTCATGAATTTTTGAATAACCTTTATACACACAAAATTTTGGAACAATTAACAGAGATTAATGTGGTAAATTCGAACGATATAACAATGGTTACAAAAAATGAAATAAAAGTCTTTTTTGGAGATTTAAATGACTCAGAAAAGAAATCAAATAATATTTCGAAGATTTTAAAAGAAATTAGTACTAAAAGTATAAACACAAAAATGCTAGATACTAAAGATCCTCAAAAACCATTTTTGATAAAAGAAAATCCAGAACAAACTGAGTAATTACAGTTTTGGAGCTTGCTTTGTAAAAAAGATTTTATAAGATGCATAAAAAATATGGTGTATTTATAATACATTGGTGTATTATTAGTTTTATGATTTAAAAATTACATCACACTCAAAGAAAAAGCAATAAACTTTAAAAATGTTATAGATACAAAGCAAAATAGCTAAATGTAGCTGAAAATAATTAAATATAATAAAGATTATACTACAAGTACAAAACAAATGAGAAGTGAAAAAACGCTAAATGTCATTAAAAATATTGTTGAACTTGTAGTATAATTAAGTTAAAGAGATTAAAAGGAATTTTAATTACAAATTAGGAGGATGTTATGACTTTTGATATGGAACTAGAAGATAATGATTTAGCCAAAATCAAAGTAATTGGTGTTGGTGGCGGCGGAAATAACGCCGTAAAGAGAATGAAAGAAGAAGGTTTGCAAGGTGTAGAATTTGTTGCAGTTAATACTGACAAACAAATTTTAAATAATTTAGATATTAATACTAAATTGCAAATTGGAAGCAAGATTACAAAGGGTTTGGGAGCCGGAGCTAATCCTGCAGTTGGTATGAAAGCTGCTGAAGAAAGTAGAAACGAAATCGAAGAAGCACTTGACAAAACAGACATGGTATTTGTAACTGCTGGTATGGGTGGTGGAACTGGTACTGGTGCTGCACCAATAGTTGCACAAATCGCAAAAGAAAAAGGAATACTTACAGTTGGTGTTGTAACAAAACCATTTACATTTGAAGGAAGAAAAAGACAAATGCAAGCTGAACAAGGTATTGAAGCTTTGAAGGGAAAAGTTGATACTTTGGTAATTATTCCTAACGATAAATTGTTACAAATTTCAGACAAGAGAACTACAATGTCTGAAGCTTTCATGATGGCTGACGAAGTTCTTATGGATGGTATTCAAGGTATCTCTGATTTAATCGCTGTACCTAACTTAATCAACTTAGACTTTGCCGATGTTAGATCAATTATGTTAAACCAAGGTATTGCTCATATGGGTATTGGTAAAGCAAACGGAGATAATAGAGCAATGGAAGCTGCTAAACTTGCAGTTAAATCTCCTTTATTAGAAACATCAATTGGTGGAGCAAAAGCTGTGTTAATTAACGTTACTGGAAAAGAATTAGGATTATTCGAAGTTAATGAAGCTGCAGAATTAATTAGAGAAGAAGTAGATCCAGATGCTAATATTATATTTGGTGCTGGTATCGATGATTCACTAGGAGATGACATCAAGATTACTGTTATTGCAACAGGATTTGATTCTGACAATCCAATGGCTAACAAATTAAAATCAAACAAAAAAACTGATTCAGTTTCTCAAAAATCAGAAGAAACTTCTGAAAAAGATCACGACGATATAGAAATACCTTCATTCTTGAAGAGAAGAGGATTCTAATGAAATGTCCGTTCTGTAATGCATCTGATACAAAAGTTGTAGATACTAGAGCATCGGAAGATGATAAGATAGTTAGACGAAGGAGAGAATGTATTTCTTGTCACAAAAGATTTACCACTTATGAAAGATATGATTTTAATAACCTTACAGTGGTAAAAAAAGATAAAAACAGAGAAGCTTTTGATAGGGATAAAGTGTATCGTGGAATGAAAAAGTCTTGTGAAAAAAGGCCCGTTCCAGATTCAGTGTTGCTTGAGGCTACTAAAGAGATAGAAGTTGAATTAACGCATAGCAATAAAAGGGAGGTAGATTCATCTGAAATAGGTGAATTAATAATGAAAAAGCTTAAGAAGATTGACAAGGTGGCATATATTCGTTTTGCTTCTGTGTATAGAGAATTTACAGATGTTAAATCTTTTAACGAGGAAATATCAAAATTAGATAATGAATAAGGTCGGGTGATTATCCGACCTTTAATTTTTATTTAACGATATTTAGTTTTTGTGGTAAGATATAAATAAAATAAATGTTAAAGGGGAAATATTTTGGATTTATTTGAATATAATTTACAATTACAAAAAGAAAATAGTTCGCCGTTAGCAAATAGACTCAGACCTAAAAGTTTGGATAAATATTCTGGACAATCACATGTGGTTGGAGAAGGAAAGCTTTTGAATAGGTTGATAAAGGCTGATAAAATTCCATCCATGATTTTTTATGGGCCTCCCGGAACTGGAAAAACAACTTTGGCAGAAATAATTTCGAACCAAACTAATTCGTTGTTCGAAAGATTATCTGCTATTTCTAGTGGAGTTAAAGATATTAGAGAAGTCATTTCAACAGCTAAAAATAATTTGAGTATGTATAATAAAAAGACTGTTTTGTTTATAGACGAAATTCACAGATTTAATAAATCACAACAAGATGCTTTGCTTGGATATGTTGAAGACGGTACAATTACACTGATAGGTGCTACTACAGAAAATCCATTCTTTGAAGTTAACAAAGCTCTTTTATCTAGATGTCAAATTATCGAGTTGAAACCGTTGACTGATACAGATATTAGAAATATCATAGAAAATGCGCTTACAGAAGATAAAAAGCTAAGAGAAATGAACATTCAAATCGATGAAAAAGCAATTGATGTTCTTGTCAATTCTGCAAATGGAGATGCAAGAATTGCCTTGAATGCTTTGGAAATTGCAGTCGAAAGCTCAGATTTAGTTAATGGATGTTTAATCATAGATGAAGATGCGATAAAAAATTCGGTATTTAAACCTGTGTTGAAATATGACAAAGAAGAAGATCACTATAATGTTATATCAGCATTCATTAAATCTATGAGAGGTTCTGATATTGACGCAGCTTTGTATTACTTAGCAAGAATGATTGAAAGTGGAGAAGATCCTAAATTTATTGCTAGAAGAATGGTGATTTTTGCATCAGAAGATATTGGACTAGCAAATCCAGAAGCTTTGACTGTCGCTATTAATGTGTTCAATGCAGTTAATTTAATAGGGTTACCAGAATGTAGGATAAATTTATCGAATGGTGTAATTTATCTTGCATCTAGTGAGAAATCTAATACGTCTTATGTCGCAATTGACAAGGCGTTGGAAGATGTTCGACAAAATAAGATTTACGATGTTCCTAGTCATCTAAAAGACGCACACTATAGTGGAGCAAAATCATTGGACAGAGGGATTGGATACAAATATCCACATAATGATGATTCGTATCAACAATATTTACCAGACGAATTGAAAAATCAAAAATATTACGATCCAAAAGATATTGGATATGAAAGCAAAATATATAAAAAAACGAGGAGTAAAGAATGATATTAATTAGAGATTTGATTAAAGATTACGAAAAATATTCTGACAAAGAAGTTGAAGTTGTAGGTTGGATTAAAAACTCAAGATTCAGTAAGAATGTTGGTTTTATTGAACTAAACGATGGAACTTTCTTCAATCCAGTTCAAATAGTAGTAGGAAAAGATAATGAAGATTTTGAAAAGAGTGAAAAACTAAAATTAAGCTCAGCAATTATTGTTATTGGTAAATTAGTTTTGACTCCAAATTCTAAACAACCTTTTGAAATTCAAGCAGAAAAAATCATAGTAGAAGGTGAATCTACAGATGATTATCCACTTCAAAAGAAGAGACATACTTTTGAATTTTTGAGAACAATATTACATTTAAGACCAAGAACAAATACATTTAATGCCGTATTCAGAGTTAGAAGTAGATTGGCATTTGCTATTCATAAATTCTTTAATGAAAGAGGATTTGTATATGTTCATACGCCAATAATAACAGGTAGTGATGCTGAAGGCGCTGGAGAAATGTTCAGAGTTACAACATTAGATTTAGATAATATTCCAAAAGATGACGATGGAAATGTTGATTTTTCACAAGATTTCTTCTCAAAATCTACTAACTTAACTGTAAGCGGTCAATTACAAGCAGAAGCTTACGCATTAGCATTTAGAAATGTGTATACATTTGGACCAACTTTTAGAAGTGAACACTCTAATACTCCTAGACATGCTGCAGAATTCTGGATGATGGAACCTGAAATATGTTTTGCTGATTTGGATGATGTATGCAATTTGGCTGAAGATATGGTTAGATATATCATAAAAGATGTTATGGAAAATTGTGAAGAAGAAATTAAATTCTTCAACAGTTTTGTAGACAAGAACTTAATTGAAAGATTAACAAAAGTTGCCAATAAATCATTCAAAAAATTAACTTATACTGAAGCTGTTGAAATTTTACAAAAATCAGGAGAAAAATTTGAATATCCTGTTGAATGGGGAATGGATTTACAAACAGAACACGAAAAATATTTGAGTGAAAAAGTTGTTGACGGGCCGGTATTTGTTACTGATTATCCAAAAGAAATCAAGGCGTTCTACATGAGACTTAACGACGACAACAAAACAGTTGCGGCAACAGATCTTTTAGTCCCAGGAATTGGTGAATTAATTGGAGGAAGCCAAAGGGAAGAAAGATACGAATTGTTAGATAAGAAAATGGATGAATTAGGATTCAATAAAGAAGAATACAAATGGTATCTTGATTTAAGAAAATACGGTGGAGTTAAACACGGTGGATTTGGTTTAGGTTTCGAAAGAATGGTAATGTATATGACAGGAATGTCAAACATAAGAGATGTCATTCCATTCCCAAGAACTGTTGGACATTGTGAATACTAATATTGAATTTAATTCTGTGATGTGATATCATAGTAATAAGTTTTTATAATAATATTTGAATAAAAGTAGTAAATAATTAAAAATATTCAGAGAATTGGTGGTTGGTGCGAATCAATATTTGAGATTATTGAACTTGTTTATTAATAGAATATTCGTATATCTGCGTTAAAGATTTGAGTGGGATTAACCAATAAGAGTGGTACCGCGGAATTTTATTTCGTCTCTTCTTTGTAAGAGGCGAATTTTTTATTATTTGGAGGTAAAAATGGATAGATATAATCCGAATTCAATTGAGAAAAAGTGGCAAAAATATTGGGAAGAAAACAAAACCTTTAAGACTTCTGATGATAAGTCAAAAGAAAAATTCTACGCTTTAGTAGAGTTTCCTTATCCTTCTGGACAAGGACTACACGTAGGCCATCCAAGACCATACACTGCATTGGATATCGTTTCAAGAAAAAGAAGAATGCAAGGATATAATGTTTTGTATCCAATGGGTTGGGATGCATTTGGTCTTCCTACAGAAAATTTTGCTATTAAAAATAAAATAAGACCTGAAATTGTTACAGAAAATAACATCAAAAACTTCAAAAGACAGATGCAATCAATCGGTTTTTCTTTTGATTGGGACAGAGAAATAAACACAACAGACCCAGAATACTATAAATGGACTCAATGGATTTTCATCCAAATGTTTAAAAAAGGACTTGCATATAAAAAAGAAATGCCTATTAACTGGTGTCCTTCATGTAAAACAGGACTTGCAAATGAAGAAGTAATAAACGGTCATTGCGAAAGATGTGGTGGAGAAGTAATCAGAAAAGTTAAGAATCAATGGATGCTTAAAATAACTGAATACGCTGATAGACTTATAGATGATTTAAAAGATGTTGATTATTTGGATAGAATAAAATCTCAACAAATAAACTGGATTGGAAGATCATACGGTGCAGAAATTAAATTCCCATTAAAAGAAGTTGACGAAAAAATTACTGTTTTTACAACAAGAGCAGATACTATATTTGGTGCAACTTACATGGTTATTTCTGTTGATCATCCTTTGATTGAAAAATATAGTGATCAAATTAAAAATATCGAAGAAATTAGAAGCTACAGACAAGAAGTAGCTAAGAAATCGGAATTAGAAAGAACAGATTTATCTAAAGAAAAGACAGGATACAAAATTGATGGCTTAACAGCAATCAATCCATTGACTAACAAAGATATCCCTGTTTATGTATCAGATTATGTATTGATGACTTATGGAACAGGTGCTATTATGGCAGTTCCTGCACACGATGACAGAGACTATGAATTCGCTAAAAAATTCAACATTGAAATGATTCCTGTAATTGAAGGATCCGACATAGAAAATTCTGCATTCACTGAAACTAATGAAGGAAATCTTATTAATTCTGAATTTTTAAATGGTTTGAGTGTAGACGAAGCAAAAGAAAAAATGTATGAATACATTGAAGAAAAAGAAATAGGTCACAAGAAAACAAATTATAAATTAAGAGACTGGGTATTTTCTAGACAAAGATATTGGGGAGAACCAATTCCATTGGTTTATTGCGAACATTGTGGATGGGTTCCTTTGGAAGAAAAAGATTTACCATTAGTATTGCCTAAAGTTGATAATTATGAACCAACAGATAATGGAGAATCACCACTATCTAATATAGATGAATTTGTTCACACAAAATGTCCAAAATGCGGTAGAGATGCTGTAAGAGAAACTGATACTATGCCACAATGGGCAGGATCTTCTTGGTATTATTTGAGATATACTGATCCTCATAATGATGAAGCGATAGCAAGTAAAGAAAACTTAGACTATTATGTTCCAGTTGACTGGTATAACGGTGGGATGGAACACACTACACTTCACTTATTGTATTCAAGATTTTGGCACAAATTCTTGTATGATATTGGAGTAGTTCCTACAAAAGAACCATATATGAAGAGGACTAGCCATGGAATGATTTTAGGTGACAACAACGAAAAAATGAGTAAGTCTCGTGGTAATGTTGTAAACCCAGATGATATCGTCAGAGATTTTGGTGCAGATACTTTGAGATGTTATGAAATGTTCATTGGAGATTTTGAAAAATCAGCTCCTTGGTCTGAAAACGGAGTTAAAGGTTGTAGAAAATTCTTAGATAAAGTATGGAGAACACAAGAATTAGTTGATGAAGATTCTAATTTTGAAAAAATGGAAACTTTAACGCATCAAACTATTAAAAAAGTAAGTGAAGATTATGAAAATTTAAAATTTAATACAGCAATCGCTCAACTTATGACATTATTGAATGAATTCAACAACTTAGATAAAATTTCTAAAGAACAATATAAGATATTATTGATATTATTAAATCCTGTTTGCCCTCATATAACAGAAGAGATTTGGCAAAGAATGGGATATGAAGGATATGTTCACGAAGCTAGTTGGCCTGAATATGATGAATCAAAAACTATTTTGGATGTAATAGAACTTCCTATCCAAGTAAATGGTAAGCTAAGAGCAACTGTAGAAATAGCAAGAGATGCTTCTGAAGATGAAGTTTTTGAAAAAGCTATTGCAGATGATGTTGTAGCAAAATATCTTGAAGAAGGAAATGTAGTGAAGAAAATTTATGTTAAAGGTAGAATTTTTAATATAATTGTTAAATAATTTTGGTAATAGTAGATTGAGTTTTCTTAATCTACTATTATTATTGCAATAGGATATTTACACAACTATTTTACTATGATAAAATTTATCATAAATAGGAGGGCTTATGAGATTATCTACGAGAGGAAGATACGGGCTTGCGGCTATGATATATTTAGGCAAAAAATATGGAGATAATCCTGTTAGTTTAAATGAAATATCTAAAGCCACAGGACTTAGTAATAATTATTTAGAACAACTTATAAGAGAATTGAAAAAACAAGATTTGGTGATTTCAGTTAGAGGTGTACAAGGTGGTTATTTATTGAATAAATCTCCAAAAGAAATTTCAGTAGCTGAAATTTTGGAGTGTTTAGAAGAGTTTTTTGGAGTGACAGAATGTTCTGTAGTTCCAGGACTTTGTTCAAGAGAAGACACTTGCCCATCTAGGCTTATTTGGACTCAAATGCACGATGATATGATTAACAGTATAAAAAACGTGAGTTTGCAAGATTTAATTAGCAAAGAGAAATAGATATGCTTATTAATTCTGAATTTTTGCGAAATGCATTAATATTTATAACTATTATTTTCATGGTTTTTGGAACTTATTTTTTGATTACTGTGGGAAATAGTAAAGTAGACGAAAAATACAAAATTGTATTTAATTTTCATAAAATAAAAAAGACTACAATACTAATACTTATATTGCTGGGAATTGCAGCTTTATTTTCAAAATATCCAATCATATATCATACAATTAATACTTTATTGATAGGAATAGTCCTTTCATATATTATAAATCCTTTGGTAAAATATATTGAAAAAAAAGGAGTTAAAAGATCAATAGCTATTTTAATCATTTACGTTATAGTAATCCTCTTGATTATTTTATTGGGGATGATTGTCGTTCCACAAACTATACAACAAATTAAAAAAATGATAATAAGCTTACCTGGCTTTATGTCGGATATTTCTGTGAAATTAAATGCTCTTAACAATAAAATATTTAAGGAATATCCTAACGTTAGTAAAATCATGTCTAATGCAATGCAAACAATTAACCAAAAGCTCGGAACTATCCAAACTTCTATACTGGACAAATTATCCCAAACTGGAGATGTTACGGGAAATATATTCAGCAATTTACTCAGAATTGTTTTAGTTCCAGTTGTAAGTTTTTATATGTTATTAGATAAAGAAAAGTGCATTGATTTTATAATGGGATTCATACCAAATGAAAATAAAGATAAATTTTTGAGTATTTGTTCTGATATGGATAAAGCTTACAGTGAATTCATTCGTGGTAGATTGATTATGGCAATTTTCGTTGGAGTATTGACTGCTATTGCATTAATCATTATGAAAGTCGATTTTGCAATTATAATTGGAATACTTACTATGGTAGGAGATATTATTCCGTATATCGGTCCTTTTATAGCGGTTACTCCAGCCTTTATCTTGGCTTTTTTGGATAGCCCTTTAAAGGCGGTGGTTGTAGTAATTATATTTGTTTCTATTCAATGGGTTGAAAATAATATTCTTGCTCCTAAATTATTAGGTTCGAAAATTGGCATTAATCCATTGCTAGTAATTGTTAGTTTGATTATAGGTGGAGGAATGTTTGGAGTTGTAGGTATGATTCTTTCAGTTCCATTCGTTGCTACAGTTAAAATATTATATTTACATTTTAAGGATAAAATTAAAATGTTTTTTAAAAATTAGTGAGGTTATAATGAAAGATTATGGTTTAAATGAAATTAGAAAAAAATTCTTAGATTATTTTGGGGAAAGGGGACATCTTGTGATCAAATCATTTCCTCTTATACCACAAGATGATAAAAGTCTTCTACTTATAAATGCTGGTATGGCTCCTTTGAAGAAGTATTTTACAGGTGAGAAAAAACTAAAAAAAGACAGAGCAACATCTTCACAAAGATGTATCAGAACAGCTGATATTGACGAAGTAGGGAAGACTCAAAGACATGGTACTTTCTTTGAAATGCTTGGTAATTTCTCTTTTGGTGATTATTTCAAAAAAGAAGCTATTACATGGGCTTGGGACTTCTTGACAAATGAATTAGAAGTACCAAAAGATATATTGTGGATAACTGTATATGAAGAAGACGAAGAAGCTTATAATATTTGGGTAAATGATGTAGGAGTTAGTCCAGAAAGAGTTGTTAAATTAGGAAAAGCTGACAACTTCTGGGAACTAGATCAAGGACCTTGTGGACCATGTTCTGAAATTCACGTAGATAGAGGATTTGAATTTGACCCTAGAGAAGATGCAAAACCAGGTGATGAGGGCGAAAGATTCTTGGAAGTATGGAATTTGGTATTCACACAATTCAACAAAACCGCTGACGGAAAATACGAAAGAATTGCTCATCCAAACATAGATACTGGTATGGGTCTTGAAAGAATTACAATGGTTTTGGAAAATGCTGATAATATTTTTGAAATTGGACTTGTAAAAGATATAATCAAAACTATTGAAGAAATTTCAGGCGTAAAATACAAAGAAAATCATCAAAATGATGTATCAATCAGAATTATTGCTGACCACGTACGTGCTATGACATTTTTGATTTATGATGGTGTAATTCCTAGTAATGAGCAAAGAGGATATGTACTAAGAAGACTTATAAGAAGAGCTTGTAGACACGGAAAATTATTGGGAATAAACGACAGTTTTATAGAAAAAGTTATAGATTCTTGCATTAAAGTTTATGAATCTGGATATCCTGAATTAAAAGAAGAAAGAGATAGAATTGTAAAAATAGCTAATGCTGAAGAAAAGAAATTCCAAGAAACTTTGGATTTAGGTTTGAGTATTTTGGATTCTATGCTAAAAGAAACTGAATCAGATGTGTTTAGTGGAGAAAATGCATTTAAATTATATGACACTTATGGATTCCCTATAGATTTAACTAAGGAATTGGTTGGTGAAGTCAACAAAACTGTAGATGAAGGCGAATTCAAAAAATTAATGGAAGAACAAAAACAAAGAGCTAGAGGATCAAGAAATGAATCTAACATGGGCTGGTCTTCTGACAAAAAATATGGCGAAGGACTTCCTGAAACAAAATTTGATGGATATGATTCTTTAAAAGATGAAAGTGAAGTTATCGAAATCTACGGTGAAAATGATAATAATTTAAATGCTGAAGATATGGGTATAATAGTATTAGACCGTACAACTTTTTATGGAGAAGGTGGAGGTCAAGTAGGTGATAAGGGAATTATCTATAATGATAATTTCAAAGCTGAAGTGTACGACACGAAAAAAACTGGAAAGAAAGTATTCTTGCATTACGTAAAAGTTACCGAAGGAAGCTTAAATGTAGGCGATAAAGTTACAATCGAAGTAGATGAACTTAATAGAAGAGATATTATGAAAAATCACTCCGCTACACACTTATTGCATCAAGCATTAAAGGATGTTGTAGGCGATCACGTTAATCAAGCAGGTTCTTATGTTGATGGTGAAAGATTAAGATTTGATATTACACATTTTGAAGCAGTTACTAAAGAACAATTAGAAAAAGTTGAACAAATTGTCAACGAAAAAATAGCTTTAGGTATTCCTGTAAAAATTGATGAAATGTCATTAGAACAATCTCAATCAATTGGAGCTAGAGGTCTTTTCGAAGATAAGTATCAAGATGTTGTAAGGGTTGTTCAAATGGGAGATTATTCTAAAGAATTATGTGGAGGAACTCACGTTAAGACAACAAGTGACATTCAAATGTTGAAAATACTTTCTGAATCAAGTGTAGCTGCAGGTGTCAGAAGAATTGAAGCAATTACTGGTCGCACAGTGTACAAATATTTAAAAGATAGAGATAGTTTGATTGATATTGTTAAGCATTCGTTAAAGGCATCTAATGAAGATGAAATAACAAGAAGAATTGAAATGAACACTGAAGAAATTAAAGAATTGAAGAAAAAACTTAAAGATATAACAAATAAGGATTTATCTTCAAATATTGATTCAGTTATTGAGGATGCTGTAGACATTGAGGGTACAAAAGTTTGTGTATTTGAATTAAGTGGGTTGGACAATAATTCTTTTAGGGATTTTGGAGAAAATATTAAATCAAAATTAGAAGATGGTGTTGTAATACTAGCTAATTCCGATGAATCAAAAGTATCATTTATAACTTTAGTTACGGACTCAGCAGTTAAGAAAGGTGTATTTGCTGGGGACATTGTAAGAGAAGTTGCCAAAGTATGCGGTGGAAATGGCGGCGGCCGTAAAGATTTTGCACAAGCTGGTGCAAAAGATAACTCTAAAGTTGATGAAGCACTACAAAAGGGAATTGAAACAGTAAGATCAAAAATTAATGCTTAAAGGAGGCAAAAAATGGAAGGTAAGGATTTAAACCATACGGTTAGATTTGAAGCATCAAAACTTGAACAGAAATCAATAAAGGAAACTTTGAAGAAAGTTTACCAAGCTTTAGAGGAAAAAGGATATGATCCTAAAAATCAAATTATTGGATATATATTATCAGGTGATCCTACTTACATTACAAGCTTTAATAATGCGAGAAATTTGATTAGACAAATAGATCGAGATGATTTATTGGGAGAAATGTTAGAAGTTTATTTGAACGAAATAGATAAATAAAGGATAATGTAGAGCTGTTACTTGTAACAGCTCTCAAAATATGTAAATAATTATGGAAAGATATATTGGACTTGATGTGGGAGATAGAACTATTGGTATCGCTATAAGTGATCCATTCTTATTGACTGCCCAATCTTTGATGACTATTAAGAGGAAAAGCAAGATTGAAGACATAGAAATCATAAATGATATAATTAAAGAAAAGGAAGTCAGTAAAATTATAGTAGGTCTACCTAAAAATATGAATAATACTATTGGCCCTCAAGCTAAAAAAGTTAAAACATTTGTAAAAGAACTAAGGAAACACACTGATCTAGATATTGAATATGTTGACGAGAGACTTACAACAATCAGTGCTACAAGAGTATTGATTGAACAAAATGTCTCAAGAAAAAAAAGAAAAGATGTAATTGATAGTGTTGCAGCTACTTATATTCTGCAAACTTATTTGGATATGGGAAGATAATCATGGAAACTATAAAATTATACGATGAAAACAACAATGAAAAAGAATTTAAAATAATAAATACATTTGGTATGGACGATGATAATTATTGCGTATTAGAAGATGTATTAAATGGAGAAAATGTTATTTTGAAATATATAGAAAATGAGGAACAAGTTGAATTTATTGGATTAGAAAATGAGCAAGAATTAAACGATGCTATTGAAGCATACGAAGATCTAATGAATTCACAAAAGGAGCAATAATGAACATAGAAACATTGAAAACTAAGCTAATCAATGCGGGATATAAAGTTACTAAGCAAAGAGAAGTAATTTTTGAAGCGTTGTTAGAAAATATGGATTCACACCTATCTCCGGAAGAATTGAACGAAATAGTAAGCAAAAAAGATCCGGAGATTGGAATAGCTACGGTTTATAGAACTTTATTAATTTTTGAAGAACTTAACTTGGTTTACAAGTTAGATTTTGATGATAAAAGATACAGATATGAATTAGTAGATGAGGATGAAGACCACCATCATCACCATATAATATGCACGAATTGTGGTAAAGTTGACGAAGTAAAATACGATTTATTAGAAGATGTCGAAAAGCAAATCAGCAAGGATTACAACTTCGATATCCAAAATCACGATTTAAAGTTTTATGGAATATGTTCTGATTGCCAAGAAAAAATTAAAAATGAGGAGAAATAAATGGCAAAAAAGAATATTGATAAATTAAAAGTTATTCCACTAGGAGGGCTTAACGAAATAGGAAAGAACATGACAGTAATTGAATACAAAGATGATATTATTGTTGTGGATTGTGGAATGACATTTCCAGATGAAGAAATGTTGGGAGTTGATATAGTAATCCCAGATATTTCTTATCTAGAAAAAAACAAGGAAAAAATCAGAGGCATTGTAATTACTCACGGTCACGAAGATCATATCGGGGCAATTCCTTATGTATTAAAAAAATTAGACGTTCCTGTTTATGGTACAAAACTTACAATGGGACTTTTAGAAAACAAAATATTGGAGCACAAGTTAAGCTTGAAGTCACTTCACACAGTTGATTATAAGAAATCAATAAAACTTGGAGCATTTAGCGTAGAATTTGTAAAAGTATGTCACTCAATTCCTGATGCTGCAAGTTTATCTATAACAACTCCTGTGGGAGTTTTGTTCTTTACTGGTGATTTTAAAATTGACTACACTCCAATTGATAACAATAGAATGGATTTTGGTAGAATTGCTGCCATTGGAAACAAGGGTGTCCTTGCACTTTTTGCTGATAGTACAAATGTTGAAAGACAAGGCTATACTTTAAGCGAAAAAAGCGTTGGAAAAACATTTATAAATTTATTTGATGATGCACCTGCTAGAATAATTGTAGCTACTTTTGCGTCTAATGTTCACAGAATTCAACAAGTTATTTCAGCAGCTGAACATTTCAATAAGAAAGTCGCTCTTTCGGGCAGATCAATGATCAACACTGTTAATGTAGCTCGTGAGTTGGGATACATTAAAGTTAATGAAAAAACTATTATTGATATAAATGATATCAATAGGTACCGTCCAAACGAAATAGTTCTTCTAACAACTGGTTCTCAAGGGGAGCCTATGAGTGCAATGACAAGAATGGCTAATGGAACTCATAGAAAAGTCCATTTGGACCCAACAGATACTGTTATTTTATCTGCAACACCAATTCCAGGAAATGATAATCAAGTTAGCTCAGTTATCAATAAATTAATGGAAATGGGAGTAAAAGTTATTTATTCTTCATTGGCTGATGTGCACGTAAGTGGACACGCTTGTCAAGAAGAATTAAAGTTGATGCATTCATTAGTTAGACCTAAATTTTTCGTTCCACTTCATGGTGAAATGAGACATTTGAAATGTCATGCGAATTTAGCACTTGATCTTGGAATGAAAGAAAAAGATATAGTTATCGCTGATAATGGTAATACTATAGAATTTACAAGAAAAAGTATTAACCTTGTTGACACTAAATTTGCAAGTAATATTTTAGTAGATGGACTTGGAGTAGGCGATGTAGGAAATGTTGTATTACGAGATAGAAGACATTTATCAGAAGATGGACTAATAGTTGTAGTAATTACTTTAGATGCTAGAAATAAAGAAGTTATAGCTGGTCCTGACATCATTTCAAGAGGATTTGTATATGTTAAAGAAAATAATGATTTAATGGAAGATTGCAAATCTGTTGTCCAAAAAGTCCTAGATGAATGTTATACAAAAAATATATATGACTGGTCTACTCTTAAACACAATATAAGAGAAACACTAAAGAAATTCTTGTATCAAGAAATTAAGAGAAATCCAATGATATTGCCAGTAATAATGGAGGTATAATATGGAATATAAGAAAAAAGCTGAAGAATTAGCACAAATGTTGAACAATTCTCAAGAGTTTCAAGAGCTCAAAAAACTTCACAAAGAAGTTTATAAGAAGAATGAAACTAACAAAAATATGATAGATGATTTTAAAAAGCATCTTTTTGAGTATCAATTAAAAATTCAACAAACAGGAAAAGAAGATCCTGAAGATGTACAAAAACTTCAAAACTTACAAAATATTATCATGACAAATCATGATATAGCAGCTTATTTACAAGCAGATGCAAGATTTTCTATGATTTTGAAAGATGTCTACGATGCATTAGAAGGTGGCATAAAATTAGAAGATGAATAGTATTGTAAATGAACAACTACAAGATTATTTAAGACAATTATCAAAAAGTAACGATGAAACTATTTTAGAACTAGAAGAATTTGCTAAGAATAATCATATACCGATAGTTGAACCAGAAGTTAGACAGCTATTAAAGATGATTTTACTGACGGAACAGCCAAAATCTATTTTAGAAATAGGCACAGCTATTGGATATAGTTCAATTGTCATGAAAAAAACATGTCCTGATGCAAAGATTACTACAGTTGAAAATTACGAAAAGAACGCAAATTTTGCCATAGAAAACTTTGAAAAGTATGGCTATGACGATATCGAATTAATATTTGGAGACGGATATGAAGTAATGAAAAATATGGATACAAAATTTGATTTGATATTTATCGATGCTGCTAAAGGACAATATATAAAATATTTTGAAGAAGCTGTACGATTATCTAACAAAAATTCAGTTATTGTATGTGATAATGTTTTGTTTAGAGGAATGGTATGCGAAAAAGAATTCTATGAACATAGACACAGGAAGATAACAATTGTTAAGAGATTAAGAGAATTTTTAGAAATTATTTCTGATAGTTCAAAATACGATACAACTATAATTCCAATAGATGATGGAATGAGCATAACTAAATTAAAATAGCGATAGTCGGAAGTCTATGATTTCCGACTATTTTTGAGGAGATTAAATGAAAAAAGTTGAATTATTAGCACCGGCAGGTGATTTAGATAAATTAAAAACAGCCATAGACTATGGCGCAGATGCAGTGTATATGGCAGGTCCTGACTATGGTTTGAGAACTGCATCTAAAAATTTCACATTAGATGATATGAAAGAAGCAGTAGAATACGCTCATAGTAGAGACAAGAAAATATATATAACTATGAATATATTAGCCCACAATGACGATTTGAAAGGGATTGAAGACTACATTCAAAGCTTAATCGATATTAATGTAGATGCTCTTATTGTTTCTGATCCAGGAATTTATTCTATTATTAGAAGTATTAATCAAGGTATTGAAGTTCACATGTCGACACAAGCATCTGTGACAAATTTTAGAACAGTAAAATATTGGATGGATCAAGGAATCAAACGAATTGTTTTGGCTCGCGAATTATCTTTGAAAGAAATTCAAGACATCAAGAAAAATATTCCTGATTCTGAATTAGAATGTTTTGTACACGGAGCTATGTGTATGTCTTATTCGGGAAGATGTTTATTGAGTAACTACATGACAGGAAGAGACGCAAACAGAGGAGACTGCGCACAAGCATGTAGATGGAAGTACAGACTTGTTGAAGAAAAAAGACCTGGAGAATATTTTCCGATTGAAGAAGATGAGAAAGGAACTTTTATTTTTAATTCAAAAGATTTGTGTATGATTGAGCATTTAGATAAATTAATCGAGGCAGGAATTGATAGTTTGAAAATAGAAGGTAGAGTAAAGAGTCAATACTATGTAGCTACGGTAGTTAGAAGCTATAGAATTGCTATTGACAAATATTACAATAATGAATTTGATGAACAAACAGCGAAGAGACTTTTAGAAGAGATTAAAAAAGTTTCTTATAGAGATTTTACTACAGGATTTTTTGAAAAAAAACCGGATGAAAACGACCAATTGTACGAATCCTCCTCTTACATTAGAAAATATGATTTTGTCGGATTATTATTGGATTATGATGAAGAAAATAATATTGCTACTTTTGAACAAAGAAATAGAATTTTCAAAGGAGACGAAGTAGAAATTTTTGGACCAGAAGATGGATTTATTACCACGAAGATCGAAAAAATGTATGATGAAAAAATGAATGAAATTGAAGTGGCAAATAAGGCTCAACAGATTTTTAAAATTAAGATTGATCAAAAACTTCAACCGAATTCTATGATGAGAAAAAAGAGCGATAATTAATTTTGGAATGTAATTTATACTATGATATAATCAGATTATGAAAACTAAAAAACTTAACAAAAAAGAATTTTTTATAATAATTATTTCTTTTTTATTATTAGTATTTATTGTTCACAATTTATTAGGTTTTTTATTCAAACGAAACTTATATCTTGTGAACGATATTTCCAAAATAAAAAACGAAATAAATGTAAATGCTCTTGTTCTCAAAGATGAGTACATTTATTTAAATGATGTGGATACGAAAGCGGCTGAAAATGTCAAATATCCTGTGGGATCTAATGTAATAAACGTACCGAAAGATATCAACCTACAAATGAGTACAAAATATATAGATGACAAATTGAACGATTTGGAAATAAATCACGCAGATAAGACTACAAGTAAATTTGAGATTAAAGATACAGATATTAAAACACTATCAAATTCCATAAGAAATAGAAACTTTGATGGTAAGTTTCTGTCTGAATATGATAAGAAAAAGAATATAACAGAAGAAGAGTATTTTCATTCTAAAAAACAATTGGAAATATTGAAACAAGTTTTAAATTCAAAATCATCTACTGTAAAGACAACAGTTAGTGGAGTGTTAAAAAACAATATTGATAATTATGAAAACTTCGTAGGATATAATTCTTCAAGTATTATGGGTAGTGATTTTTATCTAAGAGATATAGATAAAAGTTATACTTCTAAAGGCTTATCAGTAGTTGATAGTATGAATTTGTCTTTGGCCTTTGATGTGGAAAGTTCTAAGTTAAATAGAAATTTAAAAAATAACGACGAAATAGAAATCCATGTTGACAAGAACGAATATTCAGCGCATATAAAAGACATAAAAGTAAATGGAGATATCTTAACTATAGTATGCGATATGAATGATGGTATTAATTATTTAATGAATAAAAGATTTGTGCCTATAACTATGATTGATAAAAAAACAAAAGTATTCAAAATACCTAACAAGTCAATTATTACGAAAGATTCTACACAAGGCGTTTACATCAAAAAAGAGACAGGAATTATAAAATTTGTTGCTGTAAAAGTTTTAAAAATTGACAATAAATTTGCTTACGTTTCAACGGGCACTGATGGACAGATCGATGTTAATAACAGAAAAGTAAAAACTTTGGAGCTATACGATTATATTGTAAAAAATCCAAGGTTTGTCAAAGAGGGGGAACTTTTAAAATAATGAGTATAAAAGATAATCTAAATGAAGTTAATGAAAATTTGAAAAAATTTGCATCTCATGGAGAAACACCACAACTTATTGCGGTTACAAAAACTGTGGACATCGACAGGATTAAGGAAGCTATTGATTGTGGAGTAACTGATATTGGCGAAAACAAGCCCCAAGAAATGAGCTGGAAATTTGATGAATTAAAAAACTGTGTTAATTATCACATGATTGGTCACTTGCAATCTAATAAAGTAAAAGATGTTGTAGGAAAAGCTTGTTTGATTCATTCATTAGATAGAATGAGTGTTTTAAAAGAAATAGAAAAAAGAGCTCGTGCAATTAATAAACCACAAGATTGTTTGATTCAATTAAATGTTGCAGAAGAAGAACAAAAATCTGGTTTATATCTTGATGATTTGGATTCTTTTATTGAAGAAATAGAAAAAAGAGAGTTCGTCAAAGTAAAAGGATTGATGAGCATTGCTCCATTTGCAGAAGATCCAGAAGAAATTAGGTGGGTTTTCAAGAAAATGAGAGAAATTTATGATAAAATAAAAAATACAGAATACAAAAATATAGAAATGAAATACTTATCAATGGGAATGAGCCACGACTACAAAGTGGCGCTTGAAGAAGGATCCAATATGGTAAGAGTTGGAAGCTTTATTTTTGGTAAAAGAAATTACAATTAGGAGGACATTATGTCATTTATGAATTCATTTAAAAAATTAGTAGGGGTAGAAGACGATTACGACGAATATTACGATGATGAATACTACTATGATGACTCAGATCATGTTGAAACTGAATCAAACGATTATGAAACAAAACAAAATTACGAACCAAAAAACAATATAGTAAGCATGAATAATTCTACAACTAAACCTGTAGAATCAAAACCTTTAAACAGAGTTAAGATTAATATTCACGAACCAATTAGTTTTGATGATGCACCAAAAGTTATTGATGTTATATTAAAAAACGAAGTTGCTGTATTAAATATTGAAATGCTTGAAAAGGATGTAAAGCAAAGAATATTTGACTTTGTTAGTGGGGCTATTTATTCACTTGATGGTAAAATGCAAAAAGTAACTAAAGATATTTTTGTTTTAGTTCCAAAAGGGGTAGAAATAGACGGCAAGATTAAGGATCAAATTACAAAAAATAATGGATTTTTCCAATTATGATAAATGGATTTAGTATCGTTAATTTTTTCTTAACCATTTTAAAGTTAATAGAATGGTCGATATTTATTAGAGTTATATTGTCTTTTGTTCACATATCAAGAGACAATGCCTTAGTTGATTCGATTTATTTGATTACTGATTATATAATGTATCCTGCAAAAAAACTTTTAAATATGTTTGGACTTGATAGAGGCATTATAGATTGGTCACCATTAATAACATTGATATTTCTTCAAATTATTGGATCGGTTATAATAGGATTGGTTTAAAATGAGTTATGAATTAAATTACATTCAAGATATAGAAATTAAAAAGACTATCGATAGATTTATTGATAGTCTTATTTCAGTTAAAAGGACAAAAACTATTTATGCAACTGATTTTATGAATCCAAAGGAAATAGAGTATGCTACTTCAATTTTGAATACAGAGACCGATGTAGAGTATATGGTTACAAATTGTCCAATAAACTGTGAAAACAGCATTATTATAATGTTGGATAGGTATTGCTACGCAGAAGAATACATTAATATGTTCGATTATATTGGTCTTTTAGAAATACAAACTGATCAAGAAATTACTCACAGAGATATTTTAGGAGCTGTATTGAATTTAGGAATTAATCGTGAAAAAATCGGAGATATTTTTACTCATAATAAAAGATTTTATATGTGTGCTACAAATACGATGATTAATTTTTTGAATTTGAATTTGGCCAAGATAAAAAAGTTTAATATTTCGACATCGATTATTGAAGAGAATATAAAAAAAGATGAAGAAAAGGTTAAATCTTTTACTGGAATTATTAACTCAGAGAGATTAGATTGCTTGGTTTCTGAGATGGCAAATATTTCTAGGAAAGATGCTCAGATTATGATAAAAAACAAGAAAATCAAGCTTAATTATGAAGTAATATCCAATACAAGCAAATCAGTTGAAGAAAACTCTCTTGTATCAATAAGAGGATATGGTAGATACAGGCTTATAGAATATTTGGGAAGCACAAAAAAGGACAAATTGAGAATAAAATATATTAAATACATTTAGGAGTAAAAATGGTTACAATTTTAATGATGATTTTGGTAATTGGCTTGGATCATTTAACGAAATATATGGCAATTTCTCTAAAAGAAGGAGATATTATCATTTTTGATAAATTTTTGAAGCTTACTTACCTTGAAAATAGAGGGGCGGCTTTTGGAATTCTTGAAAATAAGAAAATTATTTTAATGATAATTACATTACTAATAATTGGATTTGTAATCGTGTATATTTTTAAGAATTACAAAAGCTTGGTTAGTTTTGAAAAAGTAATATACGGGCTACTACTTGGAGGTGCATTGGGAAATCTTATCGACAGAATTTTCAGAGGTTATGTCATCGATTTTATTTCTGTAAGATTACCTTTTAATTACGATTTTCCAGTATTCAATGTTGCAGATATAGCTGTTGTAGTATCTTGTATTTTACTTGTGATATTTAGTTTAAAAGGACAGAAATAATGAGTGTTAGTATAGGAAATAGTTGGGATGATTTATTAAAAGATGAATGGGACAAGGATTATTATAAAAAAATAAGAGAAGTTTTGATACACGATTATCAAAATTACAGAGTATATCCTGATATGAATTATATTTTTGAAGCGTTGAAATTAGTTCCATTTGAAGATTGCAAGGTTGTGATTTTAGGTCAAGATCCATATCACAATCCTAATCAAGCTCATGGACTTAGTTTTTCGGTAAAGCCAAATGTTAAAACACCTCCTTCATTGATCAATATTTACAAGGAATTGCAAAATGAATTTGGTTATCCTATTCCAAACAATGGATATTTGATGAAATGGGCAAAGCAAGGAGTTTTGTTATTAAATACTTCACTTACAGTAATCGAAAACAAACCAAATTCTCATTCCAAAATTGGTTGGCAAATTTTAACGGATAAAATAATAGAATTATTAGGGAATTCTGATAGACCGATAGTATTTATATTGTGGGGAAACAACGCTAGAATGAAAAAAGATTTAATTAAAAGCAAGAACGCTCTTATATTAGAATCACCACATCCTTCTCCTTTTTCTGCAAATAGGGGATTTTTCGGTTGCAATCATTTTATAAAAACTAACGATTATTTGAAGGATAACGGGCTTGAACCTATTGATTGGAAGATAGAAAATATATGATGTACGAATTTTTAATAGATGATTCTAATCAAAACTCAAGATTGGATGTTTTTTTGGCTAATGAAGTTGAATTATCCAGAAGTGAAATTCAAAAACTTATCGATGACAAAAAAGTACTGGTAAATGGAAAAAATCAGAAAAAAAACTACAAGTTAAATCTGAACGATAAGATTAAATTTGACTATGAAAAGCCAGACAAAACTATAAAACCACAGCAACATGATTTGGATGTCGTATATGAAGACGATTATCTTGCGATTATAAATAAAGACAAAAATATAATAGTTCACCCTACAGAGACTATATATTCTGATACATTGGTGAATTATTTGATGTATAATTTTGAAAGTTTGAGTGATGTTGACGGAGATTATAGAAGGGGAATAGTTCACAGATTAGACAAAGATACTACAGGACTAATAATAATTGCAAAGGACAACGATACACATTCAAAATTAAAAGAGATTATCAAAAATCACGAAATTACAAAAACTTATTTGTGTATTGTTCATGGGAAAATCGATGAATGTGGAATAATTGAAGAATATATGACTAGAAATCCTAAAGATAGAAAGAAGATGATGGTTTCTGACGAAGGAAAATTGTCTGTTTCTAATTATGAAAGACTTGATTATAATGACGATTATTCCCTTGTAAAAGTCCAAATCAAAACGGGTAGAACTCATCAAATTCGAGTTCACATGAATTATATTCATCATCCGATTTTAGGTGACAAATTATATGGATTGAAAAAAGAAAAAATACTTTTCGACAGTCAAGTTCTACACGCATACAACCTTCAATTTGTTCATCCTCAAACTCACGAAAATATCAATGTAATTGGAAATTTGAAACAGGACTTTATCACAGCTATAAAAAAAACAAAACTAGATTACACAAAAATACCTTCTAAGTTATAACTTAGAAGGTATTTTTTTTAAACTTCTGATAACTCGTCTCCCAAATCTTTGTTACTAAAATAAATACTTAGTAGATTTGGACCTATATGAGCACCTATAACACATCCCAATGGATACTTTACTATTTTTTTGAACTCGTATTCTTCTTTTATTCTTTCGATTAATAAATCTGCTTCATCTTCATTTTCGCCATAGCAAACATAAAGAGTTTGATTTAAATTCACATTGTTATTGCATTTTTCAATCATTAAATTCTTCATTTTAATAAAAGTTTGTTTCTCGCCGCGCGCTTTTTCTACAACATACAAGCTACCATCATTTTTATCCACACTCATAATTGGTCTTATGTTCAATAATGATCCCATTACCTTTTGAGTCTTAGATAATCTTCCACCTCTGTACAAATACTCTAAGTTAGTAACGGTAAAAATATGCTCTTGTGCGCAGATTATTTCATCTAATTTTTCGTTTACTTCTTTAAATGAATAATTTAATTCTACAAGTTTGAGTGCTTTGTTAATAACTGAAGTTTCTCCGGAACAAGCACAAAGAGAATCCTTAACTATTATTTTATAATCTTTATTTTCTTCTAATAATGCATTCATTGCCATTGTGGCAGTTTGAAATGTGCTAGTAAGTCCACTTGATAGTGTAATGCATATAACATCATTTCCACTTTCTAATTCATTTTTAAATGATTCATAGTAGGTTTTATATGGAACTTGACTAGTTTTGAAAACTTCTCCATTTTTCATTCTAGAAAACATATCTGAAGAATTAATTGTTTGACCTTCTATGTATTCTTTATCAGAACTAATAACTGGCATATTCAGTATTATTAAATTTTCATTTTTATTAGAATCTGTTATTTGACAAGCAGAATCTGTGATTATTTTTATAGACATTCTTACCTCCAGATAAGTATTGTTTTTTGGTGCTGTTGAGAGGGATCGAACCTCCGACCTATTGATTACGAATCAATTGCTCTACCAACTGAGCCACAACAGCATATACATTTATTATAAGCTTTAGAGTGCAATAATTCAAGATTATTATAATAATGAAAATCAATAGGAAATTTGTAAAAATTATGATAAAATACTAGTCATATTCTAGGAGGCAGAATGAAAAACAAGAAACTAATAAAAAAAAGAGTTGGAATATTCTTTCTTATGTTGGTATTTTGTGCCTGTTTAATAATTAATTATTCTGAAAATTATTTTTCTTTTTCTAACAAAATCACTTATCAAAGAAGTGAATTGGAAGATAGTGAGTTGAAAACGCTAACCAAAATAGAAAAAGATTTGGCTGAATTTAAAAGAGTAGGCGCTTTAAAAATTACAGAAGATAATATGTTTTATCCAACTCACAAATCTCAAATATCTGAACGAATGTTAGAGGTTGCATTAGAAGGCACTGATTTAAAGGGCAATGCGCATTCATTTATTAAAGTAGAAAAGAAATACGGTGTGAACGCCTTGTATTTATTAGCTATAGCAAATCATGAATCTGATTTTGGACAAAGCAGAATAGCAAAAGACAAGAATAATTTGTTTGGATTCAATGCTGTTGACTCTGATCCTTACAACGGAGCAAGTCAATATGATTCACTTGATGAAGGAATTCAAGATATAGGCAAAAAAATCAAAATATTGTATCTTAGCGACAATGGGAAGTATTTTAAAGGGTACAATTCTTACGCTATGAACAAAAATTATGCTAGTGATAAGAATTGGGGAGAAAAAGTCAATAATCATATGATACTAATAGCTGAAAAGATTTTATCAAGCTATAAATAATAAAAAGTGAGAGGAAAACATGAAGAAATTTTTAGTAGGATTATTAATACTAATATCCTTAACAAGCTGTGACACAATTATTCAAACAGAAAATCAAAATAATTTATACGAAGTAGTCAGAGTTGTTGATGGAGACACTGTTATATTAAATATAGACGGACAGAGGACAAGAGTAAGGCTTATAGGAATTGATACACCAGAAAGTGTAGCGGAAGATAAAAGTCGAAATGTCAAAGAAGGCAAAATTGCAAGTGAATACACTAAAAATTTGCTAGAAAATAAAAAAGTTAGGTTAGAATTTGACGATGAAAAAGAGGATGTATATGAAAGAAAACTAGGTTATGTGTTCTTAGATGATGAATTTATTAATGAAAAATTACTAAAAGAAGGAATGGCAAAATTATACACTAAGACAACCAATCAAAAATACTCTGAACGATTAAAAAAAGCCGAACAATACGCTAAGGACAATAAAAAAGGATTCTGGAAAGATTTTTATGTAAATGATCCCAATTTATATATAAAATACACCGATTCTAAAGGTAGGGGAATGATAAAAGGAAATATCAGCAATAAAGGATTGAAAATATATCACATGCCTAATCAGAAGAGTTACAAAGATGTAAAAATCAATTTCAAAAAAGGTGAGAAATATTTCGTAACAGAAAAAGAAGCGCAATCCGAAGGTTTTTCAAAATCTTCAAAATAATACTTGCAAAATTAAAAACACGATGCTATAATAATAAAGTCAAGTTCACTTGAAATAAATTTTACAAATGCTTGACAATCATATCTTATTATGGTACACTTATAAAGTAGTCAATTGAGGCTATGGTGGATGTAGCCTAGTTGGTTAGGGCGTCAGTTTGTGGCACTGAAGATCGAGAGTTCGAATCTCTTCATCCACCCCATAAGCAGGAATGGCGGAATTGGCAGACGCGCTAGACTTAGGATCTAGTGTCTTTGACGTGGGGGTTCAAGTCCTCTTTCCTGCACCAGTAATATACGGTTTGTTTCTAAATGTTGTTAAACATTGAGAACAAACCGTTTTTATTTTTGCCATGTTACTATATGTTACTATTTGTTACGATAAAACGTAACAATTAACGTAACAATTTTTATTGGTATGATTTTAGCTTTTGTGTTTTGATTTCTCTAAGAAATTTTAGCTATTATTTAATAACAAAACAAAAATAACCCAAGTAAAAATTTTTACCTGGGTTTTAAAATTTGCAAGAAAAAAAGATAGCTTTTAAAGCTATCTTGTATATGGTGCCGGAGGCGGGACTTGAACCCGCACGGTGTTGCCACCGCTGGATTTTGAGTCCAGTACGTCTGCCAATTCCATCACTCCGGCTGACTTTATAAGTATAGCATAAAGTAAAAACAATGTAAAGGAATTTTTGTGAAAATTTGAAATTAATTTATTAGTCTTTGAGATTTGGCTTATTTTGTTTAGTTTTTCTTAATAATTTTGTAGACTTTGAACGCTTGATTTTGTGCTATAATCAATGTGAACGGAGGATAACAATCTATGAAAAAAATTACAGTTTTTTTATTAGCTATTTTGATTTCATTATCATCAACTATAAGTTTTGCCGGAGAGATAGACACGAAGGTTGTTGATGAGAGATGGGGAAAGCCAACTTTTGTGTATGGTGAAAGCTTAGATAAATCTCAAATCAGAAAAACAAAAGGACTTTTAAATATTGAAGATGATGACAATATAAAGTCTGTTATGGTTACTTATAATGATTTATTGAAATACATCGGAGGGGATGATTCAAATCCTGGTAGTATGATTTCAAGCGTTTTGGTCAAAAAAGAAAACAAGAACAAAGGTATAAAAGTCAATATTACAACACCAAAAAACATTACATTAATTACTGAAAAACAATATGAAAATGCCGCAATTACAGCAGGTGTAAAAGACTGTACAATAATGGTGGCTGCAGTGAGACCAGTAACGGGAGAATCAGCACTCACTGGTGTATTCAAAGCTTTTGAGTCAAATGGTGAAAAGCTTGAAAGTGACAGAATAAAAGTTGCCCAAGAAGAACTAGAAGTTGTCAGTGATATTAATAAAGAAAACAAAGATAAAAGTGACTTTAATAGAGATAAATTAAATGATGTCATTGTTGTAATAAAAGATAATATTGCGAATATAAATATTAACAATAATGGCCAAGCTCCAACTCTTGAAGAAATTAAAAAGATTGTCAACGACGCAATCAAAGAGAATAATCTTGAAAATGTAATTACAGAAGATCAAAAACAAGAATTGGTTAATTTTTTCGAAAAATATTCTAATGTGAAATCTATTGATTCAAAAGATATTAAGGATGAATTGTCTAATATTTCTGGTAAAGTTATAGAAGGAGCTAAGGATATTTATAAAAAAGCAGAAGATGCTGGTATTATTGATAAGATAATTAACTTTTTCTCTTCAATCATAAAATCAATTGCAGATTCTTTTGATTCAAATAAATAACAAATTTAGAGGCTTTCGAGCCTCTTTTTTTAATATAGTGAAATATATGAAATAATATCAATGCAACTTGTAATCATTACAAAATATGGTATAATTAAATTGTAAATTAAATAGGAAAGGATGATTATTTATGTCATTAATTAAAAAACACGTTGAAGAATTTAAAGTTCCTGCATATCACAATGAAGAACTTACAGAAGTTTCTAGTGAAGATTTAAAAGGTCACTGGTCATTATTGTTCTTCTATCCAGGAGATTTTACATTTGTATGTCCTACTGAATTAGAAGACTTACAAAACCTATACTCAGAATTTAAAGAATTAAACTGTGAAATATATTCTATATCTACAGATTCAGAATTTGTTCACAAAGCATGGCATGATAAGTCTGAAAAGATTAAAAAAATCGAATATCCAATGTTATCAGATAGAGCATTTGTTTTATCAAAACAATTTGGCGTTCTAAAAGAAGCTGACGGTCAAAGTCAAAGAGGAGCTTTCTTGATCAATCCTGATTTAGATGTTGTATTATACGAAGTATCTGCTGATGGAATTGGTAGAAACGCACACGAATTATTAAGAAAATTACAAGCTGCACAATATGTAGACAAATACGGTGATCAAGTTTGTCCAGCAAACTGGGCACCTGGTCAAGACACTTTAAAACCAGGAATTGACCTAGTAGGTAACTTATAAATAGCAAAACTAGCTGTAAAATTACAGCTAGTTTTTTAAATTATTTTCAATTTCTATGATATCTTTTAAAAATTGGGATGAATCAACATCAATGGAATTTCTAGTTTTGGGAGATAACAGGGTTAATTTATCCTTAGCCCTAGTCATAGCTACATAAAACATTCGTCTTTCTTCTTCAAATATATTTTCGTAATTCTTGTTGTTGGAGTCGATATTTGTAGGAAACTCGCCATCTATCAAATCTATAATGAATACTTCATCAAATTCCAAACCTTTTGCGGAGTGGACAGTTAATAAATTAAGATTACTAGTATGTTTTATCGAATCTTTTTGGATTGTTTTCAAATTTTCAATTTCATTAATAAAATCTTCGTAGCACTCACAATCTTTAAACAAATATTTATAGATTTCTATCAAAAGATCTAATGATATTTTTTGGTTTTGTAGTAGAACACTGTCCTCAATGTATGTTTTGTAATCAATATCATTCATAATAATATCAATTTTTTTGGAACCTTTTGCTCTTTTTATTCCTGAAAAAAATGATTTTAAGTCCATAAATCTGTCTACATAATATCTACTTAGAGTTGAATCATCCAAAAGACGATCTAAAATAGGCATTGATTCATCATAGGTTTCCAGTTGATTTATGGAAGTTTTTTTGATATAGCTGTTTAATTTGTAATAAATATCCCTAAAAAGTCCAACAGACGTTTTGTTTTCAGAAAATGCAATCATTTTTAAAATATCATTGAGCACAAAATGATTGTAAAAATCATCTTTTTGATATCTAGAGTGAAAATCAATATCTTGATCGTGTAAAAACTTCGTTAGAGCTATAGATGAAATATTCTTTCTGTACAATATAGCAGTCTTTTTTTCAGGATTTATATTGTTTTTTAGATAAGAAAACATCGACAAAAAGTTTTGAGGAAATTTTATTATTATTTTTTTATCTGATGATTTTGTGGATGTAACATCTTTATTGTATCGATTTTTATTCTGTTTTATAAATAGGTTACTTGCGTTAACTATTTTGTCCGTACATCTGAAATTTTGGTCGATATAATAAATACTAGCATCTGGGAAAATCTTATTAAAATCTAACAAATAGCTAGGATCTGCGCCTCTAAAAGAATAAATTGACTGGTCGTCATCTGCTACAATAAACAAATTATTTTCAGGGTAGGCGATTTTTTTGATTAATTCAAATTGGATTTTGGAAGTATCTTGTCCTTCATCTACTTGAAAAAATTTGTACTTACGTTTAATTCTTTTTAATACATAATCATCTTCGTTGAGGATTTCAAATGATTTAGTAAGCATATCATCAAAATCAATATAAAAATTCTTTTTCTTGAAGTTTTCATATTCAAGGTATATTTGTTCAAAATTTTGGATATCGAATTTGGGAAAATCCTTGAATATCATCATATTTTTACAGTATCCATAATATTGCAAAAATTTTTCAACGTCTTCATCTTTAGAGTTTGTTTTATTGACTTTTCTTATTATATTTCTAATAACAAGATATTTATTAATATCATTATTGGATTCAAGAATTTTAAATATTCTATTATTCATTTTATAATGTAGTTTTATAATATAATAGCAAAAAGAATGAATCGTTGAAAAATACGCAGAATCTGTTTCTGGAAATTTTTCAGAAAATCTTTCTTTCATATCTACTGCTTGAGATTTGCTAAATGTTATGGATAAAATACTTTTTGGATCAATATTGTGAACTTTTTCCAAGTATTTAATTCTATTAAGAAGTACGGTGGTTTTACCGGCTCCAGGAACTGCTAATACTAATGCAGGAGATTTAAAATGAGATATTGCTTTTTGCTGATTTTCAGTAAATTTCATATTATCACCATTAATTATTATATCAAAATGTTTGTGATTATTCGCAATTTGTAGTATTATTTAATTATAAGATTTATTATAAGGGGTAATTAAAATGTCAATGAATGAATTTTTAGAAAATAGAAAATCAGTAAGAGATTTTAAATCAAAAAATCTTAGTGATTCAGATTTAAAAAAAGTTGAATCTATTATTTTTGATATAAACAATTTAGCAAAGAAATACGATGTTAATTTTAAATTATACAAAGATGGTTCTGTGGTTTACAATTCTCTTGATGGAGAGGGTGGATACGATGGTACTATGATAAAAGCTAACCATTATATTGCAATGGAAGCTGACAAGAATAATGAGTTATCAATGATATTTGGTGCATTTTATTTTGAAAATTTGATCACTAAATTAGATGCACTAAATGTAGGAAGTTGCTGGGTGACTATATCCAACGCTTCAGAAGAATCCAAAAAATCAGCTTTTGGAGATAATTCTAATGTAGATTTCTTACTTGCTATGGGATATGCTCCAAACGAATTTGGATTTGGTAAGAAGAAATTTAGCTCAAGAATTGGTGTTGAAGAATTTGTTTGCGACAAATCATTGTCTACTCCAATCGATATAGATAAATTACAAAATTATGGTTTGGATGAGTTATTTAGTTATTTGAGATTTGCTCCTTCAACTAAAAACGAACAACCATGGAGATTTGTATTAAATGATGACGATTTTGATTTGTATATCAAAGATTACAAAGGAATTGAAAATCTTATAGATGCAGGAATTGTAATGTACTATTATACAGAATTAGCTAATTATAATAATATAGACGCAAATTGGATTGTAAAAGAAGAATTAAAAGATAAAGACAATTGCAAATACATTGCATCAGTTAATTTTTAATTAAGAAAAAAAGCCTTTTAAAGGGCTTTTTTAATACATAGCGTTATATGCTAAGGAGGATAATGATATGAAGAAAAAGTACTTATTATTAATGTTAGTGGGGTGTTTAATTTTGGCTAGTTGTGCAAAAAATGAAAAACAAAATGCTGGACAAAAAGCGGAAAAGAAAATGGAAGAAAAAACGAATAATGGAAACATAAGCTTATTTGCAGCAGCTTCTTTAGAAGAATCGTTAGAAAAAATTATTCCTGAATTTGAAAAAGAAAATAATGTTAAAGTAGATGTTAACTTAGCAAGCTCAGGAAAATTACAAAAACAAATCGAACAAAAAGCTCCTTGTGATGTTTTCGTTTCAGCAGGACAAAAACAAGTAAAAGCACTTGAAGAAAAAGAACTTGTAAAAGATTCAAAAAGTTTATTAAAAAACAAGTTAGTTATTGTTAAAAACAAAGAAACTGATGTTACAATTTCTAAAATTGAAGATTTGGAAAACATTAAAGGTAAAATTGCTGTAGCAGAATTAGAAACAGTTCCAGTCGGACAATATACAAAACAAAGTTTAACTCATTACAATTTATTAGATAAACTTCAAGAAAAATTTGTATATGGTAAAAATGTAAAAGATACTTTGAGATTTGTTGACAGTAAAGAAGTTGAAGTAGGATTTGTATATTCTTCTGATGCGGTAACTGATGATAAGGTTGAAATAGCTTTTAATGTTGATGGGAACTCTCACAAGCCTATTGTTTATCCAATAACTAAGACAACTTATTCTAAGAACACTGAGATGCAAAATAAATTATACGAATTTTTGCAAAATGAATTATCAATAAAATATTTCAAGGAAGCAGGTTTTGAATCTAGCGATGAATAATGATATTATGATGCCTATTATAATTTCATTGAAGGTATCCATAATCTCAACCATTATAACTTCTATTTTATCTATATTTATTGCATGGATGATGGTAAAATTTAACAAGAAAAACGGTAGTGTTTTGGAGGCAATTATCACATTGCCTCTAGTTTTACCACCATCAATTTTGGGATACATACTTTTAATTGTAATAGGTAACAACGGATTAATTGGTAAAATTTTTTATGATAATTTTGGATGGAGTGTTATTTTTACATGGAAGGCGTGTGTCATTGCATCTGTAATAGTCTCGTTTCCACTTATGTATCAAAACTGCAAAGCTTCATTTCAAAGTATTGATAAGAAAATTTTGAATGCAGCAAGAACAATGGGTGCTAGTGAATGGAAAATATTTTTCAGAATAGCAATTCCGTTAGCTTATACAGGGATAATCAGTGGGTTTGTACTTGCTTTTGCTAGAAGTTTAGGAGAATTTGGAGCAACTATGATGGTTGCTGGAAATATCCCAAATAAAACTCAAACAATTCCGTTAGCTATGTACTACGCGGTCGAACGTGGCGATAAAACAATGGCTAATACTCTAATGATTGTTGTTGTGGTATTTTCATTTTCATTGATATATTTCTTGAATAGATGGATAGAAAAGAGAAGGAATAGAAATGCTGAAGTGTAATATCGAAAAGAAATTAAATCATTTTGTTCTTAATTCTGAATTTATCGTGGAGAATCAAATTTTGTGCATAATGGGAGAATCTGGAAGCGGAAAAACATCTATTTTAAACTCGATAGCAGGTTTATTAACTCCGGATAAAGGAGAGATTATTCTTGATGATAATATTTTGTTTTCATATAAAATAAATTTGAAACCACAGGAAAGAAATATAGGATATGTTTTTCAAGATTACGCATTATTTCCAAATATGAGTGTTAAAGACAATATTTTCTTTATGAATCCTGATAAAAATTACACAAATTCACTTATAGAAAAACTAGAAATTGAATATCTTTTGGGAAATTTTCCAAATACCTTATCAGGTGGAGAAAAACAAAAAGTTTCAATAGTTAGAGCGTTAGCAAATAAGCCGCGCTTGCTATTAATGGATGAACCTTTCAGTTCAATTGATGAAAAATTTAAGAATAAGTTTTATGAAGAATTGATCGAAATCAAAAAATCATTGGATATTCCAATTATCATGGTTACCCACAATAGATACGAAGCAGAAATTTTATCTGATAGATTAATTTTTATTGATAAAGGAAAAATTGTAAAATAAACGTTAAATAAATCAATTAGGTAGTTTCTTACAATTTAGGGTATAATATAGGTAGGAAACAACTAGGAGGTATTTAATGAAAATAAAGCAAAAGGTACTTAATATCGTAAATTCTAATGATTATATTCCTTTAACTTTTGATGAATTATCTTCAAGATTAAATATTGAAAAAAAAGATAAGAAAATTTTTCATAAGATTATTAATGAACTACAAAAAGATAAGAAAATTTTACTTGATAAAAATTCTAATATAATTCCAATTACAGAGCAAAAAGCATATCCGGGTACTATTCAAGGATCTGGAAGTGATTTTTGCTATTTTATTCCTGATGATGAAAGTATTGATGATATATTTATAGCCAAAAAGGATTTAAATGGTGCAATCCATAAAGATAAAGTCTTAGTTACAATAACAGTAGATAAAAAACCAAACAGAAGTCCTGAAGGGAAAGTTTTACAAATTCTATCCAGAGAAACAAAAAAACTTGTGGGAACTTTTGATGAAGCAAAGGGTTATGGATTTGTAATATTAGATGATAAAAAATACGGATTCGACGTTTTTGTCCAATCTGGTAATAAGAATGGGGCGAAAAACAACGATAAAGTCGTAGTTAAATTAATCAAAACTCCATCTAAAAAACACAAAAATCCAGAAGGTGTTATAGTTGAAGTCTTAGGAGGCAAGGACGATCCTGGAATTGACATTTATTCTATAGCAAAGACTTTTAAATTACCATATGAATTTCCAAAGAAAGTTAAAGAACAAGCTAGGGAAATAGAGCAACAGGTTGATGAATCAGAAAAGAAATCTAGAATGGATTTTAGAGATTTATTTACAGTTACAATTGACGGGTCTGATGCAAAAGATTTTGATGATGCCATTAGTATTTCAAAAAAAGGTGACAACTTCATACTATATGTTCACATTGCTGATGTCAGCCACTATGTTAGAAAGAATACTGCACTTGATAAGGAAGCTTTCAGAAGAGGAACAAGTGTGTATATGTTGGATAGAGTAATTCCTATGTTACCTATAGAATTATCTAATGGAATTTGCTCACTAAACCCTAATGAAGACAGGCTTTGTTTAACGGTTAAAATGGAAATTTCACCAACGGGTAAAACTCTTGACTACAAATTCTATGAGTCTGTTATAAACTCTGATTATAGATTAGTCTACAAAAATGTGTCAGACTTTTTAGAAGATATAGAAAATCCTTATGATGATGAAAAACTCACGGATAATTTATTACTAATGAAAGAATTGTATGAAATTCTAAGTGTTAGAAGAAAAAACAGAGGAAGTATTGACTTTGATTTTCCAGAAACTAAAATTATTTTAGATGAAAACTCTAAAGTAGTTGATGTTACAAAAGATGAGAGAAGAATTGGAAATAAATTGATTGAAGAGTTCATGCTGATTACAAACGAAACAGTGGCAAGTCATTTTGGATATTTGGATAGACCGTTTTTATACAGAGTTCACGAAGAACCTGACGAAGAAAAGGTGAATACTTTTAAAAGAATTTTGTCTAATTTTGGATATCATTTGAAAGATAAGAATTTATATTCAAAGGATTACCAAAGAATTTTAAATGAACTAGATGGCAAGCCTGAAAAACCTCTATTATCTTCGCTTTTATTACGATCTATGCAAAAAGCTGAGTACAGCCAAAATCCTAGCATTCATTTTGGACTTGCATCGATGTTCTATACGCACTTCACTTCTCCAATCAGAAGATATCCGGATTTATTTATACACAGAATTGTGAAGAATTTTATAAATCATAAGCCAGATACTAATAACGAAAAAGAATTCATGAAATATATCAAAGACATTGCAAAACAATGCTCAGCAACTGAGAGAAGAGCTGAGGAAGCTGAGAGAGAAGCTATTGATATGAAATCTGCAGAATATATGCAGCAACACATAGATGAAGAATTTGAGGGAATTATTAGTTCGCTAACAAAATTTGGAATTTTTGTACAACTTGACAACACGATTGAAGGTTTAGTACAATTTCAATCTATGATAGATGATTATTATGTATTTGACGATGAAAACTACACAGTTTATGGAGAAAGAACTAAAAAATCATACCATATTGGGCAAAAAGTTAGAGTTAAAGTTATAAATAGTGACAAAGATAAACGTCAAATAGATTTTGAATTTGTAAATTAGAAAAGGAAAATAATGAGTGATATAAAATTATTAGCAAACAATAAGAAAGCACGTCACGAATATTTTATCGAAGATGTTTACGAATGTGGAATTGAACTAAAAGGAACTGAAGTAAAGTCTATCAAAAAAGGAAAAGTTTCCATTAAGGAAAGTTATTGCATGATAGAAAATTCAGAAGTTTTTGTTTATTCGATGAATGTAAGTCCGTATACTCAAGGAAATATTTTTAACGTGGATAGTTTAAGAAAAAGAAAACTTTTAATGCATAAATCTGAAATTAGAAAATTAATAGGAAAAACAAAAGAACAAGGTTATACTTTGATACCTTTAAGAGTTTATGAAAAAAATGGACTTGTAAAAGTAGAGATAGCTCTTGCAAAGGGTAAAAATCTGTATGATAAGAGAGAAACTCTGAAAAAACGTGATGATTTGAGAAATATGCAAAGAGCAATGAGAAGATAAGGAGTAATAATGAGCTTTGACGGAATTGTAACAAAAGCGATAGTAGATGATATAAAAGAAAAATTGACGAACGGTAAAATCAGTAAGGTTAATCAACCGGATAAAAACGAATTGGATTTAATTATCTATAATAACAAACAAAATTATAAACTTCTTATTTCTGCATCCTCATCCTTACCGAGGATGCATTTTACAAATGAAAATAAGAAAAATCCAATTGAGGCGTATAATTTCTGTATGCTGATGCGAAAATACTTACAAGGAGCAGTTATAACTGATATTTATCAAGAATCAATGGACAGAGTTGTTAATATTGACATCAATAGCAGAGATGAGATGGGTTATGACATGAACTACACATTAGTTGTAGAACTTATGGGCAAGCATTCTAATATAATTTTAATTGAAAAAGAAAGTAAGATAATTGTAGATGCAATCAAAAGAATTAGCTTCGACACTAAAAGCATCAGACAAATACTTCCAAAAACCAAGTATTCGTGCTTGGAAGATGACAAGAGAAACATTCTGCAATCAGATGATCTTCCAACAGAAATAGCTGAGGGGACTACTAAACTACAAAAAGTTTTTTATATGAATTATACTGGATTTTCTCCCACTATTTCTAGAGAAATATGCCTGAGAGCAGATTTGGATTTTAATATAAGGCTCGAAGATTTGACCGAAGATGAAAAATCTCGATTTAATCAAGCATTTATTGACGTTAGAGAAGCTATCAAAAATTGTGATTATGATTATTATATAGTTATTGATGAAGATGAAAAATTAAAGGATTTTCATGTAATTAAATTAGAAAAATACGGATATCAAAAGAAAAACTTTGATGATATTCACGAAATGTTGGATTATTATTATAAAAAACACAGTTCGAATGATTCAATTACACAAAAATCTTCGCACTTGAAGAAAATAGTTTCAAATAAAATTCAAAGAAATTCAAATAAATTGAGCAATTTAACTGTAGATTTGCAAGAAGCTAAGAAAAGAGATATTTACAAAGTTTATGCTGATCTGATAAGTTCAAATATGCATTTGATCCATAAAGGCGTGGATAAAATAAATGTACAGAATTTCTATGATGATATGAACCCAATTGAAATTCCATTGAATCCAATAAAATCTGGAAATGAAAATGCACAAAATTATTACAAAAAATTTAGCAAATTAAAAACTAGAGAAAAAATGATTGCACAAGAGCTTCCTCTTATAAAACAAGAAAATGAATATTTGCTCCAACTTTTAGAAACTCTGGAGAGGGTGACAGAATATCAAGAACTATCAGAGATTAGGGATGAGATGGTGAAAATAGGCTTGATAAAAAAATCTAAAAAGAAGACTGCAAAGGTAAAACCATCAAAACCAAGACATTTTGTAACAGAAAATAACGTCGATATTTTTGTAGGTAAAAATAATTACCAAAATGATAATCTTACTTTAAAACAAGCTAACAAAGAAGATATCTTCGTTCACGTAAAAGATATGCCAGGTTCACACGTCATAATAAGAAACGAAAACTTGACTGAAGAAGACTACGGTATTGCGTGTTTCTTAGCGGCGTATTTTTCATCAATGAGTAAAGAAAAATACGTTGAAGTCGATTATACTGAAAAGAAAAATGTTAAAAAAGCTAAGGGAGCAAAACCAGGAATGGTTTTTTACAATAATTTCAACACTGTTAATGTCGACATGAGTTCTTACGATATTGATAAAATCAAAGAAATTGTTTAAAAATTGTAATAAATTATTGTAAATTCTTAAAGATTAATATACACTAACAATATCAAGGGAGGCGATAGAAATGAAGTCTATGACAGGATTTGGATCTTCAAGTTTGGAATTAGAAGATTGCAGCATAGATATTGAAATCAAATCTGTTAATAATAGGTATTTGGATTTCAATTTTTCAATGCCCAGTTATTTGAATTTTATGTTGGAAGATATGAAATCATTAATCAAAAATAAGTTAAAACGTGGTAGAGTCGAAGTTTATATCAAAATCAAAAAATATCAACTATCAGTTGACAGTGTGGATATTAACTATGAATTAGCTCAAAAAATCAAGGAAAAACTTGATTCATTAAATCAAAAGTTAGATATGAGATCGGATATTAGTGTCAGAGATTTAGTAAAATATGATGATGTAATGACATTTACTTACAAAGATTTGGACAATGAATTTTTGCACGATAATATTCTAAAAGTTTTAGATGAAGCTGTGAATAAAATTTATTCAATGAGATCTATTGAAGGCGATAATTTGAGAGAAGATTTATCGACTAATTTATCAAAAATAGAAGATCAAATATCTAAGATATCAAGTTTAACTGAAAATAGTGTAAAAGAATACAGAGAAAATTTGTTTAATAAAATATCTGAATTGTTAGATGAAGAAAAAATTGATAAGGATAGAATGTACTTGGAAGTTGCTTTGATGGCTGATAAAGCTGACATTAACGAAGAATTAAAGAGATTTGATTCACATATAGTTCAATTTAAATCGGCAATGGATATGAAAGATTGCATCGGACGTAAATTGGATTTTATAATTCAAGAAATGAATCGCGAAATTAATACAATTTCTTCAAAATCTAATGATGAATCTATTTCAGTTTGTGTTATTGAAGTTAAAAGTTTGATTGAAAAATTAAGAGAACAAGTACAAAATATTGAATAGAGGGAAAATGGAAAGTTTAGGTATAGGTTTTTCAAATTTAGTTAATAGCAACAGGATTATTGCAATTGTTAGTCCTGAAACAAATCCAATTAAAAGAATTGTTCAAAAAGCAAAAGAAGATAATAATCTCATAGACGTTACTTTTGGAAGAAAAACCAGGAGTGTAATAATTATGGATTCAAGTCATGTTGTGTTGAGTTGTCTTCAACCAGAGACTTTACAAATGAGATTAGATAAATCAAATAATAAGGAAGATTAATATGAGAGACGGATTTTTATTAGTTGTTTCTGGCCCATCAGGAGTTGGTAAAGGAACTGTTTGTGAAAAATTAATATCACAAAAAAATGATATTGTATATTCTGTATCAGCTACAACAAGGAAGAAGAGACCCTATGAAATAGACGGAGAAAATTATTATTTCTTGAGCTTGGATGAGTTTAAGAAGAAAATTGAACAGGGAGATTTCATCGAATATGCCAATGTGCACAATAATTATTATGGGACTCCAAAATCATTTGTTTTTGATCAAATAAATAAAGGAGAAATAGTTATTCTAGAAATTGATGTTCAGGGTGCATTAAAAGTAAAGGAAAACTATCCAGAAGCTGTTTTTGTTTTCATTCTTCCGCCGGATTTGATTGAACTTAGGAGAAGAATTGAAGGCAGAAATACAGAAGATGAAGAAACAATTAATATTAGAATGCAAAACGCCAAGAAAGAATTGAGTTTTATTGATGAATATGATTATGCAGTTATCAATGAAGATGTAGATGAAACTGTAAGAAATATTGAAACTATAATTGATGCAGAAAAATTTAGAGTTGTAAAAGGAGAAAAATATGATTAATCCATCATTTAAAAAATTATCAGAAATAAACAATAGTAGATATGCACTTTGTGTAATGGTAAGCAAAAGAGCAAGAATGTTAATAGATGGCAAAGACACAAAACTAAAGAAAGCAAAAGCTCAACCAGTTACTACAGCTTTAGAAGAAGTTATGGAAAAAAAGGTTTGGGAAAACAAATCAAATGAATAAAAATATTCTTTTAGGTGTTACTGGAGGAATTGCTATTTACAAGGTTGTAGATGTTGTAAGTAGACTAAAAAAACTTGACTATAATATCAAAATAATTATGACTGATTCAGCTTGTGAATTTGTAAGTCCAATGACTTTTGAAACAATTGGCAAATGCGATGTTAAAAACAAAATGTTTCATAATAATTCACACAAGGTTGTTGAACATATAGAGCTTGCAAAATGGGCAGATTTGTTTTTGATTGCACCTGCTAGTGCAAATACGATGGCTAAAATAAATTATGGTATCGCAGACGATTTGTTATCATCTACTGCGCTAGCATATACCAAGCCAATAATGTTTTGTGTAAGTATGAATACCAATATGTTGAATAATCCTGCGACACAAAAAAATATCCAAGATTTGAAACAAAAAAAACACTTAATTATAGATTCAAATAGTGGAATGCTTGCTTGTAATACAAAAGGAAACGGTAGATTAAAAGAACCTTGGGAAATTGTTGAAGAAGTTGAAAAATACTTTTGCGAAAAAGATTTAAAAGGTAAGAAAATTTTAATTACCGCCGGTGCTACAGTTGAAAGAATTGATCCTGTACGATATATAACGAATGATTCCAGTGGGAAAATGGGATATTCGATTGCTAAGAAAGCTTTTATGAGAGGAGCCGATGTAACAATTATTTCTGGGAAAACAACAGCAGAAAATCCATATGGTATTGAAAACATAAAAGTGGAGTCTGCAATTGAAATGAAAGAAAAAATTGAAAGTTATATTGACGACTTTGACTGTTTAATTATGGCGGCAGCTGTAAGTGATTTTAAAGTAAAGAACAGAAAAGATTTAAAAATAAAAAAACAAGATGGCATTAATTCTTTAGAATTAGAAGAAAACCCAGATATTTTAAAATCATTAAATAAAAAAGATAATCAAATCTTTATTGGATTTGCCGCAGAAACAAATAATTTATTAGAAAATGCTAAGAAAAAGTTAGATAAAAAAAATCTAGATTTTATAGTATTAAACGATGTATCAAAAAAAGACATTGGATTTAATTCAGAATATAATAAGGTAACTGTAATCAGCAAAGATAATATATTAGAAATTGATAAGGACACAAAGTTAAATATCGCAGATAAGATATTGGATTTGATAAAGTAGGTAAACATGTATATTGATGTTATTTTTAGAAACAAATCGAAGATGACTAACAGGCTATACTCATATTATTCAAGTGAAGATGTCGAAGTTGGAATGAGAGTTATAGTCCCTTTTGGCAAATCAAATATTAATAAATTAGCGTTAGTGGTTAAAATTAATGATAACCCTAGAAAAGATATTGATTACAAAGAAATAATATCAGTAGTAGACTTGAATCCTATTGTAACACAAGAATCCATCGATATTGCTTTTTTCATGGTTGATAAATATTTAAGCGATTATAGCTCTGCTTTTCAAACTATTTTGCCACCTGGAAACTTTGAAGAATTAAAAGAATATTTCACTGCAAATGATAAACTACTGAATGTAGATGAAGATTTGTACAATATTCTTAAAACCAAGAAAGAATATTCAGAAATTAAAGAAATTTCAGATATTAGCCATAAAAAGCTAATGGAATATGTAAAATCTGATTTTTTGAAAATGGATTTAGTATACGATCAACAAATTACTCCAAAATTTTTAAAATACGTCAAACTTATAGAAGGTAATCCAGTTATTTCTAAAAGAGCAAATGCTCAACAAAAAATAGTTGATATGCTAAAAACTAAAAAGAACATACTTTATAGTGAGCTTTTAGCGAAAACAAATACGACTTCAAGCGTAGTAAAAGCACTTGAAGAAAAGAAAATTGTTGAAATTTATTTTAAAGAAGTTGATAGAGTTGTCGTGGATGATACTAGAACTTATCAAAAAATAAAACTAAATTCACAGCAAGAAAAAGCCTATAATTCGATTTTAGAAAATCAATTTAATTTGTTACATGGTGTAACGGGTAGTGGTAAAACTGAAGTGTATTTGCATTTGGTTGAAAAAATGTTAAATGAAGGTAAAGATAGCATAGTTCTGGTTCCAGAAATATCATTGACTCCGCAGACTATTGAAAGGTTTGAGGGTAGGTTTCCAGGGAAAGTTGCGATAATTCACTCTAAGCTAAATGTTAACGAAAAATTTGAACAATTTCGAAAAATGTATAATGGAGAATATAAAATAGTAGTTGGAGCTAGAAGTGCAGTATTTTCTCCGTTTAAAAATTTAGGATTGATAATAATAGATGAAGAGCATGAAACAAGTTATGTAAGTGAAAAAAATCCTAAATACAACGCTATTGATATTTCCGGATTTAGAGCAGAATATAATAACGCAAAGCTTTTATTGGGTTCAGCAACTCCTGGAGTTGAAGAATACAGCAAAGCTTTAAAAGGTGAGTACAATCTTATTGAAATGAATAAAAGAGCTAATGATACAAACCCCGTTGAATGCACGATTGTAGATATGAGAAAAGAACTTGAAACTGGAAACATAAGAATGTTCAGTAAAGTTCTACTCAATAAAATTCAAGAAAATTTAAACAACAAAAAACAAACTATTTTGTTTTTAAACAAGAGAGGTCACACTTCTTTTATTTCATGCAGAAGATGTGGATATGTGCTAAAATGTGATAGCTGTGATGTTTCCATGACATATCATAAAACAAAAAATAGATTGATTTGTCACATGTGTGGAAGAACAGCTCTAAAGCCGAAAGTATGCCCAAACTGTGGCTCGAAATTTATAAAAGAGTTTGGAGCAGGTACTCAAAAATTAGAAGAAGAAACTAGAGAGCTTTTTCCAAATGCACGAATTGCACGAATGGATAGAGACACTACAAACACAAAAAAAGATTACAAAAAAATCTATGATATGATGAATAATCAAGAAATAGATATATTAATCGGGACGCAAATGTTGTCTAAAGGATTTGATTTTCCGAATGTTACATTAGTCGGAGTAATGGCTGCAGATATTAGTTTGAACTTAGGAGATTACAAATCTAATGAAAAAACTTTTCAATTGATAACTCAAGTAGCTGGAAGAGCAGGAAGAGCAGAATATGAAGGAGATGTGATTATTCAAACATATAAGCCTGATAATTTTGCTATAACATCGGCGGCACTTCATGATTATAAGATGTTTTATGAAAAGGAGATAAAGCTAAGAAAATCATTTAATTATCCTCCTTTTTTCAGAATATTAAATATTAATATTTCCAGTAAAAACAGAAATGTTGCTATGAAAAAAATCAATGAAGTTTCGAATTACGTTGCTGCCCTTATCAGAAGATACAAACTATCTACAACATTAATAAATGGGCCTCATCCTTCTCCAATAGAGAGAATTAATAATATGTACAGGTTTGATTTGTACTACAAATTTCCAAATGGAGAAGATAAAATAATAGAAATAATAAAAAAAGTTTTGATAAATAATGAATACAATATTAACTTAGAGGGAATAACCCTTAAAATAACGTTAGATCCTCAAAGTTATTTTTAGGAGATAAAATGGCATTAAGACAAATAAGATTAGAAAATGATCCAATCTTGAGAAAAAAATCAAGAGAGGTTGAAAAAATAGATGATAGAATCAAACAAATCGTAGATGATATGTTTGAAACAATGTATGAAAATAAAGGAATAGGATTGGCTTGTGTTCAAGTAGGAATGCTTAAGAGAATAGTAGTAATAGACATGCAAGATGAAGACGGTAAAATGGTTCTAATAAATCCTAGAATCGTAGAAAGATCAGATGAAAAGCAAATTAATGTTGAAGGTTGTCTGTCAGTTCCTGGTAAAAATGGATATGTTGAAAGACCTAAGACTGTTACTGTAGAATACACAGACTTGGACGGAAACATTCAAAGGAAAACAGGCACTGATTACAAAGCACATTGTTTTTGTCATGAATTAGACCATTTGGATGGCGTATTGTACACTGATAAAGTATTGAATCTTTCTGATGAAGAGATTGAGAGATTGAATGATGAAAAATAAAATTGTATTTGCGGGATCTCCAGATTTTGCAGTTGAGAGTTTGCAAAGATTATATGACAACCCAAATAACGAAATTCAATTAGTGATATCACAACAAGATAAAAAACGAAATAGAAATAAGTTTTCACCTACGGCAGTTAAAAAAAGAGCTATGGATTTAGGAATAGATGTTATTACTCCACAAAATATAAATGACGATGAAGTTTTTAATCTATTAGATAGACTTAATCCTGATTTTATTGTGGTGGTAGCTTATGGTCAATTAATCAAAAAAAGAATACTGGATAGGTTTAAAAACAAGATTTTAAATGTTCACGCATCAATTTTGCCCAAATACAGAGGAGCTTCTCCGATAAATTACTCTCTAATAAATGGCGATAAAGAATCCGGTGTAAGTATTATGCTAGTTGAACAAGGGCTTGATACAGGTGATGTTTTAGCTGTAGATAAAATTGAGCTTGACAAAAACATTATGCTTGAAGAATTACACGATAAATTAATGATAATGGGTGCTGATTTAATAGATAAAGTTATCAATGATTATCAAAAATATTTCGATTCAAGAGAAAAACAAAATGAAGATGAAGCCTCTACTGTAGGTAAAATTCAGAAATCTATGGGTGAAATTAATTTTAATGAAAAAGCAGATGTAATTTACAATAAATTTAGAGGATTGACTCCTTGGCCAGGTTTGTTTTTTAAATTAAACGATAAAACTGTAAAAGTTCACAATATCAACATAATAGAACAATATAATGATAATAAGAGTGGGGAAGTTGTAAAAGTTGACAAAAATGGAATTAAGGTTGCTTGTGAAGATGGATTTATAATTATCACAAGATTACAACTTCCAAATAAAAAACCTCTTAACGTTAGCGAATATTTGAATGGAAATTCATTTGAAGAGGGAATAATTTTGTAGGAGGAATCATTGTTTAATTTTTATTATGATAGAACTATGCTGCTGTTAATTCCGGCTTTGATATTGGCATTTTACTCACAAATCAAAGTTACTCATACTTTTGATAAGTATAAGAAAACAACTAATTCAAAAGGATTGACTGGAAAAGAAATGGCAAGAGTTTTGCTTGATTACGAAGGTTTGTCAGATATAGAAATAGTAAATGTTCAAGGAAGCTTGACTGATTACTATGATTCATCAAAAAAAGTTTTGGCTTTATCAGATGCAGTGTATAATAGTCAGTCGATTTCTGCAGTTTCTGTGGCAAGTCACGAAGTAGGTCATGCGATTCAAGACAAGGAAAATTATGGTTTCTTGAGATTTAGAGAATCTTTGTTTCCTGTTGTGAATTTCGCATCGAAATCAGTGTGGATTTTAATTTTACTTGGATTTATGTTTAGCATGAGACCATTAGTAGAATTTGGAATTATTTTATTCTCAGCGACTGTTTTGTTTCAATTAGTTACATTACCTGTTGAGTTTGATGCTAGTAGTAGAGCTATACGAGCTTTATCAAATGGGCTGTTGACTGATGATGAAATAGAACCTGCGAAACAAGTTTTAAAAGCAGCTGCATTAACTTATATAGCAAGCGCTTTGGTTTCACTGTTACAATTGGTAAGATTAATACTGATATCAAGAGATAGAGATTAAAAATTAATGTAGATTGAACCTAAGGTTAATCCTTTTAGGTTCAATTTTTTTATTTTTGCTGTTTTAGTGTAAAATATATTATGTAATTAAAATAATTAAAAGAAATGAGAGATTATGAATATTAGAAACGAAATAATTAATATTACCAACTCAATTAATAATAAATCGGGATACTCTTCTGAATTATTAAAGACTTATGATTATGGTGATTTGGACAAGAGAGATATCGCGTACATTAAAAGGTGTGTATTTACAGAAATAGAAAATAGATTTTTCATAGATTATGTAATATCTAAGTGCAGCGATTTGGAATTAAATAAGCTTGATAAAATTGTTTTGGAAATATTGCGAATGGCAACTACGGAAATACTATTTATGAAAACAGCTGATTATGCTGTAGTTGACGAAGCAGTAGAATTGGCTAACAACTTAACACATTATAAAGATTATGTTAATGCTGTTCTAAGGGAGGTTTGCAGGATTAATTTGGATGAGGAAGATTTAGGAGATGAAATTAAATTCTCCATAAACAAAGAATTACTTAAGATGTTGAACAAATCTTATTCTAAAAAAACTGTAAAAAAACTTCTCAAATCTTTCTTTTACAAATCTGATTTTGTAATTAAACAAAATAAATTGAAGGAAAATAATTTAAAAACAAATTTAGAAAATCAAGGATTCGTATTAGAAGAGCATCCTTTTTTAAAAGATAGTTTTATCGTAAGAAATCCTGAATCGATAATAGATACGAACGAATTTAAAGAAGGTAAATTTATTATCCAAGATGGTTCTTGTAGTTTGTGCGCAGAGATTTTAGAGCCAATGGAGAACTCCGTAGTTCTTGATATTTGTGCAGCTCCTGGGTCAAAATCATGCAACATTCAAGAATTAACAAATAATCAATCGATTATTTACTGTAATGATATTAATAATAATAAAATAGATAGAATAAAAGAGAATGTGTATAAATGTGGAGTTGAAAATGTGCAATATTTGAACTTTGATGCAACTATTTTACAAGAAGATTTGATAAATAAATTTGATAGAATTCTTGTGGATGCACCTTGCTCTGCAACTGGTGTTATCAATAAAAATCCAGAGATAAAATTATTCAGAACGAAAAAAGATGTAGAAGATTTGGTTGAAACGCAAAGAAGAATTCTTGAAAATTGTGAAAAATATTTAAAAAAAGGCGGCATCTTAGTATATTCTACATGCTCACTTTTAAAAGAAGAGAACGAAGAAAATGTGGATTATATTGAAAACAAATTAAATTTAAAAAGAGAAGATATTGATTTTTATGGAGATAAAAATGAATTTATAAAACTTATGCCATTCCAAAAAGGAACGCAGGGCTTTTTCATTTCAAAGTTTTTAAAAGACTAATAGATTACAAAACTTGAGATTTTTGATATAATTTAGATTGGTGAATAATATGCAAAATAAAATTGTCTTGGAAAATATGACTGTCGACGAACTGAAAGAATTTTTTATGAATAACGGTGAAAAACCTTTCAGAGCATTGCAGTATTTTCAAGCTATTCATAAAAATAGAATATTTAATCCTCACAATATGACTAATTTTTCTAATGATTTAAGAGAAAAACTAGACGAATACAATGGTATCAAAAATTGTTCTATTATCAAAAGGATTGATTCAAAATTAGACAACACGAAAAAATATCTTATAGAGTTGAGTGATGGTAATATCGTTGAAACGGTGTTTATGGAATATAAAACTCACACTTCAATATGCTTATCAACACAAATTGGTTGTAAAATGGGATGCAAATTTTGTGCATCGACAAAGAAAAGTTTCGTAAGAAATTTACAACCTTATGAGATGTGTGCTCAGATATATTTGGTAGAAAATGATTTGGGTATACGAATCAATAATATGGTTTTAATGGGCATAGGGGAACCATTAGATAATTACGTTAATGTTATAAGGTTTATCGATTTGATTACTGACAAAGAAGGACAAGATATGTCTATTCGAAATATAACATTATCTACATGTGGATTAGTAGATAAAATAATTAAACTTGCAGATGAAAATATAGGTATAAACATAACTATTTCACTTCATAATCCATTTGATAATGAGAGAAATCAGCTAATGCCTATTGGAAACAAATACTCAATTGAAGAAATTCTAGATGCTTGCGACTATTATTTTGATAAAACCAAAAGGCGAATTGGATTTGAATATACTGTAATTGAAAGTGTAAATGATTCAAAAAAATATATGGACAAGCTAGTCGATTTATTAAAAAATAGAAATTGTCTTTTGAACTTAATAACATTAAATCCTATTGAAGAATTTAATCAAAAATCTCCAGATAGAAACAAGATGATGGAATTTATGAATTACATGAATAAAAACAGTGTTAATACTACAATAAGAAGAAAACAAGGCATTGATATTGAAGGAGCCTGTGGACAATTAAGAATTAACAATATGACTAAAAGAGGTGTGAAATGAAATATGCTTCAAGCACAGATATCGGATTGGTAAGAAAGCTTAATGAAGATTATCATATGAATTATATTACAGATGATTTTAGCTTGCTAGTTGTGTGCGACGGAATGGGTGGACATAAAGCTGGTGAAGTTGCAAGCAAAAAAGCTGTCGAAACTGTTATAAACTACGTAAAAGAAAATGAAAATGAAAAAGATTACGAGAATACACTGATAAAAGCGATAACTTTAGCAAATGAGGAAGTTTACAAAGATAGTGAAAATAATTCTGAACATAGAAATATGGGCACAACGATAGTTGCTTGTTTAGTTTATGATGATAATGCTATTGTCGCGAATGTTGGAGACAGTAGATTGTACTTATACAGGGGTGGAGAATTAAAGCAAATTACCGTAGATCATTCTCTTGTGAATGATTTATTATCATCTGGAACTATAACTGAAGAAGAAGCCTTAGATTTTGCACAAAAAAATGTTATTACAAGATCTTTAGGAATTCAAGATACTGTAGATATAGACATTTTTAATATTAAACTTGTCAAAGATGATTTGATATTGATGTGCACAGATGGTTTGACTTCACAATTAGAAAATGAAGATATTGTTGATATTATTAAAAAAGAAACAGATTTGGATAAAATAACTCAAAATCTGATTGATGAAGCAAATGATATCGAAGGTATTGATAATATAACCATTACGCTTTATTTATATGAAGGGGAAAATTATGATAGGTAAAGTTTTAGGCGATAGATACGAGATAATAGAAGAAGTAGGCGTTGGTGGTATGGCCAAAGTGTACAAAGCTTTGGACACTGTTTTAAACCGATATGTCGCTGTGAAAGTATTAAAAAATGAATATATGGAAGACCAAGATTTTCTGAGAAAATTCGCTATGGAAGCACAATCTGCTGCATCATTGACTCATGCAAATATAGTAAGTGTGTTCGATGTTGGAAGTTCGTATGTTGATGGTCGCAAATATAATTACATCGTAATGGAATATGTAGATGGTAAGACATTAAAAGATATAATCGATGAAAAACAAATTCTGCCGATTGAAGATATCGTAAATTATGGAGTTCAAATAGCAAGTGCATTAGAATGTGCTCATAAAAATGGAATAATTCACAGAGACATTAAGCCACATAATATGTTAATTGATAAATCTAATAATTTAAAAGCTACAGATTTTGGTATTGCAAGAATTTCTTCGTCTGCAACATTGACATATACTTCAACTGTTTTGGGAACTGTTCATTATATTTCACCAGAACAAGCAAAGGGTAAATTTATTGATGAGAAAAGTGATATATATTCATTAGGTGTTGTATTGTATCAAATGGCTACAGGAGAAGTACCGTTTGATGCACCAAATGCTGTTGGAATTGCATTGAAACATATTCAAGATCCATTGGTGCCACCTATAAATCTTCGTCATGATTTACCACAAGGCCTTAATGATATAATAGTTAAAGCGATGGCAAAAGATCCTAATGATAGATTTAAATCAGCTACAGAATTGAAAGAAATGTTGAGAAATTATCAAAACTATTCTTCTGATTTATATCAAAAAACTACTAAAAATCCAATAGTTAAAGAAAATGATGAACAACCTGAAGTAAAAGAAGCAGTTTATAAAACGCCTAAACAATCTTCTACAAATACAAAAGATAATAAAAATAAATCTAAAAAATTTATGTGGATTCTATTGCCTATAGTTTTAGCAGCTCTGGTATTTGTTGCAATTATATTTGGCAAGAAATATATAAACAAGAATAAGCAAGACTTAGTTTTAGTTCCTGCATTAACTGGTTTAACGGAAACCGAAGCTTTAAATAAAGCTAAGGCTAATAATTTAATTGCTGTTGTTTCAGAATATAAGACTGAAAGTAATGTTGAACCAGGAAAAGTATTAGAACAAGATCCTGAATCCAGTACAGAAGTGAAAAAAGGGACTATTATAAAATTAGTTGTAAGCAAAGGCGAGGAACAGGTGTCTGTACCTAATTTATCCAATATGACTATTGAAAATGCTAAAATTCAACTAAATAAATTAGGCTTAGAAATTGGTGAAATAACTAAAGAAAACAGCGATAATTTTGAAGCTGGAAAAATTATGCAACAACATCCAGATGCAGGAACTAGCATAAGTAAAGACTCTAAAGTTGATGTTGTAATTTCTTTAGGTAAAAAAGAAGAACTAGTAGAGATGGTTGATTTAATAGGAGCGGATATAAGTCAAGCTAGTAATAAATTAAAATCAATCGGACTAAATATTGGAAATATTGAAAAGAAATTTAGCAATTCATATGATACAAATCAAGTTATATGGCAACAATATGATGCTGGAAAGAAACTAAAAAAAGATAGTTCAATTGATGTTATAATCAGTAAAGGTAAAAAAGAACCTGAAATGATTGATAAAGTATTCAGAATAAGTAAACCTGTAGAAAAAGGAATTTACACAGTAACTATTAAAGATGAAACTGAAAATAATATAATATATGAAGAAAATCATAATGCTTCTGAAGGAGATATCAGAATTAAAGTAAAAGTAAAAGCTAATAATGATATTAAAGTCTATATTAATGGAGAATTAGTTAATGTCGGATAAAACAGGTGTTATTACGAAAATTCAAAGGGAATTATTCTACGTAAGCGTTGGAAACGAAGTGTATCCTTCGAAGGCAAAGGGGAATTTTAGGAACAAGAAAATTACTCCAGTTGTAGGCGATAAAGTAGATATAAACCTAGAAAATGGTCTTGGATTTATTTTAAAAATACATCCAAGATCTGTACTTTTGCACCGCCCTGAAGTGAGTAATATAGATAAATGTTTCGTTCTAAGTAGCATTAAGTCACCTAATATTAATCTAATGTTACTAGACAAATATCTACTAATGATTGAGAAAAATAACATTGATTGTGTCATTGTATTTAATAAAACTGATTTAGTATCTGAAGATGAGAAAAAATATTTTGCTGATATATACAGAAATATTGGGTATAAAGTAATATTCAACTCAAATGAATCTTCAATCACTAATGAAGAATTATTAAATGAATTCAGAAATCATATAAATTGTGTTATTGGTCCTAGTGGAGCAGGGAAATCTAGTACTTTAAAAAAATTATTTCCAAGTGAGGATTTTATTTCTGGTAAAATAAGTGATAAAACTCAGCGAGGAAAGCAAACGACAAGACACATTGAAATTAAAATGGTAGATGACAATACTTACGTTTTAGACACACCGGGTTTTAGTTCTTTTGATTTGTCTTTTTTAGATGACAAATCCGAAATTAAAAATAATTTTGTAGAATTTAGAAAACATAGTTTAAGATGTAAGTTCAATAATTGTGATCACATTAATGAACCAAAATGTGAAATAAAAAGACTTGTTGAAATTGGAGAAATATCCCAGAGTAGATATGATAATTATTTGAAGATAGTTGAAGAATACAAAAAAATTAGGAGGTATTAATGGCTAATTTGAGTCCGTCTTTGTTGGCGTGTAACTTTTTTGAGTTAGAAAAAAACTTAGATATACTAAAAAATAAGGGAATAAAATATTTGCATTTGGATGTTATGGACGGAAATTTTGTGCCAAATATTTCTTTTGGTCCAGCAGTTATAAAACAAATAAGAGAAAAATATCCGGACTTTATTCTTGATTGTCACTTGATGGTTAACAAACCAGAAAATATTATAGATGACATTTTGAATGCCGGAGCTGATATAATTACTTTTCATCCAGAAGCAACTTTTCATCCACATAGGATTATTCAAACTGTTCATAAAGCTGGAAAAAAATGTGGATTAGCACTTAATCCATCCACAGGATTGGAATGTTGTGATTATATTATTGATGATTTGGATATAATACTTGTAATGAGTGTAAATCCAGGCTTTGGAGGACAATCCTTTATAGAGAGTCAATATTCAAAAATAAAAGATGCAAGAAAAATGATAGAAACATCAAAAATAGATATTTTACTGGAAGTTGATGGAGGAGTGAAAACTTCTAATGTCGATAAAGTGTTAGAATCTGGAGCTAATCTAATTGTAAGTGGTTCAGATGTTTTTAATCATGACATAGAATCGCAACTAGATATTTACAATCAAAAATTATAGTTAAAAGGAGGATATCTTGAACAAAAATTTGAGATTTATGGTTGAAGGGGCAATTACTTTAGCTTTGACAGCTGTACTAAATAGCATTGTTATTTTTAAAATGCCAAGAGGAGGATCTGTTTCCCTAGCGGGATACGTTCCGATTTTATTATTTGGACTAAGATGGGGGCTAAAACCAGGGATTGTAATTGGATTAATGTATGGAGTTTTGGATAGCTTTGTTGATCCTTACGTTATTCACCCAATACAATATATGCTAGATTATCCAATAGCTTATATGGCTTTAGGATTATCAGGGTTAGGATGTAATGAAGAAACTTTGAGCGGCAAAATTAATTATAAAATGATTTTAGCATGTATATTCGCTATTTTAATGAGAGGAGTAGCTGCGATTTTAAGTGGTTATGTATTTTTCAAAGACACATTGCCATCAGATATTCCTGCATTACTAGGATCATTCTTATATAACATCACCTACATTGTTCCTAATGGAATTATAGCTATAGTTGTCATATTAATTTTAATTAAACCTGTATCAAAGGTAAGTAAAAAATGATTGGTTTGATTTGTTGCGCAGGGGAATTATCTGATAAGAATCTCTTTGAAGAATATTATGAAAAATCAGACTTTAAAATAGCTGTAGATGGTGGAACAAAATATTTCATAGATTATCATAAAGATTTTGATTTCGCTATAGGAGATTTTGACTCTATAAATAATGAGGACAAAATTTTTCTGGAAGAAAAAAACAAGATTTTTGAAAAATATAATTGCAAAAAAGATTTTACTGATTTTGAAGCCGCAATAAATATATTAATCGAAAAGAACTGTAATACAATATATGCTTTTGGGGCAACAGGAACCAGATTAGATCACACAATGTCGAATTTAATTTATTCAAAAAAATGCTATGAAAAAGGAATTGAACTTATATTTATTGGTAACAATAATATAATTAAATTCTTAGGAGAAAGCACAGAATGTGTTATGAGATATGACTATATTTCCATTGTAGTTTTATCGAATAGTGGAATGAAAATTAGGTTAAATGGTTTTGAATACGACAGCGAATTTTTAGATGTTGATTTTTGTTCAACATTGACGATTAGTAATAAAATAAAAAATAAAAAAGCATATATAGAATTAATAGAGGGATATGGCCTTTTAATTGATTCTAGAGATTAAAAAAGAGTCGAAGTTTTCGACTCTTTGTTTTATTCTTCTTCTGTTGTTTTGATAAATTGAGGTCTTTCAACTAAACCTGATCTTAAGCATCTAGTGCATACATTGATTCTTTTTGGTTTGCCATCGACTAAAGCTCTAACTTTTCTGATGTTAGGTGCCCAGCTTCTATTTGAAGATCTTAAAGAAAATGATCTATTATTTCCGAAAGTTCTTGATTTACCACAAATTTCACATTTTTTGGACATAATTACACCTCCTGGTTCTTTTTCAAATGTCTCTTGATATTATAGCATATTTTAAAACTGAATTTCAAGCTTTTAGAGCTAAAATATGTTATAATAATATAGTATTAATATGTAAATTAGAATCTTAAACATTAAAAGAGTATAATATAATTAATTAGGTATCACAAATAGGAGGTAATATGACTACTAAAATTGATAACGAATATGGTTCAATATTAATATCAGATAATATCGTTAGAACTATTGCTAGTGAAACAGCTATGACTTGTTACGGGATTGTTGGACTAGCTTATAAAAATTTATCAGACGGATTTTTAATGTTACTCAATAAAGATAATATGAGTAAGGGAGTAAAAGTTTATACAAAAAATAATAAAATTGTAATAGATTTAACTGTAGTTTTGGAATATGGTACTAAAATTGCTGTGGTTTGCCAAAATATCATTGATACAGTTAAATATAGTGTAGAAAACAAAACTGGTCTTGAAGTAGAATGTGTTAATGTTCTTGTTCAAGATATGAGAATAAACGAAGAAAAATAGGGGGCACAATGAAGAATGACGCAACACTGTTCAAGAATTGCCTTCTAGCGGGATTTAAGAACTTAGAAAATAAAAGAGAAATAGTAAATAGCTTAAATGTTTTTCCAGTTCCAGATGGAGATACTGGCACTAATATGACATTGACAATTAAATCAGCTATTTCTAAAGTCAATGGCGTAACTGATTTGAGTATTGCAAATTTAGCTAAAGCTATGAGTGATGGTTCTCTTATGGGAGCTAGAGGAAATTCTGGTGTAATTACTTCTCAAATCATGAGAGGTTTTTATAATGGATTTAAAGATTATACTGAATTTAATATATTTGCATTAAGAGATGGATTTGTTGAAAGTTATAAAACTGCATACAAAGCTGTAATGAAACCAACAGAAGGAACAATTCTTACAGTTTCCAGATGTATGGGTGAGTTTGCTGATCAAAACTACCAAAATTATGAAGACATCAAAGAATTTTTGACAGATATTATATCTGAAGGTAACAAGGCACTTCTTAAAACTAAAGAAATGTTACCTGTTTTGAAAGAAGCCGACGTAGTTGATGCAGGTGGACAAGGTTTAATGTTATTTTTAGAAGGCGTTTTAAATTACGATAATGAAAAATTGATTTCCGAAACAGTAATTGACGAATCTTCTAGAACTATTAATGAAAATACGAATGTTGTATCAGATGAAGAAATAGAATTCGGATATTGTACTGAATTTTTTATAATAACTGATGCAGATGAAAATTCATATAGATCAAAATTAGAAAACTTTGGGGATTGTTTACTAGTTGTAAAAGGTGATGGAGTAATCAAAACTCATATTCATACTAATAATCCTGGTAAAGTTTTAGAAATTGCCATGGAATTAGGTGCTCTAAGAGATATCAAAATAGATAATATGAGATTACAACATCAAAACTTGCATTCTACTGAAGAAGAAATTAGTCAAGCTTCTACAAAACCTTCAGAACCAGAAAAAGATTTTGGATTTGTGGTTGTTAGCAGTGGTAAAGGATTCAGTAAAGTTTTCGATATGTTAAATGTTGATGAAGTGATTACTGGTGGACAAACAATGAATCCTTCAACTGAAGATATAGTTAATTCTATAGAAAAAGTTAATGCAAAGACAGTTTTTGTATTTCCTAACAATAAGAACATCATATTATCAGCTAATCAAGCAAAACAAATAGTTGATAAAGAAGTATTTGTTGTAGAGACAAAAGCCGTACCACAATCTATTTCGGCTCTTTTAGCATTCAATGAAGAAGCAAGTGCAGAAGAAAACTTTGATAGTTTTAACGATGTAATAGCAACAGTTAAGACTGGTGAAGTTACTTTTGCGGTAAAAGATTTAAATATGTCAGATATTAAAGTAAAGAAAGATGACATTATCGGTCTTGATCAAAAGAATATCAGAGCGGTTGGTAATGATATTAATAAAGTTTCAATGGATTTATTGAGACAACTAATTCAAAAAGACGATTCATTGGTTACAATTTATTACGGTGAAGGCTGTGATGAAATGGTTGCTAATAAGTTGAAGGATACTTTGGAAGAAGAATATAAAAACATTGATATTGAGGTTGTCGAAGGATCTCAACCTTTATATTACTATGTATTTTCAATAGAATAACTCCTTACAAATAATTACAGATAATAGATCGATTTTCATCGGTCTATTATTTGTATGTTTAATGTAGGGATTTTTTTGTGTGGTGAGTTATGCAATTATCAGAAGTAAAAGGAATAGGAAAGAAAAAATTAGAAGTTTTAAACTCAATGGGTATTTTTGATGTTAATGATTTATTGAATTATTTCCCGTATAGGTACGAAAATAGATCAATAATAAAAAATATAATAGATATACGAGATGAAGAAAGCTGCGTTATAAAAGTCAAATTTATTTCAAAACCTGTAACTAAATATCTTAGAAGAAATTTAAATTTAACATCTGCTATTGCTTTTGACGATACTTCTAAAATAAGTGTGTCATGGTTTAATCAGTCTTTTATCAGAAATCAAATTCTACCAAACACTACCTACTATTTGTATGGGAAAATAAATAGAGTTCAAAATCAATTCAAGATATCGTCACCAATTTTAAGTAAAACTTTTGGTGGAAAATTGGGCATTATTTATCCAATTTACAAAGTAAGAAAAGGCGTTACAAATAATGATATGATTAAATTCATTGATTTTGCTATTAAACATTGTATTGATGAAATTAAAAATGTTATTCCTTATAGTATGATTAAAAACTACGATATTGAGAACAAAAGAAATGCAATAAAAAACATACACAAGCCTGTGGATTATGCACAATTTAAACGAGCCAGGACAGCGCTTGTTCTTGAAGAAGTTATTATAATGCAATTGGCAATGAAATCAATGAAGACAACACTCAACGAACAAAATTATATAAAATTTAAAATAGACGAGAGCATAGATGTTTTCATAAAATCTCTGAAATTTGAACTTACAAAAGGACAATTAGAAGCAATTAAAGATATTGAAAGTGATATGACATCTGAAAAGAGAATGAATAGATTGGTTCAAGGAGATGTAGGAAGTGGAAAGACAATAGTAGCTGAAGCAGCGATATTCAAATCATATTCAAGTGGTTATCAATCAGCTTTTATGGCTCCTACGGATATTTTAGCTACACAACATTATGAAAACTTATCGGATGATTTTTCAAAATTTGGGCTAAAAGTTTGTTTATTAAAATCTGATTTAACAAAATCAGAAAAAGATTCTGTTTTAGAAGGAATAAAGTCAGGTTATTTTGATGTCATAGTTGGAACTCATGCAATAATTCAGGATTTTGTAGAATTCAAAAAGCTTGGACTTGTAATTACCGATGAGCAACATAGATTTGGTGTAGGTCAAAGAAAGAAAATTTCAGATAAGGGACAAAATCCAGATGTTCTTATAATGACAGCTACTCCAATTCCAAGAACTTTAGCACTTTCTTACTACGGGGATTTGGATATATCAACTATAAATGAAATGCCTAAGGGTAGAAAAGTAATAGAAACATATTCTGTTGGATTCAGTTATGAAAAAAGAATAGCAGCTTTTATCAGAAAACAAGTTGAAAATGGGTTTCAAGCTTATGTTGTGTGTCCATTGATAGAAGAATCTGAAGCATTGGATTTAGAGAATGTAACAGAACTTTACAATAGGTTATCTAGTGAATATTTTTCTGATATAAATGTTGGAATATTACATGGTAAAATGAAATCTTCGGAAAAAAAAGAAGTTATGAAAGATTTTGTAGACGGGAAAACAAAAATATTGGTATCTACAACAGTTATTGAAGTTGGCGTTAATGTCAAAAAAGCAAATGTAATTGTTATATATAATGCAGAAAGATTTGGACTTTCACAACTTCATCAACTAAGGGGTAGAGTGGGAAGATCTTCAGATCAATCTTATTGTATTCTTATCAACAATGCACATTCTGATGAACAAATGGAAAGAATGAATATTATGGTTAAGACAAATAGCGGTTTTGAACTATCACAAAAAGATTTGATGATGAGAGGTAGTGGTGATTTGTTAGGAACTAGACAATCTGGTATACCACTTTTGAACATTGCAGATCTTGAAAAAGATTATGATTTGATAGAAAAAGCTGCTGTTATAACTGATTATATATATACGAATGATCTATGCAAAACTAAAGAATATATGTATTTGGATGAAGAAATTAATAAGTTTAAATATAAATTACTAGAAAATGTTATTTTTAATTGAGGTGAGAAATGAAAGTTATTTCAGGAAAAATGAGAGGCATGAACTTAAATACCGATTTAGATAGATTTACAAGACCTACAGAAGGTAAAATAAAAGAAGCTATATTCAGCGTGATTTTTCAAGTAAAACCTAATTCCAAAGCATTAGATTTATTTGCAGGAAGTGGAGCAGTAGGAATAGAGTTTATAAGTCGTGGATGTGATTTAGTAGTATTTAGTGAAGCTTCTAACGATAACATAAAATGCATTAATGATAATATTGAGCATACAAAATCACAGGAATTTGCAAAAGTCTTTAAAGGTGATTTTAAGAAAAATTTATTAAATATCAGAAGACAAGGATTAAAATTTGATTATGTTTTTATCGATCCGCCTTATGAAAGATTAAATTATTACAAAGAATCCATTCAGATGCTAATAGATAATGATATTTTAAATGATGATTGTCTTGTTATATTAGAATCCGAAAAAGAATTGTCTGATGAATATTTCAAAAATTTGAAATTAGAAAAACAAAAACAATATGGTAAAAAGAAGAATATATATTTTTTGAGGAATGATAATGAATAAAACAAAGGTATTATATCCGGGTAGTTTTGATCCAATTACGAATGGACACATGGATATTATTGAAAGAAGTGCAAAAATTTTTGAAGAAGTAAATGTAGCTGTTGTAAAAAACATTCAAAAGAAAAGCACATTTTCTCTTGAACAAAGAGTTTCGATGATTAAAAAATCTTGTAGCCATTTATCTAATGTAAGAGTTCATCAATTTGAAGGATTGACTGTAGATTTTGCAAAACAAATAGGATGTAGTACAATTATAAGGGGACTACGTGCTGTTAGTGATTTTGAATCAGAAATGCAAATGTCTTTGGCTAATAAGAAATTAAATAATGAATTAGAAACATTGTTTTTAGTTGCAGATGGCAAATATGCATTTCTTTCGTCTTCTATAGTAAGAGAGATAGCTTCCTACGGCGCTGATATATCAGAACTTGTTCCTGAAAATATCATTGAAGATATAAAGGATAAATTTAACGATAAATAAATGCTTTATCTTGAATTAATTTGATATTTTTATTATAATAATTGTAAGAATAATTAGCTCAATGCAGGAGGGTTACATGGATATTATTAAGTTAATAGAAGAAATGGAAGACATACTTGATGAAGCATCAACAGTTCCATTTTCTAAAAAAGTTATGGTTGAAAGAGAAGAACTTCTATCAGTTTTAAAAGATATGAGAGAAAATTTACCAGAAGAAATCAAACAAGCTCAATGGACTAATGCTGAAAAGAATAGAATTATTGATGAAGCTAACAGAGAATCTGAAAATATTAGAACTCAAGCTTACAAAGAAGCAGAAAAAATAGACCAAGAAGCTCGAAACAGATTTGAAACAATGGTAAATGAACACGATGTTACTATTGCAGCTCAAAAAAATGCAGAAGAAATTACTTCTCAAGCTGAAAACAATGCTAGACTATTAAAGAGTCAATCTATCCAATATATCGATGAAATGTTGGAAACAACTCAAGACAAATTGAACAATCTATTGGAAGAATTACAAGAAAACAGAAATGAATTAAAAGGCTAATAAAAAGCTTGGTAGTTTTAGATGACTACCAAGCTTTTTTAAGTATTATTTTAATAAATTATCTGCGAATTTTTTGATATCAGCAGTAGAATTTTCGTCTGGTGTATCATAGCAGATTACAGTATCAATAACGTTTAAATTATTTTTCGAACATCTTTCTTTCCAAAAGCCCATCCATTCACCGTTGTTCCATTCATAAGAACCAAAGAGAGCAATTTTTTTATCACTTAATGTATTTTCTAAATCAGAAAACATCGGTTCAAATGAAGTATCTTCTAGTTCTTCATCACCCATAGCAGGGCACCCAAAAGCAATGACATCGAAATTGTCTATATCATAGTTTTTATAATCATCACTAAATACCATTTCGACTTTAGATCCTTTTGACTCACATTCTTCTTTAATAATTTGAGCCATTTTTTCAGTGTTACCAGTTTGAGACCAGTATAAAATTAATAAATTCATAATTTACTCCTTAAAATAATTTATTATATCAAACAAGTTATTTCCTTGTAATGATAATCTTTTTGTTACGAGCTTAGCATAGTCATATTTTTTAAATATATCTTTTGCTTTTTCTACATCAGAATATACTTTCCACTTTCCAGAAATACATTCATTTTTTCCGTTGTAATTGATAAAACCAAGAACATCCTCGTAGGGATACCCTAAGAAGAATCCGATTTCATGAGGAAATTCATTTTCAAGTAATCTTTTCTTTAAAAAATTTATGCTGCTATTAAAATTATCCGCAGGATAACCATAACTTTTCAAAGCATTTTGCAGCCTCTTATCATTATAGTTTTCTATTAAATTGTAATTTATTAAGTACAGCAACAACTTTTTTCTAGTTTGCTTTAAAATAATTAAGCTAAAATTATATTCTGATAATTTTTCGTTTAATTTAAATATGTCTTCAAATATGCTATCTGTATAATCAACATTTATCATATTTGCAAATTTGAGATTACTTAGTGTGGGATAACAATGTTCTAATAATATGTCTTGTAACATAACCACCTCTATAATAAGTATTGATAATTGATATCACAATAATTATAGCACATGATTTTTGATAAATCAATACTGATTATCAATTAAATTCAAAGAAATTTGTGGTATAATAACTTTGTGCAATAATGATATATGAAGTATCTTGATAATATCGAATGTCTATGTTATATTTTATATATCAACTTAATCGAAATGAGGTGGATAAATGAAGACTATTTTTTCAGTAATTTTAGTTATTGCCAGCATTGTAATAATAATTGCAGTGATGAGTCAAGAAACTAAATCAGAAGGGATGGCAGCGTTAACAGGCGAAACTAATGTCGGTGGACATGGTGGAAGATTAACTAAGGATAATTATATTAACAGAGTTGTTATTGTATCATCAGTTATATTCTTGGTTTCAGCTTTGGCGTTAGCATATATAAAATAATTTAATAGTTGAAAGGAGTAAATCATGGACAATATGTATTACTATTTAGCTATTGCAGCAGGTATTATCGCTTTATTATTTGCTGCAATAAAATTTAGTAGCATAAGTAAAAAAGGTGCTGGTAATGAAAGAATGAGGGAGATATCTGGATTTATTCACGACGGAGCAATGGCTTATCTTTCTCGCCAGTACAAAGCACTTATTATTTTTGTAGTTATAGTATGTGTAATTCTAGGTGTTGCAATCGATTATAAGACAGCAATTTGTTTTTTAGCTGGTGCAATATTTAGTGTACTTGCAGGTTACATCGGTATGCAAGCTGCAACAAAGGCAAACGTTAGGACAGCTAATGCGGCAAAAGAAGAAGGAATGAATGGAGCATTAAACGTAGCATTTTCTGGTGGAGCAGTAATGGGAATGTGCGTTGTTGGATTAGGAATTTTAGGTATAACTCTTTCTTATATTATTTTCCAAGATGCTGAAGTTGTTACTGGATTTAGTTTTGGTGCTTCTTCTATAGCTTTATTTGCCAGAGTTGGTGGAGGTATCTATACAAAAGCAGCTGATGTTGGAGCAGACTTGGTTGGTAAAGTTGAAGCTGGTATCCCTGAAGATGACCCTAGAAACCCTGCAGTAATTGCAGATAATGTTGGGGACAACGTAGGGGATGTTGCTGGTATGGGAGCCGACTTATTTGAATCCTATGCTGGTAGTATTTTATCAGGTATTACATTAGGTTTATTAGCTTATAAAGAAGCTGGTGTATCATTTGCAATAGCAACAGCAGCTTTAGGTGTTATTGCATCTATTATAGGTGTATTTACAGTTAGAGGAGGAAAAGATCCTCAAAAATCTTTGAATACAGGTACAATTATCAGCTCAATATTAGCAATCGCAGGATCATTCTTCTTATCAAGATCTATTCTTGGTAGTAATAATGCTTTCTTCTCTGTATTAGCTGGTATATTAGTTGGATTGATAATTTCACAATTTACTGAATACTACACATCTGAAGATAAAAAGCCAGTTCAAAAAATTGCTGAAGAATCAGAAACAGGTTCTTCTACAAATATTATTTCAGGTTTGGCTACAGGAATGAAATCAACTACTGGTCCAATTATTGTTATAGCTATTGGTATAATAATTTCATTCTTTGCATCAAATGGTGCTACAAACCCTACAGAAGGTTTGTATGGTATTGCAGTAGCTGCTATAGGTATGTTATCTACTTGTGGAATGACAATTGCAGTAGACGCTTATGGTCCAATAGCAGATAATGCTGGTGGTATTGCTGAAATGTGCGAATTACCAGAAGATGTTAGAAATATTACAGATAAATTAGACTCAGTTGGAAATACTACTGCTGCGATAGGAAAGGGATTTGCAATTGGTAGTGCTGCATTAACAGCATTAGCATTATTTGCATCATATACAGCTGTAGTAGGTTTGAAACAAATAGATGTTACAAGTCCAGAAGTTGTAGCTGGTATGTTCATTGGTGGTATGTTACCATTCCTATTCTCAGCATTGACTATGGATGCTGTAGGAACAGCTGCAAATGATATGATTGTTGAAGTTAGAAGACAATTTAAAGAATTCCCAGGAATTATGGAAGGTACTCAACAACCTGATTACAAAAAATGTGTCGACATTTCTACAGGTGCTGCATTAAGACAAATGCTTGTTCCAGGTTTGTTAGCTGTAGTTTGTCCAGTTTTAATGGGATTCTTATTAGGTGCAGAAGCTTTAGGTGGACTTTTAGCAGGTTCACTTGTAACAGGTGTCTTAATGGCAATATTCATGTCAAACAGTGGTGGAGCATGGGATAATGCTAAGAAATATATTGAATCTGGTCAACACGGTGGAAAAGGATCAGATGCTCATAAGGCAGCTGTAGTAGGAGATACTGTTGGGGATCCATTCAAGGATACTTCAGGTCCATCATTAAACATTTTAATTAAATTGATGACGGTAGTATCATTAGTATTCGCACCATTGATTGCTCAATATGGTGGAGTAATACTAAACTTATTCTAAAAATCGAATATTTTAGTATTTGATGTGTTTTTCTAAAACACGAATTGAATTAAATGATTTTAAGCGGAATGTTATCTTTGTATTGCAGAAAACATTCCGTTTTTAATTTTGTTTTATTTTAATTCAAAATTATTGTATAATATTATTATCTATAATTTTAGGAGGATTAAATGGACGAAGTCGGGCCCAATCTTATTGTAGAATTGGTTATTTTATTAATACTTATAGTAATTAATGCTTTTTTTTCAGCAAGTGAAATAGCAATTGTTTCTTGTGATAAAAATAAGCTTAGGGTTATGAGTGATGACGGAAATGAAAAGGCAAAATCTGTTTTAGAACAATTTGAAAAACACACAAAATTTTTGTCTACTATTCAAGTTATATTAACTTATATTGGATTTGTTGCTTCAGCAATATGTGCATCTAGTTTAAGTGTAAGTTTGAGTAAAAAGATGATATTTTTAGGATTAAATAAATCTGTAACTTATTGGATATCAGTGTGTGTTGTACTTATTGTTTTATCGTTTTTGTATATTTTGTTTGGACAATTGATTCCAAAAAGAATTGCTTTGAGTGTGGCGGATTATTTTGCGTTATTTTCGATTAATGCTGTAAAATTTATTTACTTTATTTTAAAACCATTTGTTTTTTTACTTTCTAAGTCAACAAAATTTATACTGAGTATAATTGGAATTAAAACTTTGAATGTGGAGAGCAAAATTACTGTTGAAGAAATAAAATCAATGGTAGAGGTCGGAAAGGAACAAGGAATTATAAATTCAAACGAAAAAGATATGATTGATGCTGTTATTAACTTTGATGAAAAAACAGCTGAAGAAATAATGACAGCAAGAACAGAAGTATTTGCAATTGACCTTGAAGATTGTATTGAAGATTATTTGGATAAATTAATGGAACTAAAATTTTCAAGAATTCCAGTATATGAAGGTGATATTGACAACATACTTGGCATCATCTACATTAAAGATTACATGAGTGAAGCTTACAAACATGGATTTAATAATGTTGACTTAAGAAAGATTTTAAAGCCAGCGTATTTTATATCAGAAACTAAAAATATTAATGATTTATTCTCAGATATGAAGAAAAAAAGAATTCACATGGCAATCTTAATTGATGAATATGGTGGTTTTTCAGGTATTGTATCGATGGAAGATTTAATTGAAGAAATAGTTGGAAATATCGAAGATGAATACGATCATGAAGCTCCTGATATTATTCAGGTTGACAAGTTTAATTATATAGTAAAAGGTAGTACTTCTATAAAAGAAATTAATTCTAACATTGGACTTGAGATTGATGAGCTATCGGATGATTATGATACATTAGGCGGTATGTTAATAAATCGATTGGGATATATACCTGAAGATGGCTTTAAAAGAAAAATAGAAATAGATGATGTTTTGTACAATATAATTTTTGTGGAAGATAAAAGAATTAAAAAGGTAAAAATTACATTACCTAAGAACTTTTTTGAATAGGTGATTAAATGATTATTATAAAAAATAAAGATGAAATAGAAAAAATGGATATTTCTGGAAATGTTATTTCTGGAATGCATGAAGCTTTGAGGGAATTTGTTAAACCAGGTTTGACTACAATGCAAGTTAATGATTTTTGCGAAAAATTTATTAGAAGCAAGGGAGCAATACCAGCTCAAATAGGATTTGAGGGATTCCCATACGCTACATGTTGCTCTGTAAATGATGAAATATGCCATGGATATCCATCTGATTATATTTTAAAATCTGGTGATTTGTTAAAAGTAGATACAGTAGTTGAATTGAATGGTTGGATGAGTGATTCCTGTTGGAGCTATGCAGTTGGTCAAATAGATGAAGATACTCAAAAACTTATGGATGTTACAAGAGAATGTTTGTATGAAGGAATTAAATTAGCTGTTATTGGCAATAGACTAGGAGATATAGGAGCTAAAATTCAGTCAATAGCAGAAACTAATGGCTATTCTGTAGTACGCGAATTCACAGGCCACGGGATTGGAAGAGGTATGCATGAAGATCCTATGGTTCTTCACTATGGTAAAGAACACAGAGGTCTTAGATTACAAGAGGGAATGGTTTTAACTATTGAACCAATGATTAATATGGGAACTCATAAGTTGAAAATTGATAAAAATGGATGGACAGCTAGAACTATTGACGGAAAAAAATCATGCCAATATGAACACACATTAGCCATCACAAAAGATGGTCCAAGAATTTTGACTAAACAACAAGGACAATAAAAAATAGAGAATATTTTGGGGGTTCCTCAAAATATTCTCTATTTTTTTATTACTGGAAAATTATAAAAATCATTAACCTTTTTTGTAGAATATATTAGTCTACTGACTTTTATATCATAATCAAATAATTTTTTGTAATTATCAGATAAATTTGAAAAATCTCTGTTCAAAGAATAAATTTTACAATTTTTTTTAATTGCGGACAAATCGAAGTTTTTTTTGAAGCCCAATAGGCGAACAGCTTCAATATCTGCATTTACGATATCATCAACAAATTTTTTATCTACTCCTAAAATATAATTTAAAATCAATCTTTGAAGTCGATTTTTGGTATATTTTTTATTTTTTATGTTTTCAAAAAAATCATCATAATTTTCATTCAATGCATTTGATAGAAGATTATCTAATCCTTTCTCATAACCCGTTATATTATCTAATTCTGATTTTTCCACAAATAATTTATAAGATAATATGTCTAAAAGCTTCTTGTTAGCTTTAATAGAATTGTGTTTTATATAATCGTAAGTTAAAGATGGTATTTTGTCTTTAAATTCTTCTAATAGTTTTAAATTAGATCTAATAGAAGAGGCACTATAAGAAATACATTCTAAGGAATTTGAATTGTATTCGCTATTTACTCTTCTTATTGGCAGAATTTTACAATTAGAGTGTAGTTTATCTAATGATTTCATATATTCCAAAGCAAGAATATTATTTGATTTGAAAATTGAATCAGAATAATCAAAATAGTTTTGTTTTGAAAATTCTATTATATTTTTATTATATGAAATATTTTTGTTTTCTAGTATAAACTGTTTAATATTAGCTTCATTTTCTAGTAGAAAATCTTTGTATGAAATTAGATCTTTTATTTCTGTTTCAATTCCAAAAGAAACATAATCACATCCAATAGTGTCTATTATTTTAATAGCGTAATAGGCGAAATTTTGCGCTGATTGTAAAGAAAATATAGAAGGAATTTCAATAACACAGTTTATTCCGTGTTCCAAAGCAATTTTAGTTTTATGAAGTTTATCTAAAATAGAAAACTCACCACGTTGCACGACACTTCCACTCATAACTGCAATTATATTTGCTTCTGGGAAATTTTTTTTAATTTGATTTATTTGATGTAAATGCCCAAAATGGAACGGATTGTATTCACATACTATAGCTATATTCATAATTATTGATTCCTTTCATATACTTTTTTCTTATGTTGTATTATAATTGATATTGGTAATATAGTAAATAAAAAGGGGTAGATTTTATGGATATAAGATTTGTTAAAGGCAATATTTTTGAGCTACAAAGCGATGCAATTTTATATTTTATCGAAAATTCACTTCTGGAAGAGAATTCAAAAAAATTAGTTGAAAAAGCTGGAGAAAGAATTTTAGAACCTCTTACAAAATTAAGTGGAATAGAAAAAGGTGAATGTAAAATCATTCCCGCTTTTAATATAACTTCGGATTATGTGATATTGGCAAATTTGCCAGATGATTTAAGAAATAACAACAAAAATATTTTCAAAAATCTAATCTATAATGTTTTTTGTGAAATGAAAAAATTTGAAATTCATTCGCTTAACATAGATTATTCTTTTTTAACTGAAAAATATTCTAGTGAATTTGTTAATCTTATAAATGAAGTTATAGACGAAAAATCGTTGAGAATTAGCGATTTTCTTGTATTTATGTGCAAAAGTTAATAATTGACTTTTAACTTAAATTACTCTAAAATAATATTATGTCCAATGACGAAAGGTAGTGATTAATATTTTTCCAGAAACTCATAAGAGAATTGTTAGAGAAATAAATCAAGACATTAAAGATTCCTATGGAATCAATTTAAATATAAAACAATTAGAATGGGGAGCTGTTAGTCCAGATATTTTACCAAAATACAAGCTAATAGCACATTACAAAGAAGAAAGTATAAATTATATTGTAAAAGAAATTATAACTATAATTTATCTTTTTCAATTTACAGATTTAACAAGATTGAATTCATTGCAAAATAAGATTTTAAGTACAAAACTTGGAGTAATAAGTCATTATCTAAGTGATTATGTGTGTCTTCCACATGCAAAAAGATGGAGGTGTAATCAACACCTTAAAGATCACATGAATTACGAAAGAGTTTTGAATAAGTTAGCACAAAATCATATATTTGACAAAAAAGCAATAACATCAAGTCAAATAAGCATAGATAATGATGAATGTGTGATGTTAAAAACATTGGTTAAGAATTATATTGAAGATATAGTAGATGAATATAGCATTTCAGAAGATAAAACAAGAGATTTGGATTTTGCGTACGGTTTGAATTATTCTATTTTCTGTTTTATCTTTGAAACTATTGAAGTATTCTCTACAGAAAGATACTATCAAAAGTCCTTTGTTTTTTAAATATAATTAGGAGTAGGAGTTATGTATAAAGCTTATAACACGAACAATTTAAAGAAAAAGCTTGAGAAAAAATTTCTTTTCGAAGACGATTTATTAGCTTTATACTTAATGCTTGATATTGTTCAACAAGAAAATAAAATACAACCTTGTTATGTCAAATATAACGCTCTTAATAAAATTTACAATGTTTTAATTAATCATTTGTCGTATAGAAATGATAGAGAAAATATTATTAAAGCTATTTTTGATTTGATATCAGAAGATATTAATAAAATTGAATTCACTTATTATCTTCAAGCTTATACTGAAGGCTTTAATAATAAGAATATAAGTGATGAGTTGGAGTTTTATGCATTAAGACATATTCCAGCATCTACGATTAAAAAATCGGATATTCTTCTTCATAATACTGAAAGCAGAAGTGCTAAGTTTTTAAAAAATAAGATGATTAGTTCAATTAAAAACAAATCAAATGCATTTAGAGTACAAGATTCAATAATAGATAATTATTGTGAAAACATCTTAAAAGACAAGATATTTAGCATTAATAGCAAGATGGACAAACAGTTAGTGATGAAATCTATTAATGATAGTGTAGTGATTTCTGAAGAAAAATTCTTGAATATGTGGCAATTAGAAAATTTGTACAAAAAAATTGTTAAAACTTTGAAAACTGTTTTAAATAATTCTATAGAAGATGCATTGTGGTATGGGTTAAATGACAGAGTATTACAAAGGTATAAGTAAATTGTAAAGTCGGATTTAAATTGTTGTAAAAAAATTTGACAAAACAAATTTAATCGTTTATACTAGTAAAGTAATGTTTGATACATTAAGCCCAGATAGCTCAGTCGGTAGAGCAAAGGACTGAAAATCCTTGTGTCGCTGGTTCGATTCCGGCTCTGGGCACCAAAATGTGTGCGGAAGTGGCTCAGTGGTAGAGCATCGCCTTGCCAAGGCGAGGGTCGCGAGTTCGAGTCTCGTCTTCCGCTCCATACGGCGACATAGCCAAGTGGTAAGGCAGAGGTCTGCAACACCTTCACCCCCAGTTCAAATCTGGGTGTCGCCTCCAAAGGAAAGTTTATTATAGACTTTCCTTTTTTTTATATGTAAAGGAGTTAATATGATTTTTATTGATTTATTAGAAGATGAGTATATTGAGGAATTATCAGATTTTGTATACAAACTGAGAAATAATTTTTTATTTCAAAATAAGTTTGATTCAAATTTGGCGAAAAATAGAACAACAATAATTAAATCTTTGAAAAAACAAATATCTAATAGAAATCATTTCGTGATTTTTGAAGAAACTAAGTTAATAGGGTATTTGGTGTTAGATTTAGATGATAAAGAGTTGTTAATCAAAGAGATATATTTAGATAAAATTAATAAATCAATACTTTTTAAAATTTTTAGATTTTTAATGGATTATGCACTATCAAACTTATTTGATATAATTAAATTTAAGTTTAATGGATTTATTTTCGATGAAATTATAAAAGAACATTTGGATGATCAAAATAGATTAGAAATAAAGAATGATATGTTTGAAGAATCTCATAAGAAATTTGCGATAATTAGTTTTAAAGCTAAAAATGGCTTGATAAAATTTTTAAAAGGCAATTGTTATGAAGTTATTTACAGTTTCGATAGTAAAAAAATGGATGAAAAAGTTAGTGACCATGTAGATATGCAAATTAGGAAAATAAATGAAAATGCATTCGTTTGTACTCAAGAATCGTATTTTCATTATAGAGCATATCTTCCAAATTATATAGCATTATATGTAACGGAGCTTGAGATAACGAACACATACCCGAAAGATTGCTTGTTAAATAACTTTTCAATTGAAAATCATTTAGTCTGTAATAAAAAATCTGTAGATCCTGTTGTATTAAAATTACTTAAAGATGAGAAAATAATAATGGTCAAACAAGGATATTCAAAATGTTCAACAGTAGTTACTGATAAATTTGTAATTACCAGTGATAAATCTATATATGCTAGTGTTCAGAAACAAAATATTAAGGCATATTTAATAGATTATGGTGAAATAAAACTAGAAGGTTATGATACAGGATTTATTGGTGGGACTTGTGGATATTGTGCTGATTTAGGGGTTGTGTTTTATGGCAATCTTGAAAATTATAAATTTAAAAATAAACTTATTGAATTTTTAGAAAAAGAAAATATAAAATACTATTATACAGATGATGATGATTTTATAGATCGCGGATCTATAATTTTTAATTATTAGGAGGTCAATTATGATTCAACCATCTACATTACCGGGAATGATGGAACTTCTTCCTGAAGACCAAATGGTGTTTGATACAATTAAAAGAAGAATAGAAGATGTTTTTATTAAAAATGCATTTTTTTCAATCGATACACCTGCTATAGAAAAATTAGACGTTTTACTATCTAAAGGTGGAGGAGAAACAAGTAAGCAAGTGTATAGAATTGATAGTAGTAAGAAAAATCAAGGATTGAGATTTGACTTAACTGTGCCACTCGCAAAATACGTTTCAATGTACATGCAAGACTTAGCATTCCCATTTAGAAGATATCAAATAGCTAAGGTTTATAGAGGAGAAAGAAATCAAAAAGGAAGATATAAAGAATTTTATCAATGCGATATAGACATCATAGGAAATGAAAAATTGAGCTTATATAATGATGCGGAAATAGTAAAATGTATGTATGAAGCTTTAAAATCAATAGATGTTCCAGACTTTGAATTTCAATTTAATAACAGAAAAATATTGAATGGATATTTCTCTTATTTAGGTATTGAGGACTTTGAATCATGTTTGAGAATAATTGATAAATTAGATAAAATAGGAATAGATAATGTAAAAGAAGAATTATCTAAGCTAAACTTGGATAATGAAAAAATTGATTCGATTTTAAATTTCTTACAAATAGATGGAACTAACCAAGAAATTATCGAAAAACTTGAATCATTGAATATTGATAATGAATTATTTGTTTGTGGACTTGAAGAATTGAAATTTGTATATGACGATATTTTATCTTTGGGAGTTAGTCCAGATAATATTAAAATAAATTTATCTATAACTAGAGGGCTTGATTACTACACAGGTTCAGTATTTGAAACATTTTTTAAGGAATATCGTGAAATAGGATCTATTTGTTCTGGAGGAAGATATGATAGTTTAGCTAATAATTTCACCAAAAGCAAGTTGCCTGGAGTAGGAATGAGTATCGGCTTAACTAGATTATTTTATCAACTTCAAGAATTAAATTTAGTAAAAGGCCAACAAAATAATTTTGACTGCATCATTATTCCTATGAAAGGTTACGAAAAAAATGCAGTTAAACTTATGAATGATTTGAGAAGTTCTTCTGTAAGATGTATGAGTTATCTTGAAGATGATAAATTAAAAAAGAAATTTAATTATGCTGACAAATTATCCGTAAAATATGTTATAATAATAGGACAAGATGAAGTTGAGCAAAATAAATTCACTTTACGAAATATGGAAAATGGTAATCAAGAATTATTAGAACTTAACCAAATTATTGAAAAGTTAAAATAAAGGCGATGAAAAATCCCAGTAGGCATATAAGAACTTTCAGAGAGAGTAAAACTTAGGCTGAAATTTTACTTAAGAGATCAGTATGCTGAATACTAATTTGGAGCCTATTGTCAAATGAGAAAAAATTAGGGTGGAACCACGAGACACTTGTCCCTATCGGGATGAGGGTCTCTTTTTTATTAGGAGGTATTTATGTTTGAAGTAAAATTAAAAGATGGATCCGTAAAAGAATTTGATGAAGAAATTAGTTTATTAGATGTTTGCAAATCAATTTCTGAAGGATTAGCAAGAGACTGTGTCGGAGCAGTTGTAGATGGTAAAATAATGGGATTAATGGAAACTATTGATTCTGACTGTGAAGTTCAATTCGTAAAATTTGATGATGAAGAAGGAAAGCAAGTTTTTTGGCATACTTCATCTCACTTAATGGCTTATGCTATTCAAAGATTGTATCCAAATACAAAATTTGCAATTGGACCATCAATTGATTCTGGATTCTATTATGATTTAGATACAGATCACAAGTTTGTACCTGAGGATTTAGAAAAAATTGAAGCCGAAATGAAAAAAATAGTTAAGGAAAATCCTAAATTAGTAAGGGTTGAAATTTCAAGAGAAGAAGCATTGGAAAGATTTAAGAAAGAAGGTCAAGATTATAAAGTTGACTTAATAGAAAATCTTGATGAAGATGCTACAATTACATTGTATGAAATGGGAGACTTCGTTGATTTGTGTAGAGGACCTCATTTATTAGAAGTGAAAAATATTAAAGCATTCAAGTTATTATCAATTGCCGGTGCATACTGGAGAGGTGATGAAAATAACAAGATGCTTCAAAGAATTTACGGAATTTCATTCCCTAAGAAAAAATTATTAGACGAATATTTAGAAAGAATGGAAGAAGCTAAGAAAAGAGATCACAGAAAAATTGGTAAAGAAATGGGGCTATTCTCAATTCAAGAAGAAGGACCGGGTTTCCCATTTTTCCATCCAAATGGAATGGTTGTGTTAAATGAACTAGAAAAATTCTTGAAGGAACAACTTTTAGATAGAGGATATGGTCAAATCAAAACTCCATTGATTTTGAACGAAGATTTATGGCATCAATCAGGTCACTGGGATCACTACAAAGAAAATATGTATTTCACTCAAATAGATGGTGATGATTATGCAATAAAGCCAATGAACTGTCCAGGATCAATTTTAGTATACAAAGATGAATTGCACAGCTACAGAGAGCTTCCAATTAAAGTTGCAGAACTTGGTCAAGTTCACCGCCATGAATTATCAGGTGCATTGCATGGCTTATTCAGAGTTAGAACTTTCGTACAAGATGATGCACATGTATTCTGTTTACCTGAACAAATAGAAGAAGAAGTAACTAAGATTATAGATTTCTGTGATTACATTTATTCTAAGTTTGGTTTTAAATACGAAGTTGAATTGTCAACTCGTCCAGAAGATTCAATGGGATCAGATGAAGATTGGGATTTAGCAATCAATTCACTTAAGAGTGCATTGGAACACAAAGGCCTTCCATATAAAATTAATGAAGGTGACGGTGCTTTCTACGGTCCTAAAATAGATTTCCATTTGGAAGATGCAATTGGCAGAACTTGGCAATGTGGAACTATTCAATTAGATTTCCAAATGCCAGAAAGATTTGATATGACTTATATCGCAAGTGATGGATCTAAAAAACGTCCAGCAATGATTCATAGAGCAATTTTAGGTAGTGAAGAAAGATTTATGGGAATACTAATAGAACACTATGCTGGAAAATTCCCATTATGGTTATCACCAGTTCAAGTAGAAATTCTTCCTATTAGCGATAAATTCAATGATTATGCGTATGAATTACAACAAAAAATGAAAGCACGTGGATTGAGAGTGAAAGTCGATGATAGAAGTGAAAAAATCGGGCTTAAGATCAGGGAATCTCAATTGAAGAAAGTGAATTATTCATTAATAATTGGACAAAATGAAATTGATAACAATGAGGTATCAGTAAGAAAAAGAGATCTTGGAGATGTAGGATCTAAAAATACTGATGAATTTATTGATGAATTAGTAGATGAATATCAAAATAGAAAATAATTCTATAAAGAAAGCTTATTTTACAATATAAAAATTTGCTCTGAATTTTTCAGAGCAAATTTTTAATAGAAGGAGGTAAAATGTACAAGAAATTTTATTGGTTTCTAAAATATTACAAAAACAAATTAATTCTTGCTATTACATTTCTTTTATTAAGTGACCTGGTCGGATTAATTCCTCCATATATTACAGGGAAATTAACCGATAGAGTATTAAACAATTCTATTGAATTAAAACCTTTTTTAATTATACTTTTAATTGATGTTTTAGTAATAGGAATTAAATATTTTTTTGCAATGGGATGGTGTTACTACACATTCAGAGCATCAAATGAAATAGACTATGTAACTAGAAACAGACTGATGGATAAATACTTAAACGAATCCATGAAATATTTTCAAACTTTCAAAACTGGAGAACTTATGAACAGAGCTACTGGAGATGTCAATAGTTTAAGCGATTTGATGGGATTTGGAACTCTTACATTTTTCGATTCTACAGTATTTCCTTTGTTTATAATAATTATAATGATGGTCGTCGTTGACGTTCGTTTAACACTTGTTTCTATAATACCTCTTCCTATATTGGCATTTTTGTGTTTAAAAATAGGTAAGAAAATCCATGAAAAATACTCAATAGTGCAATCTACATTTGATAAGCTAAACAATAGTGTGCTGGAAGATGTTGAAGGTATTAGAATTATAAGAGTTTTTGGGATAAAAGATGCTAGATATTTTTCGTTTCAAAATCGATCTAAAATGTTGGTTCAAAAAAACATGGATGTTGTAAAATACAGAGCAATGATGGCTCCTTTTCAAAGAATAATCCCAGCAATAACATTCGTTATAGCAATCGGATATGGAACATTTTTAATAAGTAAGAATCAAATATCTGTTGGTCAATTGGTTTCTTTTACTTATTATTTAAATATGTTAATTTGGCCAATGTATGCATTAGGAAACTTCATAAATGTATATCAACAAGCCGATGCATCTATGGATAGAATAGATAATATACTTGATTATGAAGATGACTTAGATTTAAACGAAGATTACAAGGAAATTGATGATATAGAAAGTATTAAGTTTGAAAATTATAGTTTCAAATATCCTTACTCTAAAGAATTCGCACTTAAAGATATTTCTTTTGAATTCAAGAAGGACATGAGGGTGGCTATTGTTGGAAAGACAGGGTCAGGAAAGTCAACTATTCTTAAACAATTATTATTCTTATATCCAAGGCAAGATGAATTTGAAATCAACGGTAAATACACGAATTTATTAAATTTAAAATCAGCAAGAGATAATATGGCGTATGTGTCTCAAAAAAGTATGATTTTTTCGGATACAATAAAAAATAATATAAAACTTTCCAAGATAGAGGCCTCAGATGAAGAAGTGGTTAAAGTATCTAAAAGTGCGGATATTTATAAGGATATAGTCAATTTTCCTGATGAATTTGACACTTTGTGTGGTGAAAACGGGCTGTCGTTATCTGGAGGTCAAAAACAAAGAATTTCATTAGCAAGAGCTTTATTAAAAGACTCAAACTTGGTTGTATTAGACGACTGCTTAAGCGCATTGGATACTCAAACTGAGAAAAATATTTTAAGAGAGTTAAAAAAACTGAAAAAAACAGTAATCTTATCGACTCATAGATTAAATCAGATTGATGATTTTGATTTAATAATAGTAATGAAAGATGGTCAAATAAGTGAGATGGGTACTCATTCGGAATTAATGGAAAACAAACAATGGTATTACAATCAATATAATATCCAATTAGTAAGGGGCAGATATGAAGAGTAAATTAAGAAATAAATTTGTATCAGAAAAACTAAAAATGTATTCCATGAAGCAATCAAAAGAATTGGTGATTGGATTTGTCTTTTCCTTGTTAAGAACTTCAATGGAAATTTTGGGACCGATTGTAATAGGATTTGTATTAAATGAGTTTGTCGCTAAGAATAATATAGTTGGTAATTTTTCATCGATTATAAAATATTTGGCTATTTATTTGGTGATATACGTTGCTTGTGGAATTTTCAGTAACTTGAGTATGATTTATTTTGAATTGGCAGCAAACAATGTAACATATTTTGTACAAAATGATATCTACAAACATATCAATGAACTACCTATAGAATATTTCGATAATTTGGCAGCGGGAAGTATCGTATCAAGGATTACGAATGATACTATGAGATTGAAGATAATGTTTCAATTAATTCTTGCAGATATTACAACTGCTGCGATAATGATAATTGCAATATATATTATGATGGTTGTAACAAATATAAAAGTGTCGCTGATGCTTCTTATATTGTTTCCATTGGTTTTCTTAATATTTTATGATTATAGATACAAGTCAGCAAAGCATAACAAAAGAATCAGACATCTAGTTAGTAAAATAAATGCAAATATTAATGAAAATATTAATAATATGGAAATAATTCAAGCATTAAATGTCAAGAAAACTATAAAGAATAAATTTAATAAAATTAACAAAGAAATTTTTGATAATAATTTGGCCCTTACAAAACTGAGAAGTTATGGTGGATACAGGGCAATTGATATAATTGGTTTATTATCAACAGTTATAATTTTATTTTATTTTGGATATGGTCAGATAACGAAAAGTTATCCAGTTACGGTTGGTGGCCTTTATATCATTATTGATTATACTTCAAAGATATTTTCGAATGTTAGCGTAATCGTTACAAGATTTGGAGATATTGAACAAGCTTATGCATCTGCAAGTCACATATTTGACATAATGAAATTAGATACAATTGAAAAGTCAGATGGTGTGATAGAAGACCTAAAGGGAGATATTGAATTTAAAAATGTTTATTTTGCTTATGATAAAAATGATGTATTGAAGGATATTTCATTTAAAATACCAAAATCAACTAGTGCAGCTTTTGTAGGGACTACAGGTAGTGGAAAATCAACAATCCTTAATTTAATATTGAAGTTTTACGATGTAAAAAGTGGTGAAATTTTAATTGATGGGATAAATATCAATAATTTAAATGAAGATATTATGAGAGAAAACTTTGCGGTTGTACTACAAGATCCGTTTCTTTTTGAAACTACATTAAAAGAAAATATCACTTTAGATAAGGATTATAGTGACGAGGAAGTGATACATGCGTTAGAAGAATTAGGATGCTATACATTGCTTAAAAAAGGTTTAAATGAACCTATAAAAGAAAAAGGCTCTAATCTTTCACAAGGAGAAAGACAATTAATCTCCTTTGCAAGAGCATACATTAGAAATCCTAGAATATTAATTTTAGATGAAGCTACATCAAATATTGATACAGAAACAGAGCAAATTATCCAACAACCATTAGAAAAATTAAAATATTCAAGAACTACATTGATAGTAGCTCACAGATTATCTACAATTAGAAATGTAGACAAGATTTTTGCCTTATCCAATGGTAAAATAATAGAAAGTGGAACTCATGATGAGCTATTACTAAAAGATGGTTTCTACAAACAAATGTACGATGTGCAATCATCAATTTAAAGGGGGATTAATGGATAAAAAACTAAAATACATTAGGACAATATACACTATAATATTCACAATTATTGTCTTATATATTGTAAGGAACAATTTTATAGCACCTAATCATATCTTTAAATATAAGATTTTTTTGAGTATTGGTCAAAAATCACAAATTGCTTTATTTGGACTTTTAGTATTTCTTATTTCATCAACTTCTTATTTTTTATATAATGAAAATTTTGATTTCAAGGATATAAAAAAGTTTTGGGTTCTAGAATCATTAAGAAAATTTGTGTGGATAAAGGGAATAGAATCAGTATTTATTGGTGAAGATGAGTATAAGGATCAGAACTTAAACAAAAATATTTCTAATTTTATCGCTTTATCTTTAATTAGTATATTCACGATATTTTTAATGAAACCAGAATGGACACTATTTTTGATTTATTTAGTAATATTGGTTATTGGTATTTGTGTTATTTATTTTAAAAATATATGTCCATATTATTTAGATTTTGTTGTAAAAGATAATATAAGCCTTAGAAAAAAAGTTTTATCAGTTGCTTATGAAACTGTTGTTACAATATGTAATATATTATTTTTCGTTTTTACGATAAAACAATTTACTAATGTAAATCTTTCATCTTTGGTGCTTATTTATTGTGTCTCTAATGTGTTTGGGCAAGTTAGCTTGATGCAGGATGGATTTGCTGTTTCGGATTTAATAGAAATACACTTTTTATGTAAATTGATAGAACCTAGAGCTGCAATAATTGCCATATTGATATACAGAATTGTAAGTAGTGTTATCCCATGGATAATTTCTTTAATTATGATATTAAAAAGAATTTACGACAATTACAATACTGATCAATACAAGAAACAGTTCGCATTTAATATTTTGTCTATTTTTACTCTAATCGTTGGGCTAATATTATGTTTAAGTGTTGCTACTCCATCAATGTTATTAAGAATAAAATTTTTAAAGAGATTTGTTAAGAAAGATGTAGTGATTTTAGCTAGATTTATAACTCTTACATCAGGTGGGTTACTAATACTTCTTTCACAAGGAATAAAAAAATCGGTTAAGAAATCTTTTTATATAGCTGAAGCAGTATTAATAGTTTCAGTATTTTCAACATTATTAAAAGGATTAGACATTGAAGAATCGATTATTACCTTACTGTTGGGAATTGTAATGTATATTATGAAGGATGGATTCACAGAACAAGCTATCAAAATAAAGCCAAAATATTTTATAAACACAATCGGTAAATTATCAGTTGTCACAGTATTTTTAATCTTTATTAGCAATACTGTTCGCAAGGTAAATTTTTTGACATCACATCGAAAATATTCTCTAAATTATTTGGTTGAAAACAAGAAATTTATACTTCTATATGTTTTATTTGTTCTGATATTATCTTACCTTGCTCAATATACACGAACTAAGAAGATCACATTTACAAAATTAACAGATGAGGATTTTGATAAAATTGATAAATTCTTGGAAGAATTTGGTGGAAATGAATTTAGTCATTTAGTTTATTTGAATGATAAAAATGTTTATTTTGACAAGACAAATACAGTAATGATCATGTATCGCCCTGTAAAAAACAGCGTTATCGTATTAGGTGATCCAATAGGTAAGAAAGAAAATTTCGTTGAAGCAATTGATGATTTTATAGTTTATTGCAATGAATATCACATGAATGTTTGTTTTTATGAAATAAATGGAGAAAATCTTGAATTATACTGTGATCAAGGTTTTAGATTCGTTAAGGTTGGACAAGACGCAACAGTAGACTTAACTCAATTTTCTTTAGTAGGAAAGAAAAATAGAACTTGGCGACATGTTCTTAATAACTTCGATAAAGGGAATTATGAATTTAAAGTTGAAAATCCAACCGATAACCTTTTATCTCAAATGAAAATTGTTTCGGATAAATGGTTAGAAAATAAAAATGAAATGGGATTTAGTTTAGGATTTTTTGACGAAGATTATCTAAAAAGAACAAAAATTGCATGTATTTACAAAAACAATGAATTACTTGCTTTTGCAAATCTTCAACCGTTTTATGATGATAAGACACTTTCTATCGATTTAATGAGATATGATAAATCAAATGAAGATGGTTTGATGGATTTTATATTCATAAAGTTAATTTTATGGAGTCAAGAAAATAATTTTGAAAAATTTTACCTAGGAATGGCACCGTTATCTAAAGTTGGAGATAAGATTTATTCAAAGAAGAAAGAAAAAATTCTAAATATTGTTTACAATACTCAAAATAAGATATATAATTTTAAAGGTTTAAGAAACTACAAGGATAAATTTAAGCCTAATTGGTCGAATAAGTATATAGCATATACTTCGGACTTTAATTTACCATATATTTTAATTAATGTAGTAAATTCAAAGAAAAAATAGTTGACAAAGCATTCAACATAGTATACAATATTTATTGTTGTTAAGTAGAGATATCCGCTCTCACCTTATAATTTCGAATTCATAAGGTTAAAATTTAATTTGATTATTAATTTTTGGCGGGTATTTTTACCCGCCATTATTTTTTTGGAGGTGAATAATATAAAAGACTTAATGATTAATGAGGAGATAAGATCTTCTAAAGTTAGATTAATCGATGATGAAGGTGAACAAATAGGTGTAATTCCTATTAAAGAAGCTTTGAAAATGGCTGAAAATAAACATCTAGATTTGGTAAATGTAGCACCAAACGCTAAGCCACCTGTATGCAAAATATTAGATTATGGAAAATACAAATACGATGCATTAAAGAAAGAAAAAGAAGCGAAGAAAAATCAAAAAGTAATTAACGTAAAAGAAATAAGACTTTCACCAAATATTGAAAAGCACGATTTAGAAGTTAAGGCTAATCAAGCATCTAAATTTTTAAGCAATGAAAACAGAGTAAAAGTTTCTGTTAGATTTAGAGGTAGAGAACTTGGTCATAAAGATTTGGGTAAGGAAGTTCTTGATAAATTTTATGAATTAACAAAAGATGTAGGACAAATAGAAAAGAAACCTTCTATGGAAGGTAGAATGATGATAATGTTTATGGGTCCTTTGACTGATAAAGATAATTAGAGGGGGAAATAATATGCCAAAAATGAAGACACATAGAGGTTCTGCTAAGAGATTTAGAAGAACTGGTACAGGTAAGTTAAGAAGATACAAAGCTTATGCAAGTCACTTAACAGGTAAGAAATCTGCAAAGAGAATTAGAAACTTAAGAAAAGGTACAACAGTTAGCGATGCAGATATGAGAAGAATCGATAAAATGATTCCTTAGTTAGAGGGGGAAAGATAAATGGCTAGAATTAAACGTGGTACAAATAATAGAAAAAGACATAAAAAAGTATTAAAACAAGCTAAAGGATATTACGGATCAAAACATACATTATATAAAACAGCTAACCAAGCTGTAATGAAATCATTAGCTTATTCATACGTTGGAAGAAAAAGAAGAAAAAGAGATTTCAGAAAATTATGGATTGCTAGAATTAATGCAGCTACAAGAATGCATGATTTAAGCTACAGCAAATTTATGCACGGCTTAAAAGTAGCAGGTGTTGACTTGAACAGAAAAGTTCTTGCTGACATGGCTGTTAAAGATGAAAAAGAATTCGCTAAATTAGTTGAATTAGCAAAAAACAATTTATAAATTAAAAAGCTTAAGTTGATTTATATTATACTTAAGCTTTTTTTAATATAGAATTAATTTCATTATCTTCTGAATTAATTAATTTTAACTTTTTATCACGAGTTAGACTTTTCGTTTTAATTTCTAATTTTAATGCATCACTTTTATTATCAATTTTTTTCATAAAAACATAGTTTACGGGAAGCCTTGCTCTCGTATACTTACTAGCTTTGCCTTTATTGTGCATTTTAATTCTTCTTAAAAAATCATTTGTAATGCCTGTGTATAAACTCTTATCAGCACATTCTAAAATATATAAATAATACATTAATACATACCACTAATTTGTTTTGCAACATCATAACTGAAACCTTTTTGGAGTAAGAAGGTAACTATTTTATTCCTTAGCTCGTAGCCTTCATATTTTTCTTTCCAAATGTTGATTTTAGTTTCAACTATTTGAGTAGCTTTGTCTAATTCCATATTGTACCCAAAAACTTCTTCTAAATAATCTTCATAAATTCTTTTATCAATACCTTTTTGGTATAAATCGTTGATTATTCGTCTTTTACTGTAATTTGTAAGATTAATTTTATCGTTAATAAATATTTTTGCATAGTTATAATCGTCCAGTAAATCTAGATTTTTTAATTTAGTAATTACTTCATCAATAATTTCTGTGCTAAATTTTTTGGATTTTAATTTTGTAATTATTTCTTTTTCAGTTCGTAATTTATACGATAAAAAATTAAGACTGATTTCAAAAGCTTCTGTAAGTTTTGAGATATTCAATAGATGAGTATATAATTCATCATCTATGATCATTTCGTTATGAATTTTATATTTTTCAAAATCATTGTAGTTTAGTAAAAAACTTTCTTTTGTATCAGTCTCAATTACGAACTTATCTTTTTTATCATTGAACTCAATATTATTTATTATCATTTTATCTCATGTTCATTATTACATTGAGTATGAATGGAGCAACCATCATCGCCACTAGAATAATAGCTATAATTTGAGTTAATTTTTGTTTTTTCATGAAATTCACCTCTATGATATTCTAACACAAAAACATATATTTGCATATTTTAAAATAATGCTATAATATATTTATAAAAATGGAGGTAATTATGGCTGATTTAAAATTTGAAATAGTAGAAAGAATTGGAGTTTTATCCACAAAAGCTAACAATTGGAATAAGGAATTAAATATTGTTAAGTGGTCTGATTACGATGCAAAATACGATATTAGAGAATGGAATCCTGATCATACAAGAATGAGTAAAGGTCTTACATTCACAGAAGAAGAATTAAGAGTATTACATGCATTAATAGAAGATGAATTGAAACAATTAGATTCAGAAAAGTAGGATATATTTTGAAGTTTATACATTCAGCTGACTTTCACTTAGGCATGAAATTTGAAAAATCTTCAATTCCACAATCTATGTCTAAAATAAGAAGGCAAAGAATTTGGACATCAGTTGAAAAATTAATCAAATATAGTATTGATGAAAATGTTGATTATATTTTTCTGTCTGGAGATTTGTATAATTTGGAAAATTTTAGCCTAAGTGATATGAATCGTTTAATGGATCTATTTTCTAGAACGAATTCACAAATTTGCATTATAGGTGGTAATCACGATCCTATTTATAATGATAATTTATGGGATATGGTAAATATTAGTGATAATCTGAATATTTTCAAAAAGGATACTCTTGAAAAAATAGAATTTGATGACACTGATGTTTATGGGATAAGTTACAATAAAAACAACTACGATTTTATAAACATTTTTGATGATTTAAAACTGGACAAGTTAAAAACTAATGTTTTAATGATTCATTCTGATTTATTAAATGATAACAATTGTTATATGTTTTTTGATCAAGATAAAGTAAATAATTTGGGTTTTGATTATGTGGCTTTAGGCCATATACATAAACCGACTATTTTTAATGATAAATTTGTGTATCCAGGTTCTATTGAACCATTGAGTTTTAAAGAAAAAGGGATGCACGGTGCTGTTATTGGAAGTATAGTTGATAATAGACTTGACATCGATTTTTTAGATTGTTCAGAATCAAACTTCAATGAATTTGACTATAATATATCAGATAAATTTAGTTATTACGATTTAGTGGGTTCATTGTCTAAATGTTTAGTTGAAGATAAGAAAAATTACATTAGAATTAATTTAAAGGGACAATTAGAAGAAGGATTTGATCTAGATATAGATTCTTTACAAGAAAGTTTAAAAAAATATTGCGAATATGTAGAAATAATTGACAACACAGAATCTAATATAAATTTGGATAAAATTTATGAATTTAACAGAAATAATGTGTTGGGTTATTTTATTGAAGAAACAAAAAACTTGGATGGGGAAGATCCTGTGGTTAAAAGAGCAATTAATTTAGGAATTAAGTCCTTAATGGAGAATAATTTATGAAAATTATTAGATTAGATTTGATATCATTTGGCAGATTTAATAATTACACAATAGAATTTGGAGACAAATTTAATCTAATTTATGGGTTAAATGAGTCTGGAAAGACCACTATATCTAAATTTATAGAAGGTGTATTTTATGGATTTGTTAAACCTTACTTAAAGAGAACTGTATTTACTGAAGACTATGAAAAATATCGCCCTTGGAATAGTGAAAACTATGAGGGCAGTATTTTGGTGGAGAAAGATAACAAGAGATATGTAATTTATCGTAATTTTAAAGAAAAATATTTTAATATTTTCAATGAAACTACTGGTAATAACGAAACTGAACTAGATGGTTTTAATCAAGATAATTTATCATTTCCTGGTGAATACTTTTTTAAAATGCCTTCAGATATCTTCAAATCCACTGTTTTTTCTAATTTGAAAGAATTAGATGCAGAAAATAAAAATGTAAGTTCTATTGTTGATATGCTATTGAATTCATCAGATAGCAATAATGATTCTGTTTCATTTAAAAAAGCTCTAGATAATCTGGAAAAGATGAAATCAAATATTGGGACTAAACAATCTAAAGCAAAACCTTTGGGGAGTTTATATCAAAAAAAGTTTGATTTAGAAGATGAAATCAAAAATATTAATAAAGACAAAAAAGAATATGAAGATAGTTTAAATAAGTTAAATGAGTACAAGCTTAGACACGAGAAACTTCTTTTAAATAAAGAAAAATTAGTTAATTTACACAAGAAGAACGATATAGAAAAAATAGAAGATGCAAAAAACTATAAAATGCAGATTTTAAAAGAAAAAGCAAGTTTATTAGACAAAGTATCAAAGATTAAATACATCAATGACATTGACGAAGATGATGTCAATAATTTGGAATATCAAAATAAATTATTAAACGATAATAGAATTACATTTAATGAGTTATCGAAGGAAAAGAAATTATTAAGTAAGGACTATTACCAATTAAAAGCAAAACTTAGTAATTATGAAACTATAAGAGATTATATTGATGAAATGAATAATTTAATTAAAAAATTAAATGGAATTTCTAAATTAAAGCTTAAATTACTCATTATTGGAGTTATAGTTACATTAATTATTGCCGGAATGATTTATATGACGGGTTATACAAAAGAAATAGTTATTGCTCCTGTATTATTTGTTCTTTATTATATTTTGGTTAGTATATCCAATAAATTTAAGAAATTATCGTACAATCGTCAATTAAATAAGATTGTGCAAAAGGTTAATCAAATTACTAATATGAGTTATAAAAATTACAATGAAATAATTAATAACTTTAGATATGACTCAAACATGGATAAAAGCATTGATTATTTGAGTAAACTTGAGGTACAGCTTCAAGATATTGATTCAAAATTGGATTCAATTATAAATGAAGATGAAAGTTCCAAGTCTAAAATCAACAATATTTTATCTTCATCAAGAAATTTGAAGAACATAGATGTTGAAGATTATAGAAGAAAAAAAATAGAGTATAACCAATTGATGGATAGAATTTCTGATAAAGATGCTCAACTTCAAAAGATATCATCTGAATATGATTTTAGTATCTTATTAGAAGATGTTAATTCAGTTTCAATAAAACTTGAGGATAATGATATAAAAGACATCAACTTACTTAATAAAGAAATTGACGAATCTATTGAAGAAAATGCGAAATTATTTGAAAGGACAAAAATACTTGAAAAATCTGTAAATCTTCTATTGGAAAAAGAAGAAAAATTAGCAGATATCAATGATAATATTCAAAAATACGAAAGTGAAATTACTTCTATAGAATTGGCTATGGATTTGATCAATAAAAGTATAAATAAACTACACAAAAATTTTATACCTAGAATTAACAAGAAAGTTTCAGAAATGATGGCTTATTCAACTAAATACAAGGATAGATTCAGAGTTGATGAAAATTTAGATGTTAGCATTTATGATGGAGTAAAATTTTACGAACAAAAACATTTAAGTTCTGGAACATTTGACTTGCTTTCTGTTTTTATTAGAATAAGTGTGCTTGAAGAATTAATGGGTCTTGATTATTTGATGATACTAGATGATTGTTTTGTTCAATTAGATGATGTAAGATATAAGAAATGTCTGGATTTGTTATTTAAAATTTCAAATAGTAATCAAATAATACTTTTTTCTTGCCAGAACAGAGATGAGCAATTGTTAAATGAACTAGACATAATATATAAGAAAATTGAGTTAAAGTAATTATGATATATGCGATAGGTGATTTACATCTGGATTATACAAAAAAAAAATCGATGGATGTATTCGGTGATAATTGGGATAATTATGAAGAAAAGATATTTCATAATCTAGAAAAATTGGATGATGAAGACATTATACTTATACCAGGAGATATTTCCTGGGCAATGCAACTAGATGATGCTTTTGTAGATTTGAAAAGAATCGATAAGAGTCCAGGTAGAAAGATTCTAACTAGAGGAAACCATGATTATTGGTGGTCTGGTATAAGCAAACTAAGAAAATTAGAATTAGAATCTATTAATTTTATTCAAAATGATTCATTGGACTTAGGAAATATCAATATATGTGGATCACGTGGGTGGCTTGATCCAACTAGCAAAGAAGCTACAGAGAAAGATGTAAAAATTTTTCAAAGAGAAATTTTAAGAGTTAATATGAGTTTGGAAAGCGTCCGAAACAACAATGATATTATTATGATGCTTCATTATCCACCTTTTGATATTAATAAACAACCTAATGAGATATTTAATTGTTTAAAAAATTATAATGTTACAGATTTAATATATGGACATTTGCACGGATATGGACATCAAAATGTCGTCGAAGGAACAATAGACGGAATACATGTACATTGTGTGTCTTCGGATTATATCGATTTTAAAGTTAAGAAAATTAGGGAATAGTATGGAAAAAGAATTAGAATGCAAGGTATTTACTGATGATTTTAATGGTTTGATGGATAAAGCTATTGAAATGGGAGCTAAAATGATAGCTCATGAAATTCAAGAAAATATTTTAATTGAATCTAATAATTTTGATTTAATTGATAGTAGTGATTATCTTAGAATTAGAATTTCGAAAGATATTTTTAATAATGTAAACAAGAAATTTCTTACTTACAAAAAGAGAGTTAATGATACGAACGTTAGACATTACGATGAATATACTATAGAATTTGATAGCGAAGAAAACTTGAAACAAATATTAAAATTTGTTAAATTGGATAAGCAATCTTCATCAAAAAAAGAAAGAAAATCATTTGAGTTTATGGATGCAAGACTGGATTTTGATTGCTGGGATAAAGATTTTTATCCATATCCATATTTGGAAATTGAAGTCAAAGATGAAGAACATTTAAAAGAGATAATAAATAAATTAGGAATAAATAAAGATCAAATTTCAACTGAATCTATAAGTGAACTAAGATCGAAATTACAAGAAAGTTAACAGAAAGGATAGACTTTTAATGGCAAATAAAAAGCTAGTGGTAGTAGAATCTCCAACTAAAGCAAAGACAATTCAAAAAATGTTAGGGTCAGGATATAAAGTTGTAGCTACAATAGGTCATTTAAGAGATTTACCGAAGAGCAAATTAGGAATAGATATAGAGAATGATTTCGAACCACAATATATTAATGTGCGCGGTAAGGCCAGTGTAATCAATTCTTTAAAAAAAGATTACAAAAATTCTCAGAAAATCTTCTTGGCAACCGACCCTGATAGGGAAGGAGAAGCTATTTCTTGGCATTTGTGCTATTTGTTAGGTATAAATCCAAAGGAAGAAAATAGAGTAAAATTCCAAGAGATAACTAAAGACTCTGTAAAAGAGGCAATAAAAAAACCTGAAGCTATCGATTTAAAATTGGTAGATGCTCAACAAGCAAGAAGAGTTTTAGATCGTATAGTAGGTTATAGCATTTCTCCGTTATTGTGGAAGAAAGTTAAATCTGGTCTAAGTGCTGGTAGAGTACAGTCTGTAGCCTTAAGATTAATTTGTGAAAGAGAAAAAGAGATTAGAGAGTTTGAACCAGAAGAATACTGGTCTATTCATGCAAATTTATCCAAAGAAAAATTGGAATTTGATTCTGAGCTATATTATTCAAAAAACGATAAATCTAATAAAATCAATATAAAAAACAAGGATGAAGCGGATAAAATTTTAAATGATTTGTCAGATAATTTTGTTGTAGATTCTATAAAACAACAAAAAAAATCTAGGAAACCTTATGCTCCTTTTACTACTTCTACACTTCAACAAGAATCCTATAAAAAGTTGTATTTTCAAACTTCTAAAACTATGAGGATAGCTCAACAGTTGTATGAAGGAATTAGTTTGGGTAGCGAAGGTTCAGTAGGTTTGATTACTTATATGAGAACAGATTCAACAAGAATTTCTCATGCTTGCGTGAGTGATTGCCTAGATGTTATTAATAATCTCTATGGAAAACAATATGCCACAAAAGGATACGATTATTCTAAAAAGAAAAAAGGATCACAAGATGCTCACGAAGGTATTAGACCTTCATCAGTAAAAAGAAGACCGAATGAAATTAAAAAATATTTGACAGAGGATCAATACAAATTATATAAATTGATTTGGGAAAGAACTGTTGCTAGTCAGATGAAAGATGCAAGATACTTATCTACATCAATAGATTTTGATAACAATGGTTATACTTTTAGATCTAATGGTAACGTGGTGATTTTTGACGGTTTTACAAGAGTATATTCTTTGAATACCAAAGATAGCGAATTGCCTGAATTAAAGGAAAAAGATTCTATAACTTCAAAAGAAATAGAATCTAAACAACATTTTACTAAACCAAAACCTAGATACACAGAAGCAAGCCTTGTAAAAACACTTGAAGAAGATGGCATTGGTAGGCCAAGTACTTATGCATCGATTATAAGCAGTATTTTGTCTAGAAATTATGTTGAATTGAAAGAGAAAAAATTTTATACAACAGAAATTGGAGAAAAAGTTTGTGAATTTGTAGTTAAATATTTTGATTCAATTATTAATGAAAAATTCACTGCTGAAATGGAGAATGAATTAGATAATATTGCTGAAAACGACGTTGAATGGAAAAAAGTAATTAGAGATTTTTATGATGGATTTAATGAAGATTTAATCAATGCAAAAAATGCACAAGATAAGTTTAAAGTTAAAGACGAACCAATTGGACGTAAATGCCCTGAATGTGGCAATGATTTGGTAATAAAACACGGAAGAAATGGAAAGTTTATTGGCTGCAGTGCTTTTCCTGATTGCAAATATACTGAAACTATTGTAAAAGATACTAAAGTAAAATGCCCAAAATGTGGTCACAGAATAATAGAAAAAGTTTCTAAAAGAGGTAAAGTTTTTTATGGATGTGAAAATTATCCAAATTGCGACTTCGCTTTATGGGATAAGCCTACAGGTGAAAAATGTCCTGAATGTGGTAGTTTACTAGTTCATAGAAAAAATAGGCATGGAGAATCCATTCTTTGTTCTAATGAAAAATGTGATTATAAAAAGCTTGAAAAATAAAAACATATATGATATACTTTGAAAGTAAAACACACAGTCGATGATACACATGCAGTTGCTTAATTGTCGCATTTGTAGATGAGTCGTCTGGAGGAAAAAAACGGAGGTAGAAAAAATGTCAGTAGTATCAATGAAATCATTGTTAGAAGCTGGGGTTCACTTTGGACATCAAACAAGAAGATGGAACCCAAAAATGTCAAAATTTATATTTACAGAAAGAAATGGAATCTATATTATAGATCTTCAAAAAACTGTAAAACAAATTGATGATGCTTACAATTATGTAAGAGACATCGTTGCAGATGGTGGAGAAGTTCTTTTCGTAGGAACAAAAAAACAAGCTCAAGAAGCAATCGAAACAGAAGCTAAAAGATGTGGACAACATTATGTAAGCCAAAGATGGTTAGGTGGTATGTTAACAAACTACAAAACTATCAAAACAAGAATTAATAGACTTCACCAATTATATGAAATGGAAGAAGATGGAACTTTCGATCTTTTACCTAAAAAAGAAGTTAGCCAATTAGAAAGAGAAAGAGAAAAACTAGAAAAAAACCTTGGTGGTATTAGAAAAATGACAAAAATGCCAAGTGTACTTTTTGTAGTTGATCCTAAAAAAGAATACATTGCTGTTCACGAAGCAAAAATATTAGGAATACCAGTTGTAGGTATAGTAGATACTAACTGTGATCCAGACGAATTGGATATTGCTATTCCTGGTAACGATGATGCAATTAGAGCAGTTAAGCTTTTAACTTCTACAATTGCTGATGCTGTTATTGAAGCAAATCAAGGTCGTGAAGATTCAGAAGAAGTTTATTCTGAAAATGATACAGAAGAATCTGAAAACGAAGAATCAGTATCAGAAGAAGATTTAAAAGAATTTGTTGAAAATTCTGAAGAACAATCAGACGAAGAATAATAAAAAATAAGCGACGGTTAAACTTAAAATTAAATAATTGTTTGACAGTCGCTTTTTAATTCAATTGGAGGTAATAAAATGGCACAAATTACTGCTAGTATGGTAAAAGAATTAAGAGAAAAAACTGGCGCAGGAATGATGGACTGTAAGAAAGTCCTAACTGAAGCAGATGGAAATATTGAAAAAGCAATTGACCTTTTGAGAGAAAAAGGACTTGCTGGAGCAGAAAAAAAAGCTGGAAGATTAGCATCTGAAGGTATTGTTGAAACTTATATTCACGGTGGAAAAATTGCTGCTATTGTTGAAATCAATAGCGAAACAGATTTCGTTGCAAAAAATGAAGAATTTAAGGATTTCGCAAAAGATATAGCAATGCAAGTTGTAGCATCAAATCCAAAATACGTAAGTCGTGATGAAGTACCATCTGAAGAAGTAGAAAAAGAAAAAGAAGTATTAGTTCATCAAGCTATGAACGAAAACGACGGAAAAAATATTCCTGAAGATAAAGCAAAAATGATTGCTGAAAAGAAAGTTGAAGGAAGAATAAACAAATTCTACTCACAAATTTGTTTATTAGAACAACCATTCATTAAAGATCCTAATAAATCTGTAGAAGAATTATTAACAGATTTAATTGCAAAAATAGGTGAAAACATTAAAATTCGTAGATTTGCTAGATTTGAAGTTGGCGAAGGTTTAGAAAAGAAAAACGAAGATTTTGCTGAAGAAGTAAAAAAACAAATGGGTCAATAAAAATTATTGCTGCAATTTCTATATTGCAGCTTTTTTTATTTTACATAGTATCATATTGATTTTAAAATGTTAATTTGGTATGATTAATTAAAGAAAACCTTATTATTAATTAGGAGGAAATTTTGAGTTTAAAATATAAAAGAGTTCTACTAAAATTAAGCGGTGAAGCTTTAAGTGGAGACCAAGGACACGGATTAGATGATGATATTATAGAAAATATTTGCGATTCTATAAAAGCTGTCCACGAAGAGGGATTAGAAATTGCTATTGTTGTTGGTGGTGGAAATTTCTGGAGAGGAAGATCATCTAAAATTGATAGAGCTACATCGGATTCAATGGGAATGTTAGGAACGACAATAAATGCTTTGAGATTGCAAGCATCTTTGGAAGCAAAAGGTATTCAAACAAGAGTACAAACAGCAATAGATATGAAACAAGTTGCAGAACCTTATATTAGAAGGAGAGCGATAAGACATATTGAAAAAGGTAGAATTGTAATTTTTGCTGCAGGAACAGGATTACCATATTTTTCTACTGATACAACAGCTGCGTTAAGAGCAGTAGAAATTAACGCTGATGTTATTTTAGCAGGTAAAAGAGGAACAGATGGTATATACGATTCTGATCCTAATAAAAATAATAATGCAATCAAATACGATAAACTTACTTATATTGATATTTTAAACAAAGGATTAGGAATAATGGATGCAACAGCTACATCACTTTGCATGGAAAATAATATGGGATTAGTAGTTTTTGGTATAGATGATCCTAAAAATATAATTAGAGTTTCTCATGGAGAAAATATTGGAACAATTGTTGAGGGGGATAAAAATGAGTAAACAAATTTTAAAAGATATGGAAACAAAAGCTGAGAAAACATTGCATGCTTTAAGGGAAGAACTAAAAACAGTAAGAGCTGGTCGTGCGAATCCTAGCGTATTAGATAATATTATGGTAGATTATTATGGAACTTCAACACCTTTAAAACAAGTTGCTACGATTTCTGCTCCAGAAGCTAGATTACTTACTATTCAGCCATGGGATAAATCAATAATGAAAGAAATTGAAAAGCAAATTCAATCATCTAATTTGGGAATCACTCCTTCAAATGATGGAAGTATTATAAGATTACCATTTCCACAATTAACTGAAGACAGAAGAAAAGAATTGACAAAAGTCGTTAAAGAATACGGCGAAAAATCTAAAGTAACTATAAGATCTATAAGAAGAGATTTTGTAGACGATGCAAAAAAAATGGAAAAAAATGCTGAAATATCTGAAGATGAATTGCACGTATTATTAGATGATATTCAATCATTAACAGATAAGTTAACAAAAGAAATTGAGAATATTGTTTCTGATAAAGAAACTGAACTAATGGAAATCTAAAAAATTAATATTAAATTAAAAATCTATTCACTATGTTATGAATAGATTTTTTTTATTTTAATAAAATTTTTATTTTTAATTAACTTATATAAAAGTGGAGAAATATGTAATTATGACAAAAATGTTACAATTATTACTTTTTTGAAACTTATTTGTAACTTTTTTGTTGAATTTACTTGACATATTTTTTTAATTCTTTTAATATTATCTTAGGATGTATTAGGAGGAAGTTAATATGAACAAAAAAGGACTTGGCTTATCTATCGGATTAGCTTCAGTCATAGCTGTAGGAACTTTTGTATCGCCTTATTTAAGTTCCACAACTTTAATAGGAGACAATAATGTTGAATCTAATAAAATAAATGATTCTAAATATTCAGTTGCAATAAAAAGCAATGATGTATTGTCTCCAAATGCTGAAAAAGAAGAAAAAGAGAAAGCTCTTAAAGAAATAAGAAATTCACAAGTAAGAAACGTATTAAATGATTCCACAAAAACTATATCTAATAAACAAGCTGAGAAAGTTAAAGAAGAAATTAATTCGGATGTAAAACAAGTTAGAAATAATAAACAAGAATTAAAGACTTCTGCTGAAAATAACGTTTCTACATACAAACAAAATAGTGAAAAAGTAGATACAAAAAAAGATGAAGCTAAAAAAGTGGAATTATCTACTGCAAATGTTGGGAAAATTTCAGAAGATAATAAGAATTCAAAATCAAGCCTCAAGAAAGAAAAATCTGAAGTTGCTTCATTGACTCTTTCAAGAAATTCTGAAAATGAAGAAGAAAAGATTTATTCAAATATAACAAAATCTACGACAGGTGATTTATTTGTAAGAGAACAAGCAGATAAAGAATCTGAAGCAATAGGTGTTTTACCAAAAGATACTAAAGTTGTTGTTAAAGATGATAGCAATAAATCATGGGCAAAAATAAACTATAATAACAAAGAAGCATACGTGAGTAAAGACTTCTTGGCAAATGAAAAATCAAATAAAAAAGTAGTTTCTGAAGCTAAAAAACAAGTTTCAAAAAATAATCCTGAAGTTAAGAAAGTAAAATCTGAAGTAAAATCTAAATCTACTGAAAAGTCAGTAGATATGTGGGTAAAATCTCCAGTTTATCTAAGAAGTGAAAAATCAATGAGCTCTAATAAACTAGGTATATTAGAGAAAAACACTAAAGTACAAGGTGTAGTTGAAGATGGATGGTTCAAAACTTCTGTAAATGGAAATAATGGTTTTATTAGTATAAAATACTTGCAAAACACTAAAATTGAAGAAAAGAAAAATGATGATCTTCAAGTTTCAGAAGTTAAAAACAAAGAACAAGTAAAGAAATCAAATTCTACAAAATTTGAAGGAGCTAACTATACTGGATATGTAAAGGAAGCTGTAAATGTTAGAGATAAAGACAGTGTGGATTCTAATGTAGTTTCAGTATTAGAAAAAGGTACTAAAGTTAGTGGCATCAAAGGAAAATATTGGCTAAAACTTTCTGAAGGAAGATATGTTTCTGTAAATTATATTCAAGACAGTAAAGTTGAATCAAACCAAACAAAAAACACAGAAGTTAAAGATTCTTACAAAAAAGATTCTAACTCTAAGGTTGTAAGATCTAATGAAGGTGGTTCTGGCAGTGCTGTAGCTCAAGCTGCGTATAATTATTTGGGAGAAAGATATGTTTGGGGTTCTGCACAACCAGGAGTAGGATTTGATTGCTCTGGATTAACTAGTTATTTATATAATAAAGTTTGCGGTATTTCTCTTTATAGAAATTCAGCTGCACAATCAAATAATGGATATCCTGTAAGTAAAAGCAATTTAAAACAAGGAGATTTGTTATTCTTTAGTACAAATGGTTCAGGGAGCATTTCTCACGTTGGGATTTATGTTGGTAATGGAAAAATGATTCATGCATCAACACCTTCAACTGGTGTAATTATTTCAGACATTGACTCAAACTATTACTCAAGTACATTTGTAACAGCAAGAAGAATTTTAAACTAAAATCATAAGCTATTGGTATTTAATACCGGTAGCTTTTTTTATTGGACGAATTGCTCGTGCATATGATATTATAGTGTATATAGATATAAGAGGCGCATTATGAATTTTAATTTTTCTAAAGATAAAATTTTAATTGGTATAGCAATAATTGTTTTAGTTGGTTTTGGTTATTATAAATCTAATTCAGATAATTTGAATAACAATCAAATTCAAACGCTAGTTGATACAAAATCAACAGAGAGTATAAATGACAAATCTGAAAATAATACACAAAACAGAGAAGATAATTCCACGACTATGTGTCAAATAGATGGTTGTGTAAACAAGCCTGGTGTCTATTCTTTTAAAAAAGATGAAAGAATTAAAGATATTGTGGAATTAGCAGGCGGTTTTACACAAGATGCTGATACTAAGAGTGTAAATTTGGCAATGAAGCTAAAAGATGAGATGAAAATTCATATCCCATCAAAAACAGAAACTTCAAAAACACAAAACAATGATAGACAAAGCTCAGATATAGTTACAATAAAAGATAATAACTCAAGTAGTCTTGTAAATATTAACACTGCTGATAGCAATAAATTGCAAACATTACCAGGTATTGGACCTTCTAAAGCTAAAAAAATAATAGAATTTAGAGAGAAAAATCAATTTAAAAAAATTGAAGAAATAAAAAATGTAGATGGAATAGGCGATAAAACTTTTGAATCATTAAAAAGTTTAATAACTATAGATTAAAGGAGATAAAAATGTTAGACAAAAAGTACAAAACAATTAAGCCAGAAGATGTTAAATTAACTGAGTTTACTCAAACAGCTGGATGCGCAGCAAAGCTTGGACCTGGTAAATTAGCTGAGGTATTAAGTCATCTTGAAAAAGTAAATGACGATAATTTAGTAGTAGGATTAGATACAAGCGATGATTGTGCTGTATACAAAGTAAGAGATGATTTATGTTTAATTCAATCTCTAGACTTCTTTACGCCGGTTGTTAATGACCCATATACATTTGGTCAAGTAGCTGCAGCAAACTCTTTAAGTGATTTATATGCTATGGGTTCAGATCCATTGTTAGCTTTAAATATTGTTTGTTTTTCAGATTGCATGAATCAAGATATTTTGGTTGAAATCTTAAAAGGCGGTGCTGATAAGGCTAAAGAAGCGGGATGTCTGTTAGTTGGTGGTCACACAATTCAAGATGATGAACCTAAATATGGATTGTCTGTGACAGGAATAAACCATCCTGATAAAGTTTGGGCCAACTCTACAGCTAAAGTTGGAGATGTGGTTGTATTAACTAAAAAATTAGGTGTAGGAATTGTAAATACTGCTATAAAAGGTGGAATGGATAATCAAAAATTATTTGATGAAGTTATCAAATCTATGTCTACTTTGAATAAATACGCTAAGGAAGCCTGCGATGGACTAGAAGTTCACGCTGCTACTGATGTAACAGGATTTGGTTTGTGCGGCCATGCACTTGAAATGGCTAAGGGATCTGATTTAACAATAGAAATCGACTCACAAAACTTACCTATTTTTGAAGGAGTAGAAGAGTTTGTTAACTTAGGATTAGTTCCAAAAGGAGCTTATGACAACAGAAACTTTATCAGAAATGATGTAAAAATCAGCAAAAATGTTAGTAGCTTTGTAGATGATTTGGTCTTTGATCCCCAAACATCAGGCGGATTATTAATTGCATTATCTAAGGAAGATGCTGATAAACTTGTAGAAAAATTACATGAATCAGGCCAAGTTGGAAGTATAATAGGAAGAGTAAAGGAAAAAACAGATCACTTTATTGAAGTAATCTAATTAAACTTATGAAACTTAGAATTCTGTTAGTTTTTCCATCTAATGTGTATAAAGATGAGATCATTTTAAATTTCTCTAATGATGAAAATTATGAAGTTTCAGAATGTTCTACAATTGAAGATGCACTTGAAAAACTAAAAAAAGGTTACTATGATTTTTTGCTTAGTGATATGAATTTTTCGGATGGTACAGGCTTAGATTTCAAAAAAGAAATTAGCAAATTATATTCGATTCCGACAATTTTTGTTAGTGATGAATCAGATGATATGAAAAAAATCTTAGCGTTGGAATATGGCGCAGATGATTATGTAGTTTATCCATTTAATATGCTTGAGTTAAAAGCAAGAATTAGAGCAGTTCTCAGAAGAACGAAATCAGATTTAGTAAATGACCATAATAAAACAAGCGTAATACAAATCGGTGAATTTGAATTTAATTTAATATCAAGAACTGTAAAAAGATATGGTCAATATATAGAATTAACAGGAAGAGAATTTGAATTGCTATATGCACTTGTTTCTAATAAAGATAAGGTTCTTTCAAGAAAGGAATTGGCTGCGAAATTATGGGAAGATGCACAGTCTCATATCAGGACTGTTGATGTTCACATTAAAAGATTGAGAGAAAAAATCAAAGATAACGAATCATTAATAATTAGAACAAAATGGGGAGAAGGATATTACTTCTCATCAAATACAAAAGTTTAAACTGCTTTTTAAAAAGCAGTTTAATTATTTATGGAGGGAATATGTATCAAACTGATATACCTAAAAAAGATCAATTAATTGCAAATATAATTACAAACATGGGAGAAATAAAAATTTGTTTGTTTGAAAATGATGCTCCAAATTGTGTGGAAAATTTTGTAACTCATGCACAAGAAGGATATTATGATGGAACTATTTTTCATAGAGTCATCAAACATTTTATGATCCAAGGAGGAGATCCACAAGGCACAGGCTATGGTGGGAAAAGTATTTGGGAAAAGCCTTTTGAAGATGAATTTTCTGATAATTTGAAAAATATAAGAGGAGCTTTATCTATGGCTAATTCTGGCCCAAACACTAATGGATCTCAATTTTTCATAGTTCAAAATACTTCAATTAGAAAAGATTATATTAAATATCTTGACGAATGTGATTTGGATGAAGAACAAAAAGAATACTATAAAAATAATGGGGGATGTTTTTGGTTAGATGGAAAACATTCTGTATTCGGTCAAGTTTATAGTGGAATGGATATTGTAGACAAAATTGCTAACGTAAATACTGACTTTTCAGATAAACCGTTGGATGATGTTATTATTCAATCAATAGAGATTTCAAGGAATTAATATGCATCAATATAGAGGCAAATTAATAGTGCATACTGGATCTATGTTTTCTGGAAAAACATCTAGTTTATGGAAAGAAGTGAATAGGTTTAAAATAGCTAAATATAATGTAATTGTGTTTAAGCCGAAGATGGATTCTAGATATTCTAAGGAAAAAGTAGTAACACATGATAAAAACGAAATTGAAGCAATAAATGTCGATAATATTGACGATATAGTTGAATATACAAAAACTCATGATGTAAATGTCATTGCTATAGATGAAGTACAATTTATTAATTCAAAAGCAGATCATTTTGTAAAACAAATTAACTATCTTTTGGAAAAAGGATTCACAATTATTGCTGCTGGACTTGACATGGACTATAAAGCCAAGCCATTTCAACTTGTTAAGGAATTATTGCCTATATGTGATTACGTCGAAAAACACCACGCTGTGTGTGCTGTGTGTGGAAATGATGCATGGGTAAGTTATCGTATATCAGACGATAAAAACAGAATACAGTTGGGTGCTAGTGAGGCATATATGCCATTATGTAGAAAACACTATATTGAAAAAATGAATGAAAAGAAGCTAACAGAACTACAAACAACATATTTAGATAAAGATAAAAAAAATAAAAACACAATTTAGTATAACTAAATTGTGTTTTTTCTATTCTGGGTAAATTAAATTTTCTGTTTTAATAGAATTTAGAACCTTCAAGTACTTATCAGAATAGAATTTTGCCATATTTAAATTCATATCTGAATAATTGCCACAGTCCTTTGCTGATTGACCAGGTATATCGCCTTCATAATTAGATATGAATTCAAAGAGTTCTTTAACTAAATCTACGATATCTTCAGATTTTTTATCTCCTACCAAGATTAGATAAAAGCCTGTTCTACAACCCATAGGACCAAAATAAATAACTTCATTTTCAAGTTTATTTCTTAAAAATGTAGCTGCTAAATGTTCTATTGCGTGAACTTCTGCTGTGTTCATAACGGGTTCTCTGTTAGGTGCAGTTATTCTTAAATCAAAAGTAGTTAATACTTCATTATTTAAGTAATCTTTTCTTGATACATAAATTCCTGGTAATAATTTTAAGTGATTAATTTTAAAACTTTCTATTTTATTCATATTTCCTCCTAAATAAAGTTCAATGGGTCTTTTTGAATTGATGAAGATATAATCAATCCAATTGAAATTAAGTTGATAATTTGAAATGTTCCACCATAACTAAAAAATGGTAAAGGGATACCAGTTATTGGCATTACCCCAATAGTCATTCCAATATTTTCGAATATGTGGAATAAAAACATTGCTGCAAATCCAATAGTCAATAATTTTGAGTATAAATTATCTGAGTTTTGAGCAATAACCACACATCTATAAAGCATAAGGGCATATAATAAAATCAATATAAATCCACCTATAAATCCAAATTCTTCAACTAATACTGCGAAAATAAAATCTGTTTGTTTTTCAGGAATAAAATTATATTGACTTTGAACTCCGTTTAAGAAACCTTCACCAGTTAATTTTCCTGATCCTATTGCTATTTTACCTTGGAGAGCTTGCCATCCAGTATTGGATAAATCTCTTTCGGGATGAACAAAATTTAATATTCTATCTCTTTGAAATTGATCAAGCCTCAAGTATAGAAAAGGTAAACTGACTATACCTAAGATAATTGCTCCTATTAAATATTTCCAATCAATTCCAGCTGTAAACAACATTACTATTATTATGAATGTATACACCATAGCTGTTCCTGCGTCTGGTTGTTTTAAAATTAGGGCGACAGGAATGAAAGCAAAAATTAGTATTTTTAATAAAATTTTAGGATTATTAAGGCTGTTCTTGTTAGATTCTATAATATTTGCTAGCGAAATAATAAGAACTATCTTCATTATTTCAGAAGGTTGAAAATTAATTGGTCCAAACTTAAACCAACTTCTTGCACCCCATTCATCACCAACACCAAAAAATAAAACTAGAACCAGTAAAACATTGCAAATTATGTACATTGGAATGTTAAGTTTTTTTATTATGTGGTTGTCTAGTGAAATTATAAAAAAAACAACAATTATTCCTATAATTGTAGCTATTAATTGTTTTCTGAAATAATGGTTTGAAAGACTTGATCCAGCACTATATAATACTACAAGACCGTAAATAACAAGTATTAAAACGCTTATAATTAGAGTTTTATCTATTTTTGATATATTTTTTTTGCTAATATTAAACATGTCTCACTTCCTCAACTAGTATTATAACATATTAAAATATTAAGGTGTGATATAATAATGATTTAGAGGTGATTAGGAGGTTTTATGAATAGAATAGGATGTCATTTATCTACATCAAAAGGACTTCACAAAACTATAGAACAATGCTTAGAAATAAATGCTGACACTTTTCAATTCTTTCCACGAAATCCAAGAGGATCTAAGTCTAGATTAATTCCTGATAGAGAAATAGAAAAATTTTTGAAGCTTAGAGATACTCATGATATAAACGAAATAGTATGTCATGGAGCATATACCATGAATTTATGTAGTGATAGAGAAGACCTAAGAGAATTGGCAATCAAGCTTATAAATGAGGATATGAAAAAAATTCGAGATTTGAAAATTGATAATTATGTTCTTCATCCAGGAAGTCATAAAAATCAAGGAATTGAGAAAGGACTTAATTTAATTGTAGAAGGCTTAAATCAAATAGATGTTTCAAATGGTCAGAAGATATGTATTGAAACTATGAGTGGAAAAGGTAGTGAAGTTGGATTTGATTTAAATCAAATTGCTTATATTATTAGTAATGCTAGTATTCCATTGTATGTTTGTATCGATACATGTCATTTGTTTAGCTCAGGAATTAAACTGGTTAATTTTGATGATTATCTTGATGAATTTGACAAGTTAATTGGTATTGAAAAAATTAAAGTGATTCATTGCAATGATTCTATGATGCCATTTGGAGCAAATAAGGATAGACATGAAAAGTTTGGTAAAGGAATGATTGGAAAATCAGACCTTTTTAATGTAATCTTTAATGAAAGGTTAGAAGGCAGACCAATAATATTGGAAACGCCTAACAACTTAGATGGATATAAAATTGAAATTGAAAAAATAAGGAGAAAATTTAATGAGTTACGAGAAAATTAATAAAATTTTGGATGATTTAGATAGTTTATATCCTAATGCAAAAGCAGGGTTAGATTTTACTACTCCATTCGAATTATTAATTGCCACTATTTTATCAGCACAATGTACAGATGTTAGGGTTAATAAAGTTACATCTGTTTTATTTAAAGAGTACAATACGCCTAAAACAATTTTAGACTTAGGAGTAGATGGATTAGCAAAATATATCAAAAGCTGTGGACTATACAAAACAAAATCAAAAAATATCATTAATACATGTAATGTTTTATATCATGATTATGACTCAAAAGTTCCAGATACTATTGAGGAACTAATGAAATTACCAGGAGTTGGCAGAAAAACAGCTAATGTAGTTGTGAGCAATGCGTTTGGGACACCGGCTATCGCTGTAGATACTCATGTTTTTAGAGTAACTAACAGAATTGGAATTGTAAATGAAAAAGACGTATTGAGTACTGAAAAGGCATTGATGCAAGAAATACCAAGAGATAGATGGTCAAAAAGTCATCACTTATTTATTTGGCATGGCAGAAATCTATGCAAGGCTAGAAATCCAAGATGTGAAGAATGTATATTGAATGACAGATGTAAATTTTACAACTCTTAATTAAAAAAACTATTGACAGATATCTTTTTTGATGTTATTATAGTGAAAATAAATCAAAGGAGATAGTTATGTTAAAAAATAGAAATTTAATTAACGCAGATGATTTTAATGTAGAAGAGATAAACGAAATATTGAATTTAGCAGAAGAAATTATAAAGAGTCCTTCTGATTTTTCTAATTTATGTAATGGAAAAATCTTAGGGACTCTTTTTTTTGAGCCTTCAACAAGAACAAGATTAAGTTTTGAATCAGCAATACATAGATTAGGTGGAGATTGCATCGGATTTTCAGAAAGTGCAAGTTCATCGACATCAAAGGGTGAGTCTTTGGCTGATACAATAAGAACAGTGTCAAATTATACAGATATAATTGCGATGAGAAACCCAAAAGAAGGTTCGGCAGTTTTAGCTAGTTCTTATGCAGAAGTTCCATTGATAAATGCAGGTGATGGTGGACATCAACATCCAACTCAAACTTTGACAGATTTGTTGACAATTTGGATGACTAAAAAAAGATTGGACAACATGACAATAGGATTGTGTGGGGATTTAAAATTTGGTAGAACAGTCCATTCTTTGATAAAAGCTATGTCAAGATATGAGAACAACAAGTTCGTCTTAATATCTCCTGAAGAACTTCAAGTGCCTGATTATATTAAGATATTTTTAAAATCAAAGAATATAGAATTCAAAGAAGTTGAAAAAATGGAAGATGTAATCGGTGAATTAGATGTTTTATACATGACTAGAGTTCAACGTGAAAGATTCTTCAATGAAGCGGATTATGTTAGATTGAAAGATTCATATATCTTAGATAATGATAAAATGAAATTAGCTACAGAAGATTTAGCTGTTCTTCATCCATTGCCAAGAGTAAATGAAATAGCTACAGAAGTTGATAGCGATCCAAGAGCAGTTTATTTTAAGCAAGTTAGATACGGTGTAATTGTTAGAATGGCGTTAATATTGAAATTATTAGGGGTGAGATAATGTTAAACATTAATAGTATTGAAAAAGGTATTGTAATTGATCATATCAAATGTGGAATGGGTTATAAAATATTCCAACTTTTAAAGTTAGACAAGGCTGATTATACAGTAGCATTAATCATGAATGCACAATCAGGTAAATTGGGAAGAAAAGATATGATCAAAATCGAAAATGTTATTGATATAGATTTTGATATACTTGGAGTATTCGATGATAATATGACTGTTAATATAATTGAAAATGAAAAAATAAAAGAAAAAATCAGCTTAAATTTACCAGAACATTTTGAAGGTTTTATTAAATGTAAAAATCCTAGATGTATAACTCAATCTGAAAGAAGTATCGTACAAAAATTTAGTTTAGTTGATAAGGATACTAGAACTTATAAGTGTGATTATTGTGATCACTTATATAACGTGGAGGAATAATGAAATTGCTGCTTAAAAATTGTCATATTATAGATAAAGATAAAGATATTTTTGCTGATATTTTAATAGAAAATGGTAAAATAAAAGCAATAGGAGAGATATTAGAAGAATGTGATGAAATCATTGATGTAAAGGGAAAAATTGTAATGCCAGGATTCATAGATTTGCACACTCATTTCAGATATCCCGGTCAAGAAAATAAAGAGGATTTATATACTGGTAGCCTGTCAGCTCTTGCTGGAGGCTACACAAGTTGTAATTTGATGGGAAACACTAAACCAGTTGTGGATAATAATGAAATATACAATCAAATTATTGACAAATCAAAAGAAATTGATCTAATAAATATATATCAATGCATGGCCACAACAAAAAGTTTAAAATCTATAGAAATGATTAATTTTGAAAAAGCAGATAATAATATAAAATTCTTTAGTGAAGACGGGAAAGGTATAACAGATTCTTTACTAGCCTTTAATATTTTTAAGGAAATAGAAAAAATAAATAAAGGTATAATGGTACATGCAGAAGACCATAATCTAACAAAAATTTCTACAAGGTATGCAGAGGATTTAGAAACAATTAGAGATTGTTACTTAAGCTTAAAAACAGGATGTAGAGTTCATTTTTGTCACGTTAGCACTATTGATTCATTGGAAGCGATAAAATTCTACAAAGAAAAAAACGCACCAATTACTTGTGAAGTTACTCCTCATCACATATATATGAAAGATAGTGACTTCAGAGTAAATCCTTCAATAAGAACTCAAGAGGATATAGATTGCATAATAAAAATGATAAAAAATAATACAGTAGATGCTATTGCAACGGACCATGCTCCACACACTAAAGAAGATAAAGATAACGGGGCATGTGGAATGATTGGACTAGAGACAGCGTTTAATATTGCATATAAAGTGTTGCATGAAGAAAATGATATATCATTAAACAAAATATCTGAATTAATGAGTTACAATCCAGCTAAGATTTTAGGAGAAAACAAAGGTGCTATAAATCCAACATACGATGCTGATCTAGTTATAATTGATATTGATAAAGAAATCAAAGTAGAAAAATTTAATTCAAAATCAAACAATTCTCCTTTTATTGGCGAAAAGTTTAGAGGCAGTATTGAGATGACAATTGTAAATGGAAAAGTTAAATTTGAGAAAGGAGCTAAAAATGATAATAGATAAGCTTTCTGAAAGAATAAACGAAAGATCCATAGTATGTGTAGGATTAGATACTAGTACAGATTATGTACCAGAAAATATGAAAAAAGGAAAGAAAGTTAGCGAATATCTATTTGATTTTAATAAGGAAATCATAGATAATACAAAAGATTTAGTAGCATGTTTTAAAGTGCAAATTGCATACTACGAAGCACATGGCATAGAAGGATTAATAGCTTACAAAAACACACTTAAATATCTTAAAGAAAATGATTTAATATCTATTGCTGATGTAAAAAGAGGAGATATTGCAAATACAGCCAAAGAATACGCAAAAGCACATTTTGAAGGTGATTTTGAAGCTGACTTTATAACAGTTAATCCATTCATGGGATATGATACTTTAGAACATTACTTACCTTATCTTGAATCAAAAGAAAAAGGAATATTTGTATTAATGAGAACATCAAATCCAGGATCAAAAGATATTCAATATAAGGATTATGAAGGCCAACCACTATACTATGAGATAGGCGACAATCTGAATAAAATTGCCAAAGAATATATAGGACAATGTAATTTAAGTTCTTTAGGATTTGTGGTAGGTGGAACTCAAACTGAAAATGCAAATAAAATCAGAGAGAGATATGAAAATATAATGTTTTTAATTCCCGGATACGGAGCACAAGGAGCAAAACCAGAAGACATAAGAGTTTACCTTGATAACTTTAAGAAAGGAATTGTAAATTCATCTAGAGGCATAATATTAAATTACAGAAAGTTTGATGATGGAGAAAAAAATATCGGTAAATATGCTAGAAAAGCTGTAGAAAATATGAGAAAGGATATTTACGGTGAATAAATATATCGATTCTGAAATAATACTTAATGAAGAAATTAGCGATGGAATTTTTAAATTGGTTTTAAAAGGAAAATTCCAAGGGGATCCTGGTCAATTCTATATGTTAAGAGCTTGGGATGAATCACCACTTCTTCCAAGACCACTTAGTATTTGCGATTTGGATGAAGAAAGTATAACATTTTTATATGCTGTCGTAGGCAAAGGGACATCAATAATTTCTTCAATGAGAGTAGGAGAAAGCATCAAAATTCTTGGCCCATTAGGAAATGGATTTGAATTACATCCTGAAGCAAAATGTGCTATAGTTGCTGGTGGGATTGGAATTGCTCCAATGAAATATTTGTCAAGAAAATTAAAAAATGTAGATTTGTATGTTGGATACAGAAACACAACATATATGGAAGATGAAATTTTAAATAAAAACGAAACAATTATTTCTACAGAAGATGGATCAATTGGGTTAAAAGGATATATAACAGAATATGTAAAAAACGAATATGATTATATTTATGCTTGTGGTCCAAATCCTATGATGAATTCTTTAAAGAAAAGAAATCTTGATGCGACAGAATTTTATTCACTAGAAGCTCACATGGCCTGTGGGATAGGAGCGTGTTTAGGATGTACTGTTCATACAACTAATGAACTTAAAAGAGTTTGCAAAGATGGACCAATTTTTGAAAAAAATGAGGTGATATTTGATGCTTAAAACAAATTTTTGTGGAGTAGAGTTCAAAAATCCAGTTGTTGGAGCTTCTGGCACATTTGGATTCGGAAGAGAATATGAGAACTTTACAGATCTAAATAAATTAGGAGGAATCTCTACAAAAGGATTAACTATTCAACCTAAAAATGGAAATACTGGTTTAAGAATCTATGAAACACCGTCAGGAATCATGAATAGTATAGGATTACAAAATCCTTCTGTTAAAGAGTTTATTAATAGGGACCTGGACTATATGTTATCTTTGGATACTGTTACCATTGCAAACATTGGTGGTTCTGATATAAAAAGTTATATTGAAGCGGTTGAACTTATATCAAGCACTGATATAAAAATAATTGAGTTAAATATTTCTTGCCCAAATGTTAAAGAAGGTGGAATGGCTTTTGGGATAAAATGTGATATAGCACAAAAAGTTGTTTCAGAAGTAAGAAAACATACTGATAAAGTTTTAATGGTAAAATTATCTCCTAATGCTAATGATATTGTAGAAATGGCAAAGACTTGTGAAGATGCAGGAGCAGATGCGATTAGTCTTGTTAATACTTTTAATGCATTAGCTGTGGATATTAATAAAAGAAAACCTGTATTTGACAATATAACTGCTGGGCTTTCAGGACCTTGTATAAAACCTATAGCTTTAAGAATGTGTAGAGATGTATGTAAAAATGTAAAAATTCCTGTTTGTGGTATGGGTGGAATTCAAAATTACAAAGATGCATTAGAATTTATTATGGTAGGTTGTCACTTGGTTCAAGTTGGTACAGCAAATTTTGTTAATCCAAATGTTATGGCTGAAATAGCAAATGGTATGGAAAACTATTTAAAAGAAAATAATTTTAAATCAATAGACGAAATAAGGAATATTATTTAGGAGGAAAAAGATGGATAGGGTTGTTGAATTATTGAAAGAGAGTAATGCATTATTAGAAGGTCACTTCTTATTGTCATCTGGAAATCACAGTGATAAGTATTGTCAATGTGCAAAGTTATTACAATATCCAGACAAAGCTGAAGAAGTAATCAAAGTTATCGCTGATAAGCTTAAAGATGTTGAATTTGATACTGTTGTTGGACCTGCTATGGGTGGGATAATAGTGGCTTATGAACTAGGAAGACAACTACATAAACCAGCTATATTTACTGAAAGAAAAGATGGTGAAATGTGTCTTAGAAGAGGGTTTGAAGTAAAAAAAGGTGAAAAAGTTATTATCTCAGAAGACGTTGTAACTACTGCAAAATCTTCTTATGAAACAAAAAAAGTTTTGGAAGAATTGGGTGCAGAAGTAGTAGGAATATGTTGTCTAGTAGATAGAAGCGTAAACCTTGATATTGATTTACCATTATATAGCGCAACAAAAATCGATATAGAAATTTTTAAACCGGAAGAATGTCCTTTATGTAAGAAAGGAATAGAATTGGTAAAACCTGGTTCAAGAGAAATTAAAACAAAATAGTTTATTAAAAAATAAGCCTAATTTGAAGATTTCTTCATGAGATATTCAAATATAAAGGCTTATTTTTTGTGTAAGAAAAAATCAAAATATGATACAATAATAAAGAATAAACTAAAAGGAATTGAAAATGGATTTATCAAATTTAGATCAAGATAGACTGCCTAAACATATTGCCATAATAATGGATGGAAATGGAAGATGGGCTACAAAACGAAATAAACCCAGAGTGTTTGGACATAATGAAGGTATGAAAAGAGTTGTTGACGTTGTAGAAAACTCATTAAATATTGGAATAAAATATTTGTCCTTGTATGCTTTTTCAACAGAAAATTGGAAAAGACCACAAAAAGAAATAGATTTTTTGATGCAAATACTCATAAAATATATAGATGATCAATTAAATAAACTTGTAACTCAAGGAGTTAAGATTAATATTTTGGGAGATATTAGTGTATTGCCCGAAAAAGTAATTCAAAAGATAGAATACGCATTGGATTCGACGAAAGATAATGACAAACTTATTCTAAATATTGCTATTAATTATGGGTCAAGGCAAGAGATATTAAAAGCTGTGAATACTGCGATAGAGAAGGGAGAAATCCTGACTGATGATGAGTTCTCAAATCTTTTATACACGAGAAATCAACCGGACGTTGATTTACTGATTAGACCAGGTGGAGAAAAAAGACTAAGCAATTTCTTGCTTTATCAAATGTCTTATGCAGAACTTTATTTTTCAGATATATATTGGCCGGATTTCAAGTTAGAATCACTTATCGATGCGATTTATTGGTACCAAAACAGGGATAGAAGATTTGGTGGATTGAAATGAAATTTTTAAAAAGGACATTAACCGGAATAATAATTTTATTGTTATCTATTATTTGCGTTTCTAAAGGCGGAATTTATCTTTTAATAATGAATTTATTCCTTAGTACTGTTGCAATTTACGAACTAGAAAATGTAATTAACAAGGATTATTCTAATAACATTAACATTAATAATTTGATTATTAATGTATTATTTAATGTTAGTTTTAATTTAAGCGTTTATTTTAAGAAGGAATTATTCGCGATAGCTTTATTGTGCAGTTTTAGTTTGATAGAATTGACTTTATATACCATTTTTGACAAACCTATCAAGGAAGTACTAAACAACTATTTTATGCACATATATATTACGATTACTTTTTCGTTAATGTATTTTATTTCTGGAACTGAATATATTTGGCTTATCTATATATGTTCTTGGGGAACAGATACTGCAGCATACTGTACAGGAATGTTGTTCGGCAAACACAAATTGACAAAAATTAGCCCTAAAAAAACTATTGAAGGAGCAATAGGTGGAATAATAGGAAGCATGATAATTGGTGCTATATTTTCTATATTTTATGGTAATTTAAATATTGCTAAGATAGTTATTATCGCTTTCTTCGGTTCTATTATATCTCAAATTGGTGATATAAGCGCTTCTAAAATTAAAAGAAAAGCCAATGTGAAGGATTTTGGTAATATTTTTATAGGACATGGTGGAGTAATGGATCGATTTGATAGTTTTATTTTTGTTTTACCTTATCTTTCAATTTTATATTGTTTAGGGCTATAATTAGGAGGAAATGTGATTACAATAATTTCATCAATAATAATATTTTTACTTGTAATTTTAATACATGAATTTGGACATTTTATCGTAGCAAAAATGAATGGAGTCTCCGTTTTGGAATTTTCAATAGGTATGGGACCAAAACTTTTCCAAAAAGAATCGAACGGAACTCTTTATTCTTTGAGATTACTACCTGTAGGTGGTTATTGTCAACTAGAGGGGGAAGACGAAGAAAATGACAGTCCGAATTCTTTGAATAATCAATCTCCGTTTGTAAGACTTAAAGTCATTTTAGCTGGTGCTATTATGAATTTTATATTAGCTTTTATATTGTTAATTTTATTAATGTCTGTAAGTAGAGTTAGTACTGAAGTATCTGGTGTGTTAGAAGATTCACCAGCATATTCTTCAGGAATACAAACAGGAGATAAAATTGTATCTATAAATGGGAAAAATATAAATGATGGAGAGGAATTATTAAAAAATATCAAAGAATCTCAAGGTGATTTGGATATTGGAGTAATAAGAGATTCTCAATCAAAGAACATAAAAGTCACTCCAAGATTGGAAAATAATGTTAGAAAAATTGGAGTAAACTTTCAAGAAGAATATGATATTAAAAATTTTAGCTTAATAAAAGGCTTTAAAAAAGGCGTCATAACTTTTCTTAATTTGACAGGCATGTTATATAAATTCCTAGGGATGCTTATAACTGGCCAATTAGGTTTAGGAGGAGTTAGTGGACCTGTTGGTGTGGTTAAAGAGATCGGCAATGCTGCAAAGACTGGAGTTGCCAATTTAATTTTCCTATTGGCGTATATTAACATAAATTTAGGTGTATTTAATTTATTGCCTATTCCAGCTTTAGATGGAGGAAGAGCGATATTCATACTAATCGAGATGATATTTGGCAAAAAAATATCTCAAGAAAAAGAAGGCTATATACACATGGTAGGATTAATTTTGCTTTTAGCATTAATTGCCGTAGTTACAATAAAAGATGTTATTAAATTATTTTAAATGTTTTGATTAGGCCTGTATGGGCCTTTTTAAATTTGAAAGGTGAAGTAATGAAAAGAGAAGATACAAAAAGAATTTACGCAGGAAATGTTGCAGTGGGAAATGGAGCAAGAGTTACAGTTCAATCCATGACTAATACAGATACAAAAGATATAGAAAGTACTGTAAAACAAATTAAAGAATTTGAATCTGTAGGATGTGATATTTCCAGAAGTGCAATTAATGATTTAGAAGATGCCAAGGCGATACCAATTATAAAAAGCATGACGAATATACCATTCGTTGCTGATATTCAATTTCATCACAAATTAGCAATAGCTGCGATTGAAAACGGGTGCGATTGTATTAGAATTAATCCTGGGAATATTGGTGGAATAGATAGAGTCAAAGAAATCGTAGATTGTTGCAAATATCATAAAATTTCCATGAGAATTGGAGTAAATAGTGGATCTGTCAATCAAAAATTCATTGACAAATATCATGGAGTAAATGTGGATTCAATATGTTATAGCTGCCTTGATCAAATAAGAATGATAGAAGATATGGGATTTGACGATATCAAATTATCATTAAAATCTTCTAATGTTAATATGTCAATAAAAGCTTATGAAAAAATGTCAGAGTTATGTAATTATCCTCTACATGTCGGTATAACAGAAGCAGGTCCTTCTACTAAAGGAATTATAAAATCCAGTGTAGGAATAGGAAGTATTTTGTCAAAAGGAATTGGAGATACTATCAGAGTTTCTTTAACTGGTGATCCTAAAGAAGAAATCATTGTAGGAAGACAAATTTTAATGAGTTTAGGTTTATTAAATGAAGGAATTGAAATAATTTCATGTCCAACATGTGCTAGAACCAAGATTGATTTGATAAGTCTAGTGAATGAAGCTGAAAAGAAATTAGATAAAATAGATAAACACATTAAAGTTGCTATTATGGGTTGCGTTGTAAATGGACCAGGAGAAGCAAAGGAAGCTGATATAGGTATAGCAGGAGGAAATGGAGTAGGATTAATATTCAAAAAAGGCGAAATTGTGCGAAAAGTTAAGGAAGAAGAATTATTAGATGTATTAATTGAAGAGATAGAGAGGTTATAAATGCATTTATTACTCAACGATGTATTAAAGAAAATCGGCCTAAAATATGATTCAAAATACCCAATTTATATTGATAAATTAACTTATAATAAGGATAATGATGAGTTAGATTGCTTGATAAATGTTCAAAAAGATGAGAGTAAGGACAACTTGGCAGAATTTATACAAAAAGACTTATTAAATTTTATAGCAAAAATTAATATCAATTTTACAGAGTATGAAGATTCAAAAATCAATTTTTCAAAAGAATCTTTAATTAAAATTTTAAAAACAAGTGATTTTTGTGAATATTCTTCTTGCATTGATTTTGAAAGTTCAAACATAGACGAATCAGAAATTTCACTTATTTTTAATTTTGAGCAAATAAGGGATAAGTTTATATCAGATAAAAAGGATAATGAGTTAACAAAATTAATAAATAAGACATATAATTTAAATTATTCTATCAAATCTGAAATTGTTGAGTTAAAGGATAACGATGATTATAGACAAAATCTTATTGAGTATGATAATTCAATTCGAAAAAAAATAGCAGAATCAATAAAAGATACTCCAAAACAAGAAAAAGAAGAAGTTATAAAAACGGGAATAAAATGTGGTAAAGATATAACCAAGTCTCCAATAAAAATTAAAGAAATAATAGAAAATGAAGACGATACTTGTATCAGAGCTGAAATTATTGATGTAGATGTCAGAAGCATAAAAGATGGAGAAAGTTTTATTATTTCTTTGGATCTAAGGGATGAAAGCGGAGCTGTTTTTGCAAAAAAATTTTTAAAGAAAAAAGAATTTGAAGCATTTGGTGATAAATTAAAATCTGGAGTTTATCTACTATTAACAGGAAGATTGGAATTTGATAGATTTACTTCTGGAAAGTCTTTCTCTATAAAACAAATGCAAGAAATTGAGAAACCAGAATCTAGAAAAGATGAATATGAGAAAAAACGTGTAGAATTACACATGTATTCTCAAATGAGCCAACTAGATGGATTTATTGACTTGGATGAATGCTGTAAAACTTTAAAAAAATGGGGACATACAGCACTAGGTTTAACGGATAAATCCGTAGTACAAGGTTATCCACAATTGTATGATGCTTGTAGCAAAAATGGACTAAAACCACTCTTTGGTATGGAAGCAAAAATAATAGAAGATGATTTTAGAATAATAACAAATCCTTATGATTCTATGAATTTGCAAGAATTTGTAGTTTTTGATATCGAAACTACTGGATTATCAAATGCAACAGAAAAAATTACGGAAATTGGTGCCGTAAAGATTGTGGGTAATCAAATTGTAGATGAATTTAATCAGTTAATTAACCCAGAAATACCAATACCTGAAAAAATAACAGAATTAACGTCTATAACAAATGAAATGGTAAAAGATATGCCTAAAATAGACGAAGTATTACCTGAGTTTTTACAGTTTGTCGGTGACTGCACTTTAATAGCACATAATGCAGATTTCGATATGGGATTTATCAAGAAAAATTGTCTTGATTTGGGAATAAATCCTGTAAGAACATATATTGACACACTGGCATTTGCAAGGGCATTGGAACCTCATCTCAAAAATCATAAACTTGATACTCTGACAAAAAAATACAACGTAAATTTATTCAATCATCATAGAGCTTGTGATGATGCCAGAGCAACGGGAGAAGTGTTTATTTGTATGGTCAAACATCTTGAGAAAAGAGGAGTACAATTTGATATAAATATAAATAAAATGGATTCTGATTGGAGCATTTCAAAAAGAGAATCTCATACTGCGACAATATACGCTCAAAACTTAATTGGATTGAAAAACTTGTATAAGCTTGTGACTGCTTCTAATTTAAAATATTTTTACAGAGAAGGCGGAATACCAAAATCTGAATTGTATAAAAGAAGAGAAGGTCTAGTAATTGGATCTGGAAACGAAGATGGAGAATTAATAAAAGCAATACTTGGATTTGAATCAGATGAGAAATTAGATGAAATTATTTCAAGGTATGATTTTTTGGAGGTTCAACCACCACTTTATTATGATGGAGTAAAGTCAAAAAGAATGAGCTTTAACTTAAAAAGTTGTGAAGAATTAACTAGAAAACTATATGATTTATCAAAAAAGCACAATAAACCTCTTGTGGCTGATTCTTATGCAAAATACTTTGAAAAAACAGACTATATTTTTAGAAATATAATATTAGAAGGTCAACCTAGAAAAATTTATGGCGAAAAATTCCCTACGTTGTTTTTCAGAACAACTGATGAAATGATGAATGAATTTAGTTTTTTAGAAAAAGATGTGGCTGAGGAAATAGTAATAGATAATACCATAAAAATTTCAGAAATGCTAGATGATATAAAGCCAATACCAGATGGAACTTTTCCACCTGTTATTGAGGGATCTGATACAGAATTAAGAGAAATGACGTATAAAAAAGCTAGAAGTATATATGGAGATGATTTACCTGAAATTGTTGAAAGTAGATTAGAACGTGAGTTATCATCAATTATCTCAAATGGTTATGCTGTATTATATATTATTGCTCAAAAATTGGTAAAGAAAAGTAATGAAGATGGATATCTAGTAGGTTCCAGAGGATCTGTAGGATCAAGCTTTGTTGCGACAATGGCTGACATAACAGAAGTTAATCCTTTAATTCCGCATTATATTTGTGAGAACTGCAAACATTCTGAGTTTATACATGATGAAAATATAGGTTCAGGAGTGGACCTTGAAGATAAAATTTGTCCAGTATGTGGACAACCATTAAAAAAAGAAGGTCATAATATACCATTTGAAGTTTTCTTAGGATTTGATGGTGATAAAGAGCCAGATATTGATTTGAACTTTGCTGGGGAATATCAACCAACTGTTCACAAATATACTGAAGAATTGTTTGGGGAAGGTAAGGTGTTCAGAGCTGGAACTATTGGTACAATTTCCGACAAAACAGCTTATGGGTATATAAAAAAATATTTTGAAGATAAAAACGTATATGTTAATAATTCAGAGATAAAATATTTGCAAAGAGGAATCTTGGGAGTCAAAAGAACTTCGGGGCAACATCCAGGTGGAGTAATGATAGTTCCAAGAGATAAAGATATTGAAGATTTTTGTCCAGTTCAACATCCTGCAGATGATGTTAACAGTGATATAATCACTACTCACTTCAATTATAAGTCTATAAGTGGTAGAATTTTAAAGCTTGACTTGCTTGGACACGACGTTCCAACTATTATAAAAATGTTGTCGGATATGACAGGAGTGGATCCATTAACTATTCCTATGGATGATAAAGAGACAATGAGTATTTTTTCTTCAATAGATGCTTTACACTTTGAAGAATTAATTGATGGACTAGATATTGGAACATTAGGAATACCTGAATTTGGAACAAACTTCGTAAGAGGAATGTTGAGAGATACAACTCCAAAAACTTTTTCGGAATTAGTTAGAATTTCTGGATTGTCTCATGGCACAAATGTATGGTTAAATAATGCACAAGATCTAATAAGAGATGGTGTTGTCGAATTGAAAGATACTATTTGTACAAGAGATGATATTATGATTTATCTAATAAATAAAGGCCTTGAAAAGAAAAGATCATTTAAAATAATGGAAACAGTAAGAAAAAATAGACTTCTTGATGAAGATACTCTAAATTATATGACTGAAAACGGTGTGCCAGATTGGTACATTGAATCTTGTAAAACTATTGAGTATCTTTTCCCGAAAGCCCATGCTGTAGCTTATGTTATGATGAGTTACCGAATTGCCTATTTTAAAGTACACTATCCAGAAGCTTTTTATTCAACATTTTTTACAATAAAATTGCAAGATTATCCAGGTGATGTTATTGTGAGAGGATTAAGTGCAATTAGAGAAGAAATGCAATCTTTGAAGGATAAATATAAAGAATCGAATTCTAAGATGACAGCAAAGGATAGTAACAAATACTCTGTATTAGAAGTAGCAGAAGAAATGTATTGCAGAGGAATAAAACAATCAAGAGTTGACTTGCATAAATCTGACAAGGCTAGGTTCAAAGTATTAGAAAAAGGATTCATTCAGCCTCCTTTTAATGCACTAGAAGGGGTTAGCGACGCAAACTCTATTGCTATTTTTGAAGAAATACAAAAAGGTGATTTTATTTCAAAACAAGATTTTACTATGAGAACGAAAGTTAATAAAACAGCTTTAGAAATACTAGAAAACCACGGTGTTTTAGATGGTTTACAAAATGAAAACCAAATAAGTTTATTTGATTTTTAGTGATATGTTATAATTAAATAAATGGAGTGATTATGGATAAAAATTTAATATACAAAACTAATAATGAAAAATTAATAACTTTTATTTTTGGTCAATTAGAAAAAAATGCAAAAAAAATTGAAGAAGCCTGTGATGTTATATTAAAGATTTCTGAAGAAGGTATTCTAATTAGTGGTTCTGATTTGAATATTGAAAGTGCAAGTAATCTTTTAGAGTCAATAAATACACATACGTTATCGGGGAACGAAATAACAGATCAGGATTTGGACTATTTGCTTTCTAACTTAGAAAAAATAAAACAAGAAAATATTTCAAAAATTAAGGACTATGTAATTTGCTACAATTCAAAAGGTAAACCTTTAAAGCCAAAAACTGTAAATCAAAGAAACTATGTTGAAATGATTAATAAAAATGATATTGTTTTTGGAATAGGACCTGCAGGTACAGGAAAAACTTACTTGGCAATGGCTATGGCAATAAATGCTTTTAGAAATAACGAAGTAGATAGGATAATTTTAACTAGACCAGCTGTAGAAGCTGGAGAAAGTTTAGGATTTTTGCCAGGAGATCTTCAAGAAAAAATTGATCCTTATCTAAGACCTATATATGATGCTATGTTTGATATATTAGGTTATGAAAATTTTGAAAAATTTAAAGATAGAGGATTGATAGAAGTAGCACCATTGGCATATATGAGAGGTAGAACTTTAGATAATGCATATATTATATTAGACGAAGCACAAAACACTACCAATGAACAGATGAAGATGTTTTTAACTAGAATAGGATATGGGTCAAAAGCTATAGTAACAGGAGACATTACACAGGTTGACTTACCAAGAGGTAAAAAATCAGGATTACTAGTTGCGACTAATATTCTTAGGGACATAAAAGGAATAAGCTTTTTAGAATTTGAAAAAACAGATGTTGTAAGACATCCACTAGTACAAAAAATTATTGGAGCTTATGAAAAATTAGATAACAATAGGTCAAATTATGATAATACAGATAAGTAATAGACAAGATGATTTTCAAATTGATGATGAATTAAGATCGAATATTGAAAACTCAATAAAAATATGTTTGATTCAAGAATTAAATGATGATAATTATGAGATATCTTTGTCATTTGTTAGTGAAGAAGAAATTAAAGAACTTAATAGAGATTATCGAAATAAAGATAGTGTAACAGATGTGTTGAGCTTTCCTTTAGAAGATGATTTTCAAGTTCAAACAAATCTTTTGGGTGATATTATTATATGCTGCAAAAGAGCTGTAGAACAAGCTAAAGAATACAATCATTCTATTAAAAGAGAAATTGTGTACTTGGTTGTACATTCTATGTTTCATTTGTTGGGTTATGATCATATTGATGAAAGTGATAAAATTATTATGAGAAATAAAGAAAAATCTGCCTTGAAAGAAATAGGTATCTATAAAGATGAAGAATTTAATTAGGAAGTCAAAGGATAAAAATATTTCTAAAAATACTTCTTTTATTACTAGTTTTCAATATGCAATGGATGGAATTATTCATTGTTTGAAAAATGAAAGAAATTTTAGAACTGACATTTTGATGACAGTTCTGGTTATGATTGCATCATTAATGTTTGACTTATCAAGGGTAGAAATGGCTTGTTTGTGCATAACTATAACATTTATATTAATGGCAGAAATGATTAACACCGCCATTGAAACGATTGTTGATTTGATTTATGACAAATATGATGATAAAGCAAAAATAGCAAAAGATGTAGGTGCAGGGGCTGTACTACTAGCTGCTTTTAATTCTATTTTTGTAGGTTATTTTATGTTTTATGATAGGATTGTACCACTTAGTCATACAGCAGTTATAAAATTACAGAACTCACCAACTCATTTGACATTTATAGCTTTGATTTTGGTAGTCGTTATAACTTTAGTTTTAAAAAGTTTTATATATCAGAATAAATGGACTTATTTGCAAGGTGGAAGCGTGAGTGGTCACGCATCGGTTTCTTTTTGCAGCGCTACAATAATTGCTCTTCTTGCTAATAATACATTAGTGACAATACTATCATATTTTATAGCTTTTTTGGTTGCAGAAAGTAGAGTAGAAGGAAAAATCCATACATTAAGTCAAGTTATAGTTGGTGGTATAATTGGGACATTAGTGGCAATATTATTATTTAAAGTAATTATTTAGGAGTATTATGGAAATTAATAAAATGTATAAAATTGCATTGCAATATAAACAAAACGCATACACGCCATATTCTAATTACAACGTAGGATGTTGCGTCAAAGATATAGAAGGAAACTATTATGGAGGTTGTAATATTGAAAATGCTTCATTCAGTCCGACTATTTGTGCTGAAAGAACAGCAATTTCGAAGATGGTTTCTGAAGGATTTAAATTAATAGATACTATTTTAATAATTGGAGATTCTGATTTTACGTATCCTTGTGGTGTTTGTAGACAAGTAATTAAAGAATTTTCTAACGAAGATACCAAAATAATAATAGCTAAAAATGAAAATGAGTATAAAATTTATAATATTGAAGATTTATTACCTCATGGTTTTAGTGGAGATGATGTAAATGTTTAAATCTGGATTTGTTTCAGTTATAGGTAGAAGTAATGTGGGGAAATCAACTCTTTTGAATAGAATTTTAGGAGAAAAACTAACAATTATTTCTGACAAACCTCAAACTACTAGAAATAAAATACAATTGATATATACTGACGAAAATATGCAAGCAATATTTTTAGATACTCCAGGGATACAAACACCAAAAAATAAACTTGGAGATTATATGCTTAAAGTATTGATGTCAACTTTGAACGAAGTTGATGTTATAACATATATCGTAGATACTACTGAAGAAATAGGAAAGCTAGACTCTGAAATTATTAAAAAATTAAAATTAGTTAATACAAAAATCATTCTACTAATCAATAAAACAGATAAAGTATCAAGCGATAATGTCAATGAAATAGTAGAAATGTACAGTAAAGTTGGAATATTTGAAGAAATAATTCCAATAAGTGCATTGAACGGGGATAATGTAGAAGGTTATTTAACTTCTTTAAAAAATAATTTGCCTGAAGGGCCAATGTATTATGACAAAGATAGCGTAACAGATCAACCTATTAGACAAATTGTACAAGAACTAATTAGGGAAAAAGCACTAATAAATTTATCTGATGAATTACCACATGGAATAGCTATAACTATTGAAAAATTCAAAGAAAGACAAGATAAGAATCTAATTGATATAGATGCTACTATTATTGTTGAGAAAAAAAGCCATAAGGGCATGGTAATTGGTAAAAAAGGATCAATGATTAAAAAAATTGGAACTGATGCCAGAATTGATATTGAACAATTATTAGACGCAAAAGTAAATCTAAAACTATGGGTTAAAATAGATGAAGAATGGAGAAATAAAGATTCTAGATTAAGGTATTTGGGTTATAACTAATGCAACAAGATTACATCAAGACACAAGCTATTGTGTTGGAGCATATAATTTATGGAGAAAATTCTATAATTTTGAATGTTTTCAGTAAAGAAGAAGGTATTATTGGAATTTTCATCAATAATATTAATTCCATGAAATCAATTATAGAATTTAATGTTCTGTCAGTAAATGATTTTACCTTAAAAAAAGGAAATCAATTTTATTATTTAGTGGATTATGATTTAATTAACTCTAATTTTAATATAAGAACAAACTATAAATCAGAATTATTTAGTTTGGTTATAGTTGATTTAATAAAGTCAATTTTTTACAATGAAGTTTGCAATGAAAAAGTATACGCTTTGATATTGAAAACAGTAATATTCTTATCCAAATATTCTGAAGATCAATACGCTTTAATAAATGCGTTTATTTTGAAACTTGTATCATATCTTGGATATCAACCTAGTATGTTTTATCAAAATAGTCACAACAGGTTTTATTTAGATGGTGGATTTGTAGATTCTGACGGAGAATACTACCAAATAGATAATTTACACGCAAAATATATGATATACTTAATGAAAAATAGGTATGATGACATAGTTAATAAAAAGTATGAATCTATAAATGAAAACGAAATTTTAAAAATTTTGTTAAAATACACGATGAACAATTTTGGAATTGAATATTTGGGGTCATTAGGCTACCTTGAATATTTATAAGGAGAAATAATGTATAACTTATTAATAGATATAGTGACTAATAATATTCCCGAGAATTTTATAGGATTTATAAATAGATCGCTTGACGAAAAAATAAGAAAAGAATTAAAAAAACTGCAATTAGTATATTCAAATATAGATTTGGATACAATAAAAGATCATTTTTTTATTTACATTACTAATATAGAAAATCCAGGATATACACTAGAAGATTATGAAAATGTAATAAATAAAGCTATTGATTCGATAAATTTCAAGTACAAATATGATTCTGAAAGTTTATCATTTAGAGAGTCTATCTTGTACATTAAAATTTTTAATGAAAAAGAAAATAAAACAATAGAATTCAAAGGCTTAAAAGAAGATAAAGATGACAGCTTAGTTAATTCTTCTACTTTTAACAATTTTTCTTCAGAGTTACGAAAAAATCAAATAATATTAAAAAAAGAAGAAAGATTACAATCATTTGAAAAAAGCGCTAATAAACTTGCTAGAGCAAATGGTTGTTCAATCATTAATAACAAAAGCATACTCAACGAATACGCAAATAAATTTGATTATCCTGTAAGCGTTGAAGGATCATTTGACGAAAAATATTTGTGTATAGATAAATCAATACTTTATACAGTTTTGATGGAGAATTTTACGGTATTACCAATGGAATTCGATAACGGTAATAGTTCAAACTTTTTTGTTTACGCTAAAAACAAGAGTTCTGAAGATTCCCACATTTTAATTAAAGAAATTAATGACAAATTAGAAGAAATAAATAATTTGATAAACCAAAAATCAGATAGAAAACTTGAAGACTTTGTTGAGGATTTGAAAACAGTAAATTATATCAATAATTATGGTAACTTTTATGACAAAACTCAAAGACTAATAAAGATATCAATTGAATTATGTAAAATGCTATCAGTTAGTAACGAAACTATTGATTCTGTCAAAAGAATAGCATTTCTATGTAAAGCGGATAAAGCAACTGAAATTGTACAAAAATGTTCTTATTTACACGGCTTAATTGGAAAACTATATGCTAAGTCTGATTGCGAAGATAAAATTGTTTATGACGGAGTATATGAACACATTAAACCGAGATTTATATCTGAAAACATTCCAAATTCAACTGCTGCTAGAATTGTTGCAATTTCTGATAAAATGGAATATGTTATGTCCTACATAATATCTAGTAGTGATGATAATATTAAATATAATTATAAGTTAAGAAAAACTATAACATCTGTGATTTCTATAATACTTAGATCAGAATTAGATTTTAATTTAAGTGATTTTATTACTAAAATCTTATATGTATTTCTCCAAGACAAGGGAATAGTAGATTATGAGTATTTTGAAAAAAGTATAAAAGAAATTATTCTTGATGTTTACAGAGATGAGTGTGTAAAATTAGGGTATGATTTTGATGAAGTTGATGTGATAAATTATAACAATTTAAATATTTTTAAGTTAAATCGTTTATTGACTAATCTTCATGACATAAATACAAAAAACAATGGCAAATTAATGATTCAAATTCTAAAGATGTTGGAGGTAAACTCTAGTGAGTGCAAGTATACTCCGATGGAATTAGATAACAATAATTTGTGCAATTTATTAGAAAAATTAGCAAACTGTTCTGATGAAGACTTACCTTACTATAAATTAATTTTCAAAGATGTATTTAAGAAAATAAATTAAGGAGAATGTTATGAATAAAACCATGGTAGTTATTTCTGATTCCACGGGTGAAACAGCGAATCAAGTTTTGGATGCTGTTAAAGTTCATTTTGATATTAAAAATGTAAGAATAAAAAAATTCTCAAAAATTATTAGAAGAGAACAGATTGATGAAATATTAAACGAAATTAATGGAGAAATCCTAATATTTTCAACAATCGTAGATCGTGATTTGCTGAATTATTTGATTGAGAAAACAGAAATGAATGAATCGATTTATTTAGTAGATGTTCTATCATATCCTATCTTAGTTTCAAGTAAGTTTTTTAAGCAACAACCTAAATTCGATATTGGATTAAATAGAAAAGTTGACCAAGAATATCTTGAAAAAATGGAAGCTTTAGAATTTGCAGTAAAATATGATGATTGTAAGGATAAGTTTGGTATTTTAAAAGCTGATATTATATTAATAGGAGTTTCAAGAACTTCAAAGACGCCATTGAGTTTAAATTTAGCATTCAAAAATTATAAAGTATGTAATATTCCAATTTTACCAGAAGTCCAAGTCCCATCTGAATTATTCAAAGTTGATAAGAAAAAAATTATTGGTTTGATTATTGACTCTGATAAACTTAATAATATCAGAGAAAATCGAATGGCTAAAATTGGTTTGCAATTAGGCTACTCAGATGATTCAAGGATAGAAAAAGAGCTTGATTATGCAAAAGAAATTATGAACAAGATAGGCTGTAAAATAATTAATGTTACGGATAAAACAATTGACGAAACCTCTAATGAAATAATTTCATATATTGATAAATAACAGTAAAATTTAAGTTCTCATTTTTTGAGAGCTTTTTTTGTTTTAGCTATTGAATTATGATAAAATATTAAGAGAATACTGGAGGTAAATGTGGAAAATAGTAGATACGAAATTCAAAGAAAAATAAATGAAGACAAATTTTCTACGACATTTAAAGCTTATGATAAAAAATTAAATAGATACCTTAGTTTCAAGGAGTATAACGACAAAAAATATTTTGATTCATTAGCAAATAATTTAAAATCTTTATCAAACTTACATCATCCTAATATTCTTGAAATGTATGACCTAATGATTAGTTCTGATAATAAGTGTTTTTTAACTTATGAGTTTTTTGATGGAATATCATTGGATAATTTGTTCAAAAGAAAGAATGTTTCAGAATCATTTATATTAGATATTTTAAAAAAGATTTTACTATCTTTAATTTATTCTGAAAATAATGAAATATTTTTTGGGAATTTACGAATTTATAATATGTTAGTAGATGAAAATAATAATCTTAAGATTGATATTTTTAAAAACTTTGATGGTGAAAATTTTGGAGATAGTACATCTCAGTTAAATCATAATATAAGCGTATTATTAGAAATTCTAGAAAATTCTAATATAGATATTGAAAATAGTAATTTGAATAGCTTTTATCAAAAGCTAAGAAATAATTCTTATGATGATACACAAAGTATTATGAAAGATTTAAATGAAATTAATAATTATAAAATGACAGGTTCAAATAATGATTCTATAGATAATACAATTAAATTAGATTTAAAAAATGAGCATGAGAAAAATATGTCCTATAAAATAGATGAAAATTTATTTGAGGAAGAAGAGATAAAAAATAAAAAGAAATCACATAATTATCTTAAGTCTTTTTTAGTGTATTTTACATCTGTATTATTAGCTTTTTTTGCTGCTGCAGTAATTATTTTTTGTTATAATTTGAGGCCAAAAGCACCTGATTATGTTGGGAAAAACTTAAGGCTTGCTGTTGACCAGGCTACAGCAAATGACATTGAATTAGTTGTGGACAAATCAGTAAGCGTGGACAAGTCAGATTTTAATAAATATGTGGTTATTGGTCAGAGTCCAAAAGTTGGCGATAAGCTTTTATTTAATAAAAAAATTAAGATAGAACTTGGATTAGAAAAAGAAGACACAATGATTAACTTAATTGGTTTAAATTTGAAAAAAGCTAAAAAAGAGCTATCTAATCTAGGTGTAAATGTTAAGAAAGTTAGATACAAAAAAAGTTCAGTATATGATGAAGGTGTAGTAATTGACCAAAGCATTGAAGCTGGTAGAAATATTAAAAATGGTGATTTCATTACTATAACTGTAAGTTCTGGTAAAGCAAGAAAAACAGAAACAGTTGAAGATGAATATACTCCACCTGAAGAAAATGTAAGACCTAATGAAGATGAAACTGAAAATTCTAGTGTAGATAATAATGATTCAAATTCAAATTCAGATAATAATCAAGAATCAGATAATGAAAATACTAGAAAAAACGATAATAACAGTGGGGAATAATATGGAGTATTTTTCGATTTCATATAAGGGTGATATCAGAGAAAAAAATGAAGACTACTATAAAAATGAAACTTTCAAAGATTCCCAAATTTTTTTAATAGCAGATGGTATGGGAGGATGCAAATACGGAGAAAAAGCTTCTGAAATTGCTGTTGAAGAGTTTTTGATTTGTTTTAAAAATCATTACGATGAAAAACTTAGTATGAAAGATTTGATTTATGGATCAATTCATCATGCAGGTTATAAAATTTTGGATTTCTCAAATTCAAATAATTGTCTAAATAATATAGGAACAACATTCTTAGCCTCTATTATTAAAGAAAATACGATGTATTTATTTAATGTTGGAGATAGCAGAGCTTATTTACAAAATGAATATGGGTTTTATCAAATATCAAAAGACCATGTTGTAAAAAACAATGAAAATCTCAAAAATGCTATAACAAGAGGACTTGGTTTTTTGAGTATGGATAAACCTGATTATATTATTAAGGAATTAAACGCTGATGATCAGATACTTATGGCTACAGATGGTTTTTACAAATTCATTGATAATAGTAGTATTGAATATATTTTGAAATCAAACTTGAACGTAAAAGAAAAATGCAATACATTATTAGAAAATGTAACTAATAAATCTGATGATAATATAACAATTACATTAATTAAAATATAAAAATTATTTATAAGCTATCGAATATCGATGGCTTATATTTTATAAAGGAGATTTAAATGGAAGAAAACAATAATAAATTGGCTTCAAATTCGTATGTTAATTTATTTGTAAATAGACACGGACATGCTCCAACTTATTCGATAATTACACATGGTTGTCAAATGAACGAACATGATTCCGAAAAAATCAAAACATTACTAGAAAATATGGGGTTTGAACAATCGGATGAAAAATTAGATGCAGATTTTATAATTTTTAATACTTGTTTGGTAAGAGAAAATGCAGAAATGAAAGTCTATGGACAATTGGGAGCATTAAAAAACTTAAAAAGAGAGAATCCCGATATGCTAATCGCTGTCTGTGGATGTATGATGCAGACTGGTCCAGCAAGAGATATAATTAGAGAAAAATATCCACAGGTAGATATAGTCTTTGGAGTAAATAACATAAATTCATTACCATATCTTATAGATAGACACCTAAGCAGCGGAAAATTAGTTGTAGATATCGAAAGAAAAGATGATATTGATGAAGATATTGCTATTAAAAGAGAAAATGAATATGTTGGTTATGTGAATATAATGACAGGATGCAATAACTTTTGTACTTATTGCATAGTCCCTTATGCAAGAGGTAGAGAACAGAGTCGCTCTGTTGAAAGTATTTTATCAGAAGTAAAAAGAATGGTAGATCAAGGATATAAAGATATAACTTTACTTGGACAAAATGTAAATTCTTACGGAAAAACACTTGAAAATCCTGTTACTTTTACCGAGTTATTAACAAAGGTTAATGATGTTGAAGGACTTGAAAGATTAAGATTTTTAACAAGTCATCCTAAAGATATCTCGGATGAATTAATTGACGCTATGGGTAAATTAGATAAAGTTTGCGAAAACATTCATCTACCTTTTCAAGCTGGATCAAATTCGGTTTTAGAAAGAATGCACAGGAGATATACTAAGGAATCTTACTTAGAGAAGATAGAAAAATTAAAGAAAAGCGTACCAGGAATTACTTTTTCAACAGACATTATAGTAGGATTTCCAGGAGAAACAGAAGAAGATTTTCAAGACACATTGGATGTGGTTAGAAAGGTTGGATACGAACAAGCTTTTACATTTAAATATAATAGAAGACCAGGAACAAAAGCTGACTTGTTCGAAAATCAAGTTGATGAAGCTGTAAAGCAAGATAGATTAGAAAGACTTTTGGATGTTGCTTATCCGATTTTTTACGAGAAGAACAAATCATACCTTGGTACTATACAAGAAGTATTAATTGAAGGGGAAAGTAAGAATAATCCTGAAGTAATGACAGGAAGAACTAGAACATTTAAGTTAGTAAATGTTAAATGTGATAAATCTTATATAGGGAAACTAGTAAATACAAAAATTGTAGATTTTAATTCTTTTGCATTAACAGGGGAAATGGTGGATTAATATGGGTTATACTCCTATGATCAAACAATACAAAGAAATAAAAGAACAGAACAAAGATTGTATATTATTTTTTAGATTAGGAGATTTCTACGAAATGTTCTTTGAAGATGCATTACTAGCTTCCAAAGAACTTGAAATTGTTTTGACACAAAGAGACTGTGGGGAAAACCAAAAATGTCCAATGTGTGGTATTCCTTACCATGTGAGTGATGTATATATTAATAAATTGGTATCAAAAGGATATAAGGTTGCTATATGTGAACAACTTGAAGATCCCAAATTGGTAAAAGGTTTAGTTAAAAGAGGAATCATTAAAATCTATACTCCTGCTACAGTAATAGAAAATGAAAATTCTGACACTGGAAATTTTAATTACCTGATGAGTATTTCAAGAAAATCGAATGAGGTAGCTATTTCATATATAGATATTTCAACAGGTAATATTTCGTATACTAATACTACATCTGATGATATTTATAAAATAATTGAAAACGAGATTTCAAAAATTACTCCAAAAGAAATAATATTTAATGATCATGAGTTTTCTGTTAAATCATTAGAAACAATAGCAACTAAGTTTTCTATTGTATTAACAACTGTTAATAATAGCACTAATGCTTTAGATTTCGTTAATAGCAAGATAAAATACGATAATAGCAACAGTGAAACAACTAATATTTGTGTTGCGAATTTATTAAAATATGTATTCAGATATCAAGAGGATTTAGTTCATATCAATAGCTCTAGTAAATATTATATTAATGAGTTTATGGAGATTGATTCTAATAGCGTTATTAATCTAGAAATTCAAAAAAACTTATATACAAATTCTAAAAATGGTAGTTTGTTCGGAGTATTGAATCATACAAAAACTTCTATGGGATCTAGACTATTGCATAGTTATCTAGAAAGACCATTGATGGATAAAGAAGAAATTTTGACTAGACAAAATAGGGTTGAAGAAATTTTTGAAGATTATGAGTTATTAGTTAATTTAGAAGATTGTCTTGATGGTATATACGATTTGGATAGGCTGATAGCTAAATTATCATATAAAAGTGCCAATGCCAAGGATTTAATTGCTCTAAAGGTTTCTATTGAAAAGATTCCTTATTTAAAAAATCTTTTAAATTGCAATAAGAAAAACATGCAATTATTAGGAGAAAAATTAGATGATTTACAAGACATATACGATTTAATTGATAAATCAATAGTTGATGATCCTCCAATAACTTTGACAGAAGGAAACTTAATAAAATCTAATTTTTCTACTGAATTGGATCAGTTGAGATATAACAGGGTAAATGGAAAAAATGAATTAGTAGAATACGAAATGTCTGAAAAAGATAGATTAGGAATTAAAAACTTAAAAATTGTATTTAATAAAAAACTTGGTTACTTCATAGATGTAACCAAATCTAACTTAAATAAAGTTGGAGATGATTATGAAAAAAGACAAACATTAACTAATTCATCAAGATTTAAGACTAAACAATTAGAAGCTATAGAATCAAAAATATTAGATTCGGAGGATGAGATCTTTGAACTTGAATATAAGATATTTGAGGATATTAGAAAAATGATTCTAGAGAATTTGTCTAGAATAAAAAAATCAGCTGATCTGATTGCAATCATTGATGTGTCAAATTCACTTGCTAAATGTGCTTATTTGAATAATTATATTAAGCCTGATATCAACACTTATGGATTAATTGATGTACTAGAATCCAGGCATCCTATAGTGGAGTTAAGTGTTGGTCAATCTGAATTTATAACTAATGATATTTTAATAGGATCAGGGAAAAATGATATACAGTTAATTACTGGACCCAATATGAGTGGTAAATCAACGTATCTTAGACAAGTAGCCCTAATTTGCATATTGAACCAAATTGGTTCATTCGTACCTGCTACCAAGGCAAATATTTCGATTGTGGACAAGATTTTCACAAGAATTGGATCAAGTGATAATTTATTTAAAGGTGAATCTACTTTCATGGTAGAAATGAAAGAAATGAGCAATATTATCAAGTATGCTACTTCAAATAGTTTGTTAGTTCTAGATGAAATAGGTCGAGGTACATCGACATTTGATGGACTAAGTCTTGCGTGGGCTATCGTTGAATATATTTCAAGGAATATAAAATCAAAAACTTTGTTTGCAACTCATTATCATGAACTTACAGAATTAGAAAAAAAGTTGGATAATCTCATTAATATGAAAGTCGATATAAAAGAAACTAATGACTCTATTATATTTTTAAGAAAAATAACTAGAGGGTCGACTGATAAAAGCTATGGTATTGAAGTAGCTGAATTAGCTGGAATGCCAAAGACTCTTATAAAACGTGCTAAATCAATTTTAAAAGAAATTGACAAGGAAGATACTAAAATTGATTTACCAATTGCAGATTTTACAGTTAATAACGATGATGACGATGAAAAAAATATTAATGAATTGGAAAGTTTCAATGATGAAATTAAAAATATTAATATAAATGAGATTACTCCTCTTCAGTCTCTACAACTGTTGAATGAGCTTGTTATTAGGGCTTCGAAATTAGGTGATAAAGATGATTAAGTTATTGTCAGAAGATACAATTCAAAAAATCGCAGCAGGTGAAGTTATTGAAAGACCTGTTTCAGTTATAAAAGAGTTAGTTGAAAACTCTATAGATGCTGGAAGTGATACTATTGTTGTAGAAATTAAAAATGGTGGGAAAGATTTTATATCTGTTAGCGATAATGGTTCTGGAATTGAACAAAATGAAATAGAATTAGCGTTTAAAAGACACTCAACTAGTAAGCTTGAAAAATTTGATGATTTGTATAATATAAGTACATTAGGTTTTAGAGGAGAAGCGTTAGCTAGTATTCTTGCTGTGAGTAAACTTTCTGTTAGTACGAGAACAAAATCAGAAAAAATAGGGAAGAAAGTTGAGTTTAGAAATTCAAAGGTTATAAGTGAATCTGATGTTGCAATGAATGTAGGAACTAAAATAGTAATCAAGGATCTATTTTACAATGTGCCTGTAAGAAAAAAATTTATGAAGTCAGACCAGACAGAAGCAAATCTAATAACAACTACAATGTACAAATTTGCTATTTGCAATACAGAAGTTTCAATTAAATACATTAAGGATAACAAAACTCTGTTTGAGACTAAAAAGAATTCCTCAATTAGGGAGAATATTATTAACTTATTTGGTACTTCGATGTCGAATAATTTAATTGATATAGATATAAATTCACGAGATTACAAAATCCATGGCTATATTTCAAATAATAATTTGTATAGAGCTAATAGACAAATGCAATATATATTTCTAAATGGAAGATTTGTTAAATGTGAAGACATAAGAAATACTGTAGAATCTAATTATAAATCTGTAATACCTAATGGAAGATTTCCATTATTTTGGTTGTTTTTTGAAATAAATCCAAAGCTTGTAGATGTTAATGTTCATCCAAATAAACAAAAAGTTAAAATTTCTATTTTAGATGAAATATTGGAAGATCTTAATATAAAAGTTAGATTTTTATTAGAAAATAATTCACGAATTGCAAATATTAGCCAGTCAATTCCTGATGATGACAAGTACAAAGATTTAAGAAAAAATTATTTTGAATCTGATTTTAGCACAACAAACTATAAGAACGATAAGGTGTCAGAACCTACTTATTCTTATAATCTTTTCAATGATAATTCAAAATTAAGTAATTTGAGAAGTAAAAAATACAAAGATGAGTCAGAAGATATTATAATAAAGCCAAAAACTACCGAAGAATTTTTTGGTGGTAACAAGATAGTAAATCAAAATAATTTATTTAATAACGATAGTGAACAAATTAAAGTCGAATCTTCTTTAAAAAAATATGAAAAATTCGATATCTTAACAGTTTTATTCAAAACTTATATTTTGGCTAAGGATAATTTCGACAGTAAAATTTATTTATTCGATCAACATGCATGTCATGAGAGAATTAATTATGAAAAATTAACAAAACAAATGCAAGATAAAGAAGTAATATCTCAAAATTTAGCTTTTCCAATTAATATATCTTTAACTGATGAATTAATGGAAATATATGCAAATAACAAGAATATATTCGAAGAATTGGGATATGAAAGTGATGTTTTTTCAGATGATTCCGTTGTTATTCGTGCTGTTCCTTATTTATTTGGGAATTCAAATGCTGAGTTTTTATTTACTGATATTTTAGATACTATTGCTAAGAATTCAAATGATCCTTTTGACGTAATAGAGTCTAAAGTAATAAAGAGATCTTGTAAAATGAGCGTAAAAGCCGGCGATACATTAAGTAACTTTGAAATAATTAAACTTTTAGAAGATTTATTTAAATGTGAATATCCATTAACTTGTCCTCATGGAAGGCCAACTTTTATTGAAATGAATGAAAAAGATTTAGAAAAAATGTTTATGAGGATAAAATGAAAAAAAAATGTATTGTAATCGTCGGACCTACTGGAGTAGGGAAGACCAGGTTGAGTATTTTTTTAGCAAAAAGATTAAACAGTCAGATTATTTCTGCAGATTCTATGCAAATCTATAAGTATATGGATATTGGTACTGCGAAAGTCGAACCAAAATATCAGAAAGAAATAAAACATCATTTGATAGATATAGTTGAACCAGATGAGAATTTTAATGTAGAGCAATTTCAAAGCCTTTGCATAGAAAAAATTGAAGAAATTACATCTAAAAACAAAATTCCAATTATTGTTGGAGGAACAGGATTATATATCAATTCTATAACACATAAATTAGAGTTTAACACTGTTAAGTCTGATGAAAAATTAAGATATGAATTGGAAAATATTGCAGAATCACAAGGTAATCAAAAACTTCATGAAATGCTGGAGGATATAGACCCTGAGTCGGCAAGTAAAATTCATATGAACAATGTGAGACGTGTTATTAGAGCAATTGAAGTGTATAAGCTTACTGGACATAAGTTTAGTGAAATAAACGATAAATTTGATAACTATAATGATGATTATGATTTTTATATAATTGGGTTAAATGATGACAGACATATCCTTTATGAAAGGATTAATCAAAGAGTGGATGAGATGATCGATGAAGGTTTTATGGCCGAATGTAAGTACATTTATGAAATGACAGATGAAAATTCCCAATCAATACAAGCTATAGGTTACAGAGAAGCTTTTATGTATTTGAATAATGAGATCTCTTTTAAAGATATGGTTAGTTTAATGAAAAAAAATAGCAGAAAATATGCCAAGAGACAATTAACTTGGTTCAGACAAGATGAAAGAATTCATTGGATGAATTTGAAAGATTTTAAAAAATTTGAAGATATTGAACAAATTTGTTTGGAAAATGTGAAAGAATGGTTATATGATAAAAGATAAAATAAAAGAATGGTATGATGTAGATGATTATAGCTACGATACAGTAATAAAAAGTAATAATCAACTATCAGATAAATTTAAAGAATTGGAGAATTTGGAGTTTGTTAATCAACTTAAAGTTTTGAAAGCTTTCCAAGATAATAAGTTACAAGCTACAGATTTTGCATCAACAACTGGATACGGATATGGAGACGTTGGAAGAGATAAATGTGAAGCGATTTTTAGGGATATTTTTAAGGCAGAAGACTGTCTTGTTAGACCTTCAATTGCTTCTGGAACCCACGCTTTAAGCTTATTGATGAAGGGCGTATTATTACCTGGAGATAAGTTATTATATATTACGGGTTTGCCTTACGATACATTACAAGAAGTGATAGGCATTGAAGGTAATTCACCATGTAATTTAAAAGAGTATGGTATTGACTTTGACTATGTTGATTTGGTCGATAATAATATAGATTTAGAATCTGTAAAATCTAAAATAGACTCTTCAGTAAAAATGATTGCTATTCAAAGGTCAACAGGATATAGCTTGAGAAATGCTATAAATATTGAACAAATTGAAAAAGCAGCTAAATTTATCAAAGAAAAATTTCCCGAAATTATCATCATGGTTGACAACTGTTACGGAGAGTTTACTGAATACAAGGAACCTATTGAGGTTGGATGTGATGTTATTGCTGGATCTTTGATAAAAAATCCAGGTGGAGGAATAGCACTTTCTGGTGGATATATTGCTGGTAAAAAGTCCATCATCGATAGGGTAGCGAATACATTAACAGCACCAGGAATAGGGAAGGAAGTAGGAATAACTTTTGGCACTACTAGAAACACACTGCAAGGGTTATTTATGGCTCCAAAGATTACAATAGAAGCTATGAAATCAGCATTATTATTTTCTCACGTATTTAAAAATTTGGGATTTAAAACAATACCTGATGTGGAAGATAAAAGAAGTGATATAATTTGTGCGATTATTTTAAAAAATGAAGAAAGAGTTGTTGAATTTTGTAGATCTATTCAAGAATCATCTGTTGTAGATTCACACGTAGTTCCTTATCCTTGGGATATGCCAGGATATGATGATAAAGTTATAATGGCTTCGGGAAGTTTCATCGATGGTTCTAGTATAGAGATTTCAGCTGACGGTCCTTTAAGAGAGCCATATGTAGCTTATTTTCAAGGATCACTGAGTTATAATCAAGCATTACTTGCTTGTATGAAAGTTGTTAAGAATTTAAAAAATAAAAATCTAATCTAAATTAATAAAAGCCTTCCTATTGTAAAATAAGAAGGCTTTCTTGGTATTATTTAATAAATAGTTCTGTATAGGCCAATAACTTTTCCTAAAATTTCTACATCTTTTACAATAATAGGATACATCGTTGAATTGGAAGGTCTTAATTCTATATGATCTGAATGTCTGTAAAATCTTTTAACAGTTGCTGATTCATCCATTAATGCAACGACAATATCTCCATTATTTGCAGTATTTTGTTTTCGTACAATTATCTTATCACCGTTTAATATTCCATCTTCAATCATAGATTCTCCTTGGACTTTCAAAATAAATACTACACCTTGTGATGTATATTCAATAGGAAGAGGAAATGTATCTTCGACATTTTCTATGGCCAAAATTGGCATTCCAGCTTGAACTTTTCCAACAATAGGAACATCTATAGTCTCTTTTTTTATTTCATTTTCTTGTTCTTCATAAACACTGTCTATAATTTCTAAAGCTCTATTTTTTAAAGGATCTCTTCTTAAATAACCCTTCATTTCTAATTTCAAAATATTATTATGAACAGTTGATGTAGAATTGATATTCAAACTATCACCAATTTCGCGAATAGCAGGGGGATATCCTTTGTAATCTATATATCTTTTTATAAATTTTAATATTTCTATTTGCTTAGAGGTTAAATCATCGTACATTAATATACTCCTTTTCTATTCTTTTCTTGATTATATCATATTTCTTCAAGAAATGAAACATTTGTTTCCTTTTTTAATAGAACATAAAAACTTTTGTTGACATATAAGAACATATGTTGTAGAATAAAAGCATAGAACATATGTACGGAAAATAGTTTCTGAACGGGAGGGAATATGAAAAAATATAAAATTACAAATAAGTTCAAATTTTTTAGATTTATATCGATTTGTTTTGTAGCATTATGCTTTATGATTTTAGTCCTAACTTCTAATCTTAGTTATGGTAATTATGAAAATCAAGAATATAACACTGAGTATTATATTGTAGAACCATCAGATTCATTATGGAAAATTTCTATAAAATTCAAACCTGATAATATGAGTACAAGACAATTTATATCTATAATAAAACAATACAATAGATTTATAGAAGGTAGCTCAATTAAAGTAGGCGAACATTTGAACATACCTTTAATAAATAAATAAGATACTGTTATACTCCTAATACTATCTAATAACAGTAATGAAGATCAAGCGCATGTCTTGATCTTTTTGTCTTTCTTACTTATTATTTTTTAAATCGTTGTTCAAGCTATTAAGTGGGTTCTTATTTACTGCATTTCTTAAACTATTATTATCTACATGTGTGTAAATTTGTGTGGTTGACACTGATTCATGTCCTAAAATCTCTTGTAATACTTTTATATCGACATCACCATATTGATACATTAAAGTAGCTGCTGTGTGGCGTAATTTATGAACACTGTATATACTAGTGTCAAATCCACCAACTTTTAAATAATGTTCTATTCGGTACTGTATTGCACGATTGCTCATTCGATTTCTTTTTTTGCTGATAAATAGTGCGTCATTATCGATTTCTGGCCTTATTTTAAGATAATTATCTAAAGCATCTAAACACATATCATTTAGATAAACAGTTCTTTCTTTGTTTCCTTTACCGATAACTCTCAATGTATTTGTTTTTATATGATCGATGTTTATGCTACTAAGCTCTGATAGTCTCATGCCACAGTTTAAAAATAATACTGTAATACAGTAATCACGAGCTTTTATTTCTTCATCTTTTTCACGTAGTATAACTTTAAGTAAATCTAGTGATTCATCTAGAGTAAGATATACTGGTTGTCTAATATTTTTTTTTGGTGAATCTAAGAGTTCTGCAGGGTTTATTATATCAAGTTTTCTAATATTGATAAGATACTTATAAAATGTTCTGATACTAGAAGTTTTACGGCTGCGTGTAGACGAACCATTGGATCTATTATGATCTAAAAATCCCATAAAAGAATGCAGATCAATAACATCAATATTTTTGAAAAAATTCAAATCTACATCAGAAGAATCAATCTTAACAATATCATCAAATGATTTTAATTTTATATTTTGCTTACGCGCTATAATGTATTTAATCATTAAATTGATATCGTAAGCATATTCTTTAACTGTATTTGACGAACGTCCTTTAATAGTTTCTAAATAGTCTAAAAAGTCCATAAGTATCATAGGATAGCTATTCATAGTTCATAGTACCTCCAAAATCTATAACCTTAATGTCACAAAATTATTATTTTGTGACATTGTAATTTTATCAAAAACCTCCTCTATTGTCAAAAAAATATAGCAAATTTTAATTGCTATATTTTTTGATCTACTATAAAATTTTTTAAGTTTTCTAATCCTTGTTTAATGTCTTCAATACTTGTTGCATAGCTCATTCTAATATATTTGTCATCTCCAAAAACAATACCTGGTACGAATGCAACGTTATATTTAGAAAGCAATTCATTACATAATTCTAAAGAATTATTAATTGTACTATTATAAAATTGATCTATTTTAATGAATATATAGAATGCTCCTGCTGGATAAATATATTCTATGTCAAATTCATCTAGTTTGGATACTATATAGTCTCTTCTGGACTTAAATTCACCAATCATTTGCTCTACTTCATCAGATTCGTCTTTTAACGCTGTTAAACCGGCTATTTGGCTCAATGTATTAGCATTGGATGTAATATGTCCTTGAAGTCTTTTTATGAGCTTAGAGACCTCCTTAGAGCTACAAGAATAACCCAACCTGAATCCAGTCATTGCATAAGCCTTTGAAAAACCATTTATTGTTATTGTTATCTGATTAATTTCATCAGATAAGGAGGCTATACTTATAAAATCTTTATCATATGATAATCTTTCGTAAATTTCATCAGATATAATATATACATTATTTTCGACTGCCCAATTACCAATACTAAGTAATTCTTCTTCTGAATAGATAACTCCTGTAGGATTAGAAGGATTATTTAATATAAGACATTTAGTGTTTGAGTTTTTATATTGGTTTAATATATCGACATCGACTTTGAAGTTTTCGTTATATGGTAAAATGACAGGCTTACAATCTGTTAATTTACACATTTCAGGATAACTTAACCAATATGGAGATGGTATAAGAACTTCATCATTAGGATTTGTTAATGCAAATAAGCTATTAACTATTGCTTGTTTAGCACCAGTGGATACAACTATAGAATCTTTATCGCATTTTATATGATTACATTTGTTAAGTTTTAAACTTATTTCTTCTCGTAAATCAGGTATTCCGCTAGTATCAGTATATCTAACAATTCCGTTATCCAAGTACTCTAAAGTTTTATCAATTATATATCTTGGAGTCTTGAAGTCTGGTTCTCCAACTGTAAAGTTATAGACTTTTATTCCTTCTTTTTTTAATTTATTAATTTTAGCACTCAACTCAAGTGTTAAAGATGGATTTATACTGTTAATTTTATTTGATAACATAATTGCTCCTTAATTCGTGTAGTTTTTTTATAGATTTAAGTGTTGTATAATTTAATGCAAAATTTCCCATTAAATAGTTACCATCAAACTGCTTTCCATGACAGTCGCTTCCTGCTGTATATATTAGTTTGTTTTTTATCGCTATATTTAAATATTTTTTGATATCAGTAAATGAATGCTTTGAATTAATTACTTCAATTCCATCAATACCCATTTCTATTATTTCATCTACAATATTATCATCATTCAATGTTATAGGATGTGCTAAAACACATACTCCATTAGCTGATTTTATAGAATCAATAATGTTTTGTAGTGATGTGAAGTTTTTTGCGACATAACATTTACCTTTTGGAGATAAATATTCGTTAAAAGCTTCGTTTTTATTTTTGCATATATTAATATCTACTAAATATTGAGCTAAATTACTTCTAGAAAAAACTTTATCCTTACTATAATTTAGGACTTTTTCTTTGTCAATTTTGATTCCAAATTTAGCAAAATTTTTCTCAAAAATATCAATTCTATTTGCTCTATCATTTATGGCTAATTCAGAAATTTTTCGTAAGTTTTCATTGGAACTATCTACATAGTACCCAAGAATATGTACTTCTTTGTTTTTGTAAGTTATACCAAATTCTACAGCTTTAATGATGTTAGTATTATAAAGTTCTGGATCAGCAGACATTAAAATATCATGATCAGTAATTGCAATTTCATCTATATGATTTTTATTTGCAGTTTTTTGAATTTCTTCAATACTTAATCTTCCATCACTTTCTGTAGAATGTACGTGCATATCAATCATTTTTAAATCCTTTTAAAGTTTTTCATATTAGAAGAAGGTCAACAAATGTTGACCTTCTAAATTAATTCTTATTTTGCGTAATCAGATACCCTATTTTCTCTTATGACATTTACTTTAATTTGTCCAGGATATTCTAATTCACTTTCAATTTTATGAGCTACATCTTTTGCTAATATAACCATAGCGCTTTCATCAATAACTTCTGGTTTAACCATAATTCTGATTTCTCTACCGGCTTGTATAGCATAAGAACTTTCAATACCATCAAATGAATTAGCTATTTGTTCTAGATTTTCTAATCTTTGGATATAGTTTTCCATAGATTCACGTCTAGCTCCAGGTCTTGCTGCTGATATTGCATCAGCAGATTGAACTAATATAGATTCGATACATGTCGGTTCAACATCTCCATGATGAGCCTCAATACAATTGATAACATCTTTAGGCTCTTTGAATCTTTTAGCAGCGTTAACGCCTAGTTCAACGTGTGGTCCTTCGATTTCGTGGTCAATTGCTTTTCCTAAATCGTGAAGTAATCCACCTCTTTTAGCTAATTTCACATTTACTCCTAATTCACTTGCAAGCATTCCAGCAATATTAGATACCTCAATAGAATGTTTAAGAACATTTTGTCCATAACTTGTTCTGTAATGTAGTTTACCAAGAATTTTAATCAATTCTGGATGTAAACCATGTACATTAGTTTCATCACAAGCTTCTTCGCCTTTTTCTCTTATAGTATTATCTACTTCTTTCTTGGCTTTTTCAACCATTTCTTCAATTCTAGTAGGATGAATTCTTCCATCAACTATAAGTTTTTCCAAAGCGATTCTTGCAATTTCACGTCTTACAGGATCAAAAGCTGATAATACAACAGCTTCTGGAGTATCATCAATTATTAAATCTACACCTGTTAAAGTTTCAAATGCTCTTATGTTTCTACCTTCACGACCAATGATTCTACCTTTCATATCGTCATTTGGTAAATTAACAACAGACACAGTAGATTCCGCTACTTGATCTGCGGCATATCTTTGAATTGATGTACTAATGATTTCTCTTGCAAATTTTTCAGATTCTTCCTTAGTTTTGGATTCGATTTCTTTAATAATAGCAGCTTGCTCACGTATTGTTTCAGATTTAACTCTATCAAGAACAATGTCCTTGGCTTCATCGCTTGTTAATCCTGCAACTTTTTCCAATTCTAATTCCTTTTCATCTATTATGGATTGAATTTTTTGTTGCATATCGTCAGCTTTCTTTAATTCTGAATCTAGCTTTTTGTGCTTCTTTTCTAATGATGCATTTTTTCGTTCTAAATTTTCTTCTTTAGAATTAAGTCTATCTTCTTGACGACTGATTTCTTTCAATCGAGATTTGTTTTCTCGATCCAAATCACTTTTCATCTTAAAAATTTCATCTTTTGCTTCTACTAATAGTTCTTTCTTCTTAGTTTCAGCATCTTTGTTTGCATCTTCAATTATTTTAACAGCATAATCTTCAGCACTTCTGATTTTTTTCTCGGCCATGCTTTTTCTCAAAAAGAAACCTATTACAATACCTAAAATTGCAGCAATTATAGCAATTATTAAAGATGTCGCGGTGCTCATAAATACACCCCCTTTATTCAATTTTCAATATTCATTAAATAAATCTTTTGGATAAATTTACTCTTTTAGTGTAGTACAAATACCGTTGATTGTCAATATTTAGATATATAATAGAAAATTATATAACATCTATTTCAGATGTATTATTTCTATTTGTAATTCTATAGTTAATATCTCCAATAGCTGATAAGTGAGCGTTATGGGAAATCATTATAATTTGTTTATTGTATTCCTCACTGATCTCATTGATAAAATTTGCTACATTGTGTATATAGTCTTCACTAACATGCTTACAAGGTTCATCAAGTACAATAATATTGGCAAGATTATTTTCATATAGCATGATAAAAGAAATTCTTAGTGCCAAAGAAACTATATCTACTACTCCACCACCTCTAGCATCGACAATATCGTAGGTAAAAGTTTTAATCTCACCATCAATATCTAAGCTTTCTTCTATAAAAAACTTGGCAGAAGGATTGTTATTTTTAATTTTTATTTCGATTTTAAAATTCATTTCTTTTTCAAAGATATAACTTAAACATCTACTTACAAGGTTTTCTATTTGAATTTTGGCTTGTTCTCTTGAATATTCTGAAGTCTTATCATAAAGCATTTTTATGATTTCAAGTTTTTCTATTTGCTTTTCAAGAGTATCAATACTTTTTTTTGTAGCTAATATTTCTTCTTCTATTGATTTTTTTACCGCTAATTCACTTTGATACTTAATTTCCATAGAAGTGATTTTGGATCGAATTTGAGTTAAATCAATTTTTTGCATCAGGAAGAAGCTCCTCAGCTTTTTGTAAATCTTGTTCGATTTGATTTTGTAGTCTAGTAATTTCTGATTCAAGATTTTCAGGATCTATATTTAATTCTTTCAACTGGTTAAGTATATCTTCTTTTTGCTTCTCTAAATTCTCTAACGCAATTTCGGCTCTATTTTTTTCTTCTTTAGCTTTATCAAGTCTTTCTTTTATGTTGTTAAAACGTTCATTAGTATTCATTATTTCCTTAACTCCTTTACTATTTGAGTAACATGATTTTCATCTATTTCACTTAGACAAAATGGACATATTTTTTCTTTGTAAAGATTTTCTTTGTATTTATTTATCAAGTCATCTATTAAAAAATTACATTCAGCTAATACTTTAGTATTCTGTTGATAAATCTCTTGTTTTTCATCTAAGGTGTTTTTTATTATTTTTAGTTTGGTTAACAATTCGAAAGCTTTGTTAATATTTAATAATATAATTTGTAAATTATTGATAGAATTCAATTTATCTAATTTATCATATTGGTCTAAAATGATTTTATTAATTTTTAGATATGAAATGTTAAGTTTATATAGTTGTATATATTTTTCTTTGTTTTTATCAATTCTATTTATTAAATCAGATACTTTAGATGTATTAATACTTGTTAATACCTGACTATTATTGCTTATTGATTGGTTAATTCTATAGTAATTTTCATTTAAATTAGATAACTGATTTAAAATTTGGATATCATTTTGAGTATTTAATAAGATATTATAGGATTTAGGCACTTGTTTAAATTTCTCTAATATAGTTTTATAGTTGGTATAACTACTTTTTACGTAAGTTAATCTATCATATAATGGTTTCAAAAACTTCAATAAAGTAAGATTTTTATCGATGTTATCAATAATTTCTGATATCAAATCCGTATATCTTAAATTATTCAATTTTACATTACTAGATTCGATACCTTTTATTATTTCCTGAGAATACTCATATAGTTGATTAAGTTTTGTAAAGGAAGACATATTATCTTCTGTATTCTGCAAAGTTTCTGAACAAATATCTAGTCCTTTGTAGTTATCTAAGTATTTATAACCATTTTTAATCCTGACATTTAATTCAGAAAGTTTAATGGATAATGTTTTCAATATATTTAATTTTTCAGAATTTTTGGCTAAATTATTGTATAGAACTCTTAGGTTGTCAATTTTTATTTTTTCTTCATTTAAATAATCATATTTATTTAGAGATTCTTCTTTTTCGTTGATAAAACTTTTTTTAAAATTTAATTCTCCTTTTGTGCTTTTTATTTCTCTTGAGACATTTCTGGATGCATTGTCTAGTATATCAATATTTACTAGTTTCCCGATAGCATTTGCTTTTGTAGAATCTGTTTCTGACAGCAAAAATGAATTTTCTAATTGTGAAGCGATTAAAATATTGTATTTCTCGTTCAAGAGATTAACTTTTTTAAAAAGAAAATCATCTTGAATTTCTGATGGTATTTCTCTACCGAAATTTTCATATTTCTTTATCTCTTCATTATCAGGATTATTTTTAATGTAGTAATAATTAGTATTACCTTTTCTACCTCTTAAAATAAAATTACCATTGTTAAATACAATTTTGACTTCAACATTATTGTATCCATTTCTGATTAATAAATCAGTTGTGTAATCATTGAATAAGACCCATGATAGAGCTCTAATTAAGGCAGTTTTTCCACTATCAGAAGCACCTGTAATTAAGTTCACTTTTTCTGAAAGCTCAAAATGACCTTGTTCGTATGACTGAAAATTAGTTAAATATATATCGGTAATATACATTATTCTATTCTCCTTATGGCTTCATCAATAATTTCTTCATCTATTTTCATTTCTCTTCCTATGGATTTTAAGTTGTTATTGATGTCTATAATCGGATTGCTTGATAACTTTGAAAGTCTTTCTTTTATATCCAAGAGACTTTTGTTTTTAATAGAATACGGGTTTAATTTATCATTAGAAAAAATTTCACTACTATTTTTTGCACTTTTTAGAAAAATTTCTTCAATTTTGATATCATCTTTTGTAAGTTCAATTATCAAGACCTTAGGTATTCTTTTTCTTTCTGATTCAGTATTAGTCATTCTAGCAATGCTTCCTGGATTTGCAAAAAACTTTTCATTTACCTTTACAGTTTTAAATCCAGTATGATAGTGACCACTTAAAACAATATCACAATCAGTATCCATAATTTGATCGATTAAAGTATACTCAATTTGTTCAATAAATTTCTTATACAATAAAAAGCTGTGTATCATTAGTATATGATAGTCTACATTATCTAATCTTTTAGGATAATAGTAAGATTTATCAGATGAATCAATATCATGAGTATATGGTTGGCCAGATATTTGAACCCTCAAACCATCCCTTTCCATTATAATAGGCTTATCTTCTTCAACTAGTTCTAATACATCTAATGAATTGTATAGTCCCATCATAGCTCTATCTATAGATTTTGGATTATAACCATATATATCATGATTCCCACTTATTATGTGAATTTTCTTCGGAAAAGTTTGAAACAATTTACCAAATTTAGATGCTGTTTTTATTCCAACATCTGCTTTATCAAACAAATCTCCACCGTGAAGTATCATGTCAACATTTTCATTTATTGATATTTCTCTTATTTCTTCAATTTTTTTATAAATAGAATCTTCGTAATCGTCAATTCTAGATCTAGGATTTCTAGATTTTATATGTGTATCTGTAAAAAATAATATCTTCATAATAGAAATAGTGGCAAGTAATACTTGCCCTAGTCTAATTCATCCTCACTTATTTCGTTATTCGATTCGTCTTTTATATCATCGTTATTTTCTGTTTTGATAGCCTCTGAATCCTCTTTTGATCTTAATCCATAAAATTCATAAGTTTTATCGATAATTTCTTCTAGTATTTTTGGATTTTCTTCTAAAAATACTTTAGAGTTTTCTCGACCTTGTCCTAATTTTTCATCTTCATAACTGTACCAAGCACCTGCTTTTTTTACAACTTTGCAGTCAGTGGCTAAGTCTAATATTGTACCTATTTTAGAAATACCTTCTCCGTACATAATGTCGAATTCTACTTGTTTAAATGGAGGTGCTACTTTGTTTTTGACGATTTTAACTTTAGTACGATTTCCAACAATATCGTCACCTTTTCTAATAGCTTCTCCTCTTCTAATTTCAATTCTAACTGAAGAATAGAATTTTAAAGCTCTACCACCCGTTGTAACTTCTGGATTACCAAACATTATTCCAACTTTTTCTCTAAGTTGGTTAATAAAAATAACTGTACAATTGCTCTTGGAAATAACACCTGTTAATTTACGTAAAGCTTGAGACATTAGTCTTGCTTGTAGACCAACATGGCTGTCTCCCATATTTCCTTCTATTTCAGCTCTTGGAACTAGTGCTGCAACAGAGTCAATGATAATAATATCTACAGCAGAACTTCTTACAAGAGAATCACATATTCCTAAAGCTTGTTCACCTGTATCTGGTTGTGAAATGATAAGATTGTCTGTATCTACACCCAAGTTTTTAGCATAAATTGCGTCTAATGCGTGTTCAGCATCGATAAAAGCTGCAGTACCACCCATCTTTTGAGCTTCAGCAACTACATGGAGTGCCAAAGTTGTTTTACCAGAAGATTCAGGTCCATAAATCTCAATAACTCTACCTCTTGGTAAGCCACCTATTCCTAAAGCAACATCCAAATTTATAGCTCCAGTAGGAATAGCTTCGATATCTTTTTGAACATGATCTCCAAGTTTCATTATAGAGCCTTTTCCAAATTGTTTTTCAATGCTTGCAAAAGCTTCTCTTAAAGCTTGATCTTTTTCAGATCCATTAGAAAAATCCATGACTACCTCCTAAAATTTAAACAGAACATAAGTTCTTGTGTTTATTATACCACAAACCAAAAAATAATTATATATTTTTTAAATCTAATACATTAACATTCTTAAAAATATAATCACATAAGCTGATTACAGTTAATACAATCGATATATAATATAGGTACATATCTAAAGCAAACCCTAATTTATCCCCAGTATTAATCAAAATTAAAACAATAGCGATAAATTGTGTCATAGTTTTTGATTTTCCCCAATAACTTGCTGCTAATGTAACTCCATTAGATGCAGCTAATATTCTGAAACCGCTAATAGTAAGTTCTCTTAATACAACTATAACCACGCTCCATGCAGGAACTTTTCCTAGTTGTACTAGGACAATTAATGCACTGCAACTCAACATTTTGTCTGCTAATGGATCCATAAACTTTCCAAATGTAGTAACTAAATTTTTCCTTCTAGCGAGTTGACCATCAATAAAATCTGTTATTGCAGAGATTATAAATATTAACGCAGGTATATAATTGTCTGTTTTGAATACTAGTAATGATGCCACAAAAAATGGTATTAAAATAACTCTTAATGTTGTAAACTTATTTGCAATATTCATATCAATCACGTCTTTCTAAATAATCTTTAGGTATTAAAATTTTTCTAGGTTTGCTTCCCTCACTAGGACCAACAATACCTTTTTCTTCCATTTGATCTATAATTCTTCCCGCTCTAGCATATCCTATTTTTAATTTTCTTTGCAATAGAGAAATTGATGCAGAATCTTCATTCAAAATAATTTCTACAGCATCTGTAAATAGAATATCTGTATCGTCATCTTCAAGATCTATACTTTCTGATTTATCTATGTCTTCTATGATTTCTTCTTTATAATTAGTTTCATTTTTATTTATTAAAAATTTAACCACATTGTCTACTTCTTCATCAGAAATAAAAGCGCCTTGAACTCTACTAGGTTTTGCCATTGATGATGGGAAAAATAACATATCCCCTCTTCCTATAAGCTTTTCGGCACCGGATTGATCTAAAATAGTCCTAGAATCTATTTGGCTACTAACAGCAAAAGAAATTCTAGACGGTACATTTGCTTTTATTGTACCAGTAATTACATCCACTGTTGGTCTTTGAGTTGCAATGATTAAATGGATACCACATGCCCTTGCCATTTGAGCTAGTCTACAAATAGCATCTTCAACATCATTTGCTGAGACCATCATTAAATCACTTAACTCATCTATTATAATAACAATATAAGGTAGTTTTTCAAGTTCATCATTTTTATTTTTCTTATTGTAAGCTTTGATATCTCGAACATGATTCTCTGAAAATATTTGGTATCTTCTTTCCATCTCTCTTACAGCCCAGTTCAAAGCAGCACTTGCCTTTTTTGGATCTGTAACAACCGGTATAGCAAGATGTGGAATATTATTGTATATACTCAATTCGACAACTTTTGGATCAATCAATATAAGTTTTACATCATTTGGATTTGACTTATACAAAATACTCATTATTATTGTATTTATGCAAACAGATTTACCACTACCAGTAGCTCCTGCTATAAGTAGATGTGGCATCTTATCAACGGAAGTTACAATACATTTCCCAGAAATATCTTTTCCTAAAGCTATTGGCATCAACGATTTTTCTTTAACAAAATTATCAGACATTAAAATCTCTTTTAACATTACAGAATTTTTAACATCATTTTCTACTTCAATTCCAACTACTGATTTACCGGGAATAGGAGCTTGTATTCTAATTCCACTTGTAGCTAAAGAAAGTGATAGGTCATCTGCTAGATTGACTATTCTTGAGACTTTCACCCCTGCCTTAGGCTCTAATTCATAGCAAGTAACCGTAGGACCTCTATCGATTTGAACAACAGTCGCATCTATTGAAAAGTTTTTTAAAGTTTCTTCAATCATTTTTGCTTTCTGTAAAACAGAATCATCATTATCTTCCGCATATTCAGCATTTTTCAAAAGTTCTAATGGTGGAAAAGTATAATTACTTTGTCCAGAGAATTCACCAAAGTCTATAACAGATAGTTGTTCTCCGGATTCTTTTTCATTCGATTTATAATCGTTGAGTTTTGGTTTTGGAGGTTCATATTCTGTAGATTTATTTAAATCAGACTTTTCTTTAATAGGATTTTTAGAAATTCTTTCTTTTATAGGTTTATTTTGCTTAATCTCGTGTGATTTTTCGATACTTTTATTTTTTTTGTTCTTTTTATTTTTTGTTTTTATATCTATTAATGTCTTTTTAACAAAAGTAAAAATTTCTTGAAATAACTCTTTTAAAGTTAAATTCATTATTGCAGATATAAAAAACAAAGAAGAAAAAACGAGTGCAACATATAAACCTATGTAGCCTATAGCAATGTTTAATATTGATGCTATAATAGCTCCAATTACTCCAATACCACTGTAGTCATTTGCTAAATTTAAATTCAAATCAATCCTTTGATTAATATTAAGATTTGGATAGTTTGATATATTAATTAAACTCATTACGAATATTGAAGAAACAGCCAATATATAAGTAATTTTTCTTAGTTTATTTCCATGGTTTATATCAGATATCGTCGATATTGTATACAGTATACCTAATGATATAAAAACGTATGAAAAGATGCCGAAAGTATTGAAGTATATATTTTTTACAATAATTCCCAAAACACCAACTCTACTACTAGCCATAAAAATAAGTGAAATAATTAACACTAATATAATTATTAATTTTGTCGAAGATTTAGCATTTTTTTTGCTATTAGATTTTGATTGAGTTTTGTTTCGTGATTTAGTATTTCTAGCCATAATTAGTAGCCTGTATGGCCAAATCCGCCATCATTTCTATCTGTTTCATCTAGTACTTCAACTTCCTCAAATTGAATATTTTCGTATTTTTGAAGTATCATTTGACAAATTCTATCCCCAGATGAAATTGTATATTCCTCATTCGACAAATTGACTACAGGAATTTTTAATTCTCCTCTGTAATCACTGTCTATAGTACCAACACAATTTATCAGAGTTATTCCATGTTTAATACTCAAACCACTTCTTGGTCTGATTTGAACCTCATAACCTTCTGGAATTGCAATATATATTCCAGTAGGTACAAGAGTTCTTTCAAGTGGTTTTAAAGTTATATCATTTTCAGTATAAGCTCTCAAATCCATACCACTAGACCCAATTGTTGAATATTTTGGTAGAGGGTTATTAGATTTATTAATTATTTTAACTTTCATAATGTCCCCTTTCAAAAATATAGTTGAGTAATAAAATTACTCAACTATTAATTATTTATCTTCTATATTTTTATCTTCAGATTTTTTATCAAAATTCTTCTTTTCTTTTCTTTCTGGTTTTGGTAAAAGAGCTTTTCTGGACAGTGTCATCTTACCTTGTTCATCAATATCCATAAGTTTTACCATTATTTCATCGTTTTCTTTTAAAACATCTTCAACTTTATTAGTTCTTTCATGTGCTATATTAGATATGTGAAGAAGACCTTCTTTTCCAGGTAATATTTCAACAAAAGCACCAAAATTCATAATCTTAGTAACTCTTCCTAAATATTTTTCACCGACTTCAGGTTCTCTAACTATTTCTTTAATCATATCTATGGCTCTTTGAGCACTTTCAGTGTTTTCACCAGCTACTGTAATTTTACCATCATCTTCGGTATCAATTTTCACGCCAGTCTCATCAATTATTTTGTTTATTACTTTTCCACCTGGTCCAATAACTTCTCTTACTTTTTCAGGTGCAATATTAATTACCATAATTCTAGGAGCATACTTTGAAATTTCTTTATTTGGTTCACTTATACATTCGTTCATTATTGATAATATATGAAGTCTACCAACTCTAGCTCTTTCTAAAGCTTCAGTTAATATTTCTTCAGAAATTCCAGTAATTTTAATATCCATTTGCAATGCAGTTATACCATCTTTTGTACCTGCAACTTTAAAATCCATATCTCCTAAGTGATCTTCTAAACCTTGAATATCAGAGAGAATTACAACATTATCATCTTCCTTAATCAATCCCATGGCAATACCTGCAACAGGTTCTTTTATTGGAACACCTGCATTTAATAAACTAAGTGTTGAACCACAGACAGATGCTTGAGAACTAGAACCGTTAGAACTTAATACTTCAGATACTACTCTTATTGTGTATGGGAATTCTTCTTCTGATGGAATTACAGGTAATAGAGCTCTTTCAGCTAAAGCGCCGTGACCAATTTCACGTCTACCTGGACTTCTTAAAGGTCTTGCGTCCCCTACAGAATAAGGTGGGAAGTTGTATTGATGCATATATCTTTTATCTTCTTGTTCAATTAATCCATCTAATACTTGAGCATCAGATGGAGTTCCTAATGTTGTAACAGATAAAACTTGAGTTTGACCCCTTTTAAACAAACCTGAACCATGTGGTCTAGGTAATATATCAACATCACAAGTTATTTCTCTAATTTGATCAAGTTTTCTATTATCAGGTCTGATATGATCTTCTAATATTAAACGTCTTACTTCTGCTTTTTCTAAATCATCATATATAGTCGAAACTTTTGAAGCTATACTTTCATCATATTTTTCAACAAAATGATTCACTACATCTTTTTTAAGAGTATTAATGTGATCTTCTCTATCTAATTTATCTTCATTAACTGTAATTTTCTTTAAATCTTCAATACAGAATGATTTTACTTCTTCATCTAACTCTACATTTTTTTCTGGTTGAACGAATTCTTGTTTTGGTTTTCCGCATTCTTTTTGAATTGATTCAATAAATTCACAAATTTTCTTGATTTCTTCATGTGCTCTAATAATAGCTTTTAGCACTTGTTGTTCAGTAATATTATTACATCCAGCTTCAACCATCATGATAGCATCTTTAGTACCAGCTACAGTTAATTCAAGATCAGACTTATCTCTTTGTTCTTGCGTAGGATTTATAATAAATTCACCATCAATCATTCCTACAGCTACAGAACCAGTAGGTCCTAAGAAAGGAATATCCGAAATGCTCAATGCGATAGATGATCCTATCATAGCTAAAATATCGGGAGTATTATCTTGATCCACAGAAAGTGCAGTAGCTATAACTTGTACATCATTATGATATCCTTCAGGGAATAATGGTCTTAAAGGTCTATCGATTAGTCTAGCAGTTAATGTAGCTTTTTCACTAGGTCTACCTTCACGCTTTATAAATCCTCCTGGGATTTTTCCTACAGAATAAAGTTTTTCTTCAAAATCGCATGTTAATGGGAAGAAATCAACTCCCTCACGTGGCTCTTTTGATCCTACAGCAGTAACTAGAAGTACAGTTTCTCCAGATTGAATTAAACATGCTCCATTAGCTTGTTCAGCAACTTTTCCAATCGTAACTTCTATTTTTTTACCGCATAAATCATATTCATATTTTTTTATCATATATTCTCCTTATAAATAAAAAGAGCGGAAAAACCCGCTCTTTCAATTATCTTCTAATGTTTAATCTTTTAATTAAATCACGGTATCTTTCAATGTCTTTATTGCTAAGATAGTTAAGAAGATTTCTTCTTTTACCGATCATTTTGAAAAGACCTCTTCTTGAATGGTGATCATTCTTATGAGACTTTAAATGTTCAGTTAAGTAGTTTATTCTGTAAGTCAATAAAGCTACTTGAACTTCTGGAGAACCAGTGTCTCCTTCTTTTGTTTGGTATTCTTTGATTATTTCTTCTTTGATTTCTTTGTTGTACATAATTTCCTCCATAAAATTTAATATTCACCATTACAGCGATATCGTTGAGGTTTCGAATATCAATGTAAAAGTAGTACTTATTTATATTATCATATAATCTTGTAATTGTAAATCTAAATCTTGGTTTTTTGCAAAATTATAATCGCTTTTTAATTTATTGATAAGTTCAATCTCAGAATTAAATTTTACATTATCTCTTATTTTTTTTATGAATACTAACGTTAAATTTTTTCCATACAAATCACCTTTAAAATCTAATATATGAGTTTCAATTTTAACATCATGTTCATCGTATGTTAGATTTTCTCCTATTGATGTTATACCTTTGTATAATTTGTTATCATAAATAACGTTAGTATAATAAACGCCAGTTGCTGGTATAATATATTGTTTACATTCCAAATTAGCAGTAGGGTAACCTAAATTTCTTCCTCTATGTTTACCATCGACGACAACTCCCTTAATACTAAATGGTCTGTAAAGCATTGAATTAGCATTTTCAATTTCTCCATTTATTAAAAATTTGCGTATTGTTGTCGATCTAATAGGGACATTTTTAATAAATTGGTCATCTATAGTGTAGAGTTTATAATTAAAAACTTTTTGAAAATCTTCTAAAGTAGATACATTACCAGATGCATTAATTCCGAATTTGAAATCTTTGCCCACAACTAAATTTTTGAAATTAGTATGCTCTTTCACATAAGTTAAAAACTCTACAGGCTTTAAGGATAAAAAAGCTTTATCAAATGACTTGATTAAGCAGTAATCTACATTCATTCTTTTTAATATATTTATTTTATCATCCGTTGTTAATATATTTTTAAAATTAGCATATTCTAAAACTTCTGAAGTATGTGACTTGAATATAATAACCCCTGATTTACCTAAGCTAACACATTTATTTATAAGTTTTTGATGTGCTAAATGTAATCCGTCAAAATTTCCTAAAGTAATAGCATCAATATTAATTTTTACGTTATCTTTGTCTAAATCAATTATTTGCATATGTCAAATACCTTATTCATTTTTAAAATATTATCTTCAATACTGCCGATTCCAATAAATTTATTCTTACAAACTACTTTGATATTATCAATGTTTTTGTGGTTGATGTTCACTTTAACACCATTGGTAATTTTTTTATATAAATTATCATCAAGTTCGATAGATTTCATTTCTGTCAAACTTTCGTAGACTGAAAATGATACATCGTCAATATTACATTTTCTAAGCGATTCTATTTTTATTGAATCTTTTATATCAAAACCACCAGAATTTACTCTAATAAGTGATTTCATGTATGCTAATCTATCTAATTTTTTGGCAATATCTTCTATTAAAACTCTAATATACGTTCCCTTAGAGCATCTAACTTTGATTATACATGAATTTTCTAGAAGATGTAATGGTTCAATATTATAAATTGTAATTTTTCTGGATTTCCTCTTAATTTCCATGTTTTCTCTTGCATATTCGTAAAGTTTTTTTCCATTTACCTTAACTGCGGAATACATTGGAGGTACTTGTTCAATAGTTTTACCATTTAAATCATCTAAAATTTCCTTTAATTTTTCTTTATCGTATGTTTTCTCAGAAAAACCTGTGACATTACCAGATAAATCAAGAGTATCTGTACTTGTACCAAAACACATTTCAAATATATATGTTTTACCATATTCCATTAGATATTCTGTTATTTTAGTTCCTTTTCCAACGCCTAATAACAAAACTCCGGTAGCGTCAGGATCTAGAGTACCAGCGTGTCCGATCTTCTTAGTTTTTAAAATTCCTTTACATATAGAAACAACATCTTGAGATGTATATCCTTTTTCCTTAAAAACATTAATTACACAATCCATATCTATCAATTTCTTCTTTTATTTTATTTGAAACTGTCTCAAAATCCCCTGTAATTCTCGTAGCAGCAGCATTCTTATGACCACCTCCACCAAGGTTTTTGGCAATTAATCCTACATCAATATTTCCCTTGCTTCTGAAACTTACCTTGTACTCATTTTCAGTTTGTTGTTTAATTAATACTGATATTTTGATTTTGTCTGTATCTCTGAAAGTATTAATTACACTATCAATATCTGAAATTTCAACATTGTATTTATTTAATTGATCTGTCATTACAAAACCAAATGCAATATAATCATTATAAATTTCAGTCTTGGATAAGATTTCATTTTCTAAAAGTTGTGCTTCAAATTTTTTTGATTGATAAATTAATTCATTGATTTTCATCATGTCTGCACCATTTTCAACTAATCTAGAAGCTTTAGCTAATGTATCAGCAGTTGTAGCAGAGTATAAAAATCTTCCAGTATCAGTCGATAGTCCTGTTAAAAGCGACATGGAAATTTCTTTATCAATTGGTAGATTAATTTCATTTATTAAATCAAATACTAATTCGCAAGTTGAACTATAACCTTTTTTTACTATGTTAACGTCACCGTAAAACTCATTACTTTGATGATGGTCTATATTTATTCTGAATTTTGCTTTGTTAAATAATTCATCAATCTGACCTAATCTCTCATAATTAGCACAATCTAGACAAATTATCATATCAATATTAATATCTGTATTATCTGATAGCAAACCCAAATTAGGTAGAAATTTTAGATTTTCAGGAATTTTGTCAAACTCAATAGGATAAACCTTTTTTCCTAAATTGAGTAAACTTTTTGATAAAGCAGTTAATGAGCCTAAGTTATCACCATCTGGGTCTAAGTGAGAAATTAGAGCAATTGAACTTGCTTCATTCAATTGCTCTTTAAATTTCAAGATTTCATCATTAATCTTCATTATAGTTTTCCTCATGAATTGATTTTATTAGATTTTCAATATGCATACTTTGCTCACTTGTTTCATCAATTTTGAAAATCAGTTGTGGTACATGTCTTAAATCTACACTTTCACCAATTTGTTTTTTTAAGAATCCTTTTGCTTTGTTCAATCCTTCAAGAGTTTGTTTTTTCTTTTCATCATCGCCTATTACAGCTATATATACTGTAGCAAAACTCAAATCATTTGTTACTTTTACGTCGGTAACAGAAACATTTAGTTTGTCAATTCTAGGATCTTTTAGTGAATTAATTATAGAACTTGAAATAACTTTTTTGATTTCTGATGAAATTCTTCTTACTCTTTTAATATTCATAATTCTCCTATCTTTGTACTTCGTTTAGCACGTATGCTTCCAGTACATCTCCTGGTTTAATGTCATTATAATTTTCTAAGCCCATACCGCCCTCATAGCCTTGAGTTAATTCTTTAACATCGTCTTTATATCTCTTCAATGAAGAAATAGGACCTTCGAAAATTAATATTTCATCTCTCAACAAACGAACCACAGCATTTCTTGTTACTTTTCCTGTATTAACATACACACCGGCAACAGTACCCACTCCCGGTACTTTGAAGGTATCTCTAACTGTAGCTCTACCTAAAACTTCTTCTTGATATTGAGGTTTTAACATACCAGTGATTGCATTTTTTACATCTTCTATGGCATCATATATAACTCTATATGTTCTGATTTCTATAGATTCATTTTTTGCCATATCCAAAGCCACTTGAGTTGGTCTTACATTAAATCCGATTATTATAGCACTTGATGCAGATGCTAAGTTAACATCAGATTCAGTAATACCACCGACAGCACCGTGAATTATATTAACTTTTACTTCATCATTACTTAATTTTATTAATGATTGTTTAATAGCGTCAATTGTACCTTTAACATCAGTTTTTATTATAATATTAAGATCTTTAGTTTCTCCGTCTGAAATTTTTCCAAATAACTCGTCTAAGTTCACGTTTGAAGAAGACTTGATTTGTTCTTCACGGTTATGGTCTTTTATTTTTTGAGCATAATTTCTAGCTTCTTTTTCATCTTTGACAGCGTATATCATATCGCCAGCTTCAGGTACTTCGTTTAAACCTAAAATCAATACTGGTGTTGAAGGACCTGCTTTTTTAACTTGCTTTCCTTGATCATTAAACATAGCTCTGATACGACCACTTGCTTGTCCACTAAATACCATATCTGAATGTTTTAGAGTACCTTTTTGCACCAAAATTGTAGCAGTTGGACCTCTTCCCTTGTCTAACTGAGCTTCAATTACAGTACCTACAGCAAGTCTATTTGGATTAGCTTTTAGTTCTTCCATTTCTGCGACCATTAAAATCATTTCAAGTAATTCATCAATACCTTCACCTGTTCTAGCAGAAACTGGAACTAAAACTGTATCTCCACCCCAGTCTTCAGGTACCAATCCATTTTCAGCTAATTCAGTTTTTACTCTTTCTATATTAGCATTTTCTTTATCTATTTTATTAACAGCAACAATTATTGGAACGCCAGCAGCTTTTGAGTGATTTATAGCTTCCACCGTTTGAGGCATTACACCATCATCTGCAGCAACTACCAATATTGAAACATCTGTTACTTGTGCCCCTCTACTTCTCATTGCTGTAAAAGCTTCGTGACCTGGTGTATCTAAAAATACTATTTTTTTGTCGTTAACTCTAATAGTATACGCACCTATATGTTGTGTAATTCCTCCGGCTTCTCTACCAGCTACTCTAGAATTTCTAATTCTGTCAAGTATAGATGTTTTACCATGGTCAACGTGTCCCATTACAGTGATGACAGGTGGTCTTTCTTTTAAATCCTCATCCTTATCTTCAAAATCTAGGTTAAACACGTCATCGTCATCAAAATCTTCGACTTCATCTTGTTCAACGATAACATTGAATTCACCAGCCACTAAACTAGCAGTATCAAAATCAATTTCTTGGTTTTGATTTGCCATTATACCTAATTCCATTAGTTTCATTATTAATTCACTAATAGATACACTTATTTTCTCAGATAAATCTTTTACTGTAATTGTAGGTTGAATAATAAATTTCTTAGGTTCTTTTGGCTCATTCTTGATGACTTCTTCTTTTTTATTTTTATTATTTCTATTATTCTTGTTATTTGTATTATTTTTATTTTTGTTAGAATTTTTATTTTTGTTATTTTTAAAATTCTTATTCTTTTTCTTATCTTTAGAATCATGCTTTTCATTCATTTCAGATTTGTTTTTATGTTTTATCTTATCGAAATGAGATACAGATTCATCATCATTATTTCTTGGATGTTTTGGTTTAAATCTTTTTTTAGAATTATCATCTTGTTTATTAGCTTCAGTATGCGATTTGCTTTCCACGTTTTCTTTTGAAATTTTATTTACATCTTGTCTATTTTCTTTTTTTGAATTACTGTTCTTTTGATTATTTTGAACTTTTTTTGGTTTTTCATAAAAAGATTTAACTTTTGATATTTGGTCTTTATCTAATGTTGACATGTGACTTTTAACTTCTATTTTGTTTTCTTTTAATTTGTTCATTAAGTCTTTTGTTGAAACATTCAATTGTTTTGCCAATTCATATACTCTTATCTTTTCCATACAAAGACCTCCTTTTGATTAATCTTCTACATGGTTAATTAACTCCTCATATATAAGTGCGTCTACTTCTGTTTTTAAAACCTGATTTAGTCTTCTGTTTTTCTTTGCCTTGTTTATACATTTTAAATCCTTGCATAAATAAGCCCCTCTGCCATTTTTCTTATTTGTCAAATCTACAGAAACTCCGTCTTCTTTATTAAAAACAACTCTTATTAGTTCTTGCTTTGGTTTATTTTCACCACAAACAACACATTTTCTTAAAGGAATTTTTTTAGTTTTCATTTAATACTCCAAAACTTAAATACATTTAATTTTCAGAATCTTCTGCAATTTCAGTGTTTTCGGATTCTAAAGAATTATCTTCTTCAGTATCTTCAATATCTTCAATTTCTTCTATATCATCTGATTCATGATATTTAATTTTATCAAAAACTTTTTCTTTATCTTCATCTCTAACTTCAATACCATTAGATTCTAGAAAATCAACTTCTCCATCGAATTCAACAGACAAGCTGCCATCTTCATAAGATTCTAAGTATTGGTTAAGTCCTTTGATGTCTATTTTCCAGTTCGTTAACTTAGCTGCAAGTCTAGCGTTTTGTCCTTCTTTTCCTATGGCTAAAGATAATTGATCTTCTGAAACAATTACACGGCATATTTTTTGAGCTTCGTCAATGAATGTAGCTATAACTTCAGATGGACTTAAACTATTAGATATGAAAGTCTTAATATCTTTTGACCAAATAACAATATCAAGTTTTTCGCCATTCAACTCATCCACAATAGACTTAACTCTGGTTCCACTGAAACCTACACATGAGCCAACTGGATCAACATTTTCATCATTACTGAATACCGCGATCTTAGTTCTTGAGCCAGGTTCCCTTGCAACACTAAAAATCTCAACAGTTCCATCATTTATTTCCGGAACTTCTAATTCAAATAATCTTTTTATTAGAGAATTATCTGTCCTTGATAATATTATTTGAGCTCCTTTTGTAGTGTTCTTGACCTCTTTAATAAAAAGTTTTAATCTTTTGTTAGGAGTATATTCTTCAGATTTTATTTGTTCTGAAACTGGTATTATACCTTCTACTCTACCCAAATCTATATAGACAATTCCACGTTCAACACGTTGAACTGTTCCAGTGATTATTTCTTTTTCTCTGTCAATAAATTCGTTATAAATATTATCACGTTCTGCATCTTTTAGTTTTTGAATAACAATATTTCTAGCAGTTTGAGCAGCTATTCTTCCGAAGTTTTTAGGTGTTATTTCAATTTTCACTTTATCACCTAAATCGTATTTACGTTTAATAGTCTTAGCTTCTTCTAAACTTATTTCAGTATTTTTGTCTTCAACATTTTCAACAACTGTTTTGATTGCATATAAATTCACCTTACCGTTGTCTCTATTTATGTTAACTTCTACAGAACTTTCTTCGTTTTCATGGTCTTGATAATCAAAATTTTTCTCATAGCTTTTAATCAATGCTTTTTCTAAAGCATCGAAAACAACTTCTCTTGGTATTTTTTTTGATTTTTCTAATTCATCAAGAGCCTTTATAAAATCATTGTTCATATATTACTATCAATCGAATAAAGAAAGCTTAATCGATGATATATTACTCCTTTCAATTTTAATTTGATTTTTTTCTAATTCCAAAGATATTTCTTGATCATTAAAATCTTTTAAAATACCTTTGAACTCTTTCTTACTATCTAATTTTTGATATAAATTTACTATTACAACATTCCCTAAATTTTTTTTGAAATCTTTATCTCTAGTGAATGGTGTAGTTATATCTACTGATGCAATTTCTAAATAATAGGGATCTGAAATAGGATCTATTTCGTCAAGTTTGTCAGTTATTCTATTATTTATTAACTCACAATCATCAATTGATATTAGACCTTCATTCTTTTCAATGTAAAAAGTCAAAATATTTTTTCCATTTTGATTTGAATATTCTACATCATAAAAGTCGATTCCAGTATCTTCAATTAAAGGGCTGAGATCATTATTCATAAGTTCCCTAAGATATTTCTTATTCATATATCTCCTTTTCGTAAATTATTTAAATAAATAAGAGTGGGATTCCCCACTCTTAGCCACAATTTATTCTAAACTAATTGTATCATAATTAATCATAATAATCAAACTATCTTCTATTTCTTAAAGACAAAGGCTTATCAATTATTTCTTTCATAATGATAGCTTTTTTTAATTCATCTTTATGTTTAAATTCATCATTAATCTCAACTCTAATCAATTCTAATTCGTCGTTTTTTTCTTCGAAAAAATCTTTATCAATTAATTTTTGATTTTCTTTTCTATTATTTGTTTGCTCAAAATTATTGATATTATTTTGATTGTATTGAGAATTGTTTGATTTATTATAAGATAATTTGGTATTTGACTTATCTTTTCTTAAATCTTCTAATGTCTTTTTCTTGCGATAATCCTTACGGTTAAAGTTTTTTTGGTAACGTCTAGAACTACTCATGTGAATAAAATAATTAGCAAAAAACTTTACAACTATTATCGTAATTACAAGAGATAGAAAAGAGAACATTACTTATCATCCTCTTTTATTCTTTCGCTATTTCCAGAAATAGCCTGTCTCATCTCAGTATCACTTATAATATTTTTCATATTATAATAATCCAAGACTCCCAAATTACCAGATTCTAAAGCTTTAGCGATAGCTAGAGGAACTTTTGATTCACTTTCAACTACTTTCGCTCTCATTGAACGAACTTCTGCTATCATTTCTTGTTCTTTTGCAACGGCCATAGCTCTTCTTTCTTCTGCTTTTGCTTGCGCAATTCGTTTGTCAGCTTCTGCTTGATCAGTTTGTAGTTTTGCTCCGATATTTCTTCCTACATCAACATCTGCAATATCAATCGAAAGTATTTCAAATGCAGTCCCTGAATCCAATCCTTTGTTCAATACAGTTTTGGAGATTGAATCTGGATTTTCTAATACAGATGTATGAGATTCTGATGAACCTACAGTAGTTACAATACCTTCACCAACTCTAGCTATTATAGTTTCTTCTCCTGCACCACCAATTAATCTTTCAATGTTTGCTCTAACAGTAACTTTGGCCTTAACTATAACTTCAATACCGTTCATTGCAACTGCTGCAATGTTTGGAGTTTCAATTACTTTTGGGTTAACAGAAACTTGTACTGCTTCTAATACATTTCTACCAGCTAAATCAATAGCTGCTGCTCTTTCAAATTCTAACTCAATATCTGCTCTTTGTGCAGCGATTAATGCATTTACTAAAGTATTTACATTACCACCTGCTAGATAATGCGCTTCAAGTTGATTAGTAGTTAGATTTAATCCTGCTTTTGTTGCTTTTATAAGTGGATTTATAATGTTTTTAGGTATAACTCTACGTAATCTCATACCAATTAATTGTGAGATTTTAACGTGGACTCCTGAAAACTGAGCAGTAACCCATAAACCTACAGGAACTAACGAAAAGAATACTAATAGCAATATAACTATTAATATAGGTAATAAAAATGGAATTTCAAATGGCATTTTACACTCTCCTTACTATAATTTTAAAATCTTTTATTTCACTAACAACAACTTCGCACCCTTTCGGAATAAAATCTCCCCTAGTAATAGCGTCAATATAATCGCCATCTATTTCGATTTTGCCGCTCGGCCTTAAAGGTGTTATAGTAATTCCTTTTTTGCTCAAGTATTTTTTTGATGACTGAGTAAATGATTTTGAATTAGTTTCATTTAAAACAAATTTATTGAATTTACTTGAGTCAAAATCTTTACTTAAAAATACTAATATAAACAAAACATCAATTGTTATGGCAATAACTACTGTCAAAAATGCTAGGTACAGATTATTAATAATCATGCTTATTCCTACAATTATTGATAAGACACCCACAATTCCAGCAATAAAACCACCTGGAACTATTAGTTCTAATCCAACGAATAAGAGCCCTATTAAAAATACTAATATCCCCACTATGTTGATATCACCGTGATTATAATAAGACAAAATAAATAGAACAGAAAAAACAGCAGTCAGTACACCGTATTTAATCTTCTTGTTTGATAACATAAGCAGTGTTATACAAATAAATGTTACTGCTAGAAAAATCATACTTAAAATATGATTAGAAAATATATTCATAGAAAACGATAACACCTCCTAAATATCTTTATAACACAATTATACACTAAATAGAGCAATAAAAAAAGATTCCTATAAGGAATCTTTCATTAAATATCAATTTCATTAGAAATTTCTTTTTTTTCTTTTAGCTGCTTCAGATTTTTTCTTTTTCTTTACGCTAGGCTTTTCATAATGTTCTCTTTTTCTATATTCAGATAAAACTCCAGATCTAGCACATTGTCTTTTAAATCTTTTTATAGCATTATCTAATGATTCGTTTTCTCCTACTTTAATTTCTGACATGGTTTCCCTCCCCTCTTTATTGCAAGAATGCTCACAAAAGAGCAGAATTTATACCAAAATAGTATAACACAATTCTAATAAAATAACAATATTTTTATGGCCAGCTAAGTTTTTTCTTACCTAACACGTGAAAATGCATGTGATGTACTGTTTGTCCACCATCTTCTCCACAGTTATTTACTATTCTATAGCCAGACTTATCAATATCGAACTCTTTTGCTAGTTTTGCAATTACTTCAAATATATGAGCAACAATTTGTGAATTTGATTCATCAATATCATTAGCACCAGAAATATGTTCTTTAGGTATAACTAAAAAATGTACTGGAGTAACAGGATTGATGTCGTGAAAAGCGTATACCAAATCATCCTCATATATTTTTTTAGAAGGTATTTCTCCATTAACTATTTTACAAAATACACAGTCCATGACTCGCCTCCGGTGATATTATACCAAAAAATATTTAAATTTTCAATTATTCACACACAAGTTCTTCATTTTCTCTTCTATTACATATGACGTCTATTATTTTATTTGAAAGATTTGGATTATATTCTCTTTTTACTCTTATATAATTTGTTGTATATCCTTTAATGTAGCCATCATCATTTTTCGATTCGAACAATACTTTTATTGGTTGATTTAACATATTATCTAAAAATTTATCTGTATAGTATTTTGATTTTTCTATTAGTAGTTTACTTCTCTCTTTTTTTACAAGTCCAGATACTTGATTTTTCATTTTACTTGCTACGGTGCCTTTTCTGTTAGAATATTTAAACACATGTATTTTTGAAAATTGAATCTTATCAACAAAGTTTAATGTTTTTTCAAAGTCTTCATCAGTCTCTCCAGGAAAACCAACTATTATATCTGTAGTAATTGCAGCATTTGGGTAATATTCTCTTATTAAATTGATAGTTTTTTCATATAAATCTGTATCGTATTTTCTATTCATAGATTGAAGTATTGAATCAGAACCGCTTTGCAAAGATAAATGAAAATGATCACAAAATTGCTCCACTTTACTTAATCTATCTAAAAATTGCTTGTCGACAATTCTTGGCTCTAATGAACTCAATCTTATTCTCTTTATTTTATCAATTTGTCCGATATCTTCTATTACATCAATTAAACCAATATCTTCATTTTCTAAGTCTTTTCCGTATGATGCTACATGGATACCTGTCAGTACAATTTCTTTGAAACCATTATCTGCTAATCTTTTTGCTTCTAAAACAATATCTCTAATATTTCTAGAACGTATAGGTCCTCTCGCGTAAGGAATTATACAGTACGAACAAAATTGACTACAACCTTCTTGAATTTTAATATAAGCTCTTGTCATAGAATGTTCTGTATTTATAGTTAATTCTTCAAATTCTCTATTCTTACCTATATTTTCGACCTTGTTTATAATTTTATTAGATGATTTTGCTAGTTCACATAATTCTACGATTTCTTTTCGGTATTTTGTTCCGAGAATTACATTTACACCTTCAATGTTTTCTATTTCATCAGGACTAACTTGAGAGTAACAACCTACAACAGCAATTATTGCATCACTGTTTTCAGATCTAATCTTAGATATTTGTTGTCGACTTTTTCTATCGGACAAATTTGTAACGGTACATGTATTAAGCACAAAAACATCGCAATTATAATCTTCTGTAATCTCATAACCATTTTTCACAAATAATTCAGCCATAGCTTCTGTTTCGTACTGATTAACTTTACAACCTAATGTTGAAAATTTTACTTTTTTCATTATTTTATATCTCCTAATTCATATTGAATAATACTCAAAGCACAAATTGGAGCTGTATCTGCGCGCAAAATTCTGTTTCCCAATGAAACTGATTTAAATCCTTTTGACTTTAAAACATTTAAATTTTCTTCAGATAATCCGCCTTCTGGGCCAATGAAAATATTTATATCTTTATAATTTGAATTAGTCAACAAAGATTGAATGCTTTCTGTTTCATTTTCATAGAATACTAAATTTAAACAATTATTTTGAGTTGAAATTTTATTGATATTAATTAGTCCTTCAATTTGAGGGATAAATGTTCTCTTTGACTGTTTCGATGATTCTAGTGCGATTTTTTCAAATCTATTCTTTTTTTTAATCCATTTTTTTTCATCTAATTTGACAACAGTTCTTTCAGTTTCTACAAATACAATTCTATTTACACCTAATTCAGTGGCTTTTTGAATGATATACTCATTTTTATCTGATTTAAGGATACATTGATATAAAGTAATGTTCAAAGGAGATTCATATTGAACGTTATCTTCATCTATTATTTTACAAATTATTTCATCGGGAGTAATATCTTCAATTTCAGTTACAAAAGTTGTATCTCCAATTACTTGATGAATCAAATCACCTTTAGAAAGTCTTAAAGAATTTTTGATATGATTATAATCTTCATCTTTTATTATAATTTTATCATCTATCTTATCTTTGGGATTTCGAAAAGTTCTATACATTTTTGAACCTACTTATTACGCTAATCCACTCACCTTTTTCAGATATTTCTACAATTTCAAGGTTGTTTTTTTCTAAAATATTTACAATGTTATCTCTTTGAGAATTGATCAATCCTGAGCAAATGAAAATGCCATCTTTTTCTAATGCTTTTGGTAAATCTGGAATTAAAATGTCTAATACGTTCAATAAAATATTAGCTATTACTACATCGTATTTTTTGTCAACTTTATCTAATAGAGAGCCTTCTACAGCTTTGATATTAGATATTTTATTCAGTTCTGCATTATCTAATGTTGCTTCTACAGCTAATGGGTCAATATCTGTAGCAAAAACTTCTTTAGCACCTAATTTTGAAGAAGCTACAGAAAGTATTCCTGATCCACAACCAATGTCTAAAACACTCTTATTATCAAGCTGCAGCTGTTGAAGTTGTTCAATACATAAGTTTGTTGTTTCGTGGAGTCCTGTACCAAATGCCATTCCAGGATTAATTTCTAACACGGTGTGATCTGTTTCGTCTATTTCAATCCAGCTAGGTTTTATAAGAATATTGCCGATATAAAATGGTTCGTAATACTTTTTCCATTCATTAGCCCAGTCCATATCTTCAATTTCTTTGTTTTTACTAATTTGAACATCTATCTTGTTATTGATAGAGAATTCATTAATTTTTGCTTCAATTTCTTCATAATTTACTTTATCATCTTCGTAAAAAGCTTTAATGATGACATTATCATGTGGTGTAAAATCTTCGTCGTCTATTACCACCCAATAAGGTTGATCTTTCTTAAAATCTAAAACATCTTGATAATCATCTATTTGTAAATTTTCTATTCCTAAATCGTATAGTATAGAACTTATGATTTCGTCATATCCTTTTGGACATTTAATATCAAAGCTTAGCCATTTTTCCATTATTCAAACATATCCTTTATTTTATCAAATATTGATTTCTTTTCATTTACATTTAATTCTTGATTCATACTTTCTGAAAATTCAATCAATTTTTCTTTTTGATCTTTATTTATTTTTTTAGGAACAATGATTTTAACAGTAAATAATATGTCTCCTCTTGTATTAGAATTTAAATATGGAACACCCTTTGATTTAAGTTTAAATGTTGTATTTGGTTGAGTTCCTTCTGGAAGTTCAAATTCTTCTATGCCATCTAAAGTTGGAACTTCAATTTTTGAACCAAGTACAGCCTGAGCATATGTGATAGGCATATCAAAAACAATATCATTATTAATTCTTCTGAAAAATTCATGTTCTCTAATCTTTATGATAACATATAAGTCGCCTGGACTACCATTATTTTCGCCATCATTACCTTCTCCCTTTACACTCATGATGGCTCCATTATTTATTCCTTTAGGTATAGTAATGTTTATTGTTTTTCTTTGAACTTCGTATCCTTTACCTTTACAATTTTCACATTTTTCATCGATTACATAGCCTTCTCCATGACATTTATCACATTCAGATTGTTGTGTAAAAATTCCAAAAGGTGTTCTTTTTGTATCGTTTATGATCCCAGTACCATTACATTTATCGCATTTTCTTTTTTTTGTTCCTGGCTTTGCTCCATCGCCATTACAAACATAACATTTTACCTTTTTCTTATAAGAAATTTCTTTTTTGGTACCGTTAATTGAATCTTCAAAATCTATTTCCAGTTCAACTTGAATATTAGAGCCTTTTCTAGGGGCATTTGGATTTCTAGAATATGATCTAGAACTAAAACCACCAAATATATCACCGAAAAAATCACCAAATATATCACCGATATCTGAAAATCCTCCACCTGATCCTTGATCAAATATTCTATCTCCGTACATATCGTATTTTTTTCTTTTTTCTTTATCACCTAAAACCTCATATGCTCCGTTAATTTCTTTAAATTTATTTTCAGCTTCAGGATCACCACTGTTTATATCTGGATGATATTTTTTCGCTAATTTTCTATATGATTTTTTTATTTCTTCTTGAGTTGCGTTTTCATTAACCTCAAGTATTTCGTACAAATTTTTCATTATTCACCATCCTAATCTACTGACTTTTCTATTTTACTAAAAGATACAAAAAAATCAAGGGGTAAGAATTTTACCCCTTTTTTAAGATTTTTTAGTTATTATTTATTTTCGTCGTCATCAACAACTTCATAATCAGCATCTACAACATCATCATCTTTTTTAGATTCTTGTGAAGCTCCCGGTTGTTGAGCTGTGTTTTCATATAGTTTAGAACTTAACTTGTACATTTCTTGAGTTAATTCATCTGTCTTAGCTTTAATATCGTTGTTATCTCCTGAGTCTAGGATTGATTTTAAAGCTTCTACTTTTGAATTGATATCAGATTTTTCGGATTCTGAAACTTTGTCGCCTAAGTCTTTGATTGTCTTTTCAACTTGGTAAATTACAGATTCAGCGTTATTCTTTGTTTCAATAGTTTCTTTTTTGTTTTTATCTTCTTCAGCATACTTACTTGCTTCGTCAACTTTTCTCTTGATTTCTTCATCACTCATTTTAGTTGAAGAAGTAATTGTCATAGCTTGTTGTTTTCCCGATCCTAAATCTTTAGCACTTACGTTTACAATACCATTCGCATCAATATCAAATGTTACTTCAATTTGAGGTACTCCTCTTGGGGCTGCTGGAATTTCAGTTAAGTTGAATTGTCCTAACAAAGTATTGTCAGCTGCCATTTCTCTTTCGCCTTGTAGCACTTTGATTTCCACGGATGTTTGACCGTCAGCTGCTGTTGTAAATACTTGAGATTTTTTAGTTGGGATTGTAGTGTTTCTTTCGATTAATTTTGTACATACTCCACCTAAAGTTTCGATACCTAATGATAAAGGTGTAACATCAAGTAACAATAAATCTTTTACTTCACCAGTTAATACTCCGCCTTGTAATGCTGCACCAATAGCAACACATTCATCTGGATTAATATCTTTTTGTGGATTTTTACCTATTAATTTTTTAACAGCTTCTTGAACAGCTGGAATTCTTGTAGAACCACCAACTAATAATACTTTTTCAATATCGTTGTGACTTAATCCAGCATCTTCTAGTGCTTGTCTTACTGGTTTTAAAGATTCTTCAACCAAGTCAGATGTTAATTCATCAAATTTTGATCTTGTAATATCCATATTTAAATGAACTGGAGTTCCATTTACTGCAGAAATAAATGGTAAGTTAACATTAGTAGAAACTCTTGTAGATAGTTCTTTCTTAGCGTTTTCTGCTGCATCTTTAAGTCTTTGTTTAGAAGTAGCATCTTTTCTTAAATCTACACCATTTTGTTTCATGAATTCATCTGCAAGATAGTTTAATAATTTTTCATCAAAATCATCTCCGCCTAGTCTGTTATTACCACGTGTAGCTAATACTTCGAATACGCCATCTCCAACTTCAAGGATTGAAACGTCGAATGTACCACCACCTAAGTCATAAACCATAACTTTGTGTTGATCAGTTTCTTTATCAATACCATAAGCCAATGCAGCCGCTGTTGGTTCGTTGATTATTCTTTTTACGTTTAATCCAGCAATCTTACCAGCGTTTTTTGTTGCTTGTCTTTGAGAGTCTGTAAAGTAAGCTGGGACAGTAATTACTGCTTCTGTAACTTCTTCTCCTAAATAACTTTCAGTGTCGGCTTTTAATTTTTGCAAAATCATTGCTGAAATTTCTTCTGGAGAATAATCTTTACCATCAATGTTTACTTTGTATTCAGTACCCATTTCTCTTTTAATTGATGTGATTGTTCTGTCTGGATTTGTAATTGCTTGTCTTTTTGCTGTTTCACCAACTAATCTTTCACCATCTTTAGTAAATGCTACGATTGATGGAGTAGTTCTATTACCTTCAGAGTTAGGAACTATAACAGATTCTCCACCTTCCATAACTGCTACTGCTGAATTTGTTGTACCTAAATCAATACCTATTACTTTACTCATTATAAAATCCTCCTTTTAGATTTTTATCTATATTTAAAATTCTTATTTACTAACTTTGACCATTGCAGGTCTAATACATTTGTTATTCAAAATGTAACCTTTTTGGAATACTTCTAAGATCATATCTGAATCTTTATCACTATCTTCAGTAATAACCGCATGATGATAGTTTGGATCAAATTTATCTGAACATTCTACTTCTTCCAATCCAAAGTCTTTTAAAGATAAAAGTAGGTTGTCTCTAATTAATTCAACACCGCTAGAGAACTCATCTTTTTCTTCTTTACTACTGATAGCTCTATCTAAGTCATCTATTATAGGTAGAATTTTCAAAATCAAAGACTCATTGGCTAATTCAATAGACTGTTGTCTTTCTCTATTTGTTCTATTCTTATAGTTGATAAAATCCGCTTGTAATCTTTTTAAAGAATCTTTTAAATCTTCTATTTCAGAATTTACAACTTCATCTTTATCGCTTTCGACTTCTTCTTTTACTGACTCATTTTCATTTTCATTTTTATTTATTTTTTCTTTTTCTAAGTCTTTTTCTCCATTTTTTACATCTTCTGAAGACTGATTTTGCTTCAACTTTTCTTCATTATCTTTCATAATAATCTCCCCTAATAATTAATCCATTAATTCTTCTAGATAATTTAAACATAGCTTCTATTGAAAGTTCATAATTCATTCTCATGGGAGCAACAATAGCTATAACACCGATGTTATTCTTGTTGAAGAAATAAGAACTCTTGATGATTGTGTTTTCAACAAGTGATTGTTCGTTATTTTCCTCTCCCACTTTAATGTCCAAGAAATTATCTGAAGAATTCAGAATGTTCACTATTTTGTCTTTATCTTCAAGGTATTCCATTATGCTTTTGACTTTGTCTAAGTCGCTGTATTCACTATATTTGAAAATATTTGATAAGCCTTCAACGGATACATACATTGAAGATAACTTATCTTTTTCATTTTCAATAATATCGGTAATCGCACCTTTAAAAAGATTATTATATTTGTATTTTGAAGAAAATTCATCTAAATTATCATAAACTTCATTTAAATTTTTCCCTAAAAAAAGTTTCTTCAATAGAAAATTAATCTTAATTAATTCATTTGGTTCTATGGCTTGCTCTGATGAAATCACAGTATGATTTAAATCACCAGAATCATATAACGTTAATAAAACATAATTATAATCGCTTATTGGAAGTAACTCTATGTGTGATAAATGCATCCTATCTGATTTTTTTAACATAGAAATAACCGGATACTGAGTTATTTCAGAAATAAACTGAGAAGAAGATTTAATCAATTTCTCAGGTTCAACAATTCTTTCATAGGGTTTTCTTATAGACATCAACGAAGAGCTAGAATCATCAGTTTTATAAAGTTTGTCTAGAATATAATCCACATACAATCTGAAAGCTTTTTGCGATGGAATTCTTCCTGATGAAATATGAGATTGAACTAAATATCCCAAATCACCTAAGTCGCTCATTTCATTTCTGATAGTTGCTGGACTGAAACCAATATTATAATTCTTTGATAAAACTCGAGATCCTATCGGCTGAGCAGTCTTTATATAATTGTCTATGGTAGCGAGTAAGATATTAAATTTTCTTTGTGTTAAATTTTCATTCAAGACCTCACCTCTTTTTTTGTTAGCAACCTATTACCTTGAGTGATAATAAAATTATACACTACGATTTATACTGTGTCAAGTGTTATACTAAAATATCTACGAAAAAACTATTTGACACGAAAAAGCCTTGATTTGTAAAGCTTATATGGTTGTTGTTTAAAGTTAACAATCCTTTATTAATCCAGTTATCGATTAATTTTTTGTTATTCGTGTATAAATTTATGCCAAATTTTTCAAAGTATTCTTTTAAATCTAATCCATCCTTTAATCTCATATTAGTTATTATGAATTCAAATTCTCTTTTTTCTAAATCAATTTTCTCAGAAAAACTAATAGGCTTTTCATTTTTTATTATTTTGTTTTTGTAATCGGGGTAGAAAAACTCATTTGTATATCTCAGTTGATTTAAATATCCAGATGAAGATAAACCAAATCCGTAATACTGCTCGTCTTTCCAATAAATCTTGTTGTGAATGGATTCAAAATTATCTTTTGCAAAATTAGAAATTTCGTAGTGTTTGTAATTTTCTAATCCATTACAAATCTTCATATACATTTCGTATTCTATATCATCATTTCTATTTATGTCTTTATAGTTTTTGTAAAATTTTGTTCCAGGTTCTAATATCATGTTATACCAAGAAACATGGTTTGGATTAAGTTTTCTAATATAATAAAGATCATTATCTAGAGACTCTAAGGTTTGATTTGGAAATCCAAATATTAAATCAATTGAAATATTATCAATGTAATCTTTAATTATTTCAAATGACTTAAAAACATCCGATACTGTATGCTGTCTTCCTAAAAATTTGTTGTACTCATTATAAAAAGATTGAACGCCCAATGATATTCTATCTATACCAACTTTTTTATAGTTTTGTATTTTTTCTTTTGTGACGAATTCTGGATTGCATTCAATAGTAAATTCCTTTAATTGTAAGTTAAAACAGCTATCAATTACGTTATACGTTTTTTCAATATATTTAGAATCCACAAGATTCGGTGTTCCTCCTCCTATATAAATGGTATCTATTCTGTCTTTAGGATTTTTGTACATATTTATTTCTTTTTGTAATAAATCAAAGTATTCATCAACTCTTTGATATTGTTTCGTCATTGTTGAAAAATCACAATAATTACACTTATAAGCACAAAAAGGTATGTGAATATAGATTCCTTTCATAACTCCTCCTATAAAAATAAGCCAAACTTTCGCTTGGCTTAACAAATTTAATTTCCTTCATCATATTTTAAGACTGATAAGAAAGCTTCTTGAGGAACATCTACGCTACCTACAGATCTCATTCGCTTTTTACCTTCTTTTTGTTTTTCTAATAGTTTACGCTTTCTAGTTATATCTCCACCGTAACACTTAGCAAGTACATCTTTTCTGTATGCTTTTATAGTTTCTCTTGCGATAATTTTATTTCCTATTGCAGCTTGTACAGGAATTACAAATTGATGTCTTGGTATTTCATCTTTAAGTTTCGTTACTATTTTTCTTGCTCTTTCATAAGCTAAATCTTCGTGAACAATTAATGTTAACGCGTCAACTTTTTCTGAATTAATCATTATTTCAAGTTTAATTAAATCAGATTTTTCATAACCAATTAATTCATAATCCAAAGATGCGTAACCTCTTGTTTTTGATTTTAAAGCATCATAGAAATCATAAATTACTTCATTTAATGGTAATTTGTATTTTATTGTTACTCTTTTTTCATCAAGGTAAGTCATGTCAATGAAAGTTCCTCTTTTTCCTTGACAAAGTTCCATAATTACTCCGACATAATCTGTAGGAGTCATGATTTCTGCATTAACAACAGGCTCTTCAACATAATCAATTTCAGTTTCCTTTGGGAAATTTGTAGGATTTTGTATTTCTACTTCAGTTCCATCTTTTTTATGAACTTTATATATTACACTTGGAGCAGTAGCAATGATATCTAAGTCAAACTCTCTATCTAATCTTTCTTGAATAATTTCCATGTGTAACAACCCTAAAAATCCACATCTCAATCCAAAACCTAGTGCGATTGATGTTTCATTTTCAAATGTTAAAGCTGCGTCATTAACTTGAAGTTTTTCTAGTGCATCTCTTACAGAATTGAAATCTTCACCTTCAGCAGGATAAATACCACAATAAACCATTGGTGTAACTTGCTTATATCCCTCCAGAGGTTTATCCACAGGATTGTTTTTATCTGTTATAGTGTCACCTACTCTAGCATCTTTTACATTTTTTATACTGCAGACAACATATCCTACATCTCCAGCGCTAATTTCATCTGTGCTTATCATTCCGGAAGATGTGTAACCGCATTCAGTAACTTCAAATGATTTGTTAGTAGACATCATTAAAATTTCAGATCCTGGCTTTATACAACCATCAAAAACTCTGACATAAACGACAACGCCTTTATAAAAATCGTAATATGAGTCAAATATTAATGCCTTTAGAGGCTTATTTTCGTCCCCAATTGGTGCAGGAACGTTATTAACTATATCTTCTAGAACATCTACTATATTTATTCCTTCTTTTGCCGATACTGCAGGAACATTTTCAGCATCTAATCCAATAATATCTTCTATTTCCTTTTTTGCAAAATCAATGTCGGCACTTGGTAAGTCTATTTTATTTATTACAGGTAAAATTTCTAAATTTTGGTCGATGGCCAAGTATACATTTCCTAATGTTTGCGCTTCTACACCTTGTGTTGCATCGACGATTAATACTGCACCTTCACACGCTTTTAATGATCTACTTACTTCATAAGTAAAGTCAACATGACCTGGTGTATCTATTAAATTCAGATTGTATACATTACCATCTTTAGCCTTATAAGATAATTTAATGGCTTTTAATTTGATTGTTATACCTCTTTCGCGTTCCAAGTCCATAGAATCCAAAACCTGTTCACTCATTTCTCTATGAGTAAGCATACCTGTCTCTTCAATCAATCTATCAGCTAATGTTGATTTCCCATGATCTATATGCGCAATTATTGAAAAATTTCTTATGTATTTTTTATCGTTTTTCATTTAAATCTCCTAAATCGAACCAATCTTATCAACAGGATATAACCTAAAGAAAACTACACCGATTATCGAATCTTTATTAATAGGTCCTATGTACCTGCTGTCATTATAATTATCTAATTCTCTATCATCATTTATAACAAAATATTCATCTTTACTTAAAACCCATTTATTGTTGTTTAATTTTTTGGACTGTTGTAGCAGAATATAAGGTTCATATATTCTTTTTCCATTAACAAAAATATCATCATTTATAATTTCCACTGAATCCTTAGGCATTGCAATAACTCTTGCAATATTAGATTCTGAATCCTTCTGATCATAATACTGAACTATATCAGTTTTTTTAATATATCCAGTAATTTTGTTTAATTTGTTAATGAGAACAAAATCTCCAGAAGTTAAAGTGGGACTCATATTTGATGATTTTACTATTTGTGTTTCTAAAATAAAAGTTTTTATTACGAAACATACTACTAAAGCTATAAATATTGCAAATAGCAAATTTGAAAACTTACTATTTAAAAATTTCTTCATACTATCACCATTCTTTACCAACCTATTATAACATAATTTACAATTAATGTTCTAGATTACTTGAAATAATTAATTCTATAGTGTATAATAATAACACTGTTCAAAAATAAAGGAGGGATATTATGGCAAATATTAAATCAGCAATTAAAAGAATTGATGTAACTAAACTTGAAACAGCTAGAAATAAATCTAAAAAATCAGCTATCAAAACTTTCATAAAGAAATTTGAAGCAGCTGTTGAAAAAAACGATAAAGAAGACGCTACTAAATTATTTAATTTAGCAACTAAAAAGATTGACCAAGCTGCAAGTAAGAACACAATTTCTAAAAACAGTGCAGCTAAAAAAATTAGCAGAATGGCTAAAGAATTAAACAAATTAGCATAGAAATAATGTAAAGGATCCATTACATTATTTAAAGGTTGAAGTAAATTCAACCTTTATTTTTTTGCTAAAATTTCGCAAATACTATTTTCTATATAGTACTTAGAATTTAACGTATTTGTTTTTAATGTAGTTTCTATTTCATACATTTTATGAAACGCAAATCTTAACTGGTCATATCTCCAATTTTTCACAAAACTTTGAACTTTATTTAATTCGTATGATGATATTTTTACTCTCTTTGTGATTTCAGTTTGCGAAACTTTCAAACGTAGAAGTTCTTTTATATATAATAAATTTCTAAATAATCTAATAACCATATGAAGTGTTTTAAAAGTGTCTGATGTGTCATTTATAAGTAAATTTAAGTAATATATCGTCTTAGATAAATCTTTTGACGCTATTGAATCTGTTAAATCAAAAATATTTTTATCATATTGATTTATTAGAGATTTCAAATCATGTTCTGTTATTTCATCTTTCTCTAAGTTTATAAACTTATCTAATTCATTATTAACATCAATTAAAGTCTTTTCAGAATTTTTTATAAGATAAAGAGAATATTCAATAAAAATGTTAACGATATTATTATTAATCTTCTTCCCTTTTAGGTAATTTATTATATAAGCTTTTAATTGATTTCTGTTTAACTTATTGAATTCAATATCTGATCCATAGTTTATTATTTCTTTTAAAAATTTAGACTTAAATACATTTCCGTATGATGTCATGATAATCAAAGTATACTCTGGAATATCTTTTATATAAGGTAATAATTTATCAATACTTTCCTTGTTTTTTGAAATTCCTGTTTTAGTTAAATCTACATCATCGATTAAAATGAGTCTTTTATCACTAAACATAGGAATAGTTTCAGAAGAACTATATATTTTTTCGAAATCTGATAATTCGTACTCATCAAAACTTTGAGCATTGTAGTGCTCTTTTATTAATGAGAGATATTTTTCTATATAAAATTTTTCTTCTCCGTGTATTAAAATTAGATTAGATAACAAATTATTATATAATTTTTGTTTCGCCAATGAAAAATCCATCTTTTGCTCCTCTATTCTTAAAGTAATATAATACGAAAATTGTTGTAATAATTGAATTTTGCTCTTTCACTAAAATATTAAAAATCGAATATTTATCTCTATTAGATCTTATAGTATTAAATATCTTGCTTGAGACAATCTCAATGTTTCCATCTTTATCAGTTCTTTTTATTGGAATATTTAGTTTATTTAAATTATCTAGTGTTTGATGATGTGGGTGTCCATAATCATTTCTTAGACCTACAGAAATAATAGATAATTTGGGATTAACCTTTTTTAAGAAATTTAAATCTGAACTGTTTTTACTTCCGTGATGAGAAATTTTCAACACATCAGATGTTATATCTTCATTTAAAATATTTCTTTCATATTCTCCAGAAATGTCTCCTGTAATTAGTAATGAAATATCATTAACATATACTTTGTAAACTATAGATTTATCGTTCTCTTCATCACTTATGGGTTTATCAATGACTTTGATGTAAACATTTCCAATTTTTAGTAATTGATTATTTTGTAGATTTACGTAATGGTTATTTTGATTATACTTGATTTTTAATATTTTTTCTCCATTGTTCCTAGATAAAACTATTGGATTATAAGATTTATTTATATAAATTAGATTCTTACTATGATCTTCATCAAAATGTGTCAAGAATACATAATCAAGATTATTTAAACCTATTTTGTGAAGATATTCTACAAGGTAAGTTCCAGATTTATCTTCTGATTTGTATGAACCTCCTGTATCTATCATAAAACTTTTAAAATATTGTCTTACAAGTAAGCAATCACCTTGACCAATATCTACAAAGTTTATATGCGTAATAGGATTAAAAATATTTAAAATTACCGGCATAATTACGCTTATAAAAAACATATTTTTTAAAGTTTGTTTATTAAAATCGTTTAAAGTTTTAATGTAGTGTCTGTTATAAATTGCAAATATTATTATATAATAAACAAAAATCATCAATAGAGAAAAGCTCATAAAACTATGAATTTGTATATTAAATGAATTAATTGTAATGAAGATATAATTTATAATCTTTAAACAAAATTTTATAATTTGAACAAATACATAATTAAAGCTATTAGGTATCAAAAGTACAATAGCCGACAATTGTATGATAAGTGTAAAAATAGGTAAAATAATGGTATTTCCAATGATAAAACCAAATGTAAATTCATTAAAAAACCTCAGTTGTATTGGTAATAATATTATATAAACTAAAGTAGAAAGCATCAAATAATTACGTAGTTTGCTATTTTGTTTTTTGAATTTTGGATATAAATATAAAATAGTAAATGTTGCTAAAAAAGAAAAAATAAATCCAACATCAAGTAGATTATATGGATTCATAAGCAAAATTAAGATAGCTGCAATAATTAAATTATTTAAATTATACCAGTCTATCTGCATTTGATTAGATAATTCCACTATAACTAACATAATAAACGCTCTTAATATTGATGAAGGTAGTCCTACTGCATATCCATATATTGCGATTAAAAACAAAGATAACCAAGAAATAATTTTTCTGTTAATCTTAAAAATACCAAATAATTTATTAAAAATCGTGTATAGAATAATAATATGTAGCCCACTTATTGCAAATATATGACTTATTCCTAATGTCTTAACATTATTAGTGTAATCTTCACTCAAAAAATTAAACCATGTAAATACTGACTTTAAAACAGATGATTCAATATCATTAAAATTTGAATCTAATTTAAAAACTATGTGGTTTAAAATTTTGCTTCTAATACTTAAAAAAAGTGAATTAGACTTTCCTATTATATCAGGATCAGTCCTACAGTATATATCTCCATATATATTGCTCTTTAATAAATAAAATTTATAGTTGAACATAAATGGATTACCATTCGTATATGCTTTGTTAACTTTTGATCTTATATTGACAATATCTCCTATATTCAAATCTTTTTTTGTTGTTAATAAAAATTTTATATTATAGTGATTAGTTACCTTTACAATATACTTTTTATTGGATCTGTTTTTATTGATTACTACAGCGTTAATATCTACAAATTCATTATCTTTAATATTTTTATAATTATCATTAATAATGTTTAAATGAAAAATAGTCAGAAATAATACTAACAGTGAGACAATAAGTTTCTTCTTATCTTTAAATAGAAGCAATCCTGTAACCACTACATCAACTGCTAGAAATATCGGATTGAAATATATGTATAAAATTGTTGTTAAAATTATCTGTATTAAAATTACCGTAGTGATTAACATTTTTCACCTAATTAATAGGAATCACAGCTAATAATCGCTGTGATTCCTTGTATTTTTAATTATTTGCTTAAATTATAAAAAGTTTTTATTCCATCATATACTGCAGTAGATTCTAGCATATCTTCAATTCTTAATAATTGATTATATTTACAGATTCTATCAGTTCTTGATGTTGAGCCAGTTTTAATTTGTCCAGCATTTGTAGCGACAGCAACATCGGCTATAGTAGTATCTTCTGTTTCTCCCGATCTATGAGATATTACGGCAGTGTATCCATGTCTTTTAGCTAGTTCTATGGCATCAAGAGTTTCAGTTAAAGTTCCTATTTGATTTAATTTGATTAGAATGGAGTTACATACTCCCATTTCAATACCTTTTTGTAATCTCTTAACATTTGTTACAAATAAATCATCTCCAACTAATTGAATTTTTGAACCTAATTCTTTAGTTAGTTTTTTCCAACCATCCCAATCATCTTCAGCTAATCCGTCTTCAATAGAAATAATAGGATATTTTTCAACTAAGTTTTTATAATATTCAATCATTTCATCACTTGATCTAACTGCATTGTCTCCAGCCATATTGTACTTACCATCTTCATAGAATTCACTAGCTGCAGCATCTATAGCAATCATTACATCTTTTCCTGGCTCATAGCCAGCTTTTTTAATAGCTTCAACTATAGTTTGTAATGCTTCCTCATTAGATTCGAGATTTGGTGCAAAACCACCTTCATCTCCTACAGCAGTATTTAATTTTCTAGACTTTAATACATTTTTTAAATTATGAAATACCTCAGTACCCATTCTTAAAGATTCTTTGAAGTTTTCTCCACCTACTGGCATAATCATAAATTCTTGAATGTCCACATTATTATCAGCGTGTTGTCCACCATTTAGAATGTTCATCATTGGTACAGGTAAAGTCTTACCGTTTACGCCTCCAATATATTCAAATAATCTTTGTCCATTTTCATCTGCAGCAGCCTTTGCAACAGCTAAAGAAACACCTAAAATAGCATTTGCACCAAGTCTAGATTTATTTTCAGTGCCATCTAATTCTATTAGATAATTATCTATTCCAACTTGATCAAATACATCCCAACCTACTAATTCATCTGCTATCTCTAAGTTTACATTATCAACTGCAGTTTCTACGCCTTTTCCTAAAAATCTTTTTTCATCATTGTCTCTTAATTCTACAGCTTCGTGTACTCCAGTAGAAGCACCTGAAGGAACTATAGCTGATCCCATTGCTCCCGCTTCAGTGTAAACTTCAACTTCAACTGTAGGATTTCCCCTAGAATCCAAAACTTCTCTTGCATAAATATCAATTATTGAGCTCATTATTTATTCTCCTTTTTTAATTAAAGATTCACCTGTCATTTCAGAAGGTTTATCTATTTTCATCAATTCTAAAATTGTTGGTGCTATATCAGCTAAGATACCATTATTCAATTTGATATCTTTGTCTGGATATTCTATAAAAGGCACAGGATTAGTTGTATGTGCCGTGAATGGTCCTCCTGTCATTTCATCGATCAAATATTCACTATTCCCATGATCAGCAGTTATCAAAGCGTGATATTTTCCATTTTTATCTATAGATTGTAATATTTCGTCTAGACATCTATCAACAGTTTCAACGGCTATTTTGTCTGCTGAAATTACACCGGTATGGCCAACCATATCCGAATTTGCAAAGTTTAAAATGATTAAGTCGTATATATCTTTATTAATGACATCAACTACATGATTTTTAACTTCTACAGCACTCATCTCTGGCTTAAGATCATAAGTTGATACTTTTGGGGATGGAACTAGTATCCTATCCTCATTTTTGAATTCTTTTTCTATACCACCATTAAAGAAAAATGTTACATGGGCATATTTTTCTGTTTCTGCAATTCTTAATTGCTTTAATCCATTTTCAGAAATAATTTGTCCTAACACATTATTATATCTTTGTTTTGGATAAGCTATTTGGACATTTTGGATAGTTTTATCATATTCTGTCATTGTTACAAACAAAATATCTTTGTATTTTGTTCTTTTAAAACCATCAAAATCATCGTCTACAAAAGCTCTTGTAAGTTGTCTTGCTCTATCTGGTCTAAAATTAAAGAATATAAAAGAATCTTCATTTTCGACTTTTGTTATGTTATCATTTTCATCGACTATTGCACATGGTTCAATAAATTCATCAGTGATATTTTTATCATAACTATCTTGTAAATATTCGACTGGGTCATTATTTTTATTTCCTACTCCATTAGTAATGCAATTATATGCTTTTTCTACTCTGTCCCATCTCTTGTCTCTATCCATTGCATAATAACGACCACAAACAGTTGCAATCTTACCTACACCAATTTCTTTTATATCATCTAGTAATTTTTGTAAATCATTTTTTGCAGATGTTGGTGATACGTCTCTTCCATCTGTAAAACAATGTATTGCTACATCATAAAAATCTAACTTTTTGCACATTTTAAGGATTGCTACAAGGTGATCATAATGAGAATGAACTCCACCAAAAGAAACCAATCCTAATAGATGTAGTTTTTTATTTTTTTCTTTAGTTTTTAAAATGATATTTTTTAAAACTTCATTTTCATAAAATTTTCCAGATTCTATGTCATTAGTAATTTTACTTAAATCTTGATAAATTATTCTACCAGAACCAATATTCATGTGTCCTACTTCAGAATTTCCCATTTGACCTGCTGGAAGACCTACTTCATTTCCTGAAGCAATCAATTGTGAATTTGGATATTCACTCATTAGTCTGTCAAAAGTTGGAGTATCAGCTAATTTAATAACATTTCCTGGATAGTCTTTGCCTAATCCCCATCCATCTAAGATGATAAGAATTAATTTGTCTTTTTTATTCTCCATAATTAATTAGTTTAGAAAAACTTTCTGCTTCTAAACTCGCACCCCCTACTAAAGCTCCATCAATGTCTTCTTTCGACATAATATCAGTTACATTTTCAGGTTTTACACTTCCACCGTATTGTATTCTAACTGAATCAGCTAATTCTTTACTATACATTTCTGTCAATAAATTTCTAATAAATTTACACATTGATTGTGCATCGTCACTTGAAGCTGTTTTACCGGTTCCAATAGCCCATATTGGTTCATAAGCGATTACAAGTTTAGATTTTAACTCTTCTTCGCTTATTCCCTTTAAGTCTGATCTAATTTGTGATTCTACAATTTTTTCGTGATTGTTAGATTCTCTTTGTTCTAAGTTTTCTCCGCAGCAAAGTATTGGCTTAAGATTGTGATTTAAAGCTGATATTATTTTCTTATTTAATAGTTCATCATCTTCTTTAAATATAGTTCTTCTTTCAGAATGACCAATTATAACATAATCCACTCCCAAATCTTTCAGCATATTTGGAGAAATTTCTCCTGTAAAAGCGCCGCTATCTTCGAAATACATATTTTGTGCTCCAGTAGAAATATTTGTATGTTTTAAGGCTTCTGTAAGAGTTTTTAGTGATGTGAATGGGGATATAATGCAAGCTTCGACATTATCAGAAACTCTCAGATTCTTTAAATCATTTAAGAAATGCTTAGTCTCTCCATCTGTCATATTCATTTTCCAGTTTCCTGCAATTAATGGTTTTCTCATATTACTATCTCTCATCAATACAATCAATACCAGGTAACACTTTGCCTTCTAGAAATTCCAAAGAAGCTCCACCACCTGTTGAAACATGTGTTACCTTGTCTTTATTTCCGGATTTTGCAATTGCTGAAGCACTATCGCCGCCACCAACAATAGTTGTAGCATCAGATTTTACTAAAGAATTTGCAACTTCAAAAGTACCTTTACTAAATTGTTTAATTTCAAATACACCCATTGGCCCATTCCATACAATAGTCTTGGATTTTTGTATTTCTTCGTCAAAAATCTTTATTGTTTTCGTTCCAATATCAAATCCTGCAATATCGTCTGTAAACTCATCTATACCAATTACTTTTGAATCAGATTCTTCCGTCATTTCTTTAGCTGCGATAAAATCAACTGGCAAGAATATTTTAACTCCTTTTTCTTGAGCTTTTTCTAATAATGATTTTGCTAAATCTAATTTATCTTCTTCGATTAAAGATTTACCGACATTTTTCCCTTGTGACTTAATGAATGTAAATGCCATAGCCCCACCTATTAGTATAGTATCAACTTTATCCAATAAGTTTTCTATAACTCCAATTTTATCAGAAACTTTTGCACCACCTAATATTGCTGTAAAAGGTCTTTGCGGATCATCAAGAGCTTTTCCCATGATTTCTATTTCTTTTTGAACTAAAAATCCTACAGCACTTGGTAAAAACTTAGACACTCCTACATTTGATGCGTGTGCTCTATGGCTTGTTCCAAAAGCATCGTTTACATATAAATCAGCTAATTGTGATAATTCTTTAGAAAACTCTTCATCATTTTTTTCTTCTTCTTTTCTATATCTTGTGTTTTGAATTAACATAATTTCTTTAGGTTGTAATTGTTTACTTTGCTCAATAACAGAATTATCCACAACTTTATCATTATCAACAAATTTTACTTCTTGACCAATAATTTCAGAAAGCTTTTCTGCAACCGGTTTTAATGTGAATCCAGGTTTTGGTTCGCCTTTTGGTCTACCTAAGTGACTCATTAAAATAACTTTAGCATTATTATCTATTAAATACTTTATTGTTGCGATAGATGCTTCTATTCTATTCGTATCAGTAATAATACCATCTTTAATTGGAACATTAAAGTCTACTCTAACTAATACTCTTTTATTTTCAACATTTAAATCTTTTAGTGTTTTTTTATTCATAGATTAACCTTTCTTTGAAAAGAGTCGATTGCAAAAATATTTTACCATCGACTCTAAATAGTTTTATTATCTTGTAGCTATAATCTTTGCTAAATCAAATACTCTTGAACTATAACCCCATTCGTTATCATACCAAGAAGCAATTTTTACCATATTTCCTAAAGCATAAGTCATATCAGCATCAAATATTGAACTTCTTTCATCTCCAATGATGTCTGAAGACACTAATTGATCTTCAGAATATCCTAAGATTCCTTTTAATTCGCCTTCACTAGCTTTTTTCATAGCATTATTGATATCTTCTTTTGTAACTTCCTTACCTAAAAGAACTGTTAAATCAGTAATAGATCCAGTAGGTGTTGGTACACGAACTGCAAGTCCTGTCATTTTACCTTCTAATTGTGGTAGAACTTTACCAACAGCTTTAGCAGCACCTGTAGTTGTAGGAATCATACTTAAAGCAGCTGCTCTTGCACGTCTTAAATCCTTGTGGTGAGCGTCTTGAATGTTTTGATCGTTAGTATAAGCGTGAATTGTTGTCATTAACCCTTTTTCAATTCCAAATTCATCATCTAAAACTTTAGCTACTGGAGCTAAACAGTTAGTTGTACATGATGCATTGGAAATAATATCATCATTTTCTGGATCATATTCTTTGTCATTTACTCCAACTACAATCATTTTAACATCTGATTTACCTGGAGCAGTTAATAATACTTTCTTTGCACCAGCTTTAATATGTTTTGATAAACCTTCTTTGTCTTTAAAAGCGCCCGTTGAATCGATAACTAGATCAACTCCTAATTCTTTCCAAGGTAATTCTTCTGGATTTCTGTTATTTACAACAGTTATTTCCCTATCACCAATTTTAATTTTGTCATCCGCTAATACTTCAACGTCTTTTTCAAAAGTACGATAAATTGAGTCATACTTTAAAAGATGTGCATTTGTTTTAAGGTCACTTGTAATGTTCAATGCCACTAATTCAAGATCAGGGTCATTTTTTTGAATTAAAATTCTTGTTACATCTCTACCTATTCTTCCAAATCCACTAATTGCTACTTTCATTTAATCCTCCTTGAAATATTTCATAATACATACTTTTATTATATACCCGATATATAATCTTATTAATCAAATTTTAAACCTCAATATGAAGAGTATAATTGGATATATTTGTGCAATGGTCAGATATTCTTTCCAAATTCGATAGAATATCTAAGAAATTAACTCCAACTGTAGAATCACATTCATTATTGTTAATTCGTTTGATATGATTATGTCTATATTTTTTTTCTAAAAAGTCTACATTATTTTCAATATTTGCGACTTTAGAAGCCAATGATTGATCATTATTTTTAAATGCCATAGTTGAATCTATAATTGCATTTTCTACATTTGTATATAAATCTTTATATTCATCGATAGCTACTTTGCTAAATTCTTTTTCTTCGTCATAAACAAGAGTTACAATTCCACATATATTTTCAACATGATCTCCTATTCTCTCGAGATCATTAAGCATATCTTGCATAATAAAAATTTGTGTATGTTCTTCATCTGAAATAGATTTATTAGATAATTTTACAAGATACTCAACGATATGTTTTTCCAAATTATTAATTCTTTTTTCTTCTGCTAATATTTTTGATCTTAGTTTTTTGTTACCTGTCATAAAGTATTCATCAACATTTTTAAAATTTTGATATACTATATCACTCATTCTAATAACTTCAAGTCTAGCTTGTTCAACCGCAATAGAAGGAGTTTCTAAAATTCTGTCATCTAAATATTGTAAGTCTTTTGCGTGTTCTTCACCTGGAACAATTTTCATAGCAGCTTTAACTAAAAAGTTTGAAACTGGAAGTTGAATTGCAACGTTTATTATATTGAATAAAGTATGATAATTTGCTATTTGTCTTGAAACATTTAATGGAGTTAACATAGATACTATGTTTTGCATCAATTTATTTAAAAATAATAGTACAATTATCGTACCAATTGCGTTAAATAATAAATGTATTATTGCTGCTCTTTTAGCATTTTTCCCTGCTCCTACTGATGAAAGTAAAGCAGTAGTAGTAGTACCAATATTGCCCCCTAATAAAAGAGGAGCTGCTTGATTGATTGTTAATAATCCCTGTTTTCCCAAAGCTTGTATTAAACCAATAGAGGCCGAAGATGATTGTACTGCAGTAGTTAAGAAAAATCCTACAAAAACTCCAATTATCGGTGAGTTTAATTTTAATAAAGCATTTTTAAACCACAATTCTTTAGATAGTGGATTTAATCCATCTCCCATAGTATTCATTCCTATGAAAATTAAACCTAGACCAACAAAGACTTCACCTAGATTTTTTTTCCTATCATCTTTTGCACTCATATATAAAAGTACACCAAAAGCTACAATTAATGGTGCATATTTCGCAATATCAAAAGCGATTATTTGCGCAGTAATTGTAGTTCCGACATTTGCTCCTATAATTACTCCAACAGCTTGATTCAAAGGCATTAAACCTGCATTTACAAAGCCCACAACCATTACTGTTGCTGCAGATGATGATTGTATTACCGTCGTTACTACTATACCTAGTAACACACCTATGTATTTATTCCTAGTTAAAGAACCTACTATCTTTTTTAATTTATTACCTGACGATTTTTGGAGACCTTCACCCATTATTGTCATTCCGAACAAGAAAAGTGCCAACCCACCTAAAACCGGAGTTATAATATCCATAATACCTCCTACTTTAATCCTGGAAAATCTATCTGTCTCAATGCTTCAAATAAAACTATATTGCACGAATTTGCTAAATTTAATGATCTATCAATTTCCATATTCATTGGAATCTTTATAGAATGATCATTGTGCTTAGCTACCAAATCTTTATTTATTCCTGAAGATTCCTTTCCGAACACGAAAAAATCACCATCTTGATATTCAAGCTCATGATAATAATTTGTTGCAAAAGTTTCAACATAAAAAACTCTATCATTTCCTTTAATGTATTCTAAAAATTCATTCATATCATCATGAATAACTAAATCAACTTTATCCCAATAATCCATGCCGGACCTCTTTAATAATTTGTCATCTAGTCTAAAGCTAAAAGGTCTAACTAAATGTAATCTAGAATTAGTTAGAACACAAGTTCTTCCTATATTCCCTGTATTTGAAGGTTTCTCAGGTTCTAAAAGAACAATATTTATCATATCCACCTCTTTACGATTCTTTAACTATATTTTAATATTCCCATAAAAAATATACCATAAAAGAAATAGTATTTCAATTTTAAAAACGATTAAAATTTTAAAACAAAAAGACCATCAACACAAAATTGTTGACGGTCTGTCGATTATAAATATTGTTTAATTTTTTCAACTATTTTTTCTGTTGTAAATCCGAAGTGATCCATTATTTTACTACCTGGAGCGCTCATTCCGAACTCATCTATTCCTATATTTAATCCATTAAGTCCAGTATATTTTTGCCATCCATAAGTTGACAAACATTCAATGCTAACTCTTTTTTCAACATTTTTTGGAATAACAGAATGTTTGTATTCTTGATCTTGTTTGTCGAAAATTTCTTGACACATCATTGATACAACTTGAGCCTTAACTCCTTCTTTTTCAAGAGCCTCACTTGCATCTAATGCAAGTTTAACTTCAGAACCTGTTGCTATTATTACTAAATCAGGAGACTCTTGTTTTTTTAGAATATATCCTCCTTTTAAGGCTTGTTCATTAGTTTCTTTTAAATTAACTAATTTTTGTCTAGACAATACTAAAGCTGTTGGTGTTTCTTTATTTTCTAATGCTATCTTGTATGCCATTGATGTTTCAAAGCCATCAGCAGGTCTAATAGTATTAAGATTTGGAATAGTTCTAAGCATTGCTAATTGTTCTATTGGTTCATGAGTAGGTCCATCTTCTCCAACACCAATTGAATCATGAGTCAATATATATAGAACTTGTCTCTTCATTAAAGATGACAATCTCATCGCTGGTTTTAAATAATCTGAAAAAATCATAAATGTAGCGCAATAAGGAATTAAACCACCATATAAACTTATACCATTCGTGATAGCAGCCATTGCGTGTTCTCTAACGCCGAATTGTATGTTTCTTCCGGATCTATTTGTTTGCGTAAATACATCTAAACCATCCATAAATGTTTTATTAGATGGAGCTAGATCCGCAGATCCTCCAACAATATTTAATTGTTTATCTTTTAATCTATTTAATAAAACATGTGAGTATGATCTTGTAGCATCATCTTTTTCGAAGCTAGTAAACTCTTTAGATGTTAAATATTCTTCATCAATTTCTTTAGATAAAAATTTCATTAATTTATCATAAAGGTCTTTGTGAGTGTGTTTATAGTCTTCAAACATACTTTCCCATTCAGAATAATATTTTTCCTTTTCTGAAGTTGATTGTGCAAAAAGTTCCTTAACTTCTTGAGGAATATAGAATTCTTCTGTAAAATCCAATCCTAATTTTTCTTTTAAACTTGGAATGTTTTCTGCACCAATTGGAGCTCCATGCGCTTTTGCAGTTCCTTCAACAACACTTCCATAACCAATTTTTGTTTTTATTTCAATAAATGATGGTTTATCTGTTGTTTTCGCAAGTTCGATAGTTTCTCTTATTTTTTCTATATCATTTCCATCTTCTACAAAATAAGTATCCCAGCCCAACGCTTCATATCTAGCTCTGACATTTTCCGAGAAAATATTTTTTGTATCGCCTTCAATTGTTATATTGTTAGAATCATATAAACAAATCAATTTTGAAAGTTTTAATGATCCAGCTATTGAACTAGCTTCATTAGTTATTCCTTCTTGAAGACAACCATCACCAACAATTGTGTAAGTATAGTTATCAAAAATTTTGTGGTTTTCGGTATTAAATTGGCTGGCCATATATTCCTGAGCAATTGCCATACCAACAGCCATGCTCAATCCTTGTCCTAGAGGACCAGTCGTAGCATCAATTCCTTTTGTATGCAAATATTCTGGATGTCCTGGTGTTAAGCTGTTGTATTGTCTAAATTCTTTTAAATCATCAACAGTTATTCCAAATCCAAATAAATGTAAAAGTGAATATAACATTGCAGACCCATGTCCAGCCGATAAAATAAATCTGTCCCTATTTATCCAATCGCTGTGTTTTGGTGAAAAATGCATTATGTCATTAAATAATGTAAATGTCATAGGGCTTGCACCTAAAGGAAGTCCAGGGTGGCCTGAATTCGCTTTTTGAATCATTTCTACAGATAATAATCTAATAGTATTAATAGCTAATTGTTTTTTGTCCATATCATTCTCCTCTATAAAATTCCAATGTTATTATATCACATTATTTAATCTACTTTAATGAGTATTTGCTTCCAATATCCACAACAATTCCCAACAATTCCATTTTTGTTAAACTCATCAATACATCAGATATATCTTCATTTAATTTTATAGAAATTTCATCTGGTGAATTGGCCTCAATTTTCAATAAATTATATATTTTACGTTCTAAATCATTCAAATCAAAACTTAATTGTGGCTTTTCTATATATTTATTTTGAAATTCAGGGATTTGAGTTATAATATCCAAAACGTCGGTTAATATGTAAGCTCCATCTTTTATTAATTGATTAGTTCCAGTTGAATATACTGAATTAATATTTCCGGGAACTGCAAATATATCTCTACCTTGAGACAAGGCATAAGATGATGTGATTAATGTACCGCTTTTCTCTTTTGCTTCAATAACGACAGTTGCAAGTGATAAACCAGAAATAATTCTATTTCTAAATGGAAAATTATATGGCAATGGTGCTATTCCAAAAGGATATTCGCTCATAATTACTCCGTTATGTGATGAAATCATATCTTGAAACACTCTATAATTGCTCCTGGGATATACTTGATCTATTCCACACCCTAAAACTCCAATTGTTTTATTATTATTTTCAAGAGAAGTTTGATGAGAAATTTTGTCTATGCCAAGAGCCAATCCACTAACAACTGGTATTTTATATTGTGATATTTCAGATACAAATTTTTTACATGCATAAGATCCATATTGACTACATTTTCTAGCTCCGACAAATGAAACACAATTATTGAACTCTTCAGTCAAATCACCTTTATAGTACAAAGTATATGGTGCATCATCTATTTCAAGTAATTTTTTCGGATATTTTGAATCACCGTATGTAGTAAATTTTATACTGTTTTTCCATAATTTTTCTTTGTACAAATTTATATCGAATTTTTTCATATTTTTTAGAATAAATTCGTAAATTTTAGGATCTACTTCTAAAAGTTTTTTTGCATTATCGTAGATAATATCCTCTAATGAGCTATAATTTTCAAGAATTGGACCTATCCAATTATAATTCGTGTTCAAACTACTTAAAAATAATAATAAATCTGAATCCATAATTTACCCCTTTTCTTTACATATAGAATACCATTAATATATATTTTTTTTCAATAAAAAAAGTCGACTATCATAAAATAATCGACTAATTTTTAATAGATTACAACTGGCATTCCATTTTCAGCCGAATTGAAAATTGTACGAACATGATTTATAGGAGTATTTATACAACCATGACTTCCAGCACCATTAAAGATTTGTCCACCGTAGGCGGCCCTTCCCTTTGTATCGTGAATTCCTACACCAGTATAGTCAATTTGCATCCAATAATCTACATGAACTTTATATTTTGATCCGTCTGGATTAAATCCTCTTAAAAATCTATCAGTTTCTTTTGACCAAATTTCAAATAAGCCTGTTGGTGTTTCATGGTCAATTGATGGATCTCCTGTAACAACAGGTGTGTCTAATACTAGTTTACCATCTTTAAAATACCACAAATGTTGTGCTCCCAAGCTTATTTCAATATAGCTTTTTCCAAGAACTCCATTATTTCGGCTTCTTCTGCTATATACTAAATCACTATCTATGGTTTTACCATTTTTTAAAGCATCTGTAATCATAGCTACTGTTTGTTTTTTGTTAATTTCATTTCCAAAAACTTTTGCTTTAACTTTTATGGATTTACCATTATGAGTTGTAAAATCAAAATCTTTCCCAACAACTTCAAATTTTTCTTTCAAGTCATCTACAAAAATTCGAACTTTTTTATCTTCAAACTTATAATTTTCATCTAAGAAAATAGAATTATCTTCTATTTTTTGTGATTCTCCGTTTGGCAATTTTAAGGTAATAGAAGCTTTTGCAATATTTTCAAGTTCTTTTTTGTTTGGCTCCAATGATTTTTTTGTAACTTGAGGATTAATATATTCTGAAGATAATTTGATTTCATCCTTGTGTTCATTAAATCCTTTTATTACGGATTCACAAACTTTATCCAAATCAAGCTTATTACCTAATTCTTCAGGTTTGATTATTGCTTTTTTGTTTTCAAAAATCAATTGGGCGTTTTTTGGTTCTTTGATATTTTTAAATAACTCACTATTTTTTAAGGTTTCTTTTAATTTATCAGAATCTACACTTTTCTTAACTTTTACATCTGTTTCTATTCCTTTTATAAGTTCTACTGGCCACAAAAAACCATGTTGCACATAGGTTTGATTTTCCAAAGCAACTTGTTTTAAACCCGCTTGTGAATTATTCAATGCAACAGTTTTATTATCTCTTCCGATAATTGATGTGGTTTGTTCATCAAAAATATTTTTAACATCAGAAATTTTTCTTACACCTAAATTTTCACCATTAATTTTTGCGTTAGGATAAGTCATGAAGCTAAAAAATATTGAAACCAATATATAAATACCTAAAAGAATTGATACAACCCAAATCCATGAGTGTGATTTTTGTGATTCTTTCAGTTTATAAATACTATTATTTTTTGAAGACTCATTATTTACTTGACTAGTTTTATTGTCTTCATATTTTTGTAAATCATCTTTCAATTTATCACCTTCTATTAATTATTTCTGTACCTAGAATGATATCATAAATACACAACACTAGTAAACATTTATATTAAATTATACTTTTTCTATAATCTATACTTAATTAAATTTGTGATAATTTTAAATAAAATAACAAAGATTTGCTTTAAAATTGTAAAAAATGATGTATAATTAAATTGATGATACATTAAAGGGGTGAATTATGGAAAATATTAATCTGGTAGTTTTATCAGATTCTACCGGGGACACAGGTGATCAAATAGCAAGAGCTGCTTTAGCTCAATTTGATATTACTTGTGAAAATGCTAAATTTCACTTATTTGGACATATCCGATCTATTGAGCATCTTAATTCTACATTACAAAAATGCTTAGAAATGGATAATATTATCATATATTATAGTTTAGTTGAAGAAAGTTTAATTGATAGTTTAAAGAAATTTTGTGATATGAATAATCTCATATCGGTAGATATTTTAACTCCATCAATTGTAGCCATCCAAAGGCTAACAAAACGATCTCCAGCAACAAATCCAGGTGCATTACGTAAACTTGACGAACATTATTTTAGAAGAATTGATGCAATAGAATTTGCTGTAAGATATGATGATGGAAAAGATCCAAGAGGAGTCGCTAGAGCTGATATAACGATTATTGGTGTTTCTAGAACTTCGAAAACACCATTATCTATGTATCTTGCAAATAAGCATTACAAAGTTTGCAATATTCCACTTGTACCAGAGTCACCAGTCCCAAAGGAACTTTTTGAAATCGAACCAAAAAGAGTCATCGGTCTTACTAACTCTCCTGATAAACTAAACAAAATCAGAAAAGAAAGACTAAAATCTATGGGATTGCCAACTGAAAGTACATACTCTGATTTGGGTAGAATACTTGACGAATTAGATTATGCTGAGAAGGTAATGAAGAAAATCGGATGTCCTATCATAAACGTTTCTGACAGAGCAATTGAAGAAACGGCAGAAGTTATTATCAGACATCTAAAAAAAATGAATGATTAAAAAGGAGTTTTTTAAATGACAGAAAAATATGTTTACAGTTTTAAAGAAGGTAATAAAGACATGCGAAGCCTTCTTGGTGGAAAAGGTGCCAACTTAGCCGAAATGACTAATATGGATATACCTGTTCCAACAGGATTTACTATTACTACTGAAGCTTGTAACAAATTTTATCAAGAAGACGAAAAATTATGGGATGGATTATTTGAAGAAATCAAATCTCATATTGAAGAAACAGAAAAAGAATTAAACAAGAAATTTTCCGATGAAGAAAATCCTCTACTGTTTTCTGTTCGTTCTGGCGCTGTAATATCTATGCCAGGTATGATGGACACAATCTTAAACCTAGGTTTAAATGATAAATCTGTTATCGGTTTAGCCAAATCAACTAATAACGAAAGATTTGCTTATGATTCTTATAGAAGATTTATTCAAATGTTTTCAGATGTTGCAAGAGAAATTCCTAAAGTATTATTTGAAAACGAATTAGATAAAGTGAAAGAAGAAAAAAACGTTACAGATGATACAGATCTTGATAGCGAAGATTTAAAGAAAATTGTTGAAAAATTCAAACAAATCTACAAAGAAGAAATGGGCGAAGATTTTCCACAAGACCCTATCGATCAATTGAGATATGCAATAGAAGCAGTTTTTAGATCTTGGAATAATCCTAGAGCCAAAATTTATAGACAATTAAACGGCATCGATGATAAATTAGGTACTGCAGTAAACATTCAATCAATGGTATTCGGTAACATGGGAAATACATCTGGAACAGGTGTTGCATTCTCAAGAAACCCTGCAACTGGTGAAAATAAATTATTTGGTGAATTCTTAATGAATGCACAAGGTGAAGATGTTGTTGCTGGTATAAGAACTCCTCAACCAATCAGTCAATTACAAGACGTTATGCCTAAAGTATATGAACAATTCCATTCTATAACTAAAAGATTAGAAGAACACTACAGAGATATGCAAGATTTGGAATTCACAATTGAAAATTCTAAATTATATTTACTTCAAACTAGAAACGGAAAAAGAACTGCTATCAGTGCATTAAACGTTGCAGTAGATCAAGTAAATGAAGGTTTAATTTCAAAAGAAGAAGCTATCTTAAGAATAGAACCAAATAGTTTAAATCAACTCCTACACCCTACTTTTGATCAAAAAGAATTAGAAAATGCTGAAGTTATTACAAAAGGTTTAGCTGCCTCACCTGGAGCCGCTAGTGGTCACGTTTATTTTAGTGCTGAAGATTGTAAAACAGCTGCATCTAAGGGCATTAAATCAATATTAGTTCGTCAAGAAACATCTCCTGAAGATATCGAAGGAATGATTAAAGCCGAAGGTATATTAACTGCAAGAGGAGGTATGACATCTCACGCTGCAGTAGTTGCACGTGGAATGGGTGCATGTTGTGTAGCAGGTGCTAGTGAAATTAGAGTAGATGAAGAAAACAAAGTAATAAGAGGTAAAAATATCGAAATCAAAGAAGGAGATTTGATTTCATTAGATGGTAGTACTGGATATGTTTATAAAGGAGAAATTTCTAAAGTAAGTCCACAACTTACTGGTAACTTTGCACAATTTATGCAATGGGTTGATGAAATTAAAAGATTAGGCGTAAAAACAAATGCTGATACTCCTAAAGATGCACATCAAGCAAAAGAATTTGGTGCTGAAGGTATAGGATTAACAAGAACTGAGCACATGTTCTTCAACGAAGAAAGAATTCCAATCGTTAGACAAATGATTCTCTCAAACACTACCGAAAGAAGACAAAAAGCTCTTGATAAATTAAGACCTTTCCAAGAAGATGACTTCTATAATATATACAAAGAAATGGGAGATTTGTCAGTTACTATTAGACTTTTAGATCCACCACTTCATGAATTCTTACCAAAAGAAAAACATGATATTGAAGAATTAGCGAAAGAAATGGATTTAACTTTTGATGAAGTAAATGATATTATTTTAGAACTTCACGAAGTAAACCCAATGCTTGGACACAGAGGTTGTAGACTAGCTGTAACTTATCCAGAAATTTATAGAATGCAAGCAAGAGCAATTATTAGTGCTGCTCTAAAAGTTAAAGAAGAAACTTCACATGAAATAGTTCCTCAAATTATGATTCCGCTTGTTGGAGAAAAGAGAGAATTAAAATACGTTAAGGATCAAATAATTGAAGAAATCAATCAAGTATTTGAAGAAAAAAATCAAAAATTAGATTATGAAATTGGTACTATGATTGAAATCCCAAGAGCATGTTTAATGGCTGATGAAATTGCCGAAGAAGCTGATTTCTTCAGTTTTGGTACAAATGACTTAACTCAAATGTCTTTTGGTTTCTCGAGAGATGATGCTGGTAAATTCTTATCAGAATATAAAGAAAATAAAATCTATTCAAGAAGTCCTTTTGAAAGATTAGACCAAGAAGGTGTTGGTCAGCTAATCAAATTTGCTATTGAAAGAGGTAAATCTTCAAATCCTGATTTGCACGTAGGTATTTGCGGTGAACATGGTGGAGATCCTGAAAGTGTTGAATTCTGTCACAGAATTGGATTAGATTATGTATCTTGTTCCCCATACAGAGTTCCAATCGCAAGATTAGCAGCAGCTCAAGCAGCAGCAAGAGAAAAATTAAAATAATTAGGTTAATTAGATAGAGTAAACATGTTTACTCTATCTTTTTTTTGATTTCTAATAACTTATTATAGAAACAATTTGTGGTATAATGTATGAAGTTAAGGAAGTGATAAAATGGCTTACGAAATGATTACACTTAGTAGTGAAGAACATGATAATTTTGTTAAAAACCATAAATATGGAGAATTAAATCAAATATATAAATGGCAATTTGTAAAAAAAGGATGGATTGGAAAAAATATTGGAATTAAAAAAGATGGCAAACTTGTTGGTGCATGTTTAATTTTATTGAGAAAACTACCGGTTCTTCCCTATTATTTTGCTTATGCTCCAAAAGGACCTGTGATTGACTATGAAAATAAAGATGATTTAAAATCGACTATCCAAATTTTAAAGGATTTTTGCAAACAAAACAAAGTTTTTTCTTTGAAATTTGACCCTCAAGTTTCTGTGGAAATTGATGGATTAATTGACTACTTAAAAGAACTTGGATGTTACCATCATGGTTTAAAAAAAGGGTTAGAATATAATCAACCTAGATATTATATGATAACTGATATAGATAAATCTGAAAAAGAAGTCTTGAATTCTTTTCAATCTAGAACTAAAAGTGTTGTAAAAAAATCTTTAAAAAATGGACTTGTATGTAAAAGATGCGACAAGAATGAATTATCTAAGTTTTCAAAATTAATGGAAATTACAGCTAAAAGAGATGAATTCAATCACAGAAGTCATGAATATTTCGAGAATTTATATGATGTTTTAAATCCAGATGATGATTGTGAATTATACCTAACTAAGCTTATTCCATCAAGTGTAAAAAAATCAAATGAAGATGAATTAGATCAAATAGATAAACAAGAGCTAAAAACTAAAAATAAATTGGAAAAAGATATAACGGAAGAAAAAAAGAATAATTTCTTAAAAGAACTAGATGTATTAGATAATAGAAGAAAAAGATGTAAAGATTTAATCGAGCAAATGAATGGATACATCGAAAATGATGTTGAGGAAATTGTATTATCAGGAGCATTATTAACATTTTGTGGAAAAAAATCATACTATCTTTACGGAGCATCTTCAAATGATTTCAGAGATTTAAGTCCAAATTATTTAATGCAATGGACTATGATGAAAAGAGCTATAGAAAAAGGATGCACATCTTATGATTTCGGTGGAGTATCAGGTTATACTCCGGAAGATAATGTAGAAGACCATGAAGCTGGATTATATGAATTTAAGAAAAGATTTGGCACTGAAATGTTAGCTACAATTGGAGAGTTCGATATAGTATTTAATAAATTTATAAATAAATTATTTGAATTTGCGCTAAAACACAGATAATATAAAAACTAGGATTGATATAATAATCAATCCTAGTTTTTTAATCCAATAAATATTTTAATTTATTTTTGTAAACTTTTCTGTAAAATACAATAAACAAGCTAATTCCCTTACATATAACAAGTGAAGATATAATTACCCATATCCATTCAATTCTCAAGTTATTATACATAACCAGAAGGGACAATGGAATTCTGATGAAATTAAATATAATTCCGTTTATAGAAGGATACTTAGTTAATGAAATTCCATTCAAAAATCCAGTAGTAGCTATTTCTACACACATAAATATTTCAGAAATTGATAATATTCTTAAATACACTACCCCAATATTTAAAGTATCAGGATCATCTGGAATAAATAGCTTAAATAATTGAGGAGCAAAAGTGAATAAGAATATAGTTGTGAATATTCCTATACCAACACATATCTTCATACCTTTTTTGTATCCTTCCATTACTCTGGAATAGTTTTTCGCTCCATTATTTTGAGCAATAAAGGTAGATAATGCAACACTGAATCCACCTACAGTTAACCATGTAATAGATTCTATTTGATTGCCTATTTTTTGTGCAGCTATAGCTTCTTTTCCCCAATGAGCTATAATAGCAGCCATTATTATAGAAAACGTCGCAAAAAGGCATTCTTGGAGGGCTATAGGAAATCCTAAATTAAAAAGTCTCTTTGCATAAATTAAATGCATTTTTTCTTTCAAGTATTTGAAATATTCAAATCTAACTATCATAAACATAATACATGCTGACATTTGAGCGATAAAAGTGGCAAGGGCGGCCCCTTTTATTCCCATTGGGTTTATAAAACCAAATCCAAATATCAAAATAGGGTCTAACACTATATTAATTCCTAAAGCAATTGTGTTTATTATAAAAGGAATTTTACTTTCCCCTTGTCCATTTAATATTCCTGTTAGAACTGGATTTATGAAGTTAAAAAATATTGAAGCTACAAAAAATCCGTAATACTCAAATGCTAGTTTTGTGACCGATTCATCCAGATTAAAGAAATGTATTATTTGTACTTTAAATAAAATCATTAATAAAATAAATACAAATCCAACTATTAATGCAAATTTTATCGCATTAGATATGTATTTTTGTACAGAATCCATATCCTTTTTACCAATGCAATCTGCTACAGATATTTGTGCACCTACGCTTAACATCATACATATCGCATAACTCAACCATCCAAAAAACCCTACAGTTCCAGCCGCAGCTACTGATTCTATAGACAATCTTCCCAACCAAAATAAGTCCATCAGATTATAACTCATCTGTATAAAAGATGTTGCCATAATTGGTAATGATAAGCTTATTAATTCCTTATAAATATTACCTTCAGTAAGATTTCTAGTTTTCAATTAACACCATCCTTTATATATTATCTCTTAATTTTATCAAGTCTTCTTTAGTAAAATTGTATTTTTCATGGCAAAAATCACATACCAATTCAGCCTTTCCATCCTCTTCAATCAATTCATTTAACGTTTCTTTTCCCAATGAAATCAAAGATCTTTCAACTCTATCTCTATTGCAATCACATAAATATTTTACTTCTTTTTCCCCCAATAATTTTAAATCAAAGTCTGCAAAAAATTGATTTAAAACGTCAAAAGGATTTTCATGATTTACAAATAGAGAAGAAATTGGTGGGAAATTATTAATATCTTTTTCCAATTTATCAATTAATGATTCATCATATCCTGGCAATGCTTGAATAAATAATCCTCCAGCGCTTTTTATCGATAAATCAGTATCTACCAAGACACCTAAAGCCACAACTGTTGGTCTTTGATCAGATTGATAGAAGTAATTACTAAAATCTTCAGCTATTTCACCACTAACTAAACTAGTTTGACCTATATAAGGTTCCTTTAATTTAAAATCTTTTATAACAGTAAGTAGACCATCATTTCCTACAAAATTACCAACATCCAATTTTTTATTAGATTTTGGTGGTAAATCAACTTCTGGATGACTTACATAACTCTTTACCTCTCCTCTACCGTTAACTGTAGAAATTAACATTCCACCTGGTCCGTTTCCTTGTAAATTTAATGTAATATTGTGTTTGTCATTTTTTAATTCGTGACTCATAATTGACGCCATAGTACTTAATCTTCCCAACGCAGCGGATGCTGTTGCTGATGTATTATGAATATCTCTTACTGATTGTACTAACTCCGTAGAATCTACAATTATAAATCTAAATGATTCTGTAGAATCGGTAGCAATATATAATTTATTTATCATATAACCTCCAAATAAAAAACCCCCTAAAAAGGGGCATATTAATAATATTTTATTATAATTTTTTTACATTACAAGCTTGAAGACCTCTAGGTCCATCGGCGATATCAAATTCAACTTCTTGATTTTCTTCTAGTTTTCTATATTCGCCGTTATCTTCCAATGCAGTATAATGCACAAACACATCTCCATGATCTTCTGTTGAGATAAATCCGAAGCCTTTTGTAGCATTAAACCATTTTACAGTCCCTTTTGTCATATTTCCTCCAATATTTAACGTAGTTTTCATTTACTATATTAATATAACATACACAATAAAAATATACAACGAAATATTTATTGTTACCTAATAACATATAAATAATGCACGTTGGGTACAATTATTAAGAGTTTTACCTGTATCAAAATCTATTATTTTAACAGTATTAAATCCACTGTTGTACAACATAAATCTTAGTGCATCCAAACTATAAACTTTTTCTGTTTGAGTTTCCCTAATCCTTTGATAAGAATTATCCTGATTTTTCACAAAAAAGTCAATATAAAAATCTATCAAATTATCTTCTTCGTAATATTGATTAACCCAAGTATAAAAAATATCCTCATATTCATACACAAAGTGATTGTTACCCATTACTTCTATTAGCTTATAAGGAGTGTTTACATCAAACATAAACACTCCTGTACAATTTTCATTAATATTTGAGAACAAATTCTGTAGTTTTTCTGAGTCTAGTATATAGTTTATTGTATCTAAAATAGAAAAAATAAAATCATAATTTTTTGTTAGCTCTAATTGACATAAATCCCCATTAATAATATTGATATTAGAAAATTTATCTGCACAAATTTTCAACATTTCTTTACTAAGATCCACTCCAGTATAATTAATTGAAGAGTTATAGAAGTATTTTGTCATATTTCCACTACCGATTCCTAACTCAAGAATAGATTCTGGTTTTATGTCTAATTTTTTTAATTCTTTTTTGATAACTTCAGAATACTCTTCATAATCAATATCAAAAGTTAATTTATCATAAATATACGCAAATTCTTTATACATCTTGATTCCAAATGAAAATGTAAGGTATATTTCGATATGATGATTTATAGTTCAAACCATAACCAACTATAAAAACATCATCAATTTCAAAACCAACGTAATCAGCGTTATATTCAACTTGTCTTCTGCTTGGTTTATCTAGCAATACACATGTTTTTACACTTTTTGGATTTTTTTGTTTAATATATTCCAAAGTATTTACGATTGTATTTCCAGAATCAATAATGTCATCAACTATTAACACATCATAGTTTTCTAAATTTTCTCTTACATCAGTAAGGATTTTTACTTTACCTGTTGATTTTTCAGCGTCTTCATAAGAAGATGTAGTCATAAAATCAATACAAATTGGCATATCTATTTGTCTAACCAAATCAGACATGAACATAAAACTTCCTCTAAGAAGAGATACTACACATAAATTCTTATCTTTGTAATCTTTGGTAATTTGAGCACCTAATTCTTTAACTTTTTCTTTAATTTGTTGTTCACTTAATAATATTTCTTCTTTCATTATTCACCCCTGTATTTGAACTATTTACATTCTCATCTATCTTTTTTTCAATCTTCTCTAATAATACTAAAATTTTATTTAAAGTATATTGTACGCTGACCAACACCATAATCAAAACAAAACCAAATATGATTTTGAATTTCATTACATATTTTCCTTAATAGAACTAATAGAATTATTAATATCGTCAATTAAATGTGAATATTTTTCGACTTTTTCTTTTTCTTTCTCTACAAGAGCTTCAGGAGCCCCTTTTAAGAATCCTTCATTGTTAAGTTTTGATTCCGCTCTCTTTAATTCTGATTTAGCTGTATTTAATTCTTTTTCTAGTCTTTCTAATTCTTTAGAATAATCAATTAAATCATTCAATGGAATAATGATTTTATAAGAATCTTTAACAATTACAATATTATTATCTTCTGATATATCTTCGTTAACCTTATATTCGTTTATAGAAACGCTTGATCTAAATAGTGACTCTAGTTGTTTAAAATCTTCCTCTAAGCTCTTATCAGATGTCAATATATATATATCAGATTGTTTTTTAGGCGCAATATTCATTTCTTGTCTTGAATTTCTAATACTAATTACAGATTCAACTAACTTGTCAATAATTTGTTCTTCGTTTTTATATGATTTTGTTTCAGAATATTTTGGCCATGTTTCGTTAATCAACATATCATTTTTATTAGGAAGATAGCTATATATTTCTTCTGTGATATATGGCATAAATGGATGTAATAATTTTATTACATTAGTCAACGTATAAATCAAAACTGAGATTGCAGATTCTTTTAAAATAGAATCATCTCCATAAAGTCTTGGTTTAACTAGTTCAATGTACCAATCACAGAATACATTCCAAGTAAAATCATATATTTTTTCAGCTGCTATACCAATTTCATATTTATTTAAATTAGTAGATACTTCATCAATGACATCATTTAAGCTTGATATAATCCACTTGTCTTCAATTTGTAATTCGACATCATCGATGTTTTTAACATCATCTTCTACATTCATGAAAACAAATCTGGATGCGTTCCATAATTTATTGCAGAAATTTCTATTCGCTTCTACTTTTTCCATGTAGAATCTTGAATCATTTCCAGGGGTATTACCAGTGATTAACGCAAATCTTAACGCATCTGCTCCATATTGATCTATAACTTCTATAGGATCAATACCATTTCCCAAAGATTTTGACATTTTTCTTCCTTGAGAGTCTTTAACTAATCCTGTCAAGTAAACATCTTTGAAAGGAACTTCCCCCAAATTATAAAGTGAAGAGAATACCATTCTAATTACCCAGAAGAAAATAATATCGTATCCAGTAACTAACACATTTGTAGGGAAGAAATATTTCAAATCTTCTGTTTCGTTTGGCCAACCTAATGTTGAAAATGGCCATAACGCAGATGAGAACCATGTATCCAAAGTGTCTGGATCTTGAGTATATTTTTCAGGGTCTGGATTTTTTCTTGCAACTACAACTTCACCTGTTTCATTATGGTAATAAACAGGAAGTCTATGTCCCCACCATAATTGGCGAGAAATACACCAATCTCTAATGTTTTCTAACCAATTTACATAAACTTTTTCGAATCTTTTTGGAATAAATCTAATTTCTTCATTTTTATAAGCGTCTAAAGCTAATTTTGCTAACTTATCCATCTTAACAAACCATTGTTTACTGATTAATGGCTCAACAGTAGTATGACATCTTTCACAATGACCTACAGCATGTTCATGTTCTTTTACTGAATCTAGTTGTCCGATTTTTTCCAAATCTTCGATAATTAATTTTCTTGCTTCATATCTATCTAATCCAGAATATTTACCATATCCTTCAACAATCTTTGCATCCTCATCAATTACAACACATTGACCTAGCTCATGTCTTGCACCTACTTCAAAGTCATTAGGATCATGTGAAGGAGTAATCTTAACAATTCCAGTTCCAAATTCCATATCCACATAGCTATCAGCAATAACTTTAATTTCTCTATTAACTAATGGTAATATCAAAGTTTTTCCAACAATGTCAGTATATCTTTCATCATCTGGATTTACAGCGACTGCCAAATCACCCAACAATGTTTCTGGTCTAGTAGTAGCTATTACAATATAATCATCAGAATCCTTGAATTTATATCGAATATTCCAAAAATGTCCCGATTCATCTTCGTGGACAACTTCTATGTCGCTTATTGCAGTATGACAATTTGGACACCAATTTACAATTCTGTCACCTTGGTAAATCAAATCATCATTGTACATTTTTATGAATACTTCTTCTACTGCTTCTGTTAAATTGTCATCAAGAGTAAAAGCTTCTCTACTCCAATCACAAGATACTCCTAATTTTTTTAATTGATTTTTGATATTTCCACCGTATTCACGTGTCCAGTCCCAAGATGCTTCCAAAAATCTATCTCTACCTAAAGATTCTTTGGATTTTCCTTCTTCTTTTAATTTACTTACAACTTTTGCTTCAGTTGCAATACTAGCATGGTCTGTTCCTGGAACCCAAAGAGCACTATATCCATCCATTCTATTTTTTCTAATCAATATATCTTGAATAGTGTTATTTAACGCATGTCCAAGGTGTAAATTACCTGTTACATTTGGTGGTGGCATTACAATTGTAAATGGTTTTTTATCATTATCAATAACGCCTTTGAAGTAACCTTCATTTTCCCAAATTTTATATATCTTATCTTCAAAATCTTTTGGATTGTAATTTTTTTCTAAATTTTTCATAATTCTCCTAAATTTTATTTAAAATATGGATTGTATTTCTTTTCGTCACCAATATTAGTTTCTGGTCCGTGTCCAGGATAAACTTTTATATCATTATTTAAAAGTTTTAGCTTTTCAACACTATTTTTAATGTCTTCAAAACTTGCAGTTGGCAAATCATATCTACCTATTGAATTCTTGAACAACATATCTCCTGAAAACATTACATCCTTGTAAATATAGCAACTAGAGCCATAAGTATGACCTGGAGTTTCTAAAACTGATATTTTAGAATCATTAAACTCAATTGTATCTCCTTCTTTTACATAATAATCTGCTTTTAAAGTAATTGGATTTCCAACTTTTCTTGTATAATTTTTTTCAGGATCTTCGAGTAAATCTTTTTCTTTTTCTGGAGCGTAAATAACTGTATTTAGCTTATTTTTTAATTCTTCAGCTGCAAATATATGATCAAAATGACCATGTGTAATCAATATAAATTGTATTTCTAAATTACGATTTTTGATATATTCACAAATATCATCAGATTGTGCACCTGGATCCACAACAAAACATTTATTATCTTCCGATAAAATGTACATGTTTTCTCCATATTTTGTAGTAACTATTTTGTCTAATGTCATTATTCACTCCTACTATCTATAATTATCGTAACTGGTCCATCATTTGTAAGTGATACCTTCATATCAGCTCCAAATTCCCCAGTTTGAAAAGGTACATTTTCTTTTTTTAACTTTTCAATAAACTTTTCGTATAAATCTCTAGCAAATTCTCCTTTGGCACATTTATCAAATGATGGTCTATTCCCTTTTCTAGTACTTGCATACAATGTAAACTGAGAGACAAGTAAAATTTCATAATTTAAATCTTTAATTGAAAGATTAAGCTTATCTTCTTCATCAGAAAATATTCTTAAATTAACAAGTTTTCTGATGCAATAATCAATATCCTGTTCATTATCTTCCCTATGAATTCCTAATAGTACTAAAAAACCATCTTTAATTTCACTTTTTGTTGTACCATCTATTTCAACTTTTGCTTTATTAACTCTTTGAACTAATAATTTCATTATGAATTCACCCTAAAAACGTCTATAGTTCCTTTAATATTTTTAATTCTAGCAATTACTGTATCGATCTGAGAACTAGAACTAATTTCTAATATTATATTAATCGTTACTGTTTTATCTTTATTTGTTCTAGTGTTAAATGTTTTAATGTTTAATTTGCACTCACTTATAACTTTAGTTATATCAGCAAGATAACCGACATTACTAAAAGATATTATTTGAAGTTCAACTTGATAATTATGATGGATTAAATTATTGCCCCATCTAACTGTGATTAATCTATCTTTGTCATTGACTGATTTTACATTGGAACAATCTCTTCTGTGAACACTAATTCCTCTACCTCTAGTAATGTAGCCGACTATTTCGTCACCAGGAATTGGGTTACAACATTTAGCAAGTTTTATTTCTACATTATCAATTCCATCAATGACTACTCCACTTTCTTTTGGCTCTTCATTAACAAAATCGACATGATTTGGTTTATTTACAACTTGGTCTGTTTCGTAATAGTCTTTGTGGTATTCCTTTAGCTTAGGAATAACTTGCGTAACCCTTGTAGATCCGTAACCAATAGCAGCGTACAAATCATCAATAGATGAAAAGCTTAATTTACTTGCAATTTCTTCAAGCCATTCTCTTTTTAGTAATTCATTGAAACTATAGCCCATTTTTGCAACTTCTTTTTCAAGCATATCTCTTCCAGAAACAATATTCTCAGTTCTTTGTTCTTTTTTAAACCACTGTTTAATTTTTGTTTTAGCTTGAGATGATTTTACAATTTTTAGCCAGTCTTTTGAAGGACCTGAATTTGGATTTGTAAGAATTTCAACAACATTTCCTGTTTTTAATTTGTAAGTTAATGGTACAATCTTTCCGTCTACTTTTGCACCAACGCATTTGTTTCCTACTGCAGAGTGAACTTTGTACGCAAAATCAATCGGTGTTGAACCAGATGGCAAATCCATTACATCACCTTTTGGTGAGTAAACAAAAACTTCATCATTGGCAAATTCTTCTTTGAATAAATCCATGAATTCTTTTGAATCAGTATAATCTTTTTGCCAATCCATGATTTCTCTTAGCCATGCTAATTTGCTATCATATTTCGATTTTTTATTAGTTGTACCTTCCTTGTACTTCCAATGTGCAGCGATACCATATTCAGAAGTTTTATGCATTTCCCAAGTTCTTATTTGTATCTCATACGTTCTTCCGTCATGAGCTAATATTGTAGTGTGTAAAGATTGGTACATATTAGGTTTTGGAGTTGCAATATAATCTTTGAAAGTATTAGGAATTGGTCTGAAGAATCTATGAGCAATTCCCAAAACATCATAGCATTCACTTTCTTTGTTGACTATAACTCTGATGGCTGATAAATCTTTGATTTCTTCAAAAGCCAAATGTTTTTTGTACATTTTTTTATATATTGAAAAAACACTTTTTGGCCTTCCAAAAATCTCCGCTTTTATATTATATTTTTCAAGTTCATCTTGAAATTGTCTTATAATATTTTGTATTTGGGATTCTCTTTGTTGTCTAGTTTCGTTTATTTTATTTACAATATCTTGATAAATATTTGGTTCCAAATACTTTAAGCTTAAATCTTCTAATTCCCATTTTATAGTGGACATACCAAGTCTGTGAGCAAGTGGTGCATAAATTTCTAAAACTTCATTGGCTTTTTCAATCTGCTTTTCTCGAGTCATGTATTCCAAAGTTCTCATATTGTGAAGCCTGTCAGACAACTTAATTATTATAACTCTAATATCTTTGGCCATTGCCAAGATCATTTTCTTTAAATTTTCTGCTTGATTATCTTTTTTAGTTTTAAATTTGATTTGTTTTAATTTTGTAACACCATCGACCAGGTCAGCTATTTCTTTGCTAAATAAATACTCTAAATCTTCGTATGTTATTTCTGTATCCTCTACGACATCGTGAAATAGCCCGGCTATAATAGTTGCATCATCCATGTTCAAAGAAGCCAAAATTTTAGCTACAGCCATCGGATGAATTGCATAAGGCTCACCAGAATTTCTAAATTGTCCCTCATGAGCTCTAACCATGTAGCCATATGCTCTAGTTATCTCATCTACATCAGTATTTGGATTATATGATTTTATAGATTTTATCAAACTTTGTAAATCCGATTGTTCATAATGCATAAAGCTACCTCCTAATAATTATTTTGTTATAATTATACCATAACATGAGCATTATTGTTAACACTTATCTTAAATCAATTAAATTTAATTGAATATTCTTCACATTATTAAAATCATTAATCTCAGGGTAATATATTATATCTATTTTTGCATTACTAGCAATACTGTTTTCAAGTTGAATCATTACATTTTCACCGAATTTTTCTAATAAATAATTATATTTTTCTATAGCTTCTGAAAACATAATTGCATCAATTATTTTATTATTTTTGAGTAATTTCAACTTCAAAACATTCTTATTTTTTCCAATCATCTTTGCAAAAATAAGTTCCAAGTTTTTATCTCCCAAAATCGGTCTAGGATTATCCTTGCCAAAAGGACGAAGACGATCGATTTCTTCTATCAAATCAAAATCTATCTTGTCTACATAAAAGCTTGAATCGATAAGGATTTTTTTTACAAAATCTTCTTCTGTTAGTCTGCTTCTTTGATTAACTTTAGTTCTAAACTCATCTAACTTTTCCTCTTCAATTGATAATCCACACGCCATAGGATGACCACCAAATGATACAAACAATTCTCTAAATTCATCAAATTCTTTGAATATATCATACTCTGAAATACTTCTTCCCGATCCTTTAAGAACATCTTGATTTTCTGATTGTGTTAGTATTAACGTTGGTTTATTATATTTCTCTTTAATTCTACCAGCTATGATTCCACAAACACTTTCATGAATTTCTTCAACATTACAAATCAAAATATCATCATTTATCAGTCCTGTGTTTTCAATTATTTCGACAGCTTTATTAAATCCATCTTCTGTTAATTTTTTTCTTTTTTCATTGAGATCAACTAAGACTTTAGCGTAAGCCTCAACATTATCCATGTTTTCATCACGAAATAGTTCAACGCCTAATTTAGCAGTATCTAATCTTCCGGCGGCGTTAATACATGGACCAATAATAAATCCTAAACTGTAAACATTTACTCCATTTTTAATTCCAGTCATATCAATTAAGCATTTTAAACCGTAATTCTCTGTATTATTGATTTCTTCTAATCCTTTAGTCACAAAATATCTATTTTCGTCCTTTAAATCTACGATATCACATACAGTTCCCATTGCTACATATTGGAGCAAATTTTCACATTCTAACATACCGTATCCTTTTTTGATATTTATAGCCTGAATTAATTTATAAGCAACCCCTGCGCCACATAAACTTTTAAATGGATAATTGCAAGTCAGCTGTTGGGGGTTAATAACTGCATCAGCATTTGGAATGATTTCTTTTCCATCAAGTTTTATTGTTTGGTGATGGTCAGTCACAATTATTTTTATTCCATTTTGTTTGGCATAATCACATTGTTCTATAGCACTTATACCATTATCACATGTTATTATTAAATCAATATTATCTTCAATACATTTGTCTATTATGCTAAAAGAAATCCCATATCCATCAATCATTCTATTAGGAATATCATAAGAAAGTTTATCTGTAAAATATCCAAGACCATCTAATAAAGTCATAGTCGATGAATTTCCATCTTGATCATAATCTCCAACTATTCTTATATTTTGCTCATTTTCAATAGCATTTGTAATTATTTCCACAGCTTTGTCCATATCTTTCATTAAAAAAGGATCATGGTATGAATTCTCTGCATTAGGATTCAAAAAGGTTTCAAAATTTGTAATATTTCTATTTAATAAAATCTTTGCTATTAATGGATGAATATTATATCTTTGAGATACTTCGCTAAAATTATTACCTCTATTGTTTATTAACCATTTATTCATTCATTCTCTCCAAATAAAAAAATGGATTTATAGCTCAAATTTTAAGTTTGAGCTATAAATCAATTTCTATTTTTCTTCATTATCTTCTTTTTTGTCTTCTTGCTTGTTTTCTGTTACTTTTGCTGCCTTTACATTAGATGCAATAGCATTTTTAACAAATTCAAGTCTTGTTTTTTGTGATGCAGTTTCCAAGATGACACTATCATCAGTTACAGAAACTATTGTTCCCTTAACTCCACCAATTGTAATTACTTCGTCTCCAACTTTTATAGCGTTTCTCATATCCATTAATTGTTTTTGTTGTTTTTGTTGTGGACGAATCATTAAAAAATACATTACAGCAAAAAGTGCAATCAAAGGCAATAATGATGCTAACATTTTTGGCATAATAATCCTCCTTAAATATTTACTTATTTAATATTATCACATTTTTGATGATAATCATAACCATAATTTCTATAGAATTCATCTTTGAATTCTAAGTATCTATCTTCTTCTATAGATTTTCTAATATTTTCCATCAATTTGATTAAAAATCTCAAATTATGAATAGACAATAATCTTGCACCTAGGATTTCATCTACATTTAGTAAATGTCTGATATATGCTCTAGTATGGTTTTTGCAAGCATAACAATCGCAATTATCGTCAAGTGCAGAAAAATCATCTTTATATTTTGCGTTTTTAACGACTAATTTACCTTTAGAAGTTAAGGCTGTACCATTACGAGCAATTCTTGTAGGAAGAACACAATCACACATATCAACTCCATGTTCAACTGCTTCGAATAGGTAATCCGGTGTACCAACACCCATTAAATATCTTGGTTTATTTTCTGGCATAAAATCAGTTGTAAAATCTAATAAATCAATCATCAAATCTCTAGGTTCGCCTACGGATAATCCACCTATAGCATAGCCTGGCAAATCAAAATCAATTGTATTTTTAGCAGAATATTCTCTTAAATCTTTGTACATACCACCTTGAATAATCCCAAAAAGATTTTGCTTATCAGTGTTTTTATGATAATCTTTACATCTTTTAAGCCATCTTAACGTTCTTTTCATTGAGTCTTCTGTATATTCATAACTTGCTGGATAAGGAACACATTCATCAAAAGCCATCATTATATCGGATCCCAAATCATTTTGAATTTCCATTGATTTTTCAGGAGATATAAAATGTTTTGATCCATCAATATGGCTTCTAAATTGTACTCCTTCTTCAGTAATTTTTCTTGTCTTACTCAAACTAAAAACTTGAAATCCACCACTATCTGTTAGAATTGGTCTATCCCAATTCATGAATTTATGAAGGCCATCTGCTTTTCTGATAATTTCTTGGCCCGGCTTTAAGTATAAATGATATGTGTTAGATAGAATTATTTGAGAACCAATAGATTTCAATTCATCATTGTTCATTGCTTTAACTGTTGCTCTTGTGCCTACAGGCATAAACACAGGTGTTTTTATAACACCATGATTTGTTTCTATTGTCACTGTTCTTGCTTTGCATTGAGAAGATTTTTTCTCTAGTGTAAATTTAAACATTCTTGCCTCCATTTATGAACATAGCATCCCCAAAGCTAAAAAATCTAAAATCATTTTGCTTTGCTTTTTCATAAGCATCAAAAATGTATTCTTTCTTTGAAAAAGCACTAACCAACATCATTAAAGTAGACTTAGGTAAATGGAAGTTAGTGATTAAGCTGTCCACGATATTAAATTCAAAGCCTGGATAGATGAAAATATCTGTCCAGCCACTTTCAGCTACTAGTTTTGAATTATTATTGTGTGTAACTGTTTCTAAAGTTCTTACGCTTGTAGTCCCTACCGCTATAATCTTATGTCCTTCACTTTTTTGTCGATTAATAATATCTACAGCTTCTTGACTTATAGTATAATATTCAGAATGCATATGATGATCTTTAACATCATCTACTTTAACAGGTCTAAATGTTCCTAGTCCCACATGTAATGTTAAAAATACTACATAAATTCCTTTTTCTTTGATTTTTTCTAAAAGTTCATTTGTAAAGTGAAGGCCTGCTGTAGGAGCTGCTGCACTTCCTTTGTGTTTTGAATAAACTGTTTGGTACCTTTCTTTATCATCCAATTTTTCTTTAATATATGGAGGAAGTGGCATATTCCCAAGTTCATCCAATCGCTCTTCAAAAATTCCTTCATAATCGAATTTTAAAATTCTAGATCCATCTTCTGTAATGTCTACGACTTTTGCGCTTACTTTATCAGAAAATTCTATTACTTGACCTAACTTCATTTTCTTTCCAGGCTTTACCAAACATTCCCACTTATCTTCTGTTTGTTGTAGAAGTAAAACCTCAATTTTTTCTTCTTTTCCTGGTCTGTGTCCAAAAAGTCTAGCGGGAATAACTCGTGTGTTATTACATACTAAAACATCACCAGGGTTTAAATAATCTATAATATTATAAAACTTTTTTATTTCTGTATTTCCGTTAAATCTATCCATAACCATTAGCTTAGATTCATCTCTTTTATCTAATGGAGTTTGTGCGATAAATTTTTCATCTAACTCGTAATCAAAATCATCTGTATTCATCTTATAAAATCACCTCTTTCTAACTATATTAAAATGTTTGTACGCTTTATCTGTGACAATTCTTCCTCTTGAGGTTCTATTGATGAATCCTATTTGCAACAAATAAGGTTCATAAACATCTTCAATAGTAATTCTTTCTTCGCCAGTGGCCGCTGCAATTGTATCAACACCAACAGGTCCACCATCAAAATTATTAATCATTGTCATTATTATTTTTCTATCAACATAATCTAGTCCACATTTGTCTACTTCTAACAAATTTAAACCACGATTACTTATTTCCTTTGTAATAGTTCCGTCTGCTCTTACTTCTGCATAATCCCTAACTCTTTTTAATAGCCTGTTAGCGATTCTTGGAGTGCCTCTACTTCGTCTTGCTATTTCCATGGCACCTTCTTCATCAATGCCTATTCCCAAAACACCCGCAGATCTAGTAACTATTTTCTTCAAACTTTCTATATCATATAACTCTAAGTTTAATAGAACACCAAATCTATCGCGAAGTGGTCCTGTCAATTGACCAGATCTTGTAGTAGCACCAATAAGTGTAAATTTCTCCAAATCTATTCGTAAGCTTCTTGCAGAAGGTCCTTTTCCCACTATAATATCCAACGCATAATCTTCCATTGCAGGATACAAAATTTCTTCAACAGAACGATTGATTCTGTGTATTTCATCTATAAACAAGACATCATCTTTTTGTAAATTTGTAAGAATACTTGCCAAATCAGAAGGCTTTTCGATTGCAGGTCCACTAGTAACCCTTAGGTTAACTCCCATTTCATTAGCTATAATGTGTGCTAAAGTAGTTTTACCTAATCCAGGTGGTCCATATAATAGAGCGTGATCCAATGGTTCATTTCTATTCTTTGCAGCTTCAATAAAAATTGACAATTTCTTCTTGACTTTATCTTGACCAATATAATCGCTCATCCATTTTGGTCTTAAATTAAAATCAATATCTTCGTCGCTTTTCGTAAAAGATGCTCCAACAATTCTATCGTTTTTATCTTCCATTTTCTCACCCTACCTACTACTGTCCAAGCTTTTCATTGCTTTTTTCATTATATCTTCAATTGATAATCCAGAAATATCAGTGTTTTCGATAAATGCATCCACATCATTTTTAAAATAACCAAGTTGTAATAATGCTTCTCTTGCAAATTCTGAATCACTTGATTTTTTCACTTCTTTGTTAACAGGTTTTTCTGATGGCACAAAATCTTTTTCGATTTTTTCTTTTAGCTCTAAAATAATCCTTGATGCTGTTTTTTTGCCAACGCCTGGTGCTTGTGTTAGAAGTTTAATATCATCAGTAATAATAGCGGTTTTACATTCATCAACTGTCATAGTTGATAGTACATTCATTGCATATTTTGGACCAATAGATGTTACATCTGTTAACAAATTAAATAAGTCTCTTTCTTTTTGAGATGAAAATCCGTACAAAATACTTGCATCTTCTCTTTCGACAAATTCAGTATATACTTTATATTCATCAAATGCACTGACATTATCCCTAAAAAAATCAGTTATGAATATTTTATAACCAATTTTGTTGTTTTCCAATACTATGTAATTTTCATGAACTTCAGTAATAACTCCAATAATATACGAATACATATTATCTCCTATTTCATTTCATTTAGATATTTAAATTTACTTCCAAAAATGTGACACAAAGCCACAGCTACAGCATCTGCAGCATCATCAGGTTTAGGTATATCGTTAAATTTTAAAATTGTTTTAACAGTTTCTTGTACTTGTCTTTTATCAGCTCTTCCATATCCTACAACTGCTTGTTTAATTTGAAGAGGAGTATATTCATAAAGACATAAATTCTTATTGATACAGCTTAGAATTTCTACTCCTCTTGCTTGAGATACAGTTATTGCTGTCTTTACATTTTTATTGAAAAACAATTCTTCAAATGCGCAATCTTCAGGTTGAAATTCATCGATAATTTTGTTCATCTCGTTGTAAATAAATGATAATCTGTCAGGTAATGGTGATTTTGAACTTGTTGTGATGCAACCATATTCAAGACATTTTATTTTGTTATTATCATAATCCAATATAGAATATCCAACGATTGCTATACCAGGGTCAATTCCTAAAACTCTCACTTATTATCAAATCCTATACTCTAATATATTTTAACATGTTTTAATATTATATCATAAACATTTTGACTTGTTAATTTGCCTATATGTTATAATATAATCAGTTAAAAGGAGAAAAAATGAAGACAATTTTAATAACTGGTGCCAGCGGAGGTATTGGAGAAGGAATTTGCAAAATGTTAGAAAATCATCCAGAATATAGAATCGTTGTGCACTATTTTAATAATGAAGATAAAGCTAAAGAAATCGTTGAAAATATTAGAAATAAAGGCATAGATGCAATATCATATAAGTGTGATTTAAGAAATTTTGATGAATGCAAAAAAATGTTCGAATTAATTAGAAATAAATTTAGATGTGTTGATATATTGATTAACAACGCAGGAATATCTATTGTAGATCAATTTCAAGATATTAAAGTTAATGATTGGTATAATATGTTTGATGTTAATGTGCATGGAACCTATCATATGTGCAAATTAGCATTGGAAGATATGTTAGATAAAAAGGAAGGAAATATTATTAATATTACTTCAATTTGGGGAATGATTGGCGGATCAATGGAATCTTGTTACTCAGCAACAAAAGCTGCAATAATAGGGCTTACAAAATCCTTAGCTAAAGAATTTGGATATAGTAACATTAAAATAAATGCTATTGCCCCTGGAGCTATAGATACACCTATGTTAGATAACATCTCAAAAGATGATTTAGATTACGTTATAGAGGACACTCCCATGGGAAGACTGGGAACACCTGAAGATATTGCAAATCTTGTAGAATTTTTAATATCAGATAAAAATTCATTTATGACTGGGCAAATATTAAGTCCAAATGGAGGTTTTGTAATTGTTTAAAGAAAATTTAACCGATATAAAAATTTTAATAGTTGAAGATGAGAAAAACATATCAAATGCAGAAAAAAAATATTTAGAAGTTGAAGGATTTCAAGTTGATCAAGCATTTGATGGACAAGAAGCTATTACTATGATTAATACAACTGATTATTCATTAATTATTTTAGACTTAATGTTGCCAAAAGTTAGCGGTGAAAAAGTTATGGAAGTAATTAGATCTAGAACTGAAACACCAGTAATCATGGTTACAGCTAAAGTAGATGAATCTGAAATATTAGAGGGTTTAAAACTTGGAGCTGACGATTATATTACTAAACCTTTCAGTTTAAAAATATTAGTTCAAAAAGTAAAAACAATTCTCAGAAGAGTTGAAAAGCTTGGCCTCCCAAAATCCGAAAAAATTTATTTTGATAATGGACGTGTAAGTATTTCTTTTGAAGATAACACGTTTATTAAAGACGGAGAAAGCATAAATCTTACAAGTAATGAATTTCAAATAATTAAAACTTTATTTTCTAATCCCAATAAAATATTTACGAGAGATGAAATAATAGAATTATCTTTTGGCTATGATTATGAGGCTTTTGACAGAGCTATAGATACTCACATTAAAAATATTAGACATAAAATTGAAGATAATCCAAAAAAACCTCGTTATATTAAAACAATTTATGGCGTTGGCTATAAGTTAGGTGTATACGATGAAGCTTAAGTCGGAAATATTATATGAGTTTTTAAGAGCTATTATATTTCCTATCATGTTATTGTCATTTATTGCGGTATTCATTTTTCAATTATCATTCAGAAATTTTGTTAACAATGAAGAACTAAACAGACAAAACAAAATTGAACAGCTAACTAAAAACTTATTTTTAGATCAACAACAAGGACTTAGTATAAAAAGTATTGATAAATACATGTGGTATTTGAGTGAGTTAGATCTTGATGTTATTTTTTATGACAATAACGATAAGGAATTATATTCTTTTAAAGAAGGATTCGAATTAGCTAAGAAAACTCCACTATATAACACTATAATAAAAGATGTATATGATGAAAACAACAAAAAAATAGGTAGTATCAAATATATTTATAGGATTAATAATAATTTCAAACAAAGAGGAGAAGTATTCATAACAAACTTATTAAGATTAATAATTTTATCCACATTTTTATCATACTTTACAAGTTTGATAATATCAATTTTCCTGTCAAGAAAAGTGACTAACCCTATTGAAGAATTAACTCAAGCTACAGTCAATATAAGAAAACAAAACTACATTCTACCAATTATAAAAAGTAATATAGTTGAAGTAAATCAATTATCCCAAAATATCAATTACATGGCAAATTCATTAAAATCTCAGGAATTTAATAGAAAGCAATATGCACAAAATATTAGCCATGAATTGAGGACTCCTTTGACTAATCTAAGGGTAAATTTAGAATTGATTCAAGACGGAATTATGGAACCTAATGAAGAAAATGTAAGTACTCTTCTAGTAGAAATTGATAGATTGACTAGCTTAATTAATCAGCTAAATAATACATTTAAAAAATCAACTCCAGAAACTATATATAATCCTACAGATTTTAATCTAACTGAATTTTTACATGAAATATTTAAATCTATGAAAACACAATATGATAAAGCAGGAGTTTTATTTGATATGGAAATATCAGAGGATTTGGATATCCATACAGATAAAGAAAAGTTGGCTAATATAATTATCAACTTATTATCTAATGCACTTAAAGCATGTCAAACAAATGATTCAGTATTATTAAGAGCTAGACATATCAACAGAAAAATTGTTATCTCCGTAAAAGATACTGGAATAGGTATTAGTGAAGAAAATAAGCCTAAAATTTTTGAAAGATTTTACAGAGTTGATGATTGCAGAAACACAAAAGAAAATGGTTACGGATTAGGTTTGTCAATTGTTAAAAACTACGCTGATATTATCGGAGGTGATATATCAGTTAATTCAAAACTAAACTTAGGTACAGTTATGATGATTTCTTTTGATGACGATATAATTGTAAAATAAAAAAGATTGGTAACAATATTGCTACCAATCTTTTTTTATGACCAAATCTATAAGCCGTGTTCTGTATTTGATAATCATCTATCTAGACTAATTGTTACCAATTAGTTCAAGCAATCTACCTACCGGAGACGACGAGCAGCCGTCTTTACTCCTATTTGATTTTGCACTGAATGGGGTTTACATAGCCATAAAGTCACCTTTATGCTGGTAGGCTCTTACCCTACCTTTCCACCCTTACCAATAAATGGCGGTATATCTCTGTTGCACTAGCCTTAGGGTCGCCCCCACTGGACGTTATCCAGCATCCTCGCTCTATAGTGCACGGACTTTCCTCATGAATTCATGCGATTATCTGATTTAGTCACCATAACATTATAACATAATTAGAAAATTTTTCTAGTTGGTTTTTTTAAATAATGAACATCTATTTTGATATCTGGAAAAGATTTTTGAATAGTTTGTCTTAACGGTTCAAGAATAAATTTTTCTGATTCATAGTGGCCAATATCTATTAGTATAAGATTGTTATCTTGTGCATCTATCTGTTCATCGTGTTTAAATTCAGAAGATACAAATACATCACAATTAGTATCAATACAATTTTCAATGAAGTGGCCACCACTTCCGCCTAGCACCGCTATTCTTTTAATCTTTCGATTTGTATTACCGTATACAATTACACTTTCAAGATTTAATTTATTTTTCAAATCACAAATAAAATTCTCTGCAAAATCCTCTTCAATATCAGAATATTTTCCATATCCGGTATTGTTTTTATGAGAATCTAAAATTTTAGTATTAGTCAAGCCTAATTGTTTAGCTAGCGCATCACTTACTCCAAATTCGACACTATCTAAGTTGGTATGCGAAGAATAAATACAAATTTCATTTTTTATCGCACTAATTAATCGTGTATTTACACTATTTTTTTGTTCTATAATATTTTTTAATGGATGAAAAATAACTGGATGATGTGTAAATATCAAATCATATTTTTCTCTAATAGCTCTATTCAGACAATTATCATCTAAATCTAAGGAAATCAAAATCTTATTTATTTCTCTATTTAAATTACCAAATTGAATACCACTATTGTCAAAGTCTTCCTGAAGTTCTAAAGGAACTAATTTTTCATACCAAGTTATAAAATCTTTAAGCTTCAATTTTATTAAACACTTTCTCAAGTTCTTTTATTTCGACATTAATATTATCAATAGCATTTTTTACATTATCAGAGTCTTTTTCTGATATATTCGACAATATTGATTTCTTATTATCTACCTGCTGTTGTATATATTGCTTCAAATTTTCAGATTTATTATCTATTAAAAATTTTCCAAATTCATACTCATAATCATTCGAAAATAATTGCTTACCAACTTTAACTTTAATTATTTGATAATATTTGTCATTTTCAAACAAATCAACTTCTTCTATAATTTCAAAAGAATTGTCATGTAAAAATTTTCTTAGTACTGAAAGTGAATTATTTGCTCCTAGTATTAAGCAGTTTGCGCTTTTAGCTACATCGATATTCTTGTTCAATATATCAACGATTAAATTTCCTCCCATTCCTGAAATTATTATCGTGTCAACTTGATACTCGTTTAGGTTATCCAAGCCATCGGATACATTTAGTATTATTTTTTCAGGTTCATCAAGATAATCTAGTTTTTCTCTTAATTTATCTAATGATTTTTCACTAATATCAGATGCGATAACTTTCTTTGCTTTATTTGATTTTATTAATTCATACGGAACAATTCCATGATCTGTTCCTATATCAGCAACTATTGAATTATCTTCTACTAAGTTAATTATTTCTTCAAGCCTATGTTTTTTCATTTTATTCCAAAAAATCCTTTAATTTTTGACTTCTAGATGGATGTTTTAATTTTCTCAAAGCTTTTGCTTCTATTTGTCTGATTCTTTCTCTTGTGACATCAAAGTCTTTGCCAACCTCTTCAAGTGTTCTAGGAGTACCATCAACAAGTCCAAATCTTAATGCTAATACTTTTCTTTCTCTTTCATTTAAAGTGTTTAAAATGCCTTCTAATTCTTCTCTAAGCATAGTAAAATTTGCTGCTTCATCTGGAGCGATAGCAGTATCATCTTCAATAAAATCTCCTAAATGACTATCTTCTTCTTCACCAATAGGTGTTTCCAAACTTACAGGTTCTTGAGCTATTTTTCTAACTTCTCTAACTTTTTCTACTTCAATTCCCATTTCTTTTGCTATTTCTTCATTTGTAGGGTCTCTTCCCAAATCTTGTAATAATTGTCTTTCAATTCTTACAAGTCTATTAATAGTTTCTACCATGTGTACAGGAATTCTTATTGTTCTAGCTTGGTCAGCAATCGCTCTTGTAATAGCTTGTCTTATCCACCAAGTAGCGTATGTTGAAAACTTGAAACCTCTAGTATAGTCAAATTTATCCACTGCTTTCATAAGACCAAGATTACCTTCTTGAATCAAATCCAAAAAGCTCATTCCACGTCCCACGTATCTTTTAGCAATACTTACAACCAAACGTAAGTTTGCTTCTGCTAACTTTTTCTTAGCTCTCTTAGATCCATTTTCCATTTCTTGCGCTAATTGAACTTCTTCTTCAGCTGATAACAAAGGAATTTTTCCGATTTCTTTTAAATACATTTTTACTGGGTCGTCGACATTAATTCCTTTAATATCGGAAACATCTTCGATGATTTTTTTGTCATCTTTAATATCGTCATCGTCTTCATCATCAATAGACTCGTCATCTTCGATATCGTCTTTGTCGTCATCCTTTGAAGATGATTTTTTCTCTATTTCATCATTACTTTCAAAAATTTCAATATTATTTTCAATTAGCAAATTTCTTATATCTTCTATATCATCTTCATCAAGAGAAGAAATATCATCAATCTTTTTGAAGTCTTTGATAGTTACTATGCCATCATTCTCATTACCTATCTCTATTAATTGATTTAATGCTTCTTTTTTTATTTGTTCAACATCCAAGTTTTCTTCTGACATAAAAAACTCCTTTCTGACTATTTGTACTCTTTAATTTGTCTATTAATTTCTAAGATTTTATTCAAAATTTCATTATATTCTTTATTAATCTTTTCATTAAATTCTACTGATTGCATTAGATCTAACTGAGATTTAATATTCTCCTTTTCCTGGGTCATTAGGTATTTTTTGATTTCCAATACAACCCTTCCGATGTTATTAATATTAATTGAATCTCTAGATTTTTGATATAAATAATCGATAGTACGATCCATTTGAATATCATTTTTAAAATAATCTCTAGCCGATTTTTCATCAATTTGATTTTCATTATTTTTAGAATAGTAAAAATCCACAAACTCCATAAAGTTATTATAAGAACTGATCTTAGTTTTGAATTTTGAGAATTCTTCTTTCAAATCATAGTATACATCTTTATGAAAACAAGCAATTGTCATTATTTCAGCTGCAGTTATTTTCTCCTGATTGTTAATACTATCTTTTTCTGTAATTTTTTTATCATCAGTTCTCTCATTATGAAAAGTGATGTTAGGCTTAACTTCATTCAATTTACTAGAGACATCTTTTTTTAAACTTAAATATTCTATATTTAAATCATCAGAAAATCTCTTAATATATTCATCCCTAATGACTTCTCTATCTAATTTTGATAATAAAGTTGTCAAATCATCTATAAGTTGTATTTTTTCTTTTACATCATTAATATCGTATTTTTGAAGTATTTTCTTGTATTCATAAATAACACTATCCATTGCGTTATCTATTAACCTATTAAAACTTTCATTTCCGTATTGTTTAATATAATCATCAGGATCCATATTATCAGGTATGACAATAATGTTAGGACTAATATCCTGCTCTTTAAATATTTCTATAGCACGTGATGTTGCGTTTTGACCTGCTGAGTCACCATCATAACATATATAAATATTTTTACAATATCTTTTGATTAATTTTGCTTGATCATGTGTTAGAGAAGTACCTAATGAAGCAATAGCATAGTCAAATCCATAATTTGTCAATGAGATAACATCCATATATCCTTCTACCAATATGATTTTCCCAACTTTAGTAGAATTTTTTAAATTAGAAACTCCATAAACATTCTTGCTTTTATCGTAAGCTAGGCTCTGAGGAGAATTCATATATTTTGCCCTTGAATCCGCAAGAGATCTACCACCAAAACCAATAACATTGCCTCTTATATCTATAATAGGAAACATCAACCTATTTCGAAATTTATCATAAACATTCCCTTTTTCGTCCTGATTTATGAGGCCGACTTCTATTATATCATCTTTTTGATACCCTTTTTGTAGTAAATGACGATAAAGACTGTTTTTCCCATCAGCGTAACCTATTATAAACTTATTAATCAAATTATTATTAAGATTTCTTTTTTTTATATAATCCTTCGGTATGTCATTTATCAATAGATTTTTGTAATAAAATAATTTGGCTTCATTATTAATTTCAAATAATTTTTTGCGATGTTCGTATTTTTCTTTATTTACTTCATTTGTTTCGACTAAAATACCTAACTTATCTGCCAAAAATTTAATAGCTTCAGGATATGACATGCCCTCTTTTTGCATTATAAAGGATATAACATCGCCACCAACACCACAACCAAAACAATGAAAAATGCCTTTTGATGGCGATACACTAAAAGACGGCGTCTTCTCATTGTGAAATGGACATAGTCCAACATAATTTGAACCAGCCCTTTTCAATTCAACATAATCTCCAATTACAGAAACTATGTCTGCAACACTTTTTATCTCATCTATTTTATCTTGTGGTATAAATCCCATCTTATCATCCTATCTTTATATGCTCCAAGAATCTGGTATGAAAATTTCTTTAAAAGTTCTTTTTGCAAATGAATCAGTCATACCAGCGATATAATCTGTAACTATATCATCTTTGGTTTTATTTTGTAACTCAATATTATTGTAAATATCTGTGTGTGATTTTGGTAATCTACTAATATCTTCTAAATAGTAACTATATAGATTAGTTAGTACATATTCTACTTTTTTATCATCTTTTCTTACTATGTCGTTAAAATATACGTTCTTAAACATAAATGATCGCAAATCTTCCATTAGTCTATAAGTTTTATCAGACATTTCAATGTGATTTTTATCGAAACTATTTTCAACTAAATCATTTACTAAGAAATTAATTCTTTTTGAACCTCTATCTCCTAGTTCTTCTGTAATTTCTATAGGTAAATCACTATGTTTTATAATATTTGATCTAATAGAATCATCAATATCGTGATTAATGTAGGCAATTCTATCTGAATATTTAATAATTTGCCCTTCTAAGGTATTTGCCTTGTTGCTACCTGAATGATTCACTATTCCATCTAATGTTTGTTTCGTTAGATTAAGACCTATTCTAGAACTTGAATGTTCAATATATTGGACAACATTAATGGATTGTTTATAATGTTTGAATCCTTTTGGATTGAGTTTATCTAATATCTTTTCACCTACATGCCCAAAAGGTGTATGTCCCAAATCATGTCCCAAGCCTATTGCTTCTACTAAATCTTCGTTTAAACGTAAACACCTTGCAATAGTTCTAGCTATTTGGGTAACCTCTAATGTGTGCGTTAACCTTGTTCTGTAATGGTCTTTTTCAGGATTTAAGTACACTTGTGTTTTATGTTTAAGTCTTCTAAAAGATTTTGAGTGAATAATTCTATCTCTGTCAATTTGAAACGGATTTCTTAAATTATCATTTGGTTCGGATTGAATTCTCGCAGCTTCATTTGATTTTGTAGCAAATTCACTATAATAATTTTCATATAATTTAAAATCTACATTCATATTAAATCACACCCTAATCTATATTTTTTATATACCCCAAAACACGGTGTATAATTCATAAATACATTAAAAAAAGCCAAACACCTGTTTGGCTTTTGGATATAAAGTAGATTTTAGTTATCTTCTTCGATTTCTTTTAATTTTAAATCTAATAATGCACCTAAATCACTGTTAATCAAAGTTTCTTCACTTGATTCTGGTTTAGTTTCTACTTTTTTAGGTTTAACTTTTTTAGGTCTTGGCTTTCTTTCTGGTTTTTCAGGTTTTGGTAATAAAGCTTTCATACTTAAAGCTATTCTTTTCTTTTCAGGATTGATTTCTAAGATTTTAACTTTAACTGTATCACCAATATTTAATTCATCTGATGGTTTATCAACGTGTTCATTTGAAATTTCAGAAACGTGAACTAAGCCTTCAATTCCTTCAGCTAATTTAATAAAAGCACCAAAGTCAACTAAGTTTACAACTTCTCCTTCAATAACATCCCCTTCGTGATTGTTTTCAACGAAAGCGTCAAATGGTTTTTGTTGTAATTGTTTCAAGCCAAGTGAGATTCTATTCTTTTCTCTGTTAGCTTTAAGAACTAAAGTTTCGATTTCATCTCCAACTTTTAAAACATCTTCTGGGGATTCAATTCTATTCCAAGAAATATCTGAAATATGAAGTAAACCATCTACTCCACCTAAATCGATAAATGCACCAAAGTCTGTTAATCTTTGTACCTTACCAGTTATTATTTCACCAACAGTTATGTTTTCCCAAGCCTTATCTTCAATTTCTTTTTGTTCTGCTTCTACAACAGCTCTGTGAGATAAAACTAAACGTCTCTTCTTTTCATCTATATTCAAAACTTTACATACCAAAGTTTCTCCTACATATTTAGATAAATCTTTTACAAAGTGAGTAGTTACTTGAGAACCTGGTATAAAAGCTCTTACATTATCAATTGTAGCTATTAAGCCGCCTTTTACTACTTGTGTTACTTTTGCTTCTACAGTTGAATCATTATCAAAACTAGAAACTAAATTCTTCCAGTTTTTAATTCCTTCAACTCTTTTTGTAGAAAGTACAACATTTCCTTCTCCGTCATCTAGCTTAATAACGTAAACTTCGATTTCGTCGCCTTGTTTGTACAAATCCTTAGGTAATTTACCTTCTTCTGTTGATAATTCGTCTAATTTAATAATACCATCAGCCTTATAGCCAATATTAACCATGACTTCATCATCTGTTACATAAATAACTTCACCCTTTACGATTTCTTTTGGGTAAATCTTATTCATGCTTTCTTCTACTTGTTCCATAAAATCCTTGCTGTAATTATCCATTAAATTTACAACCTCCTCAATAATCCAAGCCGGTGTGGACGCACCAGCTGTAATACCTAATAATTTAGATTCAATAATACTATCATCGATACAAATATCCTTGTATGTTTCAATTCTTAAAACTTTTTTGCAATTTTGTTTTGCAATATCATACAATTTATTTGTGTTAGAACTATTCAAGCCACCAATCACAATCATACAATCGACATTCTTAGAAAGCTCTAAACAAGCCATTTGTCGGCTTTTTGTAGCCCCACAAATAGTATTATCTATCACAACGTTAGTATTACCTCTTACTATTATATCAGAAATTTCCAAAAATTTCCTCTTTAAATTAGTAGTTTGTGAAATTACATATAATTTTTCACCTTTTATTTTTTTTGCCTCATCAATTGAGTTAACAACTTCAACATTATTTTCGACTTGTCCTTTCATCGCTATAATTTCCGGATGATTTGGATCTCCAATAATAATAATTTTGTAACCTTCTTCGTGTTTTTTATTTATTTTTTCATAAATTTTTAATAGTGATGGGCAAGTTAAATCTACTAATTTGTATCCATTATTTTTTATTTCTTCTTTTAATTTTAATGTTGCACCGTGAGATCTAATAAAAATCGTAGAGCCTTTCTCAGCTTGAGTATAATCGTCTATCTGTTTTATACCCAAAGCTTCTAATCTTTTACATTCTTGTTCGTTATGGATAAGCTGACCCAAAGTATACTTTAATTTTGATGGGTCATTTTCAATTATCTCTATTGCTCTTTTAACTCCATAACAAAATCCCGCATTTTGTTGTACTATTATATTCATCAATTCACCTTGTAAATATTTTCGTATATAGCTCTAGTTATTGCTTTATTTCTTCTATCTTTTGAAACATCATCAAAACTTGATATAGCTATTTTATCTCTTACAAACACTTCTACTTTTGATCTGAACTTATAATTAGAATTTATGAATACTGGGATAACATCTGCTCCTGCTCTTGACGCAATCATAGCAACTCCTGTTTTCATATTTTCTTCACTAACTGTTTTTACTCTTGTTCCTTCTGGAAATATTCCCAAAACTTCATTGTTTTTTACAAGCTTGATAGCGTCTTTTATCGTTTTAATATTTACATTATCTCTATCAACCGGAAAAGCTCCAAACTTGTTTAGTAAAAAACCTAGAAATTTATTATCAAATAATTCTTTTTTTGCCATAAATCGTATGGGTCTCTCAAAAATTATCGCTAATAAAATTGGATCCCATAAATTTATGTGATTTGCACAAATAATTAAAGGAGTTTCAGGAAGTTTCGTATTTCCATGAACAACTAATTTGTATCTTATTTTAAATACTATTTTCAATAAAAATCTTGCAAATCTATAAAACATTTCTACCTCTAATTATCTCTATTATTTTTTCAACAACTTCATCAATATTCATATCATCAGAATTTATATAAACAGCATCTTCGGCTCGTTTCAAAGGAGCATATTTTCTATTTTTATCCTGTTCATCTCTTAATTTTATGTCTTTTAGAATCGTTTCATAAGATGAATCGTCTTTTTGTTCGTTAAATCTTCTTTTGGCTCTAACTTCGGGTGATGCATCCAAATAAAACTTGTAATCAGCGTTCTTTAGTATGTTAGTACCAGCATCTCTTCCATCAATAATAATCGCTTTGTTGCTCGCAATCTGTCTTTGAATTTCAACTAATCTTTCTCTTACAGAATAATATGTTGAAACTTTTGATGCTGTCATAGATACATCATTAGTTCTTATTTTATCTCGCAAGAATTCGCCATCAACTTTAATCTTAGATGATTCAAATGTTATGTCCAAATTGTTCAATACATGCATGACCGCTTCTTCGTCTTCCAAATTTATATTTTTCTTCAAACAAAAATAAGCAAGAGAACGATACATTGATCCCGTATCCAAATACTCAATGTTTAATATATTTGAGATTAATTTACAAACTGTTGATTTGCCAGATCCACTTGGTCCATCAACAGTAACAGAATATACGTCATTATTAATCAATTCAATATAAACATTATCATCGTCATTTTTTCTGAGCATTCTTGATGAGATCAAAATATTTTTATTTGTTTTAATTAATCTATCGTCGAAAATTTCTTTCATAACTCTAGGCGTCGATATCAATAATATGTCAAAATTTTTGTCTTTGATATATTCATTAATATCATCATAAAGTTTTGATTCGTTTTCGTATTTGATTTTTTTCATATATTTATCCCCGCTAAATAACCCGTTGAAAAAGCAAATTGTAAGTTAAATCCTCCTGTAAAACCATCAACATCAATAATTTCTCCACAAAAATACAAATCTTTTACAAGTTTAGATTCCATTGTGCTTGGATCAATCTCATTTACATCGACCCCTCCAACACTAATAATTGCGTAATCAAGCTTTTCATTTGATACATAAGTAAAATCGAAACTTTTCAAAGTTCTTCTTAAATTATCACGTTCAGATTTTGTTATTTCATTTACCTTTTTATTTGGATTTATATTTGCAGATTTTAAAATTGGGAGTATCAATTTTTTTATCGTTATTTTACTTATGGCATTTTCAATGGTTTTGTTTTGATTTTCGCTGAAATCTCTTAAAATCCTATCATCAAGTTTTTGATCTGTCAATCCTGGTTTCAAATCTATCGATATTTTAATGTCACCATTTTTATTGCACAATATACTTGATAAAGTAAGTACTAAGGGACCTGAAATTCCTTTTCTTGTAAAAATCATTTCACCTATATCATTGAATATCAATTTCTTATTCAAATAACATTTTAATCCGACGTTTTTAAGACTAACACCTTCTAATTCTTCTACATTTTCTTTTAAAATAATTGCACTTAAACCAGGCTTCATTTCATGAATAGTGTGACCTAGCTTAATTATTTGATTGTAAAGTGATCCATCTGAGCCTGTATTTGGATATGATTTGCCACCACATGCTATGATTACTTTATCAAATGCATATTCATTAGTACTTGTAGTAAGATAAAATTTGTTCGATTTATAGATTTTATTCACCTTTTCATTTAAGTGTAAGTTTACATTCTTATCTTTCAAAATTTTTTCAAATACTTTTATCACATCTGATGATTTATCACTCTTTGGAAAAACTCTATTTCCACGTTCTACTTTTGTTTTAAGACCATTTGAATTAAAAAAATTTATGACTTGTTCGTTAGTAAAGTCATAAAATGGGCTGTAACAAAAATATTTATTTGTATTAATATTTTCAATTAATTCTTGTATATCACATGAATTGGTAATGTTGCATCTTCCTTTCCCGGTAATGAACAATTTCTTACCTATTTTTTCATTATGATCAAAAATATGAATTTCATATTCATCTTTAATGAAGCTTGCAGCCATTAATCCTGCTGCACCTGCTCCTATTATCGCTACATTCATTATTTAATCCTTTCAATTAAGCAAACAAAAGGGGGATTGTTTATTTGATTTATAAAATCGTATCTAATAACGTTGAATTCTTTTTGGTTTAATTTTTGAAGATATGCGATTATGTTTATACTTTCTTCAAGTCCTGGCTTGTGTCCAGGATAGAAAGTAATAACAACTTGACCTTCTGTGCTTAGTACTTTCAAAAGTTTTTCTAAAGTTTTAATTATAGTATCATAATCAGTAGTTATTTTTTTATCTCCACCTGGAAGGTATCCCAAATTAAACACCACAAAATCAATTTTCTGATTAATATATTTGTCAAAATTTAGATGAGAATCATTAATAACTTTTAAATTATCAATTTTTCTAGCATTATCGATACAACTTTTTTGAATATCAAACGCATAAACTTCTATATTTTCGTTTATAGATAGCATTTTGTATGAATCATTCCCGTTTCCAAATGTCATATCTAAACAAATTTTTGAAGTCGGAACTTTATCCTTCATCAATGAATCAACTAATATTTTCGTGTTATTATAAATCATTGCAACTTCCTCTAAAAAGTAAATTAAAGTCTATCTTACCCTGATTTGAAAAAAATGATTTTACTAAGCCATTGTTATCATAAAACTCTTCAATACCAAAATCTCTCAAATTCATTCCTATGCTTTTTAAGAAAAATAACTTACTTGAATCATCCTCTTCTAATTTAAAATCTGAAATATTCGCTCTTGTGCCTTCTGTCGTAATCAGAGAATATCCTTTTGGTTTTAAGTCGGCAATATATATAAAGCAAAAATTCCCCACGATTTCTTCCATCTTTAGGTTAAATTTTTTTAAAATTTTTTCGTCTTTGTTATTTGCAAGTCTTACTTCTATCATATTTACCTCTTATTAAATCCAAATCTTTGCCTTTTAACAATACATATTCTCCACTTTTTAAATTATCTTCCATTTTGTAATTACCAATTTGAACTCTTTTTAAATCTAAAACCGGATGATTTATATAATCAAACATTCTTCTAATTTGTCTGTTCCTACCCTCATAAATAGTTACCATGTATTTTGTATTGTCTTTTACATTGGCAATAAATTCTATATTTGATTTTTTTAATTTATAACCATCTAATATTATTCCATTTTTTAATTCTTGTATTTTGTTTTTGGTTGGTTTACCTTTAACTAAAACCTCGTAAACTTTTTTATGCTCAAATTTAGGATGAGTTAATTCATAAGTTAAATCACCATCATTCGTTAATATTAATAATCCATGAGAATCCTTATCCAAACGACCAACTGGATAAACCCTTGTATTAGATTTAATTAAATCAACAACTTTTTTATTAGCGAATTTATCCTTAACTGTTGAAGTATATCCAACAGGTTTATTGATAGCAATATAAACTTTTTCTTCTTTTTTTCTAATTTTCTTACCTTCAACTTCAACAATGTCACCATCATTTACTTGATACGATAAATCTAAAAGTATTGTCCCGTTGACACAAACTTTTGAGTTTTTGATTAGTTCATCAGCCTTTCTTCTAGAACAATATCCACTTTGCGCGATTAACTTATTTATTCTCATTTTCTTTTTCCTTAATAAGTTTTTCTATTTCGTTTAATTTAGGAAGATCTTCCAAAGAATTAATATTAAAATAATACAAGAACTCATCTGTAGTTCCGTATAATATAGGTTTTCCGATTTTATCGAGTCTTCCGACTTCTTTTATTAGATTTTTTTTAGTTAAAGTGTCAATTGATGAACTAGATTTTACTCCCCTTATTTCATCAATTTCAATTCTTGTTATTGGTTGTCTGTAAGCTATAATCGATAAAACTTCCATGGTGGTATTAGTTAATCTTGTATTTTTATTTTTCACAAAAATTTCTTTTAAAAATTCGTAGTATTCTTTTTTCGTTTGAATTTGGTAGCTATCGTTGATGCATCTGATTTCCAGAGAAGTGTTTCTATATTCGTATTCTTTAATTAAATCATCGAGCATATTTCTAGTTTCTTTTTTGCCAAGGTTTATAGCTTCAGATATTGAAGAAATATCTAATGGTTCACCCCATAAGAAAAGTAAAGATTCAATTTTATTTCGAATAATTTTATCTTCCATAATTACCTCATTAATATTTCCGTATTACCCTCATTTTTTACAACTTTTAGTATGTTTGATTTTAATAATTCTAGTAAAGCTAAAAAAACAGATATAACTTCATTTCTATTGGTCTTTTTGGATAAAAAATATGAAAAACTATATTTGTTATTTTTTTCTACCTTCCACAATATATCTTCAATACAATCTTCAATCTTATATTCTTCTGCTTCTATAATTTCTGTTTCTTCAATGACAATTCTATTATCTACCTTATTTAATATTTCTAACAAAGTTTCAGATAATAAATTAATGTCAGGAACAATCAAATTTTCTTTTTCAGATTGATAAACCGATAAATCCTCTTGAATTTTTCTAAAATGTTTCGATGAGATGTTTTCTAATTCAATCAATTGTTTAGAGATTTCTTTAAATTTTTTATATTCTATTAATCGTTGTTTAATTAAATCTTCATCTATCTGATCATCTTCATCAAAATCATTTTTGGGTAATAATTTTTTTGATTTTATATATAACAAAGTAGAAGCTAAGTAAATGAAATCAGTCAAATCTTTAGTAGAATGATTTTTCAAATTCTCAACTTCTTCAATGAATTTATTTGTAATTTTTGCTAAATCAACATTTTCTATATCAATTTTTTCTTTTTCAACCAAATTTAATAAAAGATCCATTGGACCGTTGAATTCTTCAGTTTCAATAATTAAACTCATAGTGCAATTGCTAACCTTAAAAACTTATCAATTATAAATGATGTTATAGGCGTTAAAACTTTACCCAACACACCTGAAAATATTAATATAAGCAATATAAAATAAGTGTATTTTTCATATTTTGCCATAAAATCTAAAAATTTTCCTGGGAAAAAAGCAGTTATAACCTTAGAACCATCTAAAGGTGGAACGGGTATTAAGTTAAATACAGCAAAATACACATTGTATACAATAAATAAACTCAAAATTTCTGATACTACAGGATTTACATGAGAAAATTTAACATATAAAAACGAAAATATAAGTCCTAAAATTAAATTTACTGTAACTCCTGCAATTGAAACCAAGAACATCCCTAAATGTCTGTTCCTAAAATTGTATGAGTTAATTGGAACTGGCTTTGCCCAACCAAACTTGAATAAAATCAAACTAATTGCACCTAATGGATCAATGTGATCAATAGGATTGAAGCTTAATCTACCCATGCTTTTAGCCGTATTATCACCCATCCAGTAAGCAACATAACCATGAGCAAGTTCATGGAGAACAATAGTTGGAAGTAATACAAGTATAATTATAATATAATGATTTATCGTTTCTAGCATTTACTCACATTCCTTAAAAAATATAGAATTCCCATAATTGTCTTCCCGTCAACAATAGCTCCGTCCTCTATCATTTGCATTAATTTTTCTTGTTCGATGAGTTCTATATTTAAAAATTCGTCATCATCTGCTTCTAGTTCGTCTCTGAATAATTCTTCAACCAAAAAGAAACTTACTTTTTCATCACTAAAACCTGGAGAAGAATATGCATCGAACAGATAAGTTAAATTTTTGCAATTATAACCTATTTCTTCTCTCATTTCTCTTATCGCTGCATCTTTTGGTGTTTCGTTGTGTTCAATTAATCCTGCTGGTAATTCCATTAGTTGTTGGTCAATAGCTTTTCTATATTGACTAACGAAAAATAATTTATTATCTTTTACTGCGATTATGCACACAGCGTTTGCGTGCTCTACAATTTCTCTTTTGGAGTATTTTCTATTTGGAAGTTCAACCGTATCTAATCTGAGGTTTAAAATTCTTCCCTCATATATCATTTCACTCTTTATAGTTTTTTCTTCATAATCCATAATTATCTCCTATCATTTTTTAATTCATTTGCTTGATTGATCATTAATTTTGCTTGTTCAATTGTAGTTTCTGTGATGTTTATTCCACCGATCAATCTAGAAATTTCATTTACCTTTTCTTCAGGAGTTAATACTTTTAAAATTGATTTTGTTTCGTTATTACAATCAATCTTTTCAATTAAAATGTGATTATCGCTCAATGAAGCTATTTGAGGTAAATGACTTATTGAAATCACTTGCTTATCTTTTGATAAATCAATAAGTTTTTCACCTACTACCAATGCCGTCCTACCACTAATTCCAGTATCAATTTCGTCAAAAATAAGAGTATTGATATCTTCAAAATCTGATATAACTGACTTAAATCCAAGCATAATACGTGAAATTTCTCCACCAGATGCAATAGATGCCATTGGTTTTAAATCTTGTCCTAGATTTGTTTTAATTAGAAAATCCAATGAATCATAACCTTTTTCATTGAAATCAGAAAACTTTTCAAATTTGACCTGAAAATCAGCATGTTTCATATTCAAATCTTTTAGATTTTGAACAATCAATTTTTCTAATTTAGAAACAATTTCTTTTCTAATTTTATGAAGTCTATCTGATAGTTCAAGCCCTTTTTTCTTGTCTGAATCAATTAAGTCCTTGAATTTTCTTTTATTTTCTGTAATTTCATTCAGTTCTTTAAGTCTACGTTCCAAATCTTTTCTAAATGAAATTATATCATCAATAGATTTCCCGTATTTTCTCTTTAAATTTGTAATTATTGCTATTTTATTTTCTAAATCATTTAATTTAAACTCATCTTGATAAATGCTTGATGAATACGAACTAATCCTTGAAAACAAGTCGTCCATCTCATAATAAATCTTATCCAAATCTTGCTTAAAAGAATTCACTTCATTATCAAACTCACAGATTGAGTCCATTTTGCTTAAAACAATATTAAACATAGTGTTTATATCTTGTTCATTGTAGTTTTCATCTGAATACATGTTTAATATTTCACCGATATTATTTTTAATCAAATTAACATTAGATAGTTTATTATACTCATTTTCAAGTTCTTCTTCATCTAAGTTCTCAAGATCTATTTGTGATATTTCTTCAATTTGATAATTTATTATATCGAGTTGTCTATCCTTTTCTTCATTCGAAATATTAAAACTCTTGTACGCTTTTTTGTATTCTGTAATATTGTTAAGAATTCCTCTTAACTCAGTTTTGATTTTAAAAGTTTCTTCCTTATCAAAAGAATCAATTAAATCTAGATAAAAATCCTTGTTCAATAGTGATTGAGTTCCATTTTGTCCATGAATGTCAACAAATTTACTCATTAATTCATTTAGTGTGTTAAGCGTGATTGATCTATTGTTTAATTTATTTATACTTTTTAAATTAGTATCTACAATTCTTGAAATTATTATTACTCCATCTTCAACATTGTATCCCATGTCTTCTAAAAATTTAATTTTAGAATTATCAGCTATTGTAAATGTCGCTTCAACAATAGTTTTTTTTGAAGAATCTCTGATAAAACTTTTGTTAAATCTTTGTCCTAGAAGAAGTTCAAAAGCTTCTATCAAAATTGATTTTCCTGAACCAGTTTCCCCAGTTATGATATTAAGTCCATCTGTAAAATCGACATTGATTTTGTCAATTATCGCAAAATTTTCTATATAAAGAGAATTTAACATTTTTTTACCTGATGATTGATTTGATTTCTGAAACTAATTTTTCCAATCCAGATTTATCTTCAACAGTTATATAAATAGTATCGTTACCTGTTAAAATTCCTGCTATATTGTCTAATTTAGCGTTGGTAATTGCCATACCACATACTGTTGCAGTGTGAGATATTGTTTTAATAATTACCATATCTTCATTATGCTTGATAGTCAACACAGCAGATCTGAAAATCTTATCTAATCTTTCGTTTAATGAATCGTGTACAGTGTCAATTATTGCATAATGATATTCGCCTTCTCTAGTTTGAACTTTTGATATTCTTAATTCTTTTATATCTCTAGAAATAGTAGCTTGTGTAGCTCTAACTCCATGAGCTTCTAAATAGTCAGAAAGTTCTTCCTGAGTTCTTATTTCATTTTCTTCTATTAAGTCTAGAATTAATCTTTGCCTTGTGTATTTTTTCATATTTCTACCTCAATTTATTAAATGCTGTCTCCACAACATCCTTGAATTTTATATTTTTATTATCTAAAGTCGTAATATGGATTAAATACTCTATATTTCCACTCTTACCTTTTATTGGACTATGTGTCATCTCAGAAATATACAATCCTTCATTATTTAGATAATTATTAATATCATTTATTATAGATAAATGTTCCTTTTTATTATTAATTATATGATTTTTTGATTTTAATTCAAACTGCGGCTTTATCAAAAATATCATTTCGCCATTATTTTTTAGCATTTTAACGGCATTTGGAATAATCATTTTCAATGATATAAAAGATACATCGCATACTATCAAATCAAATTTCGGATACTCATCTACATTAATATTTCGAAAATTTGTATTTTCGAATAATTTAACCCTGCTATCCTGTCTAAGTTCATCAACCATTTGATTATCACCAACATCAATAGAATAGACTTCCTTTGCATTGTTTTTTAATAAAACCTGAGTAAATCCACCAGTAGATGAGCCTATATCTAAGCACAAATTATGCTTACCTATGTTAAATACATCAAAAGCTTTTAAAAGCTTTAAAGCACCTCTCCCAACGTATTCAGTATGTTCTTTTACTTCAACTTCATCAGAATTTATCTCAAGTGATGGTTTCTTTACTAGATTACCTTTATAATAAACCAATTCATTCTCAATCAAAGATTTTGCCTTTGTTCTAGAAGACGCAAATTTGTTTTCGCACAAATACAAGTCGATTCTCATATTAATATTTCCTGTCCAATAATTTATTTGTAATCTCAATTAAAGGTCGTGAATTATCAATATCTTTAATGCATTCTATAGCTCTTTGAGAATACTTATTTGCATCATCAATGCCTTTATCTTTTCCAAAAATAGTGACATAAGTTTTTTTATTAATTTTTACATCATTTTCATAATCCATAATGTCATCAATTATTTGAAATGCCATTCCTAGATTAAAAGCATAATCTTCTAGTTTTAATAATATATTATCGTCAACCTTACTTAAAATTCCAGCAGATACAGTAGACGCTTTAAGTAAATTACATGTTTTTTTATCGTAAATTTCAATAATATTTTTTTCAGAAATCTCACTGTCAATATCCAAAAGTTGACCTTTTATCATCCCAAAACATCCTGATTTTTTTACGATATAATTTGCACATTTTGCGTCAATATCGTTTTTAATTGATTCAGATAACACTTCAAAAGAATAATTTAAAAGTGCATCTCCAACTAAAACCGCAATATCTTCTCCGTATTTTTTATGCACTGTTAATTTTCCTCTTCTATAGTCGTCATTATCCATGCATTCCAAATCATCATGCACTAATGAATAATTGTGAATTAATTCTATGGCAATAGCGTAATTTACAGATTCACTTATCGATTCATTAAACATTTGATAAGTTAAGAAAAACAAAAGTGGCCTTAATCTTTTTGCACCATCGTCAACAATGGTGTATTGCATAGCTTCGCCAATTTTATCATCGGAAAATTTTAAGTCTTTTAATGAAGTGTTTATTAAATTTATAATTTCCTTACTATTCATTATCATCACTTAAAAGCATGTTTATTTGAAAATCTTCTTCTTTGTTATCTTTAATCAAAGTCATTTTGCCTTCTTGTTCTTTCAAAATAGAACTTAATCTCTTGTGAAGCTTCATGCCTTCTTCGTATAATTTTATATTTTCTTCAAGACTCAGCTCTCTGTCTTCCAACTTTTCAACGATGTCACTTAGTCTTTTTAATCCTTCATCGTATTCTCTATATTCATTCATTGAATTTCTCCTTATTTTGAACAGTTGTATCAAGTTTACCATCTTTCATAATTAAGACAATTTTTTCGTTCTCCATAACATCATCAATAGAAGAAATACTCTTATCATTCTTTATTACTTTTGCATATCCCTTCTCTAAAATTGTACTTGGATTCAAATGCAATAAGTTATTTTTATATGAGTCTAAAATCAATTCTTTGTAATTAATATTTGAGATCAAATTTTTAATCATTGTTATTCGAATTTTATTTAGTTTTTCGATTTCTAAAGATAATAGCTTATCAGGTTTCAACAAGTTTAATTTATGATAAATATTTAATTCTTCATTGTACTTATCTTCCAAATTTTTCTTATAAGCTTTTTTTAAGCTATCCTTCAAAAGTTGAAGATTATCCATGTGTTCTTTAATAATGTTTTTGGGACCTAAAAATTCCAACTGCTTACCATAATACTCTAATTCTTGATTTTCATCTTCAAATCTTCTTATCAAAATTCTACTAATTTTAGCGTAGTTTTCTTGTAAAAAATATTTTAATTCATCAAAATCAGCAGTGGCTAGCTCAGCAGCTGCTGTTGGAGTAGATGCTCTTAAATCAGCTACAAAATCAGAAAGCATAAAGTCATTTTCATGACCAACGGCGCTTATGATAGGGGTTTTTGAATTATAAATAGTTTTTAAAAGATTTTCATCATTAAATGAATTTAAATCCTCAAAACTTCCACCGCCTCTTCCTACTATAAGAGTATCTAGATTTTGCTCATCCATATATTTAATGCCTTGTATAATAGATTCTGACGATTGCTCTCCTTGAACAACACAATGATATATCAAAATATCGCAAATAGGATATCTTCTCTTTATTGTTCTGCAAATATCATTCACGGCCGCTCCAGTAGAAGATGTAATCACGCCAATAGCTTTAGGATATTTAGTTATGCATTTTTTGGTTGATTCCGAAAAAAAGCCTTCTCGTTCAAGCTTTTCTTTTAACTCTAAATACTTTTGAAAAAGGTCTCCAGTGCCTGATTTCTTACATTCTTTTACAAGAAGTTGATAAGTGCTTGATCCTTGATATGTTGTTATACTACCTCTTAGTTGAACTTTGTCTCCATCTTTTAAGTTTATAGTTTTTGCAAGAGACATTGTTTTAAAAATCATACAAGAAATCAATGCTTTTTCATCTTTTAATCTAAAATAAACATGTCCTGAAATATTTTTATTAAAATTTGAAATCTCACCTTCTATCCACACATTGGATAAAATTGGATCTTTCTTCAAAGTATTTTGAATATAATCAGAAATCTCTTTAACACTATAAACTTGCATTTTCTTTTCTCTTTAATACAGAGCCTAATATGCCGTTGATAAAACTGTATGATTTTTCTGTAGAATATTCTTTCGCTAATTCAACGGCTTCATTAATTGCAACACTATCTGGAGTGCTTTCCACGTATAGAATTTCGCAAACACCAACTTGTAAAATCGATAAATCTAATTTGTTAATTCTGTCCAAGTTCCATTGTTTTGTGTTATTTTCTATAATATTTACTATGTCATCAATATGTTCAATAAAATTTAATACAATTTCTTTGAAAAATACTATATCATTTTTATTAATATTCTGATATTTACAAAATTCTTCAATTCTATTTTTATCATAATCTCCATTCATATTCATTTCATAGATTAATTGCATTGCGCTTTTTCTAGATTGTCTTCTTGACATATTTCCTCCAAGAAAATAACCCTCTGATAAGAGGGTTACATTAAATACTTATTTTCTCACAAACAACATCTACATTTATGACAACTAACCCAGTCATCATGCCGATATTTTCTTTTATTTTCTTTTGCACCTTATAGCATACATCCTTGATGTTATAATCAGAATCTACTTCAATATGGGCTCTTACATTTACAGCATTGTCAAGAATTTCAATGATTACTGATTTTTGAGCTCCTTTTTGTATATTTACTTTTTCTGATTGTGGTGTCATAATAGCTTTTACACCTTCAACTTCCATGCAAGCTTCTGCTGCAATAAGTGAAATTATGTCATTAGAGATCTTAACAGATCCGTTATTAAATTTATTATCCATGTTATTCCTCCACACACAAATTTTATCAAAAAATGAAAAAAAATTCAATTTTAATTTATTATTGCTTCTATAAATTTTTCTGGCTCAAACTTAACCAAATCATTTACTTGTTCGCCAATTCCAATAAATTTTACTGGAATTCCCAATTCCATTTCAAGTGGAAATATCATTCCACCTTTAGCTGTACCATCTAGTTTTGTAATTATAGCACCTGTTAAATCAGTTGCATTCATAAATTCTTTTGCTTGAATAATAGCATTTTGTCCAGTTGTGCCATCTACAATTAGTAAAATTTCTTTTTTAGCTTCTGGATATTCTTTTTCAATAACTCTCTTTATTTTATTCAATTCATTCATTAAATTCTTCTTATTATGAAGCCTTCCAGCTGTATCGCAAATTAATATATCTGCATCTCTACTTTTCATAGCACTAACTCCATCAAAAACAACACTAGCTGGGTCAGAACCTTCTTTGTGACTAATAATGTCAACTTTAGCTCTATTTGCCCATTCAGTAAGCTGCTCTATAGCCGCTGCTCTAAAAGTATCGGCAGCAACCATCAAAACTTTTTTCCCATCTTTTTTGAATTTCATGGCTAATTTACCAATCGTAGTAGTTTTTCCTACACCATTTACACCGACTACTAAAATAATAGTTTTATCATCTACATTTAAATTATTGTCGATCTTATCATTAATTATATTTTCTTTTAAAATATCAGCCAAAACATTTTTTATTTCACTTGGATCTTGAATGTTATTAAGTTTTACTTTATCTCTCAATTGAGCAACAATCTTTAATGTTGTTTCAACACCAATGTCAGCAGAAATCAAAGTTTCTTCAATTTCTTCGAATAATTCTTCATCAACCGTTCTATAATTGGCTAAAACTTGATCAATCTTATTAGAAATATTGTCACGAGTTTTAAGTAATGAATTCTTTAATTTTTCAAAAAATCCTTCCTTATTTTTTTCTTTATCTTCGATAATTTCTTCAGATTGTTCTTGGTATTTTTCGTTATCAGTTTCAGACTTTTCATTCTTTTCTTCAACGACTTTTTCAGCATCATTAACTTCTTCGCTTATTTCTATATTTTCATTGGATTGACTAACTTCTAATTCTTCTTGTTGCAAATCTTCTTCTGTATTTTTTGTTTCTTCGTCATCTTTTTTAGACTTAAACTTATCAAAGAACTTATTTAGCATATCTCTCTCCTATCTACATCTAATTTAATCATTTTAGATATTCCATCTTTTTCCATACTTATTCCATATAATATGTTAGCTATCTCCATTGTACTTTTTCTATGTGTAATAATAATGAATTGAGTTTTTTCTTTAAATTTAATTAAATATTCTTTGTATCTCTTAATATTTATTTCATCTAAAGCAGCATCTATTTCGTCTAATATACAAAAAGAAGATGGTCTTGTCTCAAAAATCGCAAAAAGCAACGCTACCGCTGTCAACGATCTTTCTCCACCGGACAACAAGTTTAGACTTTGAAGTTTTTTCCCAGGTGGTTGAGCAGTTATTTCAATTCCAGAACTTAGAACATCATCTTCGGTCAATTTAAGACTTGCATATCCACCATTAAAAAGTTGTTTAAAAATCGCAATAAATTTTGTATTTATTTCTTCAAATTTTTTGGTGAATACTTCTTTCATTTCTCTATTAAGCTTATTAATAGCACTCATGATATCTTCCCTGGATTCAATTAAATCATTTTTATTTTTAGTCATAAAATCAAATTCTTTTTTAACTGATTCATATTCTTGGATACTATCTACAGAAAAAGAACCTATATTTCTTAAATCATTGATAATTTTATTGATTTCTTTCTGACTAATTTTAATATCAGAATTAGATTCTATTGTGTCTATATTAATATCATAGAGCTCATTAATATCTATTTTTATATTATTTAACTTCTCTGTTGTATTTAAAGCCTTTTCAATTAATGAGTTATTGCTAATTTCTATTTTTTGAACACTAGAATTTGAATCATATATTGATTGCTCAATCTTTGTTAACTCTGATTTAAATTCATTCATATTGGACTTCATATTTAAAATTTCATTATTTAGTCCAGAAATAATATCATCATAATCAATAGTTTTAGATTTTATATCATTTTTATGGCTTTTGTATTTAGAAATATTTTTATGAATTTCATCAATTTTAACTGAATTAACTTTAAAGTTATCTTCTAAATATTCTTTTCTAATTTTTGCATCATTTAACTGATTATTAAATATATTTAAATCCCTTTGTACAGAAGAGTATTCAGATTTTAAACTAATCATATTCATTTTTTCCGAATTATAGTGTTCTTGTAATTTTTCAATTTCAACACTTAATTCTTTTAAAAGACTTTCTAATTCTACAATTTGATTTTTTAAATCAGTTTCTTGTAAATCATTGGCATCACTTTGTATAGTATTTGAATTCAACTTATTATCAAAATCACTAATATTAGATTTCAAATATTTAATTTCAAACTGTTTGTCCTTGATGTTACTATTACAAGCATCCCTTTCAGTTCTTAATTTTACAATCTTATCTTCAATAATTTCTAAATCGGATTTGTTTTGATTTACAATATCAATATTTTCTTCGTATATTTTTTTCAAATCGTTGTATTCATTAACACAGTCTTTATACAAATTTTCAACAGAATTTAAACTATTTTTCGTTGATAGTATTGAGTAATTGGAAGGCTTTTTATATCCACCTACCATTGAACCCCAACTATTAATGATATCACCATCTAATGTAACTATTCTATAGTTTTTGTATTTCGAACTTACGATAATAGCATCTTCCATATTTTGAGTAACAAGTGTTTTCTGTGCAAAATAATCTACAATATCCCTAAATTTTTCATCAGATTTTATAAATTCATTTAAATGTCCAAGTACCAATTCATCTTTTACATAATTATAATTTCTAGATTTTATTTTATTTAATGGTAAAAAAGTAAGTCTTCCTATCTTATATGACTTCAAAAAATTAATTAATTCCTTACCATCATTTTCATTCCTTACAATTATATTTTGAAACGCTGATGACATTATTGCATCAACAGATTTCTCATACTGCTTTTCTACACTGATTAAATCCCCAAGTGTCCCTATTACTTTATCTTGCAAACTAGGATTTAACTTTTTAAAAAAGTTTTGAACTGTAAAGTTGTATCCTTCGTGATTATCTATAGTATTTTTCAAAAACATATATTTATTTTTGTTAGTTATAGATTCTTCTTTTAATCTCGATAATTTTTCCCTTAAATCAAGTAAAGACTTTTCTTTATCTTTAATAATAACAGAAATTTGTTCTTTATCTTTGTTCAAATTACCTAAACTTCTGTCATAATCACTGATCATTGCTTCGAAATTTTGTAATGATTTTACTAGTTGAGTTAATTTGAATTCAGATTCTTCTTTTTGCTTTTTTACTTCTGATATTTCTTTCAATCTTTCTTGTTCAATAGCATCACGTGAAGATTTTTCTATAATATGTTGTGTATAAATTGACTGTAATTCATTTAATTTTTCTGAGTTCTTATCGCTCAATTCTTTTTTAATGTTAAGTTCATCTTCAGAATCTTCAATATTCAATTTTTCTAAATTTGAATTTATTTCTTCAAGCTTTTTCTCAGAGTTCTTTATTGTATTTTGTAAATTATCAATTTTTGATGTTAAATTTTTAATTTCTGATGAATAATTCTCGTTTTCTTTTGTTAATCTTTCTAATTCAGTGTTGCTATTTTTAAGTCTTTCATCATTCAATTGAATATCTGATTCGTTTTTTATTTTTTGACTCTTAATATCAGCTAAATTAGAGATTTTCAATTCTGTATCGATATCTATTTTATTAATGCTTTTTAATAAATCATTTCTTTTATTTTCAAATCTTACAAGTTTTGATTTTAAGTCAATCAAGCTTTTATCATTATTTTCTTTTTTTTCAATGACATCACTTAGTGTAATAGAAAGTTTTTCGATATCCAATAAAGCTTTTTGGATTTCCATTTCCTTTAGTTTTTCTTCCAGAACAATTCCTTGTTTAGCCTTTTTACTTTCTTTTTCTAAATATTTTAATCTATCGACTTGTGAAATCAATATATCTTCAATTCTTAGTAAATTCTCATTAGTTTGTTCAAGTTTTTTAACACTTTGCTCTTTAATGTATTTTTGTTTGGAAATTCCAGATGCTTCTTCGAATAATTCCCTTCTATCTTCACTTTTTGATGACAGAATTTCGTCGATTTTACCTTGACCTATTACAGAATACCCTTCTTTTCCAATTCCTGTATTTAAAAATAATTCCTTTACATCTTTTAAACGAACTTGGTTTTTATTAATGTAATATTCACTTTCACCAGTACGGAAAACTCTTCTCGTTACTGTAATTTCTTGATAATCAATGTCTTTCCATAAGTCATTTTCGAATGTTATGGAAACTTGTGCAAAGTTAACAGGTTTTTCCTTCTGAGTTCCAGCAAAAATAACATCTTGCATTTTATTCCCACGGAGATTTTTTGCTGATTGTTCACCTAAAACCCATAAAATAGCATCAGAAATATTTGACTTCCCGCTACCATTTGGCCCAACAATTGCTGTTATGGGATTATCAAAATTCAATTTTATTTTATCTTTAAAGGACTTAAAACCTTGTATTTCAACTGATTTTAATCCCACAGCTACACCTCTTTTTCAATATTTTTAAAAATATTTTCTAAATTAATATCAATTTTGTTGATATGATCTAACACTAAGAAGTTATTATTAGAATTAGAATATTTTATTGTTTTTAATCCATATTTTTCTTTAAAATATTTTTTGTTTTCCCCATTATAGCCGACAAAATTATTCAAAATATTTGGTTTGGCATGTATTTCTAGTGTTTCAAGATTATCATTTTTCAAAACATAATCTACCACTTTTCTGTACAAATTATCTTCTACCAATTGTCTATAATTTGGATGAATTGCCCCTGCAACTACATCTTCGCCTTGTTTTATATTTTCTGTATTTAATAGACCTAATCTAATAACTGGAATGTTAGCGTTTATAAATTTCAAATATATTTTGGTACAATTTTCGACCGAATCGTGCAAATTTTCCGGACTATATTTATTAATTTTGGTAAAAGTTTCAAGCATAGTATTCTTTATAACTAAAGTTGGATATATCCTGACAAAATCAGGTTGTAACTTGATTAATTCATCTGCAGTATATAAGTCCATCTCTGTGGTTGATTTGTATAAGCCTGTCATCATTTGGAGCCCTAAACTAAATCCCATAGATTTTATCAGCTCAGAAGATGTTTTAACACACTGACTATCGTGACATCTTAAATTTGAATCTAATACACTATCTACCATTGATTGAACACCTAACTCTATAGTTTCTACGTTAAATTCCTTAAGAATATTTAAAATGTGTTTATCAATATAATCAGGTCTTGTAGAAAGTCTAATCGATCGAACTTTACCGTCTTCAATGTATTCATTTGCTATTTTTAAATAGTCTATCATAGCTGTTTCTTCAATTCCTGTAAAAGATCCACCATAAAAAGCTATCTGAATATCTTCTTGACTTTTATTAGGAAAATTTGTAAGTTGATTTCTTATTTCATTTCTTATTTCATCTTTTTGAACAACTTCGATGTAATTTGTGATTTTGCGTTGATTACAGAAAATGCAATCATTTGGACATCCTAAATGAGGAATGAACAATGATACAATGTATTTTTTCTTACTCATTTATTACCCTTAATTTAATCAAGGCGTTTCTTGCAGCATCTTGTTCTGCATGTTTTTTTGAAGATCCAAATCCAGATCCTATAACCAAGTTACCTTCATAAACATCAACATAGAATTTCTTGTCGTGATCTGGGCCTTCTTCTTTAACAATCTTGTACTTTAATTTATCTCTTGAATTTTTTTGATTATTTTCCTGTAACATAGTCTTATAGTCAATAAAACTAGACTTTGTTTCTATTTCAGCTATGAATAGACTTTTAAACTTATTTTCTACAATTTTAAAAGCCGATTCATAACCAGAATCCAAATATATTGCACCAAAAACTGCTTCGAAAGTGTCAGCAAGTACACTAGGTTTTTCACTGCCACCTGAAATAAATTCACCATGACCCATCATTAAATATTTTCCTAATTCTAAATACTTAGCCATATTTGAGAAAGATTTTTCACATACCATTTGACTTCTAATCTTTGTCATAGCACCTTCTTTTAACGAAGATTTACTATTATACAAGAAGTCACTAACAATTAGATCCAAGACTGCATCTCCTAAAAATTCCAATCTTTCGTTTGAAATATCTTTATATGATTTGTTTTCATTTCCGTATGAGCTATGAAAAAAAGCCAGGTTTAACAGATTAATATCTGTAAACCTGTAATCTAATTTTTCTTCTAGGTCATGTAGCATTTCAATTCTAGCTTTGTCCACAACTATTTTCCTTGTGCCCTTTCAATTTCATTAACTACATCTTCTACATTTTTTAACTCAGATAACTTTTCGTCATCAAGTTCTATATCAAATTCTTCTTCTACATCCATTACGATTTCCAATAAGCGTACTGAATCCGCTTTAAGATCTTCTACAAATCTTGTTTTTTCGTCTATATCGTCTCTATTAAATTCCTTTTTTAAGCCTTCAACAACTTTTTCATAAATTTCTTTATTCATTTGCTAACTCCTTTTTTAATTTATCAGTAACATCTTCTTCAACGAATTTTATCAGCGTTAAAATCCCAGACATAATAGCGCCCCTGTTAGATGAGCCATGAGCTTTAAACACCGGCTTCTTAGTTCCTAGAAATGGTGCAGATCCAACACTGTTATAATCAATACCTGTACTCATTGATTTAATCATAGGAATAATAGTTTGTTGAGATTTTTCATCAAGCTTAGATAATTTTGACTTAGCTAAAGTTTTAATAAACTCAACGGAACCTTCTATTGTTTTCAGAAGAATATTTCCTGAAAAACCATCAGTTACCACGACATCAAAATCACCTTTCAAAATATCTCTTGCTTCAACATTACCTTTAAAATAAGGATATTTTGATAAATTCTTGTATGTTTCTAATCTTAATGAATCTCCCTTATGTTCTTCGACTCCAATATTTAATAGACCTACTTTGCAATCCTCTTTTCCTAAAATATTTTTGGAATAAACATATCCCATTTTTGCAAATTGTTCTAATAACTCAGAAGTGACATCAACATTAGCGCCAACATCTAACACTACCACATCACCTTTTAGGCTAGGTACTGTTACCATCAAACAAGGTCTAGATACATTATCAAGCCTTCTAGTTATAAGTGTAGCCCCCGTCAATAAAGCACCAGTAGAACCTGTCGATAACAACCCATCGTAATCTTCGTTTAATAAATCAAAACATTTTCTCATGCTGGAATCTTTTTTTGATCTTATCGCTTTCGTTGGTGATTCATTGTTTTCAATGGTTTCTGTAGCATTTACAAAATCTATTTTGTCTTCAAATCTTTTATTTACAATATTTCTATTTTCTTCTTCGTTTCCTACTATTGTCAATTTAAAATCTTTTTGTTCAAGAGCCATTATAGCTCCTTCTATTAATTCTGATGCTCCTTTATCAGAGCCCAAAGTATCTAATAAAATTTTCATACTTCACCTCTAGTATATTCTATCACAATATTGTATGTTATAACATCAAACAAATAAAAAAGCCGCTTAATAATAATTAAACGGCTCTCTTTTCATTAATTTTGTTCTGAATTATCTACAACTTGTTTTCCATCGTAATACCCACATTCTTTACATACTCTGTGAGGTAATTTTGGAGATCCACAATTAGGACATGTAGTTATAGTAACTCTTGGTAATTTATACGAAGAAGCTCTTCTTTTATCTCTTCTAGTTTTAGAAGTTTTTCTCTTTGGTACTGCCATGCTACACCTCCTTAAGGACTTTAGTCCTTAAAATTTATACAAACAACGTAGTTAATTATAATATAATAATGTTAAGTTGTCAATAAAAATATTATTATTTTGCTAAGTCTAAAGTGTCTCTAGCAATCATTAATTCTTCATTAGTTGGAACAACATAAACTTTAACTTTTGAATCATCAGCTGAGATTAAAGCTTCTTCACGAGTGTTGTTCTTTTCAAGGTCTAATTTAACGCCTAATTCTTCAAATGTATCTAAGATATCTTTTCTCATAGATGAAGAGTTTTCCCCGATACCACCAGCGAAGCAAATTGCATCAACATGACCTAATTCAGCCATATATCCACCAATATATCTCTTAACTCTTTCAATAAACATATCAAGTGCTAATTGAGCTCTATCATTTCCTTTTTCAGCTTCTTCTTCTAAGTCTCTAAAGTCTGAACTAATTCCAGAAACTCCTAATACACCAGATTTTTTATTTAAAATTTGGTTCATTTCATCAGCTGAATATCCTTTTTCGTTCATTAAGAATGTCATTACTGTTGGATCCAAATCTCCACTTCTAGTTCCCATTAAAAGTCCTTCCAATGGTGTAAGTCCCATTGATGTATCGTAGCATTTTCCGTCTTTAACAGCTGCTATAGATGAACCATTACCTAAGTGAACTGTAATAATATTGATGTCTTCTTTATCTAATAATTGTTGAGTTCTTAAAGTAATGTATCTGTGACTTGTTCCGTGGAAGCCGAATTTTCTTAATCTGTAATCTTCATAGTATTCATAAGGGATAGCATACATATATGTTTTAGCTGGCATTGTTTGATGGAAAGCAGTGTCGAAAACAGCGATATTTTTCTTTCCTGGAGCTAATTTTTCACATGCTTCAATTCCCATTAAGTTAGCTGGGTTGTGAAGTGGACCAAATTTGATAAATTCTCTAATCTTATCTTTTACTTTTTCGTCAATAATGCAAGATTCTGTTAATTTATCTCCACCGTGTAGTACTCTGTGACCAATAGCAGATACTTCGTCTAAGCTCTTGATAACTCCATATTTTTCGTCTAACAAAGCATCGAAAACGTGGTTAATAGCTTCAGTATGATCTTTCATTGGTTCTTCTACTACTAATTTTTCTCCATTAACTTTATGAGTTAATTTAGAACCTTCAATTCCAATTCTTTCTACTAATCCTTTACATAATACACTTTCATCAGTCATATCAAATAATTGATATTTTAATGAAGAACTACCACAATTGATTACTAATACTTTCATTTTTTCCTCCTAATTTTTACCTAATTTACTTTCTTTTCCATGAATCAATCTATTTATATTGGATCTATGCTTGAATAATGATATTATTCCTAGCAAAATATAAATTAAACCAATGTAAAAGTCTTTTCTAATGTAAATTAATCCATAAATAACAGCTGTAACACATCCTATTATGCTTCCGAGTGAAACATATTTAGTTATAAGTACAACTATTAAAAACAATATTAATAAAAATAAAATTTGCAAAGGTTGGGCAAACAATAAAACACCGAAAGATGTCGCAATTCCCTTACCACCTTTAAAATTATAAATAACCGGTAATATATGTCCTATTACACATAAAAGCCCACATACTAGTATACCTAAACTGCCGAAAAATTTAAAGCCCAAATATGCACACAATAATCCTTTTAAGAAATCAATCAAAAAAGTTGCCAAACCAAACTTCACTCCATAAACTCTTAAAGCATTCGTTGCACCTGCATTTTTGCTTCCATAATTTCTTATATCCTGTTTATAAATCAACTTAGAAAGCACAATAGAACCACTTATATTACCTATGAAATAACATATTATTCCAAGGACAATTAAATATAAATAATTCACTATTTTCCCCTTGTCTTAAATTCAAATTGCAAAGGAACACCTTCAAAGCTAAAGTTTTCCCTTAGCTGATTTTCGATATATCTTTGGTATGAAAAATGCATCAAATCATTTCTATTTATGAACACCAAAAATTTTGGTGGTCTGGCTTCTATCTGAGTAATATAAAAGATTTTCAAACGAACACCTTTATCTGATGGTGGTGGATTTAATAATACTGCTTTTGATATTACATCATTCAAAACACCTGTGCTAATTCTCATAGAATAATTATTATCTACTTTTTCGATTTCAGTAAACAAAGTATCTATTCTTTTGTTTTCTTTTACACTTATGAACACGATAGGAACATACATTACAAATCCCAATTTAGTTCGGATATCTTTTTTGAAATCATTCATAGTGTTTGTTTGTTTTTCAACAAGATCCCATTTATTCACTAGAATAATCATAGCTTTACCTTGATCATGAGCATAACCCAAGATTTTAGTATCTTGTTCGCTAACACCTTCAGTGGCATCTATCATTAGAACGCAAATATCAGACCTATCAATCGCTGATAAAGTCCTAACAACAGAATACCTCTCAACTTCTGTGTCAATCTTTTTTCTTTTTCTTAGACCTGCTGTATCTATAAATATATACTCATTTCCCTTGTAATTAATCTTGGAATCTATGGCATCTCTTGTAGTTCCTGCAATATCAGTAACTATCATTCTTTCTTCGTTTAATAGGTTATTAATCAAAGAACTTTTACCAACATTTGGTTTTCCAATTAGACAAACTTTCGTAATATCCTCATCAGATTCTGTATTTGAATTATCATCAAATTTTGAAACTACAGCTTCTAACAAATCTCCAAGCCCCATAGAATTTGAAGCACTTATTGGAAATATTTCATAAAATCCTAGATTATAAAAATCATATACATTGTCCTGTTGTTTGATGTGATCAATTTTATTTACAACTAAAATTACGCTTTTTTTCGTTCTTCTAAGCATATCGGCAACTTCCATATCAATCGGAGTAATGCCTTGTTTACCGTCAACCATAAACAAAATAACATCTGCAGTTTCAATAGCAAGTTCTGTTTGTTTTTTAATATTTTTAGTAATGATTTCATTACTTTTTGGTTCCAAACCACCTGTATCTACAACTGTAAAATATTTATTTTGCCACTCAGCTTCCATATACAATCTATCTCTTGTAACACCTGGATCATCTTGAGTGATGGCGATTCTTTTCTTAATTAATTTATTGAATAATGTAGATTTTCCCACATTAGCTCTTCCTACAATAGCAACAACTGGTTTTGCCATGTTATCACCTCATTTCTCTATAAATGATACCATAAAATGTGTCAAATATACAATATTTCATCAAAAAAATAAAGCTAATACTAAACTTTTGTCTAGTATTAGCTTAAAATTTATCTATTGATTGGGAATTGTTTCATCAATTCTACAACGTCTTTTTTGATTTCTTCAGCAGGTCTACGTTTCTTTAATGCGTCTAACATAAATTCTGCTACTTTTGCAGCTTCTGCTTCTTTTAATCCTCTAGTTGTTATAGCTGGTGTACCAATTCTTATACCACTAGTTACAAATGGTGTTTCTGGATCATTTGGAATAGTGTTCTTGTTTGTTGTAATATTAACTTCGCTCAATAATGCTTCAGCTTCTTTACCTGTCATTTCAAAGCTTCTGCAGTCGATTAATAATAAGTGGTTATCTGTACCACCAGAAACTAATCTTACATCATTATCTAAAAATACTTTTTCCATTGCTTTTGCATTCTTCAAAATTTGATGAGTGTATTCTTTAAATTCTGGTTGCAAGTCTTCTTTGAAACATACTGCTTTTGCTGCAATAATGTGTTCTAATGGACCACCTTGGAATCCTGGGAATACTGATTTGTCTATTAATTTTTTGTGTTCTTCCTTACAAAGGATAGCTCCACCTCTTGGTCCTCTTAATGTTTTATGTGTTGTTGTAGTTACAAAATCTGCATAAGGAACCGGACTTGGATGATCTCCAGTAGCAACTAAACCTGCTATGTGAGCCATATCTACCATTAAATAAGCTCCAACTTCATCTGCAATTTCTCTAAATTTTTTGAAATCTATAATTCTTGGATATGCAGAAGCACCAGCTACGATTAATTTTGGTTTGTGTTTTAAAGCTAATTCACGAACGTTTTCATAATCAATTGTTTCAGTTTCAGGATCTACACCATAATCTACGAAATTATAGAATTTACCTGACATATTTACTGGTGATCCATGAGTTAAGTGTCCACCTTCTGTTAATCTCATACCTAATACTGTATCTCCAGGTTTTAAAACTGCAACATATACAGCAATATTAGCATTTGCTCCACAGTGAGGTTGAACGTTAGCATGATCTGCATTAAATAATTCTTTTAATCTATCTATAGCTAATTGTTCTATTTTATCAACATGTTCACAACCGCCGTAATATCTTTTTCCAGGATATCCTTCAGCATACTTGTTAGTTAATTCAGTACCCATAGTTTCAAGTACTGCTTTTGAAACAAAGTTTTCTGAAGCTATCAACTCGATATGTTCTTCTTGTCTTTTGATTTCATCATTTAGATGTCCAAATACCTCTGGGTCAAAATTTTCTAAATTTTGTCTACAATTATTCATACAAACCTCCAATTATTTTCGTGATATGAACTAGGTCCTTATCAACAAATTTTTTATCTATAAATTTTACAATTATATAGCCAATTAATAATCCTACAAGTCCTATACCAAAAGATGCTAATTCAAAATTTCCTATTTTATTTTCCAAAATAGAATATGATGATATAAGAGCAATTAGAAAAAATGTTAAAGGCACTAAATACAACAATGCTGTATATTTAAGCATTGAAGAATCGTCACCTGAAATTTGGACTCTATCTCCTACTTTTGCACTTATATAGTTTGCACATTCTATAACTTGCGTTTGATGTTCACAACCTGAACATTTACTACAACCTTCACCACCACAAGCTCCTTTTCTAGTAATTAGAACAGATGCTTTAGTGGATTCGGTTTTTATAACCATTCCTTCTTTTGCCAAAATATTACCTCAATTCTTTAATAACATATGATGCAATCATAAGTCCAACACATGAAGGTACAAAGCTTATACTTGCCGGAGCATTTCTTCCATTTGAAGATAGAACTTCTCCTGACCTTTGTTCATCAGACCAAATGCATGTAAGTTTGTCAACGTTTCTTCTTTTTAGCTCTTTTCTCATTACTTTAGCCATTGGACAAGTGTGGGTCTTTTTAATATCCGTAATTCTAAAAAGAAAAGGATTTAGTTTCGATCCCGCACCCATAGAACTTATCAACTTAATATCGTTTTTATAACAATACTCAGCCAAATCTAGCTTCGCTGATATTAAATCAATAGCGTCTATAACATAATTATAATCTTTAAGATTAAATAAATCAACAGTAGAATTATCAAACTTTTCCCTAAATTTAATAACTTTGCAATTCGGATTAATTCTGTGAATTCTTTTTTCAAATTCATCTACCTTATAATTTCCAACAGTATCTTCCAAAGCTATAATTTGGCGATTGATGTTTGTTATATCGATAGTATCATAATCTACTATTGCTAATGTTCCTACTCCACATCTAGCCAAAGCTTCTATTACAAAACCTCCAACTCCACCGCAGCCAATAACAGCTACTTTGGAGTTGATGATATTTTCTAGGTCATTTTCACCTATTAGAAGTTTTGTTCTTTCAAATCTTTTATCCATACTAATCTAATTTGATGTGAATTTCTTTAAGTTGTTTCTCGTCAACATTTGATGGAGCACCTGTCAATAAATCTGTAGCAGATTGTGTCTTAGGGAATGCTATAACATCTTTGATATTATCAGTTCCAACTAATAACATCATAAGTCTATCCATACCATACGCTAATCCACCGTGTGGAGGTGTTCCATAGTTGAAAGCTTCAACGAAGAATCCAAATTTATTTTCAATCATTTCTTCAGTTAATTCTAATGCTTCGAACATTTTCTTTTGTAAATCAGAATTGTTAATTCTTATAGAGCCTCCACCTATTTCATCTCCATTACATACAATATCGTAAGCTTTAGCTCTTACTTTTTCCTTGTCAGTTAACAAATATTGAATGTCTTCTTCTTTTGGCATTGTAAATGGGTGATGCATTGCTACAAATCTGTTTTCTTCTTCGTCGAATTCAAATAATGGGAAATCAACTATCCAAACAAATTCGAATGTATCATTGTCAACCAAATTCATATCTCTTGCAATTTTGTTTCTTAATGCACTTAATCCATTAAATACAACATCATTTTTGTCTGCCAGTATAAATATTAAAGCATTTTCGTCTTCTTTTGTAGATTCAATTATCGAATTCATTTCTTCATCAGATAAGAATTTTTTAATTGAAGATTGAATTTCTCCATCGTGAACTCTTATCCAACTTAAACCTTTAGCACCGTATTCTTTTACAAATTTTTCTAATTTGTCAATTTTTTTACGTGAGTATTCGCTTTCATAATTACCAATATTGATACATCTAACGCTCTTGTTTTTATCATTACAACTTGAGAATACTTTGAATTCTGAATCTTTTACTAATTCAGTGATATTTTTCAATTCAAATCCAAATCTCAAATCTGGCTTATCGCATCCATATCTTTCCATAGCTTCTGCGTAAGTCATTCTCTTAATAGGAGTTGGAATATCAACTCCTCTAATTTCTTTGAAAAGTTTTTTAATCAAGCCTTCATTCAATGTCATTACATCTTCTTGATCAACAAAACTCATTTCCATATCCACTTGAGTGAATTCCGGTTGTCTATTCGCTCTCAAATCTTCATCTCTGAAACATTTAACGATTTGGTAGTATCTGTCCATTCCACTAATCATTAGAAGTTGCTTCATTAACTGTGGTGATTGTGGCAATGCGTAGAAACTGTGTTCATTTACTCTACTTGCAACCAAATAATCTCTAGCTCCTTCTGGAGTTGGCTTTCCTAAAAACGGAGTTTCAATTTCATAAAATCCATTTTCATCTAAATAATCACGAATTAATTTATTAGTTTTGGCTCTTAATTTTAAATTATTTTGTAATTTAGGTTTTCTTAAATCCAAATATCTGTACTTTAACCTAACCGCTTCTTGAGCATTATCGTCGTCTTTAATGTAAATTGGAGGAACATTCGCTGTATCTAAAACAATTAGTTCGTTAGCTATAACTTCGATTTCTCCAGTAGGAATGTTGTTGTTTTTTGATTCTCTTTCTCTAACATCACCTTTTACACATAAAACATATTCGCTTTTAACATCTTTTGCTTTATCGAAAATCTCTTTGTTATCATCCTTTATAGCTATTTGAGTTATTCCTGAGTTATCTCTCAAATCTATAAAGATAAGAGATCCTAAATTTCTTTCTTTTTGAACCCATCCCATAAGAATGACTTCTTTGTTTACATCACTTAATCTCAACTCCCCACACATGTGAGTACGTCTAAGATTTCCCATACTATTCATAAAAAACCTCCTAAAATATAAAAAACCCGTCCTTATGATAAGGGACGAGTTAAATCGCGGTACCACCCTAATTAGGTAAACCTCACTTTAATTTATAACGCTATTAAGCGGAAAATTCGACTCAAAAATGTCTGCAATTACTATGAATAATAAGTCACACCAACCCTTATCTCTCTGAAAATCAATCATAATGCGCTCTTTTTATCTCTGTCTTTATAACAAAATTATATTCAAAAAACTTTCAATTGTCAAACCATCTATTTTTTCTTCTGTTTTTATAAAAAGCGATAATTTCGTTTAGTTCATCGACCTTAAAAATTAAAATACAACTCAAATAACTAATTCCTGCAACAATTATAGACATCATTAATGATAATGTATTTGAAAATCTCATATTTGTCGTTTTAAATGTAATATAAGCTAAAGCTCCCATTATCAACGATGAGATCAACATCTTAAAAATATTTACAAATGATGATTTTGTAGAGCTAAAATCCCCAATTTTTTTGTGTAATCTCATTATTATCATTATTGCGCCAATTAGATTTGCAAAACTTGTTGCTACTGCTAATCCTACTAAGCCAAAAATTCTTGATAAAAGAATATTTCCTATTATATTTATAGCAACCATAATAACAGAATTAATCGTAGGAGTTTTTGTATCATTCATGGCATAAAATGATTTCGACAAAATATCTCTGATAGCAGTTCCTATGATTCCCAAAGCATAGAAGAACATACAAACTGATGTCATATCAACATCATTCATCGTGAACGCTCCCCTAAAGAATAGCATCTTAGTAATAGGATAAGATAATACCAAAAGTCCTATTGTCGCTGGGATTACTAAAATACAAATCATAGACATTGATTTCATTATACTATCTTTCATTTTATTCAAATCATTAGCAATAAAATTTCTAGACAATTCAGGATACACAATTACAGAAATATTTGCTATAACAATTCCAGTTACAAATTCAATAAGCCTTGATGCATAATTTAGAATTGGAATACCATTAGCTGAAACTGTAGATGCTATCGACTTATCTACCATAACATTAATTTGATTTACCGATACTCCTAAAATTATCGGAATTGATAGTAATACAATCATTTTTACATTTTTATCTGAAAAATCTAAAATCTTATGATATTTAAAATTCTTTCTTTTCGTTATAAATATGTAAGGCAAATATTGGAGTGCATTTCCCAATAGCAAACCAATTCCAACTATCATATTATTATCGTATTTATTGGAAATGACAAGAGCAAGTATAATGAAGAAATTCATTATAAAACCTTGTAAATTTTGAACTACAAAATGATTATTCGCATTCAAATATCCCTTGAATACACATGACATTATGGACGGTATCATTGACAATAAAGTCAATCGCATGAATTTTATAGTTAATTCTTTTGTATATCCAGTAAATCCTGGAGCAAAAATTTTAATTACAGATGGTGTAAAAATCTCAAGTATTACTATTAATGCTAATATTATAATAACAACTATATTGTTGATATTTGATGTAAAAATATCGCCTTCTTCCTTTCCCTTTTCGTGTACTATTTTATTGTATATAGGAATAAAAGAAGTTGAAATTCCCGCTGAAAACAAGCTTACTATTGTAATCGGCAGTATTTGTGAAACCAAAAATGCGTTGGCAACCGGCCCATTTGTAGGAAAAAAATATGCCAGTGTAGTTTCTCTTACTAATCCTAAGACTTTTGATAGTAGTGTAATTATCATCAGTATAATGGCAGTCTTTTTCATAAGTATCTCCTGTTTATATTTAAAAAATTTGTTGGTTGTGATATTATTTATACTATAGATAATAACACAGGTCTAACGATAATTAAAGGTGATAAGATGAATATAAAGTTATTGGTAAAAAAAATGGATGAGTTGGTTGACTCTTCGGACATAAAAATAATAAACGATATCGACAATATATCGTTAAATTGTATTTCCGATCAGAAAAACACACTATCCATAATGGAATATGACAAAAATATTATTTGTCCTAAAAATTCTAATATTCTTTTTTTTAAAGCAGAAGATGAAATCATAGAAAACGAAAATGCAAATATTATTTATTCAAAAGAAGATGATATTTTCAAAGTTTACGAAATTGTGAATGGATTTTTGCGAGAGCATTCCGAGTTCTATAATAGAATTTACAATACAATTTCAAACCGTGAGGCCGTTAATAATTTGCTTTTAATCATAAAAGATTATTTTGATGTAAATGTATGCCTGTTGAACTCAAACAAAAAGTTGTTGCTAAATACATTTGATTTTTCAACTATAAAAAAGATTTATCCGTTGGAAATAAAAAAGAAAAGCTTGAGCAAATTGTACGGATATCTCGCTTTTGAAACTATTGAAGATGAATATGAATTTGAATTCAGAAAAATTTCCAAAATAATTTCAACATACATTTATAACAATGTAAACGGGCTGATAAATTCGAAAGAAGACATATACAGCACCATTAAGAATTTGATTTCTGGAAATATTACAGAAAAAGACGAAGAAAATATCGCAAATATAGGTTGGAAAACAGATGACAATTACGATATTAATGTAATAAAAATCGAAGGTGGTTTATTCAAATACCAAGACATGTTTTCACATGGTAACAGATTTGTTTTGGATTATCCAATGTATATGTATTCTGTATTACAAGAAGGATACCTTGTGTTATTAACTAATAATAAAATTAAAGATGTTTCATCAGTAAAGACAAACTTAAACTTTTTTACTGAAAAATACGACTTAAAAAGCATAAAATTATCACTTAAAAACAACCTGTTCAATTTGAAAAAAGCTTATGATTTATCTAGAAGAATTTTAGAAAACAATATAGAATTAACTGAAAACATAAACGATAATTGCTGTAAAATCATCTATGATTTGGTATGCTTGGATTCTGAAATAGAAATATTAGTTCCAGAATTCATCTATAAATTAAAATATGACGATATAAATAATGGCACAGACCTTCTCAGAACATTATACTTTTACCTTGTAGAAGAACGCTCATTAATCAAAGCATCTCAAAGACTGAATGTTCACAGAAACTCAATCGTTTATAGAATAAACAAAATTAATGAATTGGTAGATATTAATTTGGATTGTTACAAAGCAAGAAAAAACATAATAAGTGCTTTAGAAATCATCGACCGATTGGACAATACGCTTAAAATAACAGAAGAAGACATTTAATTGTCTTCTTCTATTTTTTGCAATAATTGCATTGCCATATTAAAAATATCTTCGTGTACATCATCATAAGAAACCAAAGTTGACAATGTGTCTTTTGCTTTTGCAACTCTATTTGAGTTTAGTTCAATAACGGCTTTATTGTACAATAAAATCTCGTTGTCTTTATGAATTTTAAGCCCACGATTTAAAACCTGAATTGATTTTTCAAAATCATAATCGTTGAAATAAGCTACAGACATATCATTATACAAATCAACGTGATCAAATCCCATACTTTCAGCTTTTTCAAAATATTCTATAGCTTTATCCAAATCATTCAAATTCAAGTAACATTTACCCATTAAATAAACAATTCTGGAAGTTTTTTCAAGTTCTCTGAAAATTTCAAGTGCCTTTTGTGGTTTTGAATTGATTAAAGTAGTCGCAAAATCCAAATCTCTGAGAGGCTTTATATCTTCCATTAAACGTTCAACTTCATTTATCACAATTAATACTCTTTTTTCATCGTAATCGTTAGGAGAAGTTGCCATCTTGTGTGTATTTTTTAAGTAATCATAAGCTTTTATATAATTATGATTTAGTAATTCTAAATTTGCAAGTTCTACATAACTTAAGAAGAAATCAGGAAAATTTGCAACATTTTCATTTAAAACTCTGAAAGCTTCTTCAATAAAAATACTAGAATTAAACTCATCTTCAAGCGCCAATAATCTCAAACAATACGCATAGTAATAAGCATTATCCGCAATGTCCGATTTTAATATATCATTTGTTCTAAAATAAATAACTGCTTCTTTTGGATCTGAAATTTTTTCAACTCCCATAGATATTATTGATTTTTCAATATCAGGGAAAATATTGTACATAATATCTGTGTAGTTTACACAGTATTTGAATGTTCTATCGTAAGCTATGTTATAAATCATGCCTTTAATTATTAATTCCAAATCAAAATTTTTGACGAAATCATTGTTCCTGACTCCATCTAACAAATCTTTTTCTAAAACAGGTAGTGGAATATCTTTATCAATGTAATCATTTGATTCTAATAAATTCACATAAACCAATTGATTCATAAATTTACTGAAATATTCGTCAATCTTATTAATCATTTATTTCTCCCCCGTTTCTAAAATCCTGTACAAATTAGCCCTATACAACATGAACAACGAAATGAACATCAAAAGTAATCCAAATTTCAAAATCGACACAACTTCATTTGACATTATAAAGTCTTCAAATGTGTAATTTTTCATAATCAGATTAAATAAAATTGCAAAAATTACAACATTAGGTATGTTCCATGTTAAAAAATTTTTAAAATTAAATTTTAATGATGTCCAAATCGATTTATAAAATTCTTCGTCAATCATGTAAAGTGTCTCCACTAACGGATTAAATATTAATAAAAGAACAATTACTGCTCCTTCGTATTTTTTTAAGAAAAAATACAACAATAATAAAATTCCTCCATTAAAAGCGACCTTTAACATTAATTTGGGAATAGTAATCGGTTCTATTTGATAGTTATCTCTTGTATGAACCGAAATACTAAGCATATTTAAAAGGATACTCAACAGAAATGTAACCAAAACCGCTATTATAACGTTAGATATTTCTTTAGATACAGATAATCTAAACAAAATATTATTAGACATATTTAACGATAATTTCATTACAATCATTGATGCAAAAATCAACGGAAAATATTTAATTGTATGTGCGGTTCTTGTAAAAGAATTTTTGATTATTTCTATAAATGAGTCCATTATTCTCCCTACATTCTAACTGGTGCTTCAATGCCTAACAAGCTCAAAGATAATTTCAAGCATTTGTTAACAGAATAAGTTAAATACAATCTTTGATATTTTAGTTCATCTTCTACAGTGTTGATTGGACAATTTGCATAAAATTTATTGAATAGTTTTGCTAATTCTACTGTATAACGTGTTAAGAAAGAAGGTTCGTATTTTTCAGTAGCATTTAATAAAACTTCTTCAAATTTTGATAAGTGTTTTACAATGTCGATTTCTGTATCGTCAACTAATAAATCAAATTTGCTATTGTCTTTTAATTCAAATTCTCCCTTGTCTAATATAGAACAGCTTCTTGCAAATGTATATTGTGTATATGGTCCAGTTTCTCCATCAAAATTCAAAACTTGATCCCAATCAAACGTATAATCTTTTATTCTATTATTGAATAAATCTTGGAATATTACAGCTCCAACACCAACTTGTTTTGCCACTTCTTCTTTATTTTCAAGATTAGGATTTCTTTCTTCTATGATTGATTTTGTTTTATCAATAGCTCTATTTAAAACATCTTCTAGGAAAATAACTTTACCTTCTCTTGTTTTCATAGATCCATCTTTCATGCTAACCATACCAAAAGAAACATGTTCGCAATCATTCCACCAATCAAATCCCATTTTTTTCAAAACGGCTCTTAATTGTTCAAAATGAAGTTTTTGTTGACTAGCAACAACGTATACATTTTTATAAAAATTGTAAGTTTTTTTACGATACATTGCAGTAGCAATATCTCTTGTTAAGTATGTTGAAGACCCATTTGATTTTTTTATTAAAACAGGTGGCAAGTTTTCATCATCCAAATTGATTATCATTGCACCATCGGATTCTTCTAGCAAATTTTTCTTATCAATTGCTTCTAATGCATCTCCAATAAATTGTGAGTGGAATGATTCACCATTAAAATTGTCAAACTCAACTCCTAGTAAATCATAAACTCTTTGAAATTCTTTTAGAGAAATTTCTCTAAACCATGACCATAATTTTACAGCTGTAGGATCTTTTTTTTCTAATTTATCGAACCAATCGCGTGCCTCATCCATGTAAGTTTCATCTTCTTTTGCAATTTTATTGTATTTTACGTAAAGATTTAAAAGTTCTTTTATTGGATCAGCATTTATTTTATCTTCGTCTCCCCATTTTAAATAAGCTGATATCATCATACCAAATTGAGTTCCATAATCACCGATGTAATTAACACCTGTTGTATTAAACCCTTGATATTTCATTATGTTTCTTATGGCATTTCCTATTACAGTGGAGCGTAAATGTCCAATATGAAATGGCTTTGCAATATTTGTAGAAGAAAAGTCGAACACAACATTTTTCCCAACGCCAATATGACTACTTCCAAAATCATCTTTAACAGCTTCTGTTAGAACACTTTCTACTAATTTTGAATTATCTACAAAAAAGTTTACGTAAGGACCTACATTTGCAATTTTTTTGATATTTTCATTGCTGAATTCTTTTTTAGCTAATTCTTCTGCGATTAAATTAGGTGCTTTTCTAAAAGTTTTTGCTAATTTAAACACTGGAAACGCATAATCTCCCATATCACTGTTTGGTGGAATTTCGATTAAATCTGATATTTCTTCTTCAGTTAGACCAGTGTCAAATCCTAGTATAATTTGTTTTACTTCTTCTTTAAAATTTATCATTTTAATCCCCTTATTTTAAATAAATGAAAGTAGCTCCAAGACCGCCTTCATTGTAACCTGCATCTTCAATCTTTTTGATTCTTTTATCACTTCTTAGGTATTCTCTGATACCTTTTCTGAGCATACCAGTTCCTTTGCCGTGAATTATATTCACTTTTTTCAAACCAACAATTACACAGTCATCAATGTATTTGTCAAGTTCGTATATTGCTTCTTCAATATTCTTTCCACGCAAATCTATTTCGCTTTTTATATCAGAATTAGCTTTATTTTTTATAATACTTTTAATGCTCTTTGATGATTGAATCACTTCTTGTTCTTTAATTTTCTTCAAGTTCTTAACATTGGCATTTATCTTTAAGATACCCACTTGAACCAATAAATCACCTTTTTTATCAGGTTCTGTAACAATAGTACCTTGTTGGTCAATTCCTAAGATTTCGACTTCATCTCCTAATTGTAGATTTTGTTTTTTAGACGTTTCATTCAAAAGTTTCTTATTGGAACTCTTTTTAATTCTTTTGTTAAATTTACTTTCAACATCATTAGCTACTGTTCTAGCATCAGATTCTTTCTCTAAGAATTTTAATTTATTGATAAGCTCACGTGATTCTTCCTTAGCTTGCATATAAATTTCGTTTGCATTTTCTTTTGCTTCGTTAATAATTCTTTCTTTTTCTAATTTTGTCTTTTCAAGTTCTTTTTCGTATCTGTCGCGAAGCTTCAATAAATCTTCTTTAAGCTCTAATTGTCTTTTTTTGTCTTCGTCAATTTGTTTCTTTCCAGATTCAATGTCAGATAAAACATCTTCAAAATCTTTGTCTTCTTGAGATAAAATTTCCTTTGCATTATTAATTATATCATCATCAAGACCAAGTCTTCTAGAAATTTCAAAAGCATTTGATTTACCAGGAATCCCAATTCTCAATTTATAAGTTGGTGATAAAGTATTTACATCAAATTCTACTGAACCATTTTTTACGTATTTTTCTGTCAATGCAAATATTTTAAGTTGAGAATAGTGAGTTGTAGCAATTGTTCTTATAGATTTGTCTAAGAAAATTCTCAAAATTGCAATTGCTAGTGCTGCTCCTTCTGTTGGATCGGTTCCTGCACCAAGTTCGTCGAATAACACAAGAGAATTAAATGTAATATTATTTACAATGTGTACAATATTTTTCATATGAGCTGAAAAAGTAGACAAAGATTGTTCTATACTTTGTTCATCACCAATATCTGTGAAGATATTGTCGAAAATTGCTACTTCCGAATTTTCATCTACAGGAATTAAAATTCCAGATTGTGCCATTAAAGTTATCAGACCTACTGTTTTAAGTGTTACAGTTTTACCACCAGTATTAGGTCCAGTTATAACCAATGTATTGTAATCATCACCAAGATAAATACTTATAGGCACAACTTTTTTCTTGTCCAATAAAGGATGTCTTGCATTTTTGAAATTAAAATATCCATTAGTGTTTAGTTTGGGATTTGTCGCATCAATTTCTATAGCATATTTTGCTTTAGCGAATATGAAATCTAATCTTGATAAAACATCCTGATCCACAAAAATCGAATCCTTGGCATCATAAACTCTATCAGAAATTTCTTTCAAAATTCTTATTATTTCTTCTCTTTCTTCTGCTTCAAGCATTCTCAATTCGTTATTTAATTCTACAACCTCCATCGGTTCGATGTAGACTGTTTGACCCGAAGATGAATGGTCGTGTACGATTCCTTTAAAAGATGATTTATGTGAAACTTTTACAGGAATTACATATCTATCATCTCTCATAGTTACGATGTTTTCTTGTAATGCTTGATCATTAGAAGATAAAATACTATTTATTTTATCTCTAATATTTTCTGTCTTTTGCCTTTTAGTTTGTCTAATTCTTGCCAGATTTCTACTGGCATTATCGCTAATTTCATCTTCGGAAATTATTGCATTATTAATAGTTGCAACTACATCAGGTTCTTCCATCAAAGAATCCATCATTGACATAATCATAGGGTAATTTTCGTGATTTTCGTCAGATTCCCCAGCGTATCTTTTTATATCGTGAACGCTACTTAAGATTTGGCCGATTTTCAACAAAACTTCTGGAACTATGTATCCACCCTTTGATACATGCATTATACTTGCTTTAACATTTATAATCTCATATATAGGAGGATTAGAAAATTTGTAAATCATACTCATAGCTTCATAAGTTTCATCCAAGCTTTGTCTGATTTCATCCTCATCAATCATAGGTTCCAATTTATTGGCTATACTTTTCCCCAATTTAGATTTGCAAAATTTTTCAATTTTATTTTTTATTTCGTTGTATTCAAGTGTGTTTAATGTCTTTTTATCCATTTATAAAATTCCTTTTTTAAAATGAAATTCATTAGATTTTCCAGTTGCATATTTGTTCTTTCTAATTGAATATAAGTTAAAATCTATATCATTCTCATCTATCTTAATTCTATCACAAGAATAAATTAAAGAGTAATCGTCCATTCTTACAACCTTATATTTAGAAAAATCTCCTTCAATATAACAATCATTAAACTTACAGAACTCACAATTTTTCCCATTACATTTTATTATGCTCGAAAAAGGACAATAAACAGTAACCATATTAACTAAGTTTTCTTCAACAACCAATTCATAATTGTAATTTGAATTTTTTACAATTTCTTTAATTTCAGATTTGTTTAATTCAACTGATAAAGTTATTACATCTACTCCCAAGTCATTTAAAACTTTTGCTGATAAAGTATTAAATACATTCATCTGATAGTCACTAACAACAAAATCAGCTTTAATATCCCTAGCTATAATGATATCTCCAATATTATTGATTAAAAGTTTGGATACATTATTTTCTCTGCACCTTTTTATAAACTTATCCGTTTTTTCTTGATTCAAAAATCTTGGAACTCTCACGATGTATTCTGATGAAATTTTATCGCTGTAACCATCCACTTCATCTACATAAACTGTTTTATAACTTGAAGTATTAATTCTATCTTTTTCTATTAGATTATCTAAATTTTTCAGATCAACATTTTTTTGTTTTCTATGATTAAAATCAGCTTTTTCTTCCAAATAAAATTCTATGAAATCTCTCCTTATCTGATTTATCTGACTTTTCGATAAAAATAATCCATCATCTAGTATAATTTCCAGTTCAGAAATATTTACTGGATAGTTTCCTGTTTTTAGTACTTGATTACGTATAAAATCGTCATCTATCGGCTTATTTTTTGCGTCATCGCAAATTATATTAGTGTTATATATTAGATCATTTACAAATATTTGAATAGGTTGAAATTTTTTACAAATAAACTTGACTTGTAAATCAAATTTCAAATTTTTTTCTTCATTTGATTCATCAACTATTTTAATGTGACTAACTCTTTTTACATCAGAATTTTCAAGAGCATCACCTATGTTTTTAAATGAAGCTATGCTATTTTTCGTATAATTTTCAGTTAATGTCAACGGAAAAGTATTTTTCCCATTAGAAAGTATTAGAATATCTTTCTTTAATACATCTTTTGTAAATTTTATTTTCCCTTTTCCTAATACTTTTCCTACTGTGTTACCTTTAATTTGATTTTTCCTACCAAGTTCAACGTAATTGTATCCATTTGTATTATTGATTAATCCTTTTGTAAATCCACGATTTTTAACTTCGTCTAAATAATAATCGTATTTACCATTGTCTAATTTTTCTCTGTAAGATTTTACAATAGAGTACACGTATTCCTTGGATTTCATTCTTCCTTCGATTTTCAAACTATCACAATATTTTGCGATTTCGTCAACATTATCAATAGTACACAAATCTTTTGGACTGAGGTAAGACAGCTTTGAATTAATAGTTTCGTTGGCTAAAATAATCTTGTAATCCTTCCTACAAGGTTGAGCACATCTTCCTCTATTTGCACTTCTATCACCATTTAATGAACTCATCAAGCATTGGCCTGATTGGCACACACATAATGATCCATGAATGAAAACTTCTATTTCAATGTCACAGTTTTTCCTAATATTTTTTAATTCTTCTAAATCAGTTTCCCTAGCCAATACAATTCTTTTGAAACCAAGTTCTTTGGCAATTAATGCCCCATTCAAATTATTAATGTTCATCTGAGTAGATGCATGTAAATCCAAATCAGGAAATAATTTGTTTACAAGATATGCCAGACCAATATCTTGAACAATTAGTGCATCAATATCGATATTATATAATCTGTTTACATAATCAATTGCCTTGTGAATTTCTGATTGCTTTATAAGAGTGTTTAATGTTACATAAACTTTTACGTTTCTTAAATGACAGTATTTTACAACTTCCTTAACATCTTCTACAGTAAAATTCTCAGCATAAGCCCTTGCGGAAAATTCTTTTGTTCCAAGATAAATGGCATCAGTTCCCGCACGGACACTTGCTTTTACCATGTCCCAATTTCCGCAAGGAGCTAATATTTCACTAATCAATGATTTCATCCCTTTGATAATCCATTAAAATATTTTCTAGCTTATTTTTTTCAAAAGCTAATTTATTATATTCATCTTTTAAATCTTTGTATTTTTGAGATATATCATCATTTTCTGTTTCGTAAAATTCAATTTGTTTTTTCAAATCTTCCGTAGTTTTATTCTCTTTTTTGAGTTTTGTATTTAAATCTGATGCTTTTTGTTCATATTGCGCTTTGATTTCGTTAGCGTATTTTTCAGCTTTTTTCTTTATATCTTCTTTTTCCTTTTCAGAATTTTCTTTAATTTCATTGTATTGTTTAGTCATTTGTTTTAAGTTTGTTTCTTTAATAACCAAATTTTGATATAATTTTTCGCAATCAGATTTTAAGTTAGAATAATCCTTGATAATTGGATCATTCTCTTTTTTGTATTCATTTAATTCAGTTGTTAAATTATCGTGAGTTTCTGCCAAATTCATAAGAGCTAAGATAGTTGCATTCAAAGTCGTTAATTTTGAATTTCTGTTTTTACATTCTGCAATATCCTTGTTAATTTTCTCAACTATCTTATCTGTTTCTTCTTTAGATTTTTCAGTAACAATATTGTAAGTTGAACCTTGAATTACAACTTGTAATTTGTTCATATACATTCCTACTTTCTCAATGTTGCGTTGAATTTTTGTTCTAATGAATTTAATATTTCTTCTTGTATTTTTTCAATAGTTTTGTCTTTTAATGTTTCATCTTTTGATTGATATATAATTCTGTATGCTAAGCTCTTCTTATCATTATCAACATGTTCACCTTTATATTCATCAAATAAGTAAACATCCTTGATGATACCATTAGAGTGGTTTAGAATTTCTTTTTCAATTTCAATACTTTCCAATTCTCTATCCACCACAAGAGCTATATCTCTTTCAATTGAAGGATATTTACTAATTGGTGAGTAAAGCTTTTTGAAATCCATATGTTTAATTAATTCTGTAAAATGAATTTCTCCAACATAAACCCTATTATCAAAGTCATAATTGTCTCTTACTTCATAACTTATTTCACCAAATGTTGCGATCAATTCACCATTTACAAATATATCAGCACATCTACCGCTGTGATAAGTTTTATTATCTTTGTTTTTTACGATTTCATAATTATAAATTCCCAATTCGTTAAATAATGCCAAAATCATAGATCTAACATCGTAGAAATCATAATCTCCATACATTCCCAAAGCTAATTTTTTAGTTTCAATCCTTTCGTTTCCAACCAAGTGGAAAGTATTGCCCAATTCATATACGCAAATATCTTTTATTTTATTTTTATAATTCTTAGATAGTATATCCAAAATATTTGGTATAATTGTGGATCTCATCACAGAGAAATCTTCTCCTAGTGGATTGATTAGTTTGATCAATTTATCATCATCCATTTTAACCATTGCTTTAGAATAAGATTTTGGGCTAATGAATGAATAAGACAACACTTCAAAAGTATTCATAGAATACAAAGCTTTTTTCGTATTATCTATGGCAATTCTTTCTTCGCTCTTAACACCTCTCTTTAGTTTTCCGATAAGAGGTTTAGCGCCAATTTTCTCAAATGTGTAAATTCTTCCAACTTCCTCAATTAAATCTTGATAAATTGAAACGTCTTGTCTGTGGAATGGAACTTTAACTTTGATTCTTTCGTCGTCTTCTGACACAATTTTAAATTCCAATAATTTTAATATATTTTTAATTTCTTCATTTGAAATATCTGATCCTAATAAATCATTGCATTTTTTGTAAGATAGCTCTACATCTTCTAATTTTTCTTCACATGTAATCATATCTATAGAATTATTAATCACAGTGGCATTTGTAATATCTTCAATTAATTTACAAACTCTCAATGATGCTAAATCACATAATTGTTGACTTACACCCTTTTCAAATCTTGTAGAAGCATCAGTTCTTAAAGATAATCTTCTTGATGAAAGTCTAATTGTATCGCTATCAAAACTTGCAGCTTCAATAAGCACCTTTGTAGTATCTGATGTTATTTCTGAATCAAAACCACCCATAATTCCAGCGATACCTAATGTGTTTTCACCATCACAAATTATTATATCATCTGATAATTCACGTTCAACATCGTCTAATGTTGTAAATTTTTGTGAACCAGATTCTTTTACTATAATTTTCTTATCTGTGATTTTATCCAAATCATATGCGTGAATTGGCTGACCAGTTTCTAACATTACAAAATTTGTAATATCAACAATATTGTTAATAGGTCTAATTCCAGATTGAATAAGTCTATTTTTTAGCCATTGTGGACTATCTCCTATTTTTACATTTTTTACAACTCTAGCCACATAACGAGTACACTTGTTAGTTTGAATATCAACAGAATTTACGTAATCATTGATATCTTCATCAAAGTTTTTGATTTCAATAGAAGGATATTTGATTTTTTTACCAAAAGATGCAGCATATTCTCTTGCCATTCCTAATACAGACAAACAATCTGGTCTGTTTGGTGTGATTTCAAACTCAATTATAGGTTCATTAATTTCGAGTGCTTCAGTAACAGTTTCACCAATTTCGTTTTCAGATAAAACAGCGATTCCATCTTTGGAGTTTTTATCTACAACTGAAGTTTCAAATCCCATTTCTTCAAAACTTGTCAACATTCCAGGGCTCATAATTCCTTTAAGATCAGCTTCTTTTAAAACAATACCTCCCGGAAGAGTTGCCCCTACCTGAGCATAACAAACAAACATATCTTCTTTGATGTTTTTTGCACCTGTTACTACTTCTATTTCTGAATTACCAGTATCTAACGTAACTATCGATAATCTATCTGCATTTGGATGTTTATCAATTTTCTTTATTTGAGCTACAATTAATTTATCGTTTAAATATTTACTTTTATCTATAACCGATTCAACGTGACTTCCTGTTTCTGAAAGTCTATCTGTAATAGTTTTTATCGATTCGTCTACATCGACGTAATCTTTAAGCCAATTAATAGGTAATAACATATTTCCTCCTAGAATTGTTCCAAAAATCTCTTATCGTTATCGTACAACAATCTTATATTGTCGATTTTGTGTTTTACCATTGTAATCCTGTCAACTCCCATACCAAATGCAAATCCAGTATAAACTTCAGGATCTATTCCACAATTTCTTAAAACATTTGGATGAACCATTCCACATCCTAAAAGTTCCATACTCCAACCTGTATCGTTGCAACTTGGGCATCCTTCGCCTTTACAATCGAAGCAAGTGACATCTACTTCCATTGAAGGTTCTGTAAATGGAAAATAATGCGGTCTAAATCTTGTTTCTATTTCTTCTCCAAATAAGTTTTTGATGAAAATATTGATTGTATCCATTAAGTTAGCCATAGTAACGCCTTTGTCCACAACCAATCCTTCGATTTGATGAAACATTGGTGAATGTGTATCATCTACATCATCAAATCTAAAAGTTCTTCCCGCAGAAACCATTCTAATAGGTGGTTCTTGAGCTTTCATCGTTCTAATTTGTACACTTGATGTGTGTGGTCTAAGTACAGTTTTATCATCCAAATAAAAAGTATCAGATAAAGATCTTGAAGGATGATATTTTGGTGAATTTAATAAATCGAATGTATTTTCAACCGTATCAATTTCAGGACCATCTACAATATCAAATCCCATTGTTTGGAACAAATTTTCCAATTGGATTATCGTTTCATTAAGTGGATGTCTGTGAGAAATCTCTCTGACACCTCTATTTGCAGTTACATCTAATTCTTCTTCTTTTAATTTAATCTTTTTTTGCTCTTGTTTTAATTGTTCAAATTTATTGGACAATAATTCTTCAATTTCAGATCTAACTTCATTTGCTAATTGTCCCATAACCGGTCTTTCTTCTTTAGAAAGTTTACCCATATTTCTTAGAACAAGTGTCAAATCACCTTTTTTGCCAAGAACTTTTACTCTAATATCTTCTAAATATTTTAGATTACTGGCATTATCGATTAAACCAACAGTTTTTTCTTTAATTTTCAAAATTTCTTCTTTCATTATTTTCTCCTTAAACAATAAAAAAATCCCTCATCCCCTATGGGACGAAAGATTGTATTTCCGCGGTACCACCCAAATTATGATAACATCACTCGCAAGTTTAACGCACCCTACACGGCTATATTAGCAACTTCAAAGCGAACCAACAAAATTCGATAAATATGTCACACCAACCCATATCTCTCTTTGTATCTAGTTTTGTATTTTCTTCTTCAACATTTTTAATTATTTTATAATATAACTACTAATTTGTCAATTTTGATAGGTAAAACATACTCAAACTAGCAGCTATAGAAGCATTTAATGATTCGGTTAAATTATCCATAGGAATTATCAAAAATTCATCAGCGTATTTTTTTATTTCATCACTAATTCCATTTGCTTCATTTCCAATTATTAGAACATGTTTTTCTTTGTCCTTAATTTCAAGAATACTTTTAGAATTTTTCTCTAAAGATGTCTCATAAATTTTAAATCCATTTGATTTATAATTCTCTAAGACATCTATACTTTCATAAGAAATATTTATTCTGAATAAACTACCCATAGCACTTCTAATAGTTTTCAAATTATATATATCGCAACTATTGTCAGATAAAATAATTTTATTATAATCAAAAGCTTCTGCACTTCTTATTATTGTCCCCAAATTTCCTGGATCGTTTATACATTCAAGAAATAGAATTTTATCTGTATCCTTATCTTTGTTCTCAATAAAATCAACTACACAAATTATACCTTCAGGATTGTTCATTTCGCTGAGACTGTTGAAAGTTTTTGAATCAAAACAAACACAGCCATCAATAAATTCTTCCCCTTCTCTTAGTATTATTTGTTTGATATTTAAATTTGATTTAATCGCTTCTTCATAAAGCTTATAACCTTCTATTACAAATTCGTTATACTTGTACCTATATTTTTTCTTATAAAGTGATTTTACGTGTTTGTATATTTTATTTGAAGTAGAGGTTATCATCTTTATCACCTGTTTCAGTAATTTTGTCCAAATCTTTATTTGATCCAATTACTATCAAGTAATCTTCAAACTTTACTGTATATTCTGGTGAAGGATTGATATTCATTTCTCCATTATTCTTAACAGCAACAACGTTAATGCCGTATTTACTTCTCATACCAATATCAATGAAGTTCTTTCCTATCCATTCTTTTTTGGGAGTAATCTCTGCAATTGAATAATCATCAGTAAATTCAATATAGTCGAAGATTTGATCACTTATTAAACTCTTAGCAAGTCTTACCGCTGAATCATTTTCTGGAATTATTGCTCTATCTGCTCCAACCTTAAGTAAAATATTACCGTGAAGAGTATCTTTAGCTTTTGTGATTACTTTTTTTACCCCTAATTTTTTACAAACTACAGTAGATAGAATTGATGCTTCAAAATTTGAAGATATAGCAACTATCGCCACATCGAAATTTCCAACACCGACTGAACTCAATGAATTTTCCGTCAAATGTTCAATATACACTGCGTGAGTTACAATACGACTCATTTCATCTACAGTATCTTCATTATTATCTATTAATAATACTTCGTGGCCAGTATTGGATAATTCAATAGCACATGCTCTACCAAATCTACCACAGCCAACTACTACAAATTGTTTCATATTTAAAACCTAACCTATTATAATATTTTCATGAGCTTCTTTGTAAGCTTTTTTGTTCTTTGTATTAGACAACGCAAATAAAATAGTTAATGATCCCACTCTACCTATATACATAGTGGAAATTATCAAAATCTTTGAAATAATATTTAAAGTCGGAGTTAAACTTCGAGTTAAACCAACTGTACCAAATGCGCTTACTACTTCGTAAACTACATCTAAATATTTTGCTTTATCTATAACTAAAATTGCAAATGTAACAAAAATCACCCAAACCATTGATAAAGTAATTATAGCTAAAGCTTTTTTTACTTGAGAAAATCTAATTCTACGGTTGAATACTTCTACATCTTCTTGACCTTTGATTTCACTCAATGCCACAATAATTAACAGTGCAAAAGTTGTCGTTTTAATACCTCCTGCAGTACCTGCTGGAGATCCACCAATAAACATATTCAATATAGACAAAACACTTGAACTGTCCAATAATTTTGATTGATCAATTGAAGCAAAACCGGCTGTCCTTAAAGTCACAGCTTGAAAAACAGAATTAGATATCTTGTCTGCCAAGCTTAAATTGCCAATAGTTTCAGGATTCAAAAATTCCATAGCTAAAATTAAAACTGATGTTATGGATAACATCAATACAGTCGTTGTAAGTACAATTTTTGAATGCAATGAATATTTTTGAAAATCAAAACCATTGTGCAACACATCAAGTATTACATTAAAACCAATACCACCTATTACTATTAAAAGTCCAATTACTAGCATAATAAAAAAATTAGTATTTATATCAATTAAAGAATTAGGTCCTAGAATATCAAATCCTGCATTACAAAAAGCTGAAATTGAATGGAAGAAACTATAAAATATTCCCTTCAATCCATACATTGGTATAAATTTCGTCATCAGTAAAAAAGCACCAATTGTTTCTATGGAAAAAGTAGATATCAGTATATATCTAATTAGTTTTACCATTCCCTGCATATCAATACTATTTGTTTGTTCTTTAATAATTAATCTATCTTTTAAAGTAATTCTTCTTCCCATGACAAGTGCAATCAAAGTTGCAAATGTCATAAAACCAAGTCCGCCCATTTGGATTAAAATGATAATAATTAGTTTTCCTAAAGCGCTCCATGTGCTATATGTAGCAACAGTAACCAAACCTGTTACGCATACAGAAGATGTTGCTGTAAACAGACAATCAATGTATGGAACTTTTGTTGCTTTTTGACTTATAGGTAGTGACAATAATAACGATCCTACTATAATCAAAAAAATAAAACTTAGAATCAACACCAATGGCGGATTGTCTTCTAAATATTTTTTTAAATGTTTCATAAACAAATCATACTACAAAAGAATTTAAAAGTAAAACAAATTATTGAACATTTTACAAAAAAAGAGTTACTTATTTATTCAAATAAATAACTCTTTTGTAAAATACAATTATAATAATTTAATTCCCAATTTATCACATTCATCAAGCATATTTTTAGGCCAAATTGATGATTGAACTTCTCCTATATGTGCTTTTTGTAAGAAGAACATACAAATTCTAGATTGACCAATACCCCCGCCTATAGATTGAGGAAGTGCATCATTAAGTAGCATTTGATGATATTCTAAATTTTTTCTATCATTATTTTGTTTTTTGTCTAATTGATAAATCAATCTATCCTTATCAACTCTAATTCCCATAGAGCTTAATTCAAGGCAATTGTTTAAAACAGGATTATAAACTAATATATCTCCATTTAAGCTCCAGTCGTCGTAATCGGGAGATCTGTCAGAATGAGATTTACCCGATTTTAAAGAATCACCAATTCCAATTAAAAACACAGAACCGTATTTTTTAGTAATCAAAGTTTCTCTTTCATCTGAAGTATTATCCGGATACATTTCTTCTAACTCTTCAGTAGTTACAAAAGTAATTTCATCTCTAAGTATTTTTTTGTAATCATCATAAGAATTAATCAACATTGTTTGAGTGTCTAAGAAACAATGATATATATTTCTTACTGTATCTTTTAAAAATTCTACATTTCTGTCTTCTTTTGAAATTACTTTTTCCCAATCCCACTGATCCACATACAATGAATGTGTGTTATCACAAACTTCTGAAGGTCTGATAGCATTCATGTCCGTATAAATCCCTTCTCCTACTGGGATCTCGTAGTTTTTTAATGCTATTCTCTTCCATTTTGCAAGTGATTGTACGATTTCCAACCTACTCATTGAACCGTCTTCCAAGAATTCAAAACCTACAGGTTTTTCAATGCCATTTAAGTTGTCATTAATTCCAGTATTAGCTCTAACAAATAACGGAGCAGAAACTCTAGTCAAATTTAAAGTCTCAGACAACCTATATTGAAAAAAATCTTTGATAATTTTAATAGCTTTCTGTGTTTCTAATAAATCCAAAGAGGATTTGTATCCTTTCGGTACTTTTAATTCCATAAATATCTCCTTTATTCAAAATTAACCATATTTTATTATTATATCAAACATACGAAATATGTAAAATAATTTGAATCGGATAATTTAAGCACTAAAAAAAGCACCTTAATAGATGCTTTTTGTACTATTCATTTTCTGCAGTTTCTATATTTTCTTCAGTCACTGGCTCAGTTTCTTCAGAAGATTGCTTTTCAAATTCTTCATTGTATTTATTGATAACTGCTACTTCAATTTTTTCTCTGGCTGGAGAACTAATTGGATGAGCTATGTCACGATATTTATTATTACCGATTTTTCTACTAGGCATAGCTAAGAATAACCCCTCTTCACCTTCTATAACTTTGATGTCATGAATTACTATTTCGTCATCAAAAGTAACAGAAGCAATTGCTTTTAATCTGTTATCAATATTTAGTATTTTAACTCTAACATCTGTAATTTGCATAACCTCACCACCTTGTGTTTTATATATATAATTATAACGATAAAAAACTCTTTTGTAAATAAATGTAAATATTAAACAAAACATTTATATATAATATATTTTTGTGAGATTAAGATGTCATTAAATCTTAAGCATCTTCTAATTTTAAATAAATGCTTTTCAATTTTTCTCCAATTTTCTGAACACTTCGTTCTTTAACATATCTATACGCTTCTTCAACAGTAGAATATTTGCCATTTATTATATTAACAATTTTGTTTTTAAACTCATCATTGGTTTTTGCCTTGATAACTTCTTTACCATCAGTAAACATATTTTCGTAAATCTTAATGTCTCTTACCAAAACTTTTATTTTAGAAGCGAAAGCCTCTAATAGCACAATTCCTTCTGTCTCTTCTCTAGTCATAAATAGGAACAAATCACTACCTCGATAACAATCTACCAGTTCTTTTTGATCAACATATCCAGCCATAATTACATTATCTGGTTTGTTTTTAATGGCTTTTTTGATTTGAGTAGTCAATAGTTTAGGATTAGTGTGACCAAACCAAATAAATTTGTACTGCGGAAGCTTCCTTGCAACTTCTATAAAATCATCCAGACCCTTTCTCTTCATCAAATGACCTACAGAAATAATAACTTTATCATCATCTTTCAAATTATACTTATCTCGAAATCTCTTTCTGCTATCTTTGTCGCCCTTAAATTTATCAAGGTCAATACCATTCGATAGGCTGTATATTTTCTTATTGATTCCATATCCTTCAAGTATGTTTTTCGAATATTGTGATGGAGTTATAATAATATCTCCTATATTGTAGCAACTAATAATCCATTTTTTAAAAAGTCTGCTCAATAAATTCGCTCCACGAAAAGAATTTCTAAAATCTTCCATCGTGGAATGTCCATAATAAATAACTTTCTTACCTTGTTTCTTTGCTTTTCGTCCGAATTTTTTTGATTTTGGCATTATAGTATTAATATGAACAATATCATAATCGTCAGTTTCATCGGTTGTGTAGTCAATATTATTTAGTTTCAAAGCTTTTTCCTGGTGTTCAATCGCTTGACCTACTCCACTTTGCTTTACTAAATCATAATCTCCTTTATATATCAAAATTTTCATTTATTCTTAAATCCTTAATACTAGTTTCTTAAATAATACTTCTAATCCTAATGAATAAAGAGCTATAGACATAGGCTTTCCTAATATAATTATCCAGAAATATTTTTGGAATTTCATTTTTGTTGTTCCAGCTATGTAACATAGCATATCATCTGGTGCAATTGGAAAAAATATCAAAGCCGCAAATACATGATCAAATCTGTTCTTTTTGGTAAGAATTTTGATGTATTTGTTATATGCCCTTTCTCCAAAAATTGCTATAATCAATGGCGTACCGTATTTTCTACCAATAAAAAATACAATTATTGACCCTATACAAATACTTACATAGTTGTATACAAATCCCATCCATGATCCGAATAAGATTACTCCCCCGAGACAAGTTATACCACCAGGAATTATTGGGATAATGACTTGCATAATCTGAAATAAGATAAATATCAGAGCAGCTAATTTCCCAAACTGATTCATAAATTCTTGAAACTTATCGATATCTTTAAGTATTCCTGTTTTCCATGCGTAAATCATAACGCATATACTTAGTAATATTCCAAGTGCATTTAGAACATGGATAATAATCTGAAATTTTTTGTTGTCAGCCTCGAGTATCTTATTGAACAGATTTTGCATGATTTTCAATTACCTTTGTATATATCTGCTCAATTTTATTTGCAAATGAATCTTCTGTATAGTTTTCATCTACTAATTGTTTACAATTTTTACCCATTTTATCTCTAAGTTTTTTATTGTCCAAAATTTGATTTAGATAATAAATAAATTCTTCTTCTGTATCGTAACCGAATCCTGTTTTACCTTCAATCAACACCCCGTCCAAGCAGTCATCGTGCCTACAAATTATTGGTGTAGAACATGCCATTGACTCAATAAATGTCAATCCTTGTGTTTCGGATGTCGATGCAGATACGAATACATCTGCTTTGGAGTAAAAGTTTCCTACTTTTGAGGAATCAATCATTCCTGTAAATATCAATCTATCTCTTATTTTTGAATTTGAACAAATATCTTTTAATTCCGAAAGAAATGGTCCTGCACCTGCAATAATGAACACAATATCATCTCTATCAATGTTTTCAAGATACTGAAGAATTTCGGTGATATTTTTTTCTTTACCTATTCTTCCTAGAAATAATAATATATGCTTATCTTCAGGAATTTTATAGCCACTTCGTATATCAAAATCGTCACATTCAGATAACTTATGAACATTAATTCCAGTTGGTGCCACATATATATCTTCGTGTATATTGTATTCTGTAAGCAAATTATATATTTTATTAGTTGGAACTACTACACCGTCAGTAGTTTTAATAATTTGTTTCGTAAATTGTTTTGCAAGTTCCTTGCCAATCTTTTTATTCAAAGAAAAATAATGAGTGTAATCCTCGTAAACAGTGTGGTAAGTATGCAAAAGTGGAATATCCAAATCCTTCGCAATCTTTTTTGCTTGGATAAACATAGTGAATTCTGTTTGTGAATGAACTATATCTGGTTTCCAATCCATAATATCTTCATAAAATCTATTATAAAATAACTTATTCATTCTAGCGTCTGGATAAAATTTTCCAGCTCCTAAAGAGCCCATATAATAAATGTCGTCTTCTTGTTTTGAATTAAAACTATCTGAAAAAGTTAAAATCCTAACATCGTGTCCCAATCTATCTAAAGCTTTCTTTAAAGATTCAATCGATGTTACAACTCCATTTATTGTCGGTCTGTATGTATCTGTGGTTATTAATATTTTCATAAAACACCTTCCACATAAGATTATAACATAAATGAAAGGTGTGTATTTGTTACAATAATATTACATTTTATGCAAATAAAAAAGGAATTATTACCTAATTCCTCTCATACATTACATATTAAATAATTTGTCAATTTTCTCCATCAAATTATTATGAACTTCTTTATTTTCTTCTAAAAATTTTATAGTTTCATCTTCAACTTCTTTTAATCTCTCATCAGATAGATTGTTCTTTCCATAAGGATACACCACTGTATTTTCTTTTTCAATGTGTTTTTGTAAATGTCTTCTGTATCCCATTAGATTTCCTATTACTTCAACAAAATTCTCATCCGATCTTTCTTTTTCGTATTCTTTAATACTTTGACCAAGGTCAAAAATTATACCTCTTGCTATTTCGTGTTCTACTAACATTCCATTCAAAACCATAACTTCACCAATTCTACCCAAATCTTCTTTCATCTTTTTAAACAAAATTTCTTCTTCTTTTCTGTGGTGAAATTTATCTGCGTATTCTTTTAAAATATAAATCAATAATTCTACGAATTCAACATTTATATCCTTATTATTTATAAATTCAATTGACTTTTCTTTCATTAAACCTATTATTTTACTTATATTTTCGTGTTCTTTTTCTAAAACTAAAATACTATCCATATTATCACTCCTTTTATACAACAATTATATTATAAAAGCGTAAAAAATATTGTAACATTCGTTACAATAAAAAACGGCGTTATAAAACGCCGAATATAATTAATTTTTAGTTCCTGGATAATCTGCCAAATTATTCATGTAGTATGTTAATGTGTACAGACTTTCATCAAGATGTACATTTTCCAATACAACATTTTTTGGTAATTTCAAATCCAATGAAGCAAAATTCCAAATACCTTTTATGCCACCATCAACTAGCTTATCACAAACATCTTGAGCTACATCTGTTGGTAGGGCAATAACAGCTATTTCTGGTTTCTTTTCTTTTAGATACTCTTCAATTTTATCAATATCTTTGATTTCATAATCTGAAATTTTTGTACCCACCTTTTTACCATGGTCAAATACATCAACAATATTAAAACCTGAAGATTTAAAACCTTTATAGTTCATTATGGCTTTTCCAATATTTCCACAACCCAAAATGATTGCTTTGTAAGATTTGTTTATTCCCATAATTTTTTCAATTTCTGATTTCAATTCTTCGACATTGTATCCGTATCCTTGTTGACCAAAACCACCGAAATGATTTAAATCTTGTCTAATTTGAGAAGCAGTTAAACCTGTAATGCTGCTTAATTCTTGACTTGATACTCTTATTATTCCCTTTTGCTCGATCATTCCTAAATATCTGTAATATTTTGGAAGTCTCTTAACAACAGCTAATGATACTCTTGCCCTTGCCATATTATCACTCCATTCATTGTTATTAATATAATTATATCAAAAAAATATTTTAATTTCAATAATTCTGCAATTAATTTGAATAAGAAAAGCCAAGCAATTTTGTATGCTTGACTTTGTTTATTATGATATTTTTATTTTAAAATTTAATTATTTTCTAATTCATTTAGCAATTGTTTTAATGTTTTATTTAGAACAGGGTGTACAAAAAATTGTGCAAAATCATTCAAAGGTTCCAACACAAATTTTCTATCTTGAACATAAGGATGAGGAACTTTCAAATCATCAGTATATATTATTTCTCCATCGCAAAATAAAATATCTATATCTATAGTTCTAGGTCCCCATTTTTCGTGTCTTTCTCTGCCAAGATCCAACTCAATTTGTTGAGTTATTTTCAGCAAATCTTCAGGCTCTTCGTATGATTCTATTTCAACGGCACAATTGAGAAAATCTTCCTGATCAGTTTTTCCCCAAGCTTTTGTAGTGTACATTTCAGACACGTTTTTTAATTCAATACTATTTGTGTTTTTCAATCTATCAATAGCAGAATTAACATATTCTTGTTTATCTCCAATGTTGGATCCTATTCCCAAAAAATATCTTCTTTTTTTTCTATTAATTGTCACTTTTACAGTATCAAGCGGCAAATTTATTGGAGCCCATGGTTTTTTAATTTCTACAGTAAGTTCTTGTACGATTTTGTATTTTTCAAATATAAACTCAACCAATTTATAAGCTACTGTTTCTATTAAATCTATCGATTCTGAACGAAAATAATCGTAAATTTCTTTACTCAAAACCCCATAGTGTATTGAATCTTCTAAATTATTGGAATTCGCGCCTTTTTTCATATTGTATCCCATTTTTAATGTCACCAAAAATTTTTGTCCCAATTCTTTTTCAGATTGAAATACTCCATGGTTAGCGTATATTTCCAAATCTTTTACTAAAAGGTAGTCCATTATTTTCCTTCTCTTTTTATAGCCAAAGCCATTCTCATAGCATCATAACTTTCTTTTACATTGTGAACTCTAAAAATTGAACATCCATTCATTACACCAATAGCAGTAGTTATAGCTGTTCCAAAATCTCTTTCAGTAGCTACATCTATTCCCATAGCTTTACCAATAAATCTTTTTCTACTCGTTCCCAATAAAACAGGATATCCCAAATCGACAAATTCTTTGATTCTGTTTACTACAGTTAAATCTTTTTCGTAATCTAGTGCAAATCCAACTCCCGGATCCAATATAATTAATTCATCTTTTATTCCCGCTTTTTTTGCTAAATCAACAGATTCTAATGTTTCTCTGTTTAAGTCCTTCATTAAATCATTGTAATTATTATTATCTTTGTTGTGCATCAATATTACAGGAATATCTAGTTCCTTAGCAGTTTTAGCCATTTCTGGATCTGATTTCAATCCCCAGACATCATTTAAAATATCTGCCCCTTCTTTCACAACTTCTCTTAAAGTATTAGCTTTATAAGTGTCCAAAGAAATTGGAATATCGAAGTTTTCTCTTATTTTTCTAATGATAGGAATAACTCTTTCAAGTTCTTCTTCAGAAGATACAGGAGTGTGTCCTGGTCTTGTGGATTCAGCACCAATATCAATGATACTAGCTCCTTCGTTTATCATATCTTCGACATGTTTCACAGCTCTGTCTACTTCATTCCATTTTCCTCCGTCTGAAAAAGAATCTGGTGTGACATTCAAAATTCCCATTATATAAGCATCGTTTTTAAAATCAAATTCTTTGTTTCTAATTAACATATTGTATCCTTTCAATAAATAACTGTTTTATTTTTCTTTTCTTCTGGCCAATTACAAATACTTCTTGCAGGACATCCAAAACACATCCTCGATAGCTTGTCTGCTTTGTAAAAAATCTCTATAAATCTGTCGTCGTTTTCTTCATTAGTTCTATGATGTTTAATCGCACTAATTATTCGTTTTTTTGACTCATAATTAAAATCTAAATCTTTCAAAATTTCTTGTGCAATTTCTTGTGATAATATACTGTGATTGATCCCTGTATCTACTTCGTCAGCTCTTCCCAAATCATGCAAAAGCGCAGTAACATATATTAAATCCTTATCAATATTCAGATTCTCTTCTAAGTTTATAATATAGCAGATTCTAGCTACATCCATAAGATGAGAGAAATCATGTTTACAAAATACACGAGTTTTCTCATCATCTTCAATTTTATTTATTTTTTTATTAAATAATTTATGATTAAGGACAATGTCGGTATTTTTCATTATAATCCCATTAATCTGTATGCTTCGTTTTTCAAATCCAAATCTTCTTCAAAAGCTCCTCTTGCTACTGAAGTCATTGTTGAAGTGCCTGGTTTTTTAACTCCTCTCATATTCATGCACATGTGTTCAGCTTCAATAGTAACCAAACATCCTTTACAATTTAAATATTCCATTAATGCATCAGCTATTTCGATATTTAAACGTTCTTGTAACTGTGGCTTTTTTGAATAAACGTCAACAGTTCTAGCTAATTTTGATAAACCAGCAACTCTTTTATCAGGAATATAAGCAATATTAACTTTTCCCCAGAATGGTAGTAAATGATGTTCACACATAGAATAGAAAGGAATATCCTTTTCTATAACCATATTATCATCAACTATTTCAAAAGATTTTGACAAATGCACTTTCGCATCTTGGTTTAGTCCACTAAAAATTTCTTCGTACATTCTAGCTACTCTTTGAGGTGTTTCCAATAATCCTTCTCTGTTTGGATCTTCACCAATAGCTTCTATTATCATCGATACTGCTTGTTCAATTTTTTCTTTATCCATTAAAATCCCTCTCATTTATAAAAATATAAGAGCACCCGAGAGTGCTCCACAAAAAAAGCATTATCCTTTGTTTCAAAGATAATGCTCCCACTAATTCATATTATCAGCGGAAGCGGCATTGATATCGCAATAATTTCGTTAATGGGCAACTCCCTATCCCATTACACTAAACGCATCAACCCTACTCTGTAATTATTATTATACCACACTTATGTGTTTTTTAATCTTGATATTTTAATCCATCAAAGTGAAAATAGTCAATCATATCATCATCTTCATAAATTATTATATCAGATGGCTCCCTATTTCTCTCTGCTACATTAAAACAATCTTCAAGCTTTGCGTATTCAACAGCTCTGCAAGTATTTTGAACTGCAAAATCAAAATTTCCATCTTTATATTTTTCAATAAAATCTTTTTTTGTTAAATCATTCATCGTCTTTCTTCTTCCTATTCTTCAAATATTCTGTGTAAGTTTTTTGCATTAATTTTTCAATTTCAGAAAAATCCATATTAATTCCTAGCTTTTCTCTTTTAGCAATATAACTCAAAACTTCTATATAACTCATCGCTAACGCCGTGGTCATTATAGATGCAGTTGCTGCAGATATTAATCCACCAGCTAAGCTACCTACTCCTGGAATAAACTTCAACGCATTCGTTACTATGAATCTTCCCGCAAAAGTAGCTCCTCCAGTTCCTCCAATCGCCGCTATGATTGAAGCAACTCTTTGTTTATCCATCGATATTCCAAATATAGAATTAATATGAGCTATCATTCCAATTTGCATAGGCACTAAAATGGAGGCATCTGAGAAAGGTATAGGAACAAATCCAATACCAAAAGCTGTTTTTATATATCTTTTTGCCCAACGTCTTGCCGTTTTTGCTTTTAAATCAATGTCGACATGTTGGGCATTAATAAAAGAATTTTTAATTTCCTCATCTAAAAGTTCGAAACTTTTAGTCATCAGATCTTTTAACCCTTTTTCTTCAATAACCATTTCGTTAATGCGATATGGTTTTGCAAGTATTTCTATAACATCTGCCACATCTAAATTCAAATTCTGAATATAGTCTTTTAATTTTTCAGAATTTTCTCCTAGTGATTGCGTTAAGACTATGATTACTGGTGCAAATTGTTTTAAGGAATTAATAAGAGCTATTTCAGAATCTTCTATCCTAGATCCATTTGAGTTAATACAATAATATATCAAATGAATTCTATCTTTTTCACCTTGACGTTTTAAATCTTTTAATAAAGTTGTTATTTCTTTAAGAACTTCTCTTTGATTTTGTGAATTTAGTTCGAGTCCCTGAGTGTCGTATAAATTAATAGGAATATTTTCCTTAGTAATTTTTTGCAAATATTTAGTGACAGGCTTTCCTACACCTGTCTCCACCAAATTATCTCTAAACATTCCATTAATTAAAGTCGATTTGCCAACTCCAGTTTTCCCAACCAATAATATATTTATTGGACTCATTTTTTGTATTTCTTCACTTGTTTTACCAAGCACTTCATTTATTAAATCGTAATTATTCATTATCTCACCAACTTATTGTATATATACCCGATATCCATTTTCAACTAACATTTTTAGTTACTTGCATAAAAAAAGATGAGGAATATATCCTCACCTTTGATTTGTCTACATATACGCGCCAGGACCTGGTTGAGGCATAGCTGGTTCGTCTTCTTTTATTGAAACGACTGCTGCTTCTGTAGTCAATAATAAACTTGCAACGGATGCTGCATTTTGTAATGCAGATAATGTTACTTTTGTTGGATCTACAATACCAGCTTTTAACATATCTACATATTCGCCTTTGTATGCATCAAATCCGATTCCTTTGTCTTTATTTTTAACATTTTCAACTATAACAGATCCATCGATTCCGGCATTAATTGCGATTTGTTTTACAGGTTCTTCTAACGCTTTTAGAATTATCTTAACTCCTGTTTTTTCATCGCCTTCAACTTCATCGACAAGTTTTTCAACTTCTTCTAGAACATCTAATAGAACTGTTCCACCACCAGCTACAATACCTTCTTCAACGGCTGCTCTGGTAGCTGCAAGTGCATCTTCTATTCTCAATTTTCTTTCTTTTAATTCTGTTTCTGTAGCTGCTCCAACTTCAATTACAGCAACTCCACCAGATAATTTTGCTAATCTTTCTTGAAGTTTTTCTCTATCATATTCAGAATCAGTTTCTGGAATTCTGTTTTGAATTTGGTTAATTCTTTCTTCTATCTTAGATTGTTCACCATTTCCGTCAACAATAGTTGTCTTGTCTTTTGATACATTAACTTTTCTTGCTCTTCCAAGCATATCAAATGATGCATCTTTTAATTCGATTCCCAAATCTTCTGTGATCAATTGAGCTCCAGTTAAAATACATATATCTTCAAGCATTTCTTTTCTTCTGTCCCCAAAGCCTGGTGCCTTCACTGCTACACAGTTGAATGTTCCTCTGATTTTATTTAAAACTAATGTTGCTAATGCTTCACCTTCAACATCTTCAGCAATTATAAATAATGGCTTACCTTGTTGAACAACTTGTTCAAGTAATGGTAAAATATCTTGAATATTTGTAATTTTTCTGTCAGTAACTAAAATAAATGGATCTTCCATTGCTGCTACCATTTTATCTGAATCAGAAACCATGTAAGGAGATACATATCCTCTATCGAATTCCATACCTTCTACAACATTTAATGTAGTTCCCATAGATTTTGATTCTTCAACAGTAATTACACCATTGTTTCCAACTTTTTCCATAGCTTCCGCAATTAGTTTACCAATAGTTTCATCAGCTGCTGATACGCTACCAACATTTGCTATTTCTTCTTTTGTAGTAACACTGTGACTTCTTGCTTTAATAGCTTCCACAGATTTTTCAACAGCTTTTCGGATACCTTTTTGTAAAACAATTGGATTAGCACCAGCTGCTAAGTTTTTCAAACCTTCTCTAATAATTGCTTGTGCTAAAAGTGTTGCAGTAGTGGTACCATCACCTGCTACATCATTTGTTTTAGTAGCAACTTCTTTTACTAATTGTGCACCCATGTTTTCGTATTCATCTTCAAGTTCAATTTCTCTTGCAATTGAAACACCGTCATTTGTAATCAATGGTGCACCGTATTCTTTATCCAAAACTACATTGCGACCTTTAGGTCCCAATGTAACTTTAACTGTATCTGATAATTTATTAATACCTTCTACCATGCTTTTACGAGCATCGTCTGAAAATTTAATTTGTTTTGCCATAAAATTTATCCTCCTATTCTACAACCGCTAGAATATCTTCATATTTAACTAAGATATATTCTGTGTCTTCTAGTTTTATTTCTGTTCCAGCGTATTTTGAGTATATAACTTTATCTCCAACTTTAATATTGCCTTTCATTTTTTCATCTTCTTCTACTTCAGATCCAATAGCTAAAACTTCTGCATAAACAGGAGCTTCTTTGGCTGAAGATGGGAGAACTATTCCAGAGAATGTTTTTTCTTCTTCTTTTTCTTGTTTTTTTAATACTAATCTATCACCAATAGGTTTTAAATTCATGATATCCTCCTTCAGAATCTTTTGTTAGCACTCTAACCTGTTGAGTGTTAATCCTCTTATATAATAAACCACGTTTTTATTTTAATCAAACGTATTTATTAGCATTTAAAAACAAATAACTCAATTTATTTTGATATTTCTTGCTTTAATTCTATTTTCTATGATGAAATTCTCAAAGTTATTTTCCGATAGTATTTTCTCTTCCATAGTAGAATAAATATTGCTGTGCATATCCAGCATAATCTCCAAACAAATCGTCCGCGTATTTTGCAATTAAATTTTTATTTGTTTCTTCTTTAATAAACAAAAATTCCATAACTCGTTTAATCCACACATCAACTGGAAATGTACTATGTCTGTTGTATGAAAAAAGCATAATGCAATCAGCAACTTTTGGTCCTACTCCCGGAAGTTTAATTAATTCTTTTCTTAATTCTTCGTTTGATAAGTTATCTATTTCTAAAATATCAAACTCATTATTCGCGACCATTTTTGCCACATCTACAATTCTTTTATCTCTGAATCCAACGCGGCACACTTCTCTCATTTCTTCTACTGGTACTTTTGCTAAATCTTCAGGCTTAGGAAAAGAATATAATTTTCTACCGTTAAATTCGCCCAAAAATTTACCGTAATTTTCGCAAATAATATTTACGGATTTCATAATTCTAGGTATTTGATTATTTGCTGAGATTATGAATGAAATTATTGTAGAAAACTTATCTTGATTTAATATTCTGATTCCATCACCATATTCTAATGCGTTTTTTAAAGTTTCATTGAAAGATAATTTTTCTTTGATTTCTGAATAATCTGTTTTCAAATCAAAATAATTTTCCCATTTTTTATAGTAATCATCTTCTGTACAGTTTTTGATATAAACGTAATCTCCAACCAAACTTACATTACAGTACATATCACCATCAACAGTTGTATAGGACATATCGTCTTCTTTGTACCATCTAAACGCCTGCCCACATTCAAAAATGTGGGTAGGGTTAAAAGATGATTGTTTAATTTTAGTAAGTTTTAGTTCATCATTAAATTCTATTTGTGTTTGCATTAATACCATCCGCGTATTTTCATTGTCTCGCTAATCTTTTTGATTGAATGTACATAAGCAGCTTGTCTCAATGTTATATTAAGCTTTTCAGATAATTCCCAAATTTCATCAAATGATTTATTAATCAATTGATATTCTTTGTCTCTGACTTCTTCCTCAGACCAATAATATCCCGCTTTATTTTGTACCCATTCAAAATAAGATACAGTGACCCCACCAGAGTTTGCCAAAATATCTGGAACAATAACTACATTTTTTTCATTTAAGATTTCATCTGCATCCTTTGTTATAGGTCCATTTGCACCTTCTACAATGATTTTCGCTTTAATTGAATTAACATTTTCAGTTGTAATTGCATTTTCCAAAGCTGCAGGTATAATAACATCTACATCTGCTGAGAAAAAATCTTCCGTAGAAATCACTTCACATCCTTCAATACTAGCAAAGTCTTTTTCTTTAGTCTTAGAAATTTTGAAACATTCATCAAAATTAAATCCGTCTTTTTTATAAATTGCAAATACTCCCCTTTGCTTGTTATACTCCATAATGTATTTGACTTTCATGCCATGTTCAAGCACGTATTTTAAAGTATAAATCCCAACATTACCTAATCCTTGTAACGCAACAGTTGTTTCTTCTAATTTTTTATTTAAATTTAGAACAGCTTTTTTAGCGCTTAAAGCTACTGAAAATCCTGTAGCTTCTGTTCTTCCCAAGGAACCTCCAAATTCAATTGGTTTACCAGTGAAAGTTCCCATTTGATTAGTACCAGTTAATTTGTTATACTCATCAGCCATCCAACTCATAATTTTCCCATTTGTATTAACATCTGGGGCTGGAATATCAAAATCTTCTCCTAAATATTTGTACATTCCATCAACGAATCCCCTGGATAATCTTTCCAATTCACCTTCAGAAAGTTTAGATGGATCTACAATTATTCCACCTTTTCCTCCACCATACGGTAGATTAGTTACTTGACATTTAAAAGTCATCCATATAGACAAAGCTTTAACTTCATCCAAGTTAACATCTTCTCTAAATCTCAAACCACCTTTTGTAGGACCCATTGCATTATTATGTTGTGATCTATATCCTTTGAATACTTTCATTGATCCATCATCCATTTTCACTGGAATATTTATTTCAATGACTCTGTAGGGATCTTTTAATAATTCATAAACGCTATCATCTAATTTTAAAATTTCGCAAGCTTTTTTAATTTGATATCTTGCGTTTTCCAACGGATTTAATGTTTCTGTCATATAATTAAAACTCCATTTCTTTATTAACAAATTCTATAATTTCTTCAACTGTCATTCTTTTTTGTTCCATAGTATCTCTATCTCTGATAGTAACGGTATTATCTTCTAAAGTATCAAAATCTATCGTTACACAATATGGAGTTCCTGCTTCGTCTTCTCTTCTGTATCTCTTACCAATTGAACCAGCATCATCAAAATGAGTCATGAAATTCTTAGCTAATTCATTATAAACTTCCATTGCCTTATCATTTAATTTTTTAGTTAAAGGAAGAACTGCAACTTTATATGCCGCTAATGCAGGATGAATTTTTAAAACAGTTCTTGTAGAGTTGTCTTCTAATTGTTCTTCTTCATAAGCATCACATAAGAATGATAAGAACATTCTGTCAACACCTACAGATGGTTCTATACAATATGGAATGTATTTTTCGTTTGTAGTTGGATCCATATATTCTAGCTTTTCTCCAGAACCTTCACTGTGTTTTGACAAATCGTAATCAGTTCTGTCTGCAATTCCCCATAATTCTCCCCATCCAAATGGGAATAGATATTCAAAGTCTGTTGTAGCTTTTGAATAAAATGATAGTTCTTCTTGTTCGTGATCTCTAAGTCTTAAATTTTCTTCTTTCATTCCCAAGTTTAATAAGAATTCTTTACAGAAGTTTCTCCAATATTCGAACCATTCCAAATCAGTGCCAGGTTCACAGAAGAATTCTAGTTCCATTTGTTCAAATTCTCTTGTTCTGAAAATAAAGTTACCTGGAGTAATTTCGTTTCTGAATGATTTACCTATCTGACCAATTCCAAAAGGAATTTTCTTTCTTGAAGTTCTTTGAACATTCTTAAAGTTCACAAAAATACCTTGTGCTGTTTCAGGTCTCAAATAAATTTCTGATTTGTTATCTTCAGTAACACCTTGGAAAGTTTTGAACATCAAGTTGAATTTTCTGATATCAGTAAAATTGTGTTTACCGCATTCAGGACATTTGATGTTTTCTTTTTCAATAATATCCAATAATTCTTGTTCTGATTTTCCGTCTAATCCAGTTATTTCTTCATTTTTTTCATCCATGAAATAGTCTTCAATTAATTTATCAGCTCTAAATCTAGATTTACATTCTTTACAATCGATTAATGGGTCTGAAAATCCACCAACATGACCAGATACTACCCAAGTTTGAGGATTCATAAGGATAGCTGCATCCAAACCAACATTGTAAGGGCTTTGTTGGATAAATTTTTTCCACCATGCTCTTTTTATATTATTTTTGATTTCAACACCTAATGAACCGTAGTCCCAAGTATTTGATAATCCTCCATAGATTTCACTACCAGGAAATATTATTCCCCTTGATTTACATAAGCTTACTATTTTCTCCATAGTTTTTTCTTCGTTTTTCATAAAACCCTCCATTTTTTTGAATAATAAAAAATCCCCGAAGTAAAACTTCAGGGACGAAATGTAATTTCCGCGGTTCCACCCTAATTATGATAAAACATCACTCTTAGAATTATTAGCTCCAGACTGCCGTTATAACTTGTTAATTTTCACCACACATTAACTCTCTGTAATTGTTATATTATTTATCTTTCTTCGCTTTTCAATATTCATATAAATTATATCATAAATTTACAAAAATGTTAATTGACTGTCTGATATATTTTCCATATCTAAGTTAATAAAATTATCCAACAAAAACTCGTGTATTTCTTTGGAATTTTCTCCGTGCAAATATGTTTGTTCAAAAGATTGCGGCAATATAATTGGCATTCTAGTATGAATTTCAGCTATTAATCCTTTTGCTTCTGTGGTAAGCATACTCACATGTCTTATACTTGTTTCTTGACTTTTGTATTCTCTGAAAATAGCTGCAATAGAAAATATTTGTTGATTCGCAACAGTTAATCTATACTTATCTTTGTTTTTCTGATTCCACTCAAAAAAAGCAGTTGCAGGAATCAAGCATCTTCTGCATTCGAAATCTTCCTTGAAAAACTTTGAAGTATAAATCTTTTCAATTCTAGAATTTATTATGGATTTTTTCATAAAATCAACATCTATTCCCCACCTCATATAATCAAATTTGTCACATAAAGTTAAAATTTGTTGACCAGGAAATACTTCTGTTTTCGGATTAAATTTTGTGATTTGTTTTTTATTGTATCTTTTCAATAAATCAAGTTTACTTATATTCAGTTCAAATCTAGAACACAAATATATCACCTCTTTTATATTTGTAAAAAGCCAGATGAGTTACTTTTCATCTGACTTAATAATTTGCTTTTTGTATTTAATTTGTAAAATTATTCCTGCAATTACAATTGCAATACTCACTAATTGACTCACTCTTAATGCTCCAATGTACAAGCTATCAGTTCTGAGTCCTTCTACAAAAAACCTCAATATTCCGTATAAAATCATGTACAAACTTGTTATTTGTCCATCGAATTTTTTCTTGTTTTTAAATATATACACCAATAATAAAAATATTATAAAATCTCCTAGTGATTCATATAAGAACGTAGGATGAACTTTTACACCATCTATTGTGATTGCCCAAGGAAGATTAGTTGGAGTACCATAGGCTTCTTTGTTAATAAAATTACCCCATCTACCAATTGCTTGTCCCAATGCAATCGCAGGCATAAAAATATCCAGCAACTTTAAAAATTTAAGATTTTTCTTTTTACAAATAACGTAACAAGTAATAACTGCGGCAATTATTCCTCCATAAATCGCTAATCCACCACCGCGAATATCGATGATTTCTCCTAAATTTTTGGAATAATAATCCCATTCGAATATCACATAATATGCCCTCGCTCCTACAATTGCAAGAGGAAGTGCCCACACTAAAATGTCCAATATGGTATTTTCTGAAATATTTTCTAATTTTGCTAACTTTACAGCTACTACATAGCCCAAAATTACCCCTAAAGTAATCAATATTCCATACCACATTATATCTATTCCAAAAATAGAAAAAGCTACTCTGTCCATTTTTATTCGTTATCCCAGTTATGACTTACTTGTTGAACGTCATCACTATCTTCAAGATTATCTATTAATTTTTCCATTTTATCTACATTGGATTCGTCGTTAATTTTAACGTAATTTGATGGTTCATAAACCAAATCAGATTTTACGAATTTATATCCCTTATCTAACAAAGTATCTCTTACTTGTGCAAAATCTTCCATTGCTGTGTTGATTACAAAAATTCCATCATCAGCTTCAAAATCTTCTGCTCCAGCATCTAAACTGTCCATCATTACTTCTTCTTCATCCAAAGATTCTGCGTCAATTAATAACAGACCTTTTCTTTGGAACATGAATGATACAGAACCATTTTGTCCAAGATTTCCGCCGAATTTATCAAAATAATGTCTAACATCTGAAGCAGTTCTATTTCTATTGTCTGTCAAACATTCAACTATAACTGCAACTCCTTCTGGACCATATCCTTCGTATACTATGTTTTCGTAGTTTGCAGAATCTCCGTCGCCACTCGCTTTTTTGATTGCTCTGTCTATGTTATCGTTAGGCATATTTTCAGCACGAGCTTTTTCTATAACAGATTTTAAGCTAGGATTGTATTCAGGATCAGCTCCACCTTCTCTAACAGCAACAGTTATCGCTCTTGCCATTTTTGTGAATACTTTACCTCTTCTAGCATCTTCACTACCCTTTTTGTTTTTTATTTTGCTCCATTTATTATGTCCTGACATAAAATCACATCCTTAATATTTATTTCTATCGAACTCAAATGATTTCGCAAATTTTCTTTTATGTTCGCTTTGTTTAATTTTTTTATCAATCAAATTTTTTGACTTAGTTTCAGAATTATTCATCAAATAATTATCTAGCTCTTCGTAAGTAAATCCAAACTCATCTTCATCTGTTTGACCTTCCCACAAACCAGCGCTAGGTTTTTTATTAATAATTACATCTGGAACGCCCAAAACTTTTGCCATCTCAAAAATTTCTGTTTTGTATAAATTCAAAAGTGGCATAAGATCAGCTCCACTGTCGCCGTATTTTGTAAAATATCCAGTCATAAATTCGGAACGATTTGATCCGGATAATACCATATATCCATTATTTTGAGCATAATAGTACAACGTCAACATTCTAAGTCTCGGCTTAATGTTTGATGCAGCCATTTCTACAGAAGTTTTTTCAAAAGTTTGTATCAATGCATCAAAACCATCATTCAAATCGACTTTTTTACAATTCAAATCAATCGCTTCTGCTAATATTCTAGCATCTTCTTCATCTTTTGGATTGCTTTTTATCGGCATAATCAAACCTAGGGCGTTATCTCCAAAAGCTTTTTTGCACAAACACGCTAATACAGCGCTGTCGATTCCACCGCTAATTCCAAAAACCGCTCCTTTTAAATTAGCTGATTCGACTTCTTCTTTTATCCATTTTGTTATATCTTCACATAATTTTGCGTAATTCATTTTAATCCACCCTCAAATTTTATCACAATTTACATCATTTTAAAATATTAACTTACCATTTAAAGATGATTGGTAAGTAAATTCAATCATTGTAAACTTTATGTTATCGCTTGTTAAATCAATTAACTTATTTTCTATTTCTTCGTATTTATCTTCATCTAATAAAATATCAAAAACCACTTTGTCTGAATATTGCTTGTCAGCTACGTAAATATCATTATTCATCAAAAAATTTTCAATACTTCCAACATTGGTGTAATCAAATTCCATCTGAAAATTTCTAAATATTTTCTTATCTACAATAACCGACTCATTCAAACACTCACTAGAAGCTTTTGTGTATGCTCTTATAAGACCACCAGCTCCAAGTTTAATTCCGCCGTAGTATCTTGTAACAACTACACAAACATTAGTCAAATCTTCTTTTTTAATTACTTCAAGAATTGGAATCCCTGCTGTTTGAGAAGGCTCACCGTCGTCATCAAATCTCTGAATTAATTTGTCCTCTCCAATGATATATGCAGAACAATTGTGAGTTGCATCACTGTATTTTGTTTTTATACTATCCACAAATTCCAATGCCTCTTCTTCTGATTCCACGAAATTACAATTTCCGATAAATTCTGATTTGTTGATTACAAAAGAAAAAGGTATGCTTTTGTGAATACTTCTATAATTTTTCATATATAAATTCCTCGTATTTTTCTATCTCTGATTCAGAAATCTCAACCTTAAGACGTACATCTTCATTATTAAATGTTACATCTTCACATTTAAAATTTTGTAAAACTGTGTTCAAAACATCCTGATGATCGTAGTCAAATCTCATTTTAACACATTTGTAATTGCCATATAATTCTTCTTGAATTTTGTACAATAACATTTCGATGTCTTCATCGTTAAAAGCTGATATCTTAACTTTATTTTCCAAATTATACGGGAAAATCACGTTAGGATTTTTATCAGATTTATTAAATACCGTAACCATTGGTTTGTCCAATACTTTTAATTCTTTTAATATATCCATCGTTGTAGTGATTTGATTGTCCAAATCAGAACTTGAAGAATCTAATATAAATAAAATCAAGTCAGAATGTTTCAAATCCAATAACGTTGACTTAAATGCTTCGATTAAATATGTTGGAATATCTTTAATAAATCCAACGGTATCTATTACAAGGCATTGTTTTTTATTTGGTAATGTACATTTTCTCAAAGTAGTGTCCAGTGTTTTAAATAGTAAATCCTCTGTTTCAAACTCTTCCGTGTACTTATCTTTGTAGAAATTCACCAATTTGTTGGACAAAGTAGACTTACCAGCATTTGTGTATCCAACCATACTCACCATTTTTATATCTGATTTTAGTCTTTGTTTTCTCATGTTTTCTTGACTTTTATCAATACTTTTTAATTCTCGTTTTATATTGTCAATTTTCTTTTGGATAGTTCTTCTATCTACTTCAAGTTTTGTTTCCCCAGGACCCCTAGTTCCAATCCCACCACCAGTTCTGGATAAGTGATCTCTGAATCCAATTAATCTTGGAAGTCTGTATTTGTATTCTGCAAGTTCAACTTGTAGCACACTTTGTTTTGTTTTAGCTCTACTTGCAAATATATCTAAAATTAAATTTGTTTTGTCTACTATTTTAAGTCCAGTTATATCTTCCAAGTTTTTTATATTTGAACCAGATAGTTCTACATTAAATATCAAAGTTGTTACGTCCATTTTTTCTGCAGCATCTTTAATCTCCAGACATTTCCCTTTTCCTATGTAATATTTTGAATCAATAAAGTTTTTTCTAACTTCTGAAATTGCGCAGACTTCACCGCAAGACGATTCAATCAAACTTTCCATTTCTTTTATATCTTCATCGTTTATTTTTTTGTTTTTAAATTCAAAATAAACTAAAATTGTTTTTTCTTTCATTGTTGCTCCTTTATTTATATTATATAATAATCTCTCCTTAAGTAAAATGTTCATCGTATTTCTAGGAATATATGTTGAATCTACACTTTGTGGTATAATAGTGTATATACATTTTATGGAGGATTTTATGAATAAAGATAAAAATATAATATTGAAATCCATAAAAATTTTAATATTATGTTTGATTTGTATATTTGCATTTGTAGGTGGATTAATCGGAGTAGCTGGAGTTCGAGCTATGCAATTAGCTCCAAAGGTTAATCCCGAAGAAATAAATAATATGATGAATCAGACATCAGAAATTTTGGATCAGGATGGAAATTTAATCGAGAAAATCAAAACCACTGAATATAGAGAGGTTGTTAAATTAGATAAGATACCAAAATACATGATGGATGCTTTCACATCTGTGGAAGATGAAAGATTTTACAAACACAATGGTGTGGATCCTATTGGTATCACATCAGCTATTTTTGATAATTTAAAATCCGGTTCTATGAAACGTGGAGCAAGTACTTTAGCGCAACAATTGGCTCGTAATTTGTACTTAACTAATGAAAGATCATTTGACAGAAAATTCAAAGAAGCTTATTTAGCAATGGAATTGACAAACTATCTAGGCAGAGAAAAACTTTTGGAAACATATATGAATACTGTTTTCTTGGGACAAAATGCCTACGGAGTTCAAGCGGCTTCTGAAATTTACTTCAAGAAAAACATCGATGAACTAACTTTATCTGAATGTGCTACACTTGCAGGAATTGTGAAGAGTCCTACTAACTTAGCGTTATACAAGGCGATTGAACCAGGTCAAGTAAAAGACCAATCAAAAATCGTCGGCGAAGTTACTTTAAACGGTGAAACATACAAAGCTGTCTACAATCAACAAACTATCGACAGAAGAGATTACGTTCTGAAAAAAATGCTAGATAACAACAAAATCACCAAAGAAGAATACGACAAAGCTCTTCAAGAAAATATAGCAGCTAATATTAAGCCTGGAATTAAAAACGTAGATAACTTGTCTAACTACTATTCAGATATTATCTACGAACAAGTTATCGCAAAACTTATAGAAAAAGGATACTCACAACAAGAAGCAAAAAGTAAACTTATCAATGGTGGATTAAAGATATATTCATGTGTTGATATGAATATGCAAAGTAATTTGGAAAAATTATATGATAAAAAAGTCGATGATATTATCGCTGATGGTTCATCAGCAAATTTGTTAAAATGGTCAAGCGATGACGGTAGAAATATTACGAATGCATTAAATGAAGTCATTTATTTTAGAAAGAAAAATATAATCAATGACAACGACGAATTCTTTATTTCACCAGAACAATATACTAAAAATCCAGATGGTTCTGTCACTTTTAATTATTCAAAATCTATTAAAGTAAAACAATATGGAAACTATTTGGATTTGAAAGATTATTACTCAGTAAACGATAGTAATAATTTGATAACTCATAAAATATCTTCAATCAATATTGGTAGCAAGAATTTGAATACAGATGGTGAAGGTAACATAACAATCTCAAGCCAATATATAAAAGAAAATCCAAATTTAATCAAATACGACAACAACGACAATTTGATTTTTGCTAAGGATTTCTACACTATAAATGAAGATGGAATTAAACAACCACAATCATCAAGTGTTGTTGTAGATAAAACAAGTGGACAAATCAAAGCATTGGTTGGTGGACGATATTCAGATAATAAAGATACTACTAACAGAGCATCTGATATTCCTAGACAAGTTGGTTCTAGCATGAAACCATTAGGTGTATATACTCCAGCATTGGACAATGGATATTCCCCTGCTTCAGGCTTGGATGATTTGCCTCACTACAATGAAAAGCACGAATTATGGCCACAAAACTGGTACGAAGGCTATGAAGGTTTAGTTTCACTTAGACATGCAGTGGAAAACTCAATCAACGTAACTGCCGTAAAAGTTTTGGAAGATATTGGTATTGAAAAATCAAAAACATATTTAGAAAAATTCGGATTGATTAATGCAAAAAATCCTAAAGCCGATAACTATATAAGTGCAGCAGAAAACACTTCAGAAAATGACGAAAACACATCGGCAATGGCACTAGGTTCATTAACTAAAGGATTTACGCCTGTAGAGATGGCAGGTGCATACAACGCTATCAATAATAGCGGACAGTACAGAGAACCTATTTCATTTACAAAAGTTACTGACAGTTTAGGAAAAGTTATAATTGAAAATCCTCAAAAACAAAATGAAGTCGTGAGTCCTCAAATTGCATACATTATGAGAGATATACTCAGAACTTCTACAGATTACAACTATTCAAAATACGCAAGGTTAGATGGCTTTGATATTGGAGGAAAAACTGGTACTACAAACGACTACCAAGACGTATGGTTTGTCGGAATGAGCCCATACTACACTATAAGTACTTGGTTAGGCTTTGACAATCAACAATTGAAAATGACTCAAATTAGTCAGAAAAAAGTTGTACAAATCTGGAGTGCAGTCAACAGATATACTTTGGAAGATAAAATTCCAATTAAATTTGAGGAACCAGACGGTATCGTAAGAGTTAAGGTTGATACTTTGGCAAATAAATTGCCAAGCAAATACAGTTGGAGAGATCCTCGTGGAATTGTAAAAGAAGAAATCTACAAAGCAGGTACAGAACCTACAGAAGTTTCTGATTTGTATGAATCTAGAAGAATTGACGTTGTAGATGGAAAATTAGCTACAGATAATACTCCACCTTGGGAATTAGGATGGGGAGTTTTCATAAAAAGAGACCCTCCATACAAACCATCAGAACATAACAACATTATTCCTAAAGACTGGAAATATAGTATGCCTGGTTATTCTGATAGAACAATATTTAATATTTTAAGACCTGACGATAAAAAAGATGAAGATAAAGATGACGAGGATAAGAACGACAAGGACGAAAAAGATAATGACAAAAAAGACGGCGACAAAGAAAACAATAGAAATAATAGAGACCGAGAGCGTAAACGTGATCGTGATTCGTCAAATGATAGAAATAATTAAAAAAAAGGTTAATTTTGGAAAATTCCAAAATTAACCTTTTTTATTTGTTCATCTTTTTCTTTCTAGTTACTTTAAAATTAATCTCGTAAATAAATCTATCGTCATCAATTGATATTTTACTTGTTCCTCCAAGCAATTCTATCAAATTCTTCGCAATGTACAAACCAAGTCCACTACCTTCAGAATGGCGAGACCTTTCCCCTCTTACAAATTGACCCATCAATTCTTCTGCGCTCACTTCAATCTTATTCTTGGATACATTAGAAAATTTCAGAATAATATTGTCATTGACTACATCACATTCACTGTAAACTTTTGTGTTGGGTTTGGAGTATTTCACAATATTACTGAAAATATTTTCGATTACACGAGACAACTTTGCACCATCTGTCATCATCAATACTGTTTTTCTTTTATCACTATATTCAAAATCCAGTCCCAACTTATTGAAATCAGAATCAAATTGACCGTAAACTTGCAATACTAATTCATTCAGTTCCACAACTTCCATTTCAATATCAATATTTCCTGTTCCAGTTTTAGAAGCATAAATCAAATCTATTACCATAGTTTTAAGTCTTTTAGCGTTATATTCTAGAATTTCGATATATCTTTTCTTTTCTGATTCATCTGTTTCATGATTCAACAAATCCACGTAATTTATTATAGAAGTTAAAGGTGTTTTGATATCGTGTGAAATATTTGTGATCAATTCAGTTTTCATTTTTTCTGAATTGATTTTATCTTGCATTGTACTAATAACCGAATCATGCAAATGGTTAATCAAATACACAGAGTCTTTGTAAATTTCGTCGTCAATAAACACATCAATGTCTTTTCCAGAATACATAGCCTCAACTTTTTTGTTAAGCAGTATTTTTCCAAGATTATTAATCAAAATTGATATGTAAATCTTCGCTAAAATTGCACCGATAAATACAATTCCAAACAAATTCCTGTTTGTGACCATAATTGTCGCCATAGTATACATAAAAAAAATCAAAGTTAATAATGACTCAACATAAATATTGTAGTATTTTCCTTTGAAATTACTAATGAATTGATATATTAAAAATGCATTCTTTTTCTTTTTGTAAATAGTCCTTACTACCTTAACCATTGAATAAAAGAAAGCAAGCATCGCATATATCAACGTTATGGCAACTGAAAAATTATATACATTAATTATATTTTCAATAAAAAATGATACAGTGAATACAAGAATAAAACCAAAACTAAAATACAGTAGTAGATCTACCAATTGTTTTTCAACATAACCATCGATAGATCTAAAACTTTTCTTTATCCAGTTTATCATTAAACGTCCTCTATCTTATATCCCATTCCATACACAGATTTAATTAAATCAGGTCTTCTAGGATTGATTTCAACTTTTTCTCTGAGTCTTGATATGTGGACTGAAACTATCTTCTTGACATCATAAGGTGGAGCTTCCCACACATTTTCATAAATTTCTTCAGATGTAAATACTATACCTTTGTTTTTCAATAAAAGTAAAATTATTCCGTACTCATAAGGAGTTAACTTTATTTCTTCACCATCTATCAACACTTCTTTTTTGTCGTCATTGATTGTCAATCTACCCGCTGAGAATACATTTCCATTTAGAGAATTGTCCTTGCTAAGTTCCAATCTTCTCAAACAAGATTTTATTCTAGCCAATAATTCTACAGCATCGAAAGGTTTCGTAATATAATCGTCAGCACCCAAATTCAATCCCATAACCTTATCATTCAGTTCGCTTTTTGCAGACAAAATTATGATTGGCGCGTTAGATACTTCTCTTATTTTTTGTGTTAGTTCTAATCCGTCCATTCCTTCCATCATTATATCTACCAAAAACAAATCTATTTTATTCTTTTCCATTAATTCTAACGCATCGTAACCATTATAGGCCTTCAACACATTGTAATTATCTGTTTTTAAATATATTTCTATGGCTTTTACTATGTCTTTTTCGTCGTCGACAACCATAATATTGTACATAAAAAATCACCTTCTTAACTTTTATTATACACTAAAAATCAGAAGGTGATTATTACAAAAATTTAACGATTCAATTTTGGAGCCAAATATTGACCAGTATATGAATTTTTCTTACTAATTAATTTTTCAGGAGTTCCTTGGAAGATAACTTGTCCTCCACCATTTCCCCCTTCAGGTCCCAAATCGATAATATAATCCGCGACCTTAATAACATCAAGATTGTGTTCAATAACAATAACGGTATTTCCTTGATCCACAAGTTTTTGCAAGACTTCAATTAATTTATCAATATCTGCTGAATGAAGACCCGTAGTTGGTTCATCCAGAATATATACAGTTTTTCCTGTACTTTTTTTAGATAATTCACTGGCAAGTTTTACTCTTTGCGCTTCTCCACCGGATAATTCAGTTGAAGATTGTCCTAATTTAATATATCCCAAACCTACATCTTGTAAAGTTTGCAATTTGTTTTTAATTGGAGGGAAATTTCTAAAAAATTCTAACGCTTCATCAATCGTCATATCCAATACATCAGCAATATTTTTGCCCTTGTATTTTACTTGCAAAGTTTCTCTGTTGTATCTTTTTCCTTTACAGACATCACAAGGAACATAAACGTCTGGTAAAAAGTGCATTTCTACTTTTATAGTTCCATCGCCTTTACAAGCTTCACACCTTCCACCCTTTACGTTAAATGAAAATCTTCCTTTTTGATATCCTCTCATATTTGCTTCAGGAGTCGATGCAAACAAATCTCTTATCAAATCAAATACTTTTGTATAAGTCGCCGGATTACTTCTAGGCGTTCTACCAATCGGAGATTGATCGATTTGTACAACTTTATCCAAATTTTCAATTCCAGTGGCTGATTTGAATTTACCATTTTTCATCTTAGCATTATTCAAATCTCTGGCTAATTTCTTGTAGACAATTTCGTTGACCAATGAAGATTTGCCAGATCCTGAAACACCTGTAACACAGTTGAAGCATGAAAGTGCAAATTTCGCATTTATATTCTTTAGGTTATTTTCTTTGCAACCTTTAAATTCCAAATATCCATTTGGTTTTCGTCTTTGTTCCGGAAGTGGAATTGCCAATTCGCCAGACAAATACTTCCCTGTAATGGATCTTTTTTCTTTTATAATATCATCAATAGTTCCACAAGCTACGATTTCGCCACCATGAACACCAGCCCCCGGTCCGATGTCAACAAGATAATCGCATTCTTTCATTGTATCTTCATCGTGTTCAACTACAACCAAAGTATTTCCAATATCCGTCAAATTTCTAAGCGCTTTGATCAATTTATCATTGTCTCTTTGGTGAAGTCCGATTGAAGGCTCATCTAATACATACACTACACCGACTAATGCAGATCCAATTTGCGTTGCCAATCTAATTCTCTGAGATTCTCCACCTGATAAAGTAGAAGCAGATCTATCCAAAGTTAAATAATCAAGCCCAACATCATTCAAAAATTGAAGTCTGCAGATAATTTCCTTCAATATTTCATCTCCAATAAATTTCTTGGACTCTTCCAATTCCAAATCTTTGAACCATTGAAGAGAATCTTTTACAGGCATTTGACAAATTTCATAAATATTTTTTTCATTTATGCGAACTGACAAATACTCATCTTTTAATCTAGCTCCATGACAATAATCGCATTCAACGTCAGTCATATACTCACCAATTTTTTGATGCATAGAATCTGTCGTGCTTCTATTGTATCTTTCTTCTAAGTTTTTCAAAACTCCTTCAAATTTACCGTTGAATTTTTTTCGTCCAGAAAAATGACTATCGAAAATAAATGAAAGATTTTTCTTTGATCCATTCAAGATTTCATTTATCATTTTCTTTGGAGCATCCTTAATTGGTTTGTCCAATGGAAAGTCATAAGAATCTGCGATTGCTTTTATTATTTCGAAATAATATCCACCTGGTTTCGAAGATTGATAAGGATCTATTGCGCCTTGTAAAATCGACAACTCTTTATTTGGAATTACCAAATCTTCATCAACTTTTTTATGAAAACCAAGTCCATTACAATGAGGGCACATTCCAAACGGATTATTGAACGAAAAATCTCTTGGCTCTAATTCTTGGTAAGAAATATGTCCGTCTGGACAGCTCATTGATGTACTATAAGAAATTACATCTTTGCCAATAACATCAACTTTTACATTATTTTCAGACAATCTAAGAGCTGTTTCTATGGAATCTGTAAGCCTTGAATCAATTCCGTCTTTAATTATAATTCTGTCGACAATTACATCAATATCGTGTTTTTTGTTTTTATCAAGTTCGATATCTTCTGCTAATTCAACTTGTTCACCATCCACAATCGCTCTTATGAATCCATCTTTTCTCAAATTTTGAAGAAGTTTCTTGAATTCACCTTTTTTCCCTTTTACTACAGGACTTAAAATTTGAATTCTGGAACGTTCCTCTAATTCTTTCACACTGTCTACAATTTGGTCGACAGTTTGGCTAACAATTTCTTTCCCGCAAACAGGACAATAAGCAGTTCCAACTCTTGCGAAAAGTAGTCTAAAATAATCGTATATTTCTGTAACAGTTCCCACTGTTGAACGTGGGTTATTGTTAGTTGTTTTTTGGTCTATAGAAATCGAAGGCGACAATCCTTCAATGTATTCTACATCTGGTTTATCCATTTGCCCTAAAAATTGGCGTGCGTAAGAACTCAAAGATTCTACATATCTTCGTTGTCCTTCCGCATATATAGTGTCAAATGCCAAAGAAGATTTACCTGACCCACTCAATCCAGTGAACACGACCATTTTATTCCTAGGAATAGTAAGGTCCACATTTTTTAGATTATTCTCCTTAGCACCTTTTATAACAATTTTATCTTTGCTCATTTTGCTCCTTTAGTAAGTGTTTTTCAAATTTCTGATTTGATCTCTAAGTGTAGCAGCTCTCTCGAAATCCAATTCTTCTGCAGCTTTTAACATTTCTGTGTTCAAATTTTCAATAATAACTTCTATTTCGTCCTTTGAAAATTCCGTAACTTTATTAACATCATAACTTTCATTTTCTTCTGCCACGAAAGTATTTTGGATTCTTTTTCTAACAGATTTATTAATAGTAGTTGGAATAATGTTGTGTTCTTCGTTGTATTCTTCTTGTATTTCTCTACGCCTATTAGTTTCTGTGATAGCCACATCCATAGACCTAGTAATAGTATCACCGTACATTATAACGTGACCATTTGAGTTTCTAGCAGCTCTACCTATAGTTTGTATAAGAGAAGTCTCTGAACGTAAGAAACCTTCCTTATCAGCATCCAAAATCGCAATCAGAGAAACTTCTGGTAAATCCAATCCCTCTCTCAGAAGGTTAATTCCTACAAGTACATCGTATTTTCCTTCTCTCAAATCTCTTATAATTTCCATTCTTTCAATTGTATCAATATCTGAATGCAAATAAGTTACTTTTATATCCAAATCTTCAAGATAACGCGTCAAATCTTCACTCATCTTTTTAGTAAGAGTTGTGATAAGAACACGTTCACCTTTTTCAATAGTTTTATTGATTTCACTAACCAAATCGTCGATTTGTCCTTTAGTAGGACGAACCTCAATTTTTGGATCTAATAATCCCGTTGGTCTGATAATTTGTTCAACCACTTCATTAGTTTTTGCTTTTTCATACTTTCCTGGAGTTGCCGACACATATATTACTTGATTCATCATCGATTCAAATTCGTTGAATCTCAAAGGACGATTGTCCAATGCAGATGGCAATCTGAACCCATAATCAACCAAGCTAGTTTTTCTGGACCTATCTCCTTCGTACATTCCTCCGATTTGTGGAACAGTAACGTGTGATTCATCAATCATTGTCACGAAATCTTTTGGGAAATAGTCGATAAGAGTGTAAGGTCTGCTACCAGGCTTTCTCTGAGACATATGTCTTGAATAGTTTTCTATTCCTGTACAAAATCCCATTTCTTTTAACATTTCTATATCGTATCTAGTTCTTTGCTCTAGTCTTTGAGCTTCCAATAGTTTATTGTGGTCTTTAAAATATTTTAATCTATCTTCTAATTCTTCTTCAATAGTTACAATAGCTTTTTCGACTTTTTTCTGAGTCGTTGCGTAGTGACTAGCAGGATAAATCGCAACGTGATTTCTTTCACCTACAATTTCTCCAGTCAAAGCATCAATTTCAGTAATTCTATCTATTTCGTCACCGAAAAATTCAATTCTAACGCTTTTTTCACCACTTGATGCTGGGAAAATATCCAAGCTATCTCCTCTTACTCTGAAAGTTCCTCTGGTAAAATTAATGTCATTTCTAACGTATTGAATGTCGATTAATTTTTTCATAACTTCAGTTCTATCTTTTTCCATTCCTGGACGCAAAGATATAACCAAATTTTCGTAATCAATAGGATCTCCCAAGCCGTAAATACAAGATACAGAAGAAACTATAATTACATCTCTTCTTTCAAATAAACTCATCGTAGCACTGTGGCGAAGCTTGTCCAATTCTTCATTGATACTTGAATCTTTTTCAATATAAGTATCTGATTGAACCACGTATGCTTCTGGTTGATAATAATCGTAATAAGAAACGAAAAATTCAACCGCATTTTCTGGGAAAAATTCTCTAAACTCACTAGCCAATTGATATGCCAAAGTTTTGTTGTGAGCTATAACCAGAGTTGGTCTTTGAACTTTTTGAATAATATTTGCCATCGTAAAAGTTTTACCTGAACCAGTAACACCTTTTAAAATCTGATGATTTTTTCCATTTTCCAAACCATTTGCAAGTTTATTAATCGCTTGTGGTTGATCACCTGTTGGCTTGAATTTTGAATGTAATTTAAATTCCATAACTCACCCCTTGAACATATGTTTTACTTTAACATTATATATCATCTGTGTATTTAATTCAATAAATAATAATTCGTGTTCATTATCGAAAAAATCAAAAAAATTTTCTAAACAAAAACTAGGCTCACAGAGCCTAGCCAAATTTTTTTATTATAAATCTTCTTCATTTATTACTTTTTCATTGAAACCGTCTTTATACTCATCATTTTTTACAATATGTCTGTTAAATATTTTATCGATAGCCACTGAAATAGCAGTATCTCCAGAAATATTTGCAGCAGTTCCAAATGAATCCTGTGTCAAATAAAGTGTCATCAACAATGATGCAAGTTCACCTTCAGATGGAATTCCAACTACTGGCAAAAATGGCAATGCACTCATAATTGCTCCACCTGGAGCTCCTGGAGCAGCAACCATAGCTATCCCAAGAATTGCCATATATCTTAACATTAGTAAATAAGAATGTCCCATTCCATACATTGTTAAAATTGTAAAAGTACAAGCTGTAATTGTAATCATTGAACCTGGCATATGAACAGTAGCTCCCAATGGAATTACAAAATCTCTAATACTTTTACTTACTGAATTTTGCTTAGCACATTCCAAGTTTACTGGAATTGTTGCAACAGATGATTGAGTTCCTATCGCTGTTAAATATCCTTTTACTTGATTTCTGATTAACTTTACAGGATTTTTCTTCGTGTAAGTACCACTTATTATAAATAATACAGAAACATATATTAAGTGAAGTGCAATTACGCATAAGAATATCTTCCAGAAAATTGAAAGAACTGCAAATACAGATCCAGTGAATGCCATTTTTGAGAAATTACCAAAAATAAAGAAAGGTAACAATGGTACAATTGCAGTTGACAATACTTTTGTGATTATGTCATTAAATTCTGAGATTAAATTGTAGCAATATTCTCCTTCACCGTGTTTTCTTAACCATGATATTGAAATCCCCATCATAAAAGCAAAAATAATTGATGAAGTTACATCAAAAAATGGTTTGATTGGAATTTCAAAAAACGGATCCATGCCTATCTTAGTTGAGGCTTGAATCTTAGAAACTTGGTCTGGACTTATAAATGCTGGGAATACATTTGAACTCATAACATATGATAATGACCCACCAATAAGAGTAGATGCATAAGCAATTACAACAGTTACTAATAATAATTGTCCAGCTCCCTCTCCAAGATCAGCAATTCCCTTTGTTACAAAAGCAATAATCATAAGTGGAATAACAAAGTTTAGAAATGCGCCGAACATTGATGAGAATGTTACAGCAGTCTTCACGAACCATTGAGGCATATACAAACCAGCTAAAGTACCTAATCCAATCGCGATTAATAATTTTGGTATTAATCCTAGTTTTTTCTTTTCAGTTTTACTCATTTTCTTTAAATCACTCCTTATTTTATGTTGTTTTATATGTAAAATACATATTGCATTTTAAACCCAAATTATTTTACAATACAATTTAAAAAAGAGCAAGTAATTCAATAGATTTTTAACAGATTTATTTAAATTTTGTTATATTCTTGGTTTTATTTTATTTTAATAACGTATATAAAATCACTAATATCATAATATTTTATCAAACTGCCGTAATTTCCCACTATTTTTAATGTAAAAAAAGAGACTCATACTGCCCCCAATCTTACAATAATCTGTAAATATTGTGTTAGGGTCATATTATGAATCTCGTATTTTTTTTATTAAATTGCAAAAATTAAATATTTCTTTTAATTTATATTTCGATTTCTTGTCAATATTATAACATCATATAATTTTAGATAAAATCTGATATCAAATTCCAAATATTTGAACTGCGTAATATCTGTCATAAGTTTGATCAGAATCTTCGTAATATGCTTTTGTAACGAATACTTTTATTTTAACTCTTGTGAACACTTCTCTCAACATATTTTCATTGTGTCCTTGAGAATTTTTCCAAGCTTCCATTGCACCACTTGCAGTGTATGGGCCATTATAGATATTTTCTCCATTGATGTTAGAAATATCAGTTACCAATCCACCTCTTGGTCTAACGTGTTCAAATAAATGAACAATTTCAGTTGCCCTTGTTTTTGCAACTGGTGATAATGAATTATCTTGTTTTAATGCTTTTAGTCCATTTTCTTTGCGATATTGATTCAAAAGTCTTAGTATTTCATCTGCCATTTCGTCATCGTAATGACCACGTACCATTACAATTGTATCATCACTGATTTGAACAGGAAATTCTTGTTCATTTTCTAATCCTGGTAATGGTTTTCTACGAATAACTTTCTTGCCAGGATATTTGGAATCAGTTGTAATGGTTTCGTCTGATTTGTTATCCAAAATCAAATCTCTTACTTTTTCTGATACTGTGTTTTTTCCACCTACAATATACATTTCTTCAAAAGAATTACTACCAATATATGATTTTACATCACTTGTAATGGATGATTTTGAAACCAATAGTATTGGTGCTTTTAGCTTTTGTGAAAGTGGTGCCGCTACTAATGCATCTACAAAAACTTCACCACTAGCAAATATCGCTTTTGTTGGTGCAGTAAAACTTGCGTTTGCAACTCTGACAGATGTAATATATCTGTTCGAGCCAAAAATTCTTTGTGGCTTAACATTAGTAATAGCTTTGATTTCTTGAACAACTTTATCAGAAACTGTATTTTGTCCACCGACTACAAAAATTTTACCTATATTTCCTTTATAGAAAGATTGTAAATAATCTTTTGTGTCGCTAGAAATCTTGTTTTTCGATACTAATAATATTGGTGCATTGTGTTTTTGTGCTAAGGAAGTAGCGTTAATAGCATCTGCGAATACTTCTCCACTAGCTACAACCAAGTTTTGTTTTTCAGCATTTTTGCTAGAGAACTTTGCAGAAACTATTTTAGCATTAACTGCATATCTGTCGTATCCAGAATATCTTACAACTTTTATTTTTAAATCATTTTCGATATGATTTTGAACAGCCTTACTAACAGATTTTTCTCCACCAATAATTATGACTTCGTCCAAATCTTTTGATTTTAAAAGTTTTTCAGTAGATGCGTCTAATTTATCTGAATAAGTGTATAAGATCGGGATTTGTCCTTGACTCATTACAGTAGAACTGATGTTGTCGGGAAATTTTATCGCTGATACAAGCACTACTTTTTTAGAGTTTTGATAATAATCTTCCATCACTTTATTTGCAACGGCAAATCTATCTCGCCCTTCAATTCTATTCATAGTTGACTCTACTTTTTTAGGACTTGCATTATCATCTTGTTCTTTCGCAAATACAGCAGTGCCTGTACTAAATACCATACTAAATGTTAGACATAAAGCTACTATCTTCTTCTTAAGATTATTCATTTAACTTCTCCATTTGTTATTAATAAAATTTTTCGATTTTGTATTCTTTTTGTAATTTGTCTGTAGCGTCTATATATGCTTGTTGTTGTCTCAATTGTAATAGTGTTTGTTTAACTTCATTCTTAGCTTCTTCAAAAGATTTTACTTTTCCTTCAGTTTTATCTTTAATATTGATAATGTGATAACCGAATTGTGTTTTAACAGGTCCTACGATATCTCCAATTTCATTTTCAATCAAAGCATTTTCAAATTCCTTAACCATTTGACCTTGTTGGAATGTTCCCAAATCTCCACCTTGTTCTTTTGATGGACATGTAGAATACTCTTTTGCTAATTGTGCAAAATCACCATCGTTATCGATTTTTTCTTTAATTTCATTAGCCAAATTTTCAGATTCAACTAAAATGTGAGAAGCTGTGAATGTTGGTTGAACTTTGAAATTATCTTTGTGGTTTTCATAATATTCCTTCAAATCTTCATCTGATACTCTAACAGAATTGATTATGTTAGCCATAGCAAAATCCTTCAACAATTCTTCGGATTGTTTTTTAACTTCTTTTACATATATTTCATCTTTATCTAAGCCAGATTTCTTAGCATCAAAGAATAAAAGTTTTCTATTGATTAATTCATCAGTTAATCTTTTTCTTCCTTCTTCGTTATTGAATTGTGCTCCTCTATAACCTAAAGCTTGAATAAAATTATCAACTTCTGATTGTTTAATTTCTTCACCATTTACTACTGCTAATATTTTATCTTTGTTGTCTTCCATTATTACCTCTCCCTTTACTAGTTAATTTTATTCCGTCTTTATAAAATTGTATCATATTTTCTTTTAATAGTCTTCCAACAGCTCTTTTGAAACTGGATTTTGACATATTAAATACCGATTTAATTCTATTGGCGTCTGTTTTATCGTTAAAATTAATAAATCCATCTGAGTTTTTAAGTTCTTCCATAATAACATCAGCATCTGATGAGATATGCTTATATGCAGGTTCAAAAAATGATAAATCTAATTTTCCATCAGACTTCACATCTGTAACTCTACATTTGACCTCTTCTCCTAAGTCTACAACGCCAGTTAATTCACTTGCAGGAATAAGTCCTTCGTATTTATTGTCTACAGCTACAAAAGCTCCTAAACCGTCCACTATGTTATATATAACGCCTTCTACCCAATCGTTCTTCACATAGCCACTGTCGTTTTTTAATAAATTTTTAATTCTCATAGTAAGTGCCAATCTATTCGACTTATCAATATACAAATACACCAAATATTTTTGACCTTTTACCAATTTTGAAGTTTGTTCCTTAAATGGCAACAAAATATCCTTATCTAAGCCACAATCCAAGAAAGCACCAATTCTAGTAATATCTTTTACTTCTAGTCTTGCAATCTTACCCAATTCAATCTTAGGTTGTTTCTTTGTTGCCATTAGCTTTTTATTATCGTTGTAAATGAATACATCTACAACATCGCCAACTTTTTCTCCAGAAAGTTCGTCTACATTCATTCTAACAAAATTATTTTCGTTGTCTTTTTTCAACAAAACTTCCGTATTTATCTTATAAATTTTTAAATTTTCTCTTTGTCCTAATTTATACATTTCTTCTCCATTCTAACTCATTCCACCAGGAAGTATTTCAAGCTCTGGATTATCCACTGGATCGTAAGTAAATCCTTCACCAACCACTTCACTGACATACGAAATACATACGAATGCTTTAGGATCAATAGATTTCACGTAGTTTTTAATCTTAATATACTCTCCTCTTGAAACAATCGTATTAATAACAAATTTTTCATTATCAGAAAAACCACCAACTGCTTTATAAATTGTGGATCCTCTTGAAATTTGATCTATAATATAAGCGTTAATTTCCTTGTATTTATCGCTTGTTATCATCATATTTACCCTTGTATTTAGACCAGCGATAGCTTTGTCAATGACAATTGAGTTTATGAAAATTCCAAGCATAGCATACATTCCACTTTTTGTTCCGAAAGTATACATACCAAGTAACACAACGAAAAAGTCTGCTACAAGCATACACTTACCCACATCAATTGAAAAATATTTTCTGATTATCATAGCGATAATATCCGTACCGCCAGTCGATGCACCTTGGTTGATAACCAATGCCATACCAGCAGCGGAAATAATAATTCCAAAAATCAAATTAATCAAAATATCATCAGTCAAAGGTTTAAAATTTGGTAGCAAAATTTCCAATAGTGTCGTTGAACTTGCAAAAATAAAAGAACAATATATCGACAAAACCCCAAAACTTTTTCCCAAAATTATAAACGCTATAATATACAAAATAGTATCCATAATCATAACAAAAATACCCGTTGGGATTTGTGGAACAAAAGCGTTCAAACTCATCGCAATACCAGAAATTCCACCAATAGTTAAATTAAAAGGCATTATAAAAAAGAAAAAGCCAAAAGTAAGTATTAATGTTCCCAATGTTAATATCATTATTTTTTTAATCATTTTGTTCATGCTATCGCCTCCTATCTTTTTATTATACTTGTAAAAATCGCAAATTACAACGTTTTATACACCAAAAAACACCACAAAATAAATTAATTCACAATTCATAATGCAGTGTTTACAGTTAATTATTTTTTCTAAATTTATTTACTATCATCAAAATTATCAGAACTAAAAGTCCTGTCAACACAATTGAGCCACCTGGTTTTAATTGAAAATAATAAGACATATTGATACCGATAATCGTAAACAATACTCCAAATAAAGACGAATTAATCACAGTTCTTTTAAAAGAATGAGATACCATTATTGCACAAGACACAGGAATAACCATCAAGCTTGAAACCATAAGTGCACCGACAGTTCTAGACGCAATAGCAACAGTGATAGCTATCAAAAAAGTAAATATTTTATTGATAAGTCCTACGTTGATATTAGACAATCTAGCTCCATCTTCATCAAAGATAATATACACTAATTTTTTGTACAACAGCACATAAGTCACAATAACAATAAAACTCACAATAATTACTGTGTACAATTCAATATCTGGAATAGCTACAATAGATCCAAACATAAATGATTGAAAATTCGCAGCGCCAGGAACAAAATCTGACAAGATCGCCGCAAGTCCAATACCGCTACTCATCACAATCGCAGTTGACAAATCAGAACTCTTGGCAAAGTTTTTTCTGATGATTTCTATTCCAAAAGCTGCAATCACGCATACGAAAATCGCCGCTATAACAGGATTTATTCCAAAAATAAGTCCCAAGGCAACACCAGCTAAGGAACTGTGACTCAAAGCATCTCCTACCATGGAGTTTTTCTTGTTAACGACAAAGGTTCCTATCAAAGGAACAATAATTGACACTAGTATCCCCACGATAAAAGCTCTTCTCATAAAATCATAAGAAAACATCTCAAACATGTTTCACCTCAACAAATTCATTATACAATCTAAAAATCCTGTTAAAATAATCTTTAGTAAAATCCAGCTCATGAGTAACCACCAGAATCGTTATATTATGATGAATATTCAAATGCTTCAACAAATCAAATAGATTTTCCTTGCTTCGTTGATCTAGTCCTGCAGTAGGTTCGTCAAAAATCAAAATTTGTGGATCGTTAGCCAACGCCTTTGCAATCATGACTCTTTCCTGTTCTCCACCGCTCATCTTATTGTAGTCGTAATTTTTCTTATCTTTCATTTCTACAATAGACAACGCGTTTTCGATTTTTTCATTAGCTTTCATATTCTCATCATCGCTTACATTCATAGCCACGATTTCCCATGCAGTAATAGGAAAAGAAATGCTCTTTTCGTGATTATTTTGAGGAACATATCCAAAACTAAAATTGTCCCTTCCTCCGGCAAATTTAATCTCACCACTATCTGCTTTCAGAAATCCTAAAATAAGTTTCAATAACGTAGATTTACCGGAGCCATTAGCTCCGGTTATCCCTACGAAATCTCCCTTTTCGATATTAAAATTTATATCCCTTAATAGTTTTTCGTTTCTATACGAAAAATTCAAATTTTCTACACTAATTATACTATTCATATTATTTTGCTTGTGAGATTGCATCCAAGTTTTTCTCTAACAATGAAAAATAATTGTCCTTTCCATCTTCGATATCTTGAGTCTTAGCTTCTATCGTGGACAAACCAGCAGTTTTTGCGTTGATTTCCTTAGCCAAAGAATTTGCAATCTTATCGCTTTCTCCCATTTCATAAAATACTGTATTTATCTTATGTGATTTTGCGAAATTAGTCAATTCTTTCATCTTATTTAAATCAGGTTCTGAATCTGAATTAATACCCTCAATAGGTACTTGTTTTATTTCATAATCTCTAGCTAAATATCCAAAAGCTTCATGTGGCACGATGAAATATTTGTCCTTTTGTGGTGCCAAAACTTCAGCGTATTTTTTGTCTAATTCTTCAAACTTTTTATCTAATTCTTTGTAATTCTTTTCATAGAAATCTTTGTTTTCAGAGTCAAATTTAATAATAGCTTCATACACATTTTTCATTTGAATTCTAGCTTGTTTTGGACTCATCCAAACATGTGGATCAAATTCACCGTGGTGATGATGTTCATGATCATGTCCGTGTTCTTTTTCTTCGTGATCATGATCGTGACCTTTTTCTTCGTGGTCATGGTCGTGGTCGTGTTCTTCATGGTCGTGGTCGTGGTCTTCTTCAGCTTTAATCTTATCAATATTTGTAGATGAATCAACTATTTCCGTGTTTTTTAAACTAGATTTAACATCTTCTAACCAAACTTCCAATCCAAGACCGTTAACAATAAGCATCTTTGAATCAGATAAATTTTTAATATCTTGTGCAGTTGGTTCCCAATCATGAACTGTAGCGCCTTTTGGCATAACATTTACCACTTCAATTTTATCCTTAGCGATTTCTTTTGCCATATATTCAATCGGATAAAAACTAACATATAATTTCTTTGAATCTGACTTTTCAGTTGATTTGTCATCACTTTTTTCTTTTTGTTCTTGAACCTTTTGATTGTTAACATCATTGTTTTGTCTAGTACATCCTGATGCCACACCAATCATAAGAGCTAATAATAATATTCTATAAATTTTTTTCATAAACCCTCCAAATAATAATTTATTAATGCAAATTATTTGCATTATCATTTTAGAGTGTTTTTATTATTTTGTCAAGGATTATATAAAAATTAAAAAGCTCTTCTTATTTTCTTTAAGAAGAGCTATGCTATTTTATTCTATTTAATTTAAATCTTCTTCTATCTCGTCGATTATTTCTTGTGGTGTTTTGTTTTCAAAAAATGATGGATCCATATGTGTTAAGAAGTGCCATTCATCTTTTTCGTTTTTTCTGTAGACTATTGCTTCTCCATCTTCTGATCCGAAGTAAGCCCTGTCTACGTCATATCCTTTTTCTTGCAAGTATTTTTTTACTTCGTTGTAGGATTTTTCTCTTGCTTCAATATAAGTTTTCACATCTTTGTTAGCTATTACATAAGCGTCTACTCTCGTAGAACTATCTACTATTCCATTTCCTTTTTCTGAAAGATTCGGAATTTCTTTCCAAAATATTTCCGCTTTTCCTTCTTCTGTAAACATGAATTTGGTTATTGGAATTATATTTCCATTGTATTCTAGTTCAACGTATTCACCTAGTTTTTCAGGAATGATATATTCATATACAAACCCATCTTCTTCTGTGATTTCGTAGCAGTTTGTTTTCTTGATAAATTCTCTTCCTTCTTCAATTGTGTCAAATAACGCTAATTCTGTCGCTTCACCATTTTGATTCAATTCTAAAATATACATTTTGTTCTCCTTTATAACTTGATTTTGAATGTTACGTTTTCTTCTTGTGTTTCAATGATTGCATCGATTTTGTAATTATTTAATAAATTTCCCACGATATACAACCCAAGTCCATTGCTGTTTTCTTTATTCAAATCACAATTCACATCAAACACTTTAGTGGTATCTAATTCGCTTGCCTTTGCGCAAGTATTAATTACTTCAAACCATTCTCCATCTGATTTTATGGTAATTATCCCATATTCATCAGTGTATTTTACAGCGTTTCCAATCACATTAGATAGTATTATTTTAAGAGCTGATTTCCCAATAAAAATCTTTTCATCTGTAATCTGATTGTCGATTGTAATGTGTTTTTGATTTGTAATTACTTCCTGCTTATTAATTATATCATTTAATATTGGTAAAATTGTTACATTTTCTTCGTCATTCTTTAGATTTTCAATTGATGACAATGTTAGTATTTGCGAAATGCTATGTGATAATCCATCAATTATTTTAAGAGATTCGTCAATGTACAAATCCCTGTTTTTGTATTTTCCTATGTTGTACTTCATATTTTCCAAAATTATTTTGAGGCTCGCTACAGGAGTTTTGAGTTCGTGTGATGCTCCTCTAAAAAAGTCATATTTTAATTTTTCAAGTTTAATAATTTCTTCGTTTTTTGATTCCAAATCGTCAATGGAATGTAACAATGTAGTGTACAAATCATTGATTTGCAATTTTAACTGTCCAATCTCATTGGTAGAGTCTACTTCCAGTAGTGCGTTTTTGTCCCTATTCATCATTTTGTCAGTAATATGTTTTATTTCTTGTATATTATTGTTGATTAACTTAGCATAAATTAATGAAATGATTGCTGAGAAAAACATAGAAATTAAAAGCGAAAACGGAAGAAATCTTAGACTCAAATTCTTGGCATCTTTTTTCATATCAGCTGTTGATACGAATTGAAGTGAGATTTTTTCTCCAGTGTTGATTGTAATATCTCGTTCTTCAATTATAAGTGAATTGTTTTCACTTTTTTTGTCAAAATCGATGATTTCTTTGATTTGTAATTCGTTGTCGTTGTTTTGATTTTTAACGTAAGCTTTAATATCGTTGTTATTAGAATAAAAATCCAAAGACTGTGTAACATATCCTATATCTTTATTTGTTAATGTCTTGGATATTTCATTTGCTTTTTTATTTATCTCTTGTTTTCTATCTTCCAAATATGTTTTAGGAAATATTAAAAACACCATAAAATGTATGAACAAAACTGTAAATGCTAACGCTGTAAATATTTGCAGGAACATTTTCGGAAATATTTTTAAATTTTTCATTTTCTCTCCAATTTATAGCCAACGTTTCGGATGGTTACTATGCAATCTAATTGCAATTTTTTACGTAATTCTTTTATGTAAACATCAATTACCCTGTCAAATGGTATTTCGTCGGTTTCTTTCCATACACTATCGATTATTTGCATTCTCGTGAGTGCTTGACCTTCATTTTCTATCATATATTTGAGTATTTCTAGTTCTTTGGCATTTATATCAACTTTTTCACCATTTATTTTTGCAGTGTAGCTTGTGAAGTTAACTTCGGTATTTTTGTAATTAAATGTTTCATTATTTCCATAATGTTTTTTAATTAAAGATTCTATTCTAACTTTAAGAACAGGAAGTGAGAATGGCTTTTCAATGTAGCCATCTGCTAAGCTTGTGAATGCGTTGATTTTATATTCTTCATCACTGAATGCAGTCAACATTATAGCTGGAATATCACTTGTTTCTCTGATTTTTTTGAGAACTTCAAGTCCATTTATGTATGGAAGTTGAATGTCTAATATTGCTAAGTTGATTTCGTTATTTTCAAATATGGATATGGCTTGTTTTCCATCTTCAGCTTGATATGTTTTGTATCCAAATTCTGACAAAAATTCACAAATCCCTTCACGTATCATTTTGTCATCTTCTACTACAAGTAAATTCATAATTTATTCCTCTCTTTTATTTTATTATACAATATTTGTTTTAATTACAAAATTATCGGAGCATATGCCCCGATAATTTTACTTAGTATCTATTAATAATTCTTTTGGATTTTTCCTAAGAATATTTGTCGATGAAATAATCAATGATATTAACAACACTATTGTCATGAATATTACTACATAAACTAAGGTTTTTGATGAAATGCTAATGTCTAGGCTTGTCAACGTTTTATTGAATCCATCAACTTCTGCTCCACTTCCAAGTCCAGTTGACGCTGATTGCTTCGCAATTTTTTCTGCGATATTTCCTGTCACTTTTTGTAGTATATTATTTCCAATTTTATCTCCAGCAAATCTAGCCAAGAAGAATGATCCTATATACGCTGGTACAGCAACTAACAATAATTCTGTGACAAATTGTCCGAATATTTTCGCTTTGGACATTCCTATCGACAACAATACTGCTATTTCTTTTTTCCTTGCATTCATCCATAAGAATAATAGTAAAGCTACTACTAATCCTGCAAATGCAAGTGATCCTGCAAATAATTTATCGGCTATTGCATATATTCCACTTATTGATTCTTGTAATGCTGGATAGTTTGATGAACTTTTTATTAAATTATATTCTTGCCAATTGATATCAAGTTTGGAAAGATTTTTCATGACATCTTCTAGTTTTTTGTTTCCCTTTACGAAGAATGTCGCATCTTGATAAACCGCTGTATCTTCGGTGTTACCATATACTTTGGCTGCTGTATTCAAATCAGTAATCAATGTGTTTTCGTACAATTCTTGAGCAGCGCTCACACCACTGTTATTGTGACCATCAAACAAACCTTTAATTGTAACTTCTACTGTTTCATTGGCTTGTTTTTCATTATCTGCATCAAATAAATTAGACTTTAGTTTTAATTTGTCACCTATTTTCAAATTGTTTTTTGCTGCCAAATCTTTGTGCATCAGAATTTTATTCTTATCGTCATTTTTCAAATGTTCACCTTCTACCAATTTGTATGCTCCAGATACAAATTTTGTTTCCTTGGATGATTCATTAACTCCAGTCAACATTACAGTGCTTTTAAAATTTTTAGCGCGTTCTGGGGATTGATTAGCCAATGTTTCTTGTGTTTCAATTATATACAATCCATCCAAATCAGCCACGCTATTTATTCTTTTTACATAGCTTTCAATATCAGGTGAATCTGTGATTTTTTTGATGTCTTGTCCTTTGACATTTCCACCGCCTCTTGGCGTTCCTGGATTTACTTGTCTGTTAATTTCCATTGAAAAACTGTTGGTAATATTTCCAAATGTTTTTTCTGAAGCTTTGTCAGTGGCATCTTTGATGGATAAACTAATCAAACTTAAAGCTGACATCAACATTATTACGATTAATATAATTATCGATTTGAGACTTTTTCTAGTTACATAAGCAAATGCGTTTTTTATCATAGTTTCCTCCCTAAATATTGTCAACTACTTCTTGTAGTTTTCTATCTTTTAATTCAAGAACAATATCTGCTGCTTTTGCTACTTCTTTACTATGAGTAACAACTATTACGCATTTGTTTCTTTCCATTGCAAGTTGCTTCAATATATCTATAATTTCACCAGCAGTCACATCATCCAAGTTTCCAGTAGGCTCATCTGCCAATATGATTGGAGCTTCTGAAACTAAAGCTCTCGCAATCGCGACTCTTTGTTGTTGTCCACCAGAAAGTTTCATAACATTTCTTCTTGTTTGACTTTTATCCAATCCTAATTCCAATAAAATATCTTCTGATGCATTTTTATTTACTAATCTTATGTTTTCAAGAGGAGTCAGATAATCTATTAAGTTATAGTTTTGAAAAACTAACGATATATTGTTTTTTCTATGATAACTGTGTCCTTTTTCTTCGATGTTGTTGTTTTTGAATAAAATTTGACCTGTATCTGGTGAATCTAATCCAGCCAATAAAGATAAAAGTGTTGATTTACCTGTGCCAGATTTCCCAATGATTGCGTAGAATTTTCCTTGTTCAAATCCTCTGTTAACTAATGACAAAACTTCTTCATTTGAACTTGAATAACTGTATGATACGTTTTTGATTTCTAAAATATTCATTTTATATCTCCTAACTTATTTGTGATAATATTTGTTTTGGTTTTTTGATTAATATCATTATCGATGCGATAATCACAGAAACTGCTATTATTAATAGAAGCAATCCGTAGCTTTTGATAAACACTTCTAATTTATCTGATATTTTAGTAATTAATAGGCTACCTGTAAATGATGCATTTTCCGATTCTGTTATTCCTGATGCAATTAGTTTGATAATGAAATCTCCACTAATGAACGATAAAACTGCCGCAGGAACGGATACAAATACAAGCTCCATGATGAATTGTCCTATGATTTTAGATTTACTAAAGCCAATTGATAAAAGTATTCCTATTTCGTAAATTCTTTCTCTTAGCCATAATATTAAAATCAACGATAAAACTACAAGTCCTGCAACCATTATGGAATATGTCATCATTTGTATGATGTGCTTTACGCCGTTTATAGAATCAATAGCTTCTTTGAATGCATTGTCATCTTTTTCGATAATGTATTGTGAAGAATTAGCAATTTGATTTTTCAGCTGATTTATTGCATTATCCATTAAGTCTGAATTTTGTGTATAAACTGAGATTTTATTCGCAATTTTGTTACCGTCTTTTATATTCAACGAATTTTGCGCTGAGTTGTAATTAACAAACATAGAGTTTTCGCTGAAATCAGAAGACAATCCTGTATATTTTTCTTGTTTTTTTCCTGAAAATATTCCAACTATCTCATATTGTGTCTCTTTATTTGTATCTCCATTTCCATTCATATTCATGAACTTTAGACCTATTTTGTCGTGAAGTTTGAGCTTGTTTTTCTTTGCAAATTCTTCATGAACTAGAATCTTATTGTCATCATTTTTATCCAAATTCTTGCCTTGTTTTATAGTAAACACGTTACTTGTGAACAATGTGTTACGTTTTTGATCTGTCATAGCATCTATAGATACTAAATTTTTCATATTTGTAGACAAATCTTCACGCATAACTTTCTGATCACTTTCAACGACATTGGTATTTGTTACGTTGGCTAATCCCTCATAATGATATGAAACCTCTTTTATATCTTTGATCTGTTTCAATTTGTCAAATTCTTTTATATCAAAATATCCGTTATTATCTTTTTTCGTTATTGAAATAGATGAATTTGATGTTTCGTACAATGATTTTTCCAGTGTTTTCTGTGATTTCGTTATACTCAAACAAGCATACAAACATGATAAGACAAGTGTTAGAATTATCAGTATTATCAAAGTCCTATTTCTTTTTCTTGTTATATAAGCAATCGCATTTTTTATCATAAATATCTCCTTAACTTTGTTACATGTATATGTTACAAAAGTTTTATGAAATGTATATGAAATTCATGGCAATAAAAAAAGACGACAGAATATATTTCTATCGTCTAAGGATTTTATTTAATTAATAAATTTTTGATCCTGCTGGAATATTTGAATCTAACATTATAAGATTCAATACTTCTTCTCCATCATATTCGCAGATTGCAGATAAAAGCATTCCACAAGATTCTTCACCCATCATTTTTCTTGGTGGTAAGTTAGTGATTGCAAGTAATGTCTTACCTACTAAGTCTTCTGCGCTGTAGTAGTTTTTAATTCCTGATAATATGATTCTGTCTTTTCCAGATCCGTCATTCAATGTAAATTTTAATAATTTCTTGGATTTTGGTACTTCTTCACAAGATTTTACTTTTACTACTCTGAAATCAGATTCCGAGAATTTGTCAAAATCTACAAAATCTTCAAATAATGGTTCAACTTTCACTTTTGATAAGTCCAATTTCTTAGCTTTTGTGTTATCTTCGCCATCTTTTGAATTGCTAGAAGAATTATTTCCAACTGGCTTCATTGTTGGGAAAATCCCCTCTACCTTAGATAATTGTCTAAATCTCTATAAAAGTCTATTTTATGGTACTTCTCCATTTACGACAATTTGCTAACTCTCTATAAGTGCCTATAGATTTCTAGCAAATTGTCGTAAATTTGTCGTAAGCTGTCGTAAATTCTAAAATATAAATTTCATCGCTTTTTCAAATTCCCCCATCTGTTCTATCTTAAAATCTTCTGTTGCATCTACATATATATCCATTGTTGTACTAATATCAGAATGACCTAGAATAGACTGCATTGCTTTTGTATTTATATTTTGTTCATTAAGCCTTGTAGTAAAGGTGTGTCTGAAAATGTGATTGCTTAAATGTGGAACTAATAGAATATCATTAGAGTTCGATTTATTTTTATCCATTATACTTAAATTGCAATCTCTAACAATTCTTCTTAAAGCTTTATTAAGTGTTCCATTATTGTGAACCTTTCCGAATCTATTTAAAAATACAAAGTCTTTAAATCCATCGATTGAATCACAACATTCGATTCCAAAAGTCTTTTGTAACTCTTTTTCCATAAGAAAAGCATCTTTTACTTTTTGAACCATAGGAATACTTCGCTTACCTGATGCTGTCTTCGGTGTATTAATAGCATATCTATTGTTTAATCCTTTACCTTTACTATAATATACCAAAGTCCTATTTACATTTATAAGACCATTATCAAAATCTAGATCGTCCCATTGCAATCCTGTAACTTCTCCAACTCTCATTCCCGTCCAAAGCATAACAATGAATATTGGATACCATTTTTTATATTCATCACTATTAGATAAATATTCTTCAAATAGCACCTGTTCTTCTATTGTCATGGCTTTTTTCTTCGGAGATTCATTTCGATAAGCTACTTTCAGTTCCTTTAAAGCATTGTCAGACGGATTAAACCTTATATATTCGTCATCCACTGCTAATTCTAAAACTTGATGTAAGACAGTATGAACACAATCTATGGTAGAAACCATCAATCCTTGATCTTCCTTTAATCTGTTATAAAAACTTCTAACATCAGATCTTTTAATATCAGATAGTTTAATACGACCAAAAGTTGGTTCGACAAATTGTTGATACATATAGATGTAATTTTTAAAGGTATTATCTTTTAAACCTCTTTTTACCTTTGTCCATAGCTTAAAAGTATCATTTACAGATAAGCTACTTCCTTCGTTGTTAATTCCATCTATAGTATTGCGTAAAATATCTAATTCCTTTTCTCTTAATTCTTTTAGAGTTTTCGCATAGATAGATTTTCTACGACCTATTTTGTCTTGCCACTTAAATTCATAAGTGCCATTTGACCTTTGATATTCACCGTCTTTTAAAACAACCCCTTTACTATCTTTGCGTCTTTTTACCATAAAAATTCTCCTTTTTTGATAAAAGACACGCTATAATTATTATACCGCATTAAGCGTGTTTTATATATAGTTTTAGATTAAATAGAGAACTGTCTATTTAAATATTCTTCCATTAACTTTTTCTTAATAAGACGCTTACTACCATTAAATAATACAAAATCGCAATCATTTTCATCCGTTAATTGTCTAACTTTATCTTGACCAATATTAAAATATTCAGATGCTTCTTTTAATGTTAGAAATGCTTTCTCAGAAACACGAACACCTTTTATATTTTCGTTAATCATAAATCCTCCAAATAATATATTTAAAATATTTATTTTAATATTTTTAAAGTTTTTTGACATTGACAAGTGCCTTGGATTAGCAACATAGGAATCTCACCTCCGCCTCTGTTTAGGATGAGCCGGCTTCAACCTTAGAAGTATCATTATCATCATTTTCTTCATAGCGAATAGGGTATCCCTCCCTATATTCAAACTCTTAGTTATCGCTCCCTTTCTTCTTCCCTTGCTTTTAGCTTAGCAGTACTTGTTTTGCCGAATTATCCAGCAGAAAGATCTTGGCGGATAGGTTATCACGCTCCAAAAATGATTAATGTCTTGTCTTGGTCTATTCAGTTGTTAAGGTTCAAAATTTATTGAGAGTTATTAATCTTTTTAAAATTTGACCATCAGAAAATACTTATCTTGATGAAACAAAATTGTTTAAAATTACCCTCTTATACTTAACAGTGAAAAGAAGCCTTTCTTGCTAACCAATTTTCAAAAATAAATTTGGTTAAATGAAAAGGTCCAATTCCCACTGCATAAGTAACAGTGAAAATTAGACCCTCTTGGTAATTGTCATCTAAAAGTCTTCTAACATTTCCTTTAGTTTTTCTAAGACTTTATTACGCCTTTTAATAACGGCTGGATTAGAAATATTCAGTTTAGCGGCTACTTCTCTAATTGTTTCTTCTTTATAAAAAAGACTTTCTATCAAATCCCTTTCAACAGGATTGAGTTTAGAAATAGCTCTTCTTACTTCTTCAATCATTTCCTTTGTTTCGATAATTTTTTCAACATCAAATTCCAGATCTTCTAAATTTTCTTCAAAATTACCATCATGATCATAGGAACAAAAAAAGAAACAGTTATTTAACCTGTCTCTTCTCGTTTGATATTTCTCTTTGTTCAATTCACTATGATAAGCAAGATATACTTCCTTGCTAACAAATACTTTCTTTCCTTCTACAAATAAATAATATTCTTTGTCCATTAATTTTTCCTCCTTGTTGACATGAATTTCTTTTGTTTGAAAATGAAATTCACACAAGGAGGACTTCTAATTCTATGCATATATTCTCCTGGGCATAAAAAAAGACCGAAAGAAAATAAATTCTTTCAGTCAATAAATGCCAATATTAAATTTAGGTGCAAACCACCCATCATGGATACTATATATGCACTTAAGTACACATAAAATTCGTATATGGTACTTTTTTCATTCGGAAATAGTACGCAATAAGTTCGTCATAAATTAATTTCTTAGATGTTCATTATTTCTTCAATGCTACGACCGTCTTTAAGTTGGCTAATAGCAGTCGGTAAAGTATATCCCCAAATTATTACACCTACCAATGCAATTGCTTCCTTCTTTCTTTGATAATAAACAGTTCTCTCTAAAGACACACTTCTCATACAAGCTTCATCAGTAATCTTTTTTTCAGAAATGTAGTAGTTGTAAATAATCTTATGATAGATTTCTCCATACTCTGGATAAACTTTTAACCTAACACAGGCATCATAAATTATTAAAAGCATAAGCTTGCTATCCATTACATTGGATACTCTATTATTAAACTTTTCTTCAACTTTTTCTGGAGCGAATGTAGAAAGATACAAGTAAGCAGATTCTGAAGTTGATCCATAGTTTTCTTTACTCTCAAACATCATAAAATTTGCCCTGCTATCTACTGCCCAGGTAACTTGTCTATATAAACTTAAAATAAGTTTTGCAGCTGAACTAATCTCTTCAAATTTCAAGTTGCTATCTGCATACATGTTCATTATATTCTTTAAAGTTTTACTTATTCTCAATCTAATCACCCCAATACAACTTATTTACAAACTTGAATGTTTGTGCTACAATATGAATATAAGTTCAGTTTGTATTATATCTCAAACTGAAAAATAATTCAAGCACTATTGTTCGTATTAAAAGTTATAAATGCACATTAGTACAGGAGGTTAAAATTATGGCTTTTGCGGATAGATTAAAGGAATTTCGTGAAAAAGAAAAATTAAGTCAAGCAGATTTTGCAAAAATGATAGGAATAAGTACAAGAACTCTTGTACATTATGAAGACGGAGAAAGATACCCAAGAGATGTCGAGGTTTACAAAAAAATAGCTGAAGTTATGGACTGTGATTACAATTATCTTCTAGAAGAAAGTGACGAGTTTTTAAATCGAGTTTATAATATGGGTGGCAAAAGAGAGTTAGAAAAAGCTAGAGCATTAACAGAAGGTCTAAGTTCTTTATTTGCAGGTGGAGAAATTTCTGACGAAGATAAAGATGCTGCTTTTGAAGCTATAACTCGTGCTTATTGGGAGGCTAAAAGAGAAAACAAGAAATATGGTCGTAAGAAAAAAGATTAGGTGATTTTATGAGCATGAATCGCTATATATATGATAAGGTTAATCGACTTATAAAAAAATATAAGACACGAGATCCTATCGAATTAATAGAAGCTTTGAATATTAACCTGGTATATCTACCTAAAACAGAAATACTTTTAGGAATGTATCATTATATTCAAAGGAACAGATTTATTTTTATCAGTAGCAACACAAATTTTAATAGAAAGACTATATTAGCACATGAATTAGGTCACGATCAACTACACAGAGATTATTGTATGAGAGGTGGAGCTTTTCATGACCAAACAGTATTAAACCCAACAAACAAATTTGAAACTGAAGCTAATATTTTTGCAGCTCATTTATTAATTAGTGATGAAGATGTCTTCGATAATATCAATGATCAAGTTTGTGATTATGAAATTGCTGGACAATTAGGTGTAGATATAAATTTACTAAATCTAAAAATTTCTGAGTTAGCAAAAATGGGCAAGTTTAATAAACCAATTAATGTTAATACACCTCAGGGAGATTTTCTTAAAAACTATCGCCCTGAACATGATGATTATTATTAGGAGACTCTATGGGAATTTTTATTGCAGGATATTTTTTATTAATCCTTTCTGGAGTAGTTTTCTACTATCTCATCTCTACCTACTCTGTAAAAATCTCAGCATTTTTGATTGATTTTATAGTTGTAGGTTTAGGATTTTATATATCCATAAAAGATAAGTTAGATAACAAATTAGCTATTCCCCTTTCAATTACAGTAGTAATTATTTATGGGATATTGCTAGTTTTAATAAATCAAAAGCTACCAAAATTTAGTAAGTTTTTAAACTATATAATTGCTTTCATAGGCTCATCAGTTGCCTTATGGTTGGCACTTGATTTTATAACAAGCACACTTAGTGCTTTTAAAATAATAGGTCAAACTTATCATCAATTACCAATAACAAAAAATATGATGATAAATTCCTTTATACATTATCTAATTGTATTCTTGATTAGTATTCCAGTGTTTAAAGGTAGAATGAAATTCATACATGGAGGAAATTATGAGTAGAGAAATGGATAAAAATAAAGACGAAAATCATGATGAAAAAGAACTTCAAATCAGATCTTCTGCTGCTGAATACTTGACTTTTATTGCAGCTAATGGTGATGATCAAGAAGCTATAGAAATTAGATATGAAGATGAAAATATTTGGCTTACTCAAAAGATGATGGCAGCTCTTTATGATGTAAGTGTCGCCACAATAAATGAACATCTAAAAAAAATCTATGCCGATAGTGAGTTACAAGAAGAAGCAACTATTAGGAATTTCCTAATAGTTCAAAAAGAAGGTTCTAGAAATGTTTCAAGGGAAACAAAGCACTATAATCTGCAAGCAATTATTGCAGTAGGCTTTAAAGTGAATAACGAACGTGCCGTCCAATTTAGAAAGTGGGCAAACCAAATTGTAAAAGATTTTACAATTAAAGGTTGGGCAATGGATGATGAAAGACTCAAAAATTCTGGCACAAAACTTACCAAGGATTATTTCGAAAAATTACTTGTAAAAATTCGTGAGATTCGATTATCTGAAAGAAGATTCTATCAAAAAATCACAGATATTTATGCCACATCTTTAGACTATGACCCATCTGCAAAAGCAACAAAAAGGTTTTTTGCAGCTATTCAAAACAAATTACACTATGCCATTCATGGAAAAACTGCAGCCGAATTAATTGTAGATAGAGCCAATCACAAAACTAAGAATATGGGACTTACAACTTGGGAAGGCTCTCCAGATTCAAAAATTCATAAATATGATGTAGTCGTTGCAAAAAATTATCTAAACGAAGAAGAATTAAATCAAATGCAAAGAATTGTTTCATCTTATTTGGACATGGCAGAACTACAAGCAGAAAGACATATCCCTATGACTATGGAAGATTGGGAAAAAAGATTGAATGGATTTTTACAATTATGGGATAAAGAAATCTTAAACGATGCAGGAAAAGTATCTGCAGCTCTTGCTAAAAAACACGCAGAGAGTGAGTTTGAAAAATATAGAATTATACAAGATAGACTCTACAAAAGTGATTTTGATAAGTTCTTAGAGCTTGAAGATAATACTAAAGATTTAGAAAAATAACTTAATATACGATTAACGCTTATAAGGGGCGGAAGTGTAAATAATTTTGTGTATCAACCTAAATCCTGATTAAAGGGTAAGGGTTGATACATTTTTTATTCTTAATCTTCATTTGTGTGGCTACAACTTTTTCTACATCAACATTTTTTTCTAGATTATCTTCAAAATTCCCATCATGGTTTAGGGGAAAAAAGAGCAAGTGTTTTTTCTTGTCTACCTGCTCTAAATATTTTTCATGTTCTCTTTCTTGCCAGTAGACTTTGTATATCTGCTCGCTTACTTTGATTTTTCGCCCACCGACATAAAGGTAATATTATTATGTCATTTATGTTTCTTACATTCTTTTTTTATCTTTATGTTTTAAAGAAATCATTTAATTTGTGAATATTTTCTTCAGTATAGTTTCCTGACCATTCCACATATCCGTTTTCCAAAAAAATAAAATAATCACAACACTCCTTTAGTAATTCAGGATCATGAGTGATGAGGAAAATAGTTTTATCTTTCATCTGCTTTAAACTTTGAGCCACATCTAACATATTATGATAATCCAGACCAGAGGTAGGTTCATCTAATATTAGTATGCGACTATTTGAAGCAAGGGCACTAGCTAAAGCTACTCTTTGCTTTTGTCCTCCAGATAGCGACATGGGATGGAGCTCTTTTAATTCCAACAAATTTAATTGAGCTAAAATCTCATCTACTTGTCCACTTATTTCATCTGAACTAAGGCTAACTGAAATTTCCTCTTTGACACTCTCTGTAAAGAGTTGGTTATTCACATCTTGCATGACCATATAAGAAATCTCAAGCCTTTCTTTGCTATCGTAGCTTTTTCCTTCTAAGGTCATTATCCCTGTTGATTCTTCTGCAATACCACACAGACAATTGGCAAAGGTAGATTTTCCAGCACCATTTTTCCCAAGAATTCCTATTATATGTTTTCTAGGAAGATCTAGATGATTGATTTCTAATCCAACCACTTTATTGTAATATACACAAAAATTATCAAGTGCTATTTCATTGGTATACTCAATGTCTTTACTCTCAAACTTAGGAATATGAGAAGATCTTAATCCCATCTCGTGCAACTTCTTGTCTGAAATATCCTTAAATTCCTCAATGCTATAATCCTTGCTAATTCGACCATCTTTCATATAAATAACTCGGTCGACCAAGTCCATTAAATAATATAACCTATGTTCAGCTATGATAATTGTTTTGCCTTGTTGTTTCCAATATTTAAGTATATTTTTTAAATCATCAATGCTTTCAATGTCTAAATTTGATGAAGGCTCATCTAAAACTAAAATAGGGGCTTCCATCACAGCTGTAGATGCACAAGCAATTTTTTGCTTTTCACCACCTGATAAATTAAATAGATTCCTATCTAACAGTTCATGAATGTTTAATGCATAAGCTATCTTTCCTATCCTGTCAAGCATATCCATTCTATCAACACCCATATTCTCAAGTCCAAAAGCTATTTCACTTGTAGAATCCACATTGAAAAATTGTGATTTTGGGTTTTGAAATACAGAGCCGACTACCTTTGAAAGTGATTGAATGCTAGTTTGTCCTACTTTTTCTCCATTGATCTCCACTTCACCTTGTAAATCTCCAGTATAATATTCAGGGGAAAGGCCATTAATTAGTCTCGTAAGAGTAGTTTTCCCACATCCAGACTCACCTGTTAGTAGCACAAATTCTCCTTCTTCAATGGATAAACTTATATTAAAAACGCCACCTTGTCTTTCTTTGCTCTTATAGGTAAAGCTAGCATTGTTAAATTTTATCATCTCTTTCCCCCTCATACTAAAGACCAAACTATCAATCCTATAATCAATAGAAAAATCAAAAAATCATATTTGCTAAATTTAACCTCAACAAGGCTCGTTCTGCCTTTAACATTATCTAATCCTCTTGTTAATGCTGATGCAGAAAGTTCATCACCTATTTTGACAACAGAAAACAGGAGCGGGATAATTCTGTACTCTAAAAACAATGATGGATTGGCTTTTGTTTTTTTACTATTAAATCGTATCCCCCTCATTCGCATAGCATTTGATATAGCCTTATTTTCTTCCTTTAGAGTAGGTATGAAACGAAATACTACAGAAACAGGAATAATAAACGCATTTGGAATTTTCCACTTTACCATAGCTGCTATAAATTCATTTGGTTTGGTGGAACTAATCGTATAGTATCCCATCATGAAAATAGGAAAAAGCCTTATGACTAATGAGTTGAGCAATACATTAATCATGTTTAATATGGATGGTAATTCATACATATTTTTAGTTTTGCTTGAAATAACAGCCAAAACAAATAAAATTCCATATATGGTTGCAGCTTTGTAATTTTTATTAGATACAAGCAAGAATATAGCGATAGAAACTATCGCTATATCTATACCTATATTGTCATAGACAAAAAACATTATAGTGCTAATGAATACCATAAATAATATTTTTGTTCTCGGATCTAAATAAAAGCCTTTCTTTATTGGGGGAACATAAGTTTTATAAGCCTCCATTAAGCAATTCCAGCTCTTTCAAAATGTTTTTTCAACATTTTCTTGCCTAGATTAGCACCTATCACTGCTCCAACAAACATGATGCCAATTGCAGCAATTCCCATCCATGGTGGCATATATTTCGCTAAATCGGTCGCAAATTGCTCACCCATTTGTTGTTTTACTCCTTCCATATAGGTATCTGCCATAACCCACATTGGCATCTGACAGCCTAACTCAGCACATGAAAACAACCAAAATCCTATTGTATTAACTTTAAAACTTTTATACTTTTTAGTATTCATAACTACATCAGCAATAATTGCCATTGGAATATACACGGCTGGTGCTAACCAAGTGTAACCCATAAAATACCAAAATACTCCTAAAATGATTCCCATTAGAGATACCATTCCAAACTTTTCTACCTTGGTTAGAAATAGCATAAATGGAATACCTGTTAATATTGGGATTAATATAAATATGGTAGGATAAAGTATTGGCACAGCCCCTAGCATTCCTGTTACGAAAAATATGACTAAATAAATAGCTGTATAAATTCCTACGTTAATTAAATCCTTTGCTGTTAATCGATTCTTCATTGAAATCCTCCTTATTTTGTTTAATCTTCCAGCTTTCTGTTTCTTCTCTTGCTTCTATAAATTTCTTATAAGTGCCTTCTTTTCTAATTAAATCTTCATGTTTCCCCACCTCCTCTAATTTTCCGTCTTTAAGAACTATAATCTGATTCGCATTTTTAACAGTCTTTAACCTATGAGCAACCATTATAACCGTTTTGTTTTTTGTTAAACTTTCTATGGCTTCTTGAAGTTTATCCTCATTTTCTGGATCAACATTTGCTGTAGCTTCGTCAAAAATAATAATCGGGGCATTTTTTATCATAGCCCTTGCTATTGATATTCTTTGTCTTTCTCCGCCTGAAAGAGATGTGCCGCCTTCGCCTATGATGGTTTGATAGCCTTCTGGCAAATTCATAATAAAGTCATGGCATTGGGCTTTTTTTGCCACTTCTATGACTTCTTCCTTCTTAGCTTGTGGTTTGCCAAATTTTATATTATTTTCGATGGTATCTTGGAAAAGATAAACATTTTGGAATACGGTGCTAATTAAATCCATTAAGGATTCAAGCGTGTAGTTTTTAATATTGACATCTCCAATCGATATGCTGCCTTGATCCACGTCCCAAAATCTAGAAATAAGCGAACACATGGTGCTCTTACCAGATCCACTTGGTCCAATAATGGCTGTCATAGCCTTTTCCGGAATATGAACGGAAACCTCCCTTAAAATAGGTATTTTATCATAAGAAAAGCTAACATTATTGAATTCAATATCTGTATGATGAGGCGTAATCTTCTGGCCCTCAATATCCATCTGAGGCATATTTTCTGTTGTTTCTACTTGTTCTATAGAACTTGTTGCAACTCTTAATGTCGCCATGGCGGATCCTGCGGATTGAATACTTGCAAACACCAGGAATGACATGATGATACACATAATTGCTTTCAATAAATCCATGGTGCCATTGATATAAAAATAAAGTGAAAGGACAATCATGGCAACACTGGAAATTCTTAAAACGAGCTCTTGCCCGATGGTATAGGGTGTAAATAATTTCTCCAAGGCTAGATTGGCTGAGCGACTTTCTTCTAGTGCCGAGCGTACGGTTTGGTCCCCTTTTCCTGTTAAATTAAAGGATTTAATGATCGGCATTCCTTGGATATATTCCAAGATCGTTTCTACTAAAAGAGATTGTGCCTCTTGCCTTTTTGGAGCAAGTGTCCTCGACTTTTTTTCCATGACAGAAGTAATATATAGATATAAAACCGTTCCTGCTATAACAATCAGCCCATTTCTCCACTCGAAAAATAAAATCATCAGGGTGAACACAAATGAGTTAATGAAGCCACTCATCATAACAACTAAAACCATAGGAGCTGTATTCTCAACGTCATCTAGAACAGTTGTTAAAACACCAGTCACTTTTCCAATATTATTTTCATTAAAGAATCCCATTGGAACCGTCTTCAGCATTTTTCCTATACTTATTCTTCGATTAGCTACCATAAAATACCCAGCATGCGTTTGATCTAATTGAGCAAAATAGTTGGCAGAAGACCTTCCAACAATACTTACCAACAACATAAGAAAAACCTTCAGTGCTATAAAGGAATTAAAATCTTTTGTCACCAAGGCTTGAAGCACAAAGTAAATGGCTCCTATTTGCAACATATTGAAGATGGCATACACAAATTCAAAAATAACAGACTTGTTTAAATTTATTCGTTCCTTATCTGCAAATGCCCATATCTTTCGAAGTCCACTTAACATCTAAGCCACCTCCTTTCCACCGATATGTGCTTCCCACATGGCTTGATAAATTTTATTTTCTTTAAGAAGTTCTTCATGATTGCCACTTGCTACAAGTTTGCCATGATCGATGAGATAAATCTGGTCTGCATTGGTTATTGTTGATAACCTATGAGCAATCATAATGATAGTTTTTCCCTGAATAAGCTTATTAATTGCTTTTTGTAAAACTTGCTCATTTTCAGGATCAATATAAGCCGTCGCTTCATCTAATATGATAATTGGAGCATCTTTTATCATGGCTCTAGCAATGGTGATCCTCTGTTTTTCACCGCCTGATAAATGGTTTCCTCCACTCCCTACTTTGGTCTGATATCCATGCTCTAAAGACATAATAAAATCATGACAACCAGAAGCTTTGGCAATTTCAATCACTTCTTCATCGCTAGCCGAAGGCTTGCCCATTCGAATATTTTCCATGATGGTATCGTTAAAAAGGAAAACATCCTGCGAAACAAAAGCAACTAAATCATAGAGTTGTTCAAGTGGAATATTAAATAAATTAATTCCGCCAATCGATATTTCTCCCTGTTCTACGTCCCAGAAACCAGCAATTAACTTGGCAATGGTTGACTTTCCTGAACCACTTGGACCAACAAAGGCATTTAAACTTCGCTCTTGAATTACCATATCGATTCCTTTAATAACTTCTTCTCCTGGTTCATAGGAGAAATGTAGATTCTTGATAGCAATGTCATGATTTTTTAAATGAACTCTTTCTCTACGATGAACTTGTTCTGTCCCATTTAAGATTTCATCAATTCGTCCGACAGTTGTCCCTGTTTGAGCTAAGGCATCGACAAAGTTAATAGCAGCTAGTAAGGGACCGGCTATACCAAGAGAAAGAATGATGGTCGTAATAAAGGTTGACATCTCTAAACTTCCATTAATAAACATAATCCAACCAACAGGTAATACCGTAATCAAAGTTGTTGGTGAAATGTTCTTGGATAAGGACACCGGCATTTGACATTTTTTCATCCAATGATAATAAAATGAAGCATTAGCTATCACTTTATCGGTGAATTTCCCATAGGATTTTTCGCCTTGATTAAAAGTTTTAATCACTTCAATTCCGCCAACATACTCAACAATTGTTTTATTCATTTCGGTATTGGTCGCAACCGACTTACTATAATCTTCTGCATAACCTTTCATAATTAATGACATAAAAAACATACCTACAGGAATTGAAACGAGTGACAATAAAGCCATTCTCCAATCTAAAATTAATAGATAGATGAAGATGGATACAGGCCCTAAAATATTCGCCGTCATCTCAGGCAATAAGTGAGCCAAAGGTCGCTCCATTTTTTCTACTTGATCAACAATGGTTGTCTTTAAATCACCGCTATGGGTATCAATAATCGTACCAAGAGGCATTTTAGGCAGCTTTTCCAAGAGCATGATTCGTACATTTCTTAGAACAGAGAAGGTTGCTTTATGGGACTCTGCCAAGGCCTTGGCGTAAAAAATTGGTTTTAAGCAATAGCCAATCAAGATTAGAAAACACCAAGGTAGGTAGAAGGAAAAATCTTTATTTCCAACAAACAAACCATAAACAATTTTGCTTACGCCAAAATAAGGCAACATACCTAAAAGAACCCCAATAACTGCCAAAAAAATGGAAAGCTTGAGGGCTTTATGTTCTCCGTCTGCCAGCTGCCATAGGCGTTTCATATAATTATTTTTCAATGGAACTCTCCTTTCCTTTTTTCTTTCATCTTTAACACCTCCATATGATAGATAACTTTATTAGCTAACTTAGTTATCTTTACTTTAAAAAATATAAGGGTGTTTAATACCCTTTCCCTTATATTTAAAAACCTCTCAATTTCTCCCATCCATCATAAAAAAATTTCGAAATTATTCTTGTGTTTAACTTTACTTCTTCTTCTGTTTGGGAATGTATTATAATTTCACACAACGCATTAATATAGGCATGGTTTAACAAATGCATTGCATCTTTAGGGACTTCTGATTTTATATTCTTTTTCTTTGAAATAATCTGAAACGCTTTATGTCTGTTTATATCTTCCTTTTCCACAAGAAGCTCTATAAAATTATCATATTTCGTACCATATGATTTAAATATTAAAAGATTAAATAAATCTTTTTTGCTAAACATATATAATGCAGATTCAATTGACCCTTCAATGTTAATTTTTGATAAATCTTCTCCACAATTTTTTTCTATGTTTTGAAAAGATTCCTCTTCAAACTTGCTATAAAAACCCAAAAGTTCGTTTGCCAATGGATCAACTAAACTGATAAATAAATCTTCTTTATCATTAAAATGCCTGTAAAAAGCACCCGTTGTAACCCCAGCATCTTTGCAAATTTTTCTTAAATTAGCTCGTTCATAGCCATCATTTAAAAAATTAACTTTACCACTATCCATAATCTTTTTATGTGTTAAATCATAACCAGTAATTTCTGTCATATCCCACTTCCTTTACTAACGGCTAAATTTATAAGTTTGCGGCATATAGATAACTTAGTTATCATTATATATGCTCATCTCTTTTTTGTCAATACGGACAGTAGAAAATCACACTTAATTATGATATAATTACTAATAATTAAATACACGCTTAGCGCTTATAACTTTAATAGCAAGCACAGTAAGTGTACGGACACTTACGAAAAAATTAATGGAGCAGCCCTTTACGGAATGCTCCATTTTTTTAATTTTTACCTTGTTAGGGAGAACCCTAAGACCCCGAAACATATTTTATAAAGGAGAATAAAATGGCAAATAGATTTAGAAATGAAAGAATAGAAATAAAACTAACCAAAGAAGAAAAAGAAGTTTTTGAAAAGAAAATGAAACTTGCTAATTGCAAAACTATGTCCCACTTTCTTAGAAAATGTGTATTAGAAAAAGAAATTTATGTAGTAGATTTAGAACCATTTAGAGATCTTCAATGGCTACTTTCAAATGCAACAAATAATATAAACCAGATTGCAAAAGCTACTAATACAACTGGTGTTATTTACAAAAATGAAATTGAATCTATGAATAATCAGATAGAAAAATTATCAAAAGAAATATGGCAGATTCATTCCCTACTTCTTAATAAATCAAAAGAAAGTTCTGGTGATTAGTATGGCAATAACAAAAATACATCCTATAAAATCAACTCTAAATTTGGCAATAGATTACATTACTAAGAGTGAAAAAACTAATGATAAAATCTTGGTATCTTCATTTAAATGTCATCCATCTACTGCTCATATTCAATTTATAAAAACACGAGAAGACAATGATACTAAAGGTACAGTTTTGGCTAGACATTTAATCCAATCTTTTCTGCCAGGAGAGGTTGATCCTATAAAAGCTCACGAAATAGGACTGGAATTATGTAAGAAAATTTTAAAAGAAGATTATGAATTTGTTCTTGCAACTCATATAGATAGAGGGCATATCCATAACCATATTATTTTTAATAATGTTAATTACAAGACTGGTAAATGCTACCAATCTAACAAAAAAACTTACCATAAAATCAGGTATCAAAGTGATGAATTATGTAAAGCAAATAAGCTTTCAGTCATTGATGAATATTATGAAGCTTACAAAAGAAAATATAAAACCGCTGGCAAATCTTGGTACGAATATGACCAAAATAAGAAAGGAAATTCTTGGAAGTCTAAACTGCAATTTGATATAGACAGAATGATTAATAAGTCTAACTCGTGGGAAGAGTTTTTAGAAAATATGAAATCTCTTGATTATGAAATTAAATTTGGTAAACACATTGCTTTTCGTCATAAAGATAAGCAAAGATTTACAAGAGCAAAGACTATCGGAGAAGATTATACTGAGGAAAAAATCAAAGAAAGAATAGATTTAACAATTAAAAATAAAGCTAATCCTATTAAAAAACGTGTAGGAAATGTCATTGATATATCTACTAATGAAAAAGCAAAATCCTCTAAAGGTTACGAAGTCTGGGCAAGAAAACACAATATCAAAACAATGGCTGATTCAATAATTAAACTTAGAGAGCAAGGAATTAATTCAATTACTCAACTCGATGATCTAATCAAAAAATCTGCTGATGATAGACAAGACTTGTTAGATAAAATAAAGAAAATTGAAACTGAAATGAAAAGTTTATCCCAAGATATGGAAAATATAAATACTATAAATAAGTATCGTGAAATCTATAAATACCACAAGAAAAATCCTGAAGATAAACAATTTGCTGAAGAATATTATAGCGAACTTTCCGTCTATAAAATAGCTGCTAAAGAGATCTTGGAAAGCTATAAAAAACTACCAAATACAAAAGAAATACTATCCAAACTTGATGAATTACAAGAAAAAAAGAATACCCTTATGCAAGAGTATTCTTTAAATAAAGAACAATTTTCCGACCTTGTTCAATATAGAAAAAACTATGAAAATTATTATGGAAAGGAAGTAGAGAGGTAATATCTTCACTTCTGAGACTGTTTAAAATTTTGTGTATATAAACCTCCTGATTAGGGTAGAGAAAAACTAATCAGGAGGAATTTTTATGCCAAGAAAAAGACCAGAAACAAAAAGAAGCAAAATAGCAAAAATGTTAATTGAAGAATATCAACCTCAAAGTGCACAAGATATTCAAGAAGCACTAAAAGATCTTTTAGGTGATACAATGGAAGAGCTATTAAAAGCAGAATTAGATGAGCATTTAGACTATGAATATGGAGAAAAACCTCTATCATTAAACACCAGAAACGGTTCAAGCAAAAAAACAGTTAGATTATCATATAGAAATATAGATTTAAATATACCAAGAAATAGAGAAGGAACATTTGAACCACAATCATTAAGAAAATACGAAAAAGACATATCAAACATAGAAAATCAGATAATATCAATGTATGGGAAAGGAATGACAACAAGAGACATATCAAGTCACATAAAAGGTATCTATGGTTTTGGAATATCAGAAACAATGGTAAGTAAAATAACCAACAAAATATTACCAACCATAGAAGAATGGCAAAGTAGACCACTAGAAAAAATCTATCCTATGGTATTCTTAGACGCCATACACTACAACGTAAGAGAAAACAACATAGTAGTCAAAAAAGCAGTATACATCGCCCTAGGTTACAATCTAGAAGGCTTTAAAGAAAACCTAGGCATGTGGGTAGGCGAAAACGAATCAAGCAAATACTGGCTCTTAGTACTAAATCGGCTAAAAGAAAGAGGATTAGAAGATGTATTAATCTTCTCCACAGACAACCTATTTCAAATATCCAGAAGGAATAAGAAAGTTAATCTACACGACAAATGCAATGGAAAACTTCAATAGGCAACTAAGAAAAGTTACCAAAAACAAGACCATATTTCCAATAATTTTGATGGTCTAATAGAATTATACTCATAGCAAAAATCCTCAGCTTCAAGCATTTTTTTAAAAAGATCTTTTCTTTTGTTTATATTAAACTTATTACTATTAACTTCCATGTTTTTCTCCTAAATATAATTTTGTAATTTTCTCATCTGAAAAGTTTCCTATAATTCTTTTACTTTGATTATCGAAACATAAAATATGCTCACAACATTCTTCTATTAATTCATAGTCATGAGTTATTATGAAAATTGTCTTTCTTTCTTTCTTTAATTCCAACATATTTTTTGCCACCTCTTGCATATGGTAATAATCCAAACCACTTGTTGGTTCATCAAAAAAAATAATGTCTCTATCGGATACCATAGCTGTGGCAATAGCTAGCCTTTGTTTTTGACCACCTGACAAACTCATAGGATGTTTTTCTAGCAAATGATATAGATTTAAAGACTTTAATATATCTATATACTTACCATCAGCATACTTAGCAGATAAGTTTACCTTCATCTCCTCTTCTACGCTTTCAGTAAATAATTGGTGATTAACATCCTGCATAACAATATAGCTTTTTTTTAACCTTTGTTTTTTATCCATCTTTATCCCTGCTACTTTTATAACCTCTTTAGATTTCTTCTCAAGTCCGCAAAAGCAATTCATAAAAGTTGATTTACCTACCCCATTTAATCCAACTATACCAATAATAGAATTCATTGGTAAAAATATATTTTTAATATCTAAGAGTTCTTTTTCTTTTACTCTAAACTTTAAATAGTCTATTTGTATTAGGTTATTGTTTTTATATTTGTTTGCTTTGTTATCCGTAATATTCCCTATCCTGCTATAAAACTTTAATTTAGGATTTTGATTACTTCTTAGTCCCATCTCTTTAAGAGCTTTATATGGGATATCTTCAAATTCATTTCCCGAGAAAGTTCGTTCTATTTTCCCCTCTTTCATATAATAAACTCTATCAGCTAAACCCATTAAATACCAAAGTCTATGTTCTGCAATAATTATTGTCTTTCCCTCTTTTTTCCATTTTGTTATTATTTCTCTCAATTTCTCTATAGAGTCAACATCCAAATTAGATGATGGCTCATCCAACACAATAATTTCAGCTGGAAAGGTTTCAGAAGTTAAGCAACATATTCTTTGCTTTTCTCCACCTGATAGTGTAAAAAGATTTCTTTTTTGAAAGTCTTTAAGCTTATATTTTTCCAAGATGTCTTTTATATTCTTTACAATATCTTTTGGATTCATATTATAATTTTCAGGTTTAAATGCTAATTCGTCTTCTACTATGGCATTAAAAAATTGACTTTTTGGATTTTGGAATACAGAATTTACTTTGCGAGATATGTCTCTTATATCCATATTTGTAATGTTCTCATCATCTATACATACTTGTCCAGTTAATTCACCAAAATAAAAATTAGGTATCAATCCATTGATCAGCCTTAAAATGCTAGTTTTTCCGCACCCAGAAACTCCTGTAAATAAAATGCATTCGTTCTTTTTTATCTCTAAGTTAATGTTTTCTAAACATTTTTTGTCAGAATTCATGTATTTGAAATTTAAGTTTGTAAATTTTATCATGGTCAACCTCTTATAAATAAAACTACTAGGAAAAAAAGCATACTCATTAAGATATAATCAACTTTACCAAAACATAATCGATGAATAGATGATCTGTTTTCTTCTATTGATAATCCTTTTGTTAAAGCTGAAACTGTAAGTTCTTCCCCAACTTTCATAGATGACATCATTAAGGGAATATATTTATACTCAATAATTTTAAAAATAGAAATACTATTTTTAAAACTTATCCCCCTAATTCTCATAGCTTTTTTTATCTCTATATTATCCATTATTACATTTGGTATGAATCGAAAAACAACAGATAGTGGTAAATTTATTTTTTCTGGAATTTTCATCTTTCTAAAAGCTTCTAATAGAGATGATACTTCTGTAGTATTTAGAAGATAATAGCCACAAAATAAACAAGGAAACATTTTTGCAATGATATTAACATACACATTAATAAAAATGTTAAGAACAAGTGGAATAGCATCTGCCATCCCACTTATCCTTATTAGTTGTGCAGATATATATATAATAATCCCCTTAACCACTGCACTAACTTCGCCTTCACATAAAAGCAAACCTGCTGTTAAAGCAAACAAGGCAAATTTGATATAAAGTCTATTACCATAATCATATGCATTTAATACTATAATATTTACTACAATCAAAAGTAATAGTTTGGTTCTAGGGTCGAGTTTAGCTAACGATTCTTTATGCAAAGTCATCTATACTATACCTGCTCTTTTAAAATGTTTATTTAATAATTTTTTACCAATGAAATATCCTATTAAAGCTCCAACAAAACCTAAAGCTACAACTACTATCAACATATAGTTTTCTGTCAAAGGTCGAACAGCTTTAACATATTCTGGTGCTATTTGTTCATATTTACTAAAATATACGTCCTTCATAATCCACATAGGTAACATAGAACCGACTGACCATTCGGTAAAAACTCCATATCCTATTGCGAGTTTGTTACTTGACTTATATTCTCCCGATTTTATAATTAGATCTGCAAGAATACCGCAAACACATCCACTTAGTAGTAATATCCAATGTTGACCCATCAAGAATCCAATTAAACCAAGAAGGATTCCCATAATTGAAATAGCTCCAAATTTTCCTACTTTTGTGCTAACAACTAAAAATGGTAAAGCTCCAAGTATTCCTAAGAAAAAAGGTATGAGTGGCATTAGTATGGGAATATTTCCTAAAATTCCACTTATCATAAAGGCCACCATAGTCAAAACTACCATTATACCAACTGTTATTAGATCCTTTGCTGTTAATCTCTTTTTCATTTTTTTCATCTCCTTAAATTTTCCAATTTTTCGCTTTTTCTATATTTCTTACAAAATTTTTATAAAGTCCTTCTTCCTGAATCAATTCACTGTGTTTTCCAATCTGTTCTATTTCACCTCTATTTAAAACCACAATCTGATCAGCTTCTTTTACTGTTTTTAAGCGATGAGCTATTATAATAACTGTCTTATCCTGAGTAAGATTTTTAATCGCTGTGTTGATATCTCTTTCATTTTCAGGATCTATATTGGCTGTAGCTTCATCCAAAATGATAATAGGTGCATTCTTTAATATTGCTCTTGCTATGGATATCCTTTGTCTTTCTCCTCCTGATAAATCAGCTCCTCCTTCTCCTATAATCGTATTGTATCCATCCTCTAGTTTTGATATGAAGTGATCACATTTAGCATTGATTGCTGCCTCCTTAATATCTTGTATTTCAGCTTCCGGATTGCCAAACTTAATATTTGCTTCTATTGTATCTCTAAACAAATACACCCTCTGAAAGACCATACTAATTTGGGACATAAGGTTTTCCAAATCGTAATCCTTAATATTGACATCTCCTAATGTTATCTCTCCCCTATCTACGTCCCAAAATCTGTTAACTAAATTTGCCAAAGTTGTCTTACCAGAGCCACTTGGCCCAACAATAGCTGTCGTTGAACCCTGCTTTGCAAATAAATTTATATTTTTTAATACCTTTTCATCCCCATAAGAAAAATCAACATTTTTAAATCTTATATCATAATTTATTGGAGCTACCTTTATGTTCCCTGATTTTATTGAAGGGAGTTGATCAATTGACATAATTTTTTCTATATCGGTAACCATTATAGGCAACATAAAAAACATACTTGAAGCATCTTCCAGTTGGCTATATATTTGGAATGAGATAATAATTAAAACCAAACAAGCTATTAAGCCTATATCACTATGAAAATACAAATAGACTGATACAAGTCCCGCGAGCATACTCATAATTCTTAATACCATTTTTTGTAAAGAAATATAGGGAACTCTCATTCTCTCTATCCTTAAACTTGCAATATGAAGCCTTTTTATGGACTGGCTTATATCACTTTTTGAAGAAGAAAACAAATTATACGACCTTATTACTTCCATTCCCCTAATAAACTCCAGTACACTGTCAGCAAATTCCATCTGATTTTTCACTCTTCCTGGCGCAAGTTCCCTTGAAAGATTTAACAACTTGTTATTTATTAGCAAAAAGAATCCTATACCTAATAAATAGATAATGCTTATCTTATAAGAGAATATGGAAATAACCATTGACAGAACTATGCTATTTATAATTCCAACTAATGTTGTCGATACAACAGCTAAAGACATACTCTCAAGTTCATTCATTGTTTCTGTTGTAATGCCAGTTAAATTAGCTAAGGTATGACTGCTAAAATATCCCATGGGCATAAATCTCATTTTATTTGCGATGGATATTCTTTTATCCTCGCACATAGAATAAACTGCTTCCGTTTGTACATCCCTTGATTTTATAGAAAGTAAAATTTGCCCAATCATGAGAATTAAGAGAGCTATAAAAATTAAAATTGAAATCTTTATATCTATAGCACTGTCCAAAAGTAGCTTTATAGAATAAAGAAGCAAAGCATAATTTGCCATAATAAATATACATTTTAAAAGCTCTAAACATATGCTTTTCCACCATAAAAATTGTCTTGTGCCAGCAAACTTGAAGAATAATTTATAAGCTTTTATCATCTCTTACCTCCTTTTCTATGCATTTTCTAATTCTCATAATTATTTGCCTTCCACATATTTCTATATAATTTTGAACTCCTAAGCAATTCTTCATGTGTCCCTGACGAAACTAGTTTTCCGTTTTCTAATAATATGATTTGATCCGAATTTACAATTGTATTTAATCTGTGGGCTATAACTATTAACGTTTTATCTTTTGTTAAGTCTGTTATAGCACTTTGAATCAACGTTTCATTTTCCGGATCTACATATGCGGTGGCTTCGTCTAAAATTACTATTGGAGAATTCTTCAACATAGCTCGTGCTATAGTTATTCTCTGTTTCTGCCCTCCTGATAAAAGATTTCCTTCTTTTCCAACTACAGTTTGATAACCCTGCTCAAATTCCATAATAAAATCGTGGCAATTAGCTCTTTTACAAGCATCTATTACCAAGCTGTCTTCTATATTTTCATTTCCCAATTTCAAATTTTCCATTATACTTCTATTGAATAAATAGTTATCTTGTGAAACATAAGAAATCATATTGGTTAATTGTGCAATGGGAATATCTTTAATATTTACTCCACCTATAGAAATACTTCCAACTTGAGGATCCCAAAACCTATTTATCAACTTGACAACAGTAGATTTCCCAGAACCTGAAGGCCCAACAATAGCTGCTTTTTCTCCTTGCTTTATATTAAATGAAAGTTCGTTCAAGATATTTTGCCCTTCAATATATTGAAAATCTACATTTTTAAACTCAACATCATAATTCAATATAGTTTTTTTGATGCTATTTACACCTACCAATTCATCTACGTTCAAAATATCGTTTATTTCTTTCATTATCATTTTTATTTTTGATAAATTATCAGTATATATCACTGCTGATAAAAGAGGGCCTGTAATCCCTAGGGATAAAATCAAACTGAAAAGGAAATCTGCTAAGCTAAGTTCTCCTATGCTATAAAGATAACAACCAATTGGCAGTGTAAAAACCATAGAGCTGACAAGATTCATCATAAATGAAGTATATTTTTGAGTACTTTTTAGCCATTTGATATTGGCTTTTGTATTCTTTTTTACCACATTCACAAACTTTGAATAGGAATTTTCTCCCTGACCAAAAGTCTTTACAACTTCTATTCCATTAATATATTCAACCACGGTAGAACTCATATGATTTCTTATATCGATGATATTTTTGTATTTTTCTGAAAAAGTATTCATTATCTTTGAATAGGAACCTATACCAAATGGTATTGTTAATACTGAAGCTATGCCCATTTTCCAATTTAGTGTAAAAATATATATAATAATCGCAATAGGAACTAGTATGTTTGAAGCTACCTCAGGAACAGCATGAGCCAATGGAACTTCAAGTTGTTCAACTCTCTCTACAAACAAACTTTTAAACATACCTGACGAATTATCAATAACATATCCCATTGGGACCTTTGTTAGTTTTTCTGCTATATAATTACGTAATTTATCTAGCACCCTAAAAGTAGCTTCATGAGATAACGATGTTGAAATACCTGTACAAGTATATTTTACGCCATATGCTATCATTGATATTGAGAATAAAATCACATAAGTTTTAAAACTATTCATATTTTTAATTAAATTCAAAATAATTTCCGAAATGCATATATACGGAATCATCCCAAATCCAACACCAATGATGGCCAGGATAATAGAAAAGATATATCCTTTTTTCTCTTCTTTTATAAAAGCTTCTAAGCTAATTTCAGTTCTCGTCATTTTTACATTCCTTTCCAAGTTTAATGGCTAATTCCTTAGCGAAATTGTGGTTTTCGATACAAGAAAAATGATCCCACCCTTATATAATCTATTTTTATTTCGCCTAATATTGCATCTTCAATTTCACCAAGCTCAATACGATGGCCTTTTATTTTAACCTGTGTATCTTTTCTCCCTAAGAATTCTATTGTTCCATCATCCCATGTTCTCCCGTTATCACCTGTTTTGTGCCATCTTATTCCATCCTTTTTGAAAAATTTTTTCACCGTTAATTCTCTGTCGCCATAGTAACCTTTAGCAACACCAACTCCACCTATTAAAAGCTCACCCATTACATAATTGTGGCAGTTCCTTCCAAGTTCATCTACAACTCTATAAGCTTGATTTTTTAGTGCTTTTCCATATGGAATTGAAATCCAATCTTGAGGAATAGTTTTAGGCACGTTTAAGTAATTTGACCATATATTCAAATCTTCTTACTTTAATATTCCTTTTAGATATGAATTTACTTGGTTGATAATGGCTATCATTGCTTTTCTATTATACATCGGTTATAATTACTAATACAATAGCTTTGAATTAAAAAGGCTAATTAGAATATTGTCTAAAAGGGATATACGAATTATGAGTTACTATGATTTGGTAAAAGATTATATGAAAGTAGAAGAATGTAAAAATAATAAGAAGTATTCAAGTGCGGGGCATACTTTTTGTTGGAATAAAGAAGATTTAACTTATGCAGAGGATATATATTGGTTTTATGAAGGAGATGGATTTATTATTGATATCCATGATTTTTATATCAAAGAAGAAATAATTCAAAATAGCACTTATAGTGTGGAAGACTATGTGTCAATTTACACAATCTACATAGTCAGCGCAAATGGAGAAAAATTTAATCCATATCAAACGCTTACTGCAAACTCTTTATGTACTTTTGATTTTGACAATATAAAAGATGACTTTCTGTTTTTATTACACGAAAACTCTTATTATCTTGCTGTATCTATAGGCTTTAAAAAAGAGCTTTTAGAGAAGCACCTATCAGCCATTAATATTGATCCGGAATCATTTTATAGTGCTTTACTTCAAACTAATCAAATAATACTTACAAAGTCTTTAGAAAAAGTGGCTATGGAAATTCTAAATTGTAAAATGGATGCCCCTGCCGCCGATTTTTTCTTTAAAGCCAAAGCAAATGAGTGGATAAGCATAGTAATAGATACCTACTTAAATAGAAAAAAATATAAAATAGAGTCTGACGATAGTAAAGCACTTGAAGATGTATCCAAGTTTTTAGATGATCATTTCGCCATGAATGTAAATCAGGAAACCCTTGAAAAAATATCTAAAATGAGCGGAACAAAATTAAAAAATCTGTTCAAAGAAAAATATGGTCAAAGCATTACAGAATACACTCAAAGAAAAAGAATGAATATAGCTGAAACTCTTCTATTAAATACCAAACTTCCTATAAAGGAAATAGCTGAGTCTGTTGGATACTCATCTCATAGCAAATTTTCCATTTACTACAAAAGAAATAAGGGAAAACTTCCTAGTGAGGTTCGTAATTTAGCTTGCAAACATCACAAGTTAAAATGCGATTCTTGTGATTAAAGTAATTTTTTTACAAGCCATGTTTTTATATGAGTTTAAGTGTATATGTGTATATATAGTCTGAATAAATTTGATTTGAAAAATGGATAAAAAAATAAAGGCAGTCCGAAGACTGCCGATATTTACCTCTCTGCGCCTTTGCTATGTTCTTTCTTAGTTGACTTAGTTTTGCCATCTGCCTTAAAGCTTTTTATTTGCCCTAATATGGACTTTTTGTCTTTATCTTGACTCTTTACCTGTTCTTTTGCTTTTAAGAGCTTAGAAGACAAAATACGAACATTTTTATGTTCCTTTCCATTGTTGTCAATGCTTGTTTTTACTTGACCAAATATTTTAACAAAATCTCCTTGTTTTAGGTTCTCTAAATCTTTTGTCTTATCTCCATAGGCTGAACAATTGGTATAAACTTTATTCCCATCGTCATCTTTAGAAACAAGAGAAAAATTACTTACTTTGAACTTTTCTCCATTAGCATTTTCTCTTTCAAGATTTTCTACTTTGCCAGCTATATTGCCCACGAGATTTATGAGATCGTCTTTTTCTTCAATATCACTGACATTTTCAACAATCTTACCTTGTTCTTTCATATCATCAATCATATAGTCAAAGTCATCATTTAATAGACCTGTTGTGTCTTTGATCATAAATAAAACATAAACTTCTTCAAGTGCCTTTTCGTCATTAACACCTTTTTCTATACTCACAAGTGCTTTTATAAAGTCCTTGTAGTTATCATTCATCATTTCTTCTAAGTTTTCTCTAATATCTTTGTATTCCATATTTTCCTCCTTGTACTAAATAAGGAGAGCCTTTCGCCCTCCTCTATCTTTCTTGTCCTTTTTCACTTTTTTCTTGATTTTTATCTTTTTCTTCTTCAGATTTGAATTTTGATATTTGTCCCAATATTGATGGTTTATATTCCCTTGCGTGAAGATTATCCTCTACATCATAAGTCGATTCAAAGTAATCACTATCTTTAAAATCATTGTCATACCTATCTGGTATTCCGTCATTGTCAAGATCTTTTGCCAGTGGATCATAGAAGTTTCCGTCATCATCTATTTCTAATCCTAGAGCTTGTTTTAAATCTTCTTCATCTACTGCTACCAGATCATCAAAACTAGACATCTTTATGGCTTCGGTCATATCTTTAATAGCTTGTGAGTTAGATATATCTTCTTCTACAAAAGATTCTGTTCTAATAGCTACATTATCTACATACTGAGTCCATGTTTTTTCTTCCAAATTTACCTCATATTGAATAGAGTGCTTACCATCAGGTGTTTCTGTATAGGCAAGTCCTATATGGCTTAAGTCAGGGTATAGTTTGTCGAAGTCTTCATAGCTATTAGATTCTGAAAACTCATAGTTAGAATAATCAACTATCGCCCTTTTTAAATCTTCTAATAATGGTGATTGGTTTTCTAACTCTTCTACTTCTCCCATATCTAAAAGTTTATTAATTTCAGATAGTCTTAGTGTCTTATCCCTTAACTCATCTGCTTTTTCAAATGGTTTAGTTAATTCTACTTTGGCATTTTCTAAAGATTCTTTATAGTTTTCAAGGTTTTGATTTAATCTATCAAGTCTTGCAGGCATTTTTTCAATGGCATTATCAAGTCTTGTTATATTGCCATCAGTAGAGTTTGAAAACTCTCCGAAGTATTCTGCTTTTCCTAGGAGTTTAAAATTGTGAGTATTAGTCATAAAGTTATATGAAACTTGTAAGTCTAAATTCCTATATTTACCAATAACCTTACTATCATTTATCTTTACCTTTTTTATTTCTTCTAATAGCTTATCTCCAGCTTCTTTCTTATCTAAAATTTTATTTCCACCAAGACTAATTGAAGTGAATTTACTATCTCCTTCTCCTAATTTCTCAACACTTGCAATATCTTCTTTAACTGCTTGTATTTCCATTTCAGTTTTTAAAATACTCTGAGGATAAATCTTATTTACCTTATCTTCAAGCTTATATTTATTAGACTTGTAGTTTGCTTCTAACATTTTTAATTTTGTTACTTCGTTATCTAAATCCATTTTTTCTTTAATTAGAGGATTTCCAGTAGCTAAAGCCTTAATTTCTGAATAAGATAGACTTGCTTCATCAACATCTTCTGCTACACGCACAGGTGTCTTGCTTGTCATTATTTGGGATATGAATTTCTGCTTATTTTCTATAGTCTGCCATAAATAAGCATCAAAGGTGTTTTCTGTGACATATCTAAAGATATTTACCTTATCATTTTCATTACCTTGACGAACAATTCTACCACTTCTTTGCTCTAGGTCAGACGGTCTCCATGGGACATCTAAATCGTGTAAGGCTATTAGTTTATTTTGTACATTTGTACCTGCTCCCATTTTTTGAGTAGAGCCTAATAATACTCTTACTTCTCCTCTTCTTACCTTAGAGAACAATTCATCTTTTTGTTTGTCTGTATCTGCTTCGTGGATAAAGGCTATTTCTTCTTTTGGTATTCCCATATTCACTAGCTTATTTCTAATATCATCATAGATATTAAATTCTCCATCTCCTTTTGGTGTGGACATATCTGAAAACACTAATTGTGTCGATGAATTTTCTTTTGTCTTATCCCAGATCGAAAAGATATTTTTAACACATACATTTACCTTTGAATTAGGATCATCGGGAAGCAGTGGGTTTATTAGTCTTTGGTCTAGGGCAAGTTTTTTACCATCATTTGTAATCTTTAGCATGTTATCTTCTGTAGGCTCGACTTGATTATTTCTAACTGCGTCCGCTCTTTCTGAAATGGCTTCTAATATTTCTTTTTGTTCCTCAGTAGGTTTTGTCTTAATAACTTCAAAATTTGCTTCTGGTACTGGCAAATTTAACATATCAGAAGTCTTTATATCTGCTACTTCTTTAAACATAGACATCAACTCTGGCAAGTTATAAAACTTTGAAAATCTTGTCTTTTGCCTATATCCAGTGCCTTCTGGAGATAATTCAAAGGTGTTTTCTGTTTCTCCAAAAGTAGAAGCCCAAGCGTCAAAATGTTCTAATCCTCTTGCCTTTAAATCGTCATATTGAAGGTATCTTTGCATGGTATAAAGCTCTGTCATTGAATTTGATATTGGTGTACCAGTAGCAAATACAACTCCCTTTCCATCTGTCATTTCATCCATATACCTACATTTCATATACATATCCGAAGACTTAAAGGCTTCACTTTGACCGATACCCGCAACATTTCTCATCTTGGTATGCAAGAATAAGTTTTTGTAATTATGAGCTTCGTCTATAAATAACTTATCTACTCCTAATTCTTCAAAGGTTATTACATCATCTTTTTTAAAGTCATCATTTAGTTTTTCAAGTCTTACCAAGAGTTTCTTCTTTGTCTTTTCTAGTTGTTTTACTGTGAAATTTTCTCCTCTATTTCTTTTGTTCTCATCAATAAAGGAAACTATATCATCTATTTGATCTTGTATATGCCTTACCTGGTATTCCTTAGACATTGGTATTTTTTCAAATTGAGAGTGTCCTATGATGACTGCATCATATTCTCCTGTTGCAATCCTTCCAATAAATCTTTTCCTATTTTTTGGTTGGAAGTCTTTTTTATCGGCCACCATAATGTTTGCTGACGGATATAACTGCATAAACTCTCTACCAATTTGAGTGGTTAGATGGTTAGGAACTACAAATAATGATTTACTTGCAAGTCCTAACTTTTTAGATTCCATAGCAGAAGCTACCATTTCAAAAGTTTTTCCTGCTCCTACTACATGGGCAAGTAATGTATTTCCACCATAAAGAGTCCTTGCTATGGCGTTTTTCTGATGTTCTCGTAGTCTGATTTCAGTATTCATTCCATCAAAAGTTAAGTTAGAACCATCAAATTCTCTATTCCTAATAGAATTGAATTTTTCATTATAAATCTTCTCTAACCTATATCTTCTATTAGGATCTTCAAATATCCAATTCTTAAATTCTTCTTTAATCAGTTCTTGCTTTTGACTTGCAAGCATGGTTTCTTTTTTATTCAATACAGAAGTCTTAGAACCATCATCATTTATTACTTGGTCAAATACCTTTGTATCTTTTAGATTAAGAGCATTTTCAATTAGCTTATAGGCATTTACCCTACTTGTACCATAAGTCATGTTAGCAAGGTCATTAGTTGAGTCAACACTTTTACCTTCAATATTCCATTCACTTGTATGTGGTGAGAACCTAACATTTATATTCCACCTATCATAACCAGGTGTTTTTAAAAGATTAAAGGTAAAATCTTCTATATCTTTCTGAGGTATCCATGTTGCTCCTAACCTTACATTTATATCAGAAGCAGTGAGTTCTTCAGGCATAACTTCTTGTAATTTCTCTCTTTGATATTTGAGTTTACCTAACTCGTTTAATAATGTGTCTTTCTTTTCAGAAGGTGCTAAATCTATTACATTTTCAATTTCTCCTATATATGAATTGAGGTAGCCAATTTTTTCTCTGATATTGCCACTTAGATACTCATCAGCCGATACATATGAAAAATGAAATGGATCGTCATTATTAAAGTTTTCAAAGGGCATTCTGTTATTTATTAGGTCTGTATCCTTAATGTCTAAAAATATTTCGCCCTCAAGTTCACCAATTAAGGTGTCTCTATCTTTACTTGTTATAGATTCCATATATTCAAAATCTACATATCCCTTTTGTGAAACTGATAAGACTAAGGCTTCAAGGGAAGTGTCTACATGGTCTACTACCTTTGCCTTTGTTATTGTTCTTTTTGAGAATATATCACTCTTATCTTTGAAATTATCCTCATCATCAAGTATTTCTATTGATGATACTAAAGGAAAGTTTGAGTCTTCCTTTAAGGCTCTAGTGTTTGATAAGGAGTTAATAAAGCCATGTTTCTTTGAAAAGTTATCATAGACTTCATTTAACTTTGATTGTGACTCTTTTATTTCTTCATCAGAGAAATCGTCCTTTTGCTTTTCTATTACATCTTTTAAAGCATTCATTACTTCAAGATAATCTTTTATCTTTTCTTTGTTTTTATCTGATATATTCTGCTTGATTAAGACTGAGTTTTCTCTTAGGTAGACTTCTTCGTCAATAATGGTATAGGAAAAGTTCTTAACATCGTCTGTTGCTGGTAGACTTAATTCTTCATCTTCCGATAGCTCAACCTCTTCATATTTTGAATTTGACGATATTTCCTTACTTGCAAGATCCATTAGATCTTTTAACTTTTCATCTTCTTTTTCATCACAAGTAATAGTATTTCCAAATCTTCCAGATACTTCTTTCATATCCCCTAATACCATCTGAGGATTATCTACAAAGTATTTATTATAGGTCAAACCCTTTTTATCAGTTGCTAGGTGTATCCAATCGTCATCTCTTTCTATAACTGAATCTCTCTTTTTTAAGAAAATAATATCTGAAGTAACTTCTGTACCAGCAAGTCCTTTAAATGTTGTATTAGGTAGCCTCATAGCTCCCAAAAATTCACATCTTGCATTAATATATTTTCTAACAGATTCATCTTTTTTATCCATAGTTCCAGATGATGTTATGAAGGCAATAATTCCTCCGTTCCTAACCTTATCTATTGACTTTGCAAAAAAATAATCGTGAATCAGAAAGTTATTTCTGTTATATTCACGATCGTTTACTTTAAAATCTCCAAAGGGAACATTTCCTATAACTAAATCAAAAAAGTTATTTGAGAAGTTTGTTTCTTCAAAACCTTTAATTTGAATATTAGCTTCAGGATAAAGCTCTCTTGCGATTCTTCCGCTTAGACTATCTTTTTCGACTCCATAGACTTTAGACTCTTTCATTTCCTTTGGCATATTACCAATGAAATTACCGACTCCTGCAGATGGTTCAAGGATATTCCCAGTCTTAAATCCCATATCTGTTAGAGTTTTATATATTCCATCCATTACCTCTCTAGGTGTATAAAACGATGTTAAAGTAGACTCTTTAGCATTCAAATACTCTTCATTTGTTAGATTTTCCTTTAAAATATTCCTTGCTTCAAGCCATTGTCCTCCCTTTTCTTCATCAAAGACATCAGCAAGACCACCCCAACCCAGATAATCAGCAAGATATGCTTGCTCATATTCCCTTGGACTCCTATTTTCATTTTCAAGTCTTTTTAGCATTTTAATAGCTTTTATATTTTTATCTAGTCTTTCTGATGGTGTTAGGTATTCTGAGTAGATATGATTTTTCAAGTCATAATTTCTAGCAAAACTTAGTCTTTCCTTATTAGGTTCATAGCCTAGATTTTTTAAATCTTCTTTACCCCTCAATAAGTTTTCGGCTGCTTCTCTAGGCACATTGTATCTATCCATCATTTGGTCAATTTCAGGATTATGGTTATCAATAAAGCTTTCTTGTTCTACTTGTCTTTCAATTTGTTTTTCATGCTCAGATAATTTGTATATCTCATAATTTCCACTATCTAAAAGGTCATCAATCTTTCTACTTTCTTCAAATGTTTCACCCTTATATAAAGGAATTTCTTCCCCATTAACTTCTACTTTAGTTCCTGTTTCAATTAAGTTAATTCCATCAAAGATATTCTCATCTTCTAAAATAAATTCCTTACCAACCTTTACTGCTAGTTTTTCTGATGTTTGACTTAGATTTTCAAAGATTTCTTCAAGGTATGAATCGTTTCTATATGGAATTACTTCCGAACCCCTAATCATACCTCCCATATACTCCATATTATCTCTAATGGTTACAGTTTTAAGTCCTCCACTTAGTTCATCAAAATCTGTAATGGTAAAGTCCTTATCTTTATATCTAACCTGATCACCTATCTTAAACTTAGGCTCTATCTTTTCCTTAACTTCTTCTTGTGAAGCTTTTTCCTCACTTAGTGCAACTTGCTCTTCTAAATATGAAAATTCACGCTCATTAACTTCTTCACCATCTCCAAGGTCAATTCTATAATGTTCGACAATTTCGCCGTCTACATAGTGATCAAAATAGAATTTGAAATATCCGATATAATCATCAGTCATTTCTCCAAATTCATTTTCTCCATGAGTTTGATTATGGTCTTTAATATCAATATCCTTTTGTCTTAGGATATTGATTAAGTCTTTAGTTACTATCTGCCCACTATAATCGGGAACTAATTCGTGATTTTCATTAAATTCTACAATCCAGTAGTCTTTTCTATTTTCAGTGTTTTTGCCATCAAAAAAAGAAGCTTCATCAGCTTCCTTTTCTTGGCTTATTTCATTCTCTAAGCTTCCACGTATTCCTTGATTGCCATCTTCTTCACTGTTGCCATCAAGTTGTTCATCTGTCCTTGGTATTCCTCTAGATTCTCTCTCATCATCTTCTCTGTCAATCCTTGTGCTTTCATCATCTTGACTTTCTCTCTCTTGATGAAGTCCACTGCCTGATTCTGGATTTCCTTCAGATGATTCAAAAGTGTTTTCTCCTCGTACATTTCCTGAAGTTTCTTCCAGTTCTCCATGTCCTCGCTCCCTACTAGGTAAGACAGTCTTAGAACTGCGTATGTCGGATTCGGAAATCTCTCCATAAATTCCAGATCCTTCTCCATCATATCCAATGTTTTCTCTTCGATCTTCATCGCTATTTCTTCTGTCGCTTCCATCTGTGAAAACTCGTCCATCTCTACTTCTTGACCTATCATCTCGTCTATATAAATCATTTTGACCTCCTCTATCTTCATTTATATTTTCTATATCTCTATTATAGTCGCCACCGGCCCTTTCTGTCAGCAGCCTAGCACGATCTATTTCCTTAGATCTTTCTATTGTGCTATCTATAATATCTTCGCTAACCCTTGATATTACAAGACCTATCTGTTCTAAAGAAATTGTATTAATCCTCAAAAAATTATTTTTTAAATTTTCCATATCCATAGGATAGACTGTATTAAACCTATTAGCTACCGCATAGGATATTGAGTCTCTCATAAACTTTTCAAAGCTAAGTCTATCCTCTATATCTATCCTCAAATCAGCAAGAGCCAAATTAATATAGTCATCTCCATAAATTCTACTTAAAGAAAATATATTTTCATTGAGTGAATCACTAGCTTCAAATGAAGAAGCATTTATTATTTCTTTTAAAGTCTCGTTATGGTTTTCGTGATCAAACTGCCATAAGCTAACCTCATTGATATTCCTATCCATTGATGTTGTCTGACTAATATCGAAAATATATGAAATTCTTTGATTTACATCACTTCCAACTAAAATTGGAATACCCTTTTGACCTCTCATAACAACTCGACCAAAATATTTCTTCCACATATCAAAGGTCGCACAAGCTCTAGCTTCAGGTTCCTTGTTATATATACTTAATTGGCTGGAAAAATCATATTTCTGATTATTACCTATAACTTTTAAGAGTTTTAAATATTCTTTTTCATCTTGCAAAACTTCATACTTTATTGCTTCTTGTATATTCTTAAAATCATTTACTTGCATTTTCTACCTCCATTCTATAAATTTCTTTTATAATAGCCATTAAAATATCAACCACAATAGAATTACCGGCCTGCTTATATAGTTTACTTGAAGTGCAATTTTTTCTTCTTGGATGTACTTCTTCTAGTTTGTCAATATCACTATCATCAAAACCCATTAGTCTTAGGCATTCTCTTTCTGTTAAATACCTATACTGACCATTTCCAATATCTATTATTCCAGAATTAGGAACTCTCATCTGTTTTGTAGAAATAGTATAAGAAAAATCTTTAATCACTTTTAGTCGCCCTCTAAAACTATTATCTATGCCTTTATTTAAAAATTTCAGCATATAAGGTTGAGTCATGGTATAAAGTTCACTTACATTCTTTTCTAAAAATTCACTTAGTGGTCTAGTTTCTTTCCTCTCCAATTTATTAAAAGAAAAGTTATTTGCTCCAAGACATGAAACAACAAATATTCTTTCTCTTTTTTGAGGTATCCCAAAGTCTATTGCATTTAAGATTTCATACTTGCTTTCATATCCTAGGCTTTCTAGCTCTTTTAGATAAATAAAAAAGGAGTCCCTCATATTTCTATCAAGGACTCCCTTTACATTTTCCCAAATTATCCATTTAGGTTTATCTTTCATTTCTTTAATTATTCTAATTGTTTCAAATAGTAGACTTGATCTAGTTCCTGAATTCTTTACTCCTCCCTGCTTTTTTCCTATTCTTGAAAAGTCTTGGCAAGGACTTCCATGCATAATTAAGTCTATCTTCTCATTAGGAGCTTTATATCCTACTACTGATTTCGGCTTATAGTCTTCTCCATAAAGTGCGTTGTATGATTTAACACAAGCCTTATCTACTTCTACATAATCAACAACTTCGTAAGGTATCTTTAAATTAATAAAAGCCTTTCTAATAGCACCTATGCCACCGAAAAGCTCTAATATTTTCACCTTATTCATTTAGATTATTCTTGTACCTATCTACAAGCTCCCTTATACTATCTTCTATTTCTCTTAAAAAGTCTTCTTTATCAACTTCGCCAGAGCTAATCTTTGCAAGTTTCATTTCCCATTCAGATGTTGTTTCAGCCGACTTAAACTTATCCTCTACAATTGATACAAGCCTATTGCCTTTTTCTGTTACAAGTAAATTTTTCTTATCTCTTCTTATAAGATCCTTATGGATAAGATTTTCTATAATTCCTGCTCTTGTAGCTGGTGTTCCTAAGCCTTTTCTTTCTACTTCTATATCTTTATCCAGTAATTCTACTCCTGCATTCTCCATAGCCTTTAAAAGTGTATTTTCATTATAATGACTTGGAGCTTTTGTAAATTTCTCTGATATATTTTTAGAAGTTAGCTTAATTTTATCTCCAGTCTTTACATCTGGTAATTCATTTTCTTGTCTTTCCTTTCCATAGGTCTTTAGATACTTTGTATAACCTTCATCGATTACAGTCTTGCCACTTGCATTGAAGTTAAATTTATCATATTCATATCTAATTTTTCTGCTAGATTCCTTTAAGTTACCCGAACATGAAGCAAGTAATTTATTCTTAATTAAATTATAGATTTTGCTTTCTTTATCAGATAAACCTTTGGCTTTTCCAATGCCAGATATAGTAGGAATAATCGCATAGTGGTCTGTAACCTTAGATGAATTAAAAATAGACTTAAAGTTTGACTCATTAACCTTAAAATCATCTTCAAGTCCTTCTAATAATTCTTTCATAGTATTAACCATATCATCGGTTAAATACCTACTATCCGTTCTTGGATATGTGATTAGCTTTTTTTCATACAAGCCTTGTGCCAGATTTAAAGTGTCATTTGCTGAATATCCAAAATATTTATTTGCTTCTCTTTGTAAGGTAGTGAGATCATAAGGTTTATCTGGTTTTGTACTTATTTCTTTATCTTCTACCTCTGTAATAACTATTTCATCTTCTAGTAGATTTAATAGTTGCTCTGCAACTTCAATTTTATCAATCCTATCTGATACAAGTTTTAATTCTCCATAAGATAGGTCTACCGTATAATATTTTTGCTTCTTAAATAGGTTTATTTCACTATCCCTTTTAGCTATTAAATATAGAGTTGGTGTTTGTACTCTACCAACTGAATATGTTTCCTTGTAAATGCAAGAATAAAGCCTACTTAAATTCATTCCCACCAGCCAATCCGCAATTGCTCTTGCACTTGCTGATCTATATAAGTCTTCAAATTTTTCTCCGTCTTTAAGATTTCTAAATCCATCTTCAATAGCTTCGTTTTCCATTGAAGATATCCAAAGTCTTTGAATCTTCTTCTTACATTTAGCTTGATTATATACAAGCCTAAAAATAAGTTCTCCCTCTCTTCCAGCATCACAAGCATTTATAACTGTGTCGATGTTCTTATCGTTTATAAGTTTCTTTAAAACTCCATACTGTTTTTTAGTGCTTTTAGATACTTCATAAATATATTCTTCTGGGATAATAGGAAGAGTGTCTATTGACCATTTTTTCCATTTTTCGTCTATCTTATCTGGACTTGCCATTTGAATTAAATGACCTACGCACCAAGAAACAATGTATCCATTCCCCTCATAATATCCGTTTTTTCTAGTTCTTGCTCCAATTACTTTTGCAATTGTAACCGCTACACTTGGCTTTTCTGCTATTACTAACTTCATTAATACCTCCATAAATAAAAAAAGAGCGAAAGATTTCTCTCTCGCTCAAGCTTTTAAAAATTATTATAATAGTTCATCTTCATCGTCTTCATCTAAAGATTCTTCATGACTTTCTTCATTGTCAGATTCATCTTCTGACTCACTAATATAATCCTCATCATCTTCTTCAAAGTCTTCCAACATTTTATCTTCTTTAGCTTTTACTACTTTGAAATAATATCCTGCTCCTATAACTCCTCCAATTACAAGTGCAACAATTAGAAATGAACCTATCCCGCTTTTCTTTTCTTCTTTTACTGGAACAGTCTTAGGTTCTTCTTTTTTTACTTCTTCTTTCTTAGGCTCTTCAACCTTTATAGTATTTTTATCTTCTGATTCAATCATATTAAGTAGGTCTTGCTCTCCTACTTCTGTTAATAATCTTACATTATCTTGATTTGATGAGTGATCCACTATTAGGTGCATAGTTTTTCCACTTTTAGTTTGAAATGTTAAAAATTGTCTTACATCTACTGGATTTTCTTTATCTTTTTCTATGTCTCCACTTGGTGTAATATCTTTTCCATTCCTATCTACATTTTCAATTACTGAACCTCTTGCCTTATTCTCTTGTGTTGCAAGATTATTTACTGCCTTTGTATTACCACCTTTTACAAGTGGTGTTTTCTTAGGAGGATTATTTGAAGGCTTGTTTACTTCACTTGTATTTCCTGGTATTCTTGGAACATCTTGATAAGGAATTTCTTCTTTTGATGGTGTAAAAACATCATCTTTCAACATTTTTTCAAATTCTTCTTTTTGTGGTTCATATATTGATTCGTTTTGACTTTCTATCTGTCCTTCATTTGTCATCGCAAATGTAGTTGCTGGTACTGTAAATGTAAAAAGGAGTAACGCTATGGCTACTCCTCGTTTAATGCTCTTATTCATTTTTCTATCCTTTCTTATTTTACATTTTTAAATACATAGACTGCTTTTCTAGCATTGTCCCATTCTATTGTTTGGTTTTTACCATCTTTAATATCCCCATGACTTGCTCCAAAAGCTTTAGCAATATTTGAAATTGAAGCATGAATTCTTCCATTTATAATAACTGGCTTAACATCTGAATTGTAGACCTTTCCATCTGAATCTTTCATAACGCCAGTATCAATATTTAGTCTTAATGTCTTTTTAGCTAGGATATTATTCTCTTTATTTGAGAAAATAGCTTCACGAGTAGAGTTGTCATACTCAACATTAAAACCTAGAGTATAAGCAATATATCTTACTGGAATCATAGTTCTTCCTTGATCTACATAAGTTTTTACATCCATATAGACTGTTGTCTTACCATCTTTATTGATAATGTTATAAAAGTTTTTGTCTACTTGAAAAACTGCAAATTCTTTTTCATCTTTAACTTGTTTTTTACCTTGTTGTTTATCGTTCTCTTTCATCTTGTTAAGATCAAATTGATTTAGGATATTCTTGTCATCAGCTTTCAAAATTTCGTCCCACTTCTTATCTTGAGATTTCTTATCTTCTTTCTTCTCTTTGTTTTCTTTTTGGAGTTTTAGAAGTTCATCTAATTTCTTAGATAAGTCTTGGTTTAGATTTTTCTCTTTTTCATCCTTACCTTGTTTTTCAAGTTCTTCTTTCGCTTTTTTATTTGCTTCCTCGATTAACTTCTTTGCTTCTTCGATTTTCTTATCTAATTCTTCTTTTAGCTTTTTAATTTCTTCTTCAGAGGCTTTTTGTTTTTCTTCTAGTTCTTTAATCTTCTCTTCTAATTCTTTTTTTGTATTTTCAGAAGATTCTTTTAAACTATCAATAGCCTTTTGAAGCTCTTCGATTTTCTTACAACATTCTGACTTAGAATTTTCTGTTTCTTTCTTTTTAGACTCTAGATCTTTTATCTTAGTATCTTTTTCATCAAGATCTTTTTCCAAACCCTTAATTTTATTATCTTTATCTTCAATTTCTTTATTCTTCTTTGCAAGTTCTCCTTCTAAAGACTCAAGCTTTTCTTGCATTTCTTTGATTTTATTTTCGTTTTTGTCGGTCTTTTCTTTCTCAGCTTCTAACTCCCATTTTGTAGAGGAATAATCTTCTTTTAGTTTTGCATTTTCATCTTGTAATCTTTTTAGTTCATTCTTAAGTTGAGTAATTTCTGCTATTAGCTCATTATTATTAGAATTTTTAAGATCCTCAATCTCTTTATATAATTGAGCTATCTTTTTATCTTTATCTCTAATCTCTTCTTCTAACTTAGCCTTTTCTTGTTTTAGTTTCTCTCCATTATCTTTACAAGATTCTAACTTCCCCTTCAATTCATCTATCTTTGATTGGTCTTCTTGTTTTTTATCATTTAAGTTTTTAATTTGATTTTCTAAATCACTGATTTTACTTATGAAACTTTCTATCACTTTTTTACCACTATCTGTATCATCAGCTTTAGCTAGTACATTAGTACTTGAAGTTGATGGTAAAAATAATAAAAGAGCCATAAAAAAGGCTCTTAGTCTGTTCGTATTAAATTTCTTCATTATGAATGTTCTCCTTTTCTTTTAATTTTTCTTCTCTTTTTCTATCATTGATTTTCTCCATTAATTCTTCCAAGCTAATATTGTTCCTCCTAAGAGTTACAATTATTTCTTCATTTTCAACTTGTATTTCTTCATCGCAAATTTCCTTGTATTTTGCATTTAAATCTTTTAATTTCTCTTCTATTTTTTTCTTTTTGTTTCTAATACTTATAAGCTTTCTGTTCACATAATATCTCCCTTCTATCTTGGTCTTCCAAAACCATAAAAGTGTGATTTCCAATATTTTGAATTTATTGATGTGTATTGAATTGGATCTCCTGCGTGAATCATCATTCCATTACCTGCGTATATTCCTACGTGAGATATTGGTGTTCCACTGTTATATGTTGAGTGGAAAAATATAATATCTCCAGGTTGAGCTTCACTTGGACTTACTGGATTACAATAGTCTTTGTATATTCTCCATGCAGTTGTTCTTGGCATTCTCTTTACTCCTGACTTTGTAAATGACCAACATACAAAACCTGAGCAGTCAAAGTTAGATGGACCACTCGCTCCAAACACATATCTTTTTCCTATATGTTTTTCTGCTTCATTAAAAAGAGCCTTTGCAGTAGCTGAATCAAAAGCAAGACCAGGATTTCCAAAGTTTGGATTATCTACTATTTCTCCTAAGTCCCCATTACCTGATCCAAAAACATCTCCCATATTCCCCTTAGCTTCAAGAAGAGCTTCATAATGAACTACATTATCTGGATAATCTTTAAATATTTCCCTGACAACTTCATCCATTTCTTTTTTCTTTAAAGTTACAATTAACTTTTTATATTCGTACTCTTCTTTTTCATAGCTAGTATAAGGATTGCCACGACTATCATATCTTGTTCTTGCTACTGTTCTTGTTCTGATTTCAATTTCTTCCTTAAAATCAAGCTTATACATCTTGTCAAAAAGTTCTTTTAAAATTCCTTTTACTTCAGATGCTGATTTTACTTCTCCACATCTTGAAGTTATATAGGATAAAAGTTCGTGGGTATTATGACCAATTTCTCCTTCTTTGTTTATGATATATTCGTCATATCCAGGATGACTTGTTTTTACACTTTCGATTTGTGATTGTAGGTCATATTCCATTGATGAAAATTCTTGATTTACTTCACTTAGAACTGTGTCTTGTGATAGGTATGTTGTTGTCATTACTGAGTTAACAGAGTTACTTAATCCACTCATACCAACACTTCCACCACCAATCATGATTGATAGCATAAGACCCAGTCCTATTACTAGAAATAGAACCATCTTGCTTTTTCTTACTATTAGCTCTTTAGAAGCCTTACCTAAACTTAAAATAGCTTTTTTAACTCTATCTACAAGTCTTGTTTCGTGCTTTTTAGCTATCATGCTCTTCATTTGCTTTCTTTGGTAAAACTTCTTAAATCTATTTTTCTTTATATAGGCATCTGACTTTTTTAAATCTTCCAAGCCACTTTTGAACTCCAACTTGCTTTTTCTATTTCTTATTTTTTTATCAAGTTTAGATAGCTTTTTTAAGGACTTTTTCTTTTTGTCTAGCTTATACTTCCTTATTCCATGCTGGAGCTTAGAGCTAACATTAGCGACCTTTTTTCCCGATTCTACACCAGTATTATCAGACCCTGAACTTAGATAATCTCTCACTAACTCTGAGGACTTAGCTCCAGATAATAAGAAACCAGAAGATAGACTTCCTTTAGTTTTATTCTTTAAGATATTATCCTTTAGCTTACTTTTAGACTTTTCAAGCTCTTCAATCTTTTTATCTAAGATAAAGTCTTTAACATCTTGTGCCTTCTTAGAATCTTTCTTTGTAACTTTCTTAGATTCATTTTTTAAGTCATCGATTTTCTTTCGAGTGAATTTATCACTTTCATAATTTTTTCTCTTGTAGTAAGTCTTCTTCTTGTTAACTTTCTTTTGTTCTGAAGGTTTAAGGCTTGTTTCCTTTTCATCCTTTATAAATTCTTGATTATTGTCTTTAAGCTCAGGATTATCAAAAGTCTTATCTGTATCAACTTCGCTTAGCTTACTTTCTTTATCTATTTCTTTAGAAATTTCTTCCTTATCTCTAGACTTATTTTCTTGATAAAGTTTCTGCTTTTGCTTTTTATCGATATTAGTGTTACTCTCGTTCTTACTTACTTCATCTTTAACAAGCTTATCTTTTCTATATATTCTCTTGCTTTTCTTGGCTTCAATAGGTTTATCTTCACTTGTGTAGATTCGCTTAGACTCTCTCTCGTTAATTTTATCTTGGAATTTATCCTTACTATGGATAAGTTTATCCTCATAATTTTTAAGAACTTGTCTTTTACTTGATGGCTTCTTATTGTTTATTGATTGAGCCTTAGCTGAAATATCATCTGTTGTTAATTTATTAGAATTAATATTTCTACTGTTTTCACTATCAAAATTCACCTTTTTGAAGTCTACATCTAACTCTGCATCAAGTTTAAAGCTTTCATCTGCCCTTATTTCAAGATTAGCTTGTTTTGTTTCTCCAGCCTTATCCTTATTATCTAAAACTTCTTTTCTAATTCTTTCCTTATTTTTAGACTTCTGAAAATCTTTTAGTTTATCTTGTTTTTGATCTTTAGCTAATACATTCTCATGGATAAGTTTAGATTCTTTTTCTGAAATTTTATCCCCGAACCTATCCTTAGTCTTAATAATCTTATTGGTATAATCATCTGAATGAACAAGTTTACTATCCATATTTTTTTCAGGATCATCCCTATTTCGTATAATTTTCTTTTGAAAATCTTTTTTTAGTTTTTTATCCATATCACACCTACTTAGTTTCTTCTGGTTTTGTTGTCATTAGCTTATATAACATGGTGTCTTTAGGGAATTTATCTATAAATGGAACAATAGTATTTCCAAAGAATAATAGTCCCTCACCTGCGTTTGAATTAGTAATATAGTTTAACTGATAAGGCGATATTTTTAATTTCTTAGCAAGAATATCTCTATCTCCAGATGCTTGATTTAACATTAGAACAAAGTCTGTATTATCAAAGATATTTTCAATTTCCTGACTTGTTAAAAGGTCTTTTACGTTTTGAGTTATACCTGTTGGAATACCTCCCCATTTTCTAAATCTTTTCCAGATTTCTACTGAATATGAAGCAGTTTGTGGGTCTTTTAATAAAAGGTGGAACTCATCTATATAGTATCTTGTAGACTTGCTTCCTCTATTAAGGGAAACCTTGTTCCAAACCTGGTCTTGAATTACAAGCATACCTATTTTTTTAAGTTGTGTTCCTAGCTCTTTTATATCAAAGCAGAGCAGTTGCCTATTTAGGTCAACATTTGACCTATTATTAAATACATTAAGACTTCCCTTAACATAAATTTCCATTTCTGTTGCGAGCTTTCTACCAACTCCCTCTTCTTGGGATAGGAGCATATCGTATAAATCTCCTAATATAGGCATATTTTCTGGTTTGGGGTCTTCAAAATATTTTTGGTATATCTTTGGTAGGCACCTATCTATAACAGATTTTTCTGCAGCAGTAAGACCAGATCCTCCTACTACAAGTTCAAGCATAGACATTATGAAATTTGCCTTATCTTTTAAAGGTGCGTCCCCATCTCCATAGTTCATATTAATATCTAATGGATTAAGGTAGTCCTTTGACTTTGCCGAAACTTTAATAACTTCTCCATTAAATTGTTTTACAAGGTTTGAATACTCGCCTTCAGGATCACAAATAATTACATCATCATCTGTGACAAGAATTGCATTTGCCATCTCTCTCTTTGCCGAGAAAGATTTACCAGAACCTGGTGTACCTAATATTAGTCCGTTAGGGTTCTTAAGTTTCTTTCTATCTGCCATAATCAAGTTTTGGCTAAGGGCATTTAATCCATAGTACAAAGAATTTGCCGAATCAATAAATAGCTCTTCTGTTGTAAAAGGCATAAAAACTGCCGTTGATGATGAAGTTAAAAATCTTTTTATCTCGACTTGATTAACTCCTAGAGGTAAGACAGAAACAAGTCCTTGCTCTTGTTGGTGAGATAATCTTTTTACCTGACAATTATGTCTGTTAGCAATTGATGAGATTTGAGCAATAGTATTTTCTAATTTTTGATTAGTCCTAGCAAAATTCATCATTGCTATGGTAACTACAAAGAGCCTTTCATCTCTATTCTGTAAGTCAGATAACATGGACTTAACATCCGCACCAAAGGTATTTATATCTGAAGGAATAATATCCATATCATATCCAGCACGCACTGCTTTCTTTTGTTCTTCGATTTTCATTCTGTCCAGGTCTGTGTTTTTTCTTTTAATGAGTTTAATAGCTTCTGCTTGTTCAACTACATCTATATGAAAAGCTACATAAATATTGTCATCAATATCTAAAAACTCAGATAACATTCTGTCTGATAACTCACTTGCTAGTATTTGAAAATGGCTTACTGCCCCAATATATTTCCCAAATTTAAAATTATTTGCTGGTGCAAAATTAAAAATATTGGGAGTTATATGTGATTTTGTAGACTCTTTCTTCTTCAGATCTTTATATGAAAAATCAAAGTTCTTGTCTGGATTTAACATATCGTGAACAAGTCTTAGTCTTTCTTCGCCATCAAGACTCTCTGCTCTTACTCCCATAGATTTAAAGTTGGATAAAATATCTACTTCAAGTCTATTTAACTTTGCTCTTGCTTGCTCTAGGTTATCGGCTTCTGTTGTAAAGGTTATATACTTCATCTTTTTAAGTCCGTTATTGCCCTTTGCAAGTTGAAGCTTTAACATCTCCCTAAACTCTTTTCTTACATCGTCATAGAAATCGCCCTTATCAGCAATTTTAATTGCGTCTTGTAGGTCTTTATTTCTCCCTATTTGATTTACATACGAAAGTTCAATGTGAACACTTGGATCAAAAGAATTTAAAAAGTTGGCAAATTGGTTAAAGATTAAATCTCTATCTTCTTCCAATGCCAACTGGTAATTTATATCTTGAAATGAAATTGTCTTTGAATAGTTTTTTTCATCTAACTGGCAAATGCCCTCTGGTAACATTCTTATATAGGGAATTGTATCCTCAACAGTAAATCTCTTTTTCTCTTTCTTTAAAAGTACACTTAGAAGACTATTTGTTGGATCTTTCTTAGTTTTTAGCCTTCTTACTTCCTTTCGGTCTTTTTTTAATTGTTTTTCCCTTAGATTTAAGTCGCTGATTTGCTTTTTTCTTTGCTTCAAGGTATGCCTCCTTTCTTATTCTCTTAGTTGGTTGATAAAACTTATGAAGATAGAAAAATTTAAAATATTTTTCAAAAGTTAAAGTATCTTTTTCATATAAGGTTATAAAAAAGATTGGCAGAGTTACTATTAGCATTACAATGATAGAAACATCATTAGGTAGATATTTCTTCATAAATAGATAGGTTGGTATGCCAATTAATCCTGCCACAGAAAAACCTATAAGTTGTCTTTTAGTTAAGTTAAAGGCAACCTTTGTTTTAATCTTGTCCAAATCTTTTGGTATTGGTACATATGCCATTTTAATCTCCCTCTACTTCTTCTTTGGAAAGTTCAAGTATATGGTCATAATTTGATGTTGTTTCCTCTTCTAGGTAGCTAATTCTTTCTTCTAATTCTTCTTGCTTTTCTTCATTTCTGTCATTGTATTCCCCTTGATACATAACAAATTCATTGTGACATCTTCCGAGTCTATTTATTCTCCTCTTTAAGTTTCTAATTTCTTCATTCCTGTTTTTCTCTTTTAAGAATTCATAAGTTCCTCCCAATAAAATTCCAAGTCCCAATAAAGCACAATTTTTCTTTTTTAACATTTATTCCTCCTAGTGTGTATTCATAATACTTTTTGCAACTGTTCCACTCTTAAACATCATAAGTCCAAGTAGTAGAGCATATCCTAATATACTAAACAAGCTTGCGTGAATATCTGTAATCTGTACCGTTCTTATTAAAACGGTGTAGATACCTAAACATACCATCAAAAACAAACCTTGTAGTCCCAAGGCAAAAAGTCCCTTGATATAATTTGTTCCAATCTGACCCCATTCTTTATTTCCCATAGTCGCAAATGGTATAGATGATACTGATGAGTAGACATATATTTCAAACATACGCCCATATACTATTAAGGTAATAGTTAAAGATATACATTGAATTGCAATCCTCACTAGGCTTGTTTCAACTAATATCATTAAAAGCTCACCTATTTCTTTTTCTTTTAATGTATCAACCATTGCAACTATTTGATCTCCTGAAACAGTGGCAGAAGTAGTGATTACCCCTGCCGCTTTGTTTACAAGATTTTGTGCCACATCAAAGACTGCCATTGAAAATTCAAAGGCATGGCTTGCAAGGTAGACTGCTATAAACATCTTTATAATGTATTTGAAAAACTCAAAAGTATCTGTATCATGCATATTATTCTTTTGCATAACCATATTTATGAGTTCAATACATAAAACTGCTGTTATAATAAGACCTGCTATCGGAACTATCACATTATCATTAATGTTTTTTATGAAGTTATATACCTCTCCATTCCAACCCATTGGTGTTTTCCCAACATCAGTTGCAATAACTCCTACCTTGTCGTTTATATCTAAGAACATGGACTCAAGATTTGCTTTGATACCTCCGAGTAGCATATCCTTAAAAAATTCAGTTAGCTTGTCAAAGATACCAAACATAGACTTTCTCCTAATTTAAAGCATTTGCAAGTAGTGGAATTAATTTAATACCGATTAGTACAATTCCTCCACCAGCCATAAGCTGCTTAATACCTTGAGATTTAGCACCAGATTGCGATAGGTAAGCCTACAGTTTCAGTGTTTCCAGCTTTTCCCCCGCTTAGCACCGTGCATGCGACTTTCACCGCACACGGCGCCCCATCGCAAGAAAGATTTTCACGTTTTAATTAAGATTTACACACTTCTCAACAACTAGTTATTTCTTTTAAATGGTCGGCAATCCTATCATTTCTCTAAGTTTATTACATTTCTCAATTTGCTTACCTGTTAAGGCAAGTTCTTTTACATATTTTAGAATTGTATCTTCTTTTGTTGCATGGATTAGTATATGCACTTTTTCTGTTACAAGAATTAGATTGCTGTACTTGTCTGTACCACCTTTTTCAAGTGGTAGTTTATGGTGGCAATGTATATCACTTGGTGTTAATTTATTCCCTGTTACAAAACATCTTCCATATTGAGCTGCAAAGAGCGAAATCCTATTGTCTGCATACTCTATACTCTTATCAAGTACAGGGTGTCTCATTAACCAAACAAGGATATCGACATCAATTTGTAGATTTTTATGAATTAAAGATCTCCCCTCTACAGTGTACTTGTTTATATCTTTTTTCTTGTGTTTTGCGTCCTTCGTTTGGATATACCCCACTGGAATTAATGGGTGTCCGTTAAGGAAGCGAAGTTGCTTACTTTTTCCATACTTATCTTTGATAAATCCTTTATTTAATGTCCCATTGGTCTTTAAGTCAAGCCTGTTGTTCATTTGCTTTTTAATGTGAAAGGCTATTTTAGCAAAGTCTAAACTCACATTTGTTGCTATTTGGTAATAATTATGCAAGCCTGAAACAGTAGCATTATACCTAGCTATTGCTTTGTACTGCTCTTTTTCATTTGCAGGTCTTTTTATATCCGCAACACATTTAGAAATATTTTCTTTTGCATTTTTCAGTGCCTTATCACTTATATGCGACTGTACAACAAACTTTTTACCTTTTGGTTTAACCTTCAGCTTGAAGCCTAAAAACTCTGAATACCTTTGTTTTAGGTTCGTGATCGTTGATTTTTCTTCATTTATTGTTAATTTAAGCCTATCTTCAAGCCACTGTTTCACTGCTTGATATGTCCTTTTTGCATCATAGTAATTACTGCAAAATATTTTAAAATCATCAGCATATCTTACAATGTAAATTTCCTTGAGCTTACTTGACCTTAAAGCTCTATAGGTATGGCTTTTTATTTCCGTTCCTTTTCTATTAGTCTTTTGTTTATATGAATAATGCGTTGGCATTGTTGCCCATTGGGATGAAACCCACCAGTCCAACTCATTTAGTACTATATTAGATAGCAATGGGGATAAAATACCTCCTTGAGGTGTACCCTTTGTAGGTATAATTGTTTCACCATTTGGCATTACAATATTAGCCTTTAACATTTCCTTGATAATGCAAATTAGCTTTTTATCTCTTATTCCTAAGTGCCATATTTGTTTTATGAGTTTTGAATGACATACATTGTCGAAAAATCCTTGTATATCAATATCAACTACATAGTGTAAATGCTGTCTTTGCATTAGCCTTGCACATTCTGCAATAGCGTGTTCTGTATTCCTATTAGGTCTAAACCCATAAGAACTGTCGTGAAATTTCGCTTCACATATTGGCTCTAAAATTTGTAAAATACATTGTTGTACAATTCTATCAACAATCGTTGGTATTCCAAGCGGTCTTGTTTTTCCATTAGGTTTTGGTATTTCCACTCTTTTTACAGGGCGGGACTTATACCAATAAAACTGTTTTTGTATTAGAGAAATGTATTCTTCCTCATTTAGTTTTGATAGATGTTTTATTGTTCTTCCATCTACTCCTGCTGTGTGACTGCCTTTATTTCCTTTTATACTTCGATAGGCTAGTTTTATATTTTCTCTCGAAGTGATTAGCTTCATTAGGTTAGAGAATATTTTATTATCCTTACTATCTTCGTATAATTCATCAAGGACTTCTTGTAAGTCATAATATTCCGTATAACGGATTTTATTTTGTTTTAATCTTTGTTTCGAAGTGGACACAGGCACCATCTCCTTTCGGATTTGATTTTCTTTGTCATACTCGAAGCTGTGTTTATCTTAATTTCAGTTCTTATTCTTTCTTGTGACTAGTGGCTATCCCTCCACGAGCTTATTATTCTCGCTTCATAGGTACTATGCCACCACTTTCACCAAGATAAAAAATAGTTATATGATTTTTTTTCTTATCATTTTCCCATTTAACACTTCATTAGCATTAGTCTGCCTCCATGTTCTTGGTTTACCACGTTCCAACAATCCTATCATTGAATACGTTTAGGTTCTTCCTCTAAGCCTGTGTTTAGCTTTCGCCTTATCGCCTGTAACGATATATGGACTTTCATAACAACCATTCTTACTAATCCACAAACACACCATCTTTGATGGTAATTGTCGTTAGACAAATTCAAACGTCTAGACTTGTACATTCGGAAGTGCGTCAGTGTTTTGGTATACACATTCTCACCATGCGTATTCGACACCCGACATATAGGTAGCACCATTTACCTCTAAACAGGTTTCGTATAACTATATAGCTATTTACGGCTACTCTCTGCCGACTTCACCGAGCTTTTGACAATAAATTAGTCTAATATTTATTGCCAATCGGAGTATCAGTGTAGGCATTTCAGGGCGTTACTCCATCATTCTACCTATTAGATTGTTAGTTCTCCTAGGTTTCGAACTTTATGTCCTTAAACTTAGTGCATAAGCTTTTCACTTATGAACGTGTCGCACGGTTATCATTACCATAACCTTCCATTAAGTTAATAACTCCCCATGCTCCTAAACCTGCACCAATTGCAGTTACAAGTGTCTTTAAAACTCCAACTCCAGCTGTAAAAAATTCCATATTATTCCTCCTCGTTTTCTTTCTCTTTATTTTCTATTTTGTTTAGTGATTTAACTATAAAATTCTTGTAGACCTTATCTCCTTTTTTGTTTTCTTTGAAATATCCAAAGACATGGATTAGATCCCCTTTTTCAAATTCTTTTGCAATTTCTACCTTTTCTCCATATACTGAGCAATTTGTATATTCTTTGCCCTTTCCATAATTTTTAACAAGAGCAAAATTTGCTACTTGAACATTTTCTCCATCTTTTTCAAATTCTGAAAATTCAGCTTCCTTAACTAAATTTGCATTAATATTTATCATTTCTCTATCCATTAATTTCTTCTCCTTGATTTATAAATTTCAATTAAAAAAGCGACTGAACTTATATTTCAATCGCTAAATGTCTAATATATTAAATTGTTTTGTGGGACTTCTTATCCTTACCATTTTAACCTCCTCGTATATTATAGTTGTAGTAATTAATACTACATTTTGTTCTCTATCCCACTTTCTTATGGGATAATAATTGTATAGATAGAGGTCGTAGTTAACCTCCTTGAAGCTAGTCTTCCCAATTTAGGGTTACGCCTCTTCTTTACGTCTTTATCAGTATGAGCTGGATAGCACATTTCGTTGCTGTATGTCTAACGAGGTTTGATTGTCGTAAAGTTCTTGAGGGTCCTTTCTCTATCTAAATTTATATTAAAGCTAGGTGATTTTATGTTTTACATTGGTGTTGATATTGCAAAGAATAACCACGAAGCCTCAATAATTGATTCTAATGGTAAACTTGTTTCTGAGTCTTTTTCTTTTTCTAATTCTATTAGGGGTTTAGAGAAGTTTCAGAAATTTATTTCCTCTTTTTCGATTGATTCTAACAACTGTATTATTGGTATGGAAGCTACTGGCCATTATTGGCTTTCGCTTTATTCTTTCTTAATTGATTTAGGTTTTTCTTGTGTTGTTATTAACCCTATTCAATCTGATGCTTTTAGAAAGATGTATATTAGACAGACTAAGAATGATTCTGTTGATTCTTTTGTTATTGCTCAAATTCTTAGGTTCGGTGAGTTTTCTGTTTCTCATTTTTCTGATGAGGATACTTTTGCTTTAAGAAATCTTTCTAGGTTCAGGTTTGCTCTTGTTGATGAAGCTTCTGATTGGAAAAGAAAGCTTGTTGCTATTTTAGATCAGGTTTTTCCTGAGTATTCTTCGCTTTTTTCCAATATTTATGGCGTCACTTCTAAAGAGCTTTTAAGCAAATATCCTTTACCTGAGGACATGATCTCTATTCCTGCTGATGAGCTTGCTAAGCTTTTGTCTAAGTGTAGTAAGGGTCGATTTGGTATTGATAAGGCTAAAGAAATCCAAGAGAAGGCTTCTAATTCCTTTGGTGTTAAGTTTGCTTTGAAGTCTTTTTCTTTTCAAATTAAACAGATTATTGCTCAAATTTCTTTTCTTGAAGATCAGATTCTTGAGATTGAAGAAGAAATTTCTTCTATGATTAATTCTTTATGCCCTGTTATTACTTCTATCACCGGTATTGGTGATGTCTTAGGTGCTGCTATTTTCTCAGAAATTGGTGATATTTCTCGTTTTGAGAGAGCTAATCAGTTGGTTGCTTATGCTGGTTTAGATGTTGCTGTTAAGCAATCTGGCAATTTTAATGCTACTGATACTAAGATTTCTAAACGTGGTTCTCCTTATCTTAGACGTGCTATTTGGCTTGCTGCTAGTGTTGCTGCTTTTAAAGATCCTGCTTTGTCTGTTTATTATCAAAAGCTTAGACAAAGGGGTAAGGCGCATGGTACAGCTATTGGTGCAGTTGCTAGAAAACTTACTAACATAATTTTTGCTGTTTTAAGAGATAACAAAACTTACATACCGAATATTTAGTTGTTATTTAGTTTTTCTAAGCCTAATTTTTAGGCTTATTTGATGTGCCATAAATTACAAGATTAATTATTTTTTATTTTCTCTTGACATTTGATAGCTGGTCTAATTTTGAGTATAAAAAAAGACGATAGAGTCTTTAATTTCTATCGCCTAACATCTATCTGTATTAATTTTTTTCATTCAAAAAAATAGTTTCTGTTTACTTGTGATAGTCTTCTATTTTATCCTCATATTTTTTTATAAGTTCTCGTGAATAAACTTTTTTGTTTTTTGAATCTCTGACTTCTTTCCAAAGAATTGCAGCTACTTGTATTTTATTAGAGTAGTTACAACTAATTTCGTCTGCACAAAAATCCTTTAAAAATTGATTCCATTGACAAACCGAATTATCATACTTAGCATAATCTGATTTTCCATAATAAACTTTGAGCATATCTTGAATTGTAAAACTCAAATCATTTTCTCTTTTTACTTTTCTCCAAGCAGTAGCCATATCAGCAGTAAATTTAAATGGCGAAACATCTGTTAAAATTGAGAAATACTCTCTGAAATGTGTGTTAAAGGAGAACCCGCATTCAAGTAATGGAGTATCTAAGGTAATAGTTTCTACTTGTTTCTTTTCATTTTTTATTGATGACTTTTTAATCAAATCACCCTTAAAGTACTGTTCAATAATATAATTGAGTTCCTGTTTTGTACCTCTGTATTCTAATCCTAATGACTTGCATATCTGTGAAAGTTCTTCACGATACCAATAGTATTTATTAAACTCATCAAACGATGTGATTTTATCAAACTTAGGTCTACTTTCTATCATTGTTTTATCCTTTCGAAAAGATCTAAATATATGAATAGGCTACTCCAATTTATCTATTTCATTATTTTCATAACACTTGAACATGACTTGCTTCTTCACAATTAAGTGCTTCCTTCAAATCTTTAAAATACAGTTTTTGTTGGTTTCTTAAATATAGTCCTACAAAAGGTTTAAATATAAATTTTTTAGAAATAATATTTTCTGTAAAATCTAATGTTGTTTTATCTCCATTCGAATAAAATTTTCCTATCCAAGTTCCTTTTATATTTGCGTTTTCAATTTCAAAAGACCAGCATTGATGTTTCGTACATTCTATAACTTTAAAATTTGTTTCTATCCCATCTTTTGTAATCTATACAAAATTCTTATCATCAATAATTTTGATATCTTTGATATCACTTCTCCAACCAAAATCACGAAGGTCAGTAACTTTATCCCATACTTTTTCTATTGGGCAATTTAATGTAACTTTGATATTTGCAACTGCCATAAAATCCTCCTAAGTAAACTTATTTATACTTTTCTATCTATAGAACTAATTTCTTCCATTTCCTAATCTTAGTCCTAAATGTTCCAAATGGCGCTACTGTATTTACATGAATAAATTTATATACTTCCCAAGTAGCAGTTTTGGTTGCTTCATCTGCCCATTTTCTCATATGTGGTTTAAATAATTCTTCATCTGTTAATTCATCTATCATAAGATAAATTTTTTTTACATTTTCTGTTAATTGTTCTTTTAGTTCATATAGAGATTTATGGGCATAGGTATCTGTAAACCATTGATACAATTCTCCAAGTTGATTCCACTTAAATTTGTCAGATGGCGTTTTAACCTCAATTCCCTTTTTTTCATCTTCTTCCCATTTCAAAACTAAAGTTGTCCAACCTACTTGATAGGCAAGATTTTCAGCTGGTGTCCTATCAACTTGATCTACTCTTTTATCTTTTAATTCTTCTGGGATATTATCAAACTCTGAAATATATTTTCCAAAAGTTTTCTTTATCTCATTTTTTAATTCTTCCTTACTTTCATAAGACCTCATATGCCTACCTCCATGGTTTATATAGATATTATACCAAAAATATTTTTATCCTAGGCTTAATTCATAATCTTGTAATCAAACTGTTCCTGTTTATTTTTATTTTATCTCTATTTGTTAAATACTCTTCCACATCAAACAAGTTTTTCTTATCATAATCTTCCAACAACTTGTAATTCTTATGCTTTGTAATATCGAATTTATCAGATAGAAAAGGTCTTACTCCTCTTAACTGATAAATACACTTACCGCCATCCATTACAGTTATTTCATCTTGACTCATAAGTTCCTTGCCAGTTTTTTGGTAATTTAGGCCAAAAGATTTTTGATTGGATCTTGTTTCTGATGTGTTATATAGGTCTATGGTTTCTTTTCCTAAGGTTTCAGATAATTCTTTTACTGTTGTTTTTTCTTTTCCTCCTAAAAAGAGTGTAGAGTCGCAGTTACCAACTATTGTATCTGCATGGTCTTTATAGATTGCTTTTAATTGAGATTGTGCTTGCAGTATTATGCTTGCCGATATTTCTCTTGAACGAATTGTTGCAATCAATTTTTCAAATTTAGGAATTAATCCTATATTTGCAAACTCATCAAGTAGACACCTAACATGAACTGGAAGTCTTCCACCATACACATCATCTGCCTTATCACATAGAAGATTAAATAGTTGAGAATACATTATTGAAACTACAAAGTTAAAGGTATCATCTGTATCTGATATTATTACGAATAAAGCAGTTTTTCTATCTCCAATTTTATCAAGCTCTAATTCATCTTCGCTCATTAGTTCTCTAAGCTCTCTTATATCAAAAGGTGCAAGTCTTGCTCCACAAGATATTAGAATTGACTTGGCAGTTTTTCCTGTAACAACTTGTCAAGGACTTTTTAATCATTTTTTATCGCTTTTTGATGTTTTTCTCTCTCCATTTCTCTAAGAATTATGCGTTTTAATTTGTCTTGCATTGTTTCTGTTGCATTTTCATTAAAGTGAACAACAACCTCATAGGTTGCTTTACCAATTTTCTTTATAGTTTTTGTTCCTGTATTCTGTTCATTTTTATTTTCGTTCATATATTTTTCCTCCTGTTTGTTTCAATAATAAAGGCGATTAGAAAATTAAAAATCTAATCGCCTTTTAAGTGTCATATTTACATTTTTATTATCTCTGGCATACTTTTATACCTTTTTAGACTTAAAGTCTTTAATAGTGGCTTTCCACCTCTTTTTATCTATAGAGATTCTCCTACATCATAGTTCATTTTTTTATTTAAACCTTTCTGTATTAGTTTTTCTTTATCTTCTTCATACCATTTTAAGATTGTCGCATAGTGGTTTTGATAGGTCTTTCCACTGCTTTTCATGTATCTTGATAGTTTATTTATCATTATGTCTGTGTGTGAATTTAGTTTTTCTTTAAGATTTTTATATTCTTCTTTGCTTAACCTTACATTTTTGAATTCTCCATAAAAGATGGGGGTGGACTGTTCTTCTCTCCCCTTATCTATACTAACCTTATCTAATCTACCCTTATCTATACTGGGTTGACCACTTGACAACCTTTGGTTAACCAGATGACAACCAACTTTTTCTTCTGAAATGTATGCTCCATTTTCCGTTTGATAAAGCTGTTGTTTCTGCTCTATATACATTGTTGGCTTATATCTGTCTTTTCTAATATAGTTATTTGTCTTCCAATGAGTAATGACGATAATTCCCTGATCAAAGACTATCACAAAGCCTTTGGCAATAAGTATTTTTAGGTCATCTTCATTAGCTCCGATAATTTTGATTATTTTCTTAGGATTATTTACAAAACCATCATCATCTGCCCTCATTGATAAATGAAAATATAGGCATTGACTACTTAGTGGCATATCCAAAAATAAGTCGCTATCAACTATCTTTAGTGAAAACATTCTTTTATCTGCCATGCTCTCCTACCTTTCTTCAAATAAAAAAAGGCGATAGTTTTCACTTCTACCGCCTTTTGTAAGTTCATATTTTATTTTTCTGAATCTAATTCTTTTATAGACTCTTCTATTTCTTCAATAGATGGTAAGCTACTTTTATATTCCTGCTCAAGTAGTTTGCTAATTTCATACTTACTTATTCCTATTGGCTGTGAGATATTTTCAAGCGAATATTCAGCGACTACATTATCTTTATCTCTGCAAATTAGTATTCCTATGGTTTGATTATCACTATTTGATTTCATATTCTTATTTACAGCTGTTACATAGAAATTGAGTTGACCTGCAAATTCCGGCTTAAATTTTTCTGTCTTTAATTCTACTACAACATAGGAGTGTAGTTTAACATGATAGAAAAGTAAGTCCATATAAAAATCACTTTCTCCAACCTTGATATGGACTTGCCTACCCATGTAAGAAAATCCTGTCCCAAGTTCCAAAAGAAAAGAAGTTATTTGATTTACTAATGCTTCTTCCAACTCTCTTTCATCATATTTATCCCTTATTGTTAGAAAATCAAAGTTGTATGGATCTTTTATTGTTTGCTTAGCTAATTCAGATTGGACAGCCGGTAATCTATTATCAAAATTAGTAACTGCATTCCCAACCCTTTTATATAAATCTCCATCAATCTGATGTTCCAAAACCGTCCTGCTCCATCCATTTTCAATGGTCTTATCTATATAAAACAAAGCCTCTTTGACATCTTTACACTTATACATAATCCTTTGATTATGTCCCCAAGGAATACTTTTTATTCTTCTTTCAATATCCGATAATTGGGTTACAGCTTGTAACCCAATTAGGTAATCATTATAAAAGTTATACCAATATCTTATGTGTTTTAAGTTTACGGCTGAAAATCCTCCCATGTCTGGAAATTCTTTTCTTAAATCACTACTCAATAATTTTAGAAAACTATCACCCCAAGAATATTGTTTTTGTTTTTCAACAATTTCTTTCCCCAAGTTCCAATACAAATCAAGCAACTCATAATTAACTTTTACTGCTGCTTTTAATTGACTACGTCTAACTTTTTCCTTTAAATCTAAAAGTAATTTTTTATATTCACTATCTCCTATAATATCTAAATCTTTTTTATCCATTCTAATCACTCCAATCTAATTCTTTATTTTATTCTATTTCTTGCACCAATGGTGGGAGTTTTAATCTTTTTATCACAATCAGCTTACGGTAAACAAGCTCATTTTATCATTACACATTTAGTTTAATTAATGTGATTATACCAAAAATGTTAAATCTTTTCTATCTCTCCCTCTCTCTCTTTATCTATCTCTATATCTTTCTCTATCTCTATCTCTTGTCGGACATGGGTTGGACTAATTAAGGACAATGTCCTCTGTTTATTTTGTCTGTGAAAAATTCCTCTTTTAATTTTATCCAATAATATCTTTTGTTTGTTGCCATATCTGCTCCTTTCTTGATTTTCGATAATCGAAATTCTTGATTTCCGATTTTCGGAATTCTTGTTATTGTGGGTATCTAAGGGTGTAACTTTTCGTTACTCCCTTAGATTTCTCTGGTCATATCTTTTTTGTTTGGTTTTACTTTTTCTTTTACTTTCCTTTTGACTTTCTCTTTTGTCTTATCCTTGTTCTTGGATAGGTCTTTGTATTTCTTTATTTGTTTTAGGATACTTTCTTTTTCTTTTTTATTTTCTTTGGCTATGACTTGCTTAAAAGCATATTCCATTACTTTTATGTCTTTGGCTTGGAAGAATATTTCATAGTTTTTAGTTTCTTTGTTTTTCATTACTGAAAAGTTTACTCCAAGTTTGTTTAGTTCTTTTTTTAAGTCTTTGAGGTCGCTTTGATCTATGCTTATATTTTCTAGTTGTCCTCTTTTGTAGAGGTCTTTCATTTTCATTTCATCGCCCATAAGACTTTTTAAGTTTCCGTTTGCTTTTTCTAAAGTATCATTCATCTTTTTTCTTATTTCTTTTTCTAAGTTGATTGATTCTTTTGCTGCCTTTATTGTGTATGTTATTATGGTTTGTGCTGCTTGACCTACTTCTTTGCTTATTTCTTCGTTTATCATGTTTTATCTCCTTTGTTTGAATTAAAAAAAGGGAAGTATAGGCTTTAATTTTTCTATACTTCCCTTTGATTGTTTTTATTTGGTTGTTGGTGGTGGAATGCTTATTTTAGATGTTTTTATATATTTCTTAGGTATTTCTACCTTTTATTGTTTTTCTGCTCTTATTTTGCTTTTCCACCTTTAGTAGTTTATGTGTGTTCTTTTGTCTGATAGATAGTTTTTCATGTTGGAATATATAATCTGTATTTCTTCATTGTTCATTGCTTTTATTTCTTCTGTGCTTTTATATGTTTTGTATGTTCCATCTTGATCTGCTTTTATGAGTTCATCTATTAGCTCTTGCCTTTTATTCATCTCTATTACCTCCTAGATCTGCCTTTATTTTCTTGGTCATATTATAGCTTGGATAAGATATTTTTACCAGGTCTTATCTTTCTTGATTTTTGTAATAGTCTTTAGTCATTTGTCTTTTTTTATTAAAACTATCACTATCTTGCTTATACTCTTTTATCTTTTCTATGATACTTTCTTTTTCTCCTCTCTTAATCGCCTTGTCAATTTCTATTGATAGGTCAATACTATATTCTCTATTTACTACTTCTACTGCATATTTGATATGATTTATTTCCTTGTATCTTTCCCTTATCTTTTCTGACTCTGTATTTAATTTACTGATTTCATCTTCTAAGTTTTTAATTTCTCCTAACCATTCTTTTTCTCTTAAATTTTTCTTTCCGCTGATTTTTTCAATTAAGTTTCTTGCCCTTATATGTTGGTCTATTTCCTTTTGATTATTCTTGTAGAAACTTTCTTTGAATATTTTCTTGCTTTCATATTCTTGGTAGGTTGCTTTTGTTTTTCTTACAGTCTTTGCATAGGCTAAGCACTTATTAAGGTCTTCTATCTTTTGACTATTTTCTTTTATAGTCTTATATATTTCAGAGTTTTTACTTCTTAAGATATTTATATGCCCTTGTAGGTCTGATATGGTTTTTATTTTATGTTCTCTTAGATAATTTATTCCACTTGCATATCTTTTTAGATCATAGATTGCTTTGTTTCTTTTCCCATAAAATGATAATTCAGCTCTATTATTTTCTTGCATTTCTTGATAGAAGCTTAAATATTCATAGAGGTTAAATAGTCCTGATTCATTTTCGATTTGCTTTTTACTTTGGTCTTTATATTCCTTATATGATTCTTTTAGCTTATCTTTGAAGCCTACTAACCATGTTGTTATTTTCTTTATTTCATTGCCTATGTTTTTTAATAGTTCATTCTGTTTTTTTATTTCACGATTTATATCTCCTTTTTCTGTTCTTATTCCTTTTCTTTCCATTGCACTAGCACTTGCCCCTAGATGTATTGTTGGTATTTGTTTTATACCTTGTCTTTTAAAACTCCTATGGTCTACTCTTTTTTCTATCTTGTTTTTTGCTAGATATTCATTGCAAAGGTCTGAAAAATTTTCTCTCCATTTTTCTACATTGCCTTTATCGTTCCAGCTTGTTAGTTCTACTTTTCTTGTTTTAGGTTTTCCATTTTTGTTTAAAATCTTTTCTCCTTTTCCATCTAGGATATATTCTTTTTTACTTTTTTGCCCCCATGTTCCATCTTCATTTATTGGTCTTACTATGGTCATTATATGAGCGTGAATGTTTTGATTCCCCTCTCTACTTTCATCATGAATTGCTAGGTCTACTATCATTCCCTCTTTTACAAAATTGTTTTGAACATATTCTTCTATCATCTTTTTATTTTCTTCTATGCTTAACTCTTTTGGTAATGATATGATAAAGTTTCTTGCAAGTTGGGCATTAGAGTTTTTCTCAAAAAGTTCTACCGAGTTCCACAAGGTTTTTCGGTCTTTATATTCTTTTGGTGCGTGATCTGGCAAAAATATTTCTTTGCTAATTACTCCTTGTTTTTTGGTGTAGTCATGGGTTACTCCGTCCCATTCATTTTTTATTTTTTCTCCACTTATATATGCTGCACTTGCTACTGCACTTTTGCCTTTTCCTCTTGATATTATGTTTACTGAAAAATGAAAACTGTCTGCCATTTTTATCACTTCCTTTCTTTCTTTGTTGTTTTAGGTGGAGGCTTAATAGATTTTTTATATCCACTTTGTGAATGAGCGTTTTGAAATGATAGAATTAAAAAAGCCGACTACTGAATTAATTTTTGTTGTTTCAGTATGTCGGCTTAATTGTTTTGTTCATTTCAAATTTTAAAAGTCAAGGGCGAGCCTTAGCGAGTTTATTTACCCTTGACTTTTAAAAAGCGAATGGTTGTTGCTCCCTGCAAGGGTTTGGCTCCGCAGGACGCAAGCACCCTTTAGGGTGTATAATTGCGCCCTTAGAAAATCTAAGGGAGATTTGGTTATTTATAGATCCCTATATTTTTCTTAATTTGCTCTCATTATTTTTAGTGTTTCTTTAAATTCTTTTGTCTTTGTTGCTTCTTCTAATAGGATTTTTATTTCTTCATCTGTTAGTTCTTCTGCATTTTCTATAAGGCTTTCTAAGATTGCCCCTCTTGTTATGAGTCTATGAGTTCTTTCTTTTCTTCTTTTTATTATGTCTTGTTTTAATATCTTCTTTTCTTGATTTTTTAGTTGCCTTAATCTCTCTTCTGTATCATCAATTTTCTCTTTTATTTCTTTTGACTCTTGTCTTATTTGTTCTAATTTTTTCATACAAAACTCCTTTCTTGCAATATAAAAAGAGATAACATTTCTGCTATCCCTTTTAAAGTTTCATTATTAGAATTTTATGTCTTTTGAAATATCATTTATGTTTCTATAATGATTTTCTATTTCTTCTTGCTTCTTTCTTTTTAATTGTTCTTCTCTTCTTCTAAATTGTTTTTCTTCTTCATTTTATGTTCCTCCATCTAATATTCTTCTGTTCTCTAAAGAAAGGCTAAGCACCTTTCTTTGATATTTAACCTTTCATCATTTTTTAGATTTTATCTTCTAAAATCTTTCTCAGTTTTTCTAAAATTCTATCCCTCCTCCCACTGATTGCTTGATGTGTAACTTTCTCTTTTCTGCTGATCGACCTTAGACTTTCTTCCCTGTAAAAGATGGCTTCTATTAACTCTCTTTCTTCTTTTGTTAGTGTAGCTAATGCCTTGTTTAGTTCTTCAATTTGCATTTTTACTTCTACGATTTTTTCCAAGTCTATTCTTTCATCTGTTATTGTTTCTACAAAGTGTCCATCATGATCCAGTGCTGAAAATGGAATTACATTATGCTTCCAATCTTTTCTTTGGAGATACTTTTCATGCTCTGTTATTTTCCAGTAGGCTTTATAAACCTCTTCACTTACAGGTACGGCTTTGCCTTTTACATAAAGGTAGTATTCTTTCTTATCCATGGTGTGTTCCTCCTTTTTAAGTTCTCTGTTTTGCTTTTTGAGAATAAAAAAGGAGGACTTCTACACTTTGGCGTAAAATGTCCTCTCGGCTCAAAAACTAATGTTTTATATGATTTATTATTTTGTTGGTTTCGATAAAGAGTTATTGCTATGTGTAAGTAATCCCAACCATAAAAAAGGATAAATGTATCTTATGTGAATAACAGAATTTAGTGTTCCCATTATTTATCCCTCCATTACTTAGCTACATATTTTTCCCTCCTAAATAAATCTTTTATAAACTTTAAATGCCATCTTTTTTGCATTTATCATTAGCAATTTTTATTTTCCTAACTAAGATAACAGCTAAACCAAATGACAAAACATCTGCCACTGGTTGAAGCAAATATATTCCAAATTGCCCAAATATATTTGATAAAATATACAATAACGGAATATAAAATATTCCTTGTCGTGAAATTGAAATTATTGATGCCCAAAAATATTGTCCAATATTTTGCATTAGCATACTACTAATCGCAAAGTATCCTAAAAGTGGCATTGTAATACATTGCATACGCAGTATCTCTGTACCGGCTAAAATAACTTCATTATCATTTGACATTGTTCTAATAAGCGGTTCAGAAAAAACATATAACAAAATAGCCGCTATAATTAAAAATAAAGTACCTACTGTTACTGCAAATTTAAAAGCCTTTTTAACTCTATCATATTGCTTTGCCCCGTAATTCATCGCACAGATAGGCTGAAAACCCTGACCCCAGCCTATCATTATCATATATGCTAATGCTAATATCCTTGAGCTTATTGTTAATGCTGCTATAACACCATCACCGTATTTTGCGGCTACAACATTCAGTAAAATTAAAGCGATACTTGTGATAAATTGTCTTGAAAAATTAGGCATTCCTCCTGCCAGAATATGATATACTCTATCTTTATTTATTCTTACTTTTTTTAAATCAACAGCAGTATTTCCATTTTTTTCTGATAAATTCGTTAATACGATGCAACCTGTAATTTGTCCTATCAATGTTGCATATCCAGCTCCAATAAAGCCGAATTTAAACCCAAACATCAATACAGGATCCAGAACCATATTGACAACCATTCCTATCAATAATCCTATCATTCCATCTTTCACATTCCCACAAAGTCTTAATTGATTGTAAAGAGTAATAGAATAAAGACCAAATGGTATGCTGACAATAATCACCCTTAGATACTGCACTGTAAAATTCAACAAACTTTCAGAAGCACTTCCACCTATAAATTTTGACAACGGTAAAACAAAAAACCATGATAAAATAGCTATTAAAATACCAATGACAATAGCAAAGAGAATTCCAATAGACGATATAATTTCTGCTTCCCTTTCTTCATTTTCTCCAATTTTTTTTGACATTATGTTTCCACTTCCATACCCAAACCAAAATCCAATAGCTTGAATAAAACTCATAAAGCTAAACACGATACCGATAGCAGCTGTCATGGATTTATTATTTAAAATACCGACAAAAAATGTATCAGTCAGATTATAAATTACCATGACAAGCATACCTATAATGGTAGGAATAGAAGTTTTCACTAATAATGGCAGAAGATTATCGTTTAAAATGGCTTTTCTTTTCAATTCTTTTTTATTATTACTTGAGTTCATACTACAAACCTCTAACTACACCTTTATTACCGTCTACTTGAATCATATCCCCATCTTTGTATTTTGTAGTTGCAAAGCCCACTCCAAGCACTGCCGGAATATTAAACTCTCTTGCAACAATTGCAGCATGGCTTAATGCCGCTCCCGTATCAGCCACAACTGCACTTGCCAGCTTAAATAATGGTGTCCACTCCGGATCAGTAAGATGGCAAACTAAAATATCGCCTTTTTGCATCTTATAAAATTCTTTCGGACTATTTATTATGCACACTTTTCCGGCTGCAATACCGGCACTTCCACTTACCCCCTTTAGGACATCGCCATTTGTTTCAAAAATTAACAATTTTGATGCATCCCATACTTTTATTGCTAAAGGAAATTTTTCATTTCTCCTATTTATTTTTCTCTTATCCGATTCATTTAAGCTACCCCTATTCATCACTTCCAAAAGTTCTTTATGAAACAGATTTGCAATCCCAACTTCATAATCTTCACTGCCAAGAAGAATGTAGTTTATTCTTTTGACACATTGTCTTACATAATAAAATAAGGTTTCCCAGATATATTGGCTTTCTTCACGAACCACATGAAAATATCTGAAATATTCTATTTGTTTTTCTATATCTTGATACTTGTTTCCATAAATTTCTTTTAGCCTTATCATTAACTTGGAAAAATCTTTCCCTTGCTTAATCTCATCACTATTTTCATCCGTATTTAATATAGGTCTTAATATATTTATTAGCCTATCAGGATCTTCAATAAATGTTTTTGCAGATAAACAATAGCAATTATAATCAGATTTAAATCCGTTATCTCGCATAAACTTATCTGTTATATCTCTAAAGTCATCATAATTTTCATATAATTCTTTATAACTTTCTCCGGATATAATAGTTCTTTTTAAAGCTTCATTTTTTCTTATCTCACGAGCCATTTTATAGACATCATTTGTAACCACTGATGTTTTATTATCTAAGTCCCAATAAAAATCAAATGATGAATAATTAGCATTTACTTTTTTGATTATTTTAGTGAATTTTTTATCGTTTAAAACAGATGGGAATAAAGCGTATTTGAATCTGTCATAAGCCAATTTTTGTAAAAGAATATAGCTATCTTCCATAAAATTTTTGCATTCTTCTAATGTCATGTTTTCAAAATTTAAATGCTTAATTTTTTCTATTTTAGACTCATATATTTTCATAAAATCGTTGCACTTATGATAGCAACCATTAAAATCTTTCATATTTTTTAAAATCTTAAAAAACTTAAATATATTTTTATTGATTCGCTTACCTGCGTCAGAAAAAGTTTGTATTCCATCATCATCTATAATTGGATTTCTTGGTAAAACAATTCCGCCTTCTAATAAAATATTAACTTTCTGATCATTTATTGCTGCCAGATAGTCGAAGTCAAGCGCTCTATGTGCAAAAGGCATTTTTTCTAAAAAAAATGACATCACTTCTCGTGTACTTTTATTGATTTTTTTACCCTTTGTATATTTTTGTACTAAACTATCTTCAGATATGTGATTGGTAGAACTTTTCAATGTAGTAATAGCTCTTGCCTGTAAAATATATACTTCATCATCTTTAATTGCCCACTCAATATCCATTGGCATTTTATAATGCTTTTCAATCTTCAAACCAGACTTTATTAGCTCTGATATTTCTCTATCATTTAATGCTCGTTTTTTTCGATCATTGTCATCTACCGTTACCTCTACCGTGTTTTTCTCTCCATATATAATCTGTGTTTCCTTGCTTCCAATAGCTACTTCAATAATTTCTCCATTTTTGCCAACAATATAGCTATCTGCTGTAACTCTTCCGCTTACAACACTTTCTCCTAAACCATAACTCGCATTGATTTGCATCTCATTTTCTTTTTTACTTACCGGATTCACAGTAAACAAAACACCTGCTTTTTCGCTTTCTACCATTTCCTGAATAACAACAGCAATCGAAACGGAGCTTTGGTCATAACCTTGATGTAATCTATAGCTTACAGCTCTATTCCCCCAAAGTGAAGCATAACAATTACGCACCCCATTTAATACACTTTCAATACCTTGAACATTTAAATAAGTTTCTTGTTGCCCTGCAAAACTGGCATCCGGTAAATCTTCTGCCGTTGCTGAAGAACGCACTGCAACTCTTGTATTATTTCCAAGATTAAAATATTTTTCTCTTATTGCATTTTCCAATTGCTCAGGAAATTTCCCAGACTTTATCTTTCCTCTAAAATGCTCAGCTTCATTTAGAAGTGTTTTTTCATCATCTGCTGATTTTTTAATTCCATTTTCAATGAGGCTATCAATATCATTTACTTTTAAAAAATCTCTATATGCGTCTGCTGTTATAACAAAACCACTTGGAACATTTATTTTAGCCGAAGTCATTTCTCCAAGATTAGCTCCCTTACCTCCAACAATTAATACATCTTCCTTTTTTATCTCATTAAAATCCAGAATCATTTCTATCACCTTCCTTTTTACAATTAAATTTCTATATATTTAAAAACAATGCTTTGTATATAAATATTAAGTACTTCCTCAAATGTATCTTCATTAAAATGGAAATAATTTGAACATAGAACAAAGCTTCCAACAAAGGCATTTGATAAACCTTGCTTATCTACACTTTTTACTACATTGTTTTTGTACCAATAATCTATTAACCTATCCAAAAAATCCCCATATAGATTTTCTACTCTATTCACTTTCTTTGAATCTTGACTCGCAAATATTCTAAATGCCTCTTGATAAATTTCCTGATTTTTAATTTTCTCAGTCATGTCTATTGAATACTTGAAAATTACCTCTGAAAGGTATTTTTTAGGATTCGTAAGTGAATTTGAAAATTCTTTTTCAATGTTCTCCAATTTTTGTATTGACCTATATGCCATTAAGTCAATGACAAGAGATTCTTTATCTTTCCAAAAATTATAGAAACTCCCTTGAGCTATTCCGACTCTTTTTGTTAATTCCGAAATACTAAGTGATTTTGTACCTTTCTCATGAAATAAATCAAGAGCAGTTTCCATAATACTTTCTTTAATTTTTATCTTTTCTTCTTCTGTAAATGCTTTTGCCATTTTAAGCCTCCAAATATTATAAATATATCTATGAATTTTCTATTTTTTATTCATAGATATCATAGCATAAGCAAACACAAAAGTCAATGAATATTTTATTTTTTATTCATTGACTTCCCCGATATATTATTTAATTAAAATGTTCTGCATTTCACATACCGGTATCCCCGCTCTTTTCAAAACCTTTAACTTCTCCTGTTTTTTCTGCTTTCGCCTTGCTTTATACCTTTCCTCATACTCCTGTTGTTTCCCATTTGCTTTACGCTTTAGATAATTTTGATGAAGTCTGTCCCTTCTCTCATTAATTTTTCGTTCTTCTTCCTCAAGTTTTAAACGTTCTTCTTCGCTTAATTCTTCTTTTGGAACTTCATAATTTCCGATGAAGTTAAAATATATTTCTATCTTTTGCTTTGATGTTTGACTGCCTTTTCTATCCCTTTCATGAATGATAATCTTCTCTACAAATTCATTTATCATTGTGTTTGTGAGTTCATCAAAGTTTTCATAACGACTAATAAGGGATATAAATTTTCTTGTCTTGTCTGTTTCTTTTTCATATCTTGATATCGCAAGATCTAAGTCTTCAATCTCTTTGCTTAGGACTCTTTGCTCTGTTTCGTATTGGCTATTAAGTATCTCATATCTACTACTTGGTATTTTTTCTAGTATCATATCCTCGTAAATACGGCACATAAGCCTTTCTAACTCTTGTATCCTCGACTTATTATTAATTAGCCTTACTCTTTGTTTTTCTATCTCTACTTTTTCCTTTTCTTCCATTTCATTTTGAATGGAATGAATAAATGCTTCATTATCCTCATTAAGATAATTTTTTATATCTTTTAATGTTTCTTGGATAAGGTTTATGACTACTTCTGCTTTTATCCTGTGAGCTGATGGACATAGCATTCCGCAAGGCACTTTCTTGTAATTACTACAAACATAATAAGGGATATTCTTATAGTTATTTGTCCTATGAACATACATCTTGCTTCCACAATCTGCACAATACATCAGTCCTGTTAGTGGGTGATATTCTCCCCAGCCATCAGGATACCTTTTTACATTTCCTCTTATCCTTTGCACATTATCAAAGGTTTCTTGGTCTATGATGGCTTCGTGAGTATTTTCAAAGATGAGCCAATTATCTTCGGATACATATTTACTTTTCTTATCCTTGAAATGCTTTCTTGTTTTAAAGTTAACTGTATGCCCTAAGTATTCTTTTTTCTTTAAGATACTTGCAATTGTGGAACTACACCAACGATAAGGATGTTCAAAGTTTTTGCTTTGATGTAATCCATATCCCAATTTTTGCTGATGATAAGCGGGTATATCTATCTTATCTGCTTCCAGTATCTTTGCTATTTTGTATGGTCCTGCTCCGTCCATTGTAAGATTAAATATTCGTCTTACTATCTGTGCTGCCTTTTCATCTACAATCCACTTATCTTTGTCTTTTTCATCTTTTATGTAGCCATAAGGCGGTGTGCTTGCCGTATGCTTTCCGCTTTCTCCTTTTGATCTAAATGTAGATTGTATTTTTCTTGAAGTATCTCTTGCATACCATTCATTCATAATATTTCTAAAAGGGGTAAAATCATCTTCTCTGTAAAAGCTGTCTACATTGTCATTTATAGCAATCAGTCTTACGCCCTTTTGTCTTAATATCTCCATACATTGACCGACTTTGAGATAATCTCTGCCGAGTCTACTCATATCCTTTACGATGATACAACCGATATTTCCAGTATTTACTCCATTCATCATTTCCATAAAGCCTGGTCTATCAAACTGTGTCCCGCTTATTCCGTCATCTGTAAAATGGATGATGTTGGTTAAATTATTCTTACTTGCATATTCTTCAAGGATTTTCTTTTGATTAACGATTGAGTTACTTTCTCCTTCAAGTTCATCATCTCGACTTAATCTCTCATAGAGTGCTGTTATCTTTTCAAAATTCCTCACTTTTTCCTCCTTCCTCTTAATTTCCTAAATAAAAAAGAATTAAGAAGTACATGTTTCACTAAAACAGTGATTAAGTGTTCTCCTTAATTCTATTACTCCTGCTGCCAGCTTATATTTCTTGTATTGCTTAACTGCAAAATGACTTGGATCTTTCTTTTCAAGAGCTTCAAAAAGCCTATCAATTGGGTTCATATAGGTTTCGTCATCTTCTCTAACCTCACTTGCGTCAATCATATCTAAGAGTGTTTTAAAATTCTTTTCTTCTTCAGGTGCTTCATAATAAATATACCCAATAAGAGCAGTGTAATATAACTTTTCAGCCTTTACCCAAAAATCTTCTCCTGCCTTTTCTCCATCTCCCTTGGTGTTAGCAATTATGGTTTGGACAAGCTTTAAAATATCTTTTTCACTTCTCAAGTATGCAAAGGGATTGTATTTCATAGATTTTTTAAAGTTTATTGTGTTTAATATCTTTATGTCGTAACCATTTTCATAAAGCATTTTTCCACATTCTAACACAAGTGTGCCTTTAGGGTCTGTTACTACATAGGAAGAATGCATTTGCATTAGATTTGGCTTTACATAAAATCTCGTTTTACCTGATCCAGAACCACCTATTACTAATACATTTTTATTTCTGGCATATTTAGGGTTTTTAGGTCTTGAGTTCATTGTTAGTCTTTCGGTATTAGTTATGAGAACATTGTTTTCAAACTTAGGGTCAATATATGGAGCAATATCCTTACTTTCTCCCCATCTTGCAGATCCATATTCCTTGCCTTGCCTATATTTCTTTTTGTTTTTACCTTTGCTGTAAACAATTAACTTAACAAGACCAGCAACTGAAATACCTACTAACAAGTCCCTTGGATTAAGGCTTGGTATATAAGATAAAGTTCCTATATCAGAAATTCCCACCATTATTTTATCAATAATATCTCCTCCTACATAAGAATTGATGTGCTTAGAAAAGATATTTCCAATGTAGAAGAATGATAGATAGGGAATGTTTGATAATATAAATTTCTTTGGGTTGTCTATTTTAATTAGGTTTTTAATATCAGAAAGAATGGCTTCTAATATCTTATTCATCGTAGAAACCTTCACTATCTAATAAAATTAGTAGGTAGTGTCTTCCCTTTGGTGTTATTAATGTTTGTATTCCTACAAGTGTACCTAGTGGATCAATCCATTCTTTTACTTCAAAATATCCCTTGTTCTTATCTGCATAAGGTAAGAGTTTCTTTTTCTTATCTCTGTAAATTAATCCCTTATCCATTAGAAAACTTATAAATTGATTTTGTGGTATTCCTAACTCTTTGGCAGTATTTCTAAAGTTTGTAAGTAGGTTATAATCTACTAATTTGTCATAATAATCTGCCTTTGGTCTTAATTCTTCAATTTCTTCTTCTCTTTCAGCAATAATTCTATTGGCTACAAGAATTGCATCTGCAAGTAGATCTTCATTAGTTTTCTTTTCTTGCCCTACTATATATCCTCCGTTTTTTCTAATACTTGGTAAGACTTCTCTAGTTACCCAAGCTTTGAATATTTTTGCTTGTGGTAGTTTTGATGAGAGGATAAGTGAATACAATCCTGATTCGTTAATTATTGAAATATTCTGTATTCCTCCAGGGGTGTTCCATTTCGTTACACCCTTATCTTCTTCGTCTACATGGTCATAAATAGCTTTTCTGGGATTGACATATCCTAGCATAGTTGCTACTTCATTTGCTATAAAGAAAAACTCACCATCTTTTTCAATAACAGTGAGTTTCCCAAAATTCTTATTTTCAAATGTTTTTAGATTACTTATCATAAGCTTTGCTCCTTATGTTTATTTTTAACTTTATCTTTACTAATGGTGTCCTTAGCCATATCTTTAAACTTATTTATAGTCTTCGTTATTGAATCTTTTCTATCGGCCTTTTTTTCAGAAGCCTTAACTGCTTTTTTAAAGGCGTGTTCCATTACTTTTATATCCTTAGATTGAAAAAACACAGAGTGGTTACCAGTTTCCTTATCTTTCATAACAGAAAACTTCACTCCGTGTTTGTTTAAAATTTTCTTTAATTCTTTTAACTCAGGATCTTTTAGATTAATTTCTTCTAACTGTCCCTTTTTAACCATATCCTTTAGTTTTACTTCTTCTCCATTATTTTTTATTACATTTTTCAAACCACCTTGTTCCTCTATTTGCTTGTGTACTTTCTTTAAGGCATCAAGAATTGCTTTACTTGTTGCTTTGGCAAGTCTTACTTCAAGATTAAGACTCGACCTAGATACTTCTTCATTAATCATCTATTCCACCTCCATATAAAAGTAACTCTTTGTATTTTCTTAACTTCTCTTGATGGATTTTTCTTCTAAAATCTTCTCCCGTAACTTTAACTGGTATTGTCATTTCAAGTATTCTTGAATATATCCTCTGATATTCAAGTTCAATATTAGGATTTTGAATAATTTCCAATGATAAGTTTGTAGTAAAAATTGTCGGCCTACCCTTTAAGTATCTTGAGTTTATAATATTATATACTTGTTCTCTTGCATAAGATGTATCCCTTTCAATTCCAAGGTCATCTAATATTAACAATGGAATATTTGATAGGTTATCTATAATTTCGTTTGAATCAACCTTAAATGCAGATTTTTGTATTTGATTTATTACCTGAGATAAATTCAAAATCTTAACTCTAACTTGTGTTCTTTCGATTAATTCATTTGCTATTGCACAAGCAAGGTAAGTTTTCCCACTACCAACATCTCCGTAAAATAAAAGTCCAACATTGTCTTCCTTCATTTGCTCAAAACTTTTGGCATAATTATAGGCAACCTTGTAGGCTTGACCTTTTTCATTTAAGTATTTCTCAAAATTATATTGGTGTTGGAGCGGCGATGAAAAACAATCTCTTTTCAATGACGATATTTTCATCAGTCTTTCTCTTTCTTCATTTTCCTTATCTCTCTTTATTTCACATTCACATTTAATTCTGGGAATAAACTTTGTAAATCCAAGGTCAAGTAATTCTCCATCGACTCTTTTACCACATACCTTACAATAAATATGTCCATTTCTTTCAATATCATTTTCTCTTAATACAAAATTTTTTAAGCTTGTCATAAACTCTCTCCTATATCATAATTCATTTTTCTTGTTGAATTGTCATTAATGTTTTTTGCCTGATCATTAAGATACCAATTGATTATCGTTGCCTTGTGGTCTTGATACTCTCTGTTATTTGCTTTCATATATGACGACAACCTATCAATGTATTCATTAATTCTACTTCCTAACTCATTTGTTAAGTCCTTGTATTCTTCATCAGTCAAAAATATATTTTTATATATTCCATAAGGCTTTTGCCCTTTATTAAAATCATTATTTCTTAACTCATTATTTCTAATATTGTTATAGTTACCTTCCGATTTTCGAAAATCTTGACTTTCGATATTCGAATCTCTTGAATTTCGATTATCGAACTTCTGGAATTTTGTTTTTCGAACTTCTTGATTTTTTAATTCCATATTATTAAATATGCTCATAAAGTCTTTAACATAAATTCTATTAGGCTTTCCAAGTCCTTGTCTTTTCTTTTCAATCAGTCCTATCCCTGACTTAATATCAAGCTCAGCTATTAATTTATTTGCTTTTTCACTGGCACAATTAAATTGTTCTTTTATACTTTCAATTGTGTAGTAAATAAAGACTTTTCCATCTTCATCTATCCAGCCATTTTTATATGAAAGACCCATTCGATTAAGCATATATGAATACAAAACTTTAGCTTCAATAGAAATGCTCTCAAAAATCTCATCTTCCATTAATACCATAGGTAACCTAATGAAGTTATACATTTCAGATTGCCTATTATAGAAATAATCAAAATTCATTCGTGCCTCCTTTCTTTGAAATAAAAAAAGACGACAGAATTTTTGATTTTCTATCGTCTACGATTGTCTAATATTTATTTTTCTTTAAATTGATTTTATTGTATAGTTTAATAATTCTAATAATCCAATAACATATATACCTAATTTAGGTAATCCAAATGGACTAAATAAAAATGCTAATATTAGTGCTTCAATTACAATTTGCTTGTCTCCTTGAAATATGCTAGCTAATCCAATTATAAAAATTAAAGTAGAAACTACGCTTAACAACGCAGTACTCAAACTTAATATGAAGGTTAAAAAAGCTATGAGCAAACTCAACACTAATCTTATCGGTAATAAAATTATTCTAATTATCCATCTCATACATACCCCTAAAAATTAAACTGGGATTCATAACAAACCCCAGTTTCATAATTAGCGTGTCCTTTAATATAATTTTGATCCTGCTGGAATATTATCATCCAACATTATTAAGTTAAGTTTTTCCTCTCCATCGTACTCACAAATTGCAGATATAATCATACCTTCTGAGTCGATTCCCATCATCTTACGTGGAGGAAGATTACAAATCGCAAGTAGTGTCTTTCCAATTAAGCTCTCTGCACTGTAATATTCCTTAATACCAGATAAAATAACTCTTTCTTTTTCAGAACCATCATCTAATGTAAATTTCAATAGCTTTTTTGACTTTGGAACTTCTTCGCAGTTCTTAACTTTTACAACTCTAAAATCAGATTTTGAGAATGTATCAAAATCAACCATATCTTCAAATAATGGCTCTACTTTTACTTTTGAAAAGTCGATTTTTTCTGTCGTAAGTTTGTCGTAAGTTTCGTAAGTTTCTTTTGACAAATCCCCATTTTCTGCCTTTTCTAAGCCTATTGGCTTCATTGTTGGGAACAACATTATATCTCTGATTGATTCATTGTTAGTTAACATCATTATAAGTCTATCAACACCAATTCCCAAACCGCCTGTTGGTGGAAGTCCTACTTCTAATGCATTCAAGAAATCATAATCCATCATTTGAGCTTCGTCATCGCCATTCTCTCTAGCTTCAACTTGTTTCAAGAATCTTTCCTTTTGATCGATTGGATTGTTCAATTCACTAAATGCGTTTGCGATTTCTTTTGTACATACAAATGCTTCAAATCTGTGAGTATATCTTTCATCATCTGGATTTCTCTTAGCCAATGGACTTACTTCAACTGGATGACCCAATACAAATGTTGGTTGAACTAATTTTTCTTCGCAGAAATGTTCGAAACATTCGTTAATAATTTCGCCACGTGACATATTGTCTGAGATTTCAACATTGTTTGCTTTGGCAACTTCACGAGCTTGTTCATCTGTTTCAATTTCATCAAAATTTATGTCTGCGTATTCTTTTATTGCATCAACCATTGTTATTCTTTTCCATGGTGGTGTAAAGTCTATTTCTGTTTCTCCAAATTGAGCCTTCATAGAGCCATTAACTTTTTCACAAACAAAAGCAACTAATTGTTCTGTGATATCCATCATATCATTGTAGTCAGCGTAAGCTTGATACAATTCTATTGCCGTATATTCTGGATTGTGAGTGTGATCCATTCCTTCATTTCTGAACATTCTGCCCATTTCATAAACTTTGTCAAATCCACCGACAATTAATCTCTTTAGGTATAATTCGTTTGCTATACGCAAATACATATCGATATCCAAAGTGTTGTGGTGAGTTATAAAAGGTCTTGCATTTGCTCCACCTGCTATTGTGTTCAAGATTGGAGTATCAACTTCTAAGAATCCTCTTGTATCCAAAAATTCTCTGATTGCTGAAATAATTTTAGATCTTTTTATAAATGTATCTTTGATTTCAGGATTCATAATTAAATCCACATATCTTTGTCTATATCTCAAATCCGGATCTTTTAGTCCGTGCCATTTTTCTGGTAATATTTGTAATGATTTAGATAATAAAACTACAGTTTTTGTTCTAATGGATACTTCTCCGCTTTGTGTTTTGAAAATACATCCTTCAACACCAACGATATCTCCGATATCCATATTTTTTACTTTTGCATAATTTTCTTCGCCTAATTCATTTACTTTATTAAATAATTGAATTCTGCCAACAGAATCTTGTAAGTCCATGAAGTTAACTTTTCCATGTCCTCTTTTACTCATAATTCTTCCGGCTATTTTAACTTCTTTTCCGTCAAATTCGTCAAAGTTATCTAGGATTTCTTTTGTATTATTAGCATTGTCAAATTTTTCATGAACGTATGGGTTTTCATTTGCATCTAATAATTCTTGTAACTTTTGTCTACGAATTTGTAGCATTTCGTTTAAATTTTCCATTTTTATCCTTTCTTGACAGTTAATACCTTTAATTCTACGATTCCACCTGGTGTTTCAACTGTAGTAGTGTCACCAACTTTTAGATTTAACAGAGCTTTTCCTGTTGGTGATTCATTTGAAATTCTACCTTCAAAAGGATCAGCTTCTGCTGTTCCTACTATTTTATATGTCATTTCTTTGTTTGACTTTAAATTTTTGTAAGTTACTGTTGAGCCCACAGTCACAACGTCTTTTTGATTTTCGTCATCTTTAATAACTTTTGCATATAATAGCAAGTTTTCAAGATAGTTAATCCTTTCTTCTACTTGCGCTTGTTCATTCTTAGCTTCATCATATTCTGCGTTTTCAGAAAGGTCGCCAAATCCTCTAGCAACTTTAATTTTTTCAGCTATTTCTGTTCTGCGAGTAGTCTTTAAAAACTCAAGTTCTTCTTTGTGTTGATCTAATCCTTCTTGAGTTAATAAAAATTCTTTATCTGCCATAATCTATTCTCCTTATTTTAACCATATATTCTAAAATTATATAACAAAAGGCATAATTGTCAAGTTTTCAGTATATGATTAAACTATTCATTTTTAAATTCATCTAGTATTTTGTATATTTCAACAAGGTCTGTCAATTGATTGATTTTGTTCTTAACTTTATTAGAATTTCTAAATCCTTTCAGATACCATTGAATGTGCTTTCTCATTTCCAAAATCGCACGTTTTTCTTCGTAAAATTCCAATTTCAATTGCATGTGTTTTTTTATTGTGTCGATAACTTCTTCTTTAGTTTTGATTTCATCATCACTAAAAATAAATGGATTTTGCATTGCACCTCTTGCCAACAAAACTCCATCGCAATTTGAGTATTCCATATTTTTTCTAATGTCTTCTTTTGTAAAACAATCACCATTGCCAAATACTGGAATGTCCACATTTTCAACTAATCTTTTTATATGAGACCAATCAGCCTCTCCTGAATAAAACATTTTTCTAGTTCGTGCATGTAGTGTGATATAATCCACTTTCAATCTCTCACAAATTTGTCCTAGCTGCATATAATTCATGGAATTTTCATCAATTCCAAGTCTGAATTTTACAGAAACTGGCAAATCAGTGTTGTTCTTACAAGCTCTGATAACATCTTCCGCTAAGTTCAAATCTCCCATTAAAGCTGAGCCGTCACCGTTTTTGAAAATTTTCGGTGCAGGACATCCCATATTTATATCAATTGATTTGAAATTGTAATTTTCCGTAAGAAATCTTGTTGCATAAGCAATGATTTCTGGTTCGTGTCCAAATATTTGAACAGATGTATTGTTCTCTCTTGGATCTGTATCTAAAAGTTTTTTAGTTTTCTTGTCATCATAGTAAAGTGCTTTGGCACTTATCATTTCTGTAAAGCACAACCCCGCTCCCAATTCTCCACAGATTATTCGAAATGGAATATCTGTAACTCCAGCTAATGGTGCCAAAAACAAATTACTATTTAAGTTTAATTTTTCTTTAATCATTTCTATTTAATTCGTTAATAATTTTTAATCCATCTAAAGTGATTAGTTTGTCAATAATTGTAATATACTTTGATTGTTTTGCAATCAAATAAGAAAAACCACCAGTTGCAATAATTGTAACTTCATCTTTTGTTTTGTGTTTTTCTTCTAGGATTTTTTCAATTATATAATCTATTAATCCTATAAATCCAAATACAACTCCTGATTGCATACTTTTTACGGTGCTATCTCCAATAACTTTATCCGGCATTTCTATTTCAATCTTTGGTAGTTTTGCAGTCTTCATAAATAATGCTTCTGATGAAATTGCAATCCCCGGAGCTATTGCTCCTCCCAAATATTCTTTATTTTCCGAAATATAATCAAAAGTAATCGCCGTTCCAATATCTACGATAATAACTGGAGTAGAATATTTTTTACAAGCACTTACTGCGTTGATTATTCTATCTACGCCGACCTCTTTTGGACTTGCGTATTTATTAACTATTCCCGTCTTTATATTTTCATCTACTATCAATGGTTCAATTCCCAAATATTTTTTTACTGCCTTTGGTATAGTTGGCATTAGATTTGGTACAACTGAACCAATAATAGCTTCTTTTATATCTGATTTTTTGACGTTTGAATATTCCAAAGCTTGTCTTAATGTTAGAGCGTATTCATCACTCGTTTTTCTCAAATCTGTAGATATTCTCCATTCAAAAATCAACTCATCATCTTTGAAAATACCCAAAACAATATTAGTATTTCCAATATCTATTACAAGTAAAATATCTTCCACCTTCTTTATTTGTTTTCAATGGATGCTTTTATGAATCCATCGAATAAAGGATGAATTTTGTTAGGTCTTGATTTGAATTCCGGATGGAATTGGCAACCTAAGAAGAATTTATTTTGTGGTATTTCAAGCATTTCTACCAAGTTGTATTGGTCATTAATTCCTGAGAATACAACATTATTTTGTTCAAATTGTTCTCTGTAATCGTTGTTGAATTCATATCTGTGTCTGTGTCTTTCTTGTATGAATTCTTCACCGTACAATTCTTTTGCCAAAGATTTATCTTTCAAATGACACTCATAGTTACCAAGTCTTAATGTTCCACCTATATCTTCAATATCTCTTTGTTCTTTCATTAAACTTATTACAGGATTTTTGCAATCAGCAACAACTTCTGCTGTATTAGCATCAGCTAAACCAAGTATATTTCTAGCGATATCTATTGCTGCGATTTGCATTCCCAAACAAATTCCGAAATATGGCATATTGTTTTCACGACAATATTTTGAAGTTTCAACCATTCCTTCCATGCCTCTTCCACCAAATCCGCCTGGGACGATAATACCATTCAATCCTTCGAATGATTCTTTGATATTATCTTTATTTAATTCTTCTGAATTAATCCAACGAATGTTAACTTTGTGATTGTTTGCATACCCTGCATCTATCAAAGCTTGTTCTACAGAAAGATAAGCATCGTGAAGTTCTGTGTATTTTCCAACTAAACCGATATTTACAGTTTCAGTTGCTTTTCTGTAGTTTTCAATCATTTTTCTCCATTTTCCATCTTCTTCACCTTTGGATTTTAGTTTCATTTTTCTCATGATATATTTATCCAAATTTTGTTCTTGGAATTTCAATGGAACTTCGTAGATAAAGTCAACATTAAATGATTGAATAATAGCCTCAACTGGAACATCACAGAATAATGAGATTTTTTCTTTTAATTCATCTGTAACTATTCCTTCACTTCTAAGGATTATTACATTTGTTTTAATTCCCAAACTCATCAATTCTTTATAAGAATGTTGTGTTGGTTTTGTTTTTAGTTCATTGCTTCCAGGAATTGTTGGAACCAAAGTTGTATGAATGAATAATACATCTTCTTTTTCATTTTCAGCGTGGATTTGTCTAATTGCTTCCAAGAATGGCAATGATTCAATATCTCCAACAGTTCCGCCAATTTCAGTTATAACAATATCTGCTTGAGATTCTTCAGCTGCTTTATACACCGCTTTTTTTATTTCATCAGTAATATGTGGAATAACTTGTACAGTTTTACCGTTGTAATCTCCACGTCTTTCTTTTTTGATAACGTCGTTGTAGACTTTCCCTGTAGTAATGTTAGATCTTTGAGTTAATTCTTCGTTAATAAATCTTTCATAATGGCCTAAATCTAGGTCAGTTTCTGCTCCGTCTTTTGTTACAAAAACTTCTCCATGTTGATAAGGACTCATAGTACCTGGATCTATGTTCAAGTACGGGTCAAATTTTTGCATAAACACAGAAATGCCTCTATCTTTTAGCATTCTACCAATACTTGCACCGCTGATTCCCTTACCTATACCAGAGACAACTCCTCCAGTAATAAAAATAAATTTACTCATTACTCCTCCTATAATTATATTAATGATGAATATATGTCTTGAATATCACACAAACTATAATTTTCTTTGTAGACAAATTTTTCAAGACCGTCGTGTATTTCTCTGATTTCTTCAATTAATGGACTAATTTCATATTGAAAATATTTAGCCTTTTCGTATTTAGATTCAAAATCAGATTTTTGTATCATTTCTTCCAAATTATTTCTCTTGTCGATGATTTCATTCAAACCAATTTTCAATTTTTCTTGTGTAGAATCCAGGCTATTAATTCCACATTTTTCAATTAAATTGCTGTTTTGAATAAGTTGTTTTGAGAAAGCATTAATAACGAATTTATCCAACATATAAATCAAAGTCTTCGCTTCAATTTCATGAGTTGTTATTACATCTTCCAATCCAACATCGTAAATTGCGTGTAATTCTTCCTCACTTAGTATACCACAAAAATCCTTGATAGATTCTTCCGAAATCAAGGAATATAAAGAATCAAAATAATGAACTAAATCCAACAAACCTCTCTTCTTCGCTTCTTCTCTCCAAAGTTCTGTGTAGTTGTCTTGTCTGTACAAAATATGTTTGTGATTTTTCAAAATATTGACAACTTCTGATTTAATAAATTGTTCTATATTCTCATTTTGAGATTTGAATTTTTCATATACTCTTTTAATTGCATTTGCATACATTGTATTTAAAACTATGTTCACATCGCTTGCACTATTTGAAGAGCCTAACATTCTAAATTCAAATTTGTTTCCACTGAAGGCAAATGGACTTGTTCTATTTCTGTCTGTCATATTTGGTGGAATGTAATCAAATCTATTTATCGAAAATTCAGGATAATTTCTGACAATTTCTTCTTCATTCATAAGAGAGTTAAATGTTTCTTCAATATCTTGCCCCAAATCCATAGATATTATTGATGGAGGTGCTTCATCTCCTCCTAATCTATAGTCGTTGGACGTAGTTGAAGATGCGGATCTTAAAAGTGCTTGTGATTTGTCTACAGCTTCTATCAAACATGCTGTGAATATCAAAAATACAAGGTCATTTTCCATATCAGCTTTTGGTGAAAATACATTTCTACCGTGATTTGTAACTAAAGAGTAGTTGTTATGTTTACCAGAACCATTTACACCTTTGAATGGTTTTTCGTGCAACAAGCATACTAAATGATGTTTTCTTGCAGTAGTTTTAAGTATTTCCATAACTAAGTGGTTATCATCTACAGAAATATTGGCGTTTTCAAAAAGAATTGCTACTTCGAATTGATTTGGAGCAACTTCATTGTGTTCAGTCTTAGCGTATATTCCAAGTCTGAATAATTTCTCGTCAAAATCTTTGTAGAACGCTTCAACTCTTTGTGGAATTGAACCGAAATAATGGTCAGTAAGTTCTTGCGATTTGGGAGCTTGTGCTCCTAAAAGAGTTCTTCCTGTATTAATCAAATCAATACGTTGTTTGTATACATTTTCATCTATAAGGAAAAATTCTTGCTCCAATCCGATTTTGACTTTCATTCTGTAACAGTGCTCATCAGAAATTTCGTTGTAAAGTTTTGTAGCATAATCAGACAAGTAGTCCAAACTTTTAAGTAGTGGCAGTTTTTTATCTAAAGTAGTTCCATCATAAGATACAAACACTGATGGTATATACATTATATTATCTACTATAAAAGTGTTAGATGTACAATCCCAATAAGTATAACCTCTTGCTTCAAACGTAGATCTAATTGATCCTGTAGGAAATGATGAAGCATCTGGTTCTCCTTTAATTAATTCTTTTGCCGAAAATCTATTTATTGGAGTATTATCGTCTCCTCTATCCAAAAATGAATCGTGTTTTTTTGCTGTTAATCCATTTAACGGTTGAAACCAATGACAAAAATGAGTGGCTCCTCTTTCAATCGCCCATTTTTTCATCGCATGCGCAATTATCTCTGCTGTTTCAATATCAAGTAAATCTTCTTTTCTAACTGCGTTTTTCCATTTTTGATAAATCGGAAATGGTAGTGAATCTTTCATTTGTTTTTTATCAAAAGTGTCAATCCCAAAAATTTTATTTGTATCCATAATACCTCCATGTATTAAAATAAAAAAAATTGGCAATCAAAGAAAGCCAATTTATGAAAAACAAAAATAGTGTTTTTTTTATTATATTTAATCACAGTTTTGTTGTCAAGTATTTTATTGTTTTTTCTTATTCTTTTTTATGATTACTTGCATTTCAGAAGCATCACTTGGATTGATAGGAATAAGTTTGTTAGTAGCTTTGGAATTTTTCAAAGTTAATTCCAAAAATCTCTTATCTTTGGAGTATTTCCATTGTTTGATGTCTTCATATTCAGCCAAAAATCCATTGAAATAAATCCCTTTATCTGTGAATGAGATTTTTTCGAATGTTAAATAAATGAATATTACTCCAAGTAATATATAAATTAATGGGAACCATGTTTTTTGTTGGTAAAGATACAATAATCCCAATATTACAATTGAATATGATGCAACCATCATTAAAACTCTTTTTCTTTGGTTAAAGTTTTTGATGACTCTACCAATATTTTTTTTGACTTTGTATACATTGTACATTTGCTTCAATCCAAAAAGCAAAATCAATATATACATCACATTAATAATATTTTGTGCGCTCATTATTTCTCCTGATTTTCTATATTGTTTTCTATTTCTTCGTCTTTTTTTCTTATATCGACTAATTCTTTTGGTTCATTTTCGTGAATTTTTGTCTTAGTGTATTTGTCAAATATAGCTTCGAATTCTTCTTGGCCAATAGTTTCTTTTTCTAAAAGTCTGTTTGCCAATGCATGTAACAAATCGATGTTTTCATTTAAAATATTTAAAGCTTTGTTGTACGCTTCATCGATTAGTTCTCTCATTTCAGAATCAATTTCATAAGCTATTTTGTCAGAATATTGCTTGTTCTTACCAAGCTCTTCACCTAAAAATACCTCAGCGTCATCTCCACCGTACATCATAGGTCCCAATCTTTTACTCATACCGTATTTTGTTACCATTGCATGTGCGATTTTTGTTGCTCTTTCAATATCGTTACTTGCACCAGTGGAGATATCGTCAAGCACAACTTCTTCTGCTGCACGTCCACCTAAAAGCGAAATCAATTTGTGTTGCATTTGTCTTTTAGTCATAAATTTCGCATCTTCTTGTGGAAGATATGCCGTAAATCCTCCAGCTCTTCCTCTAGGAATAATTGTAATCATGTGAACTTTGTCATTATCTTCCAAGAATCGGGATACAATCGCATGACCAGATTCGTGATAAGCTGTAAGCACACGTTCTTTTTCTATTACAACTTGTGATTTTTTTTCTGGACCAGCAACAACTTTTATAGATGCTTCTTTGAACACTTCATTTGAAATTTCTGCTTCATTATTTCTTGCTGCAAGAAGTGCTGCTTCATTGCACAAATTTTCCAAATCAGCTGGAGAAAAACCAGTAGTTGTTTTTGCAATATTCTCCAAATCCACATCTGATTTAAGTTTTTTGTTTTTTGTGTGAACTTTTAATATTTCTAATCTCTCTCTCACGTCTGGAAGTCCCACATAAATAGTTCTGTCAAATCTTCCAGGTCTCAATAATGCTTTATCCAAAATATCAGGTCTATTAGTGGCACTCATTACAATTACGCCTTCATTTTTACCAAAACCATCCATTTCAACAAGTAATTGATTCAACGTTTGTTCTCTTTCGTCATGACCTCCGCCAAGTCCTGCTCCTCTTTTTCTACCTACTGCATCTATTTCATCGATGAAAATGATACAAGGAGCATTTTTCTTAGCTTGTTCAAACAAATCACGAACTCTTGATGCACCGACACCAACAAACATTTCGACAAAATCAGAACCAGAAATGCTGAAAAATGGAACCTTTGCTTCACCTGCGACTGCTCTCGATAAATATGTTTTACCAGTTCCTGGAGGTCCCACTAACAAAACTCCTTTAGGAATTCTTGCACCAATGTCTATATACTTAGAAGGATTTTTCAGAAAATCTACGATTTCCATCAATTCTTCTTTTTCTTCTTTTAATCCCGCTACATCAGCAAACACAACCTTTTCTTTTGAATCTTGGTTGAGTTTTGCTTTTGATTTTCCAAAATTCATAGCCTTAGAATTTCCAGAGTTTTGTGTTTGATTCATAAACATAAACCAAATTATTCCAAGCCCGACTATAATTAATATAGTTGGCATTATATCAACATACCATGGTTTGCCAGGATCTTTTTCAGTCTTCAAAACTATCTTGTTTTTTTCAACAGATTCCTTCAGATAATTATTGTAAAAAACTTCCCACATTTCTGATGGCATATACATTCTAAAAGGAGTACCCTTGCTATCTTTTAGAACGCCTTTTATATCATTTCCTCTTGCAACAATTTCTTTAACATTATCTTTCTTGACATTTACAATCATTTCGTTGACAGTAAAATATTTTGTGCTCAATGTATTGTTTTGAGTCATAGTCACGAAAAAAGCTATTAAAATAATTGGAACAAGATAAATCGCTAAACTTTTAGTTACTTTTTTCATTAAATCTCCTTTTCATAAAAAGATTTCTTCAATACGCAAATATCTTCAATATTTCTAAATTGTTGTGCAAAATCCAATCCATAACCAACTATAAATTCATTAGGTACAGTAAAACCTTTGAATTGAACATCTACTTCGTTAGTCCTTCTTTCAGGTTTATCCAAAAGACTCGCTATCTTAACTGATTTTGCTTTTCTATCCATTAAGTTTCGAACCAAGTAACTTAATGTGCGACCACTGTCCACAATATCTTCAACTATAAGGATATTTTTTCCGGCGATATCTTCTTCCAAATCTTTTATGATTCTTACAGTTCCACTCGATTCTGAAGAATGTCCATAACTTGATACTGCCATGAAATCTATTCCAACTTCTAAGTCGATATTCAATGTTAAATTACTCATAAACATCGCTGCGCCTCTTAGAATACCAACTACGATAAGTTCTCCCTTACCTCTGTATTCTTCAGTGATTTCTTTTCCTAATTCTTCAATTCTTTTGTCGATTTCTGATTTTGGTATTAGCACCTTTTCGACTGCATCACATAAATTACTTTTCATAAGTCACCTCTATAACTAAAACTTCTTTGCTGTTAGAATTTTTCATGTACAAATTTGATCTTTTCAACGATAAAATAGCATATACATTTTCTTCATCGCTCAAAATGGGATAATTATCGCGTTCAATTTGTAAAACTTTATTATCAATAAATACATCTTTAATTTTCTTGGTAAATCCCTTTAATTTAATTCTATCTCCATTTTCTCTTCTTCGTAAAACAAGATTATGTGATAGAATTTTAGAATCAAAAACCATTTTATTTCTTGAAGGTTTAATATTAGTATTTTTTGATAGATAACTACTAATTTTAAAATCCCCAAAAATGATTGTCCCAAGTTCAAATTTTACACTTTGACTTTTTTTGTTGTCTACATTTTTCCTAATTATTACTTTATCATAACTTTTGAAAAAACTGTAGTCTTTAAATATATATTCGCTGCCGTTTTTTAAATCAAATAATTCTATAATATCATCTATATAAGCCATTCTAATGTTTTGGTTAGACCCATTTAATTCAATTAAAAGTTTTCTAATTATATTTCTTTGAATAGAGGTTTTTTCGATTTCAAATAATTTTACATCTATAGAATATTCACCATTTCTTTGACTAACTAATTTTTCGAATTTAAGATTAGTAATATCATCAATTATTTCTTTTGAATCTTGTAAAATATTTATAGTCCTATATATCGATTCGTTTATAGAATTATTGAAATTTTCTTGAATATATGGCAACATTTCAAGTCGAATTTTATTTCTTTTGACATCGGCTATGAAATTTGTCTCATCAGTTACATACTCAATATTATTGCTATCTAAATAATTTAGGATTTCTTTTTTTGATACATCTAAAAGTGGCCTTATTACATTTTTGTTTCGATATTGTATTCCACACAATCCATCAATTCCACTTCCCCTAAACAAATGTAAGAAAAAAGTCTCCACTTGATCGTCCAAGTGGTGTGCTACAGCAATCTTATTGAAATTCTCTGTTTCTAAAATTTTGTTGAAACAATTATATCTTAAAATCCTACCACTGTCTTCCAAACTAATAGAATTATCGATGGAAAATTGTTTCATATCTACTTTTTTTGAAAAAAATTGAACATTTTTTTCTTCAGATATTTCCCTTGAAAAATTTTCATCTCGATCGGCAGTAACTCTGTAAGAATGATTAATGTGGCATGTTTTTATCTCAAAATCTAAATCATCTTTTAGTTGGTATAAAACATTGAATAATAATACTGAGTCTGCCCCACCTGATAATCCTATCAAAATTTTGTCGTTTTTTTGTATTAAGTTTTCTCTTATAATAGTATTTTTTATTTTGTGTATCAAATCCATAATAATAAAAAAGCCGCATAAATCTGCGGCGTTACTCCTAATTATACTTTCTTTTCTTCGAAAACTTTTTATTCTCTCTTTGTCTAATGGAATCTAATCTCTCATTACTTTCTTTCATAAACTTAGAAAGTAAATCATCAAAAGTCGATTCTTTGCTAGATTCTTTGTTTGAATTCTTATCATCTTCTGAATAAGTTTTCTTTGAAAATTCTTTTTTGTGTTCTTTTTTCGGAAGACATTCCTTTATTGAAAAGCTAACCTTATTATCTTCAATGCTCATAACTTTACATTTTATTACATCATTAACTTTTAACACATCTTCAACTTTTTCTATGTAGTCATTAGAAATTTGTGAAATATGAACTAATCCTTTAGTTCCGTCTTCGCATTCTACAAATGCCCCAAACTTAGTAATTCCTGTTACTTTTCCTTCAACAATATCGCCCACTGATATAGACATACGCAATATCTTCCTCCTAATATAATACTATATACCAGTATATACTACTAAAAAAACGGTGTCAATAATTATTTATCAGACTTTTTGTCAAAAGTTGGCGACGGTGTAAAATTTGAATCTTTTTTTGGTTTTTCCTTTTCATCCTTAATCAAAACTTCGTTAGGTTTTACCATACCTAATTTTTCTCTGGCATATTTTTCTATCAACTCAGGATTGTCTAAGTTTTTGGAATCTTCAGATAATTTTTTTATTTCTTTTTCAAGTTCATCCTTTTTTGTTTGTTGTTCCAACTTAACATTATTAATGTTTCTGATTTGAATTTGTTGTTTAAAAATTGTAAATAACAACGTAACACAAGCAAAAATAGTTATTGCAGAAACTATTATTCTAAATTTATTAACGTTTTTTCTTCTTTTTCTTATCTGATTATCCCTGGTATTCATTTTAATCTCCTAAAGTTTCAAACATTTTATCTGCATCGTCTTTCTTTGGATTATCTATCAATTCAGTAACCTTTGCCTTTAAAACCGATTGAGCAAAACTTATTTCAATTATATCTCCGACTTTTACGTTGTCTCCAGGTTTAGCGATTTTGTCGTTGATTTTAACTCTTTGGGATTCACAAGCAGTCTTGGCTACAGTTCTTCTTTTAATAATCCTTGAATTTTTTAAAAATTTATCTAATCTCATCTATTTCCTTATTTTCTATTCCTTCTAGTATTAATTTATAATCCATCTCTGATTCTACATTCTTGTATATTATTTTATCATGTTTTTTTATGATTGCAGATTTCATTTTATCATTTCGATATAAGCAATAAATATCACAATCATCCACATTATCATTGAAAGATTCTCGATCAATAAAAAACATTGCTTTTACAAATTCTTTTGATTTTCTTCTGATTTTGTAAACGCCATTTTTTTCTTTTTCAAATTTTTCCAATATAATCTTAATATCTTGTAAATTATCGACAATAAAATCAGCTTTGTCTTGTTTAAAATTAAATCTATTCTCTCTTCTGGCAATTACTGTTAATCCTGCATTCTTTGCAGAATCAATACCGTAATCAGAATCTTCAATTGCAATAGCATCTTTGGGACGTACTCCCAAAATCTCACATGTTTTAATGTAAATTTCGGGATTTGGCTTTGATTCTTTAAAATCCTCACCGCTTATTATCGCATCAAATTCATCCTTTATATCTAATTCTTCTAAAACATTGTTAATAGTTTTTTTTGGTGATGAAGATGCTAATGCAATCTTAAAATTTTTTCTTTTTAGTTCTTTTAGTAATGGATAAAATCCATCCATTACTATAGAACTGTAGTTTATTTTATCATCATCGATGTATTTTTTCATCAAACTATATACTTCCTCAGGTTTTCTATGAAGTTTAGATTTCAAAAATTCATCGGTTTTTTGTTGACTCAAACCAGCAAGAGAAAACAAATCTTCTTCAGATATTTCGACGTCAAAATCTTGAAGTACTTTTTGGAAAAAATCAATATAAATTACTTCGCTATCAATTATTACGCCATCCATATCAAATATTACAGTATTCATTTTCTACCTCTAAGTTTATTGTACCACATTACCGTTATAAAATCTTGGCTGCTCCGCGATAAACTAACCCAGCTATTGGATCAATAGTCAAAATTTCTTGATCTTTGATTTTACTTACAGCATCTTTACATCCTACAATCGTTGGAATTCCCAAATGCAATCCAACAATTGCAGCAGGTGATGTTAGGCCACCTTCTTCCACAATAATTGCAGAAGCTTTTTGAATATATGGAACGAATTCTCTTTCCAAACTGTACAATACAATTGCATTTCCATCTTCAAATTTAGAAGCCAAATCTTCTACACCTTTAGCAACTCTTGCTTTTGCAGTAACGGATTTTTTACCAATTCCTGTTCCTTCAATCAAAATATCTCCAATTGTGTGAACTTTTAATAAATTTGTAGTTCCAGAAACTCCAACCGGAAGGCCTGCTGTGATTATAATTAAATCTCCTTCGTGAACCAAATCTTTTTTGATACCCGCAGAAATTGATCTATCAATTACTTCATCAGTGTTTTCACTTAATTCGCTAAGAACTGGATGAACACCCCAAATTAAAGATAGTTTTCTCATTACACTTTCTGATGTAGTAGCTGCAACTATTGGTGACAACGGACGATATTTTGAAACATTTCTAGCTGTTGAACCTGAAGTTGTAGCAACTACAATCGCATTTGCTCCCAATTGTTCACTAATACTTCTAGTTGCAATACTTATTGCATTCGTTGTTGTAATGTCCAACCATTTCAACCTTTTATTCGCAGCTTCTTTAAACTCTTCAGAATTTTCAGTATTAATTGCAATATCATTCATAACTTTTACTGCATTTACTGGATAATTTCCTGCTGCAGTCTCTCCAGAAAGCATAACAGCATCGCTGCCGTCCAAAATCGCATTCGCTACGTCTGTAACTTCCGCTCTGGTTGGTCTTGGGTTTCTAATCATAGAATCTAACATTTGTGTCGCAGTTATAACTGGTTTTCCAGCTAATGAAGTTTTCTTGATTATTTCTTTTTGAACAATAGGCATAATTTCAGTTTGAATTTCTACGCCCAAGTCTCCTCTTGCAACCATAATCCCATCAGAAGTGTTGATTATTTCGTCCAAATTATCTACGCCTTCTTGCGATTCAATTTTAGATATTATTTTTATGTCGTTTCCGTTATTTTGTTCTAAAATTTTTCTAATATCTAATACGTCTTGTGATTTTCTGATAAAAGATGCAGCTATATAATCAATTCCATTTTCAATTCCGAATTTTATATCTGAAATATCTTTTTCAGTGATTGCTGGTAATTTTACTTTTGAATTTGGAATATTTACTCCTTTTTTGCTCTTCAAAATACCGTAGTTGTTAACTTTGCAAATCACATCTGTATCTTTTATTTCTACAACTTCTAATTCAACTAATCCATCATCTATCAATACTTTCTTCCCGATATCCAAATCATCTGGAAGTCCTTTGTAGCTCACTGAACAGATATTTTGATCTCCAGTTACGTCTCTTGTAGTTAATGTGAATTGATCACCAATTGAAAGTTGAACTTGATCAACTCCAAAATCTCCCAATCTAATTTCGGGACCTTTTGTATCTAACATTATTGCTATTGGCAAATCCAATTCTTCTCGTGCTTGTTTTATGTTTTTTATTCTTTGTAAATGCTCTTCATGACTTCCATGTGAGAAGTTCAATCTACACACGTTCATTCCACTTTGCATCAATGTTTTTAAAGTCTCTAAAGAATCTGATGCCGGACCTATAGTACAGACTATTTTAGTTTTCTTTAACATATTTACTCCTATCTATATTGAAATTTCCTTAGATATCTCGTACAAATCTTCTCTGAAATTTCTTTTTGTTGCTACTGCTTCATCTATTGGAACTGTGATTATCTTATTGTCTTTCATAGCTATTGCTAATCCTGTTTTTTCTTCCATGATTAATTTTACTGCCAAATTTCCCATTTGAGTTGCCATTAATCTATCAAAAGTACAAGGTGTACCTCCACGTTGAACGTGACCTAAAATTGTAACTTTTGTCTCAACTCCTGTTTTTTCTTCAATTATGTCTTTAATATCGTAAGCTCCACCGACTCCTTCAGCAAGCATGATTAAATGATGAAGCTTTCCTCTTTTTCTTCCTCGTTCTATCTTTTCTGTAACTTCATCGATATTTAATTCTACTTCAGGAACTAGGATTGATTCTGCTCCAGATGCAACACCTGAATAAAGAGCAATATCTCCACAATTTCTTCCCATAACTTCAATTATATTTGCTCTACCATGGCTTGAAGATGTGTCTCTTAATTTTGATATCGCATCACTAACTGTTTCAACGGCAGTAAAAAATCCAATCGTATAATCAGTATAACCCATATCGTTATCAATTGTACAAGGAATTCCAATTGTAGATATTCCTATTTTGCTTAGTGCACTTGCACCTTTAAATGAACCATCTCCCCCTAAAACGACTAGTCCATCTATTCCGAAATCCTTTAATATTTGTGCGCCTTTATTTTGACCTTCTTCAGTTTTAAATTCATTACATCTAGCAGAACCCAAAATAGTTCCACCTCTGTGGATAATATCTGCAACTGAAGACACATTCATTTCGTAAATATTTCCATTCATAAGACCATCATATCCAGATCTTATTCCCATTACTCTTATTCCATTGTAAATACAAGTTCTAGCTATAGAACGAATGCAGGCATTCATTCCAGGTGCATCGCCACCACTTGTCAATATTGCTATTGTTTTCATAATTAACCTCTATTTTAAAACTACATTTTCTCTTCCTAATAATGATACAAGTTCATCAATAGTATCATCTTCTACAGAAATTCTAAATTCATTTCCAAGCAAGTAGTTTTGTTTCTTTTCTTCAAAATATATATTTGATTGAGTATTCCCTTTGCTATTGAGTAGTATTGGTTTGACTTTATCCAAGATATAACTTGGCATATTTTTTGTAATTCTTAAAAATAATTTTGGCTGTGTTTCATCTTGTTTTTCAACGTTTGAAATAGTTTTGATACTTTGAATGTTATCTACCAAAATTTTTGGATCTTCTCCTTCAATAATATTCAATCTTCCACTCACAATCAAAATTTCATCTTCATTTAAAATATCTGAATATTGTTCGTACTTTTGTGGAAAAACTATCAATTCCATAGTTCCATACAAATCTTCAAATTTAACAAATTCCATTATCTTTTGATTTTTGGTGAATTTTTTATTGATTGATTCAATTATTCCTACGACTTTAACTCTTTTCCCGTCGAAGTTTTTCTCATTGTAATCATCATCTTCTAAGTCCCCTGTAGAAAAATTAGAATATTTCTCTATGATGTTTGAGTAAGTTCTTAAAGGATGGTCTGATAAATATATACCCAATACCTCTTTTTCCATTCTCAAAAGTTCTGATTTATCGAACTCTTCTCTTCTAGTAAAATCGTCTCGTTCATCTTCATCTTTGGACTCAAACATATCGAACAAATTTGATTGACCAGGTACGTTGTTTTTTAAACCCGATTGAACTGAGTCAATGATAGATTGGTATTGAAGCATTAATGTCGCTCTTGTTTCACCTAGAGATGTAAATGCTCCCGCTTTTATTAACGATTCAATCGATCTTTTATTTATAGCTGATTTATCTTTTGCATAAATTCTTTCCACAAAATCTCTAAAACTTTTGAATTTACCATTTTCATTTCTTGAAATAATTGTTTGCTCTATTAAATTCGTTCCTACATTTTTTATAGCTTTCAATCCATAAATTATAGAATTATCTTTCACATCAAATTTATCTAAGCTGTAATTGATATCTGGCGCCTCAATTTTTATGTCCAGTCTTCTTGCTTCTTCAATATACAACGAAAGTTGTGAAGTGTTTCCCATAACCGAAGATATAAGCGCTGCTAAGAATTCTACTGGATAATAATATTTTAACCAAGCCGTCCTCATTGCTACTAACGAATAAGCTGCAGAGTGAGATTTGTTGAATGCATACTTTGCAAAGTCTATCATCAAATCGTAGATTTTATTTGCAATATCCTCACCGACTCCTCTTCTAATAGCTCCTTCAATCAAAATATTTCCATCTTCATCTTCTTTTCCAAAGATAAATTCTTTTCTACCATCTTCCATAACTTTCATTTTTTTCTTACTCATAGCACGTCTCAAATTGTCAGCTTCTCCCAAGCTAAATCCCGCGATTTTTTGTACAATTTGCATAACTTGCTCTTGGTAAACAATCGTACCGTAAGTTGGTTTCAAAATATCTTCAAGTAACGGAGATAAATATTCAACATCTTTTTCGTTGTGTTTATTGTGAATGTAAGTCGGAATTTCATTCATTGGACCAGGTCTAAACAAAGCATTTGCAGCAATTAAATCGTCAAATTTAGTTGGCTTTAATTCTTTTAAGAAATTTCTCATGCCTTGTGATTCAAATTGAAATATTCCAAGAGTTTGTGCAACTGTAAACATTGACAAAACTTTCGGATCATTTTCGTCCATATCTTCAAAGCTTACATCTATATTTTTATTTTTTTTGATAAATTTCATGCAATCACTGATTACAGTTAAAGTTCTAAGACCCAAAAAGTCCATCTTCAGCAATCCGAGCTCTTCAAGTTCTGTCATATTGAATTGTGTAATGACAGCATCTTTGTTAATTGCCAACGGAACATATTCCATTATTGGGAGCTTAGATATAACCACACCAGCTGCGTGAGTTGATGTGTGACGTGGCATTCCTTCAACTCTTCGTGCAACATCGACTAATTTTTTTACATCACGGTTTTCTTCGTAAGCTTTTCTAAATTCCGGAGAAATTTCTAGTGATTTGTCTATATTAATATTTAAAAGATTAGGAACTTTCTTGGCTGTATCATCCACTGTTTTAAAATCCATAGCAAGAACTCTTCCAACATCCCTTATAGCATTTCTAGCTGCCATTGTTCCAAAAGTTACAATCTGAGCAACCTTATCTTCGCCGTACTTATTAACTACGTAATCTATTACTTCTTCTCTTCTTTCATAACAAAAATCTATATCTATATCTGGCATAGAAACACGTTCAGGATTCAAAAATCTTTCGAAAATTAAATTGTAATCCAATGGATTGATATCTGTAATTTCTAAGCAATAACTTATAATACTTCCCGCTGCAGAACCACGTCCAGGTCCAACAGGAATGCCTTGTGATTTTGCAAATCTAATAAAATCCCAGACGATTAAAAAGTAATCGACATATCCCATCTTTTCAATTACAGATAGTTCATATTCACATCTTTCTTTCGCTTCTTCTATTCTGTCATCATTTGCAAATCTTTTTTCTAATCCGTCAAAAACGAGTTTTTTTAGATAGCTACTGTTTGTAAATCCGTCAGGAATCGCAAAATAAGGTAGATGAAGATTACCGAATTCAAGTTCAACATTACACATCTCTGCAATTTTCTTCGTGTTTTCGATTGCTTCGGGATAATCTTTGAACAAATCTCTCATTTGTTCTTCACTTCTTAGAAAAAACTCCCCTGGAATGTAGCTCATTTTATTGTCTTCTTCGATTGTTTTGCCTGTTTGAAGGCAAATCAAAATATTGTGTATTTTATAATCTTCTTTTTCAATATAATGAACATCATTAGTACACACAAGTCCGATATCTAATTCCTTAGCGATTTTTGGAATATTTTCCATAACTACCATATCTTCTCGTGAAGAATGGTTTTGTAATTCTAAGTAAAAATCTTCTCCATAAATATCTTTTAGTTCCTTTGCAACATCTTTTGCCTTATCATATCCATATCTAATTAGAGATTCTTGTACTTCTCCTTTCAAACACGCAGACAAAGCAATGATTCCCTCAGAATATTTTCTTAAAGTATCCTTATCCACCCTTGGTTTATAATAGAATCCTTCAACATATCCAAGTGACACAATTTTCATCAAATTAGAATAACCTATTTGATTTTTAGCCAAAAGAACTAAATGATTGTAGAATTTATTTTCTGGATTTTTAATTTTATGATCCTTATTAGTCGTGTAGATTTCACAACCAATAATAGGTTTTATGTTTCTTTTTTTGCATTCCTTATAAAACTTTACTGTTCCAAACATACTACCGTGATCAGTAATAGCAATGGATTTCATTTGCAATTCTTCAACTTTATCTAAAAGTTTTTCTATTGGGGAAAATCCATCTAGTAAACTGTATTCTGTATGAACATGTAAATGCGTAAACGTATCTATCATTTCAAACTCCTTTAGCCTTATTTTATAATAAGTTTGGTTATTTTAAAAGAAAAATTGCTGACAATTATAAATCATCAGCAATTTTTTTAAGTTTATTAAGTCTGTAACTAACTCCAGATTTTGAAATCTTAGGAGTCATCATTTCTCCTAATTCTTTTAATGACACATCTGGATTTTCTATTCTGGCATAAGCTAATTCCAACAATAGTGGATCTAGCGATTCAAGACCTATCGTGTTTTCAATTTTTTCTATTATAAGCTTTTGTTTCAAAGCAGCATCAACCGTTTTATTCAAGTTTGCTGTCTCAAAATTAAACCTTCTGTTGACATTATTTTTGATATCCTTGAAAGCTCTGACATTTTCAAGCTTTAAAACGCTATTGTAAGCCTTTGTTAAGCTCAAAAAATCAGAAATGGCTTCAGCTTCTTTTATATACAATACATAATTTTCATTTCTCTCAAAAATAGAAGATTTTATTCCAAAACCATGAAGCAAATCTTTTACTTGGTTACCAACATTTTCATGCTTGAAAATCATCTCCAAATGATACATTTTGGATGGGTCATAACAAAAACCCGTACCCAAAAAAGCTCCTTGTAGAAAACTAATTTTTTTAATATTAGAGTCGATGATTTCTTCGTCAATTCCCAAATCGAAGTCAAATGGACTTGTTGAAGTATGTGTATCTTCACAAAATTGTTTGGATATCTTGTCATCAATCAATATTTCGTAGATATTTTTCTTACGAAGATTATTGTTGTGGATAACTTTCATATCACATTCATAATTGTAATGTTTTTTTAAATTAGAAAAGATCAATCTTGCAACTGGATTACTTTCTGTTTTTAATGTAATCTTTACACCTAATGAATTATAATTTAAAGTTCCTATTGTTTTAGTAAAAGCTGATAGCATTGCCAAAACATCATAGTCATCAAGATTACTTATTATTTCAGTTTTAATATCAGATGAAAAGCTCATATCTTTACCTTTTTTCTATAAACGATTTAGCTGTTTTTATCATATTTTTTTCTGCGCTGTGACGCACATATCTTAAAGCTTTGTCGAGATTCATAAAATCTCCTTCTGCAAAGCCTTCTTCTCTTTGTGGGATAATATTATTATCTTTCGTTACCATATAAAAATAGTGAACTGTTTTAAGAACTTTCGTGCCATCCATGTGTCTGTATTTATATTTTACATATCCAATATACTTAACAATCTCAGCTCTTAGTCCCGATTCTTCAAAAACTTCTCTAATTGCAGTTTCTTCTAAGCTTTCTCCTTTCTCTACCCTACCTTTAGGAAGAACCCATTCACCACGGAACTTTTTAAGCACAGCAACATTACCATTATTGATAACAACCCCACCTGCACTTATTTCTTCCATATATCCTCCTGTATTTTATTTTGAAAATCTAATACTATTATAAACTGAATTGAAAATATTTAAAAGTCAAAGCAAAATTTAAAAAATAATTTGAATTTTTGTAAAATAAATTCATTTAATTTCAACTACTATATATGATACAATAGTAATAGGAAGGTGTGAAATGAAGAAGAACAAATTAGAAGAATATATAGATAACGCTATAAGCGACAATGATTTTTCGAAAGTTGGTGAAATAATAGAAAAATCTATTGATATGGCGTTGGATTTATCAAAAAACGGTTTAAATGCAGTTATGAACACATTTAATCTAAAACCCAAACCGAAACAACAATATCTGGCAAACAAAGACTCTAAATTAGTAACTCAAAAAAAGATTAATCCAAAAAGTTATTTTGCACTAAGAAATATTAGTTATGCTATAGGTGCTATGACTTTATTTGGCTCTGTCTCATCGTTGACCCATAGTTTACCCGATCTGTTTTCTGGTATTATGGTAAGCTTAGCTTTTGGTGTTGTGGGATTTTTGTCACATATTCACGCATCAAAATTACAACGATTTTTAAGATACAAAACAGAAATTGGAGACAATAAAATTTTAAACGTAGAAGATTTTGCATCAGCAGTTAATCTTCCTGTTGAAAAATGTAGCAAGGAACTAATTTATTTCATAAACAAAAGATACTTCCCTCAAGCTCGTGTTGTGGAAAACGGTCATTTGTTTTTGTTAGATAGAACAAGCTACGATGCTTACAAAGCTCATTATTTAGATGAAAACAAATCAGAAGAAAAACAAAAAGAGATTGAATCTAACAGAGATATTACTAATTATATTACGATAACTGAAAATTTAATCACATCTGTTAAGGATTTTGATTTCAAACAAGATGTCATTAAATTAAAAGATTTGTTAGTGTCGATAAATAATCAAATTCAAAACGACAACTCAGATGTCAATGGACTTAATAAATTTGTAGATTATTACACTCCAACTGCTATAAATTTGGTGAAAAATTACATTCAATTTGAAAATGAAAAGAATGATATATTAAGCGTAGAAAAATCAAAAAATGATATTAAAAATGCTATTCAAAATATCAATAAAGCTTTTTCAAAGCTTTTAACAGATTTGTACAGCGATGATATTTTGAATATTAACTCGGAAATCGAAGTTATGAATACTTTGTTGTCACAAGATGGATTGATTGAGAAAAATACTATGTTTAAGAGAGGTGCTGAATAATGGAAGATAAACCTATTAAATTGACTTTGGATGTAGAAGAACCTACACTAAATGAAGTTAAAGAAGATGAAGTTTTTTACCCAGAATTTGAACAAAAAGTTAACCTTACTCCTGAGGAACAAAAAACTGTAGATGAATTTGTTAAACAAATTGATTTATCAAATTCCAACATAGTTTTACAATACGGAGTTGGAGCCCAAAAGAAAATCGCTAGTTTCTCTGAAAAAACTTTAAATTCAGTAAAGACAAAAGATCTTGGAGAAGTTGGTAATCTTTTATCCTCCGTTGTTACAGAATTAAAATCATTTGATGAAACTGAAGATAAAGGTGTGTTTGGTTTTTTCAAAAAAGGTGCCAATAAAATTACTGCTTTGAGAGCAAACTACGAAAAGGCTGAAAAAAATGTAGATGAGATTTCAAAAATTTTAGAAAATCATCAAATTACTTTGATGAAAGATATTTCATTGTTAGACCAAATGTATAAGCTAAATGAGCAATATTTTAAGGAATTAAGCATGTACATTCTTGCTGGACAAAAGAAATTGGATCAAGTAAGAAATGAAGAACTTCCAAATATGCTCAAAGAGGCCGAAAATTCTCCTAATTCTATCACTGCGCAAAAAGCAAATGATTTAAGAGATTTAGCTACTAGATTCGAAAAAAAATTACATGATCTTGAGCTTACGAGAATGGTGAGTTTGCAAATGGCTCCACAAATAAGAATGGTGCAATCTTCTAATGCTGTTATGGTAGAAAAAATCCAATCTACAATAGTGAATACTATTCCTATTTGGAAAAACCAAATGGTTTTATCATTAGGTGTTTACCATAATTCTCAAGCAGCAGAAGCGCAAAAGAAGGTTACAGACTTGACTAATGATTTATTGCGTAAAAACGCTGACACATTGAAGATGAGTACTATAGAAACTGCAAAAGCAACCGAAAGAGGAATTGTTGATGTCGAAACAATTAGACACACTAACGAGCAACTTATCAGTGCATTAGATGAAGTTCGAAACATTCAAATCGAAGGTCACGAAAATAGACTTAAAGCAAAACAAGAATTAATGGCAATGGAACAAGAATTAAAAAACAGACTGTTAAATAAACCTAACTAGAATTTTATGGAGTGATATTTTAATATCGCTCCTTTTTTGTTGAAATTTATACTTCTTTATAATAAAATATACTAAATTATAAATGGAGGTCTTATGAAAGATAAAGAAAAAGTTTTTCACTCAAAGGGAATTTATAAACTTCTTTACACATTAGCTGGATTACTGATGGTAGTGGCGTTTTTATTTAATTCTCCGACAGAAATTTTTAACGGTTTGATAACTATAATTAAAAGTCCCTGTACTTTAATTACTGATTATATGTATTTAGCAAATATTGGAGCGGCATTTTTTAATGCTGGCTTGATTTGTCTATTATCAACTATTTTATCACATAGTTTTAATGTTGTTATTTCTGGTCCAGGAGTTGCAGCTGTTTTCACTATGACTGGATTTGCTTTTTTTGGCAAAAATATTTTCAACACAATTCCAATAACTATTGGAGTGTTGATTTATGCAAAAATAGAAAATACATCAAGAGCATCTGTAATACTTCCAGCGTTATTTGGTAGTGCATTAGGCCCTCTAATTAGCGAAATAGCATTTGACTCAAATTTATCTATTGTACATTCAATTATATTAAGTTATTTAGTTGGAATAAGTATAGGAATTATTATGGTTCCTTTATCCGCAACTTTTTTGAGATTTCATCAAGGTTATAACTTATACAACATGGGATTTACAGCAGGAATTGTTGGAATGCTTTATGTAGGAATTTTAAGAATGTTTAATGTGACTATAAAATCTGTTAACTTGGTATATCCAGTTAATGATATAAGAATAATAATATTTTTGTATTTGCTTTTTATTTCCATATTTTTGTTAGGATTTATAAAGAATAATTTATCCTTCCATGGATATGAAAATATAATGTACAATTCGGGTAGATTAGCGACGGATTTTATATCGCTTGATGGTTTATATCAAACGATGATTAATATGGGCATTATGGGACTAATTGCGACAAGCTACATCATAATTGTAGGTGGCAAGATAAGTGGACCAATAATAGGAGGAATTTTTACTGTAACAGGTTTTTCTGCATTTGGTAAACACCCTAAAAACACTATCCCTATTTTAATTGGTGTATTCCTAGCTTCTATTTTAAATACAGTTAATCCTCTATCTACATCAAGCCTTTTAGCTGCTTTATTTGGAACGACTCTTGCTCCAATCGCTGGTGAGTTTGGCTTTTTCAGAGGTATTTTAGCAGGATTTTTCCACATGGCTATGGTTCTAAACATAGGAGTAGTTCATGGCGGAGTTAATTTGTACAACAATGGATTTTCAGGAGGATTTGTCGCTGGTATTTTAGTTCCAGTATTTAGTGAAATGGATAATTTCTTAATGAGAGTGAGGTTAAAAAACGATGATTAGTAACGAAGAAAAAAAAGCTAAATTAATTGTATCAGAAATATTAAGTTATTTTTTCATGTACGACACAAAAAGTATCAGAATTGATTCAGAATTTAAAGATGATAAATTGATAATTATTGCCGAAGGAATGCCAACAAAAACACCACAACATCTTGAAGATATGAAAAGACTTATCAATGTAAGAAGATCTCCTCAAATTGAAGATTATTATGCAAATTTATTGGGATGGGAATCAGATTATAATGATATAAATCTACTTGGCTCAATGGTTGACTCTGGAATAATTTCTTACGACGGAAAAATCTTGAGCTTTTATGTAGAGCGTAATTTAATTTAGATTGAATTTTAAAAAGGTAGTGTGAAATTCACACTACCTTTATTTTTGTTCAATTAAAGTGCTATATCATCTTTCAAATAAGGAATTCCATCTGCTGTAGGTGCTTTTGTTTTTCCACCAAATAGTATCAATACAACTAATGTTGCAACATATGGAATCATTGATATTAATTCTGATGGTATTGGTAGATTTGTTCCTCCCAACACAACAGATATTGATTGAGCGAATCCGAAGAATAACGCTGCTAACATAACACCTTGTGGAGTCCATTTTCCGAATATTACTGTAACCAAAGCTATAAAACCTTGTCCAGCAACTAATGCAGGGAAGAATGAAGATACAAGGGAAATAGACATTGTAGCTCCACCTAAACCAGCCATAAATCCTGAGAATAAAACAGCCATGTATCTAACGAAAAATACATTTATATTCAAAGTTTCTGCTGCTTTTGGATGTTCACCAACTGCAATCAATCTCATTCCCCATTTTGTTTTGTACATAAATATATAAATCAAACATACTAAAACAAATACCAAATAAACTGTAGCAGGTAATGAAATTACGTTAGCTAAGAATTTATTTTGAATTCCGTCAAATAATACTGGAATTTTGAATTGTGGTTCAATTGGTTTCGTTTGAGTTGCTCCATCGAAGAATATTCTAGAAACAAATAAAGCAACACCAGGTCCTAAATAATTTATAGCTATTGCGGAAATAGTTTGATCTCCTGCAAATGTGATGGATACAACTGCGTGAATTAATGCAAATACCATACCGCTTAGCCCACCGCACAAAAACGCTAACCAAGGGTTGTGAGTATAATATCCCACAGTGGCTGCAATTAATGCACCTATTGTCATCATACCTTCAAGTCCGATGTTTGTAACTCCAGACTTTTCAGAAATCATACCACCTAATCCAGCGTATAAAATAGGAGTCGCATTGATTAATGTATTACCTATTACTAATCCTAAAAGTACTAAGTTCATTATTTGCCTCCTTTATTTTTAAATCTAGATTTTATTATTCTGAACATCAATGGAATTGCTGTGAACAAAATAATGGTTCCCATTATTATATTAATCATTTCGGTTGGCGCATGCAAAACTCTTTGTACGTTTGCACCGCTGTATTTCAATCCACCAAAAAATAATCCAGAGAAAATACAACCTATTGGGTTATTATTTGCAAGTAAACTTACTGCAAGTCCATCAAATCCAAAGTTCTCCATACTAGATAATGCAGAAATTGTGTATCTGTATCCTAAAACTTGAGTGATTCCGCCAAGTGAACACACTGCACCACTTATTGCCATAGATAATGTCAATTTTTTATTGACATCAATTCCACCGTATTTTGCCGCATCTTGGTTAAGACCTACAGCCTTTAATTCATATCCTAAATTAGTTTTCTTCAAAATATACCATAATAAAATTGCTGCTACAATTGCTAATATCAATCCCAAGTGAATTGGAGCTTTGAAGAAGTTGTCGATTGCTTTTGGTAGCCCTTTTACATTTTGCATCAATGTAATTTTCGCACTTTCTTGAACTTCGTGAGTTCCCATAGAGTTCGGTGCTTTGAATTTTGGATAATTCGCAACCATATTGTTAAAGTAAAAAGCTATCCAGTTAAGCATTATTGTTGATATAACTTCATGTATTCCAAATTTAGCTTTCAAAAATCCAGCTAATGCTCCAAAAGCTGCCCCAGCTAACATTCCAACAATTATTACTACAGGTACATGAATAAATGCTGGTAAGTGAAGATTATATCCTAATAAAAATGCAACCATTGTTCCAACAATGTATTGACCTTCTGCCCCGATGTTGAATAATCCTGTTTTAAATGCAAACGCAACACCAAGTCCTGTGAATATAATTGGAATGGCATTTACAATTGTCCAGCCAACATTTTTCGGTCTTTTAAATATTCCTTCAAGCATTAGCTTGTATGCTTCTAAAGGATTATAACCTGCTAATATTAAAGCCAAAGCTCCAACTAACAGACCTATCAAAATAGATAAAAGCATGAAGAATAGCTTGTTGTACTTTGTGAATATTGAAATTTTTTCATTGTTATTTTTCATCTACAACACCTCCAGCCATTAATCTACCAAGTTCCATTTCATTAGTTTCTTTTGCTGGTTTTTCTCCAACGATTTTGCCATCAAATATTACTGCTATATTATCTGATAAATCCATTATTTCATCTAATTCAAATGAAACTAACAATACTGCTTTGTTTTTGTTTCTTTGATCCACTAAATATTTGTGAATAAATTCTATTGCCCCAACATCCAATCCTCTAGTTGGTTGAGCTGCTATTAACAAATCAGGATCATTGGAAATTTCTCTTGCAATAATTACCTTTTGTTGATTACCACCTGATAAATTCTTTGTTTTTTGATGATAATCATTAGGTCTGATATCGAATTTTTCGATTAATTGTTTTGCATTGTCGTTTATAGCATCAAAATCTAGCTTTAATCCTTTGCTAAAAGGTTTCTTTTTAACATTTTCCAAAATTAAATTGTCGGCTATAGAATAATCCAATATAAGTCCGTGTTTTTGTCTATCTTCTGGTATAGTATTCATTCCTGAATCTATAATATCTCTTGGAGAATGATTAGTGATTTCTTTTCCTTTTAATGTAACTTGTCCAGATTCTATTTTTCTAAGACCAGTGATTGCCTCAATCAATTCCGATTGGCCATTGCCATCTACACCTGCAACGCCAACAATTTCTCCTCTTCTTACTTGAAGATTCAAATTCTTTACAGCATCAATATTTCTGGAATCTTTTACAACCAAATCCTTAATATCTAATACAACTTCGCCTGGCTCTTGGTCTTCTTTTTCAACATTAAATCTTACATCACGACCAACCATTTTTTCTGCTAAAATATTTTCATCGATTTCTTTGACGTTTAACTTATCGATAAATTTTCCACGTCTAATTACTGTACAGTAATCTGCCATTGCTTTAATTTCAGATAATTTATGTGTAATTATTATTATTGATTTTCCTAATTCTGTAAGATTTTTTACAATTTTTATAAAATCATCTATTTCTTGTGGAGTTAAAACCGCTGTTGGTTCATCAAATATCAAAATATCCGCTCCACGATACAAACATTTTAAGATTTCAACTCTTTGTTGCATTCCTACTGAAATATCAGCAACTTTCGCTTCTGGATCAATCATCAAACCGTATTTTTCGGACAATTCTTTTACAGCATCGATGGATTTTTTATTATCCAAAATTCCACCTTTACTTGTTATTTCTTTTCCTAAAACAATATTTTGATAAACAGTAAATGGTTCTATAAGCATAAAGTGTTGATGCACCATTCCTATACCAGTTTGTATTGCTAATTTAGGAGTCATTTGATCAAAAGTTTTTCCTTTTACTGTAACACTTCCAGATGTAGGTTCATACAACCCATAAAGTATATTCATTAGAGTTGTCTTCCCAGCTCCGTTTTCACCTAACAAAGCATGAACCTCTCCTTCATGGAGTGTGAAATTTACATTATCAAGTACTTTATTGCTGCCAAAAGATTTTGATATGTCTTTTAAATCTACAACAATGTTTTTTTCATCGTTCATGTTTTTCCCTTTCATTTTTAAAAACAGTTATAAAAACAGGGATTTTTCAATCCCTGTTCTCAACCTTATTTATCAAATCCGAATTCTGTAAATTCTTTTTCGTTTTGTGGAACTTTGATTTTTCCTTCTTTGATGTCATTCTTTAAGCTTTCTACTTTGTCTTTAACATCTTGTGCTACTAAATCATTTTTAGCATAAGCAATATCTACAGCATCTCCATCTTTTAATGAATAAGTTACTGTGCTTCCACCTTCAAACTTACCGTCTTTAATATCTTTTGAGATTTTTTGTACAGCAACATTTACACCTTTAACTGTAGAAACTAACATGTTTTTAGGAGCATCTTCAGATTGATCTCTATCAACACCGATTACATATTTGTTATTATCAATAGCTGATTGAATAACACCATAACCTGTACCACCTGCTGCGTGGAATATAACATCTACACCTTTTTGGTACATTAAGTTAGCAATTGATTTACCTTTATCTGGTGCAGCATAACTATCAGCATATTGTGATTGGAATTCAATTGGTTGTTTCTTTTGTCTTTCAGCTTCCTTTACTCCAGCTTTGAATCCGTATTCAAATCTGTCGATTACATCACTCTTCATACCACCAACAAAACCAACTTTGTTTGTTTTAGTTGTCATACCAGCAATGTATCCAACTAAGAATGAGTTTTCGTTATCTGCAAATAAAACCCCAATCATGTTTGGTCTTTTTTCTACGTTTGCATTGTCGATTATTGCGTATTTTTGGTCAGTGTTTTCTTTTGCTGCAGCATCTGTTGCTTTAAATAATGCATATCCAATTGTAAATATTACATCACTTTCATCATCCAATGCTGTTTCCATATTTGGTGCATAATCATTTTCTTTGTGTGATTCGATATATCTGAAATCCAACCATCCTTCTTTTTTCGCATTTTTAAATCCTTCATAAGCAGATTGGTTGAAAGATTTATCGTTAATTCCACCTTGGTCAGTAACCATAGTTACCTTTACTTGTTCTTTCTTTTCATTAGTATCTGATGATTTTCCATTATCAGATGAATCTTTGCCTGCACCACCACATGCAGTTGCAAAAACCATGCTTAAACAAAGAAATAAAGCAATTATTTTTTTGTAAACTTTTGACATAATGTCCTCCTTAAATTTTTGTGATAACATTTGCTTACAATTAAAAAAATTAATAAAAATTTATCGATTTTCATTTGATAACGTAAACGTTGTTATCGTGTAAATATAGATACCTTCTATACAATATAATCTTAGCAATTATTAACAATATTGTCAAACGAAAAATGAATTTAACATCACTTTACTTTTTTGATATGATATATATAATTATAAATAAAAAATGTACTGAAGGAGACAAAATGAAGAATTTAGTTTTGTGTGGCTGTGGTCACGGACATATTTTTGTAATCAAAAATATAAAAGAAAAATATCCAGATATTAAAATAACTGTTATAACAGACAACGAATACCAGTATTATTCTGGTATGTATACCGGTTTTTTGGAAGGAGTATACTCTCATGATGAGATATGCTTTGATGTAAGAAAAGTTTGTGAAAAATACGGAGCAGATTTGATTTTCGATAAAATCATAAAAATCGACGATGAAAATAAAAAAGTCATAGCAAAAAATCACACAGTAGACTACGATTACTTGAGCATTAATTTAGGAGCGACTCAAAAAACTATTGGAACTGGAGAAAATATAATAAATTCTAAGCCTATAAACACAATTATCGATTTAAAGGAAAAAATCAAATACACTGATAAAAATCTCCTTATATTAGGAGCTGGTGCAAGTGGATTGGAATTAGCTTTCGTGCTGAAAACTATTTATCCCGACAAGAATATATCCATATTAACAAGAGGCAGTGTGAATATGGAAGGATTCAGCGAAAAAGCTAATAAAAAAGCTAGAAAGTTATTAAGTAAAAAAGGTATAAAAGTTTACGAAAACAAAAACGTATCTTCTATTAATGAAATTGATATAGATATTGATAAATTGATAATGTGCATTGGTTCTAGCGGTGTGAATGTTGATTTTGGAAATTTAAATACAACCGATAAAAACTTCTTGATTTCCGATGAGTATATGAGAATTTCGGACAAAATATTTGCCGTTGGAGATTGTGTTAGTATCGACAAATATCCTAACTTACCAAAAGCTGGTGTGTATGCTATAAGACAATCGCCTATTTTAATGAAAAATATTGCGCACACATTGAACGATCAAGAATTAGAATCTTATGTTCCAGACACTGATCCTATGCAAATTTTATATTGTGGAAATGAAAAAGCGCTATTATACTACAAAGGATTCACGTTATATTCTCATCTTTCATTCGTACTAAAAAGATATATCGATAAAAAATATATGAAATATTAAAATCCCTCTCGCGAGGGATTTTTTAGTCTATTTCTTTTCTTTCTTTTTCTTCTTGTTCTAATGTTTTTTCTGGAATAATAATATTCAAGAAAAATACTATCAAAGTTGCAACAACTACAGGTGATGCTGTGAATACCATTCTGAACCATTGTGGGAAATATCTCACAGCGTTTGGTCCAACTTGTGTTATACCCATTCCAAGTGCAACTCCCAATCCAACAATAGTTGTATTTCTTACGCTCATTTCGCTTGAAGTTATAAGTTTCATACCACTCATGGCTATTTGTGCAAATACTGATATAGTTGCTCCACCGATTACAGCTTGTGGAACTGAAAGCATCAATGCTCCAAATTTTGGGATTAATCCACAGACAAATACCATACTAGCAGTAATCAACAAAACTTTTCTTGCAATCACTTTTGTCATTGATACAATTCCAACGTTTTGTGAATATGTGGCAGTTGGAAGCGCTCCTATGAATGCACCAATAACACTTACAAGACCATTTGCTTTTATGCCTCCAGATAATTCTACATCGGTAGGTTCACGATCCATTCCTCCAATAGTTGTACTAGTTAAATCTCCAACTGCTTGAACAGAGTTTACAATGTACATAATTGACATAGTCAATATAGCATCCAAATGGAATTGAAATTTGAATGGATAAATTTGTGGAAGCATAAACCAAGAAGCACTAACAACATTGTCAAATTTAACCATTCCTAAAAATAATGAAATTATATATCCTACAATAATTCCAACCAAAATTGCTGCTAATTTTATGTAACCTTTCATAAACATATTACAAAACAAAACAACACATAAAGTTATAATCGCTACAACCCAGTTTCTGATTTCTCCTTGCATAGGTCCATTTCCACCTGACATATAATTTACAGCCACCGAATACAAACTAAGTCCAATAGTTAATACAACTGTTCCTGACACAATCGGTGGAAAAAACTTCCTAATTTTTCCAATAAATACTCCCGTGAATATCGCCACAATACCACCAACCAACTGTGATGCATACACAGCACCTATTCCATATTGTTTTCCAATTGATAATAAAACTGGAATGTAAGCAAAGCTTACGCCCATGATGACTGGTAATTTTGCACCAAATTTTAAAACTGGATACAATTGTAATAATGTCGCTATTGCAGCAATAAACATTCCTGCTTGAATCAAATAAATTGCTTGTGCATCTGTAATTGCATGTTCACTTGATTTCAAAGCACTCGCCAAGACTATTGATGGCAGCGCATTACCCACAATCATAGCCAATAAGTGTTGCATAGCTATCGGAAATGATTTAAGCATGGAAGGTTTGCCATAATAATCAAATAATGAATTCGAATTACTTTCCATATACACTCTCCTTTTAATTTCATCAAACTATATTCTATATTAAATTCAAAATAATTTAAAGAGCATTAAAAAAATACTTCCAAAAACAACAAATCAATTTCTTGTTTTGGAAGTACTATTATTATTTTACAAATCTAGTTCCTGTTAAACCATTGATTCCTTCTTTTGCTTTTTCCAAAGAAGTTATCAAAGCTATTTTACCTTCACCTGATTGGATAAAACTCAAGCAAGCCTTAACCTTAGGTAGCATAGATCCTTCTGCGAATTGTTTTTCTTCTATTAACTTTTGTGCTCTTGATAAGTTTAATTCATCCAAGCCTTCTTCATTTTCTGTCCCGTAATTAATGCATACTTTTTCTACTGCAGTTAAAATGATTAACAAATCTGCATCAGAAATTTCCGCTAATTTTTCTGAAGTGAAATCCTTATCTATAACAGCTCCTATACCTTCTAATTGTCCATCATTTTCTACGACAGGAATTCCTCCTCCCCCTCCAGCAATAACTATGAAATCTTCCTTAATCAAAGTATTGATTTCTTCTTTTTCAATAATATCAATTGGTTTTGGAGATGGAACAACTCTTCTGTATCCTCTGTTTGCATCTTCTTTAAAAGTATATCCACTTTCTGCAGCAAGTTTTTTAGATTCTTCTTTTGAATAAAATAATCCCACAGGTTTTGTTGGATTAGCAAAAGCTTCATCATTCTTATCCACTTTAACCTGTGTAATTATAGTAGACACTGAGTTTTTCATGTTTCTTTTTGATAATTCGTTTTTAATAGCTTTTTGTAAATGATATCCTATGTATCCTTGACTCATAGCAACACATTCTGCAAATGGCATGTTAGAAATTTGTGGATTAGAATTATGAGCAGTTTCCATAGCCAAATTAATCATACCAACTTGTGGACCATTTCCATGGCAAACGATAACTTCGTTACCATCTTCAACTAAATCAACTATAGATACAGCTGTTTTTCTAACAGCTTTGATTTGTTCTTCAGGTGAATTTCCGAGAGCGTTTCCACCTAATGCTAAAACTACTTTCTTCATTTTAACTCCTTTTATAAATTAAAAATAGTATCCAAATATAAAATCCCAATGCTAAACATTGAGATTTTAATTATTAAGACACTTCGATAAATATATATTACACTGATTTTATAAAAAATACAAGCTTTTTAGGAATTTTTTGTAATTTTTTCTGTTAAATTATTGCTAGTTCTGGTAAAATTTGACATACCTTTTTCATATTCTCTGATTAATCTTTCACCAGCTTCTGTTAATGTCGATCCTCCGCCATTGGCTCCCCCAATTTCGGTATCCACAAACTTCTCTCCATAAATTTTTTCGCTATTTTTTATAATATTAAAAGCTTTGCTGTAACTCATTTTGAGATTTTTTGAAGCCTTATTAAGAGATTTTGTCTTGTCAATTTCTTTTAGCAGAAGATAATTTCCTTTACCGAAAAACTTCTTACCATTGTCATCTTCAAACCAAAACTTACAATTTACCTTCATCACCAAGCTCCCTTATCCTTCCTTCAGTTTCCTTAATCCACACAGGAATTATACAATCAAAATCATTGTAAATGCTTAATATTCTATCGAATTCTCCTGTCAAGTCAACATCATTTTCTCCATTTAATTTTGGTTCCAGAATGTCCAAAATAGTGTATATAGCAAGAATTCTATAAAATAATCTGGGAATTTTCCCATTAAAATAAGATTTTAATAAAGAATAGTAGAAGATCCTATTTTTCTCATCAGCTTCATTTATTTTTCTAAATTCAAAGAAAGAATCCGCCATATAACTTACATTTTTTGATACAAAATTCAAATTATTTTCGCCTGCATAGATAGATTCTAAATTATCAAACAGATAAATATTACTCAACTTTCTCGATTCAATTAAATATCTATTATTTTCAATGTAGTCAAAAACAATATAATCCTTATCTCCTCTGAAGTTTGTCATTGAGTAGTTGTATATAAGATTATTGATTTTATAATTAAAAATCTTCGACCAAGTAGTATCATCGTTAATTTGGCTATTTTCGTGAAGTTTTCTAAGAATTTTGCCTATTTCACTTCCAAGTTGTATTTGCTTTTCAATAGAGATTTGATCTGTAAGATTTTGAATGAATTTTTTAATCACAAAAGTATAACCATTTTCAAATCCACTATCTTCAATCTTTGCAAATTTGTCATTTAACTCATACAACAAATAATTATTTTGTTGGTTGTATTTCAAAAAAGACTCCAAATCCCCTTCATATATTTCAACGATATATTTACCAGAATCTGTATTTACAATGTACTTATCATCTTGTAACTCACAATCGTAAATATTTTTATCTTTAAAAAATTGTAACTCTTTGATTTCCATATAATCACCAATACAATTTTATCATTAATAATCAGATTTTTAAAACAAAATCTTTATTCAGATATTTTTCTTTCAATATCTGTAGTTTTTTTCATTTGTAAAATTTCATCTGCGTAAATTTTTGCTTCTTCAAATGAATTGTTAGCGATAACATCCTTTATTTTTGGAATTGAAGCTGCTGGCGCAGAAAATTCATCCAATCCCATACCCAAAAGAAGTTTCGTTGCTTTAGTATCACCAGCAAATCCTCCACACATTCCAGTCCATTTTCCGTGTTTGTGGCTAACATCAATAACCTTTTTGATAGCTCTAAGAACTGCTGGATTGTATGTGTTATAAAGACTTGAAATTTTATCATTTCCTCTATCACTTGCTAAGATATATTGCGTCAAGTCATTAGTTCCAATACTAAAGAAATCAACGTATTCTATTAAATCTTCGGCGACAATAACACTTGCTGGCGTTTCAATCATTATACCAACTTCTATATTTTCATCGAAATCAATATTTTTATCTCTCAATTCATCTTTATTATTTTCAATTATTTCAAGTGCTTTTTCTATTTCTTCTACTGAAATAACCATAGGAAGCATAATCCTTATTTTTCCAAATGCAGAAGCTCTCAATATTGCTTTGATTTGAGCATCAAAAACATCCTTCATATCAAAACAAAATCTCAAAGCTCTCCAACCAAGAAATGGATTGTCTTCTTTAGGAAACTTGTAATAAGGAAGTTCTTTGTCTCCACCAATATCTAAGGTTCTGATAATTACAGATTTCCCGTCTAAAATTTCCACTACTTTTTTATAAGATTCAAATTGTTCATCTTCTGTCGGGAAATTGTCATTATACATATACAAAAATTCTGTTCTAAATAAACCAACGCCTTCAGCACCAGATTCTAAGCCTTTTTCTAAATCTTCAATATTTCCGATATTTGTCATTACATCGATGTCTCTTCCATCTTTAGTAATTGCTTTGTTATACCTGTTTTTTTCAAGCCTTGATTTTTCACCATCCAATTCAGACTTTTTATTTTTGTATTCTAAAAGAGTTTCTTCATCAGGATCAATTATACAGATTCCCTTATACGAATCTATAATAACCGTTTGAGAATCCTTAACATTTTCTGTTATATCTTTCATGCCAACAAGACAAGCAATACCTAAGGTTTGCGCAATAATTGAAGTGTGTGCAGTTTTTCCTCCCAAGTCCATTAAAAATCCCACAACATTATCTTTATCAATTATTGATGTTTCATAAGGAGTCAGCTCTTTTGAAACCAAAATAGTATTAGGTTCTAATGAGTCTAGTTTCTGATTTTCAATTCCTTTAATTTTGTACAGTAATTGTTGACCGATATCTTTATAGTCTGACGCTCTTTCTCTCATGTACTCATTGTCTAGCGACTGCATCATTATAACCATTTCATCAATTGTATCATTTAAAGCTTTGTCGCTTGCAATATTTTCATTAATTTTTGAAATCACACTTTCTGATAGAAAAGGATCGTCCAACATACTCAAATGGGCTTCTATTACTTGTTTTTGTGTATCATTGTCAACTTTTGTTTCTGATAATATTGTTTTGTAATCATTCAAAGCTTTATTAAATTTATCAACATGAAGTTTAATTTCGTCATCAGAAATTTTTTGGCTACTTATCTTAACTTCTTGTTTTTTCATAAGTTTAATTTTGCCAATAGCAATATTTTCACTTGCAATAATACCTTTTTTAATTAAACTCATAATACCTCCTGATAAACTAAAGCCGCCACAAAAGTGACGGCTATGAATTCTTGCTTTAATTAGTCTTCTAAATTTTCTATAAATTCAACTAGTTTTTTTAGGTTTTCTTCTTCGTTTTCACCATCTAATCTAACAGTGACTTCAGTATCTTGAGAAATACCTAAAGCCATAACGTTGAAAATAGATTTTGCGTTAGCTGTTTTACCATCTTTAATAAGTTCAACTTTACCATCAAAATTTTTAACAAACTGTACCAAAGATGCAGCTGGACGAGCATGCAAACCAGTTTCGTTTTTTACTATAACATTTTGTTCTACCATAATAATAATCCTCCTATGACTACTTTATTTATATCCTATTAATTGATTTTTTAAACAGGAAAATATTTTAATTGATATCTTTTACAGATTCTCTCTTCATTATTTGAGAACCTAATATTGCCTTTTCGTTGATAATTTTATTTTCTTTCAAAACCTTTACTAAAGTTCTCATAGATACAGCACCTATGTCATAATAAGGTTCTTGAACTGTAGTAAGAGTAGGTCTGTAAATACTTGTCATTGGTATATCGCCAAATCCAGATACGGAAATATCTTCTGGAACTTTCTTGTTATTATCATAGCAATAATTTATAAATCCTATTGCTTGTGCATCTTCACTAAAACTTACGCAAGTTATGTCTTTCGAATCTTTCATTTCGAAAATCTTATCTCCTGCTTCGTAACCATCTTTAACTGAAACTCCTTCTGATGAAATTTCAATTTTTTCTAATTTCAAATCATCACAAGCTTGTCTGTATCCCTTAAGTTTTTCTTGACCTATTTCAGTATCTTGATTTTCTTTTACGAATAAAATTTTCTTGTGACCTAAATCATAAATATGATTAATCATATTTATCATGGCTTCTTTGTAGTCGATTTGTACCGTATGCACGTCTTTTATATTCCAGAATTTATCCAATTGAATATAAGGAACAGTTTGATCTTTCAACTTGAATATAACCTCTGGTTCAATGTCTTCTGAAATCAAAATTATTCCTTCTACTTGTTTTGTAAACATGAAGTCTATAATCTTCTTTTCTTGTTCCAAATCGCCGTATGTAGAAGACAATAGTATATCGTATTTGTACATTCTTCCAATTTCTTCAGCACCTCTTACAATTTGTGCCATATATGGAATGCCGATATCTTTCACTACTACGCCTATTAAATTTGATCTTTTCATTACTAAAGATCTTGCCAATTCGTTTGGTTTGAAATCAAGTTTTTCAATTGCATCTAAAACTTTTCTACGCGCTTCTGGACTAACAGGCTTGGAATCATTCATAACTCTAGATACTGTAGAAATCGAAACTCCAGCAAGTTTTGCTACGTCTTTAATTGTTGGTGATGACATTTAATCGCTCCTTACTAAAATATTTATTGGTTTATTATTAATCTCAACTTTCACTGGTAAATTCCCACCATATTCTCCATCCACATCTCCTGGAACTGTTTGATTGGATTCAATGGTTAAAGTATCAGTTTGAAAATATAATACATCTTCAGAGTAAATATGCTTTGAACTAAAAGCATCTATTATAATCTGAGCAACTTCTTTAAGACGGGAATGCTTAATAATTAAAACATCTAGTTTTTGATCGTCAATTTTTGCTTGTGGGCAAATATTTTCAAAACCACCTACAGTATTTGAATTCGAAATAATCATAATAGGAGATTTTACTTCTAGATAGTCATCATTTGTTTTAATCTTCAATTCCATAGGTTGATTTAATGTGTTAGGAAGTTCTTTCAACCCTTCAACAATATACGCCAGTCTACCAAAAATCGCTTTTTGAGCTTTATCGGTAACATAACTAACAGAAGCAATATTCCCAACTGCAAAAACATTGATAAAATACCTGTGTGAGTCTTCATTGCTGACTTTTCCAACATCACTTTTAATTATTTTCCCAGTTTTAATCATTCTATATAATTTGTAAGGTGTTGAGGGCAAGTTTAAGTAAGTTGCGAAATCGTTTACTGTACCTGTGGAGTAAATCGTAATAGGAATATCGCTTTCGCTATCGCAAATTCCATGAACAACTTCATTAACCGTTCCATCTCCGCCTGAAACAACTATCAAATCCCATTCATCAGAAGATGTGTTTAACGCCTCATTATATGCATCATTCTTGCCTTTTGTTTTAAAAAGCTGAACTACAAAATTATCCTCAATTAAATAATTAATAAGCTTTGTTAAATCTCTTGCGTGTGTTTGACTTCCTGATGAAGGATTTGAGATAATTTTTATTCTTTTCATTCTATCCCATCTTTCCTTAATAGCATACCAAAAAATTAACTGTTTTTCAATAGGATTTTAACAATTTCTACAATTGTTTTCATGAATTATAAAAGTTTTTAAAGATTTACGATAAGCCAATCAGAAATTTTCCGATTGGCTTATAAAATCTTATTTAATTATCTTTTAGCTAAACTTTTTACGAAATTAATAATATCTCTTGCAGAACCAACATAATCTGTAGAATTTAAGAATCCGTACTTAATATTAGTTGCAGTATCAGTTACAGATTCAGCAACATAATCCACAGTATTTGATACGTTGCTTGAAACTGACTCAACGTGTGATAAAGTGTTACTTACATTGTTTGTAATATTTCTTACATCTGGAGACACATCACCTATTAGTCGATCGGCTTTGTTAGTTATACCAGTTACATTGTCTAATATTTGTGGTACTTCACCAATTGATCTATCGATATCCTTTTTGTTATCTGCTAAAACAGCTTTTATGCTCTTTATTAAGTCAGTAAGTTTGAACAAAAATACGATTAAAGCAATTAAGAATCCAGATAAACAAATATATAATATTATTTTAAATATATATAAAGCATCTACCATTTCTTACCTACTTTTTGATTTCTTTTTTAACTTCTTTTGCTTCTTCTTTTGCAGTGTCAGCAGTTTTCTTTGCTTGTTTTTTTCCTTCTTCAGCAGTTTTTTCTGCACCGTCTTTTGCTTCTTCTGCTACTTTTTTAGCTGAATCTCCAACTTTTTCTGCAGAATCTTTTACTTGGTCTTTAGTGTCTTTAACGTCTTCTTTGATTACTTTTCCGTCTTTTTTTACTACATCTTTAAGATCTTCACCAAGAACTCCCAAATCAGTTTTAACTTCATCGAATTGATCAGAAACTCTATTTAATTCAGTCATTCCTCTATCTTGGAAATCTTGATATTTGTCTTTAACACTGTCTGTTACATTGTCAGCAGTTAATTTTACAGTATCTACTGCATCGTTAAAGTTATTTACTGCTGTTTTCTTAGTTTCTTCTGCAAATTTTTTGATGTCTTTTCTAGTTTCTTCACCTGATTTAGGTGCTAATAATAATCCTGCTGCTAAACCTAATGAAGCACCAATAACTGTACCTAAAGTAATTTTAGCTTCGTCTTCATATTTACGTTTAGCAATTTCCCATTTGATTTGTCTTTCCTTTTCTCTTCTTTTATGTTCTAAATAATCCATTAAACTCATAATAACATCTCCTTAAATAAATTTTCTTATGATTATTGTATACCCTCTAATTTCATATCTCAAACATTATTAGTGAATTATTTATAAAGTTTTAATCTTTCAAATACAATCTAACCCAAGTTTCCCAACCTACAGTTTGTTTTGGCGATTTTAATAAACCATTTTTGCCTTTGGCAACCATTCTAACAAAATCTTGGTCCTCTGTTAAATTCTTTCTGCCTTTTTCATTAAATTTATCTGTAGTAAGTCCAGTGTTTTTGTCATTTACAAATACAAGGCAATCATCATCTATTGTTTTTCTGATTTCATAATTTTTCTCTCCACTTGATACATCAAAATCAGGTAATGTTTTATTTATGTCTACAATATCCCAATTAATTGCATTATTTTTTGAGAAGAAAGATAAATCATAATTTTGTCTCAATGTTAAATCATTAGATTCTATTAATAAAATTTTCTTTCCTGGAAATGCGTATTGTGAAGCATTTTCTAAACTCAACTTTGCGTTTTCTGGATTTTCTATTGTTAACTTTATAGGATCAATCAAGATTTTATATCCGTCATTATCCTTGACCATTTTTAATGGGTTAGTACTTTTATAAGATTTATCTGATTTTAGATTTGCTTCATCATCTTCTAACCATTTCAAAATAGTTGTTTGATACTCAGGGTTAGAATTTATTTCATTAATAAATTCTTCAGCATCTTTGTTTCTAAACGGCACAGATTGATTTGATGATTTTACAATACTTATCATTTGTTCTGAGGATTTCGCTTGTACTGCTTGAATAAATTTACCTTTTACAGATTCTGCTGTAATGGTCTTTTCAGCTAGATTTTCTTGGAACATAGGTTTTATGTATTTAATACCAAATACAATACCAATTAATAAAGCCACACCAATAATTGAAAATATAATTTTCTTAAATATCGATGATTTTTCATCATCTTCATCATAATAATCGTAGTAATCATCACCGCTATTTGTTTCGTGGAATGCTTTTTCTCTTTCTTTTTTCAATGATTCTGATTCAATATCCACAACATTTAATCTATCGGTTGTATCTTGATTAGAGCCATTATCTATCTTAGAATAATTATTTTCATTATCTGTTGAACTATCCTCTTCTTTTTTTATAGAACCAAGATCGTGATTTTGAGTTTCGTTTCTAAATTTAGAAGCCTCTAACAAAAAATCCTCAAATGTTTTTCCTTCAGAAGAAAAATCATCATCTTTTGAAAAATCATGACCACAAACTCTACAAAATCTATCTTCAACGCCAACAAATGAATTACAATTTGGGCATTTCTTTAAATTAGAATCTTTCATAATATCACTCACCTTATCTATCATATATTATACATTCTCATACTACTTTAGTGAATAGATAATCTCAAATTAAACACATAAGAAAAAAGCATGAGATTTTGTCCCATGCTAATAAGCGAAATCGCTTTTATTTACAAAATATCCTCAGAAGACCCTAATCAATTAATGACCTTCAGTATGTGAAGGTGGGTTGACTGTCTCAAACATCTGACATCCCTTCAAAGAGGGCTCGTCATCAATTATTGAACGTCCGTCATCCCTTATAGTGTGTGTCGGTTTAATTTTTCAGGGTTCCTCTTCTGAGGTTAATTTAATTATACTACAACATAAAAGTGTTTTCAAGTAAGATTAATTATTCAAAAATTTATTAAATCTTTGTGGAATTTCTGTCGTAATAATATGCCTATTTCTTTTCATATCAACAAATTCTATTTCATTTGCATGTAGCATTTGAGAAAATCCTTCTATTTTTTCTCCGTACAAACTATCTGCGACTATTGGACAATTAATATATTCCATACTTACTCTTATTTGATGAGTTCTACCTGTCAAAAGCTTTAAACTAACCAATGAATAATCTCCATAATTTTTAAGATTTTGTAAAATAGTTACACTATTTTTACCATTTTCATCAACCTCAGTTTTAATTCCATCGCGTTTTAAATTTAATTCTATCTTTTGATTTTTAGGATTTCCTTTTACGATTGCCAAGTATTTTTTCTCAAACGAAGTTTTTTGATAATAAGCTTGAGCTATTTTATTCTTAGCAACCATTACAACACCTGATGTATCTTGATCCAATCTATTGATAAATCTAACTTTTTGATTAATATTTCTTTGCTCAAATAAATAAGACACAAAATTCGCTAAGCTTTCTTCTCCGTGTGTATTCATTGTAAGTTTGTCAGGTTTATTTAATACAAAAATATCATCATCTTCATACAAAACTTCAATGTATAAATTTATTGGTTTGTAATTATTCTCTTCATCTCTAAGATTGATGGTTACTTTGTCACCTGGTTTTAATTTAGAATTTCTCTTTGCATGTTTCTCATTTATAAAAATATCATCTTTGTAAATACTGAGAAATAAATTTTTGGAAATGTGATTTGATTTCAAAAACTCATCTAATCTTATTTTTTTATCTACATCAAAACTAATTTGTTTCATTGTTTAAATCTCCAGTTATTTGGTATAATAAAATTATATCAAATATTAGGAGCTTTTAGTATAAATGAACAAAAACAGCAAAATTATAAATATATATGTAAACGATAACCAAAAATCACTTGAAACAGCTTTAATTGTAAAGGAAAAATTAGAACAAAAAGGATTCAAACCTACATTCGATTTTGATGAGAATGCGCTGATTAATCTTTGTATCGGTGGAGATGGAGCATTCTTAAGAGCAGTTCACAAATACGAATTTTCAACTATTCCTTTTGTTGGAATAAACACCGGTCACTTAGGCTTTTATCAAGAAATTCTAATCCCAAATATCGACAAATTCATTTCAGATTTAATTAACGAAAATTACGGAATTGAAAAAATTTCTCTACTAGAATCTAAAACTGCAATCAGAAATAGTAGCAAAACTTATACGCACAAAGCGCTGAACGAATTTGTAGTAAAAACCGATGACTCATCGATTGTGTATTTGGATGTATACATTGATGATAACCACTTGGAGTCCTTTGCAGGAGATGGAATAATAGTATCCACTCCTTCTGGATCGACTGCGTATAACTTCTCAGCAGGTGGATCGGTATTGTATCACGGGCTTGATGGTTTTCAAGTAACGCCTCTTGCCCCAATTAATTCAAAAGCATACCGTTCTCTTTTAAATTCCCTCGTTGTTCCATCAAAAAGTAACGTTACATTGTATTTTAGAGATCACAATTTCGACAGAAAAAGCTCCATCGTTTTAGCCGATGGATTGAATAGAAGTTATGACAATGTAGATTATGTAAACTTCACTTATTCAGATCAGTATATCAATAAATTAGTTTTCTTAAAAGACTGGTATTGGTTAAATATCAAAGACAAATTCTTATAAGTAATAAAAAAACATGGATCGCAATGAATCATCAAAGCTATCCATGTTTTGTTTTATTTTTCTAATCCTAATTCATTAATTGCTGCGTTGAGCATTTTTGAAGCTATAGGTCCTGCAGTTTTTACACCATAAGAGTTATCATCTTCCAAAATAACAGCTATCGCAAATTTTGGTTTTTTTGCTGGTGCTGCAGCGACAAACCAAGCGTGTGTACTTGTTTTATCTTTAATTTCTGCCGTACCTGATTTCGCGATTACAGATGTACTAACATTAAGTGTATCGTAACTTTCTGCAGTAGATCTCAAATAGTCTTTCAATGTTTCCATATTCTTCTTATTGCCAACTTCAGATAATAATTCAGGCTTAGTTTCTTTAATTACTTTGCCTTCTGAGTCTATTATTTGACTAACCAAATAAGGTTTTAACATTTGCCCATCATTTGCTACAGCGCTCATTGCCATCGCCATATTCAATGGAGTTACCAAAGTTTCTCCTTGACCAAAACTTGTTGTTGCAATATCTGCATTACTCTTTGTTTTAGAATATCCATTAACGCTTACTGCTACTGGCAAATCAAAAGGAATTTTCTTGCCAATCATAAATTTTGAAGCATTATCTTCTAAAATTTTGTTACCCAATTTTACACCCTGCGATGCAAAATAAACATTAGATGATTTTTCAAGAGCTTTTCTCAAATCCGTCTCTCCAAAAACAGCGCCATTATTATTGGAAATAGTGTACTTGTTAAACTCAATTGTACCAGTATTATCTTCTACAACTTTGTCAACTTTGTCTTCATTTTCTAATATTGCATTACCAGTAATTATTTTAAAAACCGATCCCGGAGTATACATTCCTTGTGTTGCACGATTTAATAGTGGAGATGTCTCCCTATTTAAAAGTTCTTGCCATTGTGATGAAACTTCGTTTGGATTATATGAAGGAAAAGTTGCCATTACATAAACTTCACCAGTTGTCGGATTCATCATTACGATTGAACCTTTTTTGCCGTCTAATAAATTGTATGCAAGTTTTTGTAGAGTGGAATTTGTGGTCAAAACAAGATCGTTACCTTTATTGTTTGAGCTTACGATATTTCTCAATTGTGATAAAGGCGTGTCTTTGTTAATGTTTAATAGTTCTTTCATGTATGATTTTTCAAGACCAGCTGTACCGTAGGTTTTTGAATTGTATCCAGTTATATTTCCATAAATATCGGCATAATCAAAAAATCTATAATTTTTCCCAGATGAATCTTTCTTAGTTTCTACCAAAACATTTTTATCTCTATCGTAGATTGTTCCACGTTCAACCTTATCTTCATCTACCCACAATCTTTTGTTGTATTCATTGTTTGCAATTTTATCAGCTTTTACTATTTGGAAATAAGTCAAATACAAAACCAACAATACAAATATAGTCATCAAGAAAGATAAAACCACAATAATTCTTTTGTTCATTTTATTTTGCATAAATATCTTCCTCTCCTTGATCAGTTGAACAGAATTGTAAAATAGCAAGGCAAATAAATGACATCGCCATTGAAGTACCACCGTAACTTACAAATGGTATCGTAATTCCTGTCAAAGGAACCAACTTCATAACACCGCCAAACATAACAAGACCTTGAATTGCAAAAATAACAGAAATTCCAAGCGCCACAATCTTGTAAAATTTATTTGATTGATACAAAGAAATTTTCATTCCTCTGTAAATCAAAATCAAAAACAACATTATTACACCCATTCCTGTGAAAGTCCCCATTTCTTCACATATCGCTGCGAAAATAAAATCACTTGTGACTACAGGAACTACATCAGGTCTTCCTAGTCCCAGTCCAGTTCCAAAAAATCCTCCACTCGCAATCGCAAACAAAGCTTGTGTGATTTGATATCCTATTCCATCGATATTCTTCCATGGATCAAGCCATGTAGACACCCTTATTCTTATATGAGAAAAAAGCATGTAAGCAGCCACTGCTCCGGCAATAGCTATGAGTAAATTTAACAAAATTAATCTGATGTCTTCTTGATTTACAATTTGGTAAACTAAAAATAACCCGTAAAAGATCATTGCAGTTCCCAAATCTTTTTGCAAGAAAAACATCCCAATAAACAGATACACAACAATCATCAAGAAATATCTTTTAATTATAGGTAGATATTTTTTGTATTTTTGTGCTGACTTTATATTTATCTTATCTAACAAATCAGTGTTATAGTCATAACTAGCTAAGAAAAATACATACAAAATTTTTGTAATTTCAGATGGTTGAAATCCAACTCCAAATATGCTAATCCAGTTTCTAGCTCCGTATTTATCTTCAGCAAGAAGTAATGTCAATAGAAACATCACAACACAACCTATCAAATAAAGTGCTGTGAATTTGTACCATTTTTTGTAGCTTTTTAAAATAAAAAATGTTCCAAAAAACAATAATATCCCTATGGTAAACCACATTATCTGCTTCAATCCTTCATAAGGGTTAAGCCTATAAATCACGATTACACCAATACTAAATAGCATACAAGCGATTTGTAATATATATCCATCACCTTTAGTGATTCTAGTTACGTATTTATTTGCCAAAAACATTAAAATTGTAGCAAACAAAAAATAAGCTAAAGCTTTCGGATCTAATCCTTTTTCGTTTGAACCCAAAGCTAGAAAAAAACCAAATATGTTAAACAGTAATATCAAATAAACTGGCTTTATCATTTTACTATTTACACGCATTGGTTTTAAATTATCGATAAATTCTTTAAATCTGCTATTTTTCTTACGTTTAGTTTGCATCTTTGTCACCATTTACAAACATAAATTCAATTTGTCCGATATCTATCAAATCTTTGTCGTTCAATCTTGCAGAATTTATCAATTTATGTCCATTCAAAAAAGTTCCATTAGCAGAATTCAAATCCTCGATATAATAATTATTTTTTTCTTTATAAATACGTGCATGTCTCTTCGATATAAACCTATCCTTTAATGCAACTTGATTGCTGTCGTCTCTTCCTATAGTAGCAGTTCTTCCTATAAAATAATGCTCTTGTATTTTAAAAGGCAAATTTTCTTTTCTATTAATTAGTTTTAAATAAGTATTTGAACTGTAATTCATATTGTTTGTTCCTTTTATGTCCAAATAAATCATCTTGATTATGTTGAAAATAAAATAGTAAATTATTATTACAAACAAATATTTAAAAAACATAGAAATTAAATTATATAATTTTAAATTTGGAGTAATTTGTATAGAAAAGAATGCGTCCAATATGTCAATAATGTATTTCATAGGCTCCCATCCTTTCACATTTTATCCTAATCTAATATATCATATTTTGGACTTAAAAAATGAATAATAAAGTTACAATTTGTCAAAATTAATCTTCAAATATAACAGAATCGTCGGTGAATCCTTTAATTCTCGCCAATGATTCTATAGTGTAACCTTGTTGTCTTAAATTGTCTCCACCTTTTTGAAAAACTTTTTCTATCAAGATTCCAATTCCCTCAACAGTTGCATTCGCTTGTGAACAAATATCAATCAAGCCTTCCAATGCTTTACCATTTGCAAGGAAATCATCAATTAATAAAACATGATCATTTTCATCTAAGTACTCTTTTGAAACCATTACTTCGTAGCTTCTATTTTTAGTAAAACTAAACACTTCTGTTCTGTAACAATTATCTCCCAAAGTTTTTGAACTTGTTTTCTTTGCAAAAACAACAGGACAATTAAATCTAATCCCACATGCATACGCAATTGCAATTCCACTAACTTCAATCGTAAGTATTTTGTTTATTTTTTTATCCTTATACTTTTCATAAAATTCATTTGCCAAATCTTCAAAAAGAACAGGATCAATCATGTGATTAATGAACCTGTCTACTTTAAGTATATTTCCTGGTAATACTTGACCATCTTTCATTATTCTTTCTTCAAGTTTTCTCATTTTTCTCTCCTAGAATTTAATATAGTATATTATACATACAATATCAAAAAATCTCAATATTTGCCAATTAAAAATATCACTTACCCAAGAATGAAAGGGCAAGTGATATTTTAAATTATTTAACATTCATCATTTTTTCTTTTGCTATTTTTTCAATATCTAAAACTTTTTGTTCAGCTTTTTCTTTTGAATCTGCAACAGAATAAATATATAGTTTGATTTTTGGTTCAGTTCCAGAAGGTCTTAAAGCATACCATGATCCATCATCGTAGTAATATTTCAAAACATTTGATCTTGGAGTTCTATAATCTTTGTAATTTACATCGTAGTCTTTTGTTTCAACTAATTTTGTAGAACCTATTTCATTAATTGGATTATGTCTGAATTCTTCCATAATTCTTGCGATTTTTTCTTGACCATCTAATCCTTCTAACACAACAGAAGAAAGTGAATTTTCATGATATCCAAATTCTTTATGCAAATCATTTAAAACATCAATCAATGTCTTTCCTTGTTTCTTATAAAAAGCTAACATTTCTGAAATCATCATTGAAGAGCTTACAGCATCCTTATCTCTTACAAATGTTCCATAAGAATAACCAATACTTTCTTCATATCCGAATACCCAAGATTTTTCTCCAGTTTTTTCGTATTCATTTGCTTTTCCACAAACATTTTTGAATCCAGTTAATGTTTCAATCATTTCAACGCCGTATTTTTTTGCAATTTTAGCAGACAAATCTCCTGTTACAATTGATTTAACAACTGCTGGATTTTCTGGCAAATCGTCTTTTTCGTATCTTTGACTTAAAATATAATTAGTCAATAATGCTCCAATTTTATTACCATCTAAGAAGACATATTCTCCATTACTTAAAACTTCGACAGCGGTTCTGTCTGCGTCTGGGTCTGTTGCCAATAACAAATCAGCTCCAACTTCTTTTCCCAAATTAATAGCATATTCAAATGCTTCTGGGTTTTCAGGATTTGGATAAGGAACAGTTGTGAAGTTACTATCTGGATTTTCTTGTTCTTTTACAACGTAAACATTTTTGAATCCTCTAACATCTAGGATATGTCTTACAAATCTATTTCCGGTTCCGTTTAAAGGAGTGTATACGATTTTAACATTTTTATCAATATTATCGTCATTAATTGTAAGGCTTAGAACATCATCAAAATAATCTTTATCTAAATTTTCTCCAAAATATTCTATCTTCCCATCGGCTATTAATTTTTCAAAATCTCCTATCTTCACTTCTGTAAAACTTTCTATTTTGTCCAAATTATTCAAAATTTCATTAGCCTTATCTTCAAGAATTTGGCTACCTTCTTCCCAATAAGCCTTGTATCCATTGTATTCTTTTGGATTGTGAGATGCTGTAATCATAATTCCTGAAATGCAATTGAATTTTCTAATTGAATAAGACAACATTGGTGTTGGTCTAATATCGTCAGACAAATAAACTTTTATTCCATTAGAAGCTAATACATTTGCTGATATTTCTGCAAATTCTTTGGAGAATTTTCTTACATCGTAACTAATGCTTACGCCTCTTTTCATAGCTTCATCGCCGTAATTTTTTATAGTATCTGCAAGTGCTTGTGTTGTTTTCATTATGTTGTACTTGTTCATTCTATTTGTCCCTGCCCCGATTTTCCCTCTCAAACCTGCAGTACCAAATTCTAATGATTTATAAAATCTATCTTTTATTTCTTCATCATCATCTTTTATTGACATCAATTCGTCTCTGGTTTGTTGATCATAACAATCATCATTTAACCATTCATTATATTTTTTTAAATAATCCATAAAATCCTCCTATTGATAATAAATTAAACCTTTGTACAAAGACTTTTCCTTAAACCATTTTTCTAAATCATACACTCTCTTTGTTCCCCAGTTTGAGCATTCAATTTTCCAACTATCATCATAATAGATCGAAGTTATCGTAACCCAATGAAATTTAACATCAGGATTTTTATGATTTAACGTCAACATCAAAACTGGATAGCCATTTGCTATTGCGCCAATAATATATGTCACTATATTTCTGATATTCCAAGTAAAATTGTAGTTTTGTACAACAAGGATCACTCCGTTTTTCTTGGCGTACTTTCGAATAGCACTGTTCATTGGAAATAAAAATGGAACGCCATATAGTTTAGGTTTAACAAATGTAGATAACTTGTCAGCAAATTTTATATAATCAGTCTTGTTTATCGGACTGCCAATAAAATTTTCTGGAACTAACTTAGCATATTCTTTTTTTGTATTTGCTATGTAGATAAGAAAATTTGTGATGGCAATTACTGAACAACCTTTTTTAGTAAGATAGTTTGAATGCAAAACATCTTCAAACCATTGTTGATCTCCACCAAAGAAGCCTTCTATACTCAAAATTTTATCTACATCTTGAAGTTCATATCTAGTATCCATTATTTCTCCATACTTATTGAATATACCCCGCTTTTTCTCTCCCCAATCAAAATTATATTTCCGCTTACTTCTGTTTCAATTATTTTTTCATCAAAAATCTTCGTGCAATTTACAAAATGTTTAAAATAATTGCTCAAATCAAATTCGAATTGTTCCCCTGAATTTATAAAAACAAGCAAACATCCTTTATCATTTTTAATACTAAAACAAATACAAAAATGATTTAAATCGTAAAATTTGATTTTGTTTCTAATCTCATTTTCACCTTTTAGATTAAATTCTGAATGTCTTTTTCTAAATTCAATTAACGATTTTACATATTGGTATATTTCATTGTTATCATATTTCAACTTCCAATTCACTGCATTAATATCAAGTGGTAAATTATAAGTATTTTTAAACATCAATTTGCTTCTCAAAAACTCATTTCCACAATGGAAAAATGGTATCCCTTGACTTAGCATTATCAAATCAAAACAAAGCTTTGTAGATGTTGCAATATCAGCATTTGTTTTAAGTAATTTATCTTGAAGTATTAAATTATCGTGTGAATTAAAATAGTTAATAGATTCATTAGAATTTTTGCAAAACCCACGTCTATCTTCATCATAGTATATCGATCCACAAATTCCTACTTCCAAACTAATTTTATCTACATTTTTTTGAACAAAACCTGTAGAAATATCATCGTTATCACCTTTAATGGCATTTCTAAAAAAAGGATTGAATAACGCATAATCTTTTCCTTTTTGACTACCAAAAGTGGTTCTTCTGTTTTTTGGTAGTGGAGATTCATCTGCCATCCATGGCTCTCCGTATATAATTACATTATCATCTTCTTTTCGAAGTTCACTTACGATTTTATCAGTTGTTTCTGAATCTATCAGAGCCATCAAATCAAATCTGAAACCATCAATGTGAAATTCTTTTTGAAAATATAATAAGCTATGAATAATAAAATCTCTCACAAATTCATCTTCTGTGTTTAATTCATTACCAACACCAGATCCATTTGTAAAATCTCCATTATTATCACGTCTATAAAATTGTGGATAAATCAAATTAAATGGATGATCTTTATTTCTAAAAGTGTGATTATAAACCACATCCATAATCACACCGATATTATTAGCGTGTAAAGTTTGAATCATTTTTTTGAATTCAAAAATTCGATTCTTTGGATTTTCTGATTCTGTAGCAAAGCTACCTTCAATACAGTTATAATTTTCAGGATTGTAACCCCAATTGTAATTATCTTCAGAAAATTTTTCTGAATTTCTCTCATCAACGCCTACAAAATCAAATACAGGCATTAAATGAACATGTGTTATGCCCAAATTTTTTAAATGATTTATTCCTGAAACATCATTTTCTTCTACCAATCCCAAAAATTTCCCGCGATATTTTTCATCAACTTTGCTAGAAATATCTGAAGAATAATCTTTTATCGACAATTCATAAATTATAGTTTCATTCCTATTTGCTATTTTGTATTGTTCATCGATGAACCCTACTGGATTTGTGGAATTCAAATCTACGACACATGACTTTAGGCTATTGATTGAAGAAGCTTTACAAAATGGATCTATAATTTCAAACTTTTCATCAAGCTGATATTTGTAATAAACTCCTTCCAAATCTCCCTCAACCTTAACTTCAAAATATCCACCACTTTTTTTCATATCAACAGATTTGTATCTGACATCATCGTAATTTTCATACAACAATAATTTTACACTAGTTATTTGCGGAGCATAAATCTTAAAAACCGTATATTCTTTGTTATAATTAAATCCTAAATCATACATTTATAACTCCTAAACATCCTTTAAATAGTTAATTCCGAATTTTTTGGATATTTCTATATTTTTAATCATTAAATCGTTCCACAAATTTTCATTCAAATACCATTTTTGAATTTTTTCATTAACTTGCACAAAATTATCAAAAGAATTTATCACATTAAAACTATCGTTGTATTTAAGAATCAAATTATAAATCTCATAAAATTCATCTATGAATTTTTTGTTTTCTAATAATTCGATATTTTTTAATATAAAATCCATACAACTGAATTCTGTATTCGCGAAATTTTCTTCATAAAACTTGATTACTCCAATATCTTTTAATCGACTCATATTTTCAAAAACATTGGAATTACTTGTCAAAATAATTGAACCGTTATTCATAAATGCGTAAGGATATGTGTTTGAAATATCGAAGTTTTTATATGGTATATAATTGAAAACATCACAAGCTTTGGCGAAATCTGGCATTTTATCAAGCATAATATTTTCGACAAACACTAATTTTATTTTTTCTTGAATTAACTTATCCGAATTAATCATCTTAGATAAGCCAAGACACAAACTAATTGTTTTTTTGCAAAACAAATAATCAAATGAACTCATCCCTCCAATAAAAAACGTCGTAGGAGTAATTATCGTATTCACATTATCTTTTAATTTTAAGTACAAATACAAAATATAAAAGACATTTAGAGCTTGTCTCTTACCTTCGTGAAAATCTGATAATTGCATATTAAAAATGCTCTTATCATTTATATTTTCTAAACTGTACTTTTCTACAAGTTTTTTCTTATATTTTTGTTTGCTTGAATACAAATTATCACATTCCAGACTTTTATAGAATAAATCGTCGTTAAACCCATAGGTTTCTGCCACAATTTTAACTTCAACGTGTTTGGTGATATCCACATATTTGCTATTTAATAGATATTTTTTCTGATAATCAGACCCAACCATTATAGAATTTGTTGCGAAAGCAATAAGATTAAAGCAATCTAGAAAATTGTCTTTGATAATTTGTGCATACCCATTTTTTTGTGCATTTTCATTTAGCAAACAGATAATATTTTTAATATAATCAAACTGATACAAAAATCTCAAATCCATTAATTCAAATGACTCTCTGTGCAAATTAATATTATAATACATGAAAATTTTATTAGATTTTTCCAAAGCTTTTTCAAAATCATATCCAAAATCCAATAATTTTTGCAAGAATGCGATTATTACCAGTACAACATTTGTTTCAACGATATTAATTTGAATATGGTCTTCGATATTATCTGGATTTTTGAAAAATTTGATTTCGTCATTAAATATGTCTTCCACTATTGAATCTGCAAGAAATTTTTGTTGCAAGAATTTAATATACTTTCCAAATTCATCAATCTGAGGTGTGTAAACAAATTGGCAAATTGAGTCTAGTTTGTTTTCCTCAGAATAAATCTCCTCAATTTTTCCGCGAATAAAATTTTCGTAATTAAGATTGGGGCTAGCTTTCGGTGCAAATAATCTGATAAAATTCGTATTCCTATTTATATAAGGAATATCGTATATTCGTGATTTAATTTTATTATTATCTAATTCTATGTCGTATTCATTAGATCTTTTAAAAACGACGCTTGTTTTTGGATTATTAAATATTGTCTCAATTTGATTTTCATCGACTATTTGTTGTTTAAACTGTGAATTTTTGTAAAAAATAGAATACACTTTACAAAACTTTCCTTGTTTTGAAAGTTTCTCAAACAAATCTACTGAGAATCTTCCTATATAACTTTGTCCTAAGTGCAGATCATTGTCCATATTTACAATATCTTCATATTTTTCTTTTAAAATTTTTTGTAATGGAGTTTTTAAATTGAGTTTTTCAATATAATCTTCAAACAAATTTTCTACCATTAGTTCAAACGACACTATATATGTTCTATAAGATTTGTTAGTAGTTATATTTGTGTATTGTTCAGAAATAATTTCTTTAATTACTTCATTTAATGCTATTCTAATTTCATAGACATCCGCATCTTGAAGATCGACTAATGAGTTATACGATAATTTTATCTGCAATAACTTTCTTAATCGATCTTCGGAAATATCAATCATTTAATGATCTCCTCATAAAGTTGGATGTATTCTTTTGCAGATTTTTCCCAATCATTTTTTGACTTCATAGCATTTTCTTGAATTATTTTGAAATCATCATTGTAATAAAATGATATTGCACGTCTCAATGTGTGCAAGAAGTCATGAGCGTTGATATTTGTAAAGGAGAATCCATTTCCTTCTTTGCTAAATTCGTTAAATGATTGAACAGTGTCCCTCAATCCTCCAGTTTCACGCACTACTGGTATTGTCCCATACCTCATAGCAATTAATTGAGATATTCCGCAAGGTTCAAATATTGATGGCATCATCAAGAAATCTGCTCCTGCATAAATCTTGTGTGATTCTTCATTATTATAATAAATATTTGCTTTTAATTTATCTGGGAATTTCCACTCATAATATTTGAACATTTCTTCATAAGAATAATCACCTGTTCCTAAAATTATCACTTGTACATCTTCTGTCGTCAAAAACTCATCCATAATGTATCTAACAAGTTCCAATCCCTTGTTTTCAACTAATCTAGTAACCATGGCGAATATAGGCACATCTTTTTCTTCCAAACCGTACATTCTTTGTAATGCTTTTTTGTTCACGGATTTATCTTTGATATTTTTCAGTGAGTAATTTTTAAATAAATATTTGTCTATTTCTGGGTTCCAAATAGTTGTATCAATTCCATTTGTAATTCCAGATATTTTGTAGTGATATTGTCTGATAACACCATCCAAACCCTCTCCAAAAAATGAGTATTTAATCTCATCGGCATAAGTTTTAGAAACAGTTGTAACTTTATCGCTAAAAACTATCGCACCTTTCATAAAATTAATTGCATCGTAAAATTTCAATGCATCTTCAGAAAAATACATAGGTGATAAATCTGTTTGTCTAAGTGAATTTGAACTGAATACACCTTGATATTTTAGGTTGTGAATTGTAAAAACAGTTTTGATTGACTCATAGAACGGATCCCCTTTGGCAAAATCTCTAGCATAAACATTTACCATTGCTGTGTGCCAATCATTGGAATGGATAATGTCACAATCAAAATCGATATATCTTAACAATTGAACACATGCTTTAGAGAAAAATACGAATCTTTCGCAATCGTCATTTTCGCCATACACATTATCTCTGTTAAAATAATCTTCATTATCTAAAAAATAAAACTCAACGCCTCTATGAATGTATTTGAACACACCAACATAATGATGTTTAAAATCTAAATCTACATAAAAGCTTCCTTCAAATTCAAATTTTTTTCTGTATTCTTCATTTATCAATTTGTACAAAGGGATGACCACTTTTACATCATGACCTTGCTTTTTCATCTCAAGTGGAAGTGTCCCTGCTACATCTGCAAGTCCACCAGTTTTTATAAATGGATCAGCCTCTGCTGCACAATATAATATCTTCATTTACATTCCCCTATTTATCTTCTAGTATTGCATTCTTTTTTAATTCGTACGGATAATTTGGATTGCCAACCGCAGTTACATTTTCTTTTATCAAAACTCCTTTATCAGTAATCGTATTTACAACTACTGCATTTTTTTCTATAACAGTTCTCTCGAAAATAACGGAATTTTTGATAACAGAACCCTCTTGAATTTCTACGCCTCTAAAAATAATTGAGTTTTCTACTTTACCATCTATTTTGACTCCGTTTGCTATCAATGAATTTTTCACACAAGCAGAATCACCATACAATGCTGACGGCTCGTCTTTTGATTTTGTTAACAACAATCCATTTTTGAAAAATACATTATTGTAAATATCGGCATTCAATAATTTCAAATTCGCATCGTAAAATTGAGTCAAATTTCTGATTACCTCAACATATCCGTCAATCATGTACACACCGATTTTTAATTTATCCAAATTAGAAATAATAACATCAATTAATTCATTAGAATTAGAATTTTTAGCTGCATCGTGAATCAAATTCAAAAAGACTTCTTTTTTCATGTAACCGATGTTAGTCATCAAATTAAATTCATCATCGACTCCTTGATTTGTTCCTATGCTGATTAGATTGCCTTTATCATCCAAGTTTAATCTAGTCTCACCGATGAATAATCCCGTTGCATTATCCATCTTTTTGCAGAACAATAATATGTCCAAATTTTCTTTTATAAATCTATCATGAGAAACCGAAAAATCTTCTCTAAAAATAACCATTGGATCGTAGAAGTACAACTCATCTTCTTTAGATCTCAAATAAAAATCTTTAGTTTCATTATAAGCTACAATTTCCTTACCTGCATTTTCAAAAGTTGGAGGAAATATGACAAGTCCATTTCGTCTTCTGTTCAATTCGTAACTTTCACCATTTCCCAAGTGATCAAGAGTAGACCTCATAATTTTGCCACCATACAAAACAACATTTGAAAATTCATTGTTTGCAAAGTTACTCAAAGCAATATCTATAATTCTGTATCTTGCTCCATAAGGAAGCATATATTCTGGTCTAGAATCTGTTAAATAACCAAAATCTTGTCTACTTTTTCCGCCGTATATAATTCCAATACAATTTTGCATAAATTCCTCCTAACACTCTTCAATTCCATCTTCGCTAACCAAGAAGATTTTGTCGGAGTTTTTATCACCAATTACTTGATTTTCTTCAATAGTCATGGACTCTGCGACTACACAGTTGTAAAGTTTTGCACCTTTTTTGATAACGGTATCGCTTAAAATAACAGAATCATGAACTTCTGCATTCTTTTCTACAGTTATCGAAGAAAACAAAACGGAATTGTTCACATTTCCGTAAATCAAACAATTTTCATTAATTAAAGATTTTTTGACCTCTGCAACTTCATCAACATAATGTGGCGGAAGATTTCTGTTTTTTGTGTAAATTCTCCAATTAGTATCGTACAAGTCAAGTCTATTATCAGGATTTAATAAATCCAAATTAGCCTGCCAGTAACTTCTTACAGTTCCCACATCTTTCCAGTAGCCATCAAATTTCCATGCAAAAACATTTAGTCCATCATTTATAATCTTAGGAATTATATTCATTCCAAAATCGTGCTTAGAATTCTTATCTTCATTGTCTTCGATCAAATAATTTTTTAAAGTATGCCAATTGAAAATATATATTCCCATAGAAGCCAAATTGCTTTTTGGATTTTTTGGTTTTTCTTCAAATTCAACAATTTTTCCGTCTTCATCAGTATTCATAATACCGAATCTACTAGCTTCACTCCAATCTACTTCCATTACTGCTATTGTAAGTTCGCTATTCTTATCCTTATGATATTTTAAAATTTTATTGTAATCCATTTTGTAAATATGATCACCAGATAAAATCACAACATATTCTGCATCTAATTCATCCAAGTAATTCATATTTTCGTAAATAGAATTGGCTGTACCTTCATACCAATTACCACCACTTTCTGTGGCAAATGGAGATAAAATTCTTAAACCGCCAGAATTTCTGGATAAGTCCCAGCTGGATCCATTTCCTAAATGTGAATTTAATTTGAATGGTTTGTATTGGGTTAATATTCCTACATCTCTTATATCTGAATTTGCAGCATTACTCAAAGCAAAATCAATTATTCGATATTTTCCACCAAATGACACTGCTGGTTTTGCAACATTTTTTGTCAATGCTTTTAGTCTTGAACCTTGTCCTCCCGCTAAGAGCATAGCGACAACTCTATTTCGCGCCTTCATACGTCCTCCTATTTTATATTGATATTTCTAAGTTTATTTAATTTTATAAACATCGCAGAAAATGGTTCTATATCAACTTTGATAGAAAATTTTCTGTCGTTGTGTCCGTTATTTTTGGAATAATAAGGTTTATTCCTTAGCAAATTACCACCATATTTTTTCATTGAAGAGTTAAGTACAACTGAATAAAGCGCATAACAATCGACACCTACAGGATATTTCTCTCTTTTTACAGGTGTAAAATTAAAAATACAAATAATTTTTTCGTTTTTAGAATTTATTCTCTCAAAAATAACCAAAGATTCATTTGCATTGTTCACATCTTCCCATTGAAAACCTGAATAACTAGTATCCAAATCATAAAACTCGTTATTATCTCTGTAAAATTTATTCAAATCTTTCATGAAATGTTTTAATTGTTGATGTTTCTCGTATTCCAAAACTTCCCATGTTATGTCTTTGTATTCATTCCACTCATCAAATTGTCCTATGTCATTGCCCATAAATAAAAGTTTTTTTCCAGGATGAGCAAACATAAACGAATATAAAAGTCTTATTTGATCGAATTTTTCATCGTAAGTTCCAGGCATTTTACCAATCATTGAGTTTTTCATATGAACTACTTCATCGTGACTAAATGGAAGGATGTAATTTTCATTAAAGGCATACATTATCGAAAAAGTTAATAAATTATGATGGTCTTTCCTGAAGATTGGATCCATCTTCATGTATTTGATTATGTCATTCATCCAACCCATATTCCACTTAAAATCAAAACCAAGTCCATTTTCTTCTACAGGTTTCGTAACATTTGGCCATGAAGTTGATTCTTCTGCAATGACAAAAGCACTTGAAAATTCTTTTTTGATTGTTTGATTTAATTTTTTAATAAATTCGATAGCTTCCTTGTTCTCATAGCCGCCATCTTCGTTTTTGATATCTTTTCCAGCAAAGTTCAAATAAATCATATAAGCAACTGCATCAACCCTTATTCCATCCAAATGATAGTATTTGAGCCAAAATAATGCAGAAGATATAAGAAAATTTACCACTTCTTTTTTTGAAAAGTCAAAGTTCAACGTTCCCCATTGATCATTATCAGCTAAGTATTGGTCAGATTTTTCGAATAAATTACTTCCGTCAAATTTTCTAAGTCCAAAATCATCTCTACAAAAATGAGCCGGCACCCAATCCATGATAACTCCAATATCATTCTGGTGTAATTTGTCAATCAAATACATCAAATCTTTTGGACAACCAAATCTAGATGTCGCTGCAAAAAACCCCGTAAGTTGATATCCCCATGATCCATCAAATGGATGTTCCATTAAGGGCATAAATTCAACATGTGTGTAATTCATTTCTTTGAGATAAGATACAAGTTCATCTGCTAATTGAACGTAGGAGAGATAATTTTCATCATGTTTTCGCCATGAAGAAAGATTTATTTCATAGATACTCATAGGACTGTGAAATATATCAGTTTTTTCTCTTTTTATGAACCATTTTTTATCATTCCATTTATAGCCATCAATGTCATAAACCTTGCTTGCTGTTTTAGGTCTTAATTCGCTATGAAATGCAAATGGATCCGCTTTATACAAAACTTCTGAATCTTGTGTGACTATTCTGTACTTATATGAATCAAAGATTTTAACATCTCTGAGACAAATCTCCCAAATTTCTCCATCGTGTAATTTTTGAAGTGGAAGTGAATAATCGTCCCAATCATTGAAATCCCCAACCAAATTTACGTGCTTAGCATTAGGAGCCCACACCAAAAATCTGGTGTAGGTTCCAAATCCATCTGAGTAAATATGAGATCCTAAAAATTTGTACAAATTATTATTGTTTCCTTCATGAAACAAATATACATCCGTTTCATTATTTCCCTGATAAAAATATTTTTCCATATTTTCTCCCAGCTATTTAATTAGCCTTTTATACAGACTTATTCTCCAGTTATCATGTTTATTGTCATGATTTTATTCTTCAAATCTAAAATTTGATTGTTAAGTTGATTGTATTCTTGAGAATCCATATTTTTATGGTCGAATAATTCTTTATTTTCATACAATCGATCGATTTTTTTCTTTATCTTTTCTAATTCGGCATATAAATCATTATTTTCTCGGTTTGTAGATATTTCTTGTTCTATATTGTAATTTCCCGCTTCAAATTCTTCTGTTGAATAAATTTTTGGGATAACAGCCTCAACATTATACTTTTCTTTTAACAAATTAGATAAAGTTTCTGCTCCTTCATTTTCACCATGTGTTATGAAGATTTTCTTAGGCTTTACTTTCATATTGTCTACAAAATCCATAAGATTGTTTTGATCGGCATGACCTGAAAATCCACCCAAATTATATATTTCAGCGTTGACTTTTATTGTTTCGCCAAAAAGTTTAACTTCATCTATACCATCTAATAAAATTCTTCCAAGTGATCCTTGCGCTTGATATCCAACAAAAACAACTGCGTTTTTTTCATCCCACAAGTTGTGTTTCAAATGGTGACGAACACGTCCAGCTGTAGCCATTCCGCTAGAAGAAATAATTACCCTAGGGAATTTTACGCTATTAAGCATTTTTGATTCGTCTACATTTTTAACGTAATGTAAGTTTTCGAATTCGAATACATTATCCCCACTTGAAATATAATCCTTTGCTTTTTGATTAAACAAATCAGTATTTTTCATAAATGCTTTTGTCGCTTCAAGTGCCATCGGACTGTCTACATATACTGGGACTTTCTTTTCATAATGATTTTTTATTTGATAATCATAATAACTGTTTAGTTCATAAATAATTTCCTGAGTTCTTCCAACCGCAAAGCTAGGAATGATTACAGTTCCACCTCTTGATGATACTTTTTCAATTATCTCTATTAAAGAATGTACACTTTCTTTGTAAGGTTCGTGAATTCTATTACCGTAAGTGGATTCCATAACTAAATAATCGCAGCCAGATAAAATTTCTGGATTGTTTAAAATCGGATTATTTGAAGTTCCTATATCTCCAGAGAATATAATTTTAGTAGTTTTGCCATTTTCAATGATAAATATTTCAAGACTTGATGAGCCAAGCATGTGACCGGCATCTCTGAACACAACTCTTATGTCTTCGTTTATTTTTACAACCTCATCATAGAAACGTCCTTTAAACAATGAAATACAACTCATTGCATCAATCGTAGTGTATAAAGGAGTCAGAAGTGTTTTCCCAGATCTTTGTCTTTTTCTATTTTCCCATTCTACATCACTCTCTTGAATCTTCGCACTATCCATTAACATTATTTCTGCCAAATCTTTTGTAGCTTTTGTGCAATAAATTGGTTTTCTGAATCCATTTTTATATAAAAGAGGAATTCTTCCCGTATGATCAATATGTGCATGAGTCAAAAGCATAAATTCCGCTTCGCTAAAGTCTATTTCATCATGGTTTTTTTGTTCTAACTCTTTACTTCCTTGGAACAATCCGCAGTCAACCATAAATTTGTGTTTTTCAGTCTCCACAAGATAACAAGATCCTGTTACCTCTTGTGCAGCTCCTAAAAATGTAATTTTCATTAAATCACCCCTTATTTACTATATACCCAAAATGTTATATCATAGTAAAAAATCCGCAAAATAAAGTTTGCGGATAAAAAGTTATTTTTGTTTTCTTTTTCTTTTTTCTTCCAAATTTCTTGCTATTAAAGTATCTAGTACAAGTTCATAACCTTGAGCACCGTTTTGTAAAGATCTATTCACTCTACTAATGGTCGCAGTAGACGCGCCAGTATCTTTTTCAATTTCGCTATAAGTTTTTCTTATTTTGAGTAATTTTGCTACTTCTAATCTTTGTGAAATTGAATGTAACTCTCTCATTGTGCAAACGTCTTCAAAAAAACGTTGTAACTCCTCTTTTCCGTTTAACATCATAATTGCATCGAAAAACTCATTTAATGTGTTATCCTTGATATTAATTTCAGCCATAGTTTTACTCCTTAAAATTTTTTTAGGTAACCTTTACCCATTAATAAAATATAATATAATGCATTTGATAATTTAAGTATACACGCTTTTTCTAACTAAAGCAAATGTTTTTTTTAATTAAACTTCTAATATATATCTCTATACTAATTAAATAGAAAAATTATGATACTTTATATTTTTATATACATTATATACCCATTAATGTTAGTGTTTATTCTCGACAATTCAATTTTATTGTTAATTTTATTTTAAAAATTTTAAATTAAAAAAAGGGAACTTATCAACTGATAAATTCCCGCTAAAATTATTTATTATATTTTTTTGATTTGTACCTTAATTGAGTATCTAAAATCTTCTTTCTCAATCTCAAATGATGAGGAGTAATTTCAATTAATTCATCTTCTTCAACAAATTCCATCATTTCTTCTAAACTCATGATTTTTGGAGGAGATAGTTTTAATGCTTCATCTGCTGCAGAAGATCTAATATTTGTTTGCGCTTTTTTCTTACATATATTTACTTCAATGTCTAATCCTTTTGCATTAGACCCTACAACCATTCCTTCATATACTTCATCTTGAGGTTGTACGAATAAAATTCCCCTGTCTTGTGCTGCATTTAGTCCATAAGCTGTAGCAACTCCTGTATCAAATGAAATCAATGAACCTAATTGACGTTTTGGAATTTCGCCTTTATAAGGCTCATATCCTTTAAGTTCTGTGTTTATAACTCCATTACCCTTTGTATCGCTCAAAAACTCTTGACGGTATCCAATAAGACCTCTAGAAGGAATTTCAAAAGTAAGCCTTGTATATCCACTAGAAGTATTTGAAATATCTTGCAACTCACCTTTTCTTGTTCCCAATTTTTCGATTACAGTACCGACAAATCCTTCTTCAACATCAATTGTAACTATTTCAATTGGTTCAAGAACTTTTCCATTTTCGTCTTTTTTGAATAAAACTTCTGGTTTGGAAACTTGGAATTCAAATCCTTCACGCCTCATATTTTCTATTAAAACAGATAAGTGAAGTTCTCCCCTACCACTTACTCTAAAAGTATCTGTAGAATCAGTATCTTCAACTTTTAGACTTACATCCGTTTCTAATTCTTTGTACAATCTAGCACGAACTTGTCTACTTGTTACAAACTTTCCATCTCTGCCAGCGAATGGAGAATTGTTAACTGAGAAATTCATCGCCAACGTAGGACTTGAAATGCTTACAAATTCAATAGGTTCACAATCTTCTTCATTTGCTAATGTGTCTCCAATTTCTATTCCCTCTACACCAGTTAAGGCTACGATAGAACCGAATTTTGATTCATTAACTTCGACTCTGTTTAATCCATCGAATTCGTAAATCTTAGTTACTTTAATCTTCTTTTTCTTATCTGGATTATTGTAATTTACTATAACACAGCTATCATTAACTTTTACTTTACCTTGTTCAATCTTACCAATTCCAATTCTACCAACGTAATCGCTAAAATCAGTTGTAGAAATCAAAAGCTTAAATGGTGCATCTTCTTCTCCTTCTGGAGCTGGAATGTAGTCTATGATTTTGTCCAATAATGCAGTCATATCTTTTGGTCTTTCCTCCAAATCGTCAGTTGCAAATCCTTCCCTTGCAGAAGCAAATACAAATGGAGAATCCAAATAAGATTCATCTGCATCTAATTGAATAAATAAATCCAAAATTTCATCTACTACTTCATCTACCCTAGCTTCTTTTCTGTCAATTTTATTGATACAAATAATTGTAGGTAAATTTAATTCAAAAGCTTTTTTTAATACAAATTTTGTTTGTGGCATAGGCCCTTCAAAAGCATCTACTACCAACACCACTCCACTCGTCATTTTCAATACACGTTCTACTTCTCCTCCGAAGTCAGCATGACCCGGAGTATCTATAATATTAATTTTATGATTTTTGTAGTCAATTGCAGTGTTTTTAGAAAGAATAGTAATTCCTCTTTCACGTTCTATATCATTACTATCCATTACACGATCTTGTACGTCTTGATTTTCTCTAAAAATACCACTTGTTTTCAATAACCCATCTACCAAAGTTGTCTTACCATGGTCAACATGGGCAATAATTGCTACGTTTCTTACATCTTCTCTTTTCAAAATTCCACTTCCCTCTAATTTGTGACACTTCATTATATCATAAATTGAAAAAAATAAAAGAAAAATTTGTGTAAAATCACATTTAGTAATTTTTTGCAATAAAACAAGCTATTAGATCACTAATTAATTAGGTCTTACTAATAGCTTTGCTTCAACACAATTTTCTTTAATTTTTAATTCGTCAGCTAATTTACTTACTATAAATAATCCTCTACCTCTGACATAAATATCATTGTTAAAATAACTGTTCGAACAATAATCAATCCCTGTACCTTCGTCCTGTACACATATTTTTATCGAATCATCATTCAATTTTATTTTAAAAGTTATTTTCTTATTTATATCAAACTGGTTACCATGTTCTAGTCCATTAAAGATCAATTCATTAGTTATTAATCGTATATCATAAAGTAGTTCTTCATCTGGTACAACTTTTCTTAATAGTCTGAGCATAGTATGAATATTTTTAGTAGCAATTGTCCTATCGCTGACAAATTGCCTCTTAAACATATACATATTATCACCCAATATTTATATACCCATATGTTCAATAAATTTAACAACTTATCATTAAATATTTAATTTATAAATAAAAAACCGAAAAATGATTAGAAATTTTTACAGTGGGTATATATAATTTGTACCTGATAACAGGTAATTATCTTAAAGGGGGAAATTAAACATGAAAAAATATGTATGTGACGTATGTGGATATATTTATGATCCAGCTGAAGGAGATCCAGACGCAGGTGTTCAACCACAAACAGCTTTTGAAGATTTAGCTGAAGATTGGGTTTGCCCAATTTGTGGCGCTGGAAAAGACGACTTCTCTGTTGTTGAATAATCCAACAAAATTATATGATTGGCAATAATAATTCATACATGACATAAAATTATTGTCACACACAAAATATTTAAAAACAAAACCCCAATCACTTGGGGTTTACTTACTTTTATTCTTCAATACCACTACCATATTTTAGAATCATTTCAAGCTGTTCCATAACAGCTTTTTTATTTGTCTTGGAAGTTGAACTGTATTCGTAGATGAGGTTATCATCATCTATGTTGAGTTCTTTTTTTATTATATTCAAATTCTTTTTAATCATTGTTTTTCCGATTTTGTCTAATTTTGTAGCTATTACAAACCCACAAAATCCACTTTGAATAATCCAATTATACATTTCTTTGTCTTGAACGGTTGGTTTGTGTCTAATATCCACAATTAAAAATACTTCGTACAAGTTTCTTCTATTATTTAAATAAGTTTCTATAACTTGCGCCCATTTTTTCTTTTCAGATTTTGATGTTTGCGCATACCCATATCCTGGTAAATCTACTAATCTAAACTCATTATTTGCATTGTAAAAATTAACTGTACGCGTTTTTCCAGGTTTAGAGGAAGTTCTTGCTAAGTTTTTCCTATCCAAAATAGAATTAATAAAAGATGATTTACCAACGTTACTTCTTCCACAAAAAGCAATTTCTGGTAGAGATTCATCAGGATATTGTTCTTTCAAAAAAGCGATTTTTTCCAAATCAGAATTAATTATTTTCATATTCACCTCCATTAAATATTTAAGAAATATAACACTTATTATAACAAAACTTTAATTTATTTGCACTAAAAAAGCGACTTCAAAAAGTCGCTTTGATTAATCTAAATTATTGTCTTTGTCCTAATTCTTTGTCTAATATTGCAAGACCAGCATTACTGTTTTCAGTTCTTTCAAGTTTTGCTATGATATTATCAAAAGTAGCTTCTTCTTCGATTTGTTCGTCAATGAATTTTTGTAGAAGAGTGTATACTTCATAGAATTTGATTTCATGAGCTGCATCAAATAATTCTCTGATTCTTCTTGTAACCTCTTTTTCGTGTTCTAAAGCAGCTTTGAAAATGCTTAATACATTTTTATCGTAGTCAGCTTTTGGAGCTTCAATTGTTTTATATTCAATCTTATATCCAACTTCTTGTAACCATTTTCTGAAGTATTCAGCATGTTCATATTCTTCATGGGCTTGCATTTCCATAAAGTGTTCAAATCCATCCCAATCCATATCATTGAATTCAGAAGCCATTTGTTTGTATTCATAGCCTGATTGTAATTCAAAAACTAATTGTTCGTCAATTTTTTTTAATAATTCTTCTCTGTTCATTTTATCATACTCCTTATAATTTAATTTATGTGACTGTTAGTTAATCATTTTACTTAAAATTTAAGAATACAAATCATAAACACCGTAAACTTTAAGATTATTTTCTACCAATAGCTTCATGATTTCAGGAATCAATTTTGCCTTTTGTTTGGTAGTAAATCCATTGTAATTTATTTCGGTGTTATTTAAATCCATATATTCTGATGAGTCAATAACCTTAATTATTTTGTCGTGAACTTCTTGTAAATGCATGTCTGCAATTACAAAAGTAATGTTGCAAATTCTATCGTCATCAATTGTTGGAATTATTCTATTTATCAGTAAAACATTATTCATAACTAACCTCTTTTTCTCTTTCTATATTTATATACCCAATTTCTACTATTTTATTCAATTGACCCTTTCTTTTTTTTATATTATACTGATTAAAAAGAGGTGAGAAATGAAAACATCACATAATAGAGCGAATAAACAAAGAAAAAGAAATAAAATTGCGAATAAAATATTTTTATTGGTTTTATTATTTATCTTTGGCTTTTTCGGTTACAAATACATAAATTCTAGACCAGCTGAGTACAGTCAAATGATTCCCAAAAAATACATACTCAGAGATTTTGATGAGTTATGTAATCAAATTGAAAGTTCATATATGAATTTACCACAAACAAAAAAATACAAAGATATCGACTTTTTATCTTTAAAACCCAACTTTAAATCTAAAATAAAATTGGAATCAGGCAAGAAGAAAGACGAAATGTCGACACAAGAAGTATTTGATTTGTACAATGATATTTTGAAAAAGCTCTATGATTCAAATGTTAGAATAGCAGATAAACACACTTTTAATGAAATTCTACAACAAGATAATCACAATCAAATATTAAATAATTTATCAATGAAGAGATATTCTAATTTGACTGAAGAAATTCCTGAAAAAACTTTCAGAGCGTATTCTATTGACAATTACAAAGATGCATTATATGTAAAAGTATCAGACTTTGATTCAGTAAATATTCAACAAGACGCCCAAATTTTCAGCAATATTTTGAAAACTAATAAAAATAAAATCATAATAGATTTGAGAGATAATGATTCCGATAATTTAGATTACGCTATTAATGTGATAATCAAACCTCTACTAAAATCAGACATTAAATTTGAGTTCAATGTCGCAAATAAAACTCAACCTATTATCTCAAAAAATATTCTAGATAGAAATAGTATCAGCTTTAAAACTACAGAAAATGTGGCGAATATCAAAATAAACGATAATCAAAAAAGTATAAAATACATTACTAATTTTAAACTAGCAATAAAAAAATCAGAAGAACAAAAATGCGATGTGTATATATTACAAAACAAAAATACCAGAAACAGTGCTGATTTAGTGTGTCAAATAGCCAACAGAACGAAATTTGCAACTACTGTAGGAGAAACAACTTCTGGAAATGGTCTGAATATAGTTCACACTTACAAGTCACTTCCTAATACAGGTTTAATCGTGGAGTATCCACTAGGACAAGGTCTTAATGAAGATGGCACAACTAATGAAGAAGTTGGAACTATACCAGCTATAAAACTAGATGATAACAGCGAAATCGTAAAATTATTATTGTCTAGAGTTAATTAAAAAAAACGATCTAATATTAATGCAATATCAATATTGGATCGTTTTTTAGTCTTTATTTTGTCTTGTTATTATTCAAAAAATCTTGTAGTAAATCATATAATTGAGCTTTTTTCTCATCAGGTAATTCCAAGCAACCATTCATTAATTTTGGAATATCTTTTACTTTTTCTTGTAATTTTTTCCCTTCGTCTGTTAGATAAATTATTACAATTCGATCGTCTTTTGAGCTACGTACTCTTTCAAGATAACCTTGTGATTGCATCTTTTTGATAACAGGCGTAATAGTACCGTTATCCAAATATAACTTTTCACACAACTTTCCTACAGTAATTCCATCTTTTTCCCAGAGAACTAAGAGTACAATGTACTGAGTGTAAGTCAACCCTAAAGGTTTCAAAAATTGTGTGTAGGTACTTGTTACCATTCTAGAAGCTGCATAAAGTTTAAAACAAAGTTGATTTTCCAACTTCATGTAGGTTTTGTAATCTTGATCCATAAACTCCTCCGATTTCAAAAATACGTCATTTTAAAATTGTATATTAATTTTATTTCATAAGTTTTTCCGATATTTCGCAAAACAGATTGTTTTTTGAAAACATTATCTCATCAATTTGTTTAACAAATCTCATTTCCATTAAAGAATTCGTTACAAAACAACAATCCATATCTTGCAAATTGTTTAGCTTAATTGACTTTTCAAGTATATTATAACCATTTGTCTCCAAAAATTCTATAAGTTTTTTGCGAAAAATTCCTGGCAACATACCATCGGTTACAGGTGGCGTGATGATTGTGTTTTCCTGAATAAAAAACAAATTTGTGTACGTTCCTTCTGTTACATTTCCGTCTTGATTTAGAAAAACCCCCTCATCAAACCCTTCTTTCAATAATTCTTTGTGCAAATAATCATTCAGTAAGTAATTATTGGTTTTGTGATAAACAAGAGGATTGTTTTTGTCCCTTAACTGATTGAGAACTTTTAATTTCAATCCTTGTGTGTACTTTAAATCGGAATAATCTGTGTTTCTAGTGTTAATGTATAAATCATAATCGCCATTATTATCCAACACCATTATCCTCAAACAATCTACATTCAAATCAATATTTTGTATTTTTTCGTAGATGTTGTCTCTTAATTCATCCGTATTTATTCCCAGAAAATTCATTGAACTTTCAAGTCTTTCAATATGATCTTCCCAATAAATTGGCTTGGAATCAACTACTTTTATCGTTTCAAAAAGTCCTTTACCGTATTTTATTCCATCGTTCATATCAAAGCCTCATACACTTTTTTTGATTTTTGAATTGTTTCATCATATTCGCTATTCATTTCAGAATCCCAAGTTATAGCACCACCACCTGAAAAATAACAGCGATCTTTTATTTTTAAAATCGTTCTGATTAAAATATTGAAATCGCAATTTTGATTAAATGAAATGTAGCCAATAGATCCTGTGTAAATATTTCTGTTGTATTTTTCAACCTTATCAATAGCTTCAATTGATGCAAGTTTTGGAGCACCCGTGATTGATCCTCCTGGAAAAATATTTTTGATTAAGCTAAACACATCTTCATCTTCTCTCAATTTACCAACAATTGTAGCTACTAAATGATGAACATTTTCATAAGTTTCCAACGAATAATTGCTAATAGCTTTTATAGTTTCAGCATCACAACTCATTCCCAAATCATTTCTCATCAAGTCCACTATCATCAATAATTCTGAAATATCTTTGTCGCTATTTAGTAATTCTTTTTTCAATTTTTCATCTTCATCTTTATCATCAGATCTTTGAATGGTTCCCTTAATAGGTCTAGCTTGAACAAATCCATTTTGACAATCAAAAAACCTCTCTGGAGATGAAGATAAAACGCAGTATTCCCCAAAGTCCATATAAGCCATAAAGTCTGCCTTATTAACTTCGCGAAGTTTCTTGTAAATATCGAACTTATCTTTAGTCGTATCTACAATGAATTGTTGTGTCAAGTTAACTTCGTACACATCACCATTTTCAATCATAGCTTTTATGTCATCAAAGCTTTTCGCATATTCTTCTTTTGTTACAGTTTTTATAAGCTCAGATGTTTTATATTCCTTATCTACATAATCTGGTTTTACAAATGCAGCTTCAATATCTCTAATATCTGTATCATCCAAGTAATAAATCGTGTATTCTTGTGTATTATTGTCAAACTCTATTATTTTAAAGTAAATTCCAAAATAAGCATCGTATACTTCGGTATTTTTTTCCGAATTTAAGACTACATTACAATTAGAACTTGTAAAATCATAAGATAAAAGTCCAACCGCTCCACCAATAAATTGATTTTCATCTTCTTCAAAATAATCATCCATCAATATTTTGAGTTGATTAAGCGGATTATCACATACTTTTTTGTTCACAAGACCACTGATTTCAACGTTATTATCCTTTGATTTTAAAACAATTTCCGGATCAAAACCGATATATGATTTGTTACCTTGATTGTAACTTCCCTTTGCACTATCTAATAAAAAAGGTAAACTCTTGTCTTTTATGTTATATAAAATATCTAAAATTGTTACATCTGATTTGATTTTTTTAGAATGAATCATTTCTTACCTCCTTTAAGAAGTTCTCAATCATTTTCAAGCCAAAATCAGTTCCCACGCTTTCAGGATGAAATTGAACAGTTTCTATCTTATTTTTACAATCTCTAAATCCCATAATTATTCCATCAGAAGTCTTTGATGTTATAACCATATCTTCATACATTCCATTTTCAAATTTGCTATCATCAACGATTAACGAATGGTAACGCATAACCTTTACAGGATTTGGAATATCAGTAAATATTCCTTTGTCGTCATGTTTAATCTCTGTCATTTTCCCATGCATTGGACGTGGCCCTTTTATAATGTGAAGCCCCATTGAGTAAGCCAATGCTTGATGGCCCAAACAAATTCCAAGAATTGGATATTCCCCTTTTAATTTTTCAAATATTTCAAGAGAAATTTTGGATTCTTTTGGAGTTTTAGGTCCTGGAGAAATCACTATAATTTCCGGATTTAATTGTTTGATTTCTTCCAAATTTATCTCATCATTCTTTTTCACAATAACTTCTTCTTTCAAAATTCTCAAATAAGAAACAATGTTATAAGTGAATGAATCGTAATTATCTATCATTAATATCATTTAATCACCCAATAAAAATATATAGGATTTTATGCTAAAAATCAAATAAAAAATGAGCTTATTGATTAATAAACTCATTTTCTAATCTTAAATAATATCTATTACATTTTTGTTTGCTGCTGTATTTGCGGGAGAATAAGTGAACACAATTCCTATGCCCAAAGATATTCCTAAAGATATCAAAACCGGCATCAGTTCTAGTTTGATTGGAAATGGCAAGAATTTGGATGCAATAAATGCAGCTATCATTCCAATAATGTATCCAATTATTCCACCAATAACGGTTACAATAATCCCTTCCAACATAAATTGATACAAAATTTCTTTTTTCTTTGCTCCAATTGCCCTTCTAATTCCTATTTCTTTGATTCTTTCAGCTACTGAAATGTACATCATATTCATCATCCCAATTCCTGCAATTAGAAGAGAAATAGCAGCTATTAAAGATATAAATATAGTGACCGAACCTAACACATTACTAATACCTTCAATTTGTTGCGCAATATCAACGAAGTTATATGATCCTGCAGCTTTCATTGGACCATTTTTTTCAAGATATTCTTGGATTTCTTTTGCTTTGTCTTGAACTTTTGTACCATTTTTCAGAATAACATTAATCATCGATATTGAATTATTATTTTTAGGTTTACGAGATTCAACCGTACCTTTCGGCAGTTCTACATCATTTCCCATGACAAATAAATTTGTAGCAGCATTATTTTCCTTAATACCGACAATAACATAATTATCATTTTTTAAAATCACTGTTTTATTTATCGGATCTTCATTTTCAAATAAATCATCTGCTAATTTTTTTGATATTACAGCGACTTTTTGATTAGTATCTCCGTCTAATTTCGTAATAGCTCTACCATTTACAATTTTGCTTTCAGTTTCTTCGACAGGTTTTGCAAATCCACTTTCTAATTTTCCATCATTTTTTCGTATCGAAACATTTAAAAGATTATTTTGAAATTGTTCTGGATCGGATTCAACTTTTACGACATCTGTAATCTGTGAAATATCTCGAATATTTTTCTCTGTGAAGACGGATGTATTGCTTCCCACTGAATTTGTTGGATTTTCAGGCTGGAAGAAAAACGCAACGCTAAGTTCCTTGCCTTCTCCACCCATTAAACTATCAACAACGTAATCTTGGAAACCTCTACCAATTGCGATAATAGTTATTACTGCTGCAATCCCTATAATAATTCCAAGCATAGTAAGTACAGATCGCTTTTTATTTTTGATGATATCTTTGAAGGCAGTATTTAATAAAATATTAAACTTCATAACTATCCCTCTCTTTTAAAACACCATCTAACATAAAATATTTTCGGTTGCAATTATGTGTAATATTTTTATCGTGAGTAACCATTATTATCGTGATTTTGAGTTTTTGATTCAATTCATTAAAAAGCGCCATTATTTCCTTGCTGGTTTCTGAATCAAGCGCACCTGTTGGCTCATCTGCTATAATAAATTTCGGATTGTGAACAATGGCACGTGCTATAGCTGCTCTTTGTTGTTGTCCACCTGAAAGCTGTTTCGGTCTTTTGTCTGCTTGAGTTTTAATTCCTACCAAATCCAAAGCCTCCAATGCTTTTTCTCTTGCGTATTTATAGGATTTACCTTGATACAATAAAGGTAGTTCTACATTTTCAGCTATGGTGTAATTTTGGATAAGTTGAAATTGTTGGAAGATAAATCCCACGGATTTATTGCGAAGATCGGACAATTTATTATCTGTAAATTTGCCTACCTCAACATTTTCAAACTTATATATTCCTGTAAATTTTTTATCCAAAAAACCAAGGATATTTATCAACGTAGACTTTCCAGAACCTGACTCACCCATTATTGCGACAAAATCACCACTATTAATGTTCAAGCTAACATTTTTTAGAACGTGAAGTTTGTTTTCACCTGAATTGTAAAACTTATTGATTTTAATTAAATCTATCATAACTAATCTTCAACCTTTATTTCTTGATTATCTTTCAAATCTTTTACTTTAGAAATAATTTTGTCACCAGATTTCAATCCAGAAATCACAGTATAAGAATTAGTATTTTTTTCTAGTTGAACTTCTTTTTTCACAGCTTTTGAATCCTTGTATTCAAACACATAGTATTTAGAATCTTCTTCTTTTACCATGTCTTTTGCAAGTTCAATCTTATCTGATTTTTTTCTTACTTGAACGTTGAATCCAATGTGTATAGGTTTTTGTGTTTTTATTTTAAATACAAAATTTGAAGAATTACTTCCAGATTGTTCTGTCATGTTTTGCATTTGATTAGCTTCAAATGATCCAGCTTGACTTTCTGGAATATTAGAAATCTCTACTACAGTTCCTTTTGTTTTTTCGTCCCCGTTAATAGGAATTACTTCAACCTCATCATTTTCTTTTAATTTATTGTAGTCGTATTCAGAAATATTTCCTTCAATAATATTTTCATCGCTAGTAACTTCAACCAATGCTCCTTGACTCATCGGATTATCGATGTTTTTTTCATTAACTTTACAAACTCCAGATATAGTTGCATTAATTGTTTTTCTGGAACTTTCTTTTAAATCATTAAGTTGTTTCTTTTGCAACTCTACTTGGTCAAGTGCTTGTTTGTAAGCTCTATTTGATTGGTTAAGTGTCGGTTCCATTTGATCAATTTGCATTTCCAATTCTGGAGAAAAAGTTTCGTTATATTTTTCTACTAATTTATTGTAAGATTTGTATGCACTATTTCGATCCTCAAGTGCATAATTTGCTTGACTTTTTGCTTGTTCTAATTGCAATTGCATCTGATCAATTTGTTTTTCAACTTCCTTGTTCACAAAAGTAATCAGTGAATCTCCTTTTTTAACAGATTGACCAGTTTTTACATGAACTTTTTCAACCTCACCATAAGCTTGATTGTTGTAAACTTGTTGTGCATCGCCCGTTTTTGATATTGCACTAAACACCAAATCACTTCCTGCAGATACCGTATACAAGCTATACTTAGTTTCGTTTTTCTTATTAGCTTTAACTAATTTAAAGACCAATCCTCCAACACAGGCTAAAGCAATTATGGCTAAAATAATTGCAAACTTTTTATTATTTTTCATACGACCTCCTAATTGTATCTCTGTAATACTATTATAATACAGCATAACTAATTAGTCAACATATTCAAAATTTCATTGTAGAATTTAATAAATCTCTCTAAAGATTCAATATCTAATCTTTCTTTTGTTGTGTGTACATCGTACATTGTAGGTCCAATTGAAATGCAGTCAATTTTTTTATATTTTTCTGCAAACACTCCACATTCAAGTCCAGCGTGGATTACTTTAACATCTACTTCTTTGTCGTTTACTTTTGAGAAAGCTTTCTTTGCAACTTCCATCAACTCTGATTTTTCATTGAATTCCCAAGTAGGATAATAATTGTAATCGAAGGCATTGGCATTGTGTTTGTTCGCTTTTGAAACTATATCTTCTCGTAGCGCTACTAATTTGTCATGATTAGAAGATCGCGTAGATAATATGATTTCGAATTTATCATCCAAAGAATTTACAATCGCCAAGTTACAAGATGTTTCGACTGTTTCATCAAGTCCTTCAATGTAAGAAATCACACCAGAGTTTAATTCTCCAATTAAATTAGATAAATTTTCTGTTGTATTTTTATCTAAGCATTTTTGGGGACTAACATCTTCAATTAAAAGCCTCAAATCTTTATCAAAATCTTCCAAATCAACCTTAGATATAAATTCTTCTGATTTTTTGTTAAGTGAGTCAATGGATTCATCTGTAGATACGATTATTTCTGCATTTGTAGGAATAGCGTTGTCCTTTGATCCAGCTTTGAAATCACAGATAAAATAATCATCTAATGATTCCAAGAATTCAAACACAACCTTGATTGCATTTTGGTGGTTCTTATCAATTTCCATTCCAGAGTGTCCGCCTTTAAGTCCTTTTACAGAAATTTTGTAAAAATTTGACAAGCTTTCTGAACCGTAATTTTTGTTTATTTCAACATTGACATTTTCCCCACCACTGCTGCCGACAATTAATTCATTTTCATCTTCTGAATCTATGTTAATGAAATATTTTCCAGACAAATCAAAATCGAAATTCATCGCACCACTCATATCGACTTCTTCACTTGTAGTCACCACAGCCTCTATTTGAGGAAGTTTGTAATTGGATGTCAAAGTAGCCATGGCTATGGCAAGTCCAATTCCATTGTCTGCCCCAAGACTTGTCTTGTCAGCAAACATGAAGCCATCTTTTTCCATGATTTTGATTCCATCGTTAAAATCATAATCTTCATCAGAAACACAAACCATATCCATGTGTGCTTGTAGAATTATTCCTGGTTTGTCTTTCAAACTTTTGTCTGATTCTCTTTTAATGTAGATATTGTTGGACTTATCCCTTTTGCACTCTAAATTGTTGTTATGAGCAAAGTTTTCCAAATAATCTGAAATTTTTTCTTCATGCTTTGAGCATCTATTTATTTTAGAGAAATCTTTAAAATAATTTAATACAGTATTCTTATCCACTACGCACCTATAATCTCTTCAACTACTTTATTAACAGTCTTACCGTCAGTGAATTTTCCGTATTCTCCCATGACGTATTTCATTATTTGTCCTCTCGACTTATTTGATTTTTCAAGTGAGTTTTCTTCCATGAATTTTTCTATGATTTCTTTTAATTTATCTTCAGATAACTGTTCTGGAAGATATGATTTAATAATTTCTATTTTTTGTTTTGTTTCTTCAATCGCTTCAACTCTATCTTGTGGAGTTTGTTCCAATGTATCCATTGTTTGCTTCAATTCTTTTTTAACAAAGGCTAATTGTTCTTCGTCTGTTAAATCTCTTTTCTTTTCTTTTTGTTCCAATAAAATGTTGCTCATAATCAAAGATATAACTCCCGATTTAACTTTATCCTTGTTCTTCATAGCTAACATTTTGTCTTTTCTTAATTTTTCAATTGTACTCATAATTTCACTCCTAACCAAAAATAAATGTAAAATAATAATTCATTCTGAACATATATATAGACCAATATGCACATATTAGCCCAATAAAACTACCTATTACGACATCTGTAAACCAATGTACTCCCAAAATAATTCTGGAAATGGCAATCATAAACGCAAACACAATGGCAATTAACATCGTCACGAAGAAAAATTTATATCCATAACTTAGCACATAAGCAATCGTCAAATAAAAGCTCATACTAACACATGAATGTCCACTTGGAAAAGAATATCCCATATAATTGATACCGGTTGTAACTTTTGGTCTTTTTCTTCTAAATATAAATTTTAAAGTGTGAACCGCTATAACACTTAGCATAACGCTCATAATTATAGCTGATGCTGATACATAGTTATGCTGACTTACAGTGAAAAAAACTATTGGAATGCTTATAATCATAAGTGTTTCAACATTTCCAAACTTCGTAATTTTTGCCATCATAGCAATAAGGGAATTATGTCCCATTTTAGTAAAATGTTCCTTTAATCTTCTATCCAAATTTGTTTCATTGTCTTTTAATACAACAAATCCAAGAAAAAAAGTAATCGATAACAGAACAATGCTACTTATTATTACAAACCAATCGTATTTATTCATTTTTAATCCTTCCTTTAATACTTCATATTAAATTTTATACCAACCAAGTTCAAATGTATAGTAGGAAACTTCCAATAAAAAATGAACCATAAAAATAAATTTATAGTTCATCAAGATTTTTATTTGATTTTATTATATATTTTTCTGCCACAAAAATCGTAGCTAGATAACACACATATCCCACTAGCATTCCAAAAAACACATCAGTTGGCCAATGCACTCCCACAACCAACCTACTAAAAGCAATTACAAATGGAATTATTCTTAAATAAATGAATTTGTAATTTTTCAAACTGCATAACAAATAACTCAAAGTAAAATAAAAGCTTGTACTTACCAAACTATGACCGCTAACATAACTGTAACCACCTTGTTCTATTTTAAAAAAATCTAACGGTCTTACTCTCACAAAACTATATTTGTACACATTCATAACTACAAGGCCAATTAAACAAGACATTAATGTTATTGAAAAAAATGAATTCTTGCCAATACGTTTTGAATAATATAAGCTAATAGCTAATATCAAAAAATACGTACTGAAATTTCCAAGTATTGTGAATGATTTGAAAATATAAAAAGTAAAATTATCTGTAAGATTTTGTGCAAAATTCATTATTTTAGGTTCGAATGAAAGACCCGATTGCTTTCTAATGAAAACCCCAAAAATCAACGAAGCTACAATTATTGCCGCAGAAAAATATATTTTTTTCTTATTTATTACCTTTCCAATCATAACCCTTTACCATACTCACAATTTGGGAAGTGACAGTCTGAACATTGCATACAAAATCCACCATAACCCAAACTATTAATCATATCTTTTGTTACTTTAATATTTGCAAAAATATAAGGCAAGATAATATCGAAAACTGTAGATTTGTTGAACATGACACATCCTGGAAGTCCCATAATTGCAGTATTGTTTTTGTAAGCCAACATAAACATCGCTCCTGGTAGTACAGGAGAACCATAAGTTATCACTTCTGCCTTGGAATCTTTTATAGCTTTTGGTGTCATATCATCTGGATCGACGCTCATTCCACCTGAAACCAAAATTATATCGGATTTGTTTTCTAGTGCCTTATTAATTTCTCGTGTAATATTTTCACTATTATCGTCGACTATGACGTGATTTATTACTTCACAATTGTAATCCTTCATTTTTTGTTTTAACACAGGTCCAAATTGATCTTTGATTAGACCTTTGTACACTTCAGATCCAGTTGTAATGATGGAACATTTTTTTGTCTTATCAAATGGAATGATTTCCAAAATAGGAACACCATTCATTATTTTCTTCGCTTCATCCATAATTTTTTCTTTTGTGAAAAGCGGAATAATTCTCATTCCAGCAATTTTTTGTCCTTTTCTTACTGGTTGATTGCCAAGAACAGTTGCAATGGAAATGTCATCAATTGAATTCAACCTAAATAATCTATCCCTGTCGACTTTCAAAAATCCATCCACATCTGAAATTATTTCAATCTTACCTTCTTTTATATCAGATGAATGCATGTGTTCATTAATACAAATATCTTTCAAAATAATTGCACAATCATTTTCGTGTAAATCATCATCTTCTAATTCCATAACGTAAATGTGTTCCTTGCCCATGCTCAACAAAACAGGAATATCTTCTTCTGTAATAACGTGACCTTTTTTAAAAGCTCTTTCCTTAACCACGTCCTTTACAATTCTAGTCATATCGTGCGGTAAAATATGACCTACCGCATCTTCAGTTCTAACTACTTTCATTTTAAAACCCCTCTTAATTGATATTCCTATTTTATCACGAAACCATTATTTTTTAAAACACACAACGAAAAAAACTGGAGTTTCCCCCAGTTTATTCTTCTTCGCTTACCAAATTATAGTAGACGTTACTTGTTATTTTAAATATTACGAAATACACTACAATTATTATAGCTACTGATATCGCAAATGGAATGGCAAATTCAGATATATTTCTTATTCCAAAAATTCCGCACAATTGATACAACATTTTTGATGCAACTGCAGAATGAATCACTGCCACAAAAAGCGGTAAGAAGAACATCCAATATATTTGTTGAGATGATGTCTTTTTAATCATTTTGTTTGACAATCCGACTTTTTTCATTGTTTGAATGTTTTTTCTATCATCAATTCCTTCTGACAAGTGCTTGTAATAAGCTATTATCGAAGTTCCAATTAATAAAACAAAACTTATGATGAAACCAATATACAAAAATGCCCCAAACATACTATACACTCCAGTTTTTGTTTCTTGTCTAGATACAAATTGAAGAGAACTATCTTTGGAGATAAATTCTTTTCCATCTAGTTTTTTGTCTGAATCCAAAAAGTAAGATACCTCCACTTCCAAAGGTTTACTTTCCACTTCATTGTCCGTAGGCATTCTGAAATCATTGCAAAATCTTACCAAATCCTCATCGTTTTTTACAACGACGTAGAACATATCCACAGCAATATTTCTTCCTTCAAGCTCATCAATTTTTTTGAATTTATAATCAGCACTTCCTAAAGTTATCTTATCTGATGTTATATATTTCATATAATTTGAATTCAATAAAATTTCTCCATCGTTCAATGAATAATTTTTTGAAAACTTATTGTTAAATGAATCTAAAGTTTGAATCATAATATAGACAGACTTGGTATTATTCTTTCCCATTTTAGAAAATTTATTGCCATCAAGGTTTGCAAACATCATTGTACTAACTTGATAATAATCATTTTTCGGATTGGTTTTTTCTGTGACTAAGTTTTTTAATCTAGTTTTTTCTTTTTCGATATTTTTAGAAAAATTCTTATCTGGTATAATTGTCCCAGTCAATTTGTAATCTCTGTTCACAGTTGAATCGACAACTTTTTCTGCACTGTTGTAGATCGCCATTGTAGTCGACAATGATACTACAACTCCTGTGCATAAAATAGCGATACTAGCTAATCCGACTGCATTTGATTTCATTCTGTAAAGCATTCCAGAAACTGTAATAAAATTTTTCGATTTATAGAAAAAATTCTTGTTTTTCTTCATCAATTTTAGTACAAAAATTGTTATTGCAACAAAGCCACAGTACGTTCCAAACAATACAAGTAAACTTGCCACGAAAAACATCAACAAGCTTTCCAAGCTTCCTTCGATTGTCAACGCAATGTAATAACCAATTGCAGTTAGAATCACTGCTAGAATGAAAAATAATACTTTGACTTTTGGTTCAGATTCCGATTTTTGTCCTTTGGCAAATAAATCCCTGGTTGTAGCTGATTTTATATTTAATATATCGAAGATAAATGTTAACACGCTAATTACAAGATTAAATAGTAGTGATAATATAACTGCTTTGGTTGAAATTCCAAACTGCATTATGTTGAAATTTTCTTGCATCAATTTTCCAACGGCCAAAAACAATACTTTTCCCAATATAATCCCAAAAACAATGGTTAGAATCGAAATAATTACAAAAAATATCGACTTTTCTTTTAGCAAAATTCTATTGATGTGTTTGTTCTCCAATCCAAAAACACGATACAATCCAAATTCTTGAAACCTTCTTTTTACCAAAAATCTATTCGCATACATTATTATTGCGAATGTAAATATCGATATGATAATTGATCCGAAAACTATTATCGCTCCAAATTGGTCTTTTTGCATAACGTATTTATTATCTAATAGAGATATCATAATGAACAAAATCGCCACCATAATACTTGTTGACAAAATATATGGAATATTTACGATTTTGTTTGCTTTTAAGTTTTTGAGAGCAAATTTTGTAGATAACTTAGAATTCATTATCTACACCTCTATTATTTATGACAGATAATGACTCATTTATTCTTTGCATAAATTCATTGTTGTCGCTATTTCCCTTGTAAATCTCATGGAACACAACACCATCTTTTATGAATATTACCCTGTTAGAAAACGAAGCTGCCTTCACAGAATGAGTTACCATCAATATAGTTTGTCCTAATTTATTAATTTTTGTGAATAAATCAAGTATCATATCTGATGATTTTGAATCCAATGCACCTGTTGGCTCATCAGCCAATATCAAATCTGGTTTTGTAATCAAAGCTCTTGCAATAGCAATTCTTTGTTTTTGTCCACCACTAACCTCATAAGGATATTTGTCTACAAAAGATTCAATTCCTAACAAACCTTGAATTTCAGATAATCTTTTCTCCATTTCTTTTGGCTTATAATCTGAAAGCACCATCGGCAAAAATATATTGTCTTTGTTTGAGAAAATATCCAATAAATTAAAATCTTGAAATACAAATCCCAGCTTTTCCCTTCTGAACTTTGCAACTTCCGATTCTTTTAAAGTGGATATATCCTTGCCATTTAACACAACCTTTCCATTAGTTTGCTTATCTAATGTTGATATTACATTAAGTAAAGTTGTTTTACCTGAGCCTGATTCTCCCATTATCGCTATAAATTCATTCTTTTCTACAGAAAAATTCACATCTTTTAATGCTACTGTTTCAACATTTTTCGTTTTGTATACTTTTCTTACGTTGTTTAATTCTAAAATATTCATAACACCCTCCATAACTATATGTTAAATGAATTTAGAAAAAGTAGCATTTATCTAAACTAACAAAAATCATTCAATCTTACAAAATTGTAAGATTAGTTATTCACAATAATATAAAATTTACTACCTTGACCTACAACAGAGTCGACTTTCAATCTAATATCTAGTTTATCTGCGATAGATTTCGCCAAATACAATCCCAAACCACTTGATTTTTGTTTCAATCTTCCATTAAATCCCGAATATCCTTTATCGAAAATTCTATTGATATCTTCTTCTGGAATCCCTATTCCCTTGTCTTCAATTAAAATCACTACTGAATTATCTTTTTTGAATGAATCTATGATAATTTGTGAATTTTCAGAATATTTAATCGCATTAGAGAGGATTTGTTCCAATAAAACACTTAACCATTTGCTATCTGTAATGCATTTTATGTCGTGTTTTCTAAAATCTAAGCTAATATGTGAGTTTATAAACAAAAGTGAGTATTTTTTGACTAAAATATTCAGTAAATTATCCACATCTACAACGCTTATATCCATGTCTTTTTCGTGCAAATTTAACTTCAAGTAATTTATAGCCATATTCGTGTAATTGTCGATTGATTTTAGTTGCATCTTCATTTCTTTATTATCATCTGTCAGAATTTCCAAGCAAGTTATCGGTGTTTTAATCTGATGTACCCACATAGAAAAATATTCTTGGATATCTTTTTGCCAAGAAATATACTGATTTCTAATATTTTCAATTTGAATTTCCAAATCTTCTATTTTCTCATCTTTTGACAATTCTTTTTCAAAATCTAAGTATTTAATCACCAAATAAATTAAAAATACTATCAAACAGATTTCAAAACCTTGTAAAAACACTTTTAGGTCTACATTGTTCAAATAAACAACCATAAAATAAATAGCATTTATTGACACAAAAAACAAAATAGAATTGAGATTTTTCTTTAAAAAACACACTAATTTATCCATTTTAATTTCTTCCATCATTTAAATAGTATCCTGAATATTTCTTAGTCAACAAGAAATCGTCCAAGCCAAGTTTGTTTAATTTTTTTCTTATTCTATTGATATTCACAGCTAAAGTATTATCATCTATGAAAAAATCATTTTGCCAACATTTATCCATCAATTTTTCCCTAGTGACTATTTCACCTTTAGCTTCAAATAGCGATTTTAAAATTAGCATTTCTGTTTTTGTGAGGTTAATTTCATTGTCATTGAATTCTAATCTGAATTCATTCACAAAAAGCATGACTTCATTAAACTCCAAAACACTTTTGATGATGTTGTTTCCGTAATATCTTTTCATTACGGCGTTAATTTTTACCATAAGTACATCAAAATTAAATGGCTTTGTAATATAATCGTCAGCTCCCATCTGCATTCCCATTATTATATCCAAATCTTCTGATTTTGAAGATATGAAAATTATTGGAATATCAGTTGTTTTTCGTATTTTTTCGCACCAAAAATATCCGTTAAAACTAGGAAGTATAATATCCATCAATATTATTTCTGGCTTTATATTCTTGACATCCTCCATAATATCTATTCCAGAATTTGTGAACACTTCGTATTCCCAATTTTCTAAATATTTTTTAAGTGAATTTAAAATTATTTTATCGTCTTCTATAATTAAAACCTTCATACTAAAATTATACATAAACTTGCGAAAAAATGATACGAAAGCTATTTTTAAATAAAAAAATTAGTGAACTAATAAAAGTCCACTAATTATACTTACTAATCGTTCATTATTCCCAATCTATCAAATACATAGAATAATAAGCTCAATACTACTGCAACAACTGATGCTAGAACCATTCCTGATAATGATACTCCCAAGAAGTTTATTTTCAAACCTGAAAGTCCAGTTACAAATATTACAGAAGTTAATATTAAGTTTTTTGATTGTGAGTAATCTACTTTTTGATCTACTAATAATCTGATACCACTTGTTCCAATCATACCGTAAAGTAAGAATGTTACTCCACCTATTACATTTCCTGGTATTGATGAAATAAGTGCTGATAATGGTCCAATAAATGCCATTAAAATTGATATACAAGCAGCTCCCGCAATTACATAAACTGAATAAACTTTAGTAATTGCCATTACGCCGATATTTTCACCGTAAGTTGTTGTTGGAACTCCGCCTATAAATCCAGATATTGCAGTTGAAAAGTTGTCTGCAAAAATCGATCTATGAAGGCCAGGTTCTTTTAATAAATCTCTTCCTATGATATTACTTGTAACTACTTGGTGTGAAATGTGTTCACTTGTTATTACCAAAATTACAGGCAACATTGTGATTATAGATTTTAGGTCAAATATTGGAAGTTGAAATTTAGGTAATGTAAATAATGATGCTTGCATTACCGGTGTAAAATCAACCATTTTTAATGCTACACTGACAATATATCCTGTTATAATTGCGATTAAAATTGGTATTGTAGCTAAGAATTTTTTAAACAAGACAGAACCTAAAATTGCTACTGACAATGTAACCAAGAAAACTATAACATCATTTGTAGTTCTTGTATCTGTCATGATATTTGCACCGATCTTACCACCAGAAACAGTTGCTTGTGCAAGTTCAAATCCTATCAAACTTACAACACTTCCCATAGCAGCAGGTGGCAGAACGACGTCAATCCAATCCGTTCCAAATTTATAAATTATGTATGCTAAAATACATCCAATAAGTCCTATTGCAACGAAAGCTCCCTGTGCATAACGAAATCCCGATTGTCCAATTATTATAGTTGCTGGTCCTAAGAAGGCAAAACTACTTCCCAAATACGCCGGTGCTTTTCTTTTTGTTATCAAAATAAATAACAGTGTACCTATACCATTCATCAATAAAACAATACTAGGATTAATCCCCAAAACTATAGGCACCAATACACTCGCTCCAAACATAGCGAAAGTATGTTGAATACTTAGAGGTATTAGCATCTTTGGAGATACTTTTTCGTCTACTCCAATAATTCTTTTCATAAAACACTCCTTTGATTTTTTATCCTATATATTCTACATTGAAGTCAAATATATTTCAAGTGGTTTGACTTGTATATCTTCTAGCTGATATAATAAAAAGCGTTATTTGAAAGGAAATTATTATGGAAAACAATGGAAATTATTTAAGAACAAAATTACTAGACAATGGTATTAAACCTACATATCAAAGAATTGTAATTTTAGATTATTTGGAAAATCATCATATTCATCCAACTGTAGATGATATTTACAGAAATTTAGCTCCCAAATTGACTACATTATCTAGAACAACTATCTATAATACAGTTAAAGTCTTCGTGAAAGCTGGTATTGTATCTGAACTTAACATCGATAACTCAGAGCTAAGATACGACATAACGACTGAAACTCATGGACATTTTAAATGTGATAAATGTGGCAAGATTTACAATTTTAATATGGAAAATACAGTTGAAAGTTCCGAATTGAAAGGATTCAAAATCAATTCTACAAATATTTTGATTAACGGAATATGCAAGGATTGCATGGAAAAAGAAAATGAATAGTGAATTTTACAAGATTGAGCCTAGAGATGATTTGTACATCAAGTTATTATTTATTTCTAAAACAGAACTTAAAATGAATGAAGAAGTGAAAAGAGGAATACTTCCTTTTTATCAAATGTACTATTGTCTTAAAGGAAATGGAACTTTTATTGTAAATGACAAAAAGATAGAAATTCTTCCTTTTGATGTATTAATAGTAAATCAAGGTTCCAGAATTACAGAAATTTCTAAATCAGAAAGTTTTGAGTTCTATACACTAGCTATTTCTGAAGTATCTTTCGATACAGAACAAAAAGATAAAGCAGTTCTTAGTATCAAACACAATCACATCAACGACCGTGATATGGTAATTTTGTACTATATCAACAAGATATTGGAAGAAGCCAAGTACAAGAGATTTAGATATCAAAGAGTGTGCTCTTGTTTGATTAGTATTTTGATTACAGAAATTCAAAGACGTGGCGATTTAAAATTCACAATGGATGATCCTGCACAAGATTCATTTACTAAACATGTCGAAGATTATATTTATGAAAATTTCAACCAAGAAATCACACTAGATTCTATTTCAGAAAAATTTATGGTCTCTAAGTCACATTTAATCCACGAATTCAAAAATCATTATGGTAAAACTCCAATGCAATTTTTGCTAAACAGAAGAATGGAATCTGCGATGTTGCTATTAAAAACATCAAACAAGCCAATCAATGATATAGCAAAACTCTGTGGATTCAATTCCCAATCTTATTTCGATCAGGCATTTCGTAGAGTGGTGAAAGTTACGCCTAACGATTATAGAAACAAATACAAAACAAAAATCAAAAAAATCAAAAAATAGACTTTGTTTAACACATGTTACAAACAAAGTCTTTTTTTATTAATCAGACACTTTTGATTTCACAAAAACAAGTTTATTTGTATCACTGTAATCTTCAGAATAATTATATCCATCACAAGAGAACTTCTTCAATTGTTCAATATCTTCAACATTATTTCTTGCCATATAATTTACCATTCTACCTCTAAGAATTTTAGATGGAGTTGCTTTTGTCTTTAATTTAATATCTCCTTCTACAAATACTTCTTCTTTAAAATCAATCTTAACTTGCGTTTTATCTAAGTATTTGTAAATATTCTGACCATACTCTTTTGATGCCAAATCTATTATTTCCTCACCTTTAAAGTGATTTCTTATTTCATCTTCCCAAAATTCATACAGATTAATTAATTTGTCTTCAAAATCCAATCTATATTTTGATATTTCATCTAATGGTCTAAGTATTCCGTAAAGTCCCGATAATATTCTGAGATTTTCTTCCAGATATCCTAATTGCTTTTCATCCAATGAGTTAACATCCATGTATTGATATTGTATTCCGTCAAAGCTTAATATCGCACAACCTTTTGGTGCCTCATCGAAATTTTGATAAAGGTTGTAACTTTCCTCTGCTATTTTGTCGGAACATTTCCACAATTTTTTAAGTTCTTCGGCTGATTTTTCTTTTATAATCGAAACTAGCTCATTTTTCTTGCTTTCATATAGACAACTACAATTTTTGTTTTTAATTTTTCTAATTTTAAATGTTTTTGCGGGTGAAATTATAATCTTCATACTGTCCTCTACATATTTTTTATTCTACTAATTATATTACCATAAAAAAAGACTGAGTAATCTAATTCTAAGATTATTTTACCCAGTCTTATTTTTATGCTTCGTTTTCTTGTTTTGCGATAATATCTTTGACTTTCATAAGTCTTGTAATATTAGCACGTTCGTTTTCATCAAGCTTTGCTCTGATATATTTAATTGTTTCTTCCAAATCAGGAATTGTTCTATATTCCA